>Ga0070726_10000019_pt1 | contig 427091 bp, 415 predicted proteins | sample tdAd471_FD_67275 | JGI IMG/M metagenome (GOLD analysis project Ga0070726, IMG submission 67275) | Marine sediment microbial communities from the Atlantic coast under amendment with organic carbon and nitrate - tdAd47.1 | ecosystem: Environmental > Aquatic > Marine > Coastal > Sediment...
TGAAAGTCGCCAAACTGCTTCGTGATCGCCGCAGTCAACGTCGTCTTGCCGTGGTCAACGTGACCAATCGTGCCGATGTTGCAGTGCGGCTTGCTGCGGTCAAACTTTTCCTTCGCCATGATGTGGCTCCTCTTCTATTCGGGTCGGCAGGGTCGGCCCTGCCCTACGGTTGGTGGGTAGGGCGGGGTTCACCCCGCCGCCCCGGTTATGCGAATTTCGCCTGGATCTCGTCGCTGATGTTCTGCGGAACCGGATCGTAGTGATCGAACTGCATGGTAAAGTTCGCACGACCCGACGACATTGAACGCAGGTTGTTGATATAGCCGAACATGTTGGCCAGCGGCACGAAGGCGTCGATGGCAATCGCGTTGCCGCGTCCATCCTGACCCTGAACCTGGCCGCGACGCGACGTCAGGTCGCCGATGATGCCGCCGGTGTATTCTTCCGGGGTCACAACTTCGACCTTCATGATCGGTTCCAAAAGCTTGGCGCCAGCCTTGCGCAGACCTTCCCGCATGCACATACGTGCCGCGATTTCAAAGGCCAGAACGCTGGAGTCCACGTCGTGGAACTTACCGTCGATCAGCGCGACCTTGAAGTCGATGACCGGGAAGCCCGCCAGCGGACCAGAGTCCATGACGCTTTCGATGCCCTTTTCGACGCCGGGGATGTATTCCTTCGGAACGGCACCACCAACGATGCGGCTTTCGAACGAATACCCTTCGCCGGCCTCTGTGGGCGTAATGATCATCTTCACTTCGGCAAACTGACCCGAACCACCCGACTGTTTCTTGTGGGTGTAGGTGTGTTCGATCTCGTGACCGATGGTCTCGCGATAAGCAACCTGCGGCGCACCGATGTTCGCCTCGACCTTGAATTCCCGCTTCAGGCGGTCAACCAGGATGTCGAGGTGAAGTTCGCCCATGCCCTTCATGATGGTCTGACCCGACTCGATGTCGGTTTCGACGCGGAAGGACGGGTCTTCTGCGGCAAGACGCTGAAGGCCGATCGACATCTTCTCCTGGTCGGCCTTGGTCTTCGGCTCGACCGCGATCTCGATAACCGGATCGGGGAAGGTCATGGTTTCCAGAACGACCGGGTCGTTGACAGCCGACAGCGTGTCACCGGTGGTCGTGTCCTTCAGACCTGCAAGCGCGATGATGTCACCGGCGAATGCCTCGGTGATCTCGTCCTGCTTGTTCGAGTGCATCATGACCATACGGCCGATGCGCTCTTTGCGGTTCTTGGTCGAGTTCAGCAGCGTGTCGCCCTTGGCCATCGTACCCGAATAGATCCGGGTGAAGGTCAGGGTCCCCATGTAGGGGTCGTTCATGATTTTGAACGCCAGACCCGAGAACGGCATGTCATCATCGGCGCGGCGGGCAATGTCACGAGTTTCCGTTTCGTCGCCCGGCTTGAAGCCCATGTAATCGACAACGTCCAGCGGGCTGGGCAGATAGTCGATGACGGCGTTCAACAGCGGCTGAACACCCTTGTTCTTGAAGGCCGAACCAGCAAGCACAGGGATGAATTTGATTTCCAGCGTACCCTTGCGGATAAGCTTGCGAAGCGTCGGAACGTCCGGCTCGTTGCCTTCCAGGTACTCCATCATCGCGTCGTCGTCCATTTCGACGGCGGTTTCGATCAGCTTGGAGCGCCATTCGTCGGCGGTGTCTTTCAGCTCGTCACGGATCGGACGCTTTTCCCAGGATGCGCCCAGATCTTCACCGGCCCAGACCCACTCTTCCATGGTGACCAGGTCGACGATGCCTTCCAGCTCGTTCTCGGCACCGATCGGAATCTGGATCGGAGCTGGGGTCGCGCCGGTACGCTCTTCAATCATGCGCACGCAGTTGAAGAAATCGGCGCCGATCTTGTCCATCTTGTTGACAAAAACGATCCGCGGAACCTTGTACCGGTCGGCCTGACGCCAAACGGTCTCGGTCTGCGGCTCGACACCGGCGTTGGCGTCCAGAACGGCAACAGCGCCATCCAGAACGGCCAGCGAACGCTCGACTTCGATGGTGAAGTCAACGTGGCCCGGCGTGTCGATGATGTTCAGGCGATGCTTGTCGGTCTCGGCAGTCGCGCCATCTTCGGTACGCTCCCAGAACGTGGTGGTCGCGGCCGAGGTGATCGTGATACCACGCTCCTGCTCCTGCTCCATCCAGTCCATGGTGGCGGCGCCGTCGTGAACTTCGCCGATGTTGTGCGACTTGCCGGTATAAAACAGGATACGCTCCGAACAGGTGGTTTTACCTGCATCGATGTGAGCCATGATCCCGAAGTTACGGTAGCGCTCGAGAGGATATTCGCGGGCCATCTGCCTGCTCCTGTTTCTAAATTACCAACGATAATGGCTGAACGCTTTGTTCGCGTCGGCCATCTTGTGGGTGTCTTCACGTTTCTTGACGGCAGTGCCGCGGCCGTTGACCGCATCGGCAAGCTCGCCTGCAAGACGCTCTTCCATGGTGTTCTCGTTGCGGGCGCGGGCGGCGGTGATCAACCAGCGGATCGCCAGGGCTTCGCGGCGCTCGGGGCGCACTTCGACGGGAACCTGATAGGTGGCACCACCAACACGGCGCGAGCGGACCTCGACCGAAGGTTTGATGTTGTCGAGCGCTTCGTGGAACACTTCGACAGGTGCCTTCTTCAGACGGTCTTCAACCCGGTCGAACGCGTTGTAGACGATGCGTTCGGCGACGGACTTCTTGCCGTCGATCATCAGGTTGTTCATGAACTTGGTCAGAACCCGGTCACCATATTTGGCGTCGGGCAGAACTTCGCGCTTTTCGGCGGCGTGACGACGAGACATCTGGTCTTCCTCTTACTTCGGACGCTTGGCGCCGTATTTCGAACGACGCTGCTTACGGTCTTTGACGCCCTGGGTATCCAGAACACCGCGCAGGATGTGATAGCGCACACCGGGAAGGTCTTTCACACGACCGCCACGGATCAGAACCACCGAGTGCTCCTGAAGGTTGTGGCTTTCACCAGGGATATAGCTGATCACCTCGAAACCATTGGTCAGGCGCACCTTGGCGACCTTCCGCATGGCCGAGTTCGGCTTCTTCGGCGTCGTGGTATAGACGCGGGTGCAAACGCCCCGTTTTTGAGGACACTGCTCAAGGTGCAGCGACTTCGAGCGTTTGACTTTGGGCTGCCGCGGCTTGCGGATCAGCTGTTGGATCGTGGGCATTGGGTCTTTTTCCCCGTGTTGCAACACTTCAATTTCATGGGGCGCGCGCACCCCGGCTTATTCTCGTGCGAATTCGTGCGTCCACGAAAACGCGATCAACCGCAGCGCCCCTGATCATTTCCAGGAACACGCGGTGGGTATCCAGAGGATCGGGGCAAACAGGCCGCCCGGATCGTGACCACTTCATTCTGTAGAGGACGGGGAAACCTGCAGGGACCCGTCCGAGTGCGCGCCGTATAGGACGAGTCGTTTGGGCTGTCAACAGCGTGCGAACCAACCTAATCAGGCGATTGGCCCTTTTGATTCATGTCAGACCACGCGGCGCGCTTTGCAGGCATTATCCCATCGCGTCAGCGAAGGGAAACAACATGCCGTCAGAATCAACCAAAACAAGCCGGGACAGGACCGCTGCCGGACTGGCAGGTGTGCTGTTCTTGAATGCCATCGTTTTCCTTTTCGTAGGCGAGGCCTTGTACCGCCCCTTTCTGAATCCCCTCGATCTTGACGGGATTGTCGATCATCGAGCCGTTTTTCTGACAGGTGTTCTGCTGGAATGGATTGCCAGCGTACCCCTTATCCTGCTCATCCCTGTCCTTCTCTTCCCGATTTTCGCACGCTTTTCCCAGCGTGCCGCGCTCGCTTATCTGGCGCTTCGACTGGTCGAGGTCACGCTGTTGACCATTGCCGATGTCAAGAAACTCGGGATGCTCGACCTTGCGACATGGGCCGACCAGACCAAAGCCGAAACCATCGCCGTGGCGCGCCTGACCGACGCAGCCTGGATCGACTCGGCTGGGCTGATCTATAACCTCGTCTTTGGAACCAGCGCCCTTGTCCTCTTTGGCACCTTGCTGGCGGCTCGGCTGGTGCCGGCAATTCTGGCGGCCTGGGGGCTGTTTGCCTCAGTTGTGCTGATGATCGGTGCGGTGGCCTATGGCTATGGCCATGTGTCCGACACCCTTGGCCCGGTGATCTGGGGGCCGATTGCCCTGGCCGAAGTTGCCCTGGCACTATGGCTGATCATCAAAGGGGTAAATCAGCCCCGCTGACGCCCGGTTTGGTTTCCTGCAACAGGTTCCAATTTTCTGCACACAACGGCTGTGCCAGATGCCGCTTGCGCTGCTAGGCTTTTGGAAAATGTCCGCATCAGACGGACCCGAGGCAGAGAGCACAATGACGCAGGACACCTTTTTACTGGTGACGACTGCAAAGGACGAAGGGCCGACAATCCTGGAATGGGTGGCCCATCATCGCCTTTGCGGGTTCGATCACATCCAGATCCACCAGTTCGACTCCAACGATACGACGGCACAAAGCTTGCGCATTCTTGACCGCCTGGGTGTCATCGAACTTCTCCAGGACGCTGACGCGGGTGGCGACTCTCTGGAACGGGCCTTTGAAATTGCCGCCGACAGTGACGCTTTTGCCCAAAGTGACTGGTGCATGGCGCTGGATGCCAACGAATTCCTCAACGTCTCCATCGGTGCGGGGCGCGTCAGCGATCTGGCGCAGACCAGTGCCGACGACATCGACGCGATTTTGGTCAATCAACGTCTGTTCGGCGCGAACGGCAACACCGATCTTCGGATCAATCTGGTGACCGAACGCTTTACAACCTGCGAACCCGGTGTCGAAGTCGCGCAAACCCGCATGTCGCCCTTCCGGGCGTTGTTCCGCACTTCGGCCTTTGGTGGTCCCGGGTCACACTTGCCCACGGCGCCGGTCGATCCGATTCCTGCACTGTGCAACGCCTCGGGCCTTCAGGACGGGATGTTCACGCGAACAGACTCCGACAGCTTCGATCCCGGCCAGCGCCAGTATGCCCAGATAAACAAATACGCCGCGCGCGACATCGGCAGCTTTCTGGTGCGCAAGGACTGGCCTGCCAGCCGCACAACTGCCGAGGATGTGTCGCTCGATGGTTGGAAAGCCGTCGACCGCAACGACAGCACCGATCTGACACTGGCAGAACGCCGCCGGGCGCTATGGGCCGAAATGAAACGGCTGGACGCGTTGTCCAACGGTCGTCTTCTCAAGCTTCGTAAGCGGGCCGTTCGAATGTGGCGACGCAAGGCGGCCGAGTTGTTGGAGCAGGCTGATTATGCTGCACTTCGCGATGACATTCTGGCGGCACCACGTCCCGAAGAAGGCCTCAGCGTCACCCCGTTCCGCCTGCCCGGCACCCATCGCCGCACGCCCGTCTTCTCCAGCAGCCGCGCCGAGTTTGACGAGATCGAGGCCAAGCCGAAAAAGCGCCCCCTGATTTTGCGCGGCGCAAGCTAACGCGCCACGCAGATATTTCCCACCCCAACCGGGTTCCGCGGCGCCTCAGGCGTCGCGATCATCGTGGCTGACCATAACCGGCCTCAGGCCATCGACGTTGGCATCTGTTGCCACTGGCGGTTTTCCTGCTTCGAACAAAAGGAAAATGCCCCCAAAGAAAAACAGAACAAGAAAGAAAAAAATGTATTGCATGGACTGACCTAATGCGGTCTCAAAGTGCAGTTTCACTGCACGATTGGTGCAAAAGAAAAGGGCCCCGCGTGCAGGGCCCCATTCCAAATCTCAGGCGGTTGATCAGTCGCGGCTTTCAGGCGTCTCTACCATATCCGCATCAACCATCTCGGCATCGTCGAAAGCCATCGGCGCGGCCAGCGCAGCAGCGGCTGCTGCTTCGGCTTGCGCTTCCTGGATCACCTTGTGATCACGCTCGGCAGCGATGCGACGCACATTCTGCGTTGCCCCACCGGTACCGGCCGGGATCAGGCGACCCACGATGACGTTCTCTTTCAGGCCAACAAGCTTGTCCTTCTTGCCCTGAACCGACGCCTCGGTAAGAACCCGCGTGGTTTCCTGGAACGAGGCTGCCGAGATGAACGAACGGGTCTGCAACGACGCCTTGGTGATCCCCAAGAGGATCGGCTCGCCCTTGGCCAGACGCCGACCACCGGCTTCCGCCTTGGCATTCGCCGCATCGAACTCGGCCTTGTCGACGTGCTCGCCCTTCAACAGGGTGGTTTCCCCAGAATCCTGGATTTCCCACTTCTGAAGCATCTGGCGAACGATGACCTCGATGTGCTTGTCGTTGATCTTAACGCCCTGCAGACGATACACGTCCTGCACCTCGTCGATCATATAGTCGGCCAAGGCCTCGACACCCATGATCGACAGAATGTCGTGCGGCGCCGGGTTGCCGTCCATGATGTAATCGCCCTTCTGGACGAAATCGCCTTCCGCCACCGGAATATGCTTGCCCTTGGGCAGCATGTATTCGACGGGCTCCAGCGATTCATCCGCAGGCTCGATCGACACGCGACGCTTGTTCTTGTAATCGCGCCCGAACTTCACATAGCCATCGATTTCGGCGATGACCGCGTTGTCCTTCGGACGACGTGCCTCGAACAGTTCCGCCACGCGCGGCAGACCACCGGTGATGTCCTTGGTCTTGGCACCTTCGCGCGGAATACGGGCAACCACGTCACCGGCCTTAACCTCGGACCCTTCCTCTATCGAGAGAATGGCGTCCACGGACATCGGATAGGTGATCGGGTTGTCCTGGCTGTTGCGCACCGGCTCTCCGTCGGCATCTACCAGCAGAATCTCCGGCTTAAGATCGCTGCCTTTCGGCGCGGCGCGCCAGTCGGTCACGATCTTCTGCGTCATGCCTGTCGCGTCATCGGTTTCGTCACGCACCGAGATGCCCGACACAAGATCGACGAACTTCGCGGTACCCGGCTTTTCGGCAATGATCGGCAGGGTGTAAGGATCCCATTCGAACAGCTTGTCGCCGCGCGAAACATTTTCGCCCTCTTTCAGGAACAGCTTGGTACCATAGCCCAGCTTGTGGCTGGCCCGTTCGATACCGTTCTCGTCGATGATCGCAAGCTGCATGTTACGGCCCAGCACGATCTGTTCGCCTGCCGAGTTCTTGATCAGGTTCTCGTTGCGATACTCAATCTTACCGTCGGCCGAAGCCTCCAGGAACGACTGCTGACCACCCTGGGCAATACCGCCGATGTGGAACGTCCGCATCGTAAGCTGCGTGCCGGGTTCACCAATGGACTGGGCGGCGATGATACCTACAGCCTCGCCCTGGTTGACCAGCGTACCGCGTGCCAGGTCACGACCATAGCACATGGCGCAAACGCCTTCTTCCGCCTCACAGGTCAAAGGCGACCTGATCCGAACGTTTGGAAGCGCAGACTTTTCGATCAGGTCGGCCTTGCGCTCGTCAATCAGCTCGCCCTTGGCGACCAGAACCTCGTCAGTCGCCGGTGCAATCACGTCATCAGCCGCAACACGGCCCAGAACACGCTCGCCCAGGGACGCGACAACTTCGCCGTCGTTGATCGCCGGTTCTGCGGTGATCGCGTTTTCAGTGCCACAGTCGTTCATGCGAACGATGCAGTCCTGAGCCACGTCCACCAGACGACGGGTCAGGTAACCCGAGTTCGCCGTCTTAAGCGCCGTATCGGCCAGACCCTTACGGGCACCGTGGGTCGAGTTAAAGTACTCAAGCACGGTCAGGCCTTCTTTAAAGTTCGAGATGATCGGCGTTTCGATGATCTCGCCCGACGGCTTGGCCATCAGACCACGCATCCCGCCAAGCTGCTTCATCTGGGCTGGCGAACCACGCGCACCGGAATGCGACATCATATAGATCGAGTTCGGTTCCATTTCGGCACCGGCATCGTCTTTCCGCATGGCCGAGATCTCGTCCATCATCGCGCCAGCCACGTCGTCGGAACACTTCGACCAGGCATCGACAACCTTGTTGTACTTTTCGCCCTGGGTGATCAGGCCGTCCATGTACTGTTGTTCGAATTCTTTCACCTGATCACGAACCGAATCCACGATCGTCCACTTGGCGTCCGGAATGACCATGTCGTCCTTGCCGAACGAAATGCCCGCCTTAAAGGCCTCTTTAAAGCCCATGGACATGATCTGGTCGCAGAAGATGACCGACTCTTTCTGACCGCAGTAACGGTAGACGGTGTCGATAACCTGCTGCACCTCTTTCTTCCGCAGAAGACGGTTCACCAGGTCGAACGGAGCCTTGGCATTCAGCGGCAAAAGTTCGCCCAGCTTCATGCGTCCCGGCGTGGTTTCAAAGCGCTTGTACACCTCAAGACCATCCTCGCCGATCTGCTTGATCCGCGCGGTGATCTTCGTGTGCAAATGCACCTCGCCGGAATCCAGCGCGTGCTGAACCTCGTCGACATCGGCAAAGACCATGCCTTCGCCTTTCATGCCCTCGCGCTCCATCGAGATGTAATACAATCCAAGGATCATATCCTGCGACGGAACGATGATCGGCGCACCGTTGGCGGGCGACAGAACGTTGTTCGTCGACATCATCAACACGCGCGCTTCCAACTGCGCCTCAAGGCTCAGCGGAACGTGCACAGCCATCTGGTCGCCGTCAAAGTCGGCGTTAAAGGCCGAACAGACCAGCGGGTGAAGCTGGATCGCCTTGCCTTCGATCAGCGTGGGTTCGAACGCCTGGATGCCAAGACGGTGCAGCGTCGGCGCACGGTTCAACAGAACCGGGTGCTCGCGGATCACTTCATCCAGAATATCCCAAACCTCGGGACGTTCCTTCTCGACCAGCTTCTTGGCCTGCTTCACGGTTGAAGACAGACCCTTCGCTTCCAGCCGCGAATAGATGAACGGCTTGAACAGTTCGAGCGCCATCTTCTTCGGCAGACCGCACTGGTGCAGCTTCAGCTCCGGACCGGTCACGATGACCGAACGGCCGGAAAAGTCGACCCGCTTACCCAAAAGGTTCTGACGGAAACGACCCTGCTTGCCTTTCAGCATATCCGACAGCGACTTCAGCGGGCGCTTGTTGGCGCCGGTGATGACGCGGCCGCGGCGGCCGTTGTCGAACAGGGCGTCGACCGATTCCTGCAACATCCGCTTTTCGTTCCGGACGATGATGTCCGGTGCGCGCAGCTCGATCAGCCGCTTCAGACGGTTGTTCCGGTTGATCACGCGACGATACAGATCGTTCAGGTCGGACGTCGCAAAACGGCCACCGTCCAGCGGCACCAGCGGGCGCAGCTCGGGCGGGATGACCGGAACGACGGTCAGGATCATCCATTCCGGGCGGTTGCCCGATTCAATGAACGACTCGATGATCTTCAAACGCTTGATGATCTTCTTGGGCTTCAGCTCACCCGTGGCCACTGCCAGATCGGCACGCAGCTGCTCGGCTTCCGCCTCAAGATCGATGGCTGCCAGCATCTCGCGGATGGCTTCGGCACCGATGTTCGCCGTGAAAGCGTCCATGCCATAGGCATCCTGGGCATCCATGTATTCTTCTTCGCCCATCAACTGACCATAGTTCAGGTCGGTCAAACCGGGCTCGATGACCACATAGTTCTCAAAATAGAGAATGCGTTCCAGATCGCGCAGCGTCATGTCCAGCATCAGGCCGATGCGCGACGGCAGCGACTTGAGGAACCAGATGTGCGCAACCGGCGCAGCCAGTTCGATGTGGCCCATGCGTTCGCGACGGACCTTCTGCAGTGTGACTTCGACACCGCATTTCTCGCAGACGACGCCGCGATACTTCATGCGCTTGTACTTGCCGCACAAGCATTCGTAATCCTTGATCGGGCCAAAGATACGGGCACAGAACAAACCGTCACGCTCGGGCTTGAACGTCCGATAGTTGATGGTCTCGGGCTTTTTGATCTCACCATACGACCACGAGAGAATCCGCTCAGGGCTTGCCAGCGAAATCTTGATCTCGTCAAACGTCTGCGGCGGCGCAAGCGGGTTGAACGGGTTTGTTGTCAGTTCCTGGTTCATTTCCAAATCCTGTGTTGTCGGGTTCTGGTGTGCCGGGCAATCGCCCGGCCTACCGACAGTTCTTCGGCGCCAGAGACCGGGCATTTGCCCGGCACCGGCACCCGTTCATCACTCGGCTGCAATGCCTGGTTCGTCTTCGTCGTCATCGCTGACGTGATCCAGAAGTTCCATATTCAGGCCTAGGCCCCGAACTTCCTTCACAAGCACGTTGAACGACTCCGGCACACCAGCTTCAAAGTTGTCCTCGCCCTTGACGATCGACTCATAGACCTTGGTCCGGCCTGCGACGTCGTCCGACTTGACGGTGAGCATCTCCTGAAGCGTGTAAGCAGCGCCATAGGCTTCCAGTGCCCAGACCTCCATCTCCCCGAAACGCTGGCCGCCGAACTGGGCTTTACCACCCAGGGGCTGCTGCGTGACAAGGCTGTAAGGCCCGGTGGAACGCGCGTGGATCTTGTCGTCGACCAGGTGGTGCAGCTTCAGAAGGTACTTGACCCCCACTGTCACCGGACGCGCGAACTGTTCGCCCGTGCGGCCATCGAACAGGGCAGATTGACCCGACTGGTTGAAACCAGCGCGCACCAGCGCATCGTTGACATCTGCTTCCTTGGCACCATCGAAAACCGGCGTCGCGATCGGAACACCGCGGGTGGCGTTCGAGGCAAGTTCGACAAGACGATCTTCTTCCAGGCCCTTGATGCCTTCGTCATAGACGTCGTCGCCATAAGCGATCTTCATCGCATCACGAACCGGAGTCATATCACCCGAACGGCGGTATTCACCCAAAGCATCATCAATCTGGATACCCAGACCGCGCGATGCCCAACCCATGTGGGTCTCGAGGATCTGACCGACGTTCATACGCGACGGAACGCCCAGCGGGTTCAGCACGAAATCAACCGGCGTACCATCCGCAAGGAACGGCATGTCCTCCATCGGAACCACTTTCGAAATCACACCCTTGTTGCCGTGACGACCGGCCATCTTGTCGCCTGGCTGAAGCTTGCGCTTCACGGCAACAAAGACCTTGACCATCTTCATGACACCCGGCGGCAGATCGTCACCACGACGAACCTTTTCGACCTTGTCTTCGAACCGGTGATCCAGGGCACGCTTTTGCACTTCGTATTGCGCGTTCAGCGCCTCGATCTGCTGTGCGTCTTCCTCTTCACCGATGGCAAGCTGCCACCACTGGCCGCGCGTCAATTGCTCGTCCAGCAGCGTCTCGTCGATCTTGGTCTTGGCGGAAACGCCCTTGGGACCCTTCACGGCAACCTTACCCAACAGCATGGACCGCAGACGCGCATAGATGTTGCGGTCAAGGATTGCCAATTCGTCGTCCCGGTCACGGGCCAGACGTTCGACTTCCTCGCGCTCGATCTGAAGCGCACGTTCGTCCTTTTCGACGCCGTGACGGTTAAAGACGCGGACCTCGACGATCGTACCAAAGTCACCCGGCGGCAAACGCAAGGACGTGTCACGCACATCCGACGCTTTTTCACCAAAGATGGCGCGCAAAAGCTTTTCTTCCGGCGTCATCGGGCTTTCGCCCTTCGGCGTGATCTTACCAACCAGAATGTCAGCCGGTCCAACCTCGGCACCGATGTAAACGATACCTGCCTCGTCGAGGTTGCGCAGAGCTTCCTCACCGACGTTCGGGATATCGCGGGTGATCTCTTCCGGCCCAAGCTTGGTGTCGCGGGCGGCGACTTCGAATTCCTCGATATGGATCGAGGTGAAGACGTCGTCGCGCACGATACGCTCGGAAATCAGGATCGAGTCCTCATAGTTGTAACCGTTCCAGGGCATGAACGCGACAACCACGTTCTTACCTAGGGCAAGTTCACCGATATCGGTCGACGGACCGTCGGCAACAACTTCACCCTTGCCGACCGTGTCACCGACCTTCACCAGCGGACGCTGGTTGATGCAGGTGTTCTGGTTCGACCGCTGGAACTTGCGCAGACGATAGATGTCCACCCCCGGATCGCCGGGTTCAAGATCAGCCGTCGCACGCACAACGATCCGCTGAGCGTCGACCTGGTCGATGACACCCGCGCGCTTGGCCATGATGGCCGCACCCGAGTCACGGGCAACAACTTCTTCAATTCCGGTACCGACCAGCGGCGCCTCGGCTTGAAGCAATGGCACAGCCTGACGTTGCATGTTCGAGCCCATCAAGGCGCGGTTGGCGTCGTCATTTTCGAGGAACGGGATCAAAGAGGCCGCAACCGACACCAGCTGCTTCGGAGACACGTCGATCAAATCGACCTGGTCGGTCGGTGTCAGCGTGTATTCCCCCGACTTCCGGGTGTTGACCATCTCGTTTTCGAATTTGCCGTTTGCGTCCAGCTTCGCGTTGGCCTGAGCCACCACGTGCCGCATTTCTTCGGTCGCGGACATGTACTGAACGTCGTCGGTCACCTGACCGTCTTCAACCCGGCGGTACGGTGTTTCGATAAAGCCGTACTTGTTCACACGGGCAAAAGTGGCCAGCGAGTTGATCAGACCGATGTTCGGGCCTTCCGGCGTTTCGATCGGGCACATCCGACCATAATGGGTCGGGTGCACGTCGCGCACCTCAAAGCCTGCACGTTCGCGCGTCAGACCGCCCGGTCCAAGCGCCGAAAGACGACGCTTGTGGGTGACTTCCGAAAGCGGGTTGGTCTGGTCCATGAACTGCGAAAGCTGCGACGAGCCGAAGAACTCGCGAACAGCAGCAGCGGCAGGTTTTGCGTTGATCAAATCCTGCGGCATCACCGTGTCGATCTCGACCGACGACATACGCTCCTTGATCGCGCGCTCCATGCGCAACAGACCAACGCGGTACTGGTTCTCCATCAACTCACCAACCGAGCGGACCCGGCGGTTACCCAGGTGGTCGATGTCGTCGATGTCGCCGCGACCGTCGCGCAGGTCGACCAGGGCCTTGATGCAGGCCACGATGTCCTCCTTGCGCAGGGTGCGCTGCGTGTCTTCGGCATCCAGGGCCAGGCGCATGTTCATCTTGACCCGGCCAACGGCCGACAGGTCGTAACGTTCGCTATCGAAGAACAGCGTGTCGAACAAAGCACTTGCCGCTTCAACGGTGGGCGGCTCGCCCGGACGCATGACGCGGTAAATATCCATAAGCGCGGTGTCGCGGCCCATGTTCTTGTCTTGCGCCAGCGTGTTGCGGATGTACGGGCCGACCGTGATGTTATCGATGTCCAGAACCGGGATATCGGTGACGCCGGCATCCAACAGAGCTTTCAGCGAACCGCCGATAACCTCGCCGTCCTTGTCCAGCTCCCACGTCAGCTCGTCACCGGCTTCGACATAAATCGCACCGGTTTCTTCATTGATGATGTCCTTCGACACAAAACGGCCAACGATGTTGTCGAACGGCACCAACAGATCGGATACCTCGCCCTGGTCGATCAGTTTCTTGACCGCGCGCGGCGTCACTTTCTTACCGGCTTCGGCGATCACCTCACCGGACTTGGCATCCACCAGATCATGCAGCGGGCGCGTGCCACGCACACGCTCGGGGAAGAACTTGGTCACCCAACCCTTGTTCTTCTTCAGCTTGAAATTAACAGTGTCGTAATAGGCATCCATGATGCCTTCCTGGTCCAGACCCAGCGAATACAAAAGGGTCGTCACAGGCAGTTTGCGGCGTCGGTCGATGCGCGCAAAAACGATGTCCTTGGCGTCGAATTCGAAATCCAGCCACGACCCGCGGTACGGAATGATCCGGCAGGTGAACAACAGCTTGCCCGATGCATGGGTCTTGCCCTTGTCGTGGTCAAAGAACACGCCGGGCGACCGGTGCATCTGGGAAACGATCACACGCTCGGTACCGTTCACGATGAACGTGCCGTTCGGGGTCATCAGGGGCATGTCGCCCATGAAGACGTCTTGTTCCTTGATGTCCTTCACCGACTTGGCGCCGGTGTCTTCGTCGACATCGAACACGATCAGGCGCAGGGTGACCTTCAGCGGAGCCGAATAGGTCATATCGCGCTGCTGACATTCCTCAACGTCGTACTTCGGCTTTTCCAGCTCATATTTTACGAACTCAAGAACCGAGTTTTCGTTGAAGTCCTTGATCGGGAAAACCGACTGGAAGACACCCATGATGCCTTCGCCTTCGGTCGGCTCTGCCTGATCACCGGATCTGAGGAACAAATCATACGAGGACTTCTGAACCTCGATGAGATTCGGCATTTCCAGCACTTCGCGGATTTTGCCGAAATATTTGCGGTAACGTTTCTGGCCAAGATACGTTGTTGCCATGGAAGACGGATCTCCGTTTTAATCACGAAACAGAGCGGCTGGGCGTCCGCGCCTGTTCCAGATTTGGATCGCTCCGCTTCCATACCTGAGGCATCTCCCACGACACCTCTCCCGAAACGGAAGACGACCCCGTCAAAGCAGGACGCATCCTGCTTTGAGAGGGTTGTCAAATTTGGATTTTTTTCGACTTAGGGCCCGTTAATCGAATCACACTGGGGCTATCTAACGGCGTGAGGGAAAGTTTTCAAGCATAGGCGAGGTAAAACACAGCCGAACGCCGCGCCCAAAGGTCGGGGCGAACAAGCTGCAACCAGCGCCAGTTTGACCCACGATACCTCCAAAGCCCGCGCTGCCTCAATCAGAAAAGCACAACTTGTTCCCATCCAGGTCGCGAACATAAGCCGAATATTTCGGCCCCCGCGACCCTGGCGTGCCTTCGCAGACACCTCCCAGCTCTATGGCCAGCGCGTGCATTCGTGCCACCTCGGCCGCCGAGCCGACACAGAAACCGATCATCATGCCATTCCCGATCGTGGCTGGCATTTCATCGAAAGGTGTGGCGGCTGCAAAAGCAAAATCCTCCCCCAACCAATAGGTCATCCTGTCAGAGGGCGACATGCCCTGCAGACCGGATTGCGCAAACAGCGCATCATAAAATGCCCTGGCGGCGCGCATGTCGTTGGTCCCGACGACGACGTAATTCATCTTCACAGCGCTTCTCCTTTGTCTCAACGCTGTGATGGCCTAATTGGATAACCTGTCATTTTATGTCATATTTCTTCAATGGCACGCACGAATGCACCAGGCAGACTACGCCGGATGGAATTGTTGGCTGTTCAGCTAAAGCAGGACAGGCATTGCACCGTCAGCGACCTGGCGCTTGAACATGGCGTCAGTGCCCGGACGATCGCGCGGGACCTGGCGCTCATGCGTGAACAGGGAATGCAGATCGACGCGGACCGGGGCCGTGGCGGAGGCGTCCGGCTCGACCGGAACTGGGGCGTGGGTCGCTTGAACCTGGCATATGACGAAGCCGTCGATTTGCTGATCAGTATCGCCGTCGCCGAACGAATGAACTCGCCCATGTTCCTGGCCAATCTCGGTTCGGTTCGCAGGCAACTGGTGGCTTCCTTTTCGCCGGACAAGCGCAACAGGGTCGAACGGCTGAAATCGCGGATATTGATCGGAGTGACGGCCTCGACCTTCGTTCAGGCCAGCGCAATCCAGGCTCCGACACGCCTTGTCCAATCGCTGCATCAGGCCTTCATCGATCAGGAACGACTTGCATTGCGCTACAAGCGCGAGGACGGACAAACCTCGCACCGCGAGATCGAACCGCACTTTCTTTTGTTGAAGTACCCAGTTTGGTACGTCGTCGCCTTCGACCACCTGACCCAAGGCCCCAGAACATTCCGCTGCGACCGGATGATGTCGGCCAAAAGAACCGGAACCACTTTTCGTCTAAGGCCGAAGGCCTATTTTGCGCCTTCCGTCATCGGCGACGATCTCGCGCTTCAGGCGTTCTCGGGCTGATGTCCCTGGCCAGCCCCGGGTCCGAATGTCAGCACCGTCCCAGCCCGACGTCAGCTCGGGCGGTGGCAGGGCGCGCGCACGAAGGTTTCCACGGTAATATCTGCCAACGGCGCTTGACCTAAAGTAGCTTCAGGCCGTCAGGACAGGTGCGGAACGATAAGATCGCATGAAAATCTCAGAGGTTTCAGAACGCTCGGGGCTAAGCATCACCACAATTCGCTTCTACGAAAAGTCCGGGCTGAACCGCCCGGCCCTTCCCGAAAATCCCGAGGGCCGATAGCTTGAGTTCGACTTCGGTTGAAGCGACCTGCGGCTTGGCTCTGGCGGAAGGTCGGCAATGAATTCCTGGCACCAGATGACAAACGCCTTCGATCAGGGGCGCATCCGTCATGCCCGACCTTGGGGAGGGCGTTTCAACCGGCAGAACCGGCAAGCGTATCAGCATCAGCGAAACAAGCCCGTGGTCCGGATCAACGAATGCCCTCCCCTGGGGGGAGGTCGGGCATGACGCATGCGCGCCGGGTGATCCTGTTGCCGTGGGTCGAGCCTGATCGAGCGTGCGCCTCGTCCGCAATTCGCGCACTGCGGAAGCCATGCGGTATCTCCCTTTGCACCCCTCTCTGAGTGATCCCACATTTCCCCCAACGAAAAAGGCCGGACGAAACCGCCCGGCCTTTCCCGAAAATCCCGAGGGTCGATTACTTGAGTTCGACTTCGGCGCCAGCTGCTTCCAGCTTGGCTTTGATTTCTTCGGCTTCCGCTTTGGGTGCGGCTTCCTTGACGGCTTTGCCACCGGCTTCGACCAGGTCCTTGGCTTCTTTCAGGCCAAGACCGGTGATGGCGCGGACTTCCTTGATCACGTTGATCTTGGACGCACCAGCCGACTTGAGGATGACGTCGAATTCGTCTTTTTCCTCAGCAGCAGCACCACCGGCGTCGCCACCAGCAGCACCGGCAACCATGACAGCGCCGCCAGCAGCGGGCTCGATGCCGTATTCGTCTTTCAGGATGGTTTTCAGTTCCTGAGCTTCGAGAAGCGTGAGACCCACGATCTCTTCAGCAAGTTTCTTCAGATCAGCCATTATACTGTTTCCGTTTTCCTAAGATGTGTTCCAACGTGCAGGCAATCACCCCACGCCGGTCTCTCACGCCGCTTCGGCGCGTTCCTCGATTGTCGAAAGAATGCTCGCAACGTTCGAAGCAGGTGCGCCAATCGCGCCGGCGATGTTCGAAGCCGGGGCACCGATGCAGCCGACGATGGAGGCAATAAGCTCCTCGCGCGACGGCATGTCTGCCACAGCCTTGACACCAGCGGCGTCCAAGGCCGTATCGCCCATCGCACCACCAAGGATCTTCAACTTGTCGTTTTCCTTGGCGTACTTGTCCATGACCCGGGCCGCGGCCGTGGGGTCTTCGGAATAGGCAAATACGGTCATACCCGAGAGAAGATCAGCGAGGGATTCGTTGGTCTTCCCCTGAAGGGCGATTTTGGCGAGCCTGTTCTTGGCGACACGAACGGACCCTTCTTGCTCACGCATACGCGCGCGCAGGTCCTGCATCTCGGCAACCGTGAGACCGGCATAGTGGGCAACCACTACGACGCCAGAGCTTTCAAAGATCTGGCCGAGTTCCTCGACCACTTTCTCTTTCTGGGCTCTATCCACAGTTTCACTCCAATTTTGGAGGTTTTACCCTCCGGCTCAACAATGCCGGGCAAGGTGCCCGACAAATCGGGTCCTTACGGGTCCGTGGAATCGCGCTTCAGGAGGACCTGAAGTAGAATTCGTCTGTTCCCGTCTCAGGCAGGATTTATGAGGCAAGCCTCACCCACCGTCTCGGACGATGCCCCGGAGGTTATCCGGGACTGGGGGCGTATAGGGGGATTCTGCGCGGATGGGAAGAGTTTTGTTGAACCGCGTGTACATCGTGCATAGGGCATCGCCCGACCCGAGGGCAGGAAGCGAAGCGCCCGCCCTGGGGGCGGGTCGGGCGCTGCCCGGCGGTGCCGGGGGAGAAGGCCGTGCCAGCGACGGGTAGGGGGACGTCGCCTCTGACAGAATTTCTATAGCGCTTAATGGCAGCCACCTACATATCTTTCCGTTGCGAGGCTTCACTCACCCAATCGTGCGAGTCCCGGAAGCATCACATCTCAATATTGTGACGATTCGCCGCCAAATATTCAGCATCCGTTCATTCATCTGTGTATCGTGGTTTGATAACAGCGCGCGGAAGACGCGAACACGATGAGAGGATCAATTGGTGCTAGATAATCAAACTGCCACGGCTACTGCCGAACTGATGACAATCGGCTACGAAGGGGCATCAATTGATGATTTTGTCGCAACATTGAAGGCTGCAGGCGTGAGACGCTTGATCGACATTCGAGAATTGCCGTTGTCTCGCAAAAAGGGTTTCTCGAAACGTTCTCTAAACGCGGCCATGGAAAAGGCAGGGATTGAATACGAGCACGTCAAGAGCTTAGGCGACCCCAAGCCGGGTCGCGATGCCGCGAAATCAGGTGACTATTCAAAATTCAAGAAGATCTTCTCAGAGCACCTTTCCTCGGAGCCAGCTCAGCTGGCTCTTGAGAGCGTCATTCCAGCTATAATTGAAGGTGGCGCTTGTTTGCTTTGTTTTGAGCGCTGTCACAAAGAATGCCATAGACTGATTGTTGCCGACGAGATTGAAAAACGCACAGAAATTTCTATCAAACACATTGGAGTCAAACACGGCCTTGCAGGAGCATTCCACGACTAGAGCGGGCAAAACCCAAGCGATCATCCTCATCAAAGCGGCGCCAATTATTGGAGCTAAACACGGCGAGACAGTTTGTTGCGCGGGGATTGACCTCTACGGAAACTGGCTACGCATGTACCCCGTGTCTTTCCGCGTGCTCGACGACGGAAAAAAGTTCAAGCGATGGGATCGAGTCGAGTTCAAGTGGCGGCGTCCAACCGAGGATCAACGTGTTGAAAGCCGTCATGTTGACAGTCAGAGCTTGGAAATTGTTGGTCGGATGCCTGATCGGGAAAGGGCCAGTTTTCTTGATAGCCATATCGTCACCAGTCTAAATGAAGAGCACAAAAATGGACGGAGCCTAGCGCTACTAAAGCCTGACATCCAATCTTTTAGGATTGAAAGGAAGCCAAAGAGCGAACTGGATGCTGAACAAGCTCGGATTGACAACTTCCACAACCAGGATGACATGTTCATCCCTCGGCCTGCACTTCCCCAGAAAGCTTGTCCCTTTAACTTCAAGTATAAGTACACCACTGACGACGGCACCCGCGAAGGCACCTGCCAAGACTGGGAAACTGAGGCCGCGTTTTTTAAATGGAGAATGAGGTGGGACGAGCAAGAAACCTTGGCGCGCATGCAGCATCAGTTTGGAGAAGTTCTGCCAAAGCGTGGACTATACTTCGCAATGGGAACTCACTCGCGTTGGCCAGACAAATGGCTGATTAATGGATTGATCCAACTTAAGCAGAGCAAACAAGCCACGCTATTTTAGCATGCGCAGGGTGCGCATTAATGCGCACCACCCCAATCCGCCCATCCCAAACCACCGCCCTGTCTAGACCGATCTGACCAATATACGCGCCAACTCGTGAGTCTCTTGAAGCCAACTGTCGGACGGTTTCCAACCCGCTGAACAGCTTCACCAAAAACCCCCTGCGAGCCGCGCGTTGGGAACTTGAACCGTCCACTGGACGGTTCACCCCTGCGTCAACCGTTCCTTAACCTCCCCTAACGCACGCACCCCGCCCCTACCGCTCATCCCCCAAGCGCCACCCCCTTGCCATACACTTTGCATACACTTCGCATACGCTTTGCCGACACGTCCAACCTCCCGAAATCCCCGCATTTCCCCCCGTTAACGCGCCCCCTCCGGTCCGCGCAACACCGGCCGGCGCACGGCCTGTTAACGCCTCCGCGATAAAAAAATGGGCGGCATAAACGGGTAAGTAACGGATCGGCTTTAAGACAGCCGGAAATTACTTGGTGAAAGTGGACTTTGATGCTGTTCAAGAAAAAATCTGCTGCTGCGGCTGATCCCGCAGCCATGGCTGAACTCAACGCCGTCTCTGCAAGCCACATGGTCTTGCGGCTCTCTCCCGACGGCACGATTCTTGACGCCAACGACATGTTTTGCTCGATTTTGCACGTCGAACAGGCCGACGCGATCGGCAAATCCTATACGCATTTTGTTCGAACGAAGGATCATGAAGAGGCAACGCAGCTTCTGAAGTCCGTGGGGAACGGCGACATAAAGAATGTCATTGCCGCCCGGATCACTTCCGACAGTCAGGAAATCTGGGTTGATATCACCTATACACCGGTTTCCGGCCACGAAACCCCTTGTGATCATATCCTTTTCCTGGGTCGAGAGATCTCCGATTTCCACCTGCGCCGCCGCGACAACCGCAGTCAGGTCGACGCCGTGGCGCGTTCCCTTGCCGTCATCGAATTCGATCTGGAAGGAAACATTCTGCAGGCAAACGATCTCTTTTTGCAGACCACCGGCTACACCCTTGACGAGATCAAGGGGCAACATCACCGGATGTTCATGCCGGAAGATGAAAAGAACACGGCCGAATACGTCGACTTCTGGAAACGGTTGGGCAGCGGCGCGTCCGAAAAGGGCCAGGTCAGGCGGGTGGACAAGGCCGGCAATACCCTGTGGCTCGAAGCGACCTATGAAACACTGATCGACCCGGAAGGCCGTCCTTTCAAAGTTGTGAAATATGCGTTCGACATCACCAAAACCAAAGACTTGGAAGCTGACTCACGCAATCAGATCGACGCCATCCAAAAGGTTCAGGCCGTCATCGAATTCAACCCTGACGGCACCATTCGCCGCGCCAACGACATCTTCTGCACCGCCATGGGATACGCAGAATCCGAAATCGTCGGTCAGCACCACCGCATGTTCGTCGACCCGGCCTATGCGCAATCAGAGGAATACCGAGATTTCTGGAAGGATCTCCGTTCAGGAAAATCCTGCTCTGACCAGTTTAAACGGTTCGGGAAAGGCGGACGCGAAGTTTACATTCGTGCCAGCTATAACCCAATCCGCAATGCGGCAGGCGAGGTCGTGAAGATCGTCAAGTTCGCGGTCGACACCACCATTTTTCAGATAACTGCGCAGACCATGCAGCACGGGATGGAATGCATGGCGAATGGCGATCTTTCTGTTCGATTGAATCAGGATCTTGGCGAACTGGACATGATCCGCACGGAGTTCAACGAAGCGGTCTCCAAAATGGAAAGCGTTCTCACGAGTGTGATCAACAAGTCGTCTGAAATCAACGAAGAGACCAAATCCATCACCGCCGCAACGAACGAACTTGCCGGTCGAACCGAACAACAGGCCTCTACTCTCCAGGAAAGTGCCGCGGCCCTGGAACAGTTGTCGGCATCTGTCCGAAACTCGGCCGAAACCGCTCTTGGCGCTCGCAGCCAAGCCAAAAGCGCCAAGGATCAAACTGAACAGTCCGCCCAGGTTGTCAGCGAAGCGGTCGAAGCAATGGACGCCATCGCTGACTCATCGCGCCAGATTTCGTCTATCACTGATGTTATCGACGACATTGCCTTTCAGACAAATCTGCTTGCTTTGAATGCCGGGGTCGAAGCGGCACGCGCCGGGGATGCAGGCCGCGGATTTGCGGTCGTTGCCTCGGAAGTACGGGCATTGGCACAACGATCTTCCGAGGCGGCCAAGGAAATCGCAGAACTGATCACCTCGTCGACAAAACAGGTGGATCGCGGCGTCAAACTGGTTGGCGACACGGGAACAACCTTGCACAAGATCGCGGACGCAGTGAACGGAATCCACTCAAGCGTCGAACAGATTTCAAACTCTTCTCAAGAACAATCCGCCGGGCTGTCCGAAATGAATGCGGCGATCAGTCAGCTGGATCAGGCGACCCAGCAGAACGCCGCGATGGCGGAAGAAACCAACGCGTCCGTTCACAGTCTGACGCAATCCGTTGCGGATATGAGTTCGGACGTGAGTTTCTTCGATCGCGGCTCGGCGAATTCGGCGGAACTTCGGGAACCTGTTGAAGTGGCCCAACGCAAAAGCGCTTAAAATCAACGTTGGGCCGGAGGCACCTCCGGCCCTACCGAAAACTGGAATAGGGAAAATACCTCACAAGGTCCCCTGGGCGAATTTCCCGACCAGCATCCTCGATTTCGATCAAGCCGTCGGCCCAGGCCAACCCTGATATTCGCCCGGACCCTTCCGACTTGAACACCTCTGCAGCGCCCTCACTGGTCAATCGTGTGCGAAGATACTCGCGCCGCCCTGGCTTTTTTGTTTTTGAGAAAGCGGCCGGAACAAGAAAACCCTGCGGCCGACGCCAGCCTTCACCGCTCATAAGAGCAAAAGCAGGCCGCGCAAAGATCAGCGCACAAACCAAAGCGGCCACTGGGTTACCCGGCAATCCGAACACTGGAACGCCCTTCCAAAGCCCCAAAACCAACGGTCGTCCGGGCTTTAAGGCAATTCGCCAATCCGCGCGCGTACCTGTATCGCCCAACAATGCCGAAACGTGATCTTCGTCGCCTGCCGACGCCCCACCGGACGTCAAAATCGCATCAACCTGATCGGAACCGGCATCAAGCCGACGTTTCAGCAAGTCGCGTTCATCGGCAACATGACCGAGGTCAACCGCCTCCATCCGCCAGTCGCGCATCAACGACAACAGCATCGGCCGATTTGCATCATAGGTTAACGTGGGAGAAGGGTCTGCACCCGGTTCCGAAATCTCGCTGCCCGTTGAAAGCACGCCAACACGAAGGGGGCGGAAAACCTTGACCTTTTGCACCCCGGTCGCGGCCAACAATGCAAGCTCGGGCGGCCCCAGCCGGGTTCCAGACGCCAGAGCAACATCACCTGCGTCCACATCTTCCCCCGCGCGCCTTGTATTTGCGCCCAAACTCACTGGCCCATTAAAAGCGACACGCTCGCCATCGGTCGTGGTGTCTTCATCCAACACCACTGTGTCGACACCAGGGGGCAACAAGGCGCCCGTCAAAATTCGGATAGCCGAACCAGAAGGAACGACGCCAGAATAGGCCTGCCCCGCAGCCGCGCGTCCCTCGACCAGTGGCAGTATCTGATCACCTGAGCCGGTGGCGGCCGCGGAAAATCCATAGCCGTCCACAGCCGAGTTGGCGGCAGGCGGATTTGCCCGCACCGCTGTCACGGCCTCGGCCAGAATGCGGCCATCACCCGCAAAAGCCGAAACTTTTTCAATCCCGACAACGGGTCTCAAACGATCCCGCAACCGGACTAACGCTTCGTCCACCGGCGTCCAGTCCACTCCGGGCGGCAGCGCAAAACAGTCGTTCTTCAATCTTGGCGGTTTCAGATCAGCCATGACCTGACTCTGCCTTTGGTCCAACCGACATCACAACCCCAACTCTGCGGCGATGAAATCTGCGATAGCTGTTGTATCGTCCAAGTCAAAGACCGGGCGATCGTCCAAAGCTATCGCGCTGTCGCTTGCAATGGCCCGGACCGACGCATCGCCTGGGGCGATCAAAGGGCTCCCGGTCTCGGCGCGATGCGCTTCGATCTTGGCATGGCTATCGCGTTTGTAGCCCTCAACGATCACCAGATCGACCGGAGAAAGACGCTGCAAAAGCTCGTCCAGGCCCGGCTCGTCTTCATCGCGCAGCTCATGCATCAATGCCCAGCGATTTCGGCTGGCCAGAAGAACTTCGTGCGCGCCCGCGACACGGTGCCGATGGCTGTCCTTGCCTTCCTGATCGACATCAAACCGATGATGTGCATGTTTCAGGGTCGACACCGACAAACCTCTTGACAAAAACTCGGTTACCAGGCGTTCCACAAGCCCTGTTTTGCCCGAATTTTTCCATCCGACAACGCCCCAAACCTTCATACTGTCTCCACAAGTTTCTCGGCCTGCGCCAAATCTTCCGGCGTATTGACGTTAAAGAACGGATCGAACCGACCGGTTGGAAAGTCCGCCATTGCCGTGCCATGGCGGTCGGTCCATTGCACGACCTTTCGAACACCGTCTTCAAGAGCCTGACGCAGATCAGTCCGCAGCGACACGGGCCACATCCCAAAGGTCGGGTGCCGCCCGCCTTCGGTCCGGGCGAGGGCGATTGGCATACCCTCGGATTCGGCGGCAAACAACAGACGTGGCACCAGATCGGACGGAAAGAAGGGCGTGTCGGCCGCGGCCGTGACAATGCGGTCTGCACCCTTTTCAAACGCCCAATCCATCCCGGCAAGCACCCCCGCCAACGGACCGGCGAAACCTTCGATACTGTCGGCGACAACGGGCAACCCATACTGGGAAAACCGCGCGGCATCGCCATTGGCATTCAAAGCAAGATCTGCAACCTGAGGGGATAGACGGTCGATCACGTGTTCCAGAACGGTCACCTGTCCCAGGGTCAAAAGCCCCTTGTCGCCCCCACCCATCCGCGTCGCCAGACCACCGGCCAATATCACACCAAAGGGCGCCTTCACGAGCACCTCCGCGTTGACGGCCAACAACCCTGAGAATTGCGCAGGTGGATCATTTCACCGCCCCCTTGCGGCCACTACGACGATCGTCCTCTGGCACATGGGCTGGATCAGCGTCGCGGTCCAGCCGGTCCTCACCGGAAAGACAGGTGAATCGATGGCCACGCATCCGTCCAATCAACGTCAGCCCAACCTGACGCGCGATTTCCACTCCCCAGGCGGTAAAACCAGATCGACTGACAAGAACAGGAATCCCCATCAAGGCACATTTGATTACCATCTCAGACGTCAGCCGCCCGGTTGTATAGAGGATTTTATCGTCCCCCAGAACACCTTCGGCTTGCATCCAGCCCGCGATTTTGTCGACAGCGTTATGCCTGCCAACATCTTCCATATAGACCAAAGGCCGATCTTCCTGGCACAGGACAGTTCCATGGATCGCACCTGCTTCCAGATAGAGCGATGGCGTGGTGTTGATCGACCGCGCCAAGGCATAAAGCCAAGATGTGCGCACCGTGGTCGCTGGAAGCGTCAGCCCCTCCAAGCCTTCCATCATGTCACCGAATACAGTTCCAATGGCGCAGCCGGACGTGCGCGTCTTTTTCTTCAACTTCTCTTCATAGCTCGTCTGATTGTCCGTCCGCACGACAACCGTCTCAAGATCGTCGTCATAATCGATCCCGGTTACGGTTTCACCGACCCGCAGCATCCCTTGGTTCTTCAGAAAGCCCAGGGCCAGGTACTCAGGGTAATCTCCGATTGTCATCGCGGTTACGATCTCCTGTCCGTTCAGGAAAATCGTTAGCGGGCGCTCTTCGACCACGGCAATCGTCGATGACGTTCCGCTTTCGTCGACACCCTCGATCCGGCGGGTCAACCCGGGTCGCGCCGGATCCGGAGCGATCAGAAATTGATGGGTGGCATCACGACCCATGATTTGCCTACTTTCCTCGGCTGCGGTAATCGCGTCAGACAGAGATTAAGGCCCGAACATGCCCGCCACCACCCCAAAGTCAGCTTTTCGCAAAGGTGTCCTGGACAGCGCACCATTTCTTGTGGTCGGCGTCCCCTTTGCCGTGCTGTTCGGCGTGGTCGCAACCGAAGCCGGGCTGAACGTCGCCCAAACGCTCGGCATGTCCGTCCTGATCATCGCGGGGGCTTCTCAATTCACCGCCGTCCAGCTTTTGACCGAGAACGCTCCGGTCTGGATTGTAATAGCGGCTTCGCTGGCGGTGAACCTGCGAATGGCAATGTATTCCGCCAGCCTGCAACCACACCTGGGGGCTGCGAAACTGTGGCAACGGATCCTGGTGGCTTATCTGAACGTCGATGGCAGCTATGCTCTCAGCATCCAGAACTACGAGGACCACCCAGACCAATCCCTTTCGGCAAAACTGGCGTATTTCTTCGGAACCATGACCCTGATGACCCCAATGTGGTTCGTCGGAACCTATGTCGGCGCGGTTGCTGGCGCGGCTCTGCCGGAAAGCCTTGCCGTTGATTTTGCCATGCCGATCTTGTTCCTCGCTCTGGTGGGACCAATGCTGAAGACACTGGCCCACATGGCAGCGGCGGTCACCTCGGTCATCGCGGCGCTTGCCCTGTCGTTCCTGCCGTCGGGGGTCGGCCTATTGGGGGCCGCGTTCCTGGCCATGGCTGTCGGCGCCGAGATTGAACGGAGGCGTGGACGATGAGCTATAACGATGCGCAGCTTTGGACGATCATCGCAGTTATGGGCGTTGGGACCTTCCTGATCCGGTTCTCGTTTCTCGGGCTGATCGGATCGCGGAAAATGCCGGACTGGCTGCTGCGCCACCTGCGCTATACACCGGTGGCGGTTCTTCCCGGTCTGGTCGCCCCTCTTGTGCTGTGGCCAAACGCAACCGACGGAACACCAGACCCGGTTCGAATGATCGCCGCAGTCGTGACATTGGCCGTGGCCTGGTATCGCAAAAGCATGATACAAGGGGCGCTGGCAGGCGCGCTGACGTTTGGGTTTCTAAGCTGGGTCAGTTGACGTCGGCAGAAGCAGCGGCGCGGATCAGAACGTTGTGGTTCTTGTCGGCGTCATCGTCGCTGATTGTTCGCGTGCTGACCCCTGGCAAATCTCCGAATCTTTTCGAAACCGCCTTTGGAAAATAAGTAACCGGCACACCGTCAAAACCCGGCACCTGATCCAGAATGCGAGAAATCGACAAAGAGCACTGGGCTTTCGGAACGGGGCCATAGGCCTTGGCCAAACCAATCAGGGCGCGCGCCTGCGCCGCCGTCACCGGCATACGCTGTTCGATAACGTCATGCGTTTCGCGGGCATGATAATCGACATAGACCGCCACCGCCCGATCGGTCATCGCATGATGCACATCGTTGCGTTCGGGCGCGATCGGAAGCTTAAAACTTCCGGCCGGATCAAACAGGATCCGTTCACCAGGGGCCGCGATCAATAGACCGGAATGCGCGCCCGATCCGCTTGTCTTGCTGACAACGGTGTACAGTCTGATCTCGGACGGCCCGTCATAGGCGAACGCATATTCCCGGATCGAATCGTCCGGTGCCCAGACCGGCTCGGCCGGGCCGCCGCATCCCGCAAGGAATGCACACAGCAGGATCAACCCTGTGAGCCTGCCTATCCCCATTTTCAGGAGTTGAAAATCGCCAGGAAAATCAGGATCAAGATCGAGACGATGCTGCCATTCTTCACCCAAGTCACGAATCCTTCAAAGGTCCGCTCTTGCGTGGTCGTGTCCATTTCGCCGTGCTTGTGATCCGCCATGGTCAGGCTCTCCGGTATTCGTTTCGGCGTTTGACTACCTCAAAGCGCCGGGCATGTCACCACCCATGGCGCGCGCAGGTTGCCGCAGGCACTTGGTGTCACGCCGCCTCGGAACCTGGACCAAAGCGCGCATAGAACCCCGAGCCCGATGTTGCCATCTCGACCAACAAGTCCGGAGCCCTGAACCGAGCCCCCAACCCTGTCAGGCCGTCGCAGATTTCCACAGCCCGTGCGGCACCTATCATGTCGAGCCACGAGAACGGCCCACCGGACCACGGTGCAAACCCCCATCCGAGAATGGCGCCGACATCGCCTTCGCGGATGTCGGTCAATACGCCCTCTTCCAGCGCCCGAACGGCCTCCAGCACTTGAGCCATCATCAATCGGTGCTGAACCACGCTCAGATCGGGCTGCTTTTCCAAAACAGGGTACTTATCCGAGAGGCCATCCCAAAACCCTGCTCTCTTGCCCGATTGGTCATAGGCATAGAACCCAGCCTTGGCCTTGCGCCCCAAACGGCCCTCATCCGCCATCCAGAATACCACGTCATCAACCGCATCATCCGGATAAGCCGCCCCCATGGCCGACCTGGTCGCACGCGCAATCTTCGCGGCCAGATCGACCGAGGTTTCATCGACAAGTTGCAATGGCCCAACAGGAAAGCCCAACAGGCGGGCGGCGTTGTCGATCAAGGCGGGTTCGACCCCTTCGCCGATCATGCGAATACCTTCGTTGATATAGGGGATGATGCAACGATTGGCATAGAAAAACCGGGCGTCGTTGACGACGATCGGGGTCTTGCGCAACTGCCGAACATAATCCAACGCCTTGGCGACCGCGCGGTCCCCTGTTTTGGCACCCTTGATGATCTCGACCAACATCATCCGGTCCACCGGACTGAAAAAGTGGATGCCGATATACTGGTCCGGCCGAACGCTTGCCCGCGCGAGATCGCTGATCGGCAGGGTCGAGGTATTGGTCGCAAAAATGCAGCCTTCGCCAACGATGGCCTCAACCTTTTTCGTGATCTCGGCCTTGATCCCGGGGTCTTCGAACACGGCTTCGACAATCAGATCGCACCCGGCCAGCGCGTTCAAATCCGTCGTCGGCACAATGCGCGACAAAACGTCGATCTTTCTCTCTTCGGTCACATTCCGCCGCGAAATACCCTTGTCCAGAATACGCTCGGAATAGGCTTTGCCACGATCTGCGGCGGCCTGGTCCTGATCGATCAAAACCACGTCGATCCCGGCATTTGCACTGACATAGGCAATCCCGGCCCCCATCATGCCAGCGCCCAACACCCCGACCTTTGAAACAGCTTGGCCAGCCACGTCTGGCCGGTTCGCCCCTTTTTCCAAGGCTTCCTTGTTGAGAAACAGCGACCGGATCATCGCATTGGACGTCGGATCCATCAAAATTTGGGTGAAATACCGCGCCTCGATCCGCAAAGCTGTATCAAACGGAACCTGAGCGCCTTCATAGATGGCCGACAGCAAGGCTTTTGCCGCCGGATAAACCCCTTTGGTCTTGCCGTTGATCATCGCGCTGGCACCAACAAATGTCATGAAGCCCTGGGGATGATACGGATCGCCCCCCGGCATCTTGAACCCGTTTTGATCCCAGGGCTTGACGATATCCGCGTCGCCTGCCTCCAGCACCCAGGCCTTGGCCCGGTCGACCAGTTCGTCAGCCGGCACAACCTCGTCAATCAACTGGGCAGCCTTGGCCTTGGACGGGGACAGCATCTTTCCCTCAAGCAGGACCGGAGCCGCCGCCATTGCGCCGACCATTCGACTATACCTGGTCGTACCACCCGCGCCTGGAAACAGGCCGACCAGAATCTCGGGCAGTCCGATCTTGCCTTTCGATGTCTCGGCCATGAACCGGCGATGACAGGCCAGGGCAATTTCTGTCCCGATCCCGGCGCACAATCCGGGGATGGCGCAGGCAATCGGTTTGCCGCCTTTATTCTTGCCATCCATGCCAGCCCGTTCGATCCGCCGCAAAATACGATGACCGTTCATGATGAAATCAAAAATGTACCCGGCCGGGGCGTCGCCACCCTCAGCCTTCACTTTTGCCAAAGTATTCAGGTCCATGCCGCCGGCAAAACTGTCTTTGCCCGAGGTGATCACGACGCCTTTGACGGCCTCATCCGTCAACGCCCGGTCAAGAAACTCTTCGACCAGCACGAAGGCTTCGCGCGTCAGGACATTCATCGACTTGCCAGGAACATCCCAGGTGATGACGGCCACGCCGTCATCGTGCAACGCATAGGTAAAGTCAGCCATTTACTGGGCCTCCCGGGTGCCAAATTGGAAATGAGAAACGAAGGCCCGAACGGTGCCTAGTGCACGATCCGTTCGATTTCTTGCGCTGTTAGCGGAGATTCCACGTATTCCAGCATCTCGATCTTGTACCCATCCGGCTCCTGGACCAGGAAATACCGCACCAGGCTGCACACGACCTTGACGCCCTGCGCGTCGTAATCCCTGACCCGAACAGTCGCGCAAAGCCGATTGTTGGTGCGGGGTTCGCGGGTTTGAATGGTTGTGTCGCTGGTCTCGACGGAAAGTGCCGTGAGAGCGGCACGATATTGGGTGGCGACGCGCCGGAAATCGACCTGGTTGCGGATCACAGAAACGCCCGCCACGCTGTAAACGACCAGGGGCCAGCGAAAGTATTTCTCTAACCCATCCGAATTTCCTGACAAAAATGCCAGTTGGACGTTTTCCAAAAATTCGTTCAACCCATCCCGAGTCACAAGCGCCCCCAGCCGACAGAAACCCTCTGCCGATTGCAGCCTGCCGCTCCTCAGGCCCGAACCACTTTAGGTATCCCTCTGAAATTGGCAACACTTTTCCGTCCTAGAGTCGTTCAATGATGGTTGCAGCACCCATTCCGCTGGCCACACACAAGGTCGCAAGCCCCACGGATTTGCCCTGCCGCTCCAACTCGTCCAACAATGTCCCGATGATAATTGCACCCGACGCGCCAAGAGGATGCCCCATAGCAATCGCACCGCCATTGACGTTGACTTTGTCATGATCGACATCGAAAGCCTGCATGAACCGCAGCACCACTGAAGAAAACGCCTCGTTCACCTCGAAAAGGTCGATGTCCGCGATACCCAACCCGCTTTCAGCAAGGATTTTCTGGGTGGCCGGAACAGGACCCGTCAGCATGATTGTTGGATCCGTCCCGATCTTGGCGGTCGCACGTATACGCGCCCGTGGTTTCAAACCATGGGCAGCTCCAAAATCTTCGGACCCGATTAGAAGCGCAGCAGCCCCGTCCACGATTCCCGATGAATTCCCTGCATGATGAATGTGATTGATCCGTTCAAGGTGGGGATACTTCATCATCGCAACGGCATCGAAACCGGGCATGATCTCACCCTGATCCTTGAAAGCGGGCTTCAATGCCCCCAGCCCCTGCATATCGGTTTCAGGACGCATGAATTCGTCATCAGTCAGGATCGGCAAACCATTTTGATCCAGGATCGGGACAATAGACCTGTCAAAACGGCCATCTCTCCAGGCTGCTGCTGCGCGCTTTTGGCTTTCGACGGCATAGGCATCGGCGTCGTCACGGCTGAAACCGAATTCAGTGGCAATAATATCCGCCGAGATGCCCTGGGGGACGAAATAGCTGGTCATTGCGACGCTGGGATCAACCGCCACCGCGGCGCCGTCGCTTCCCATGGGAACGCGGCTCATGCATTCGACACCACCTGCGATATAGGCCGCGCCAGCTCCGCCCTTCACCTGGTTGGCGGCCAGATTGACGGCTTCCATTCCAGAGGCGCAAAAGCGGTTGATCGAAAGACCGGGAATTGACTGGTCCAGGGCGCTGGCCAGAACAGCCGTACGCGCAAGGCACCCCCCCTGCTCTTTCACCTGTGTCGCGTTCCCCCAAATGACATCTTCGACGAAATGTCCTTCAAGATCGTTGCGTGTACGGATCGCGTTCAGCATATCCGCAGACAGCTTGACGGGCGTCACCTCGTGAAGACTTCCATCCTTGCGCCCCTTGCCACGCGGCGATCGCAACGCATCATAGATAAAGGCATCAGGCATCGGGGCCTCCCAAGGCTCAGCTGCGCAACGGTGGCCAGGCCGGTTGCATCAAATCATACGGGTGTTTCCACCCCTCTAACGCCGCAATTCTGTCCAACCAGGCATCAATCGACGGCCAGTTCTTGCGGTCAAAGCCAAACGGCTCTTCGAAGAAAAGGTAGGCACAGCATGTCAGGTCCGCATTGGTGACGCCGCGTCCGACAATCCAATGACGCTGCGTCAGATGGTCTTCCAAAACTTTAAGCGCTGCCGTCATACGTCCCTGTAAAAAGCCGATCACTTCCTTGGGCCGCTTGTCCTCGGGCAAATAATTCATCAGAAACCGGACTGTTCCGATCTGGCTGGAAAGCTTGTGGTTATCCCACAAAATCCAGCGCAGTATTTCCCGCGCCTCGTCGGGGCCTTCACCACCGAACTTGCCGGATTTCTCGGAGATATAACCTTGAATCACACCCGACTGGCTTAATCGAATATCCCCATCCACCAGCACCGGCGCCTCGCCCATTTCGTTGATCGTCTCGCGGTATTCGCTGCTGCGCGCCGCGCCGTTGAAGAAATCGACAAAAACCGGCTCCCAGTCCAGGCCGGACAATTCCAGCGCCAGGGCCGCCTTGTACGAATGTCCGCTCTCTCCGAAACAATGTAGCTTGATTGTCATGAAACTCCCCTTTGGCTCACTGGCCGCCATGCCTGGTTATGACCGCTTTCACGCGACCGAACGAAATCTGAAAGCAGGGTAGACACGCCCTTCCCAGGGTTCCAGCCGCTTTCATGTCAAATGGATAAGAACGTCACGGCTCGTTACTCGCACCCGAGCATTTCGACCGCCTGACCGGCTGACAACACTGTCATTCGCACATCCGACCGCGCCAAGGCAAAGGGTTGTGCCGACGGCGGGACCATTTCGACGTCGGCGACCAATATATCCCCGTCGCGCGAAACCGTCGGCACAGAGACCCAAACCTCGGGGTTGCCGGTTTCGATGACCGCAACCTGATCGCCCTGAGTTGGCGGCAAGACGACCCGAGCCGTCAGGCGCAACCCATCTTCAATCGGCCGGATCACGCAGGTCATCCCTTCCGCGATACGCGGACGATCTCCAATGCTCACGGCCAAGGCCCCGCCGCGCCGACCGGCGTTTTTCAGGTTTCCGGACACATGCAGCGTCATCGGAATGCAAATTTCCTCACAAACGCCAATCTCGATCTCTCCACGAAGTTGGATCGGGGCATTCGGATCGTGGGTTTCGATCCACAGTGGGAACATCACGCCATCATGATACCCAATGCTACGGATGCCATTTTGATCCATGACCTCGGGAACCGGGTACTGGACCTTGACCGATGCCACGTTTGTCGATCCTGACCAGTTGAATTGCGGTGGAATGCCTGCATCGCCCGGCGCACGCCAATAGGTCTTCCAACCTGGTGCCAGACGAATGTTCAACCCCGCCACATGGACCCCATCCTGGCGCCACCCCGCGTCCAGATCGGCACGCGCCACGTCCGACGGCACCTGCTGGGCAAGGGCGAATGTCGCAGAAAAGATGAACAGACCAAGGGCGCGCATAAACATACCCCTCAGATAGGGCGATGGCCGCCCACATGGAAATCACATTCAGGTAATGCTTTGTGACTGTTGCTTGCACGCCCTTGATGCGACCGTTTCTTTGGCCCATCTTTCCAGACATGAACAACGACAGTGCTCAGACTCTGGACGGCAAGCTTCTGATCGCGATGCCCGGAATGGGTGACCCGCGATTTGAACGAAGTGTCGTGTTCATGTGCGCCCATTCGGACGACGGCGCATTGGGACTGATCATCAACAAACCTGCGCCGGAACTTCGGTTTACCGATCTGCTCAGCCAACTCGATATATCGGCCAGTCCATCGAAACGTGACATTCGCGTGCATTTTGGGGGGCCTGTCGAGCACGGTCGGGGCTTTGTCCTTCATTCAGGCGATTATCGGTCCAATGCCTCGACGCTGAAGGTCGATGACAACTTCGGCATGACGGCCACCTTGGATGTGTTGGAGGAAATAGCCAAAGGGGACGGGCCGGCCACCGCACTTTTGGCCCTTGGCTATTCCGGGTGGGGACCTGGCCAGTTGGATGACGAAATCCTGCAAAACGGCTGGCTCACGTGCGACGCCTCGCCCGAACTGGTTTTCGACGTCGACGATGAAGACAAATGGGCCGCGGCGCTGAAAACACTGGGCGTCGATCCCTTGATGCTGTCCGGGACGGCCGGGCGGGCCTGAAAACCTGGCCTTGGCCCGACACCTGACCCGAGAAAGCCCAGAGTTCTAACCGAAATGATGCGCCCAAATTGCGGCGTCGACGGTAACGCCCTCATCCATTTGGCGCGCTTTTCGCGCCAAGGCACTCTGGCCGGGAAGCCGCACGGGGTTGGCCGGATCGGCGGGTTTGGCATCGCGGCAGAGCTGCGACACATACCCCATGGCTCCCCCCATCTCCTCCAGGCCGCCAAAGGCCTCGGGATCAAGGACCTGTACGAACACCGATCCCCCCATCGGAGGCGCATCGTCCGCTCGACTGATCCCGGCTAGGCCCGAGGTCAACGCCTCGACCGACAACCCCATGGCATAGCCCTTGTGCCCGGCCTCGACACCCCCAAGCGGCAGGATGACTTCGCTTTCGGTGGGATCATCTGAGGCGACACCGTCCTCGCGGATCACCCAGGGGTGCGGCAGACGTCCGCCTTCGCGGGCAATCCGGCGCACCAGGCTGTTTGACGTGACCGAGGTTGAAATATCGATCAAGACTGGCTCACCGTCGGTGGGGTATCCGATCGCCAGTGGGCTGGGCGACAGAACCGGCGTTGTCCCGCCCGCCGGGGCAACCGTCGTGGCATGGGGTGCCGAAGTCTGAAGTTGCAGGACCATCCCGCGCCGGGCCACCGCTTCCAGATAGGCCGCAAGGCACCCGATGTGAAAGCTGCGCCGGATCACGACCGTGCCGGTGCCATGCAGCCTGGCCATCTTCTCGGCCTCGGCAATGGCACGCAGCGTTAGCCACGCGCCGGGCAATCGCTTGCCATGCCAAAAGGCGGATGCGCCGCGGCTGGACAAGACATCGGGCGCACCTCGCTTGGCCATCCAACCGTCACGCAGGCAATCGAGATAGATCTGCAAAAGCGCGATCCCGTGGGTACGATGCCCCATCAGATCAGCCTCGGTCAGGATCGAGGCGGTGTCGCCTGCCATCTCTTGGTCAAGGCCAGCGGCGCTCAGTTTTTCTGCCATACGGGATTTAAGATCGGATGCCGGAATGCGGACCGTGTCGAGAGTCATTCAATTTTTCCATGGTGATCACTAGATGCACCCATGATGAATTAACCCGAGGGAAAGGAAAAGGGCCGCTGCACCAGCAGCGGCCCCAACGCGACGCCAGGAAGGCGACGCAACTTGCTTACTTAACGGTGATCCGTCCGTCTGTGTAGGGCATGAACGTGCCCTGTGCCGCGATGTATTCCGCTGTCACATCAGCCAAATCAGGCCCGAAGTCGTAAGCGTTCTCGGCTGTCTTGAACATGGCATAGCCGTCACCGCCGTTGCGAACATAGTTGTTCGACACAACGCCATAGATTTTGTCAGCCTCAATCGGTGCGCCACCAACCATGACGTCAGATACTCGGCTTCCAGCAGGTTGCGACGCATCGAAGGCAAAGGTCATGCCTGCAACTTGTGGAAAGCGTCCGGCGCCTTCTTCCACCTGGCTGACACCATTTTCAAGAGCTTCGACAACGGTCGCGCCGGTGACCTGAAAGGTCGAAAGCGTGTTCTGGAACGGCAACACCGTCAGCACTTCCCCCATAGTCACGGGGCCCGCATCGATCGAGGCACGCACACCACCACCGTTTTGGATCGCAATCTGGATACCTTGATCCTTGACCCGGTCCAGCATGGCGTCGGCAATCAGAGAGCCCATCTGGCATTCCATTGCACGGCAAACATCGCGCTCGCCGCCAATGGCTTCGCCTGTCTCGGCGACGACCTTGTTGCGGATTTCTTCCAGTGGCATGGCCGCTTCGGCGATCCGCGCCTTGGTGGCCTCGTCCTCGGCGACACTGCCATCCATGACGACCAGGTCACCCGAAGTTCCGATGACATTTCCGGCGTCGTCAAAAGTGACGTTCAGTTCGCCAAGGTACTTGCCATAGGCATAGGCCTGAACGATCTGCACACCATTCACAACCGTCGGGTAAGGGCCAGCTGCCCGTTCATTGCTGTTGGACAAAAGCGTGTTCGAGTGCCCGCCCACAATGACATCAACACCAGTAGTCGCGGCAGCGACGCGCTGGTCCACCGCATAACCCGAATGGCTGAGAACAACGATTTTGTTCACACCGTCTGCTGTCAGTCTGTCAACTTCGGCCTGTACGGCCTCTGCCGGATCGGTGAACACGATATTGTCGCCGGGCGAAGCCAGTTCGTCAGTGTCCTCGGGTGTCAGACCAATCAAGCCAATCTTCTCGCCGCCTTTTTCGATGACGGTCGATTTCTGGATCGCGTCGGTCAAAATGGGTTCACCCGAAATATCGGCGTTCGACATCAAGATGGGGAAGTTAACCGCGGCAGTGAAATCCCGCAGCACTTCGGGACCATCGTCGAATTCGTGGTTGCCCACGGTCATCGCGTCGTACCCCAGCTGGTTCATCATCTCGGCCGCCAGTTTGCCCTTGTAATAGGTATAAAACAGCGTGCCCTGGAACTGGTCGCCGCCGTCGACCAAAAGTGTCGGGGTGTTGCCGGCGCGCGCGCGCGCGGCGTCGATGCCGGTTGCCAAACGCGCCGAACCACCAAAACATTTGCCCTCGGCGTTGTCCTCGGCTCCGCAGCCCGAATCGTACTTACTGATCGGTTCAAACCGCGCGTGGAAGTCATTGGTGTGCAGAATGGTGATGCTGAAATCGGCCATTGCTGCGCCAGCTGTCAGTGCCAGCACGGCACCTCCGGCGAACAGATTTTTTATCATTTTGGGAATCCCCCTATCGGTTTCTCTGGTTACGAGATTGCAGCTATCATTGCCCAGTGTCAAAAGGGTGACGCCAAGTTCCGCTGCGTCAATCTGCTTGACCAACGCCAGCTGCCTTGTCAGTGAACAGCCATGACCATGATATACAAGATTTTCCGCTCCGACGAATACGCCGACTTCGTCGCCAAGGGGCAAACCCTTGGGGCACCCATCGATATCGCGGACGGGTTTGTGCATTTTTCGACCGCTGAACAGGCGGCCGAGACCGCTGCAAAGCATTTTGCCGAAGAAACGGGGCTGAAACTTTTGGCCATCAACGGCGCGGCTTGCGGTGATGCGCTAAAGTGGGAGGAATCGCGCGGTGGTGCACTGTTTCCCCATCTCTATCGTCCTTTGACGGCAAAAGACGTGATTTGGGCTCGGGACTTGCCGTACAAGGACGGCCACCACCAATTCGAAGAGGCTCTGACGTGATCGAAAGGCTGGGACTGACAGTCCTGAACCACCTCGACCCCGAAGTTTCGCATGGCCTGGCTCTAAGGGCCTTGCACACGCCGTTTGCGCCCCTGCCCGGGCCGGTCGATTCACCGCGACTCGAAACCGAAATCGCCGGGCTGAAATTACCCAACCCGGTTGGGCTGGCCGCCGGTTTCGACAAGAACGCCACTGCGGTTGCACCACTGATGAAGGCCGGGTTTGGCTTTGTCGAGGTCGGAGCGGCCACACCAAAGCCACAACCCGGCAACCCGAAACCCCGCCTGTTCCGCCTGAAAGGCGACCGCGCCGCTATCAACCGGTTCGGCTTTAACAACGACGGGATCGAAGCCATCGCAGACCGATTGGCCGACCGGCCCGAAGGCGTGCCGGTGGGGCTGAATATCGGCGCAAACAAAGACAGCGCCGACCGCGCGCAGGACTTTGCGCAGGTCATGCGCGTGGCCCGCAACGTCGTTGATTTCGCAACCGTGAACGTATCATCCCCCAACACGGAAAAACTGCGCGATCTGCAAGGCGTGGACGCCTTGCGCGTGCTGCTAGGGGGTGTTTTGTCCGAAGCGGGCAAGGTTCCGGTTTTCCTGAAAATCGCGCCTGATCTCGACGACGCAGAAATCGCGGGCATCGCGAATGTCGCACAAGAAAGCGGCGTGGCGGCCATTGTCGCCACCAATACCACCCTGTCTCGCGACGGGCTGACCAGCCCTTACAAATCCGAAGCGGGAGGCTTGTCCGGGCGCCCTCTGTTCGTTCCTTCTACGCGTGTTCTGGCCCGGCTTGCCCACGAAACCGGCGGTGCACTGCCTTTAGTCGGTGTTGGCGGCGTATCCTCGGCAGCCGAGGCCTATGCCAAGATTTGCGCAGGCGCCAGCGCGGTGCAGCTCTATACCGCCATGGTGTATGGCGGCCTGTCACTGGCACATCGGATCGCACGTGGTTTGGATGAAATGTTAGCCCGCGACGGTTTTGCGAACGTTCGCGAAGCCGTGGGCACTCAACTGGAGGATTGGCTGTGAGCGTTTCGATCTGGCACAACCCGCGGTGCTCGAAGTCCCGTCAAACCTTGGCGCTCTTGCAGGATCAGGGTATCGCCCCCGAGGTTCGACTGTATCTTGACGACGTTCCAAGCGAGACGGAAATTCGCGCCGCGCTCAAGCTGCTGGGTATCCCTGCTCTGGCGCTCGTCCGGCGCGGCGAAGCACAATTCAAAGAGGCCGGTCTTACCAAAGACAGCGACGATGACGCATTGATCGCAGGCATGGTCAAATTCCCAAAGCTCATCGAACGTCCCGTGGTGTTTGCCAATGGCAAGGCCGCCTTGGGCCGTCCGCCCGAGGACGTTCTAAAGATCCTTTGAACCGGGGACGCGTCTCAGCCGTCCGCCGCCCGCTCCAACGACGGGTATCTTAGGGCGAGGGTCACACCACGCGCGACGAATGATATTAGGAATGCGATCCACAGCCCGTCATTGCCGAAGGCGGGGATCAACGCCCAAGCCGCCGCCAGATAGATCAGGGTCGATACGGCAGCCATGTTGCGCATGTCACCCGTCCGGGTCGCGCCGATGAATATGCCATCCAACATCCATGCCGTAATGCCCAGAACAGGGGCCGCCACCATCCAGGGCAGCAAATCCCGCGCAGCCAGGCGAACGTCGGGTGACGTGGTCATCAGATCGATCACGGCAGGGCCGAATACCCAAACCCCTGCGGCAAAAACAACCACCACGCCAACGCCCCAGGACGACGTCATGAGGGCCGCGCGCCTCAGCCGAGCCTTGTCGCGCCGCCCCATGGCATTGCCAACCAGTGTTTCAGCCGAAAACGCGAAACCATCCAGCGCGTAGGCAGTAACATGCAGGAATTGCAACAGAATCTGGTTCGCTGCCAACGGCACGTCCCCAAAGCTTGCGCCGAAGAACAGGAAGGACACAAAAATCACTTCTAGGCACAATGACCGGATCATGATGTCTCGGTTCACCGCTGCCATGCGGACTATCCGTACCTTGTCCAGTACGCGGTCCCATTCCCGCCAGAACGGACGGCGAAAGGCATCGCGGCAAAACCACAACCCTACGACCAACCCGCTCCATTCGGCGATGAACGTGGCAAAGGCCACGCCGCCAACGCCCCAGGCAAACCCAAGAACAAACAAGACGTCCAACGCAATGTTCAGACCGTTCATCAAGACCTGCACCACCAGAACCGCGCGCGTGCGCTCGGCGGCGATAAGCCAACCGGTAATGCCGAACAGGGCGATGGCTGCAGGAGCAGACCACACTCGGATCGCCATATAGATGCGGGCCGAGGCTTCGACCTGGGACGAGGCCGGCGAGACCTGGAACGCCGCCCAGAACACCGGAACCTGCAACAGGATCAGGGCCAATCCGGCCAATACCCCAACAATCAGAGCACGCGACAACAGCGCATCCGCTTCGCCCCGGTCATCCGCACCAAGCGCCTGGCTTGTCAGGCCGGTCGTCCCCATCCGCAGAAAGCCGAACACCCAATAAACGGCCGTCAGGACAATCGCCCCGATTCCGACGGCGCCGATAGGCACCGGATCACCAAGTTGCCCGACGACGCCGGTATCCACGACACCAAGGATCGGGACAGTTGCATTAGACAGGACAATGGGAAGGGCAATCGCCAGAACGCGACGGTTCGTAATCTGGCGGGGCCGGTGCGGCTCGGTCATTCCGGCGTGGCGGTCGACGGCATCAGGAAATGACCAGTTGCCTGAGCGAAGGGACGCTGAACATTGTCTTGCCAGGCCTCGACGTGAACGCTGGCATAACGCCGCCCCGAACGGTTTACACGCGCCCGTGCATAGCCATCGCGCGGCAGGCCAGTGCGCAGGTAATCAACAGTAAAATCGATGGTCTTCGGCATCCGGGGCAATGTTTGCGGCGACAGCGTCTCGGCATCGACGCGCCCACTTTCGATCTGGTCCCACAGGTTTTGCCATCCCAGTTCGATCAAAGCCGTGGTTTCGAGAAAAGCGGCAATGACCCCGCCGTGGAGAGCTGGCAAAGCGGGGTTTCCGATCAGATCCTGGTGATAATTCAAAACCGCCGTCAGCTCGTTGCCGTGGCGTTCAAAAGTGATGTTCAGGAACTGCACATAGGGAATGTTCTGCACCAGCGCCCTCAACGCCTTGTCCCGGCGCTGTTTGACGATCTGGACCGGCTCGGGACGCGGGCGCATCATCATTCCGCTCCATTCTGCACGGTGAAGGCCCCGGTTGATGTCGCCACCGGCCGATCCGTGTCTTCATCCGTCGCAACCGCGCGCACAAAGGCCACGGTGCGGGTGATATGGTAACAGGTCGCCCGCGCCGTGATCGTTTGCCCCGGCGTGGCGGGCCGCATGTAATCTATCCGCAAGTCAAGAGTAGCGGTCGTGGCCGGCCCCTCGGGGTGGACCATCACCGCAGTGCCACTGCAGGAATCCATCAATGACGAAACTGCGCCGCCATGAATAACGCCGGTCGCGGGATCGCCAACGAGGTTTTCGTTGTAAGGCATGGACATCACGGCCTCACCATCACCGACTGTGACAAACTCCATTTTCAAGGCACGGCAATGGGGCAATGCGTCCATGAACTGGCGAACCTGGCTCTCGCGGATTTCTGAGGCATCGGTCACGGTCAAGGCTCCTTTCCGGCTATATCGACCCATTGCGGCGGCAAGAGCAAGTCGATTGATCCAAAGCCCATCCCAGTCTATTTTGCGCCCACAGGAGTAGTGTTACGATGCCAGAACGGCTGACGTTCAAAGAAATGTGCGCCCGGTACGACGTGACGCCGCGTACCCTACGGTATTACGAGTATATCGAGCTGCTCTCTCCTGAGAAGGAAGGACGGTCCCGGTTTTATGGTCCTCGCGAACTTGCCCGAATGACGTTGATACTTCGAGGCCGCCGCTGGGGGTTTTCGCTGGAGGGCATCCGGCAATGGCTGGACATCTATGAAAAAAGCGGCACCGAAGAACAATCCCGCGCCTTTCTCGAGGCGGCAACATCCCAGCTGGAAGTGCTTGAACAAGAACAGGTGAACCTGGCTGAAACCATCGCCGACCTCAAAAAGATCCGCGAAGAGGTCCAGCAAACGCTGGAATAGTTTACTTTGTTAATTTTTTACCCGATGGTAAAAATTACTCTGACGCCGCGTCCGTTTTTTCGAAAATTTCAACGCAAGTATTGTGACGCCACGTTACGTTTACGTAAGCGTCAGTTGGTATTGATCCAAAGCCCTTTGGTTTGCATGTCGGCGGCCTGAGCTTGGAGACAACCGATGACTGACACCTACATGACCATTCGGGAAATGTGCGACGCCTATGACGTCACACCCCGTACGCTGCGATTTTATGAATCCAAAGAACTGCTGGCCCCGTTGCGCAAGGGAACACGGCGCCTTTTCACGCGAAGCGATCGTGCGCGCCTGACACTGATCCTGCGCGGCAAACGCTTTGGCTTCAGCCTGGAAGACATTCGCCAATTGCTTGACCTTTATGATCCGCAGCAGGGCAATGCCGAACAGGTCAACAAAACATACACGCTCGGCCAGCAAAAACTGGAAGAACTGACGCAACAGCGCACCGAACTGGACCGGGTCATTTCCGACCTGACAAACGAATTGAACAGTTGCCGACGCACCATGGATGCACGAACCACAACACAGGCCGCGTAACCCATTTCGGAGCATTACCGAATGACCAGCTATACCCCGCCTATCAAAGACCAGCTCTTCCTGCTTCATGACGTGCTGAAGATCACCGAAAGCGATGTTCCCGGATATGCAGACCTGGATCGAGAGTTTACCTCGGCGGTTCTGGAAGAGGCGGGAAAGATCGCCCGTGATATTCTGCATCCACTGAATTCGGTCGGCGATGCGCAGGGCTGTGAGCTGGAAAACGGTGCTGTGCGCACCCCCGATGGGTTTGCGGATGCCTTCCGCCAGATGGCAGAAGGCGGCTGGATGGGCCTGGACGCCGATCCTGATTATGGTGGCCAGGGTATCCCGCATATTCTGAACACCGCATCGGGTGAACTGTTCTCCTCGGCCAACATGGCCTTCCAGATGTATGCTGGCCTGTCCCATGGGGCGGCCTCGGCCCTACTTGCCCATGGCTCCGACCAGCAAAAGAACACCTATCTGCCGCCCATCTACGAAGGGCGTTGGACAGGCACCATGAACCTGACTGAACCTCAGTGTGGCACCGATCTGGGGCTGATCCGCACCAAGGCTGAACCGTTTGACGATGGGTCGTATCGCATCACCGGGCAAAAGATCTGGATTTCCGCCGGCGAACACGACCTGGCCGAGAACATCATCCACCTTGTCCTTGCACGCACCCCCGACGGGCCGGACGGAATTCAGGGCCTATCGCTCTTCGTCGTCCCCAAGTTCCTGGTCAACGATGACGGTGGCTTGGGCAACCGCAACAACCTGTCTTGCGGCGGTCTGGAAGAAAAAATGGGCATTCACGGTAACGCCACTTGCGTCATGAACTATGACGGCGCGACCGGCTGGCTTGTCGGCGACAAAGGCAAGGGTATGCGTGCCATGTTCACCATGATGAACGAAGCACGTCTGTCGGTTGCGCTGCAAGGCTATGCTCAGGGTGAAGTCGCCTATCAGAACGCGCGGGATTTTGCCCGCGACCGTCTTCAGGGCCGTGATGTCACCGGCGTGGCCAACCCTGATGGTCCCGCCGACCCGATCATTGTGCATCCCGATGTCCGCCGAAAGCTGATGGATCAAAAATCGCTTACCGAGGCTGGGCGGGCCCTGGTGTTCTGGGGGGCCGAACTGATTGATCGGGCGCAGCGTACCGGCGACGATCAGGCCGAGGCTATGATCTCTCTTTTGATCCCCGTAATGAAAGGCGTCTTAACCGACAACGGCTTTCAATCCACCGTCATGGCGCAGCAAACGCTGGGCGGCTCGGGTTTCACCCGTGAATGGGGATTGGAACAGTTTGTCCGCGATGCCCGGATCGCAATGATCTATGAAGGCACCAACGGCATCCAGTCCCTGGACCTGGTCGGCCGCAAACTGGGGCAGAACGGCGGCCAGACAATTATGGCATTCTTCGATTTGGTGAAAGGTTTCATCAAGGACAACGCCGAAAACGAGGCTTTGACGGCTGACTTTCTCGACCCGCTAAAATCTGCGTCCAAAGACCTTCAGGCCGCCGCAATGTACTTTATGCAGGAAGGCATCAAGAACCCTTTGAATGCGCTGTCTGGTAGTTATGACTTCATGCACCTTTTCGGCCACGTCTGCCTGGGGTTGATGTGGGCGAAAATGGCAAAGGCAGCGCAGGAAGCGCTCGACGCAGGTGCCACGGACGTCGATTTCTACCGTAGCAAAATCTCGACGGGGCGCTATTACATGAAGCGACAACTGCCAGCGACGGGCATGCATCTGGCCCGGATCACGAGCGGCGCCGAACCTGTCATGGCTCTCGACGCGGCACATTTTTAATCCGGTGGGCCTGCCCCGCCTTGGGGGAATATCCATGCCCAAACGCCTGCGCCTGACCCGCCGTTTTCCCGTGGCAATGACCGAGGACGGTTATCGTCGGTTAAAGAAATTCGCCTCCGAGTCCGGGCTGGATGAAGGCGAAGCGCTGTCATTCCTGTTCGAGAATTTTTCAAGCGTGATGAATCACGAAAACCTGGAAGCACGCCTCAGGCTCTTCAATTCGGAACTGGAAGCGCGCAAACGATAACGGTCATGTGCGCGAGGCCCGGCCGCTGCGCAGGGCCGCCGCCAACCAAACGGCAAAGCACATCAGCCCGGCCCCAAGCCCGAACAAACCTAAAGCCACCGACAAGGATGACGTTCCGCCCAGCGTTTGTGGCAGGGAACCGGTGACAAGCACCGCCCCCATCGTCGCAGCAAACCAGAGGGTAACTCCAAACGCTGCTGTCCCCAGTGCCAACGTCAGTCCCGGCGCACGTTTGCCAACCGACCCGGCCCGACGCAACGCGCGCATATTGCGCCCCAGATCGTGACCAACCGCCAAAAGCGCCGGCACGACCAGCAAGACCAACACCAAGCCAAAGCCCAAGCCATAGGTCAGCGTGATAACCGTCGGCTTCAAAAACTGCGCATCCTTCGATGTCTCATAAAGCAACGGAGCAAGTCCCAGAACAGTCGTTGCCGTGGTCAGGAACACCGGACGCAACCGGTCGGCGGCGGCATCGACAATAGCCGTGAACAAACCCCGGTTTTCGGCGTACTCGTCGACGGTGGTCACCAATACGATGGAATCGTTGATTATGATCCCGACCATCCCGATCAATCCGACGACCGAGAACATCGACAAGGGCACATCCCACAGATGATGCCCCCAAATCGCACCAACCAGGCCGAAAGGAATGATCGCCATGACCACCAACGGCCGTGTCCAGCTTGCAAAAACCCAGGCCAACGTCAGGTAAATCCCCGTCAAACACAGGATCAGGCCCGTTGCCGCATCAGACAAAAAGTTCCGCTCGTCCTCTGCCAGGCCGGACATATATGTCGAAATGCCAAAGTCTTCTTCCAGCGTCGGCAGGATCGTCTCGCGGATTTCATCGCTGATCTCCTGGGCGCGGTCGGGATCATCTTCGGACAAATCACCGGTCACCGACACGACCCGGATCCCATTCTCCCGCCGGATGGTCGAAAACCCCGTGCGCCGTTCGACGCTGACAATATCGGCGAGCGGGACGTAAACCCCCTCGCCCGCAGCCGAAGCCCCAGTGCGCACCAACATCCGGTCAAGAAAATCCGCTGTCAGCTCTCCTACCGGAAGTTCGACCCGGATCGCCGCCGTGCGTGGTCCGACCGGATAGGTTGCCGCTTCGACCCCGTTTAGCCGGGCGCGCAACGTCGAGCCAAGATCGTCGATGGTCAACCCCAGGGCCTGCCCCTGCGGCGTCAACTCCAGGATCATTTCCTCTTTGTCATAGGCCAGAGAGTCTTCCAGCGCCGAGACTTCGCCAAACCGCGCCAGCCGCGTCTTCAGCGCCTCGGCCGCCTCTTTAAGGGTCGATGACGACGCACCCGAAAGTTCGATATCAATCGCATCGCCGCCGGGGCCGGATCGCCACCCGCGGAAGCTGATCGTCTCCAGCATCGGGTGACTTGGCACGGCCTCTTGCAGAGCCGCCACGAATGAAAAGCTCGAATAGGGGCGCAAATCGGCATCGATCAGTTCAATCGCGATTGACCCAAGCTGATAGTTTTCTTTTGTCTCCTGCCCCGCCAATCCGCGCCCCGTGGTGCCGCCGATCTCGGCCAGGGCAAATTTAATCGGATTGGCCCCGTGTTCGGCTTCGTATTCGGCCCCCAACTCTTCGACGGTCGCCTGAAGGGTCCGCATGACCTGGAAAGTGTCGTCGCGCGTCGCCCCCGGCACCATGGCGAAATTCCCGGTGACCGAGCTGCGTTCGGGCGCGTTGAAGAACCGCCATTGAACGTCGCCCTTGATGAACAAGGCCGCCTGGCTGGCCAGCACGACCAAGACCAGGGCGATCACAGGATAGCGCGCCCAGATCACGCCCACCATGAAGGGACGGAACACAACTTCGCGCACCCATCTGAACCCCCGGTTCACCTGCCGCGATGGCCAGTCGTACCAATGTTCCTTCGCGGTGTGATGCAAAGCGTGGCTCATATGCTTGGGCAGTATCAAAAAGCACTCCACCAGCGATGCCGCCAAGACCACGATCACGGTAAATGGGATGTCGGCAATCAGGTCACCAAACCGCCCTCCGATGGCGACCAACCCAAAAAAAGCGATGATAGTGGTGATCGTGGCCGAAAACACCGGAGTGAACATACGTCGCGCCGCGTTCTCTGCGGCCGTGACCGGGTCTTCGCCCAAACGACGCGCGCGGAAATCGGCGTGCTCTCCCACCACAATGGCGTCATCGACCACGATGCCCAAGGTGATGATCAAAGCGAACAGCGAGATCATGTTGATCGTCAAACCCGAAGCATACATGATCGCGATCGCTGCGGTCATCGAAACCGGAATACCGGCGGCCACCCAGAACGCCGTGCGCGCGTTCAGGAACAGGAACAGCAAGACCACCACCAGCGCCAACCCGACGGCGCCATTGTCCAGCAGGATGTTCAATCGACCCGTGATTGACTCGGCCAGGGTGCGGATCAGGTCGATCTCGACCCCCGTTGGCAGGGTGGTTTCCATCTCGGTCGCCACCTCTTCGACCGTGCGCTGCATCCGGATCGCATCACCGCTGGCAGACCGGTCCACACGGATCGATATCGCCGGATCAGGCCCCACGAAATAGGCGCGCTCGCGGTCTACGCCTTCGACCCGAACCGTCGCCACATCCCCGACTGTCAGCTGAGTACCATCATCCGCCGACCTCAGCACGATGCCCGCAATCTGATCGGCCGAGCGTTTCGCCACGCCCGTGCGCACCCGAGCCGCTCCGTTTACATCGCCCGCCGGATCGGCTTCGGCCTCGGAGGCGATCGCATCCGAAATCTGGCGCATGGTAATGTCGTTGCGGATCAAATCCAGCGAGGTGACCTCGACGATCGTCTCGGGCGCAGCCAACCCCCGGATCGTGGTGCGGGTCACGCCTTCGGCAAAAAGCCGCGTGACGAATTCGTCAGCAAAATTGGCCAACTGATCGACACCAACCGGCCCTTTGATCACCACATCGGTCACCCGGTCCGACCACCGCCCCCGACGAATTTCGGGGTCATCAGCATCGGCGGGCAGGTTTGATACGCTATCCAGAGCGGTGGTGACGTCTTCTTGCGCCTGGTTCATGTCCCAGCCGGGTTCGAACTCCAGGCTGAAAGACGCACTGCCTTCCCGTGCCCGCGATGCGGTTTCGGTGACGCCATCAACGGCCTGCAACGTCGGGGCCAGAACCTCGACGATCGCGGCGTCAACATCTTCGGCACCCGCGCCATCCCACTGAACGGTGATATCCACGTCGTCGACAATGACATCGGGAAAGAACTGAGCCCGCATCTGCGGCGCGGCATAGACACCTGCCAGAACCAACAAGACCAACAGCAGGTTTGCCACGGTTTTGTGGCGCGTGAAATAGGACAGAATACCGCCGGTCGCTTTGCTCAGATCCCTTGGCATTACCCGCCCATCCTGCTCTCGATGCGTTCGACGACGCGGGCGGGGACTTTTTCTTCGCGCAGCTGTGACAGCACACGGGCCTTGGCCTCGTCCGGCATGAACTGATTGGCCTCGACAAACGCGACCAGTTTGGCCCGCCTCTCGGGCGCAAGGGCCAGCAATTCAGGTTCGGCGGGGGTTTCGGCTGCGGCGCCTGGACGCAACGGCCTGATCTTGATCCCAGCCCCCAACAGGGGCGTGCGTTCTCCGACCACCTCGCGCCCGGCAAGCCCACGCGCTCGCACGATCACGTCGTCGCCCTCGCGCCTAAGCACCTCGACCTCGGCCACCTCCAGCCGGTCGTCCGCACCAACAACCAAAACCTTGGACGACGCATCGACCGCTGTCGCAGGCAACCGCGTGACACGGTTCAACTCGGGTTCTTCAATCTGCACCGATACGAAATCTCCGGGGCGGAACCCCGGCGCATCATCCAATCGCGCAAATAACAGTCGTCCCGTTTGCCCGTCCCCAACGGCGGCGCTTTCCCGGCTGACCGTGCCCGTGGCCTGCAGATCAACACCTAAAATATCGATCGACACCGTCACAGGTGCGCCAATCACGCGCGCATTGTTCGCCAAAAACCGTGTGTACTGCGATGTCGACACGCGAAACGTGACCTCTAACGCCAGAGGGTCGACCAGTTGCGCCAGGCTTTCCCCGGCCGACACCAACCCGCCCTCAACGACGGATACATCAGACAGAACCCCCGCGAATGTCGCCTCGATCCGGGTTTCCGCCAAGAGACGTTCGGCCTCGGCCAGAGCAATCTGACGCCGCTGCAACGCAGTGCGGGCCGCATCGATCCGTGCCTCGGCCGTCGCCTGAGACTGCCGTCGCGACAGGATCGACTGGCTGGCAGACGACAAGGCCAGTTCGGCATTTTCAACGGCCGCCGTCGATCCGACGCCGCGTTCCAGCAAATCCTGCTGCCGTGCCAAAGCATTGGCCTGCAACCGTGCCTGATCCTCTGCCGCCAGAATCTCATCGGCAGCCAGGGTCAACGACCGCTGAGCGTCGCGCAAGTCTGCCTCAGTCTCGGCCAAATCGGCCCGAGCGGTGTCCAGGGCGGACTGAGCCTCGGACGGGTCGATCCGCATAAGCAATTCGCCCGCATCAACCTCACCACCCTCTTCGAACTTGTCCGATAGCCAAACCACCTCACCCCCGGCCGAAGCCCGCAATTCCAGTGTCCGGCGTGAACGCACTTCGCCAAAAGTCGACAAAATGGGACGGATGGTTTCCGGCGCGATGGTGACCACGTTGGCCGCAAAGACACGCTCGCGGGCAGGCCGCGAAAACGGCTCTTTCGACCAACGGGCCTCAAGCGCCTGCCAAACCGTGTTCCCGGCAGCCGCCACAAGGCCAATGGTCACGGCCAAAAGGAACAACCCGACAAGTGAGCGTCTCAGAAATCGCACGGTGGTTTCCCCGATCCGTCAAAAGCACTGCATTATGTATGTCTTGGCGAGAATTCGCAAAGCCACGAAGGTAAAACGTGCCTGCGCATCATTTCCGTCGCAAGTGTTCATCCAATCGCGGCATTATTTCCACAAAGTTGCAGGGTTGGTGCCTATAATCTAGCTGAAACGCCAAAATTTCGTCCCACGCGTCCTTGCAGGCCCCCGGACTTCCCGGCAGAGCGAACAGATAAGTGCCCTGTGCAACGCCCCCACAGGCCCGGCTTTGCACGGCGCTTGTCCCGATCTTGGCCATGGAAACATGGGTAAACACCGTCCCAAAGGCCTCGATTTCCTTTTCATAGACGTCGCGGTGCGCCTCGACCGTCACGTCCCGCCCCGTCAGCCCCGTACCGCCAGTCGACAGGATCACGTCAACACCATCATCGCCGCACCAGTCGCGCAACTTGGCCGCGATCATATCTCGGTCATCGATCACAATGTCACGCGCTGCCAATACATGCCCCGCCGCGTCGATCCGCCCGACCAGCGTATCCCCCGACCGGTCGTCCTCAAGACCGCGGCTGTCGCTGACCGTCAGTACGGCGATGCGCACCGGGATGAATTCCTTTGACGAGTCAATCCGGCTCATGCCTTGCGCCCCTCCAGTGCCAGCCGCACCGCAAGCGCGCCAAAGATCGTGGCCGTGACCATGCGAAGCACGCGCTCAACCACTGGGTTCCTGGCTATCTGCCGCCCGATCCCACCGGCAAAAACCCCGACAGCGCCATTCACCAGAAAACCGCCCAAGGCAATCATCGACCCCAGAACCAGAAACTGTGGCAGCACCGCTTTGGTCGGATCGACGAACTGGGGTACAAAGGCCAGGATAAAAAGGACGACCTTCGGATTGGTCAGGTTCACGATCAGCCCATCCCGAAAAGCCCGGCGCGGATATGCAACGACCCGGTCCGAGACCCCTATGGGGGACCGTAAGGTGCGCACTGCCAACCAGACCAGATAGGCCACGCCCGCATATCGGATCAGATCGAACGCGACCGGATAGCGCGCGATGACAGCGCCCAGACCCAGGCCCGCAATGGTGACATGTATCATCGCACCGGTGGAAATGCCGGCCGAAGCCGCAAGCGCAGAAGGCGCCCCACCCCGTGTGCCCTGGGCCAGACAAAACAACATATCCGCCCCGGGCGTCAGGTTCAGCGCCAGCGCGGCGGGCAAAAAGGCCAGCAAAACAATGGGGTCGATCATAACGCCAGCCTCGCTTTCAACGACAAGAGATCCGCCCAAGCCTCGCGCTTGGCTTCGGGCGTGCGCAGCAAGTAGGCCGGGTGAAACATCGGCAGCACCGGTTTGCCAAAAGCCTCGGACCAGTTGCCCCTTAACCGGGTTATGCCGCGCTTGCCCATCAAGGCCTGACATGCGTGATTGCCCATGGCCACGATCAGATCGGGATTGGCCAGTTCGACGTGCCGCGACAAGAACGGCAGCAACATCGCCATCTCGTCCGGTTTCGGATCGCGGTTCTGGGGCGGCCGCCAGGGCAGCACATTGGTGATATAAAGCGCAGCGGTTTTGTCCGGGCTTTGTCGCGACAAACCGATGTGGCTGAACATGAGATCCAGTAACCGACCCGCACGCCCCACAAAGGGCCGCCCCTCGATATCCTCGTCGCGCCCCGGCGCTTCACCGATGATCATGACACGCGCACCGACAATCCCATCCGAAAACACAAGCTGCCGCGCCCCACGTTTCAGCTCGCAATGTTCATAGGCCTCCATCGCGTCCTTGAGTGCATTCAGATCGACCGCGCCTGCCGCGGCCTCGCGGGCAACGGCAACCGTGTCGACCTCGACCAACGGCACAGGCCCCGTGGCGATTGGTTTATCCTTGGCGGATGGCTTTGCCGGTTCCGGCGTCAGTGTCCGATCGACAGGGGCATCCAAAATCGCCTCATCTGCACCGCAGGCGATCTGCCACTCAAGGGCCGCTTTCATTTCCCAGAATCCCATGACGCAAGGCTATGCCGCCGCAAAGGCAAGGACAATGCCCGTCAGTCGGCGATCACACCTTCGACAAAGGCCACGACCTTTTCCCGCGGCATTTCACAGGGTTTCAACAGTGCCGCGCCGCTTGCAAGCCGATAGAGATTGAAACTGACATAATCCTTACCACCCAGTTCCTCGGCCTCCAACTTTTGCGACCGTCCCGATGCCATCACTGTTTTGGTCACACGATACCTCTTGCCCTGATAGGTGCCGCCATAGCCGCCCTCGGGCAAAGCATCGAACTGACGCAGAAAATCGGGATCGGCATTCATGACTTGCTGTCCCCAACTTTGGGTTCTGTTCCGGCCCGCAGCCGCCCAATATTCGCGCGATGTCGCCAAACCAGCAGCGCCGCCAGAACAACCAGCAACAGAAAAGTGTCACCAAAGCCAATGATCAGAGCGACAAATGGCGTGACAACCGCCGTGGTCAAAGCCGAAAGCGAAGAAATCCGGGACACGTAGAATGTCAGTAGCCAAACGACCAGCCCAACAAGCCCAAGCATGGGCGACAGCCCCAGCAAACCTCCAAAAATCGTCGCAACACCCTTGCCGCCTTTGAATTTCAGCCAAATCGGGTAACTGTGACCGACGACTGCCGCAAAGGCGGCCACCTGAGCCGCTGCGTCCCCGGCATGGTTGTGGGCCACGATGACCGCCACCGTGCCCTTGGCCGCATCCAGCAAGACCGTCGCCAAGGCCGCCGCCTTCGAACCGGTTCGCAAGACGTTCGTCGCACCAATGCTTCCCGAGCCGATCCCACGCGGGTCCTGCAATCCCATTAGTCGCGCAATCACCAATCCAAAGGGGATCGAGCCCAACACATAGGCGCCGACCGCGACCACGAAGACCATCGCAAGCGAGATATCAAGTTCCGGCATAATCCCCATTCCTCCAATGGCCAGAATAGGTGGGCGTCGACACTTGGCAAGACGTTCCCGTCACGGGTTTAAGCTTTTGGATCGATCCGGACACCTGCCACCCAGGTACCCAGAACCTTTCCTTGCATCCGGGCTTCATCAAAGGGGGTGTTTTTTGATTTGGACAACAGCTTGGATCGGTTCATCACGAAGGGCGCATCGGGATCGAACAAGACCAGATCAGCCGGAGCGCCAGCGCCCAGCCGTCCGGCTTCAAGCCCCAGGCGTCGCGCCGGGTTCAACGACATCGCGCGCCAAAGACACGGCATATCCATATGCCCGGCATGGACCAGGCGCATCGCAGCCGGCAGCAAGGTCTCAAGCCCGATTGCCCCCGACGCTGCCTCTTCGAAAGGCAGGCGTTTGGATTCTTCGTCCTGCGGTGTGTGCATCGATGAAATTACGTCAATCAGCCCGCTGGCCACCGCCTCGACTGCCGCTAGCCGATCATCTTCCGACCGAAGCGGAGGTTTCACCTTGAAGAAGGTGCGGAAATCCCCAACGTCCAGTTCGTTCAGCGTCAAATGGTGGATTGAAATGCCCGCCGTGATGTTCAACCCGGCCTCCTTTGCCCGGTCCAACCGACGCAGGGCCCGCGCCGTCGTCACCTGGTCGGCGTGATATTTCGCACCCGTCATCTCGACCACGGCAATGTCCCGGTCCAGCCCCATACGCTCGGCCATGGGCGACACCGCAGGCAAGCCCTTCAGCGCCGCGAACTTGCCACTGGTCGCCGCCGCACCGTCCGACAGGATGGGCTCTTGCGGATGGGCGATCACCAGGGCGTCCAGCGAAGCGGCATAGGTCAGGCAACGCGAAAACACCTTGGTGTTGGTCACAACCCGGTCACAGTCGGTGAAAGCAACCGCGCCCGCATCTTGCAGGAATCCGATCTCGGCCATCTCCTGGCCCTCGCGCCCACGTGTCAGGGCCGCCATGGGCAGCACATTGACCGGTGCAGCTTCATTGGCGCGCCGCCGTACGAACTCCAGAACTTCGGGGGTATCGATCGCGGGCATGGTGTCAGGCCGGGTGACCATGGTGGTCACGCCACCTGCCGCAGCGGCCAAACCCGCCGAGCGAAAACTCTCCTTGTGCCGCTCGCCCGGCTCGCTGACTTTCACGCCAATGTCGACAATTCCGGGCGCCAGGCATTTGCCCTGACAATCGACCTCGGTCGCACCCTCCATGCCACGAGGCCCCGAGATCACTCCATCAACGACACCAAGCTCTCCAACCCGATCCGTGCCGGTTTCCGGGTCAATCAGGCGGGCGTTTCGAAACAGCAATGCGGTCATGGTCACTCAGGTGTCAGAAGACGGCGAAAAGCACAAGAGCCGCGGCAATGATCAGCGCACCCAGAGCAATGATCCAAGATCCCTTGCTGCGCCGCTGAACCATTGTCGTGTAATCAGCCGCAGCAGGGGTGGTCTGCCCCTCGGCTGACGGGCTGTCCGGCATCTGAACCGGCGGCGCGGGCCGCGGTTCGCGAAAGGCACCGATAAACCGGACCGCGGGATTCGGCTCCAAGCTCACGGCACGACCGCCAAAGGCAGACGTCGGGACTAAGATAATCAACCCCGACAATGCATCCAGTGCAGCCGCTTTCCCCGCAAGATCCCTCTCGGGAATCCCATAGCCCTCGCGCAAATAGGCGCTCAGGCCAAGCCCGGCGATCACCTTGGACGGAAAAACCTCTACCTTCGACGCGTCAAGCTCAACATCATTCCCGAGGATCTTCTGGACGTTTTGCGCGGTGATCGCCGCATCGCCTTCCGGCTCAAGTTCAGTGGTAAAGACGCGCACAACCCCAAACTCACTGGCCTGAACCTGGTGGGGATCGGCCATCTCAGCTCTCCACGCCGCGCGACGCTCGCAAATTACGCGCCAGAAGGTCCATGGCCGCCATCCGCACGGCGACCCCCATTTCAACCTGGTCCTGAATGACCGACCGGTTGATGTCGTCGGCAATCACGCCATCGATCTCAACACCGCGGTTCATCGGGCCCGGATGCATGACAATGGCGTCATCCTTGGCATGGGTCAGCTTGTCGGCGTCCAAGCCGAACCGGTGAAAATACTCTCGCTCAGACGGAATAAACGCCCCGTCCATCCGCTCTTTCTGAAGCCTCAGCATCATGACGACATCGGCGTCCTTCAACCCCTCGGCCATGTCATGACAAACCTCGACGCCCCAATCTGCCGCCCCCGCCGGCAACAAGGTTGGCGGCCCCACCAATCGCACACGATTCTCCATCTTTCCCAAAAGCCAGATGTTCGACCGGGCCACGCGACTGTGCGCGATATCTCCGCAGATCGCCACCGTCAGCCGATGCAACCGCCCCTTTGCACGGCGAATGGTCAGGGCATCTAACAAGGCCTGGGTAGGATGCTCGTGCCGACCGTCGCCCGCATTCAAAACTGCGCTGTTCACCTTCTCGGCCAAAAGACTGACCGCCCCTGAATTCGGATGCCGCACAACCAACAGATCGGGATGCATCGCGTTCAGGGTCAGCGCTGTATCGATTAGCGTCTCGCCCTTCTTCAGGGACGACCCCTGCATGTTCATGTTCATCACATCTGCGCCCAGCCGTTTTCCAGCCAGCTCAAAACTGGCCTGCGTTCGGGTCGAGGCTTCGAAGAACATGTTGATCTGCGTCAGCCCTGCCAATGCGGTGTCATGTTTCACGTCCTGGCGGTTCAGATCGACATAGCGATCTGCCAGATCCAGGACTGCGGTTATTTCATCCGGGGCGAGATGCTCGATCCCAAGGAGGTGGCGCGCACGAAAATTCATGGCCGCTGTATAGTCCTCAGAACCTGACCGTTAAAGCCCTACATCCAATAGCGCCTTCAGCATTTTAATCTGGATGCCTCCGGCGGGAGTATTTTCTGAAAAGAAGAAGCAAATTTGATTCAAACTTTCTTCTTCTTGGTGAAAGTATCCCGGGGTCCGGGGCAGCGCCCCGGTTCGATGCTTGACATGCATCGATGCGTTCAGTAATTTCAGTTTAGACAGAAATTGGTGAAGTAAATGAATCTAACACCCGCCATGCAGGATTTCATCCTCCACTGGGGCGAAATGGGCGCCAAATGGGGCACCAATCGGTCCGTGGCGCAGATTCACGCGCTCCTTCACCTGTCCGATCGCCCCCTGCCCGCTGACGAGATCGCTGAAACCCTCGGCATCGCCCGCTCGAACGTCTCGACCGGCCTCAAAGAGCTTCAGAATTGGAAACTGGTCTCTGTCGAGCGTCAGCTCGGCGACCGTCGCGACCACTTCACTTCGATCCGCGATATGTTTGACCTGGCCCTCGCCGTGATCGAAGGCCGGCGTCAGCGTGAGTTCGCGCCAACCCTCGCCGCCCTCGAAAAGGTCATGGACGAGGCGAAAACCGACGGTACGCCGCGCGAAAACCTTGCCCGCATCGACGAAACGCTGAAAACCATGCGCCTTTTCGATACCTGGTATGGCGACGTCGCCCGCCTGCCGCGGGCAGTCCACCTTGGAGCCCTGAAACTCGGCGCCAAAATCGCCCGGTTCATCCCTGGCTCCCGTAACGATTAAAAAATTTACCTGGAGATTTCAGTCATGACAGAAAAAACTGTATCAACCGACAAAATACTTGTCGTCATCGACGACCGCTGCGGCCTCTGCTCGGGCGGCGCCCGCCGCCTGGCCCGGTGGGATAAGGACGACAAGTTCCGCATCGTGCCCATGCACTCGGACCTCGGGCGCACATTGTTGAAAAGCTACGGCCTCGACCCCGACGACCCGGTCTCCTGGCTCTATCTGGAGGGCGACACCGCCCTGACAGGCTTTGAAGGCTGGGCGCGGGTGGGCCAGGTTCTGGGCGGCCTCGCCCAAACCCTGCGCCTCCTCCTTCTCATCCCCGCACCTCTGCGCCAGCGGCTCTATTATGCCATGGCGCGCAACCGGATGCGGTTCTTCGGCACCGACGATCTCTGCCGACTGCCCGAACCCGCCGTGGCACGGAGGCTCGTGAAATGACCAGAATCTACCCCGGCTCTTTCATCGTCGCCTTGGTCCTGGCACCGCTCACCATCAGCCTTCCTGCTCTGGCGCTCGCCTGGTTGCTTGAAGCAAGCGGTGGCATTCCTACAGGCCTAAACATCGTTATGGTAATCGCATTCGCTTCCGCGATTTTCGGCGCACCAACCTACCTGACGTTCGGAACAGGCTTTTTCATCATGATCCTCAAACGAAGCGCAGCCGTGACCCCGCTCAATTTTGCGGTAGCCGGATTCGTCGCGAATATGGTCTCAATCCCGGTCGTAGCTGCATTCAGTGCCGCAACCGGCGGAAACTCTTTGGCAACGATCTACTTCTACAACGGTTTCGGGGCCATCTTTGCCCCCCTCTGGGGCGCAATCTTCGCCGCGCTCTACTTCCGGTTCAGTAGGAATACTCGCCAAACACCCGCGTGACGTCGCCGTCCCAGTCGGTATTGTACCGGCGGATCAATTCATCCGCGGGCGTCTCGCCGGTCTCCAGCGACTCCTTCAGCGCGTTCAGGAAATGCGTCTCGTCCGGCAACAACCCTCCGGCACCCGGCATGGCCCGCGCCTTCAACCCGGCCTCGGAAATCGCCACGGTTTCACCGGCCAGCTCACGCATCGAAATGCCGTTCACCTCGGCGGCAAGCCCGTCCACCGACGCCGCGACGCGCCACGCATCCCGCGTCTCGGCGTCCCAGCCTTTCACAAGGTCCCACGCCGCATCCAAGGCGCCCTGATCGTACATCATCCCAACCCAGAACGCAGGCAAGGCACACAGCCGTCGCCACGGCCCGCCATCGGCTCCACGCATCTCGATGAACTTTTTCAACCGCGCCTCGGGGAAAATGGTCGTCAGGTGGTCCGCCCAGTCACTAACCAAGGGCTTTTCGCCCGGAAGCGCCGGCAACTCACCCTTCAGAAAATCGCGGAAAGACTGACCCAAAGCGTCGACATACTTGCCATCGCGATAGACAAAATACATCGGTACATCGAGCGCATAGTCCACATAGGCCTCGAATCCGAACCCCTCTTCGAACACAAACGGCAACATCCCCGTCCGATCAGGATCCAGGTCGCGCCAGATCCGGCTCCGCCAGGACTTGTGCCCGTTCAGCTTGCCCTCGAAGAACGGCGAATTGGAAAACAGCGCCACCGCCACCGGCTGCAAAGCCAGCGCCACGCGCATCTTCTGCACCATGTCGGCCTCGGACCCGAAATCCAGGTTCACCTGCACCGTGCAGGTCCGCCGCATCATCGAAGTGCCCATGGTGCCCACCTTTTGCATATAGGCATCCATCAGCTTGTACCGCCCCTTGGGCATCAGCGGCATTTCTTCATGCATCCAGTGCGGCGCGGCCCCCAGACCGATGAACCGCACACCGATCTCGTCGGCGATCGACTTCACCTCGCGCAGGTGCTCGTTCACCTCGTCACACGTTTGATGAATCGTCTCCAAAGGCGCGCCCGACAGTTCCAGCGCGCCACCCGGTTCAAGCGAGACATTCGCCCCGTCCTTGGTCAGCCCGATCAAGTGCCCGCCTTCCTCGACCGGCGACCAGCCATAGCGGTCGCGCAGACCCTCCAGCACCGCACGGATCGACCGCACACCGTCAAAGGGCAGGGGCTTTAGCGTGTCCTTGCAGTATCCGAACTTCTCGTGCTCGGTCCCGATCCGCCAGTCTTCCTTGGGTTTGCACCCAGAAGACAGGTATTCGACCAACTGTGCGTGGCTCTCGATCGGTGCGCCACCGGACTGGGGAATAGACATAAAAACGGTTCGCTTTCTTGCTCGTCTTGCCCCGAGGACTTGCGCGAATGACCCGCGAAGTCAATGGAGCCGGTTGTGCGCCCGTTGCCAGACCACTGTGTATTCCTGATCCACGCGCTGCGAAGCCGCCACAAGGTCGGTCCCACTCAGCCCCGGCAGGGCGGAAAAGGCGTCGAACAAAACCTCGGCCCCCTCGGCCGTCATCGGCACCAACAAGGCCCGCCCGCCCGTATCCCTCAACAACCAGTTTCCCCGCCCATCGGTCGCCACCTCGCGCAGTTCATCCACCGCCATCGCCCCTCCGCCGTAAGGCCCGAAATAGGTGATCTGCCGTTCATCTACGTCCACCACACCGGCGCCGCCGCCGCTTTGGCGAAACCGTGCGCGCTGAAATCCCGACAGGACCAAGGCCGCCCCAATCGCGACAATCCCCCCACCGATCAGGGCCACCGCGCCGAACGACGTCAAAATCCAGTTCACGCCAAGACCGATGCACACCAGCCCCAACAGAACCTCGCGCCAGCGCCACAGCGCCGCCTTTGCCTCGGGCCGTATCATGCGCCCACAACCCGCGGATGGTCCAGGATCGCAACGCGATACGATCCCTTCCGACGGAACCCGATCGCCTCATAGGCCCGCGACGCCGCATCGTTGTTGGAAAACAGAACCGCCACCTCGGCTCCCTTGACCCGCGCCCGCGCCAGCAACCCTGCCGTCACCGCGCGACCACGCCCCGCGTTCCGCTTCTCGGGCGGCACATAGACGCCCCCGACTTGCACCATGTTCTTCACCTGCGCATTGATCGCCGCCATCGCCACAGGCGCCCCGTCCTCGATCAACAACTGCACACCCGTTTGAAACGCGTCTATCCGCTTCTGCGCGTCACGCTGCGCGGCTTCCGCATCCTGCGCCGCGCCTGTGTCCAGAAGGTATCCTTCCCACCAGCCACGCAATAGATCCTCGTCGCCCGCCTCTGGTCCCCTCATCTCGACCGCCACCTGCGGCAGATGATCCAACAAAACGCGATACAGCGGCTCAACTGCGTTCAGATGCAAGTGATCATTCAATCCCAGCACCGTTATCGCCGCCGCCACCTGGTCGGCCTCGCCGGTCATACCGGCCACCTCAAGCCCGACCAGCGCGGCGGCAAACGCCTGCCACTCCCCGGCACTTGCCTCAGGCGCCTGCGCCATCAGAAATCCGTTTCGCGCCCGCCCAAAAACCCCGGAAATCCCTGATTTAGTCTCTGAAACCCAGAAATCCGTAACATGCGGATGGTCGCCACCATCCACCCCATGCGCCGCCAGGTTCGAGCGCAGGAACATCGACGTCTCGGGATACCGCGACAGGAACGTTTCCAGCGCCGCCTCTTCCCCAACCTGGACCTTTCGGATCATGCGCCCTCTCCATCCAGCGGGTGCCACTCCGCGTTTTCGTTACTTTCGGTCTCGTCGCGCCAGTCATATGGCGCCCGGATCGGCTCGAACGCCATATCGGTGAAATCCCGGATCAGCTCCAGATCCATCCCGTTTCGCCGATACAGCTTTCCCTCTTGCGTGTCATAGCGATCCATTGCCTTGCCCGTCGGAACCCGCATCCGCTCGAACATGCTCCACGGATCGTCGGGCCTCGGCTCCTCCAACAGTCGCCGGGTCGCAGCCCGGTCCAAAGGCGCGCGACCACCGCTCATCAGGCGAATACCCGTCGTGCAACCCTTCTCCGGCGCACCGAACGTCACGCGCTTTACATCAGTAGCCCGCCCGATGATGTCCCCGTCGCCCGAGGTCCAATAATGCACATTGTCCAGAAACGCGCCGCCCCCGCCCCAGGTATCGCCCTCGGGAAACAAGGCCAGCGCGGTCCAATAGGGCGGCTGCGACACTGCCGTAAACGACCCGCGCGCATCACTCGACCATCGCCCGTCCAGCAGGAAATAGATGAAATGCCGCCCGTCCGGCGACAGATCACACCGGTCGACATACACCTTTTGCTTGATCCACTGACCGTCCTCGAAACTATCGTCGCTCCGATCCCACAAGATCATCCGCCACAGCCGCGTCGGCCCCTGCCGCAGGATCACGGCACGGTCATTGTCCCTTGCAAAAAACAGGTGAAGGCGGACGACCGGTTTTTCTGCCATCCGTCCGCCTAATCGTCAGTTCAAAAGGCCCGCGTGCACCATCGCATCGCGAATCTGCGCCTTGGTTCCGTCCGAAACCGGGGTCATGGGCAAGCGAATCTCTTCGCTGCACCGCCCCAGCATCGCCAGACCAGCTTTCGCACCCGATAGCCCCGGCTCGGCAAAAATCGCCAGGTGCAACGGCATCAGCCGGTCGGTGATCTCCAGCGCGGTCTCGAAATCGCCCCGTGCCGTCGCCGCCTGCATTTCTGCACACAGCGCCGGAGCCACGTTCGCCGTCACACTGATGCACCCACGACCGCCATGGGCGTTGTACCCTAGCGCGGTGGCATCTTCGCCCGACAATTGAACCCAGTCCTTGCCACAGGCCAGCCGTTCCTTCGGCACCCGTGCCAGATCGCCGGTGGCATCCTTGACGCCCACGATCCGGGGCAGTTTCGACAGGCGCGCCATGGTGTCTACGCTCATGTCCACAGCCGACCGGCCGGGGATGTTGTAGATGATGATCGGCAGGCTCGACGCATCGTGCATCGCCTTGAAATGCTGGAACAAACCTTCCTGCGTCGGCTTGTTGTAATAGGGCGTCACCACCAGCGCGCCATCGGCACCAACTGACTCGGCATGCTGGATAAACCGGATGCCTTCGGCCGTGTTGTTCGACCCGGCGCCTGCGATCACCTTGACCCGGCCTGCCGCCGCCTTGACGACTGCCTCGACCACCGCCTCGTGCTCTTCATGACTCAGTGTCGGCGACTCGCCCGTCGTGCCCACCGGCACGATTCCGGCCGACCCCGACTCCACATGCCAGTCGACCAGCGATTTGAGCGTGTCGAAATCCACAGCCCCGTCTTTAAACGGAGTCACCAACGCTGGAATGGATCCATGGAACATGACGCACCTCCTTGTTTGATCGGCCACACATCGCAGCGCGCGGACACTATAGCGCGCCGGAACAATTGCCAAGACGCCCTCAACATGCTTTTGTACTAGGGCTGTGGGGCAAAAATGGACGGACCGCACCAATGTTCAAAGCCCTGGTCACGGCATTCCTCCTGATCGGGATCGGCGTGCCCGCGCTGGCGCAAACCAGCGCTCAGATCGCTGCATTCGAACGCGCGACCGCCGCAATGCGCGACGGCGATTGGGTGGCGGCGCAGCGTGCCGCGTCCAGCGCTGGCCCCATTGCCCGCGACATCATCGAATGGCACCGCCTGCGCGCGGCGAACGGCACGTTTAGCGACGCCCAAAGCTTTCTGAGCCGCCGCAGCACCTGGCCGGGTTTGAAACTCCTGCGCCGCAAGATGGAACCCCTGGTGTTCCTTGGGGCCAGCACTGACGAAGCCTTGGCCTATTTTGACGTCGATCCACCGCAAACAAGCAGTGGCGTGCGCGCGTTGCTGCAAGCCCACCGGTCCAAGGGCAACACGGCCGAAGCCGGGGCCCTGGCAGTCCACGCCTGGCTGACGATGATTCTCTCGGCGTCGGACGAAGCCGCTATTTTTTCCGAGTATAAATCCATCCTCGAAACCCACCACACTGCCCGCCTCGATATGCTGCTGTGGCGTGGCGCACGGCAAAACGCCGAACGCATGTATCCGCGGGTTTCGAAGGGCTGGGCAACCCTCGCCAAGGCACGCCTGGCGCTCCGGGCAAACAAGAAAGGCGTCGACAGGCTGATCGCGGTGGTCCCCAAATCTCTTCAGAACGACCCTGGCCTTGCCTTTGAACGGATGCAATGGCGCGCCCGCAAAGGCCGCAACGAGGGGGCGATTGACCTGATGATCGCCGCGTCGAAAGGCGACCTTGGCCGTCCCACCTATTGGGCCGGATGGCGTCGCAGCTTTGCCCGCGCCGAAATGCGCAAGGGCAATACGAAGCTCGCTTACAGCCTAGCCTCGACCCACGGCCTGACCGAAGGATCCCACTTTGCCGACCTCGAATGGCTTTCAGGCTACCTCGCCCTGACCTATCAGAAGGATGGCAAAAAGGCCCTCTCCCACTTCCTCCGCTTCCGCGGTGCCGTCGAAACCCCGATCTCGCTTGGCCGCGCCGGGTATTGGGAGGGCCGCGCCCATGACCTGATCGGCGACACGGAAAGCGCCCGCCTCGCCTATTCCTTCGGTGCCGAATACCAGACCAGCTTTTACGGCCTTCTCGCTGCCGAACGCATCGGCAAGCCCATGGACCCCGCTCTCACTGGCCAAACAGCCTATCCTGGTATTCGCGACACCAGTTTTGCCAATGACTCGGTGTTCATCGCTGCGCAGTACTTTATTGGCACCGGCGAACGAAACCTCGCCGAGCAATTCCTGCGCCACATGACCGAAACCCTGTCGCCGCAAGATATCGGCAGCCTGGGTGCCTTTCTGATGGCCGAGAACGAGCCCCACCTCGCCGTCATGGTCGGCAAAGAGGCCGCCCGCCGCGCCATCGTTGTCACCAGCGCCTATTACCCGCTTGCTTCGCTTGGCCAACCGCATATGCCCGTGCCCCGCGAGCTGGCCCTTGCCATCGCCCGACGTGAAAGCGAATTCGACCCTGTCGTCCAATCGGGTGTCGGCGCGCGCGGCCTGATGCAGCTCATGCCCGCCACCGCCAAAGCGGTCGCCCGCGATCTTCAGATCCCCTACGACCGCGACCGGCTCACTTCCGATCCCTACTACAACGCCCGCCTCGGCACCGCCTACCTCGACGAACTGATGGAGATATTCGACGGCAACGTGGTCATGACCGCCGCAGGCTACAACGCCGGCCCTGGCCGCCCCATCCGCTGGATGAATCAACGTGGAGACCCCCGCCAGGGCGCCATCGACATCGTCGACTGGATCGAACACATCCCCTTTGATGAAACCCGCAACTACGTCATGCGCGTCGCCGAAAGCATCCCCGTCTACCGCGCCCGCCTCGACGGCCAGACGGCGCCGGTACGGATGACCGAGCTTCTGACCGCCCGCCCGGGGCATCAGAGGAGCGCGATGAAAGGGACGTTCCTGAGGCCGAAGTCACGGCCGCAGCCGTTGACGGATTAAGCCCTGAGGGTGCCCATCCATGGCGCACCCTAACCGCACCGACAACACCTTCGACCAGAGCTTCACCTACAACCACGCCGGCTCCATGACCTCCAACAGCAGTGTCGGCAGCTATCTCTACTCTGCCTTCGTCCCGGCCTTCGCGCCCGAGACGGTGAACGGCACCACGCTGACCTATGACGCGAACGGCAACATGCTCTCGGGCTACGACGGCAAGGTCATGACCTACGACGCCGAAAACCGGCCTCTGTCGGTGACAAAGGGCGGCGTGACAACGACTTACACCTATGGCGCCGATGGCTCGCGGCTCAAGAAAACCGTGAGCAGCGACACGACCGTCACCTTCGGCCCGGTCGAAATCCGCGCCTTCACGCCCACGACGACGGGCGATGTGATCACCTATCCGCACGGCGATATCCGGCTGGTCAACGGCACGGACGAGGCGCTCCACCGCGATCAGCTCGCCTCGCTGCGCGCGATCACCGACGCCTCCGGCGCGCTGATTTCCGAGACCGCCTACCGCCCCTTCGGCGAGATCGGCGCGGAGAGCACCTCGGTCGGAGTTGTCAATGAAACCAAAGGCTTCATCGGCGAGCGCTATGACGAAGACGCCGGCCTGCAGTACCTGAACGCCCGCTACTACGACCCCGAGCTTGGCATCTTCATCCAGCCCGACTGGTGGGAGGTCACCAGGCCGGGGGTGGGGACGAACAGGTATGCGTATTCGGCAAACGATCCCGTGAATGCCAGCGATCCGGGGGGGAATGCCTGTACAATGCAAACTAGCGGGCACTGTGACCGCGCGGAAAAATATGAACAGCTCGACAATGATCCCGACATAAACAATGAGACGACTTTCTTGGCGGCAGCTGGTATCGTAGCGAGTTCACTGGGGGACGCCGACAGAGAAGAGTTATGGCAACGACTTCTATCTGGCTCAAGGGTATATGCTACCCCAGCGGTCAGAGAGTTTCTTGAAGCCGTAGGCCAGGATCTATATGAGAAAAATGCAGGCATCGCAGAAGCGTTGATGGCTGGTAAAGAAGTGTTTGGCTTGAATCCGTCTGAAGCAAGCGTACTAGAGATTGATCAAGCGTGGGTGCGTTTCGAGCAAGGTATCGTACAACAGCACTTGGACAAACTGCAGTCCAGCGACAGGCGCGCCCACTCGCAGGTCTTGAATTTCTCGAATAGAGCGATTGACGAGCTGGCTCGAGAAGGGGCGGTATTGGGAGTGTTTGGTACCAATGTTGCCCGACTTGCCAACCCTTCGAGCGCGGCTGCCGCCGATGTGGTTCGAGAGCAACTAGGAGCAATTCCTTGGAGTTTTGCTAATATCAGCCACCGAATAATGATGGGCGACGCAGTTACGCGTATTGTACGAGAAAGGCGAGCTCTGGAATGACTGCGAAGAAGTGTCTTAAGTTTATGTTTGGAAAGATGTTTTTTGATGTCCTGGGCGCATCACTCTTTTACGCGCTTTTCCATGTTTTCTTTCAAGGTAGCGCCGACGCATTTTTGGTTTTCTGGGGAGCAAGTCTACTTTTTTCAGTTATGGGCACCCTGTTTTCTGGCTACTTAATTTTCATTGTGTTTGTGACAGTTGTTTTTATGCGCTTTCGCTCGGATGTGCGAGGGTTGAACTTTCTACTTTTTGTGTCTGGCTCAAGTTATATAGTTCTTTCGTGGATGCTGGCGGGCGGAAACGAAGTTGTGTCACCGCTCGCTCTTGGCGCACTAGCAGGAGGCTTGGCGTTTTTTGTTTATGCAAAAAACACCATAAAGTTAGACATTTAACAAAAGGTCTTTGAAAGTTTGTTTGAGTGCATCGATCCGGTTGTTTCTATGTGCCTTCCAACGAACCTCGGATTTACCACAAAAGCATTCAAGACCAAGGAGCGCATTCATCCGCACTGCCCACGACCATCGCCGACATAGGAAAACCCCTCCAATCCCTCACGCTGGCCGCGTGGGTCATTTTCCCCACGTAGAACTCTTAACCCACCCTTAACCTTCCCTACCGCCCGCACAACATCCTGTACCCCCCGGCAGCGCACGCCCCAACACGCACCGACGTGAAACCGACGTAAAACCGACGCGATACCGACACCCCGCCTCACCCTGATTTTCCTGCCCCAAACCCGTTAACCACGCCCCCACATCCCCGCAACACCGACCCGTTGCCGGCGTACGGTGCTTACCTAAGCGACCGCCCCTTGATGATCGCATCCGGTCCGAACCGCGCCCGGATCCGATCCGACGCCCGTTCCGCTTCGGCCCTGACCTGCGCCTTCGGGTCCAGCAAATCCCCGTCCCGGTCCGCCCCCTCGGCATCGCTGAGATGCGAAATCCCGACCCCGATCAACCGGTACGGCCCCTCGTCCCCGACCTGGTCCAGGAGTGCCCGCGCGGTGCGGTAAATCCGGTCCGCGATCTGCGTCGGATCGCTCAATTTTGCCTGCCGCGTCAGTGTCTTGTGGTTCGCCCGCTTCAGCTTTAGCGTCACCGTCAGCCCCGCTTTGTCCTTGGCCTTGGCGCGATCTGCAACGTTCTCGGCCAGCCGCCAGATATGCCCGTCCAGCACCTCCGCATCCGCCGTATCTTCGAAAAACGTCGTCTCGTTCGAAATCGACTTCACCGGCGCATTTCGCTGCACCCGCCGCCGATCCTGCCCCCGCGCCAGGTGATACAACCGTTCGCCCATCCCCCCGAAACGCGCCACCAGGTCCTGCTGCTCCCAGCGCAGCAAGTCCGTGAAAGTCCGTATCCCCACCTTGTCCAGCGCCGCCCGCGTCTGCGCTCCAACACCCCAGATCAACCCCACCGGCTTGTCCCGCAAAAACGCCCCGGTCTCGGCTTCCCCGATGATCGAAAATCCCCGGGGCTTATCCAGATCAGAGGCGACCTTGGCCAGAAACTTGTTGTGACTGAGCCCGATAGACCCCGACAGCCCAAGCTCATCCTCCATCCGCTTGACCAGCCCCGCCAGCATCACCGCCGGCGGCTTCCCATGAAGCCGCGCCGTCCCCGACAGGTCCATGAACGCCTCGTCCAGCGACAGGGGCTCGACCACTGGCGTCAGCTCGTCCATCATCGCCCGGATCGCGCGCGAAGCCTCCACATAGGCCCCCATCCGCCCCTTCACGACCACCGCATCCGGGCACAGCTTCAACGCCTGGAACATCGGCATTGCCGACCGCACACCCCGTATCCGTGCAATGTAACAGGCCGTCGACACGACCCCCCGCTTTCCGCCGCCGATGATCACCGGTTTGTCCCGCAAGCTCGGATCGTCCCGTTTTTCGACGCTGGCATAAAACGCATCACAATCCATATGCGCGATCGACAGATCATAAAGCTCGGGATGCGCGATAACCCGCGGACGCCCGCACTCCGGGCACCGGGTTCCGGCATCGAACATTGACAGACAGTCGCGGCAAAGGGCAGGCATACCCCAGTATCGCAAAATTTGCGGGAAATCGTACTCGAAAATGACCGTCTTCTTTTCAAAAATACTCCGGGGAGTCGGCCACAGGCCGGCGGGGCAGAGCACCCATGAACCGTGACCGATTTCAACGGCGCGAAACTCGCCATCCTTGCAGGCGACCACATCGTCACCATCCTGCGCGACAATACCCCCGATATTCCCTGGCCCGGGCACTGGGACCTTCCCGGCGGGGCGCGCGAAGGGGGCGAGAACCCCGAAACCTGCGTCCTGCGCGAAGTGAGAGAGGAACTCGGTCTCATATTTCAGCCTGAGTGCCTGACCTATGGTGTTCAGTCGGTCTCGCCGTCAGGCCGGGTTTGGTTTTTCGTCACTGAACAAGGGGATTTTGATCCAAATGACGTGAATTTCGGTAACGAAGGCCAGTGTTGGAAACTGGTTGAAATTGCTTGGTATCTGCGCCAACCCAAGTCCATTCCACACCACGTCACGAACCTGGTGAGCTACTTGAAAACGCGCCGGTAACGCCCGTGTCCTTCGGGTGACACACAGTGCCATTCCAGTCCAAAACCCGTTGTCTCAAAGGGTATTACCACCCATGTGAAAGGCAGGGACGTTATTTGAGTGGAGAGAATAATGATTGATGAACTGGTAGCCACGCTTGGCGGTGGCGGTATTGCAACCCTGCTGCTGGCAGCCTTCATTCTCCTTTGCATTTACAAGGGTGTGCGGATCGTTTCGCAGTCCGAAAAACATGTGGTCGAACGCTTTGGACGGCTGCGCACGGTTTTGGGGCCCGGTATCAATTTTATCGTGCCATTTCTGGATCGCGTGGCACACCAGATCTCGATCCTTGAACGTCAGCTGCCAAACGCCAGCCAGGATGCCATCACGGCCGACAACGTGCTGGTCCAGGTTGAAACCAGCGTGTTCTATCGCATTACCGAACCAGAAAAGACCGTCTACCGCATTCGCGACGTCGACGCCGCCATCGCCACGACTGTCGCCGGTATCGTCCGTGCCGAGATCGGCAAGATGGAACTGGACGAAGTCCAGTCTAACCGTTCAACCCTGATCACCACGATCAAGGGCAGCGTCGAGGACGCCGTCGACAATTGGGGGATCGAGGTCACCCGTGCCGAGATTCTGGATGTGAACCTCGACCAGGCCACCCGCGACGCCATGCTGCAACAGCTGAACGCCGAGCGCGAGCGCCGAGCGGCCGTGACCCGTGCCGAGGGTGAAAAGCGCGCTGTTGAACTCAACGCCGACGCCGAGCTTTACGCCGCCGAACAGGCGGCCAAGGCCCGCCGGGTCCAGGCAGATGCCGAAGGCTATGCCACCGGCATCGTTGCCCAGGCAATTCAGGATAACGGTCTCGAGGCCGCCCAATACCAAGTCGCCCTGAAACAGGTCGAGGCGCTCAACACGCTTGGTGGCAGCCAGGGCAGCAGCACGATCGTTGTTCCCGCCAACGCGCTGGAAGCATTTGGCGACGCCTTCAAAATGCTGCGAGGCAAAGCATGATGGAGTATCTTTCTCTTTGGTGGGTCTGGATCATCGGCGCGATCCTTCTGGCGATCCTTGAAGTTTTGGCTCCGGCCCAAATTTTCCTGGGTTTCGCTGCAGGTGCCGCCGGTGTCGGCCTGTTGTTGCTGCTTGGCATACCCGGACTAGCTGGGTCGGTTCCTGCGATGCTTTTGGTCTTTGCAGTCTTGTCATTGGTCGCCTGGATCGTCACCCGCCGCATGGTGGGCGTGCGCGAAGGCCAGATCAAAACCTTTGACCACGACATCAACGAATAAACCCCTCGGCCAGCCAGAGAACATCCGGCTGGCCGAAACGCGTTAACTGGAGATCAGCTTGCGCAGCTTACCGACAGCTTTGTCGAAATCTTCCTGATACCGGATCGGCACGGTGAATCGCCCTTCATCGTCGAACAACAGGATCATGGCTGAATGGTCCATGGTGTAATCGCCGTCATCCAAAGGCACCTTCGCGGCATAGACCTTGAACGCCCGGATAGCCTTTTGCATCTCGTCAGGCGTTCCGGTCACGCCAACCACACCCGGCACCCATCCCACGTATTCGCTAAGCAGTTCAGACGTATCTCGCTCCGGGTCGACGGTGACAAAGTAAACCCGCAGGTCCTCGGCCTCGTCTCCCAGCTCGGCTGTCCATGTCGCAATGTCCCCAAGCGTCGTAGGGCAAACCTCGGGACAATGGGTAAACCCAAAAAACACGGCCGAAGGCGCACCTGTCAGCGTGGCCTGGGTGAATTGACTGCCGTCGGTGCCGACAAGATTGTAATCGCCTACCCCTACCGTGCTCGCCATCACGGCATCGCGGGGCGCAATGAACTGAACCCAGATGAACCCCATGGCGGCAATCGTCGCCATCACGGCCAGGACGATGCGAATAATATCCTTACGATCCATGACCGCCTGTTCCTTTCATCTTGTGGCCCGTCCCCATGGTCCGGGGACCAACCGTCATCATCACGTCAATCTCACCGGCATCTTCAAAAACAAGCGTTACGGCAAAAGCATCGCCTTCTACCAAGGCACTGTTCAGCTTCATGAACATCAAATGGTACCCGCCCGGCTGCAAAACAACAGTCTCGCCGGCAGGGATCAGCAGGCCTTCTTCCAATTCGCGCATCTTCATCACGTCGCCGTCCATGGCCATCTCGTGTATTTCGACACGACCGGCAACGTCGCTTGCCGCGCTGATAAGACGGTCATCCGCCGTCCCGTTATTGGTGACAGTCACAAAACCACCCCCGACAGGGGCGTTTGGCAGGGTCGCCCGCGCCATTGGCATCGTGATCGACAGATCTCCAAGTTGATAAGCCTCTTCGGCCCAAGATGGAGACGGTAGAGCCAGCAAGAGAAGGGCAATGGCAAGTTTCAGGTTCCGCAAAAACGGCATGAGTTCATCCTTTCGGGGGTCCGGCAAAACCGGATTGTTCTAAGAAAGCGCCCAAGCTGTGACAGGCGCCAATAATCTTGGTTGTATGGTGTCAGCCCAGGAAAGGCGGTCCGCGCGCAGGCGGCGTCCTCAAAATATCCGAAACACGTGCAGAAAAACGTACGGGCGCCGGCTCGGCGTGCCCCTCAAGGGCTGTGAGTTCAGGCGCGACAGTGGTGACAGGTTCGACACCCGCCACATTGGAGATCGCCCAGGGGCAATGCACCCCTGCATGTTCATCTTTCGCAGGGGCAATTGTACCGTCCGGCAGCAAGACCACTTCGACCAGGGTTTCGCCGGTACACAAAACCATCGCAATCCCATCCGGGCCTGCGGTCGGCATGACACCCTGCGCAATGGTCTGCACGGCCAGAAACGGCGCAAACAGCGCAACCAGCATAGCGGCGCGCAGGCGTTTCAAACCTATGGTCAATGTGGTGTGCATCCGCGTTTGCCTATCACTCCTAAATCCGGCCCGCCAGAATACACTCGGTCGCAGACCGCGGCTCATTGCAAGTCGGCGAAAGCCTTCTCCAGTCGCTCGATCGCCATCAGCAACACCGGCCTCGGCAAGGCCACATTGAACCTCATGTGCCCCGATCCGCCTGTCCCGAACTGCGTCCCCGGGCTCGGCGCGACCTTGGCGTCAAGTATCCGACCCATCAATTCCTTATCGTCCATTCCAAGACCCGAGAAATTGACCCATGTCAGGTAGGTCGACTGCATATCCATAACACTGACACCAGGCAGCGCATTCATTCGTTTCGCGAAAATCCGAAAATTTTCAGCAAGATAGCCCCGCACTGCCCCAAGCCAATCGTCACATTCGGTGAAGGCCGCGGTGATCATGGTCATGCCGAACCGGCTGGGCGAACTTTCCCGATCCAGGATAACCCTGTCGATTCTGGCCCGCAAATCGGGGTCGGGACAGATCAGCAATCCCGTCTCTCCCCCCGCAATGTTAAACGCTTTGGACGCCGCCGTCAGAACCACAAGTCGATCCACGCAATTGGGTGCGGCCACCGCGGTCGGCATGAACTCGACACCCGGAAAGGTCAGGTCCATGTGAATTTCGTCGGACACAAGGATCAACCCATGTTCACCACAGAAATCCGCCACCTGACGGATCTCCTCTTCGTCCCAAATCCGACCTCCCGGATTGTGAGGACTGCACAGTATCAAGATTTTCTCGCGCCCCGTCAAACTGCCACGCAACGCACCAAAATCCATGACAAACCGCCCGTTTTCGGTCTTCAGCGGGCTTTCCAGCACCTCGCGGCCCATGGCACGCGTCTGCCGGAAAAAGGCATGATAGACCGGCGAAAACAGGATCACACTGTCCCCAGGTTCGCTGAATGTCGCCAGAACGTCACCAAACCCGTTCACCACGCCGTGGGTATACCGCACAGCCTTTGGGTCGAAATCCCATCCATGGCACCGTGCGTACCACCCCGCCACGGCGGCATCCGCCTCGGACGTGTCGGTGAAGTACCCGAAATAGCCCCGGTCAATCTCGGCCTGCATCGCCGCACGGATCGCCGGAGCCGCCGCATAGTCCATATCAGCCACGAACATCGGAATCATGTCGGGGTCATCGATGCCGAACACCTTCTTGATACCGTCGTATTTCAAGGTATGAGCACCGCGAAGCTGCAGGGGGTTATCGAAGTCGTATGTCATTGAAGTGCCTGAGTGTTTGTTCCGAAAGAAACAGTACCACCCGCCAAACCAGCCGCAACCCCGGTGCTTGCGGGCACGCGGGTCATGTCTTAGATGACACCCATGGCACTGCGCGACATACTGATCCACCCGGATCCCCGGCTGAAAACAGTCACTAATCAGGTCGATTCTTTCAATGACGACCTGAAACGGCTGGCCGACGACATGTTGGAAACCATGTATCACGCGCCGGGCATCGGCCTGGCTGCGCCTCAAATCGGCGTGATGAAACAACTGTTGGTCATGGACTGCGAAAAAGACGATGACGCCCCACCGCGCCCCATGGTCCTGATCAACCCGCGGATCACGTGGTCTTCCGAGGACGAAAACACCTACGAAGAAGGCTGCCTCTCGATCCCCGACCAATACGCCGAGGTTACACGCCCGGCCGAGGTCGAGGTCGCCTGGCAATCGCTTGACGGCTTAGATCAATCTGAACGCTTCGACGGTCTCTGGGCCACCTGCGTCCAACATGAGATCGACCACCTGAACGGCAAACTGTTCATCGACTATCTCAAGCCGCTCAAACGTCAGATGATCACCCGCAAGATGCAAAAGCTGAAACGCGAAAAGGCGCGCGCGTGATCCGTCCCATCGTGCTCTGGCCCGATCCGGTCCTGTCGCAAACCTGCGATCCGGTGGGCGAGATCACCGAAGACATTCGTGCACTGGCCGCCGACATGCTTGAAACGATGTACGATGCTCCGGGCCGTGGCCTGGCCGCCCCCCAGGTCGGCATTCCCCTGCGCCTTTTCGTCATGGACTGCACATGGAAAGACGGCGACCGCACCCCGAAAGTGGTCATAAACCCCGAAATAGTCTCTGTTTCCGAACAACACGCCACCGGCCCCGAGGCCTGTCTTTCGATCCCCGGCGTCACCGCACCGGTCGAGCGCCACACCTCCATCATCCTGCGTTACACTGACCTCGACGGAGAAACCCACCAACAACAACTCGACGGGTTCGAGGCCATCTGTGCCCAGCACGAGTTCGACCACCTGAACGGCATCGTCACCTTCGACCGCCTCGATGCGGATATGCGCGCCCTGATCGAAGCAGAGTACGCCGCATGACGACTCGCCCTTTCATCCTCTGGCCCGACAAGCGATTGCGCACCCCCGCCGAACCCGTGGGCGAGATCACCGACGAACATCGCGCCATCTGGGACGACATGGTTGAAACCATGGACGCGATGCCTGGCTATGGCCTCGCCGCGCCGCAGATTGGCATCATGCTGCGCCTCGCCGTCGTCGATTGTTCCGACGAACGCGGCCGCGCCATCCGTCTCGCCGACCCCGAGATCCTGGCCGCCAGCGACGAGACCTCGGACTGGGATGAAGCCTCGCCCAACCTCCCCGGCCTCTCGGCCAAGATCACCCGTCCTGGGAACGTGACTGTCGCCTTCACCGACGCGGGCGGCAATCGCATACGACAGGATTTCGAAGGCCTCTGGGCCACTTCGGTCCAGCACCAGATCGACCACCTGAACGGCAAGATGTTTTTCGACAATCTCAGCCGCACCAAACGCGACATGTTCCTCAAAAAGGCCCGGAAACACACATGAGACTGGTCTTCATGGGAACCCCCGACTTCTCGGTCCCCGCCCTCGACGCCCTCGTTGACGCGGGTCACGAGATCGCCTGCGTCTATACCCAACCGCCCCGTCCCGCCGGACGCGGCAAAAAGGACCGACCGACGCCCGTCCATCAACGCGCCCTCGATCTCGGCCTTCTCGTCCGTCATCCGACCAGCCTCAAAGGCGCTCAGGAACAGGCCGATTTCGCCGCTTTAGAGACTGATATTGCCGTGGTCGTCGCCTATGGCCTCCTCCTGCCCCAGGCAATCCTCGACGCCCCAACACATGGCTGCCTCAACATCCACGCCTCGCTTCTCCCCCGCTGGCGCGGCGCCGCCCCGATCCACCGGGCGATCATGGCAGGCGACGCAGAAACCGGCGTCTGCATCATGCAGATGGAGGCCGGACTCGACACTGGCCCCGTCCTGTTACGCGACAGCACCCAGATCGGACCCCAGGACACGACCGCCGACCTGCACGACCGCCTCGCCGCCATGGGCGGACGCCTCATCACGCAGGCCCTCGCCCAACTGGCCACCCTTACGCCACAGCCCCAACCTGACGACGGCGTCACCTACGCCAAGAAGATCGACAAATCCGAGTCGCGCATCGACTGGACCAAACCAGCCACAGACATCGACCGCCAGATCCGCGGCCTCTCCCCCTTCCCTGGTGCCTGGTGCGAGATCGACGGCGAACGCGTCAAACTCCTCCGCTCCTGCCTCGCCGAAGGCAACGGCACCCCCGGCCAGCACCTCGGCGACTTCCGCATCGGTTGCGGCACCGGCGCCATCCAGGTGCTCCAGGCGCAACGACAGGGCAAACGCCCCATGACCGCCCAGGACATCCTGAACGGCCTGACGCTCCCCCAAACCCTCAGCTGAGTTTCTTCTTGGCAAAAATATCCTGGGGGTCCGGGGGCAACGCCCCCGGCACCGCGACGACGAAGTCGGCGCAAGACCTCAAACTGATCGCGTGATCCCGCCGTCCACCCGCAGGTTCTGCCCGGTCATGTATCCGCCGCCCTCGCTCGCCAACCACGACACCAGGGACGATACCTCTTCAACCCGGCCATAACGCCCCATCGGAATGCGCTTCCGCCGTTCGTCAGTCTCGGGCAGGCTGTCGATGAACCCCGGCAGGACGTTGTTGATCCGAATGTTCGCCGCCGCGTACTTGTCCGCATAAAGCTTGGAAAACGCCGCCAAACCGGACCGGAACACGCCAGACGTCGGGAACAACGGATCGGGCTCAAAGGCCGCAAAGGTCGAGATATTGATGATCGACCCGCCGCCGCCCGCTTCCATATGCGGGGTGACCAACCGCGTGGGCCGGATCACGTTCATCAGATAGACTTCCATGCCCCGATGCCAGTCGTCGTCGCTGATCTCCAGAATAGGCCCCTTTGGTCCATGCCCTGCCGAGTTCACCAGCACGTCGATCCGCCCCCAGCGATCCATTGCGCCATCAACCAACCGCTCCAGATCCGCGTTCTCAAGGTTCGACCCCGTGACTCCGAACCCACCGAGGTCCTCGCCCAAAGCCTCTCCCTTGCCCGAGGACGACAAAACCCCGACCTTGTACCCGTCCGCCGCAAGCCGACGCGCCGCGTCGGCGCCCATCCCGCTGCCACCGGCGGTGACAAGTGCTACTTTCTCAGACATGAAATTCTCCCGTTTCCCCCGGAATAGTGCCTATTCCAAGTCAGGAAAAGCAGTTCCTAGATCCCGGCCCCCATCAGTGCGGCATCAAAGGGATAACTTGTCAGATTTTCAAACCCGTCTTCCGTCACCAGCACCTGATCCTCCAGCTTGATCGAGAAATCGCCGCCCTCTTCGCCCACCAAAGCCTCGACACACAGAACCATTCCCGGCTCCAACCCATAATCGAACGCCCCCGGTTTCATCCGGTCGGGATAATCCACATGCGGCCACTCATCGCACAGACCGACACCGTGCATAGCGCATCCGTATTTCAGCGCCTGAAACCGGTCGTCCAACCGGTGCAACTGCTGAACAATCTCTTCAATCCGCGCTCCTGGCCGGATCAGCTCCATGTTCGTCATGATGTGTTCATGGGCATGGCGCATCGCGTAAACCATGTCGTTCCTCGGCGGACGATCCCCGATCCACCAGGTCCGGCTGATGTCAACACAGATGCCATAGCTGCCGATCAGATCGGTATCGAACGCAACAATCTCGTTGTTTTGCACCTCCCGCGGCCCGCACTCCTGAAACCACGGATTTGTCCTCGGCCCGCTCGCCAACAACCGCGTCTCGATCCACTCGCCGCCGCGACGGATGTTCTCGGCGTGCAGAACCGCCCAGATGTCATCCTCGCTGATGCCGCCGCCCGGCACGTTCTCCCGCGCAAACCGCTCCATCGCCACCACGGCCGAGTCACAGGCGTGATGTGCACACCGCATCGCCCGGATCTCTTCCGGTCCCTTCACCGACCGCGCCTTTTCGGTGACTTCTTCGCCCTCCATGATCTCGAACCCGGCGGCCTCCAAGGCCCGCAGCCCGTGCACCATGATCTTGTCCACCGCCAATCGCCGGTTCCCCCCGCCATGGACCGCGACGATGTCCAGAACCTCCCCGGCAAACCCGCCGGCGACTTCCGCGCAGGCGTCCCCGTTGCCAAAGTAAAAGAAACTCGCGCTTGGCCGCACTTCGGCGACCAAAGGATTGAACGACGCCAGAAAGGGAGAGTTCCGATACTCCCAGATCACCATATGCCCGTCGGCGCACAAAAGAACCGCGCGAAACGGGTTATGGGCGTTCCAAAGCTGCATATTTGTGGAATCGGTCGCATACCGGATGTTCAGCGGGTCAAACATCAGCAACCCACCATAGCCGCGCGCAACCACATGTTCGGTCAACCGCTGCCAGCGAAACCGTCGCATCTCTTGGACGTCGGGCAATTGCAGTCCCGCCGTCTCCCATTCATCAAACGCCAATCGGGTCGGCCCGATTTCGACCCGATCCGCATCGTTGACAGTGTTGTCCCCCAGCATGGCACCGCGGCTGGGATCGATCTTGCGTATGTCTCGGTAGAAAGCTCGCATAGCTGCACTGTCTTCCGGCCTGCGTGCCCGAGTCAGTCAGAAAAACGACACTGGATGACTCCCATTGCGACACCGGCGCTGGTACCACGCCACCATGATCGGCGCAGTCCTGCACAACTCTTTGCCCTTTGCCCCGTGGCTTGAACCTGCCGCGCGGCGACTTCCCGGCATCCAACCTTTGCATCCGGACGATTGGATCATTCGCGACGAAACTTTTGCCAGCCAAATGCGCCTTCGCGATGCTCTTTTGGCACACCGCCCAAAGGACGTGCACGCCTTGCGCCCCGAGGCCAATGCGGCCGCTCAGGAATGTCTGGATTTGGTGCTGGAAGCGCTGCGTGACGATCCGGAATACACCGCCACACAGAATGTGATCACACGGCCCGACGGTGTTGCGGTGCCACTGGATCGAACACAACCGATGGTGACCTTGGGACGACTTGTCCAAAGCGACCTGTGCCTGATGCACCCCGGCCCAAACGGTCACGTCCTGACAGGGGCCGCCCTGTGTTTTCCCGCTGGTTGGACTTTGTCCCAGAAAATTGGTCGGCCGATGTCCCGCATTCACCTGCCGGTCCCCCTGTACGATGAAAAGATGGGCGAACGGGTCCAACGATTGTTCGACTCAATTCGTCCCGGCCAGGTTTTGGGCCGCGCAAATGCCTTCCTTTACGACAAAGCCGACCTTTTCGCCCCAAGGGTCGAAACCGACCCCAGACCCCATGTCGATGTGACCACGGCAAAGTTCGTCAGATCAGAGCGCCAGACCCTGCGACGCCTGCCAGCAAGCGACGCCATCGTCTTTGGCATTCACACCTATGTGGTCGCAATCGACAGGCTCACGCCACAACAACGCAACTCTCTGGACCGGCTGACCTAGACCACCCGGTTACAACGGCAGCCCTGGCAAGACGCCGCCGCTGACACTGCTCAAAGCCAGGAACAACCCGGTTAGGGCAATCACATGCGCCGTGGTTCTCAGGTTCTCGCCGCCCAGGATGTTCATCACCAAAAGCGCCAATCCCACCGGCAGGGCAAAAACCATTACGATCATGTTCATCACATAGACCGTGATCCGCGCCACAAGGTCACTGTTTTCAGGGCGGCGCACAGGCTCGAACACATCTTCGATCGACGAATTATGCGAAAGCGAGATCGAATCCGCCAGGAAAATAGATGTTTTTTCGCGCTGCAGTCGCTCCTCAGGAGGCGCCAGCTCGGGCAAGAGTTCCCGACTGGTGGTTGCAACGCGTGAAATTCTCAATCCTGCTATTTTGTGAATTCTGGACATGTGATCGACGCTTTCGCGCTCCCTTGCTTTTCTTCCCATAGGTCTTGCCTAACTTGAGAAGACCCTGTGCTCCGATTGTGAAAAGATTGGGGCAGACATGGGGAGAGCTGGTCAATTTTGAGCAAGTTTTCCGCAGTACGGCCGTTTTCCGCCCAAAGGACCGAGACGATGCGCCCTGTTTTGGCCAGATTGTTCACATCTTTGACGGCAAAGGGCCCCGCAACAGCGAGGCCCTTCGAGTTTTAGTGAACGACAGCGTCCTTGGGTGGCTGTCTTTTGCTGCTGGATATCCTGTCACCGATAATCAAACCTTCGGTGCCCGCGCTGACCTGAACGGCATCACCGTCGCCCAGATCACCGGCCAGCAACAATTCGGCCAGTGCGTTCTGTAACGCGTTCTGGATTACCCGCTTCAACGGCCGGGCACCGTAAACAGGATCGTACCCTTCGTCCGCCAGCCACTTCATCGCGGGCTCATCCAACTCAAGATGGATGTTCTGCTTGGCCAGTCGTTTCTTCAGGCCACCCAGCTGGATCTCCACGATCCCGTCCATGTCGGACCGCGTCAGGCGGTCAAACACGATCATGTCATCCAAACGGTTCAGGAACTCGGGCCGGAAATGCGCCCGGACCGCGTCCATCACGTCGCGCTTGGCGTCGCCGGCGTCCGCTCCCTCGGGCAACTGGCTCAAAGCCTGCGACCCAAGGTTCGACGTCAGGATGATCAGCGTCTGCTTGAAATCGACCCGGTTGCCCTGGCCGTCGGTCAGAACGCCATCGTCCAGAACCTGCAACAGCACGTTGAACACCTCGGGGTGCGCCTTTTCGACCTCGTCGAACAGGATCACCTGATAGGGGCGCCGACGCACGGCCTCAGTCAGAACGCCGCCCTCGTCATAGCCGACATAGCCCGGAGGGGCGCCGATCAGCCGCGCGACGCTGTGTTTCTCCATGAACTCGCTCATGTCGATCCGCACCATCGCCCGATCGTCGTCGAACAGGTACTCGGCCAGCGCCTTGGTCAGCTCGGTCTTACCCACACCGGTCGGTCCAAGGAACAGGAACGACCCCAAAGGCCGGTTCTCGTCCTGCAGACCCGCCCGCGCGCGACGAACAGCGTTCGACACGGCGGTGACGGCGGCCGTCTGGCCGATCACGCGCTTGCCCAGCTCTTCTTCCATGCGCAGCAGTTTCTCACGCTCGCCTTCCAGCATCTTCGACGTCGGAATACCGGTCCAGCGCTCGACAACCTCGGCGATCAGCTCGGGCCGCACCGATTCTTCGACCAGAACGTCGCTTTCCGCTGCCTCGGCATGTTCAAGCTGCTTCTCCAGCTTGGGGATCACACCATAGGACAGCTCACCCGCACGCTGAAGATTACCTTCGCGCTTGGCCTGATCCAGCTCGATCCGCGCCCGGTCCAGCTCTTCCCGCGCCTTACCGGCCGACGCCATCTTGTCGCGTTCCGCCTGCCACTGGGCCGTCATCCCCGACGACTTTTCCTGAAGCCCGGAAAGCTCTTTTTCCAGTTTCTCGAGACGATCCTTCGACGCCTTGTCCTCTTCCTTGCGCAGAGCCTCGGCCTCGATCTGCATCTGCAGGATCTGACGATCCAATGCATCCAGTTCTTCGGGCTTGGAATCCAGCTCCATCTTCAGACGGCTCGCAGCCTCGTCCACAAGGTCGATCGCCTTATCCGGCAGGAACCGGTCGGTGATATAGCGATGCGATAGCGTCGCCGCTGCCACCAGAGCCGCGTCCCCGATCTTGACATCGTGGTGCAGCTCGTACTTGTCCTTGATGCCACGCAGAATACTGATCGTGTCTTCAACCGTGGGCTCTTCGATCAACACAGGCTGGAACCGGCGGGCCAGGGCCGCATCCTTTTCGACGTACTTGCGATATTCGTCCAACGTCGTCGCACCGACACAGTGCAACTCACCGCGCGCCAGCGCCGGCTTGATCAGGTTGGCCGCATCCATCGCGCCATCAGACTTGCCAGCACCGACCAGCGTGTGCATCTCGTCGATGAACAGAATGACCTCACCAGCCGCCGCCGTGACCTCGTTCAACACGCCCTTCAGACGCTCCTCGAACTCACCGCGATACTTCGCACCGGCGATCAGCGACCCCATGTCCAGCGCCAAAAGCTTCTTGTTGCGCAACGACTCCGGCACGTCGCCATTGACAATCCTGAGGGCCAGGCCTTCCGCAATCGCCGTTTTACCGACGCCGGGGTCCCCAATCAGAACCGGGTTGTTCTTGGTCCGCCGCGACAACACCTGCATGGTCCGCCGGATCTCGTCGTCCCGCCCAATGATCGGGTCGATCTTGCCCTCTTCGGCCGCGTCGGTCAGGTCGCGGGCATATTTCTTCAGGGCATCATACTGCTCTTCGGCCGACGCCGTGTCTGCCGTGCGCCCCTTCCTGACATCGTTGATCGCCGTGTTCAGTGCCATCGCGGTGACCGCACCGGCCTCCAACGCCTCTTTCGCCTTGGAATTGACGACCGCCATGGCGGTCAAAAGCCGCTCGACAGGCACAAAACTATCGCCAGCCTTCTTGGCGATCTTCTGGGCTTCGTCCAGGACCTTGACTGTCTGCTGATCCATATAGGTCTGCCCGGCATCGCCCGTGACCTGCGGAATCTTCGACAATGCCAGATCCACAGCCTCAGCAACCCGCTCAGGTGTACCACCGGCTTGTCGGATCAGGTTGGACGCCAGTCCCTGGTCGTCGTCCATCAATGCTTTCAGAAGGTGCTCGGGCGCCAGCCTCTGGTGACTTTCCCGCGCCGCAATAGTCTGAGCTGCCTGCAGGAACCCGCGCGACCGCTCGGTGAACTTCTCCAAGTCCATCGTTCTCTCCTTTTACAAGCGCCCTTGTCGAAACACCCGCATCGCGGCATGTCCCTGTTCTCGGGCCTCACCGTCCATATGGGATCGCGCCTCCCGCACCTCAAGACCACCCCACCCAATTATCGGTCCCGAAATATCCCGGGGGACGAGCATCAGCGAGGGGGGCAGCGCCCCCAGCGCCTTTGCCACCTTGCGCAGCCCAGCATCACAGATTAATCCCCCCTCATGACCCACGCAGATGACCGCCTGATCGTCGCTCTCGACGTGCCCAACGCGCTGCAAGGCGCCGAACTTGCCTCCCGCCTCGGGGACAGCGTCAGTTTCTATAAAATCGGCCTCGGAATGCTGACCGGCGGGGGCCTCGCCCTCGCCAACGAACTCAAGGGCGAACATGGCAAGCGCATCTTCATGGACATGAAGCTCTTTGACATAGGCGCAACCATCGAGAATGCCGTCCGGGGTCTTGCACAGTTCGATCTCGATTTCCTCACCGTCCACGGAGACCCCCACGTCGTACGCGCCGCCCGCGAAGGTGCCGGAGCGACCGACATGAAGATTCTCGCCGTCACGGTGCTGACCTCGCTGGATCGCTCCGACCTTGACGCCGCCCAGATCAAAGACGGCAAAATCCCCGATTTAGTGACTGAACGCGCCGGCCGAGCCTTTGAAGCCGGGGCGCACGGTGTCATCTCATCGCCGCAGGAAGCCCGCCTGATACGGGCGCTGCCAGAATCCGACGGCCGCTTGATCGTGACGCCGGGCGTTCGTCCCGCCGGTTCTGACCTTGGAGACCAGAAACGCGTGATGACGCCCGCCCAGGCGATTGCCGAGGGTGCAGACCATGTCGTCGTTGGCCGCCCGATCCACCGCGCCGCCGATCCCCGCGCAGCAGCGCGAAGTATCGTTGCGGAAATGCGCTCACCCCAGGCCGCTCGCCCCAACCGTTAGACTTCAAAGCTGGCCCAAGACGTCTTATCTTTGGTCCATGCGGTACGCTCTGACATTGATCGCCTCGCTTTTCCCCGGCCTTGCCCAGGCCGATTGCGTGATTTTGCTGCACGGTCTTGCACGCACGGATACCTCTATGGCCGTCATGGAATTTTCGTTGGATCGCGCAGGCTATCGCGTCGTCAACGTCGGCTATCCGTCAACCAAGGAAACCGTGCAATCCCTTGCCGACGACACTCTGCCGGACGCATTCGCGGCCTGCGGCGACCAGGTTGTGCACGTCGTCACCCATTCGATGGGCGGCATTTTGTTGCGCAGTTGGCTGCAAGACAGCCAGCCCGACAACCTGGGGCGGGTCGTCATGCTTGGGCCCCCGAACCAAGGCTCGGAACTGGTTGACGAACTTGGTGATCTCGCGCCTTTCGAATGGATCAACGGACCGGCCGGAATGCAACTTGGCACCGGCCCCGACGATCTGCCACGAAGCCTTGCTCCTCCTGAATTCGAACTGGGCATCATCGCTGGAAGCCAGTCTCTGAACCCCGTGTTTTCCGAGCTGATCCCTGGTGAGGATGACGGTAAGGTCTCGGTGGACAGCACCCGTCTTGAAGGTATGCAAGACCACATTGTTCTGCCTGTGACCCATACATTCATGATGTTCAGCCTCGATGTGATCGGTCAGGTCCTGGCCTTCCTGCGCACCGGGGCCTTCACGCACGAGAATGAATCTTGATCTCGGCATTGTTTCAAATTTCTGGTTAATCTTTCAAATTTTTGGCAATTTCAGCAGAATTGTTCACGTATTGAGAACAATTCAACGGCAATACATGTCCAGATCGCGGATTCTCCACCCGGTGTCCCTATTTCGGTCACATTTCGTTGGATTGGTGGGTCTCAGGGACACAATAGCGCGGGACGAGGCCAATTTATGACTGTGGTCAAGGAAATTACCAGCGGAGAGATTGCCAAGGCCGGCGTAACGGGGCTGTGCGCGGGCGCGAACCTGCGCACGCCTTGCGGCGAACGTCGGGTCGAATTCCTGCGCGTCGGCGACCTTGTGGTGACGCGCGACAACGGCCTTCAACCGGTTCGCATGATCTGGACACGCACCCTGAACGCCAGCGAACTGGCGGGCGATCCCTCGCTCGCACCTGTCACCTTGGCACCCCGTGCGATAGGGCCAATGATGCCGCAGAAAACCCTGATGGTCGGCGGGGCGCACCGCCTCTTGATCCCCGGTTGGCGGCTTGAGGATGAAGACGACACCGAAAACTGTCTGATACCCGCCCGCGATGTCACCGGTCTTGATCTGGGCGATACTCAGGCGGCCGAGATCACGTATTACAACGTCGTTTTTGACACGCCGCAGGTGTTCTGCGCCAACGGTCTTCCGGTCGAAAGTTTCACGCCCTCCGAAGATGCCCTGCGCGACATCCCCAAAAACGCCCGCGCTGAACTGCGCAAGACCTTTCCCGACCTGGGGCCAAAATTCACCGACTATCCAGCCCCCACCTATAAGCTTCGCGAGCGTGTCTCTTACACGCCCGATTTCGCCTAGGCCTCTTCCAGCCGGTCGTTCGCAGGCGGCGGTGTCGGCGTCAGGGCCGAAACCGCGGCATAAAGATCATCACCCATCTCATAGCCAATCGCATCCAGCGATGGCTTAAGCTGTTCCACCGACCGCGCCGAGGTGATCGGTCCCCAGACACCTTCATGCCGTGCCACCCAGGCCACGGCCAATGTCGCCGGATGCACGCCGGCCTCTCCCGCCAGCTCGGCAAGGTCCACCGCCGCCTTGTGCATCCACTCCGGCGCATAGCGCGCCGCGTACATCCTAACGTCTTTCAACCGGCCGCCAGACCCCGAGGCATATTTGCCGGTCAGCAACCCGCCGCCCAGCGGCGAATAGGGACAAACGGCAAACCCCTCCGATACCGCCATTGGCAGGATCTCGACCTCGGCCTGCCGCTTCACCAGGTTATACATCGGCTGCAAGGCCGTGATCGCGAACCCCAATCCTTTCGCAATCCCTTGCGCCTTCATCACTTGCCAGGCGGCAAAATTCGACAAACCGACGTGGCGCACTGCCCCGCTTTCGACATAACCCGAAATCGCCCCCAATGACTCTTCCAGCGGCGTCACCGGATCCCACTGATGAATGTACAGCAGATCGACAACCTCCAGACCCAGCCGCTCCCGGCTCTCGGCAAACTCAGCATGCACCACCTCGGGTTTGGCTACGTTCGACCCGCCGCACTTGGTGGCAATGAATACATCGTCCCTCTCGCTCCGAGACAGGTCTCCCAAGATACGCTCCGACGCGCCGTCGTTGTACCCATAGGCGGTATCAAAGAAATTGATCCCCGCCTCGCGACACGCCCCGTACAGCGCCGCGCTCGCCGCCTCGTCGGCATTACTGCCGAATTGCATGGTGCCAAAACTGAACCGGCTGACCGGCTTGCCGCTGATCGTCTTCATGACGTCCTCCCATTCATCTTTGCCTGACTAGGCCAGCGAAAGTCCGAAAAGTCAAAGGCCGCCCAAAGGCGGCCTTTTCAGTCCCTGATCAGGGGAAAATCAGTTCGGAATTTCGCCCGTGATTCCCTCGACGTAAAAACCCATGCCGGCCAGGGTACCGTCGTCGGCAACCTCGCCCTCGGCCAGCCAATCGCTTCCGTCCTGCTTTTTCAGCGGGCCAGTGAACGGGTGATAGGACCCATCGGCAATCGCATCGCGCAACGCCTCGGCCTCGGCCTTCACATCGGCAGGAACGGCATCGGTGATCTCGCCGATCCCAACCATACCCGGACCGATCCCGTCCCAGGTGTCAACGCTGGCCCAGGTCCCGTCGATCACGGCCTTGGTGCGGGCAATGTAATAGGGCGCCCAGTTGTCGATGATCGAGGACACTCGCGGCATCGGCGCATATTCACCCATGTCCGAGGCCTGACCAAAGGTGATCACGTTCCCGGCCTCGGCTGCAGCCGCCTGCGGCGCGGTCGAATCCGTGTGCTGCAACACAACGTCCGCCCCCTGCTCGATCAACGCCTTGGCTGCTTCGGCCTCTTTCGCCGGATCGAACCAAGTATAGGCCCAGATCACGCTGAACTCGACGTCCGGGTTCACCTTCTTGGCGTGGATATAGGCACTGTTGATCCCGCGAATGACCTCGGGAATCGGGAAGGACGCGATGTAACCGACCTTGTTCGTCTTGGTCATCTTGCCCGCAATGTGACCCTGAACAGCACGACCTTCATAGAACCGCGCCGAATAGGTCGACACGTTCTCGGCCCGCTTGTACCCCGTCGCATGTTCGAACTTCACGTTCGGAAACTTGGCCGCCACGTTGATCGTCGGATCCATATACCCGAACGACGTGGTGAAAATCAGATCGGCCCCCTGAAGCGCCATCTGCGTCATCGCACGTTCGGCATCGGCCCCTTCCGGCACGCTTTCCTGGTAAACCGTCTCGACCTGGTCGCCGAACGCTTCTTCAACCGCCAAACGGCCCTTGTCGTGCTCATAGGTCCAGCCGCCGTCACCGATCGGCCCGACATAAATGAACCCGACCTTGACCGGGTCCTGGGCAAAGGCCGAACCCGCCGCCAAGGTGGCGGCGACGGTTGCGGCCAGGAATGTACGTTTCTTCATTTTTAACTCCCCATTGGTGTTACAAGCTGCCTCAACTCGAGGCGTAGAATGATCGTCCCAGCGACGCGGGCGCATTGGCAGCGGCCCGTCGCCGGTCGGACGATATGATGACCAGCACCAGAATGGTTATCAGGTACGGTGACATGGACAAGAGCTCGACCGGAATGGCAACGCCTGCCGCTTGCAGGTTCAGCTGCAAAACCGCCAAGCCGCCAAACAAATAGGCCCCCAGCAAAACTCGGCCAGCTTTCCAGCTGGCAAAAACCACGATGGCCAGCGCGATCCAGCCGCTGCCCGCTGTCATGCCTTCGACCCATTGCGGCACGATCACCAAGCTGAGAAACGCTCCGCCAAGTCCGGCACAGGCCCCGCCGAAAAGAATTGCCGCGAACCGCGTGCCGATCACCGAATAGCCCAAAGCGTGCGCCGCCTCATGGCTCTCGCCCACGGCGCGCAAGATCAGACCAGACCGCGTGGACCGCAAGAACCACCAGATCGCCGCGACCAGCACCAACGCCAGGTAGACCATGACATGCTGTTGAAAGATCGGAATGTCCGAAAGCCCTGGAATAGAGACCTTTGGCGAAGCTGGTGGCCGTATCCCGTTGTACCCCTGCCCCATCAGCGCCGAAACCCCAAGCCCGAACATCGTCAGCCCCAGACCCGTTGCCACCTGGTTTGCCAGAAACACCAGCGTCAGCACCGCAAACAGGGCCGATAACACCGCCCCCCCGACAGCCGCCGCAATGAAGCCCAGCGCAGGCGACCCGGTCTCAACCGCCACGATGAATCCGGCAATCGCGCCGACGATCATCATGCCCTCGACGCCCAGGTTCAGAACCCCCGACTTTTCCACCACCAACTCGCCCAAGGCCGCCAACAGGATCGGCGTCGACGCCACCATGAGCGAGGCGATCAGAACCACAACATCAATAGATCCAATGTTCATCCAACGCGCCCCTTTGTCTTTCTTCTCGGCGAAAATATCCCGGGGAACGCGAGGGGTGAGGAGGATTGGCAAAAGGTCCGGTGGACCATTTGCCCGACGAACGTCCCTCGCATCACTCGGCGCCGAAGGCGGCGAAATCCCACGCTCGTCATGCCACCACCCCGCGACCGATCTTCACCTTGAAGTTCGTCAAGACATCGAATCCCAACAAGAAGAACAAAAGCATCCCCTGGAACGCCTGGATCGCCGCCGCAGGAAGCCCCATCGACGCCTGCGCCGCCTCGCCCCCGATATAGGTCAGGGCCATCAACAGCCCGGCCAGCAAAATCCCCACCGGGTGCAACCGCCCCAGGAACGCCACGATAATCGCCGTAAATCCATAGCCCGAGTTGAAATCAATGCTGATCTGCCCCGCCGGCCCGGCAACCTCGAACAGTCCCGCCAATCCAGCCAAAGCCCCCGAGATCCCAAGGCAAAACAGAACCAGTCGTGTCGGGTTCACACCGGCAAACCGCGCCGCCCGCGGGCTTTCCCCGGCCAGTCGAATGTTGAACCCCATGATGTGACGCGACAGCAGGATATAGGCGAAAATCACCGCAATAAACGCCGCGACAACGCCCCAGTGCATCCCCGATCCGGCAAACAGTTCGTTGTTCGCCGCCGACTCGTACTGCCGCAGGTTCCGGCTCCCCGGAAACCCGGCCCCGTCCGGGTTCCTCAATGGCCCCAAGGCCATCCACGCCAGAATCTGCTCGGCAACATAGACCAGCAACAGAGACACCAAAATCTCGTTCGTATTGAACCGGGTCCGCAAGATCCCCGGGATCATCGCCCACAACAGCCCGCCAGCAGCCCCGGCAATCACCATCAAGGGAAAGACCAGCCACCTGGCCTCAATCGGATAAAATGCCAGCCCCACGGCCGCTCCGCATATCGCGCCGATGATGTACTGACCCTCGGCCCCGATGTTCCAGATTCCCGCCTTGAACCCCAGGCTCAAGCCCACCGCAATCAGGATCAGCGGCCCCGCCTTCACCAGCAATTGGCCTCTGTAATAAAAGGCAAATTCCCCGAACACCGGATCCCAGAAGATCGTGCGGATCGCCTCGACCGGGTCATTGCCCAGAAAGGCGAACATCACGCCGCCCGCCACCATGGTCGCCAATACGGCCACCACCGGCGTCGCCCAAGCCCAGACCTTGGACGGTGTGGGGCGTTTCTCCAACCGGATCATACCGCAACCTCCATGCCGTGGGCTCCGCCCATCATCAGGCCGATCTCGTCAATGGTCAGGCCTTGTGTCGATCTCGGCGCGCTCAGCCGTCCTTCGTTCAGCGCCGCGAACCGCCCGGCGACCTCCATCAACTCATCCAAATCCTGGCTGATCACGATCACCGCTGCGCCGCCCGCCGCAAGGTCCAGCAAGGCTTGCCGGATGGCCGCCGCAGCGCTGGCGTCCACGCCCCAGGTCGGCTGGTTGACGACCAGAACCTCCGGGTCCTGCATGATCTCGCGACCGATCACGAACTTCTGCAAATTTCCGCCCGACAAGGACCGCGCCGCGTTTTCGGTCCCCGGCGTCCGCACGTCAAAAGTCTTGATGACCTCCTTGGCGTAATTTCTGGCCGTGCCCCAGTTCACGAACCCCTTCGACACCAGGTTCATCCGTACCGAGGCAGACAGAACCCCGTTTTCCGTCAGGCTCATATCGGGCGCCGCCGCGTGCCCTAACCTCTCTTCCGGCGCGGCCAGAAGGCCCAGCTTTCTGCGTGCATTCGGCCCCAGATGCCCAACCGGTTTGCCCATCAAGGTCACCGCATTTGGCGCGGTGGAAATCTCACCCGACAAGGCGCCCAGCAATTCGTCCTGTCCGTTGCCCGCGACACCTCCGATGCCAAGAACCTCACCGGCGCGAACTTCGATCTCGATACCCTTCAGCGAGGTTCCGAATTCGGCAGGTGACGCCACCGATAGGTCAGAAACCTTTAACGCAATCCCTCCAAGCGGGTGTGCCGCCACAACCGGAGACTTCAGCTCCGTCCCAACCATCATCTCGGCCAGCTCGCGTGCCGACTTTTCGCGCGGGTCGCATGCCCCCACGACCTTGCCCAGTCTCAGAACCGTTGCCCCCTGGCACAGGGCGCGAATTTCCTCGAGTTTGTGACTGATATAGAGGATCGACGTCCCTTCGGATTGCAGCTTGCGCAAGGTCTGGAACAGGATCTCGACCTCTTGCGGAGTCAGCACGCTGGTCGGCTCATCCATGATCAGAAGACGTGGATCCTGCAGCAGGCACCGGACGATCTCGACGCGCTGACGTTCGCCCGCCGACAGATCGCCTACCAGGCGACCTGGGTCCAATGGCAGCCCGTAGGCCTCGCTAACCTGTCGAATACTTGCCGCCAGTTCCCGCATCGGCGGCGGATTCTCCATCCCAAGCGCCACGTTCTCGGCCACATCCAGCGCCTCGAACAAGCTGAAATGCTGAAACACCATTGCGATCCCGGTGCGCCGCGCTTCATGTGGGCTGCTGGGCATATAGGCCGCGCCATTAAACGACATCTGGCCTTCGTCGGGGCGCACAAGCCCATAGACCATCTTGACCAGCGTCGACTTGCCCGCGCCGTTTTCGCCCAGCAACGCGTGAACTTCCCCCGGCCCGACCGCAAAACTGACGTCATCATTGGCAACGACGCCGGGATAGGCCTTTCGCAGACCCTGCACCTCCAACAACGCCGCGCTCATGCCCGCGCTCCGGTATCTGTCCCCGTCATGGATTTTTCCCCCGTCGCTTGGCCCAGTATGACCGTTGCCACACCCAAAGCAATCGCCTGCGGATGCTTTCCCAATCCGGGATCACCGATCGGGCAGGCAATGCGTGAAATTTGGGCATCCGAATGTCCCAGTTCGGCCAACCGTTTGCGAAACCGCGCCCACTTGGTTTCAGAGCCGATCACTCCCAGTGACCGGAAAGGACGCGACAGAATCTGGTGACAAAGCTCCAAGTCCAACGCATGGGAATAAGTCAGAACCAAATGTTCGGCCTCTTGTCCCGAAAAAGTCACTAAATCAGATGGATTCAGCGCAACAAGCTGTTCAACTCCGCTTGGAATATCGGTCGGAAAACGATCTTGCGCGGTGTCCGCCCAGAAAAGTCTTAACCTGGGAAGAGGAGCGAGCACGCCGACAATCGCGCGCCCTACATGGCCGGCACCCCAAATCCAGATCTGCCGATCCGGGTACGTAACCGGCTCGACCATCCAACCATCGATCATGGAGGGCGCAGGAACCACGCCAGCGTTCCGGACCCGCGCCAGCACCCTCTCGACCGCCAACGGAACGATATCCGGCTTGCCAGGCAAGGCGCGAGAGACGACGTCTCCGTCAATTTCCGAAAGCCGGTTCTGGTCCCAAACTTCGGTCAAAACCGTCACAGAACCGCCGCAGCACTGTCCAAGAGACGGCCCAAGCGGTACGCGGTCCAGACAATCCGTGCCGGACCTCAAAGTGCGGCGCGCCCGCGCGATTGCCTCAAACTCCAACGCTCCGCCACCGATGGTCCCTTCGGTCGTCGTGGATGTGACCAGCATTTCAGCACCAACTTCGCGCGGCACAGAACCACGAGTCTCGGCAACGACCACGCGCGCAACCGCTCCGGCCTCTGCCATTTCCCGCATTCGTTCCAATGAAAAACTCATGGCCGCACCCGCCGCACCGCCGCCAAAACATGCTCAGCCGTCGCGGGCGCTTCCAAATCGGGATAGGTCTCGCCACAGGCCGAAACGGCGTCCGACAATGCCAGGAACACCGAATTTCCCAGCATAAAGGGTGGCTCTCCCACGGCTTTGGACCGATAGATCGTGTCTTCCCGGTTCTCGCCATCCCAAAGTGCGACATTAAAAACATCTGGTCGGTCGGAACAGGCCGGAATCTTGTAAGTCGACGGCGCGTGCGTCCTCAACCTCCCGTCCGCGTCCCAGACCAACTCTTCCGTCGTAAGCCAACCGGCCCCCTGAACGAATCCCCCTTCAATCTGACCGACATCAATAGCCGGGTTCAACGACTTGCCGCAGTCGTGCAGGATGTCGCTGCGCAAAATCCGATTCTCGCCAGTCAGGGTGTCGATCACAACCTCGCTGATGGCGGCACCATAGGCAAAATAGTAAAATGGCCTGCCCTGCCCCTTGATGCGATCCCATTCGACCTTGGGTGTCTTGTAGAACCCGGTGGACGACAGGCTGATCCGCGATTGATAGGCATCGCGCACCACATCATCGAAGGGCCAGCTCTTGCCTCCCGCGTGCAGAGCCCCGTCCTCGAACCGTATATCGTTTGCGGCGATACCTTCCCGGTCGGCAACAAAACTGGCCAGCCTGGCGCAAATCGTATCGCAGGCCGCTTTCACCGCCATGCCGTTCAGGTCCGATCCTGACGAGGCTGCGGTGGCGCTGGTATTCGGCACTTTGGCTGTGTCAGTCGCCGTGATCTTGATCCGGTCCATTCCCACACCAAACCGGCTGGCCGCGACTTGGGCCACCTTCTGGAACAGCCCCTGCCCCATCTCTGTGCCGCCGTGGTTCAGGTGGATCGAACCATCCTGATACACATGCACCAAGGCCCCGGCCTGATTAAGATGCGTGAGCGTAAAGCTGATCCCGAACTTCACCGGGCTGAAAGCAATGCCCTTTTTCAGGATATCGTTGGTGGCATTCCATCTGGAAATTGCCGCTTTTCGCCTGGAATAGTCACTTGTTTCGACCAGGCGGTCCGTCATTTCATGCAGGATGAAATCCTCAACCGGCATACCATAGTGCGTTGACTGGGGGCCTATCTCCTCGGGCTTTGGCGAATGGGTGCTGCCGAAACGCCGCCCGGTGCCCGGCCCACCAGTTTCAATGCCGCGATAATAGTTCGCCCGCCGCACATCCAAGGGGTCGCGTTTCACCGCATGGGCCACGTGATCCAGCACTCGCTCGATCCCCAACATCCCCTGGGGCCCCCCAAAACCACGATAGGCCGTCGCCGACTGGGTATTGGTCTTCAACCGATGGGATTCCACCCGACAATTCGGCAGATAATAGGCGTTGTCAGCATGAAGCATGGCGCGATCCGCCACGGGCAAGGACAAATCCATCGACCATCCGCACCGACACAACTGCATGAATTCGACGCCGGCGATCCGCCCGTCATCGTTAAAACCGACACGATAATCGATCCGAAAATCGTGACGTTTGCCGGTGATCATCATGTCGTCGTCACGGTCATACCGCATGGAACAAGGACGCCCGGTCATCTGCGCAACCACGGCACAGGACACCGCCAACGCATTGCCTTGGCTTTCCTTGCCTCCGAAACCGCCCCCCATTCGGCGGGTTTCGACCCGGACCGCGTTCATATGCGTGCCCAGGGCCTCGGCTACTTTGTGCTGAATTTCTGTCGGGTGCTGGGTCGACGAATAAACGATTACATCGCCGCCTTCCTGCGGCAGCGCCGCCGCGGCCTGGCCTTCCAGGTAGAAATGCTCTTGCCCACCCATCTCGATCGACCCATCGATCACATGAGGCGCTTGTGCAATGGCGTCTGCCGCGTTGCCGCTTTCATAGATGCGCGGACCTTCTTCGAACCGACTGTCGGCGGCCATGGCATCGTCAATTGTCAGGATTGCGGGCAGCGGTTCGATCCGCACCTTACCCAACTTGGCCGCCTTCCGCGCCGCCAAATGGCTCTCGGCCACGACAAGAAACAGGGGCTGACCAACGTATTCAACAGTGTCGACCGCCAGCATCGGCTCGGGCGAGGGCGACGGTGATACGTCGTTTTCATGCGGCAAGTCTGCAGCGGTCAGGACGGCCAGCACGCCGGGCGCACCACGAACGGCATCCAGGTCCAGCCCCAACAAACGACCATGCGCCACCTCAGACAGACCAAATGCCAGGTGCAGGGCGCCGCTTGGCAAGGGGATGTCATCGACATATCGCGCATGCCCGGTCACATGGAGAGGCGCAGCGTCGTGAGGAAGCGGCTTGGCAACGCTCATGGCTCGACCTCCAACACGCTGACCAGGGATCCCGCCAGGTCACGTTCATACCGCACCAGCATGTTTTGAGCAGTTTCCAACCGGTATTCGGCACTGGCTCGCATGTCGCTCATTGGGGAAAAATCGTCACTAAACAGGGGTAAAACGCCCTGAATGGTGTCTTGGTTCCATGCTTGTCCGATCAAGGCACGCTCGACCGCAGCCGCGCGTTTCGGCACGCCGGCCATACCGCCAAATGCAATCCGAACATCAGCAACAACATCGCCAACGACAGTTACATTGAAACAGCCGCAAACCGCAGAAATATCCTGATCGAACCGTTTCGACAGCTTGTAACATCGCAACGAACTTGCCGCCTTGGGAATGGTCACGGCTTCGACAAATTCCCCCGGCGCCCGGTCCTGTTTGCCATAGTCCAGAAAGAAATTTTCAATCGGCAAATCGCGGCGCTGTTCGCCCACCCTAAGGTGCAAAGTTGCCCCAAGCGCAATCAAGGCGGGCGGGTTGTCCCCAATCGGCGATCCGTTGGCGATGTTCCCGCCAATGGTCGCAGCCTGCCGTACTTGTTCAGACCCGTAACGGCGTACCATTTCCGCATAAGACGGATGATGCTTGCGCAAGACTGGCAAAAGCGCCGCCATGGTCACGCCAGCGCCGATCCGTATGGCATCATCACCCAGATCAATCTGTTGCAGATCACGGCACCGATTCAGAAAGGCGACGCGATCAAGGTCTTTCAGACCCTTTGTGACCCACAGCCCGACATCCGTTGCCCCCGCAATCAGAACGCCGTTGGGATTTGCCTCGTACCATTCCGCCAAAGCATCCGACGTTTCTGGTGCATAGGCCGCAGGCTCGACCACGGGACCATGATCCTTGACCCAACCCGGCACCGGCCTGTCCGCCGCGGCTTTGGCTGCACGCACAATCGGGGCATACCCGGTGCACCGACACAGGTTTCCCGCAAGAACGTCGTCATGATCCGAACGGCCCGTTTGATGCGCCACCGCCATCGACATCACAAACCCCGGTGTGCAAAAGCCGCACTGGCTTCCATGGTTGTCGATCATCGCCTGCTGCACCGGATGCAACTGTCCGTCCGGCCCTTCCAGGCCCTCGACAGTACGCACCGCCTTGCCGTGAAGCTGTGGCAAAAACAGGATACAGGCATTCAACGCCTTGACCCCAATATTGTCGGAATCCCCTGGTTCAGTGACCATTACAGTGCAAGCACCACAGTCACCTTCGTTGCAACCTTCCTTGGTACCCGTCAGCTTGCGATCTTCGCGCAACCAATCCAAAAGCGTCCGCGTCGGCGGCGCGTCGACCTCGACAGTTTCCCCGTTGAGAGAAAACTTGATCCTCATGTGAAGTCCCGCCGCCTTACTCAAAGCCTTGCGATTACGCGCCGTCGATGCGGCGTAGAGAGCGCGCCAGTGTCCGTTCACCTCATGAAAGCGTGGAAAGCGTCACTTGGCAAGTCCCGCGTTTAGATCACACTTGTGTGAACACGCGACGGATTTTCGTCACGGAGACGTTTCATGTGCGCACACTTCAGTGCCAACAGGAGGATTCTTGCAATGAACCGTATGACCGCCAAGGACTTTGATCAGGAACTTTTAGACCTCTACGATTACTATGCACACGGCATGATAACCAAGCGCGAGTTTCTGGACCGCGCCGGCAAGTTTGCAGTCGGCGGGCTTACGGCGACCGCACTACTTGGCATGCTCAGCCCGAATTATGCGATGGCCGAGCAGGTATCTTTCAACGACGCTGACATTGTCCCCGAATACATTGAATACGCTTCGCCCGGAGGCACCGGCGATGTGCGCGGATACCTGGTAAAGCCTGCCAATGCGCCAGAGAAACTGCCCGCTGTCCTGGTGGTGCACGAAAATCGCGGGTTGAACCCGTATATCGAAGACGTGGCGCGCCGGGTCGCCAAGGCTGGCTTCATGGCCCTTGCCCCTGACGGGTTGACGTCGGTCGGCGGATACCCGGGAAACGACTCTGAAGGGCGTGATTTGCAACGGACAGTCGACCGCACCGAGTTGATGAACGATTTTTTCAATGGCTTTGAACATCTGCAAAACCGCAGCGATTCCACGGGCAAATGTGGCGCGGTCGGGTTTTGCTATGGCGGGGGCGTTTGCAACGCTCTGGCTGTCGCTTTCCCCGACATGGGCGCCAGCGTCCCCTTCTATGGCCGCCAGGCCGCGACAGAGGACGTGCCTAAAATTAATGCGCCATTGCTGCTTCAGTATGCAGGTCTGGACGAACGGATCAATGCTGGTTGGCCAGACTATGAAGCGGCCTTGAAGGCGCACAGCAAAACTTACGAGGCGCACATATATGAAGGCGTAAACCACGGATTCCATAACGATTCGACGCCGCGCTATGACGAAGCCAGTGCGGCACTTGCCTGGGACCGCACAATTTCATGGTTTGACCAGTACCTCACCTGAATTTTCTGATCTAAGATCCCCCGGAAACCAATTCCGGGGGACGCCCAAATGCCATTTCCAAATTTCATCAACGACCTGCCCAGCCTTGACGTTCCCTTTTCTTCGGACGTCGTAAGAACAAATGCTGTCCGCAGCGACAATGCTCTGGTGGTTTACTTTACCATTCTTCAAGATTTTGACCTGCCCGAGCACAGCCACGGCCACCAATGGGGCACGATCTTCGAAGGGGAGATCGAGCTGACCATCGCCGGCAACACACGCATTTATCGTCCGGGCGATGCCTGGGACATTCCGGCCGGAACGCCCCATTCTGCACGGCTCAAAGCGGGCAGCATCCTGATGGATGTATTCGACGAACCCGACCGGTATGCGCTGAAAACCTGATGCCGCGTCTAGCGCGCCGAATAGGGTTCGATTTCCCCGTCGGCGATGTCCAGCGAGTCCAAGACGTCGCCAATAAGCTGGCCCGACACTTCGACTTCTGCAGCGATTTCGGCAAGAGGTTTGATCACGAACGCCCGGTTAAACATCTCGGCGTGCGGCAGGCATAGGGGCGGCGTGGTGATTTTTTCGTCACCCAGATAGAGAATGTCGATGTCGATCAACCGCGGCCCCCATCTTTCGCCGGGGGTGCGGCCCAACTGAACCTCAACCTCTTTGCAGGCACGCAAGACTTCGTGCGGGGTCAGGCTGGTCTGGCCGATCGCGGCGGCATTCACAAACCAGTCCTGATCTTCCTTGCCCCAGGGCGCGGTCTTGTAAAATGACGACACCTTTTGAATCTCGATCCCGTCAACGGCCTCCATAAACGCCAAAGCAGCCCGGATTTGTGACGATTTTTCACCCACGTTGCTGCCAAGCGAGAACGCAACCCGTTGCTGCCGTTTCCGGGTCAATTCGACACCAACAGTGTCAAAACTGGCATCGATTGGCGCCCCCGGTTTGCGGATGCGCACGGTTACGGCCATGGCAGTCGGAAACCGGTCAAGAATGGCGGCAATCACACGTTCCGAAAAGGTTTCAATCAACAGATAGGGTCCGTCATCCGACACCTTCTGCGCGATCTCGCACAGGGTGCCATAGCAAATCGCCTTTTTGTAATCATCGTTTTCGGACGCTCTGCGCGCGTCTGTACGGACGTCGATATCCAGGAAAAAGCGCTGTCCCAGAATACGTTCTTCCTCGTTCACCCCATGGCGTCCGACGATGCACAAATTCGAGACAAATATCCGGTCGTTCATGATGCATCCTCGGTTGCTGTGAACATTTTAACGGCCTGCGCATGTTCGGCCACATCGTGAACCCGGATCACACGGGCGCCACGCGACAGGCCGATCATATTGGCGGCCAACGTCCCGACCAATCGCTCATCGACCTCGACGTTCAGAACGTGCCCGATGAACCGCTTGCGCGACAGACCCAAAAGCACGGGTAAACCGTACCAGTCAGCCAGCTCATCCAACCGGTTCAGGCAAGTCAGGCTTTGATCGGCCGTTTTGCCAAACCCGATGCCCGGGTCAACCATGATGCGCCCCTGCGGCACACCTGCCTTGACCGCCAGTTCCAGCGAATGGTCCAGAAAATGGCGCATGTCGTCCATCACATCACGGTCCGGATCGGCGGCCTCACGGTTGTGCATGATGACCACCGCTGCGCCGGTCTCGGCAACGGTTTCGGCCATTGCTTCGTCGCGTTGCAGCCCCCAGACATCGTTGATCACCACGGCTCCGGCCTCAACCGCCTGCCGTGCAACCGCAGCCTTGTAGGTATCAATCGAGATCGGGATCGAAAGCCGACCGGCCAGGTTACGCATTATAGGCATAACGCGCGAAACCTCTTCACCCTCGGGCACAAACTTGGACCCCGGACGTGTCGATTCCCCGCCGATATCCAGGATATCGCTCCCCTCGGCCACCATCCGCTGCGCCTGCTCGACCGCGGCCGAGTGCGAGTCAAACTGACCGCCGTCCGAAAAACTGTCGGGCGTGACGTTCAAAATACCCATAACGGCGGGACGCTTGCGCACAAGCGCAAGGAAACCGTCGCGTCGATCTTCCCAGCTGGTCATTGTTTTGAAACGATCCTAGCCCCAGGTCGGGTGGAACTTGTCCCCTGGAGACAGGGTGAAAATCTCAAACCCGTCCTCGGTCACGCCGATCGAATGCTCAAACTGTGCCGACAGGGACTTGTCCCGTGTCACAGCCGTCCATTCGTCCGACAAAACCTTGGTTTCGGGACGCCCGAGATTCACCATCGGTTCGATCGTAAAAAACATGCCCGGCTCAAGAACCGCACCAGTCCCACGCCGACCGTAATGCAAGACATTGGGAGGCGCATGGAACACCCGACCCAACCCATGCCCGCAGAAATCGCGCACGACGCTCATGCGGTGCGCCTCGACATAGGCTTGAATGGCGAAACCGATGTCGCCAAAGGTATTGCCGGGCTTGACCGCTTCGATCCCCTTGAACAGCGCATCATGCGTCACCTGGATCAGCCGTTCGGCCTTGCGGCTCAGCTTTCCGGCAACGTACATCCGGCTAGTGTCGCCGTACCAACCATCAACGATCACGGTGACATCGACGTTCAGAATATCGCCGTCCTTCAGCTTTTTGTCGCCCGGAATGCCGTGGCAAACCACGTGATTCATGCTGATGCAACTGGCGTGCTGATAGCCTTTGTAACCAATCGTCGCGCTGGTCGCCCCGGCATCGTTGACCATGCGCGTGATTGCCGCGTCGATATCGGCTGTCGATACGCCAGGTTCGATCAACGCCGCAATATCATCGAGGATCTGCGCCGCCAAAGCGCCAGCCTTGTGCATTCCGGCGAAATCCGAAGGATCGTAAATGCGAATGCCGTCCTTCGTCAGACGGCCTGTGCCAGGGTTATCCACGCCAGACTTCCTTTTGTTCTCGCTGGATATAAGACGAATTGCGCAAAAGTGCCAGATGCTGTTGGTCTAGGCCTGAACCACCAGAGCGGGGCCAATATCCACGCCGTCGGTACTGATTGTTGTGCCCATGCAAATCACCTCGACACCGGCATCACGGGCAAGATCGAAGGCGCGCCCGTAACCGGGGTCGAGATCACGGGCAAGGTCGAAACGGGCACAATCAGTGCGTTGGACAAGGTAAAGCATCACGGCGCGATGCCCTTCGGCCACCATCGACGACAATTCAGCCAAATGCTTTGCGCCACGCTCGGTCACACAGTCAGGAAACTCGGCCAAGTCACTATTTCGGCGTAAATGGACGTTTTTTACCTCGACATAGGCATCCGGCAGCCCATCTTCCGACAGCAGAAAATCCACCCGACTGGCCTTGCCGTACTTCACCTCGGGCCGCACGGTGCCATAGCCATCCAACCCGGGCACAGCCTTGGACTCTAACGCGGCGCGAACGACCCGATTGGGGACAGCCGTGTCAATCCCTGCCCAGTGGCCACCGTCCAGTTCAACCAACCGCCACCCGAATTTCAGCTTTTTCCGAGGGTCATCGTTAGGCTCCAGCCAAATCCTCATACCCTCATCGGCCAACCCCAGCATGGCGCCGGGATTTGGGCAATGAGCCACAACCTCACGGCCATCGGACTCAAGGACCGCATCGGCAAGAAAACGTTTGTAACGGCGGATCAGCCGGGCGGGCACCAAAGGCGTTTGAAAGCGCATGGTCCGGGGCCTATACCGGCAGTTGTAAAGGGGCAAGAAACGACCATGCAGAATCCCACCGCCGCCATGCTTGTCATCGGGGACGAGATCCTCTCCGGCCGAACCCGCGACGCCAACATGCATCATCTTGCAGGGCAATTGACCAAAGTGGGAATCGATCTGAAAGAAGTCCGCGTTGTTTCCGATGATCCCAGTGCGATCGTCTCGGCAGTCCAAGCTCTATCGACCACTTATGAACACGTTTTCACTTCAGGTGGCATCGGTCCCACCCACGACGACATCACCGCGGATTGCGTCGCCCAGGCCATGGGGGCAGCAATAGACATCCGCGATGATGCCCGCGACCTGCTGCAAGCCCACTATGATCGCCAGGGCACCGAATTTAACGACGCACGCAAGCGTATGGCCCGCATACCCGATGGAGCTGTGCTGATCGACAACCCGGTCTCCATCGCGCCGGGGTTCACCATCGGCAATGTTCACGTCATGGCCGGCGTACCCAATATCTTTGAAGCAATGGTCGCCAGCGTCCTGCCCACCCTGACCGGTGGTGCGCCGCTCCAATCCGTGACCATCCGTGTCGATTGCGGAGAAGGACAGATCGCCGAACCTCTTGGCCAGTTGGCGGAAAAGTTCAGCACGCTAAGCATCGGGTCATACCCTTACCAGAAAGACGGGCGCTATGGCGCAAACATCGTCATTCGCGGCAGCGACCCCGCCAGGCTGGCAATCGCCGAGACCGAACTGCGCGCCCTTTTCAAAGGCGACATCTCGTGAAAACCCCTGACCCAGCCCGCTTGTTCAAGGCTCTCGACAAGACTTGGAGCCCCGCCAGCATCACGACCAATGGCCCCTGGACCCTTCGAAAGGGAAACGGCGGCGGCCAACGCGTATCCGCCGCAACCGCAAATTCCCCTGTGTTAGAGACTGATATCAGCGCTGCCGAGACCGGAATGCGCGATCTCGGCCAGCGTCCGCTTTTCATGATCCGACCGGAAGATGAGAGCTTGGATCAATGGCTGGATGACCGCAAATACTCCATTCACGATCCAGTCAATATGTTTCTGATTGCGGCCGCAGATTTGGCCGAAGACCTGCCGATGACCCTGGCAATTCCGACCTGGCCGATGTTGGCGGTTCAAAAAGAACTGTGGCGCAATGCTGGGATCGGGCCTGAACGATTGGCGGTGATGGAACGCGTCACCGCCCCGAAAGTATCCATTCTCGGGCGGCGCAGCGATACGCCCGGCGGCACCGCATTCGTATCTGTGGATGGCGATATCGCAATGCTTCACGCCCTGGAAATTGCGCAGGATCAACGGCGCAAGGGCGTGGCGCAGACCATCATGAAGGGGGCCGCGAATTGGGCGGTGCAAAATCGGGCGAACTGGCTGGCTGTCGCGGTAACCCGCGCAAATGCTTCAGCCAACGCGCTCTATGACAAGCTGGGCATGTCGGTCGCGACCCGGTATCACTATCGGCACGCACCCGAGGAGACCGCGTGAAAGCCAAAGCAGCCCTCATATCATGCTTGCTGGCCTTGCCTGCACAGGCCGCCGATCTGATCCTGCCAACGGCCAACGTGGTGCGCGTTGACGAATCCAACGCCGCCAGCGTGCGCCTGCCTGACTCTCCCTGGATTGTCGGCACAACAACACCTGCAACCGAAGGCGCCATCCGCCGCAGCGTCTTGCGTTTGCCCGACGTTGCACTGACCACATTGCAGCTGATCGAACCTCTGCGCAGCACCTTGATCGACGACGGTTTCACCCAGGTGTTCGCCTGCGCCGACGCGGAATGCGGGGGCTTTGACTTCCGTTTCCAGCTTGACCTGCTTGGCGAACCCGACATGCACGTGGATCTCGGCGACTATCGCTATCTTTTGATGCGGAAACCGGGGGCCAGCCCACATACCGTTTCCCTGGTCGCTTCGTCCTCGGGCAGCACCGGCTTTGTTCACATTACCGAGGTGTCGGACGCAGCTTTTCCACAGATTTCCGTCGATCCAACCCCGCCACAAGCGACTGGCGCAGCAACTGTCACCAGTGGATCAAACGATTTGGTCGAAGAAATTGTCGGCCAGGGCAGCGCTGTCCTTGCCGATCTGGACTTTGCAACGGGATCATCCGATTTGACATCCGCTGATCCTGTGTCTTTGACCACTTTGACCAATTGGCTGGTGGCCAACCCGTCGGCGCGCATCGTTCTGGTGGGTCATACCGACGCGGTCGGCTCGCTTGAGGCGAACACGACACTGTCGCGGCGCCGCGCGACCACAGTCGCGGATCGGCTGGTCGCTCTTGGCGCGGATCCGACACAAATTCAGGCAGCTGGCGCGGGATATCTTTCACCCGCCCAGTCAAACCTGACACCGGAAGGCCGCGCCGCCAATCGTCGGGTCGAAGTCGTCCTGCTGACCCTCGACCCATAAAAAACGGGCGCCACAAGGGCGCCCGAAAAAATATCAGCACTCATACAAACGAGGGAATGCTACCAGCGGTCCGGTCCTTTTTCGGCAAAGGAATGAACCAGGAAATCGATGAAAGCGCGGACCTTGGGCTGGGTAAAACGACCCGGCGGGTAAACCGCATAGATGCCCTGCGATTCCAGGGGAAGTTCAGGGATCGCCTCCTGAACCAAGCCCTCGTCCATGGCCTCGGCATAGAGGAAGGACGGCAGATAAGCGATGCCAAGCCCGGCAATCGCGGCGTTCAAAAGTGATTGGCCGTCGTTCACGGTCAACCAACCGGCGGTGCGAACCTGACGCTTTTCACCTGACGGTGCGGTCAACTTCCAGACATTGCCGGACGAGTTGTTAGAATAATGCAAAAGCTTGTGCTCGTTCAGATCGTCGATCTTCTGCGGGCGGCCAAACTTTTCGAAATAGGCGGGGCTGGCGATCATCCGGCGGTTGGTTTCGCACAGTTTGCGCGCCTTCAACGTCGAATCTTCCAACTCGCCGATCCGGATAGCCATATCAAAGCCTTCCGAGATCAATTCCACATAGCGGTTGTTTAACACCATGTTCACGGTAATTTCGGGGAATTCCTGCAGGAATTCACCCAAAACCGGCGACAGGTGGTTCACACCAAAATCCGTAGCCACCGAAATGCGCAACAGGCCCGAAGGTGCGGACTGCATCGATGTGACCAACGCGTCGGCTTCACCGGCGTCATTCAGGACACGGCGCGCACGATCATAATAGGCCAGGCCAATTTCCGTTGGCGAAACCCGCCGTGTGGTACGATTTAACAAGCGAGCACCGAGCCGGGCTTCCAGGGATGACACGTGTTTTGACACGGCCGATTTAGAAATACCCATCTTCTTGGCGGCATCGGTGAACCCACCTTGATCCACAACGGTTGCGAACGCTTCCATTTCCGTCAGTCGGTCCATCAGGTTTCTTACCCTTAGTTCTTGCCCCCAAGACAGAACTGGTTTGACGGTGAAATCGGGCAAGAATGGGTCGAGACCCCGACAATTCCCCGGTATTTACAGGATTGTTTTGCGCTCAGATACACTTTCTCTGACGCGCCAAGGGCAGTCGGGCAACAGCACCACCCGTACCGGCAGCGTCGAAAAGCCTATATATAGTTGAACGCGGCGCCTATTGGTCTCGCGCAAGAATGCCTCTACAGACGCGCTGCAAGACGGCACCCTTGATCGATCGCGCGTTTTGCGTCCAATTCCGCCGCAACATCTGCGCCGCCGATGACATGCACTGTCATTCCCGCGTCCTGCAAGGCATCAGCCAATGCTCTTTCGCGCCTCTGTCCCGCACAAAGGACAACGGTGTCACAAGCGATCAGGTCGGTGCCGCCGTCGCCACGGGTTATATGCAAGCCATCGTCGTCAATCAGCTCATAGGTCACGCCGCCAACCATCTTGACGCCCTTTTTGTTCAAAGCAGTGCGGTGAATCCAGCCCGTCGTCTTACCAAGGCGTTTGCCTGGTCTCTCGGTTTTTCGCTGAAATAGAGACACATTTCGACCAGATTTCCGCGGCGCAGCCCCTTCGGGAGAAAGCCCGGATCGATACCTCTCGGGGTCTGCCACACCCCATTCACGCATCCAGAGTTCGATGTTCTCGGCCGCGCTTTCGCTGTCCTCGGTCAGATACTCGGCCACGTCGAAACCAATCCCACCCGCACCGATGATGGCCACTCGTTCTCCCGCCACCTCCTGCCCCGTCAGAATGTCCACATAGCTGACAACGTGACCGCCCTTGATCTCGATGCCCGGATCACGCGGCTGAACCCCGGTGGCGACAACAACCTCGTCAAAAGTTCGCAAATCGTCCACGTTGGCGGCGACACCCAGTTGCAAATCGACGCCATGTTCGTTCAGCATTGCCTCATACCAGCCAATGAGCCCGTGAAACTCTTCCTTGCCGGGCACCATCTTAGCCATGTTCAACTGTCCACCGATTACATCGGCCTTTTCAAACAATGTCACCCGGTGCCCACGCGCAGCGGCGACAAGCGCTGTCGCCAATCCCGCCGGTCCGGCGCCGACGACCGCGATGCGCTTGGCCGAGACAACGGGATCATAGACCAACTCAGTCTCGTGGGCCGCCTGGGGGTTCACCAGGCAGGTCGACAGTTTCATTTCAAACGTATGATCCAAACAAGCCTGGTTGCAGGCGATACAGGGCGCGATGGTCCTTGCCCGGCCAGTCTGCGCTTTCGCCACGAAATCCGGGTCCGCCAGGAAGGGACGCGCCATCGACACCATATCGGCACAGCCTTCGGCAAGAACCGCCTCGGCGACCTCCGGCGTGTTGATCCTGTTGGATGTGATCACAGGAATTCCCACCTGCCCCATCAATTTCTTTGTCACCCATGTGAACGCGCGCCGCGGCACACTCGTGGCAATTGTTGGCACCCGCGCTTCATGCCATCCGATACCGGAATTGATGATAGACGCCCCTGCGTTTTCAATGGCTTGCGCTAGTCGTACCACTTCGCCAAATGTAGATCCTCCTGGCACCAGATCTATTATGCCCAACCGAAAGATCACGATGAAATCGGGGCCAACGGCCTCTCGCACGCGGCGCACGACTTCGACCGGCAATCGCATCCGATTCTCATAAGATCCGCCCCAACGGTCCTCGCGTTTGTTGGTATGGGTCACCAGGAACTGGTTCAGAAAATAACCCTCCGACCCCATGACCTCGACACCGTCATATCCCGCCACTTTGGCACGCGCCGCCGATGTCACCATGTCGGAAATTTGTTTCTCGATCCCCTCTTCGCCCAGGGCACGCGGCGCAAAAGGCGATATCGGTGATTTTATCGCTGACGGGGCCACGCAGTCCTTCGAATAGGCATAACGCCCCGCATGAAGAATCTGCATCGCGATCCGCCCGCCAGCGTCATGAACAGCCCGGGTCACCCTGGCATGGTTTTCGACATCCTGGTCGGTGAACAGCCCCGCCGCACCAGGCAGAACCGCGCCTTCCGGGTTCGGAGCCATTCCCCCCGTCACCATCAAACCGACGCCGCCTTCGGCACGCCGCGCATAATAAGCTGCCACACGATCGAAATCGCCCAACTCTTCAAGCCCGGTGTGCATCGATCCCATCAAGACCCGGTTCGGCAAGGTCACATGCCCCAGATCAAGCGGCGAAAACAGGTGCGGATAATCGGTCATGCCGCGACAATGCACAGGGTATCTGACCCTGTCACCCGAAACCCGGCGTCAGCACTTCTTCTTTTCAAAAATACTCTGGGGAGAGCGCGAGAGGGGCCAAGCCCCTCTCGCCTACCGCGACGCGCGTCAGCGCGGCGCAAAACAGTCACTATTCCGCTGGAATAGCCTCGGAAAGCCCCTCCACCGGAACCTCCAGCTTGTTCAGCATTTCCACCGGCACAACCTGAAGAAAGTGGCCCTTCTCATCATCCCAGTGTTGCAGGATCGCGGCCGCCTTCTGACTTCCGGTTTCCTCCAAATGCATCTCCAAAAGCTCTTCCAACTCGCTCATGTAATGACCCTCGCTGACACCTGTGGTCACAAGCGTTTCTAGGTTCATCATGCTGCGCGCACTGCCGTCAGGGTCATACAGATAGGCCATCCCCCCGGTCATCCCGGCGCCAAAGTTGGCCCCGATCTGCCCCAGGATCACGGCGACCCCGCCGGTCATGTACTCACACCCGTTCGAGCCACAGCCCTCGACCACGACCTTCGCGCCCGAGTTCCGCACCGCGAACCGTTCCCCGGCACGCCCGGCCGCGAACAGATACCCGTCAGTAGCGCCATAAAGAACCGTGTTCCCGATGATCACGTTGTCCGACGCGACCAACGGCGACACCATTGGCGGGCGGACAACAACTGTCCCCCCTGACAACCCCTTACCGACATAGTCATTGGCGTCACCCGACACTTCCAGTCGCAGACCCGGCGCCGCAAAAGCCCCAAGTGACTGACCGGCACTGCCCTGAAGCTTCACTGTCAGGTGATCCCGCTGCAGGCTGTTCTTCATCCCGAACCGCTTGACGATATGACTGGACGTGCGGGTCCCAATGGTGCGCAACGTGTTCTGCACCGCATAGGAAAGCTGCATTTTCTCGCCTTCCTCAAGGAACCGCGCGGCATCCTTGACGATCTCGGCGTCCAGCGTATCCGGCACGGCGTTGCGCGGCTTGTCGCGGTCATAGGTGATGTCATGCGCCCCATCGACCGTGATCAACAAGGGGTTCAGATCGAGATCGTCCAGATGCGCCGACCCACGGCTGACCTGGCTTAACAAGTCGGCCCGCCCGATCACATCGTCCAGCGACCGAGCGCCAATGCTCGCCAGGATCTCGCGAACCTCCTGCGCATAGAAGGTGATCAGGTTGACCACCTTGTCCGCGTTACCGGTGAACTTGGCCCGCAGGGCCTCGTCCTGGGTACAAACCCCAACCGGGCAGGTGTTCGACTGGCACTGACGCACCATGATACAGCCCATGGCGATCAGCGCGGCGGTGCCGATGCCGTATTCCTCGGCCCCCATCATCGCCGCCATGACGATGTCTCGACCCGTGCGCAAACCCCCATCGGTCCGCAAGGTCACGCGGTCCCGCAGGTTGTTCATCGCCAGAACCTGGTGCGCCTCGGTCAGACCCATCTCCCAGGGCAGACCGGCATACTTGATGCTGGTCGCCGGAGACGCGCCGGTGCCACCGTTATGGCCCGAGATCAGGATGACGTCCGCCTTGGCCTTGGCAACACCGGCGGCAATCGTGCCGACGCCACTGGCCGCAACCAGCTTGACCGTCACCTTGCAGCGCGGATTGATCTGCTTCAGGTCGTAGATCAGCTGCGCCAGGTCCTCGATCGAATAGATATCGTGGTGCGGCGGCGGGCTGATCAGCGTCACACCGGGGGTCGAATGGCGCAGACGCGCGATCAACTCGGTCACCTTCATGCCGGGCAACTGGCCACCCTCGCCGGGCTTGGCACCCTGCGCGACCTTGATTTCCAGTTCTTCGCACTGGTTCAGGTACTCGGCGGTGACGCCAAAGCGACCCGACGCCACCTGCTTGATCTTCGCAGACGGGTTGTCGCCGTTCGGCTCGGGCACGAAATGCGCCGGATCTTCGCCGCCCTCGCCACTGTCCGACTTCGCACCAATCCGGTTCATCGCCACGTTCAGCGTCTTATGCGCCTCGGGCGACAATGCGCCCAGGGACATGCCTGGCGTCACGAACCGCTTGCGGATCGAGGTGATACTTTCCACCTCTTCGATCGGCACCGGCTTGCCCATCGGCTTGATCGCCAACAGGTCGCGCAGATGGATCGGCGGCATTGATTGCATCTTGGCCGAGAACTGCTGCCACATCGCATAGGATGCCCGCTGGCACGCGGCCTGCAGCATGTGCATCGATTGCGCTTCCCAGGCATGGGTCTCGCCGCTGGTCCGTGCCTTATAGAATCCGCCAATCGGCAGAACAGCATCGGTTCCACGGAAACCGGCCTTGTGAACCTCTTCCGCTTTCCTCTGGATACCCGAAACACCGATCCCGCTGATCCGGCTGTGCATACCGGGGAAATATTCGTTCACCATCGCGCGGCTCAGGCCCACGGCCTCAAAGTTTAGACCGCCGCGATAGGACGAGATCACGCTGATCCCCATCTTGGACATGATCTTCAACAGACCCGCATCAACGGCGGCGCGATAGCGTGCCACGGCTTCGGTCAACGAACCGTCGATCAATCCACGGCCGATGCGATCCGCAATCGAATCCTCGGCCAGATAAGCGTTGACGACGGTCGCACCACAGCCGACCAGAACCGCAAAGTAATGCGGGTCGATACACTCGGCCGACCGCACGTTCAGACTGCAGAAGGTCCTGAGACCTTTGCGCGTCAGCCACGAATGAACGGCGCTGGTCGCCAGGATCATCGGCATGGCAACCTTGCCGGGACCCTGATGTTGATCGGTCAGAACGATGTGGCCCGCGCCGGATCGCACCGCGTCCTCGGCCTCGCTACGCACACGGGTCAACGCCTGTTGCAAAGCCGCTTCGCCGCCATCGGCAGGGAAGGTACAGTCGATCTCGACCATGTCGGCGTTGAACGACTGAACCAACCGTTCAAACTGTGCGTTCGCCACGAAAGGGCTGTCCAGCACCAGAATTTCGGTTTGGCTGCTGTCCTGATCCAGCACGTTTTTCAAGTTGCCGAACCGCGTCTTCAGACTCATCACCCGGTATTCGCGCAGACTATCGATTGGCGGATTCGTCACCTGGCTAAAGTTCTGGCGGAAGAAATGGCTCAAAGGCCGGTACTTCTTTGACAAAACCGCAGACGGCGTATCATCCCCCATCGAAGCCAGGGTCTCTTTGCCGTCCTCGGCCATAGGCGCGAGGATCTGCTCAAGCTCTTCAATTGAATAGCCCGCCGCGATCTGCCGCTGCCGCAGCTCCTGTCCCTCGAACAGTGTGACCTCGCTCAGACCCGAAAGCTCTTCGTCCAGCTCGGTGATCTTGCCAACCCAGTCATCGAAAGGATGACTTGCGGCCAGGGCATCCTTGATTTCCGTGTCGTGGAACAGAGCACCGTCCTTCATGTCGACGGCAATCATCTGACCCGGGCCAAGCGCACCCTTTTCAACGACGATCGCTTCATCGGTCGGAACCATACCGGTTTCCGACCCGGCGATCAGCAGGCCATCGCCCGTGACCGTGTACCGCATCGGGCGCAGACCGTTCCGATCCAAACCGGCACAAACCCAGCGACCATCGGTCATGGCAAGGGCAGCCGGGCCGTCCCAAGGTTCCATCACCGCGTTGCAATAGCTGTACATGTCGCGCCAGGATTGGGGCAACTCAATCGCCTGTTTCGACCATGACTCGGGCACCAGCATGGTCTTGGCCATCGGCGCGTTCCGCCCCGCACGAACCAACACCTCGAACACCGCGTCCAGCGCGCTTGAATCCGACGCCCCAGCCGGCACGATCGGCTTGATGTCCTCGGCCGTGTCCGCAAACGTTGCCGACGCCATGCGGATCTCGTGGGACTTCATCCAGTTGACGTTGCCCTTAAGCGTGTTGATCTCGCCGTTATGCGCCAACATGCGGAACGGCTGCGCCAACCACCACTGTGGGAAAGTGTTCGTCGAATACCGCTGGTGATAGATCGCGAACGCGCTCTCAAACCGCTCGTCCTTCAGATCCGGATAGAACTCCGCCACCTGCTCGGCCAGCATCATGCCTTTGTAGATGATCGACCGGCACGACAGGCTGCACAGATACAACTGCGGGATCTGGGCCGCCGCAGCCGCCTTTTCGATCCGGCGGCGAATGACGTAAAGCTCGCGCTCGAACGTCTCTTCATCGACACCCTTCGAGTTCGAAATCAAAATCTGCTCAATCTCGGGCCGCGTCGCGTTGGCCTTTTCGCCCAAAACGCTGATGTCCACCGGCACGTGCCGCCAGCCATAGATATAATACCCCATGCGCAGAACTTCGGTTTCCACGATCGTCCGGCAGGTTTCCTGAGCACCGAAATCCGTGCGCGGCAAAAACACCTGACCCACGGCCAACAACTGGTTCTTGCGCGGTTCATGACCTGTGCGCTCGACCTGATCGTAAAAGAACGACACAGGGATTTGCACGTGGATGCCCGCACCGTCACCGGTCTTGCCATCGGCATCGACGGCACCGCGGTGCCAAATCGCCTTCAGCGCGTTGATCCCGTTTTCAACCACCTTGCGCGACCGCTTGCCGTCAATCGAGACAACCAGGCCAACGCCGCAGGAAGAATGTTCATCTTCCTCGGAATAGAGACTGTTTTCAGCCATCCAGGTGCGACGGGCTTCCTCGGCGGCGGCCCATTCTGCATCATACTTCGTCATGGCGTTTCTCCTTCATTAGTCACCCCGAAAAGGGCGTAAGTCTCGGCTTCGGTCAGCCGGTCATGCGCGCCCGCAAAGGCAAAGCTGTCCGGCTTCTTGTCGATGAAAATCTCTCTGTGCAGCGTAAGACCGTTGGCATCGTCCAACAGGCCAACCGGAACTTCATAGTTCCCGGCCCCATCCACACCTTTGTCAAACCTGTACCACAAGGGCGATCCGCAGGTCCCGCAATGGCTGCGCGAAGCCCAGTCGCTGGTGCGGCGCGACACGACATTCTCTGCGCCAGCCACGGCCATATCAGTCTCTTCGACGGTCACGCCCAAAAGCGGCCCACCGGTCCAGCGCTGGCACTGACCACAATGGCAGACGCCAAAGTTCCCAAGCTTCGCAGCCGTGAACGTCACCGCGCCGCACAGGCATTGTCCGGTTCTCCCGCTCATGCTTCGGCCTCCTGCTTGGCAAGGTACTCCTCCAACGCCGCCTTCATTTCGGCCTCGGTCTTTTGTGCGGCGCCCTCAAAGGGCGGAAACCATTCGGGCCGAGAATCGACGAAGATCTCTTCGGTCACCCGAATGCCGCTTTGATCATCCAGCATCCCCAGCGCAACGAAAGCCACCGGCTTGCCCTGCATCTTCCAGTAAAGGGTCGACCCGCAGGTGCCGCAAACGGCGCGTTCGCCCCAGGGGCTGTGCGTATAGGACAGGATGTTCTGTTCGCCCGAAACCTCGGCGTCCTTGATCCTGACGGCGAATAAGGGTCCGCCGCCGGTCCAGCGCTGGCACTGGGTGCAATGGCACGCCTGCGCTTCGTCCGCGACATCGCCGCGCACGGTCACCTTTCCGCACAGATACTGGCCAGACCTCAGGCCCATCTTCAGACTTCCTTAACCGGACGCGTCAGCGCCCCTGACCCAATGGCGTCGGGCGCATTTGCCCGTGCCATACGTTTTGCATACATCTGCCATACGTTTTGCAGACACTTATTCTGCGGCGATGGCAGCCTTGCTTTCAAAATTCGCCAACATGGCATCCGCCGCCTCGCGCCCATCGCGGATCGCCCAGACCACCAGGCTTGCGCCACGCACGATGTCGCCAACCGCATAGACGTCATCCATGCTGGTTTGGTGCGTGCGGAAATCGGCTTTGATCGTGCCCCAGCGGGTCACTTCCAGCGCATCCTCACCCCACAGCGTCGGCAGGTCTTCGGGCTCAAAGCCCAGCGCCTTGATCACGATGTCGGCGTCTTCGACGTAATCCGATCCCTCGATCAGCTCTGGCACCTGACGGCCCGTCGCATCCGGCGCGCCCAGACGCATCTTCTGCGCCATGACGCCCGTTACCGCATCGCCCTTGAAACCTTGGGGCGCCGTCAGCCAGACGAATTCCACGCCCTCTTCCTCGGCGTTCTGCACCTCGCGCTGCGATCCCGGCATGTTGGCACGGTCGCGGCGGTACAGACACTTCACGCTGCTCGCACCCTGACGGATCGCGGTCCGCACACAGTCCATCGCCGTATCGCCACCGCCGATGACAACGACCGACTTGCCCTCGGCGTTCAACTCGCCCGATTCAAACTCGGGCACATCGTCGCCAAAGCTTTTGCGGTTCGACGCGGTCAGGTAATCAATCGCCCGCACGATACCGTTGGCACCGCTTCCGGGGGCCTGCAAATCCCTTGATTTATAGACACCTGTGGCAATCAGCACCGCGTCATGCTTGGCCCGGATGTCCTCAAACGAGATGTCCACACCGACGTTACAGTTCTGCACGAACTCGACGCCGCCCTCTTCCAAAAGCTGGTTCCGGCGCATAACGACGTCTTTCTCCAGCTTAAATCCGGGAATGCCATAAGTCAGCAACCCGCCCGCGCGATCATAGCGGTCATAGATCGTCACCTTGACGCCAGCACGCACCAGCCGGTCAGCGGCGGCAAGGCCACCGGGGCCAGCGCCGATGATCGCGACTCTTTCGGCACGCTCTGCAGCCGGGGTGATCTTTTTGACCCAGCCTTTTTCCCAGGCGGTATCGGTGATGTATTTTTCGACGCTGCCGATGGTGACCGTGCCGTGACCCGACTGTTCGATCACGCAATTGCCTTCGCAAAGACGGTCCTGCGGGCAAATCCGGCCACAGATCTCGGGGAAGGTGTTGGTTGACTGGCTAAGCTCATAGGCCTCCTGAAGCCGTCCTTCGGCGGTCAGCTTCAGCCAGTCGGGAATGTTGTTGTGCAGCGGGCAATGCGATTGGCAATAGGGCACGCCACACTGGCTGCAACGGCTGGATTGCTCCTTGGCCTTGGCGTCGGCGTACTCGGCATAAATCTCATCGAAATCCTCACGCCGCACACTGGCGTCCCGCTTCTCGGGCATGTCCCGCCCGATTTTCACGAATTTCAACATAGGATTCTCGCCCATGACACACTCCTTTATCCGAACCGCCGTCTTAAGGGGATTTCAAACGGATTAAAAGTCATAAATACTGACCTTGTTTTATATTTTGCTCTCCACTTTGCTGCGTCACAGCAAGATTATTCTGCTTTTAGGTATCAATCCGGACCTTTTTTGTCTCTTTTCAAATAATCTCAGTCAGTTAGAGTATCGTCATCGCAACCAGCCGGACATGCAACAATGCCACTTCTTCACCTGGTCCTTGTGGCAATTGTTCAGGGCATTACCGAATTCCTGCCGGTTTCCTCCTCAGGTCACCTAATTCTCTTACCGAATCTCACCGGCCTTCAGGACCAGGGCCAGGTCATAGACGTGGCCGTTCACGTGGGAACCCTTGGCGCTGTCGTGCTGTACTTCTGGACCGATGTCCGTCGCGCCCTGAACGGCGTCCGTGAGCTTTTGAAGGGCAGGCTCACCAGCCCCAACGCCCAACTCGCGTTGCTGCTTGCCCTCTCGGCTGTTCCAGTGGTTATTGCCGGACTGATCTTCAAGCTGACTGGCCTCTCGGACGCCCTGCGATCAGTCACCGTGATCGCCTGGGCCACCCTGATCTTTGGTCTCGTCCTCTGGTGGGCCGACCGCAAAGGCCCGACAACCCAAAGCGCCGAAAACTGGTCCGCGAAACACGCCCTGAGCATGGGACTTTGGCAGGCTCTCGCCCTGATTCCTGGCACTTCGCGCTCAGGCATCACTATCACTGGCGCACGCCACCTCGGCTACGCCCGGCCCGACGCGGCCCGTCTTGCCATGCTGATGTCTATCCCGACGATCATCGCTTCTGGCACGCTGTTGGGCCTTGACGTCGCGCTCCAGATGAACGCCGCCGCCGCACGCGACAGCGCCATCGCTGCGATATTTGCCTTTATCGCCGCACTCGGGGCCCTGCACTTCATGATGCGGCTGCTGCGAACAACGTCCTTCACGCCCTATGTCATCTATAGGGTTCTGCTTGGTCTTGGGCTATTGGCGTACGCCTACGCCTAACCGCGCAGATTGCTGGCGCTGTGGGTAATGTCCGAATACTGACCATCAGGTCGGAACTGCCATAGATACGACGGCAAAACCGCGTTCATCGCAGTCGGTTTGATCCCAAGATCAGCCAGCCCACGTGCGCCATCGCCCACGACATTGTCACTTTGCAGCTGAAGCGTTTGGTCCAGCGTGATCGGCTGCGGGACAATGCCAAGCGTCAGGAACGACACCAGGCCCGACACATGAGCAACAACCCGGCTGACCCAATATGGCAAGGGGACGAGAAGCTTGCGGCGGCGAATGACCTGCAGGGTCTGGCCAACCAAACCACGCAGATCGCTTACGTCGGGACCGCCGAGTTCAAATACCCCAGCGCCCGATTGCCCCAGAATGCCCTTCTCGGCAGCCTGGGCAAGGTCATCCACATAGACCGGCTGAAATTTTGTATCGGCCCCAAACAAGGGAATGATCGGCGACAGACGCGCCATTGCGGCAAAGCGGTTGAAGAACTGATCCTCGGAGCCAAAAACCAAAGACGGCCGCAGGATAACAGCGCCAGGAAATGAGTCCTGCACGGCTTTCTCGCCCAGACCCTTGGTCCGCGAATAGTCACACTCCGATTCCACGTCCGCACCGATGGCCGAGATATGAACCATCTGCGCGACACCTTCTTCGATCGCGATCCGCGCAATGCGGGCGGCGCCTTCGTGCTGCACAGCGTCGAAATTGTTTTTGCCCTTGGCATCGAAGGTGCCAACGCAATTCACAACCGCATCTGCACCTGCCGTGACCTGGCGAACACTGTCGTCATCGCGGATGTTGCAAAACACAGGTTCGACCTGACCGACCGCTCCATAGGGTTTCACGAAAACCGCTTCATTCGGCCGACGCACCGCCACGCGAACCCGCCATCCCTGGCGCGCCATGCGCTGCGCAATGTACCGTCCGACAAAACCGGAACCGCCGAAAATCGTGACAAGTTTAGACATAGCAAAAAGCCCTTGGTTGCCCCGGCACCGGGTGTAGCCCCGACCCTTCGTCCGGGCAAGGTGCAAATCGCCGCGATTGGTCGTTGACAGTCCGAAAGAGCGCGCTTATTTCACGCGCTCACGACACCTGCCCAGGTGGCGGAATTGGTAGACGCGCTAGCTTCAGGTGCTAGTGTCCGTATGGACGTGGAGGTTCGAGTCCTCTCCTGGGCACCATTCATCCGAAAATTGATTGCTTGTTCGACCGTACTCTGGACCGGTATTTCTCTGCCTTGCTAAAGTCACTTTAGAAGTCTAGCGCCCGGCGCCGTTCGTCGGTACTATGCCTCAAAGCGTGGCCGCGAGAGCCGCAAAATCAAGAAAACCAGAACGAATACGGGCAGTTATTGATGATAGGTTTTGCCGTTGCCGCCGGCCCGATCCTCGGACACCGGATTTCCTTGGCCAACCCTACGCCATCCGCGACGGGAACTAGAACGTGATTCCTGATTGTATTCTGTTTTCCTGTGGCCGCGCCGGTAGCACGTCATTGTATTTTTATCTGGACCAGATCGCAAAACTGGACCTTCCCAAAAACAAGGAACCGCATTTCTGGCTGGGGGATCTATCCCGCTGGAAGAATGTGCCCAAAGTGCTTGAATCCATCAAAGTGGCCGAAACTGCAGAGTATGAGGCCCTTTATACCGGCTCTCGAAAAAGCATCGATGCGTCGGTGGCATACTACCACAATGTGGATGTGGTTATTGATAGGCTGGGCCAAGCAAATGTTCGGCCAAAGGCCGTCGTTCTGGTACGTGAACCCGTACAATGGGCAAAATCCCTGCATGTAGAAAACATGTACCAGGGATTGGAGAACGAACGTGACCTTGAGGTTTGCATGTCCGAAGATCGCAGTGACCCCGCGATTTGGTGGCAACTTCGTTACACATCTGTTCGGTACGCAGAAGTTTATGAACAGATCCGGTCGGCTTTCAGCGATGTCCTTCTGATTGATCACTCGACATTTGAGAGCCAACCCGATCTCGTGTTTGATCGGCTTTGCCGGTTTCTTGACGTCGAACCGTTATCAACTGCACCAACCGTTCGCCATCACACGCGCAAGGGCAGATTGGACCGCCTGCAACTCGGGCCCTACTACCGCTTTTGGAAACGGCTGCCGTCGGGGTTGCGAAGTCAACTCCTGACTTTTCTGCAACGACGAGGACAAGATTTCCCCATCGTCAATGACAGTGCCAAGATTGTTCCATATTTGGGTGAAAGCATCGAAAGCTATGCAAAGCTTCACGACCTCTACCAAGAGGATTTTATTGGATGACACAGACCGATGAATCATCGAACTACATTGACAGAGTATCCAGTGATGGCGAGCTGATCGCTCTGATAGTCCGGTCGAAATTTCATTCGGATGGGATTGAGTTTTTTACGCCCGACAGCTTTTCCCAGCAACTTGGGTACATGAATCGTCCTGAGGGCTATCGCATCCCTGCTCACAAGCACACACTTCAACCGCGGGAAGTGAACGTCACAAATGAGGTCCTTTTCGTCAAGTCGGGCCGGGTGCGTGTAGACCTTTACAATTCACACTCCGATTATGTTTCCAGCCGCGTCCTTGCTGCCGGCGATATTATCCTTCTGATATCCGGTGGGCATGGTTTCGAGATGCTCGAAGCCACCGAAATGATCGAGGTCAAGCAGGGTCCTTTCGTCGGAGCGGAAGACAAGGTCCAGATCGCGACTGTGGCGGACGCAGATATCTCAGTCATTTCGTCATGATACCCGTCAATACACCACTTTTTGCAGGCAACGAGCGCAAGTACCTTCTGGAATGCATTGACACTGGGTGGGTGTCCTCCGAGGGGCCTTTCGTCGAGCGTTTCGAACGGGCGATGGCCGACAAATGCGGACGCAAACACGGCATTGCGGTTTGCAACGGAACGGCTGCGCTGGACATTGCTGTCGAGGCTCTTGATCTCAAGCCAGGTGATGAAGTTATCGTCCCGACGTTTACCATTATCTCGTGCGTCCAGCAGATTGTCCGAGCGTCGGCAACGCCCGTTTTGGTGGATGCAAACCCCGACACCTGGACGATGGATGTAGACCAGATTGAAGCAAAGATTTCATCAAGAACACGCGCAATCATGGTCGTGCATATTTATGGCTTGCCGACGAACATGGAGCCAATCCTGGACCTCTGTGCCCGCTATGATCTGGCGTTGATCGAGGATGCTGCCGAGGCGCACGGCCAGCACTATCGAGACACTCCCTGCGGCGGCTTTGGTGAAATGAGCACCTTCAGCTTTTACCCCAACAAGCACGTCACCGCCGGTGAAGGCGGGATGATTGTCACTGACCGGGATGACTTGGCCGCGCAGTGCCGCAGCTTGAGGAATCTTTGCTTCAAACCCGAAGCCAGGTTTGAACACGACAGGCTTGGATGGAACTATCGGATCACGAACATGCAGGCCGCCATCGGCCTGGCACAGGTTGAACGCCTTGCAGAAACCGTCGAACGCAAAAAGCGCATGGGCGCACTTTATCAAGAATTGCTGGAAGAAGTGGAAGGCATCCGTCTTCCGCTTCCATCGACTGATTACGCCGAAAATCACTACTGGGTGTTTGGCCTGGTTTTGGAAAACTCAGGGAAAACAGTTCAGGATATTGTCACTGCCCTGGCTGATCGGAAAATTGGAACCCGACCCTTCTTTCACCCGATGCATATGCAGCCCGTGTTGCGCAAGATGGGGCTATTTGACAATGAAAGCTATCCCGTTGCCGAAAACCTCAGGGAATGCGGTTTTTACTTGCCAAGCGGTGTTGCGTTGTCGGATGGGCAAATCGAAGAGGTGGCGAGCGCAGTGAAGGAAATTCTAGCGTGACAGAGAATTTCGACGCCTATGCTGCATACTACGATATCTTCAATTCCGAGAAGGATTATGCCCAAGAAACCAAAGTGGTCATGGACTACTTGCAGCGCAGGGGCATGACGTCGGGATCCATATTCGAACTCGGTTGTGGAAGCGGAGGTCACGCTTTCGAGCTGGTCAGCAAAGGGTTTGACGTTACGGGCGTGGACCTAAGCGATCATATGCTTGATATTGCGCGGAAGCGCGCCTCATCAATTTCTGGGCCGGTTCCCAGTTTCGTTTCCGGTGATGCAAGGTCAGTGCGACTGGGCAAGACTTTCGATATCTTGCTATCTCTGTTTCACGTCGCGAGCTATCAGACCTCCGATGAAGATATCCAAGGATTTTTCGACACCGCAGCCAAACATCTGAAGCCGGGAGGCGTTCTGTTGTTCGACTGTTGGTTCGGTCCTGCGGTGCTTTGGCAAAAACCGGAACGCCGCGTGCGAAAGTTCACTGCCGACGGCGTGAATGCTGAAAGAACTGCTGAGCCCGAGCATGTTCCTTCCGAGAACCGTGTCTGCGTAAAATTCACGATCAATGTGACTGGTCCGGATTTGCCGGCACCGGTTGAAATCGTGGAAGAACACAACATGCGATATTTCTTTCAGCCTGAACTGAAGAAGTTTCTTTCTGACAGTTTCGAAGACATCGAAGTATTTGCGTGGGAAACTCGGTCACCGCCCGATCGGGACGATTGGACGGCCGTTGTAGTGGCTCGGCGAAAATGAAGCTGGCGGTCATATGTGAAACGACTTTGGATCGCGGCGGCGGCTTTAACCAAGCTCTGAATGCCGCGGTTCAGATCGAGCGGCTGGCCGGAGAGTTTATTGAGTATTTCGTTGTCAGGGACGAACAAACTGGGGAAGTGCTGTCGGAACACACCAAGGCCGAGGTCAAGAAATTCAAACCTGGCCTTTTGGATGGTGTTGTCAAAATCGGGCAACGGTTCGATGCGGCGGGTGATGTCTCAAGGCTGACGTTTCTATCCACGAAACTGGAACGTATGCTGATCAAGGACGGAATTGATCTGGTTTACTTTCTGGCTCCTTCCTCGACCCCCTTGTTGTTGCGCAATTTGAACTATGTGCTGACGGTATGGGATATCTGCCATCGAGACTCGCCCGAGTTTCCCGAAGTCCGGAATAACGGCGAGTCAAAGTGGCGCGACTATTCACTACAAAATACCCTGTCCAAGGCGGTTCTCACTTTGGTGGATTCGACCGAACTGCGCGACAGGTTGCAGGCTCAGTTCGGTGTGAGTGCTGACCGGCTATTGCCAATGCCGTTTTCGGCTGCGCCTCATTTGCAAAACACTCGCCCCCTTCCCCGGCCCGAGGACGGATACCTTTATTACCCGGCCCAATTCTGGGCGCACAAAAATCATGTGCGCATACTAGAAGCTCTCAAGATACTTGCCGAAGACGGCTTGCGGCCCAACGTCGTTTTCTCTGGCGGGGATAAAGGGTGCCTCGACCACATCAAGGCATTGTCCAGCCGCTTTGGACTCGACCAGCAAGTCAAAATTGCTGGATTCGTTCAGCCGGAAGAAATGGTCGGGCTTTTCGAAGGTGCGGCAGCGGTTCTGATGCCAAGCTATTTCGGCCCGACCAACCTTCCGCCGCTGGAAGCATGGAAAATGAGGCGCCCGCTGATATGTTCGACGGTTATGTCCAAACAGGTTGGAGACGCGGCAATAACGTTTGATCCGGATCGAGCCGACGATCTTGCGCAAGCCATTCGTGACGTCCTGCAAAAGAATATTGCCGACCAACTGGTGGAACGTGGCTCGACCCGGCTTGAGGAACTTGAAGCGCAGCGGATGCAGGCCGAAACTGACTTTGTCGCGAAGTTGGAGAGTTATGGCGCGAAACGTCGATGTTGGCCCTAACCCGGAATGGTCCATTGAGTTGCGGGAAAACTTCGGTCTGAATTGCACAAGAATCCATAATCTGCATCGCATGAGGGCATCACAGGTATCCAGACCATGGCCAAGCCCTTGCGGGCCGCCTTCCCACGCCGATATGCTCGGCACTGCCGCGAGCAAGTGAGTTCTATCATATGAAAATCCTGTTTCTTACCAGGAAATGGCCGCCCGCAGTGGGCGGGATGGAGGTCTATTCCAAAGAACTCGTCGACGAGCTTAATACTTTAGGCATTGAGATTGATCTTCGTGCTTTGCCTGGTCGGGCCGATGGCCGGCCCCCCACCCTGGCGGCCATTATTCTGTTTGGATTGCGGACAGCTCTCCAGTTGGTGTTTTCGAGGCAGCGGTGGGATGCAATACATGGGGGTGACTTGGCCATTTGGCCGCTCGCCTGGATTGCACATCTGAAATGCCCGAATGCACCGGTGATACTGGCAGCTCATGGAACGGATATTGCATTTGCCTTCAGAAAGTCTCTACCCGCCCATGCCTATCGACTCTATATTTCGAGCTGCACAAGGCGCTTCTCCAAGACCAAGCTGATCGTGGCGGCCAATTCAGAAGCGACGGCCAATCTTTCAAGGGCGATAGGCTTCCAGGATGTCCGCGTGATCCTTTTGGCGTGCCGCCCAATCGATGCTGTGGGCGAACCACCCGAAGGTCGCTATTTGTTTTTTGCCGGCAGACTTCAGGTGCGTAAAGGCCTGTCTTGGTTCACCAGGAACGTCCTTCCGCACTTGCCCGAAGACGTTCGGCTTATTGTGGCTGGGCCACCCTGGGATCAGTCCGAGTCCGAAGCCCTTGATGATCCTCGTGTCGATTATCTGGGACCTGTCGACCAGGATCAGCTCTCGATCCTGATGGGCGGAGCCCTCGCTGTGATCGTTCCAAACCTTCCAGGTCCCGATCGATTTGAAGGCTTCGGTCTGATTGCCGTGGAAGCCGCATCTTCAGGCGCGATTGTGCTGGCAGCGGATCTTGATGGTTTTCAAAGCTCGGTTATTGAAGGTCAAACTGGTCAGTTGCTCGAACCCGGAAATGTCGTTGCTTGGAACGATGCAGTCAAAGGCGTTCTTGCACTGGATGAAACGGCCCTTGCAGCGCGAAAAGCCATAGCCAAGACCACTGCACGCGAGGCGTTTTCCTGGAACCGTGTGGCGCGTGAAATGCTCGCTCTGTACGGCAACAATTCTGCTAGTGGTTAATGCCCTTTTTTGCCGAAATCCGAATTCTCATGCTGGCGGGTAACAAGTCCAAAATTCGCTACATTCATTGCGACAACGTTGGTAGTGTGTGGCAAGAAACGCAAAAATCCAGCAGTATGAGCCAATCTTGAAATGAAACGTTGTGCTATCACGTCGGCGGCACCATATCCCGGCCGGTCATTGCACTGTTTCCTGGCCAGCTGGCTGCTTGGAAGTATCTTTGGAATTGCGACGAATTATTTTGAAACCAACCGCCATCGCGCCGCTGCCTTTTTCCGAACATACGTTGGCCTATTCCATGGGTTGTTCAACGTTCAAACCTGGCTTGGCCTTGATCAATATTTGTTCAACACCCGGAGGCGTGCCGACACACATGCCAATTGAGTCAATGAACGGCGAGCATGCGGCATGAGTTCTCCATCCGCGCATCAGTCGATACTGCCCGTCAAAGCAGCCGCCCACCGGCCAACAGTGTCTATCGTCACGGCCAGTTTCAACGTGCTGGATCCGTTGAAGGCAACAGTTGCCAGTGTTGCCGCGCAAAAATTTCGGGATATTGAACACGTCATTGTCGACGGCGCCTCGACCGACGGAACGTCGGACTATTTACCTACGCTCGGACCCGAGACCACTTGGGTCAGCGAAACGGATGACGGAATTGCCGACGCCATGAATAAAGGCATTCGACTGGCGCGCGGCCACTGGATTATCGTCCTTCAGGCAGGGGATACCTTTGTCGATGAAAAAAGCCTTGAACAAACCGTTGGTCAGCTTGTCGATGACACCGACATACTGACTTGTGGAATACTTTATGGCAGCCAGTCCGGCCATCGAGAGATCAGCTATCCAAATCCGAAGCAACGACTGACGTTCAAACCAATCGCGCATCAGGGTGCATTTATGCGGCGATCCGTCGCCGAGAAAGTCGGCGGATTTGATGCGTCTTACCGTGTCTGTATGGACTATGAGTTTTTCCTGAGAGCGAGAAACGCCGGCAGCAAGTTCGCGGCGGCCCCAATTGTCGTTGCGCGCATGGATGATGGCGGTATCAGCTCTCGGCGTGACTGGGCATCGCAGAAAATGCGTTTTGCCGAGGAACGACGCGCCCAATTGGCCCATTGCCCGAACGTCGTGACACGCGTGGTCTATGCAATTTATTGGCCGCTTTACCTGGGCTATCGGCGGTTGCGATTGGTCTTTTCCGGAGAGGCGGGATGACCGATCTGCCCCCCCCTCGCGTATCGGTACTCATTCCAGTCTATAACGGTGAGGAATTTATCGCCAAGTCAATCACATCGGCACTGGATCAGACCCTTCGTCAGATCGAAGTGATTGTTATAGACGATGCATCGACGGATAGATCGACTGAAACGGTACGTGCTCTGGCAGACCGGGATCCGCGGCTTCGGCTTGTCGAGGCCGCTGAAAACGGCGGACCGGGGGCCGCACGCACATTGGGACTACGTGCGGCACGGGGCGACTGGATCGCCATTCTTGATGCCGATGACGAAATGGTGCCGACTAGAATTGAAACTCTCGTCAAAATAGCCGAACGCGATAAGCTGGACGCTATCGCCGACAATCTTTCCTTGCGCGATCCGGGCTCGGGCGAAATCGTTGCGTCGGCTTTCCCTCTTTCACAGAGCGACAGCATGGATCTGACGGCGGAAACTTACTTGGACAATATCCGCCCGGGCGGCCGAGTGAACCTGGGTTGGATGCAGCCGCTGACACGTCGAGAGTTCCTGCTAAACCACGGGATCGAGTGGCCCGGTGTCCGTCATGCCGAAGATATGGTTTTTGTCATGCGCCTGTTGATGTCAGGAGCGCGGTACCGTCTGATTGGGGAAGAGGGCTACATCTATACGCAACGTTGGGGGACCCATTCGGGGAGAATCTCTAACGCCACCCGAACCCAGCGTAGTATTTCCCAGCAACACCTTGCGCTGGATCTTGTACTTACGGATCCAGCGGTTGTGTCACTGTCGCCACGGGCCCGTCGGCGGCTAAATCTGATGCGCCATGAAATTACCGCAACCAGCCATGTTCTGAATGCGCGCGACAACGTCCAATCGGGAAAACCATGGGCCGCGGCAGGGTCCATAGCGCGACTGGGTATGGTTCCACTTGGTTTTGCTCGAAGCGTGAAGGGCAGGTTCTGGAACCGAGATGGGATAAAATAGTCTGTCCTTTTTGAGTCTTGGGTGGCGTCTATGACGCATACCCATGCAAAAAGACGGCTGCTGTACTGCACATTCTTTTCATGTGTAGGCCATCGCTGCGATACTGAATGCTTATTGCCCCAACCATCCTGAGGCCATGGCCCCCCCCGCTCTAACAAAAATGAAGAACGTCGGCTGGCTGATCCTTGAGCGAGGCGTAGGGATTCTGATCGCGTTTTTCGTTATGACGCTTGTGGCTCGGCATTTGGGGCCGGCCTTGTTTGGCGTCTATGCCTATGTGTTCAGCCTTGTCGCATTATTGTTGCCGCTGGCCGGGTTTGGGCTGGAAACAATTGTCATGCGTGACATTGGGCGCGCCCCTGACCAGCGAGGCGACATCCTGGGAAGCGCGATCACGCTTCAGATCTGCGCAAGCATCGCCGCCTTTGTTTGCGCTCTTCTGTTCATCGTGTTTTTCGGTGGGCCAGCGGGGATTGGTCTGGGGCTTATGGCGGTCGGCGGCATCCAACTTCTCCTGGCCCCTACTGATACATTCAACGCCTATTTTCGAGCCAGCGAAAAGCTCGCTTGGGTAGTGGTTCCTCGCATCGCTGTTTCGCTATGCGTCGCAGCAGTCGCTATCTATCTCGTTTCGCAAGACCGGGGGCTGGATGCATTTGTCACACTTCGCGCGTGGGAACAGTTTGGGTTCGGTTTGGCAGCCCTCGTCGCCTTTGCAATTGCTACCCGCATTCTGAGCGAGCTGAGGGTTTCAAAAGAACGCCTTATCGGCCTGGCCAAGGACGGCTGGCCACTTGTCTTGTCGGGGATCGCGGTGGCCATCTACATGCGCGTGGATCAGGTGATGTTGGGCCAACTTTCGACCGAAACACAGCTCGGTTACTATGGCATCGCCGTCCGTGTAGCAGAAATCGCCCTGATTGCCCCGATCGCATTACGTACAAGCCTGTTCGCCAGCATCGTGCGCGCTCATGCCCGTGGGATCGAGCCGTTCCGCCATTACATGCAGCTTGTTTATGATGCCATGTTCATCGGGTCTCTTGGCGCTGTATTGGTAATTGCTTGCGCCAGCTTGCTATTGTTCGTGCCCACGTTTGGTGAAGCATATGCGCCGGGGATTGGCATGACCCTGGTCCTTCTTCTGGGTGTGCCCTGGATCGGACTAGCCACGGCACGCGGAGCCGCACTGATCTCAATGGGTTGGCTTTGGACCTCGCCGCTAACGACCGGAATTGGCGCTATTGTGAACATTGCCCTGAACTTTTTGCTTATTCCGCGCTTCGGAGGTCTCGGAGCGGCCTGGGCCACCGTGTTTTCATATTGGCTGGTATCCTATGGGCTGAGCTTGGTGATCCCGCACCTCAGGCCGGAAGGGAAAGCGATGACCAGATCACTGACGGTCTTGCCGACCATTCGAAGATTGGTGCAGCATTTCCGTCAGCCACAAGCCTAACTGCCTTCGCATTTCTTTCGACTGCTGGGCCTGTTCATTTCATCCGAAACAGGTTCACCAACGCCAACCCTGTGCGGTGACATCTGCTTCCCGTGCGTTTGAGTGTTTCGGGGCACACCTATCAGGTCCGCTTGGGCCAACCCCTGCCGACCATTTGCCGGTGACTTAAAAGGTCTTTACGATGCGGCGAAAACCAATTGGGTTCCCCAAATAATTCCAAGGCAGGCAAACCATGACCAAGCGAGCACTCATAACTGGGATAACCGGTCAGGACGGATCGTACCTGGCCGAACTCCTGCTCAAAAAAGGCTATGAGGTGCACGGGATCAAGCGCAGGTCCTCGTCATTCAACACCCAACGGGTCGATCATATCTATCAGGATCCCCACACCACCAACCAGAATTTTGCGCTGCACTATGGTGACCTGACCGATAGTTCCAACCTGACTCGCATTTTGTCCGAAGTGCGACCTGACGAAGTGTACAACTTGGGCGCCCAGTCCCATGTGGCGGTCAGCTTTGAAAGCCCGGAATACACGGCCGACGTGGACGGCATTGGTGCACTCCGCCTTCTCGAGGCAATACGCTTTTTGAACATGGAGAAAACGACACGGTTCTACCAGGCTTCGACCTCCGAGCTTTATGGTCTGGTTCAGGAAACCCCGCAAAGTGAGACGACGCCATTTCACCCGCGGTCACCGTATGCGGTGGCCAAGCTGTACGCCTATTGGATCACGGTAAACTACCGCGAGGCCTATGGCATGTATGCTTGCAATGGCATTCTGTTCAACCACGAGAGTCCGCGGCGTGGAGAAACCTTCGTCACCCGAAAAATCACGCGCGGGATGGCCAATATTGCTCAGGGTCTGGAGAAGTGTCTCTACATGGGCAACATCGACGCGCTGCGTGATTGGGGCCATGCGCGCGACTATGTGCAGATGCAGTGGCTCATGCTGCAACAAGACACCCCACAAGACTTTGTTATTGCCACTGGACAGCAGTATTCGGTCCGTTCCTTTATCAAATGGACGGCCGAGGCACTTGGGATAACGCTTGAGTTCAGCGGTCAGGATGTGGACGAGATTGCCAGGGTTGTGAGCATCGAAGGTGACAAGTCGCCCGGCGTTTCGGTCGGGGACATCGTGTTGCGTGTCGATCCGCGTTACTTCCGCCCGGCAGAGGTCGAAACATTGCTTGGAGACGCCAGCAAGGCGCGCGATCTTCTAGGGTGGGAGCCCGATATCACGGCGCAGGAAATGTGCCATGAAATGGTCGAAGAAGATCTAGCCGAGGCTCGTAGGCTCGCGTTGCTAAAGGCACATGGCTATAACCCGTCAGTTAGTTTCGAAGATGGGTGACACCATGAAGGTTTTTCTAGCTGGGCATCGTGGCATGGTGGGCAGCGCTATTCACAGAAAACTTCGGGAGCGTGATGGCTATGACATCATTACGCGGTCCCACGAGGATCTGGACCTTACTGAACAGGCCGCCGTGCGAGATTTTCTTGAGGCTGAAAAGCCAGACACCGTCATTTTGGCTGCGGCCAAAGTGGGGGGAATCCACGCAAACGCCTTTTATCCCGCCGATTTCATCTATGAAAACCTGATGATCGAATGCAACGTGATCCATCAGGCTTTCGCAGCTGGTGTCACAAGTCTTCTACAGCTCGGTTCGTCTTGCATCTATCCCGCGAAGGCGCCTCAACCGATGGCTGAAGCCGCCCTCTTGACCGGTCCGCTGGAACCGACCAATGAACCCTATGCGATTGCCAAGATTGCGGGCATCAAACTGTGCGAAAGCTATAACCGCCAACATGGTACTGATTTCCGGTCGGTCATGCCCACCAATCTCTATGGCCCGGGCGACAACTTCCACCCACAGAACAGCCACGTTCTGCCTGCTCTGATAAGGCGTTTTCACGATGCAAAGACTGAAGGCCGTGAGAAAGTTGTGATCTGGGGAACAGGCACGCCACGCCGTGAATTCATGCATGTTGAAGACATGGCGGCGGGTGCGCTTTTTGTGTTGGATCTTGATCGTTCGATGTATGATGCAAATACCGAACCAACACTTAGCCATATCAATATCGGCAGCGGCAAAGAAATTACGATACGAGACCTGGCAAGTCTGGTTGCAGAGATTGTCGGCTATGACGGCGCAATTGAAACAGACCCAACCAAACCCGATGGCACATCACGCAAACTGATGGATGTCTCGCGGTTAACCTCGATGGGCTGGCAATCCTCGATTTCGTTGCGCGATGGGATCCAGTCCACCTATCAATGGTATCTAGCCAACCAGAATAAGCTGCGCGCCTGACAGATCTCGACACCACCGGCTCAATGGTGCCGCCTAATTCGTAGATCTGGTTCTTAACTTGCGCATCAAGGCATGCGCGAGCATTGGCCTTGTTCTGTTCGCGGCATCTCCCGGCTTGCTACGCACAATCAAACGCTAGGAAACTATTTGGCTTGATCGAGTCCAGACCCAACTCAGCAACACTGCCAGTATCGCGGCAGCGCGCGTCATTTCCGATCGGTCGTACCTTCTAGATCCAGTCGTATCAGTCGGCTGCGAATGTCTGCGAGCAACACCCGGTTTGCGGCCACCAGGTCCGCGATCAGGCCACCAACAAAGATCACCGCTCCTGCAGCAATCAGGGCCGCGCCGATGACAAGCGATTGGATGTTACCACCGCCTTGTCCAATCATGTACAGAACCAGGAAACGGCCAAATGCCAGAATCCCTGGAAGTGTCACGATCAGCGCCAGGATCGAGAATATCCGCAGCGGGTTGTACAGAACGGCAATCCTCAGGATTGTGGAAGCCGACCGGAGGACATAGCCCAAGACCGACTTGATCAACCTGGATTCCCGTGTCGGATCATTAACTTCAATCGGGACGGACATGATAGGAATGCCCAAGCGACCCGCCTGAATAATCGTTTCCAACGTATAGGTGTACTGGTTGAACACATATAGCTGCATGGCAGCGTCGCGATGAATCGCGCGAAATCCACTTGGGGCGTCCTCGATTTCAGTGCTACTGGCTTTGCGAACAACCCAGCTTCCCAGTTTCTGGAGCTTTTGCTTCACGAATGAGAAATGTTCGATGGACGAAATCGGGCGTGTGCCCACGACGATCTGAGCTTTCTTTTCAAGGATCGGCACCGTCAACGAAGGAATGCAGTCACCACGATATTGGTTGTCACCATCCGTGTTGACGATGACATCCGCACCCTTGGAAAGAGACGCTTGGATACCAGCCATAAAGGCCGAGGCAAGTCCCTGGTTGTGCGGCAGCTGAATGATGTGGTGAACGCCGTGCGCCCTGGCCACCTCGACGGTCTTGTCGGTCGACCCGTCATCGATGATCAACCATTCTACCGTGTCAAAACCATCCACCGCCTTTGGCAGATCGGCCAAGGTCTCGGGCAGAGTATGCTCTTCGTTGTGGCAGGGGATCTGAATTATGAGTTTCATTGTCGCCTCGGTTTGTCGCCGGTTTTTCGCCTATATGCGAAATTGGGCGGTATTTTGGCGCATACCGGAAACAATTGGCATTACGCTCAGAAAATGATGCTTGAATGCCGCAAGGCGCACATTCCCACCTTGTAAATCAAAGAATTCAGGTACACTGCTCCTGTCAGGAACGGGGTGAAGGTTCAAATAATGGACAGTATGATCGATCAATCGACTTGGATCGAGCGGTTTACCGGCCTGTCCCAGCTGGACGAACCCACCAAGGACTTGTTGATCAAGCGCAGCAAGATCGTCGATATCCCTGCCGATTCCATCGTCTTCGGGCCGGGGAAGTCTCCTGAAAACATGTTGTTCCTTCTGGACGGCACCGTGCGTGTGCAACAAGTATCTGAAACGGGCCGCGAAATCGTGCTTTATCGGATCAATGCCGGAGAAAGCTGCGTTCTGACAACGGCATGTCTGCTGGCATTTGATGACTATTCCGCCGAGGGCTATGCCGAAACCCCGGTGCGCGCGGCCGCAGTACCCAGACAATTGTTCGACGATCTGGTTGCCCAGTCCAAGGCATTTCGTACCTTTGTCTTCACCGCGTTCTCAAAGCGCATCACCGACCTGTTCCTTGTCATTGACGAAGTTGCGTTTCAACGCATGGACGTCCGGCTTGCACAGAAGCTGCTGGAGATTTCCGGCGGGCAGGACACGATCAAGACGACACATCAAAAGCTCTCGGTTGAACTTGGCACCGCGCGCGAGGTCGTTTCGCGACAATTGCAGGAATTCCATCGCCGGGGGTGGATCGAACAGTCGCGCGGAACCATCCACATTCTTCAACGCGACAGCCTTGAAGACCTTTCCGAGTAGCCTAAGCTACTGTTTTGTTTGATATTTCCCGCTTCGTGACAAAGTCACGGAAGGGGCGTTGGCGAATCATTATAGTCACCCGAACAGTCACGGAGTCCCAATCGAATGGAAACAGCATTCACACCACTTCAATCCCTGGGCGGCGGCGTCCTGATCGGTCTTGCGGCCGTGCTCTTGATGGGCGTTATGGGCCGTGTAATGGGGGCGACCGGTATTCTGGCAGGCGTACTTAGCCCTGTGAACCTTTCGGACTGGTCCTGGCGGGCCGCCGTCGTTCTTGGCATGACCAGCGGGCCCTTGGCCATCTATGCCCTGACCGGCACAATGCCCGAGGTTTCCGTGCCAATCTCGACCCCCATGATCCTGATCGGCGGGTTTATCGTCGGCATTGGCGTAACTTACGGATCAGGGTGCACCAGCGGCCACGGCGTTTGTGGGATGGCCCGACTGTCCCCCCGTTCCATCGTCGCAACACTGACGTTCATGGCCACAACCGCGATAACGGTCTTCGTTGTCCGCCACGTTGCAGGAGGCTGACCCATGCGTGTGATCACAAGCTATCTGATCGGCCTGGTCTTCGGCATCGGCATTTCGATCTCGGGTATGGCGAATCCCGCCAAAGTCCTGAATTTCTTCGACGTGGCCGGCACTTGGGACCCCAGCTTAGCCTTTGTCATGGGCGGAGCGCTGATCACGACGATGATTGGCTATCGCTTTGTTCTGAAACGGCCCGTGCCGCTCTTGGACGAAAAGTTCCAACTGCCTACGCGACGTGATGTTGACCTGTCGCTGATTGCGGGCTCGGCCACCTTTGGCGTCGGCTGGGGCATCGCGGGCTTTTGCCCTGGCGGGGCCATTCCTGCCCTTGGCACCGGGCGCAGCGAGGTCATCTTGTTCATGGCCGCGCTTTTGGCCGGGATCCTGACGGCCAAGACGCTCCAACGTCGTCGCGCACAATCCAGCGCCACGGCCTAAATTCAATCGAGGTTCCAATGACCTATCCAGTAGATATGAAAACCAATCCAGACGTCTCGGCTCACTTCGATCCGGCAACGCACACGATCAGCTATATCGTGAAGGATCCGACCAGCAACCATTGCGCTATCGTCGATAGCGTCATGGACATCGACTATGCCGCTGGCCGCATCACTTATGACCACGCCGATGCCTTGATCTCCGAAATTCAAGACAGGGGCCTGACCCTGGACTGGATCATCGAAACGCACGTGCACGCCGATCACCTCTCGGCCGCACCCTATATCCAGGCAAAACTGGGCGGCAAGATCGGCATCGGATCGAAGATCATGGTCGTGCAGGACACTTTCGGAAAAATCTTCAACGAAGGCACTGAGTTCCAGCGCGACGGCTCGCAGTTCGACGCCTTGTTCGAGGACGGCGATACCTATCGGATCGGCAACATGGAGGCCATCGCGCTCTATACGCCCGGCCACACACCTGCCTGCATGACCCACGTCATCGGCGACGCCGCCTTTGTCGGCGACACGCTCTTCATGCCCGACGGGGGCTCTGCCCGCGCCGACTTCCCAGGCGGTGATGCGGCGACGCTTTACGACTCGATCATGAAGGTCCTGACCCTGCCCGACGACATGCGCCTCTTCATGTGCCACGACTATGGCCCCAATGGCCGCGACATTCAGTGGGAAACCACGGTCGGTGACGAAAGAAGGCACAACATCCACGTGGGCGAAGGCAAGTCCAAGGAAGACTTTATCAAGATGCGCACTGAACGCGATGCGACGCTTGACGTACCGGACCTGATCCTGCCCTCATTGCAGGTGAACATGCGCGCCGGTGAAGTGCCAACCGACGATCAAGGCAATCCGGTTCTGAAGGTCCCGCTTGGCGGGCTTTGAAAGGAGAGATCATCATGAGCACAGTGGACCTGCGCCCGCTATCGGATACCTTTTCGGTGGCAGGTCAAATCCTGCCCGATGATATCAAGGCCATAAAGGATGCCGGATTCAAATCCGTGATCTGCAATCGTCCCGATGGCGAAGAGCCCGGCATGCCCACCTTTGATGTCATCCGTGACGCCGCGCAAGCCGAAGGCCTGACGGCGCTATACCTGCCGATCACCCATGGAGGTTTGTCCGAGGACCAAATCGCAGAGTTTGAAAAAGCCTTGGACATCCTGCCCGGTCCCATCCTGGCCTATTGCCGCTCTGGGGCACGTTCGGCAATGCTTTGGACAACCGCTGAAGGGAAAGCACAAGGTCAGGCGCACCAGAACGCATGACTCAAGTGCTTCAAAAGTATCTGCCCGTCACGGATTGGGGGCGTCGCTATGACCGCGACGCCCTGTCCAACGACCTTGTGGCCGCCGTAATTGTGACGATCATGCTGATCCCGCAATCCCTGGCCTATGCGCTTTTGGCTGGTCTGCCCCCCGAAGCCGGACTGTACGCTTCGATTGCGCCAATCATTCTATACGCCATATTTGGAACAAGCCGCGCTCTGGCGGTCGGTCCGGTAGCTGTCGTTTCTCTGATGACCGCTGCTGCGATTGGCAACGTCGCCGAACAAGGAACCGTGGGCTATGCGGCGGCGGCGCTGACATTGGCTGCGCTCTCGGGTGCTATGCTTTTGGCCATGGGCCTGTTGCGCCTTGGGTTTGTCGCCAATTTCCTGTCACACCCGGTCATTGCGGGGTTCATCACTGCTTCGGGCATCCTGATTGCCACCAGCCAGTTGAAGCACATCCTGGGCGTCGAAACCCACGGCCATACTCTGCCACAAGTCCTGACATCTCTGGTCGAACATCTTCCCCAGACGAACCTTCCGACACTGATCATTGGCGTCTCTGCGACAGCCTTCTTATTTTGGGTACGCAGGGGCCTGAAACCCGCGCTTTTGAAATTGGGGCTGCGTCCCGGCGCCGCTGATTTTGCCACCAAGGCCGGACCCGTTGCCGCGGTGGTCGCCACAACCCTTGCCGTCTGGGCGCTGAACCTGGCAGACCAGGGCGTTCAGATCGTCGGCGACGTCCCCCAAAGCCTGCCGCCCTTGACCATGCCGCCCTTGTCCGCAGATCTGATCCGTCAGTTGGCACTGCCCGCCTTCCTGATCACCATCATCGGCTTCGTGGAATCCATCTCGGTTGCCCAGACCCTGGCCGCCAAGAAACGTCAACGCATCGATCCCGACCAGGAACTGATCGGTCTCGGCGCGGCAAACATCGGCGCTGCCTTCACCGGCGGCTATCCGGTAACCGGTGGCTTTGCCCGTTCCGTGGTCAATTACGATGCCGGTGCAGAAACCCCTGCTGCCGGGGCCTTTACCGCCATCGGTCTTGCTATTGCTGCCATTGCTTTGACGCCTCTTGTGTTCTTCCTGCCCAAGGCCACCCTTGCGGCGACAATCATTGTCGCGGTTCTCAGCCTTGTTGATTTTTCGATACTGAAACGCGCCTGGACCTATTCCAAATCCGACTTCGCTGCCGTCCTTGCAACGATCGTGCTGACATTGATCCTTGGGGTCGAAGCGGGCGTGTCCGCCGGTGTCGCCCTGTCGGTTTTGCTGCATCTCTACAAGACATCCCGGCCCCACATCGCCGAGGTAGGACGCGTTCCCGGCACGGAACACTATCGCAATATCCTGCGCCACGACGTCGAAACCGACCCCAGCATCCTGACCCTGCGCGTCGATGAAAGCCTTTATTTCGCCAATGCCCGGTACCTTGAGGATTTCATCCACAATCGCGTCGCCGACGACGACCATATCCGGCACGTAATCCTTCAATGCACGGCCGTAAACGAGATTGATCTCAGCGCTCTGGAATCGCTGGAAGAACTAAATACCCGCCTGCACGAAATGGACGTGACACTGCACCTGTCCGAGGTCAAAGGCCCCGTCATGGATCGATTGAAATGTGCGCATTTCCTGGATGACCTATCCGGCCAAGTGTTCTTGACCCAGTTCGAAGCGGTGAAGGCCGTCTCAAACGCTTGATTTGTTTACGCTACGTGAAGGCGTACGAAAACCCCTTTCGCATAGCAGAACAAAATTTCACGGGTTCACAAAGCCCGCAAGCCAGCTAATATTGCCCGCAATAAACATAATACGCAGGGAGGTAATAATGCGTACACTTGTAACCCGGACGGCACTGGTCGCCCTTGCTGCTGCATTCGCAACTGAAGCGGCCGCTGTTGAATGGAATGTTTCGGTATGGGGCAAGCGCCGCGCCTTTACCGAACACGTCGAAAAACTGGCCGAACTGGTTTCCGAGAAAACCAACGGCGAATTCACCATGAACATATCCTATGGTGGTCTGTCGAAGAACCGCGAGAATCTCGACGGTATTTCGATTGGCGCCTTTGAAATGGCTCAGTTCTGCGCTGGCTATCACGCTGACAAGAACCGTGTGATCACCGTTCTCGAACTGCCGTTCCTTGGTGTATCGACCCTCGAAGAAGAAGTCGCCGTCTCGAACGCGGTTTATAAACACCCCGCTGCCGCCGAAGAAATGGCCCAGTGGAACGCACGCCTTTTGATGACTTCGCCCATGCCACAGTACAACATTGTTGGCACCGGCGATCCGCGCGATGAACTGGCCGAATTCGAAGGTATGCGCGTCCGTGCAACCGGCGGCATCGGCAAAGCCTTTGAATCCGTTGGCAGCGTGCCAACATCGGTCACCGCGACCGAGGCTTTCCAGGCGATGGAGTCCGGTGTTGTTGATACCGTCGCTTTCGCCCAGCACGCCCACCTTGCCTATGGCACCATCAACGAAGCCGACTGGTGGACCGCAAACCTGAACCCCGGCACCGTCAACTGCCCGGTCGTCGCAAACATCGACGCCTATGAATCACTGTCCGACGAACACCGTGCCGCTCTCGACAGTTCGATCCCTGAATCGCTGGACCACTATCTTGCCAACTATGGTGAGCTTTTGGCGAAATGGGATGCTGTTCTTGCCGAAAAGGGCGTTCAGAAAGTTGAACTGTCCGACGCCGAACTGGACCAGTTCCGTGAAGTAGCCGCCAAACCGATCCGCGAAGCATGGATCGCTGACATGGAAGCCCAGGGCCTTCCTGGCCAGGAGCTTTACGACCTCGTGCAGAGCACGCTGGCCGCATCGCGCTGATCGCCGCGACAAGGCCCCGGCACAATTGCCGGGGCCAATCCTTTCCAAAAAACAGGTGAGGGGTGGGCATGGCAGGATCGTCCGCAGTCTTTCAGGATTCCAGCATCATCAGCAGGCTTGATCGGGCACTTGTTCCGGTCGAACGCTTCATGGCCCTTGTCAGCGGACTTGCCGCGTTCTCCCTGATGTTTCTCGCTGCTTATTCCGTCCTTGGACGTCAGTTGGATAAAACCTTCGTCGCGCCCGTCTTCGATGCCATCGGCGTAATGGACGGCCCCTTGATGGGTTATGTCGACCTGATTGAAATGCTGATGCCTTTGATCGCCATTCTCGGCGTGTCCTACGTTCAGCGCGAAGGCGGACACATCCGCATGGACATCGTGATCGGACAACTGAGAGGTCGGCTTCTATGGGCCGTCGAACTGTTGACCATTCTCTTGATTCTGGCCGTCATGCTGGCACTGGTCTGGGGATCCTGGGCACATTTCGACCGGTCCTTCGACTGCGCGCGTCCCTTGTGTTCGCGCGATAGCTCTATCGACATTGGCCTGCCGATCTGGCCTTCGAAGCTGATCGTCCCGATTGCCTTTGCCGTGCTATCGGCCCGGCTGACCCTTCAGGCCGTCGCCTATGGCCGTGCCCTGGTTCTTGGTCTTGATCGCCCACCTGCCGTCCCGCTTATTCAATCCGTAGCCGAACAGGCCGCAGCAGAAGCCGAACACCTGGAGGGGAGCGATCAATGACCGAGATTGAAATCGGACTTTGGGTCACCGGCGGCATGCTGGCCATGGTGTTTCTGGGAATGCGCGTCGCCTTTGCCGCCGCACTGGCAGGCTTCGTTGGCCTGGTGTGGCTGCGCTGGAACGGGTTTGGCTATGACCCCGCCCGCTTTGGCAAAGCTTTGGAAATCAGCGTCAAGGTCGCCGGGCAAGTACCCCACTCCAAAGTGTCGGCGCAGGCGTTGTCCCTGATCCCAACTTTCATCCTGATCGGATATCTCGCCTATTACGCCAAGTTGACCACCGCCCTTTTTGAGGCCGCCAAACGCTGGGTTGCATGGGTTCCCGGTGGTCTGGCCGTCTCAACCGTCTTCGCAACCGCTGGCTTTGCCGCTGTTTCGGGAGCCTCGGTCGCCACTGCGGCCGTCTTTGCCCGCATCGCCATCCCCGAGATGCTGAGGGTGGGTTACAACAAGCAGTTCGCCGCCGGTGTCGTCGCCGCAGGGGGTACGCTCGCCTCATTGATTCCGCCGTCGGCTATCCTGGTGATTTATGCCATCATCGTCGAACAGGACGTGGGAAAACTGTTGCTTGCAGGCTTTATCCCCGGAGCTTTTTCCGCACTGGTCTACGGCCTGTTGATTGTCGGCATCGCTGTTGTCTTCAAGAACGTTGGCCCGCCCGTGACCGGTTTCACCTGGCGCGAACGGTTCTCTTCCTTACCGCCCGCCCTGCCCATCGTTGCCGTCGTCGTGATCATCATCTTCTTCGTCTACAACCCTTTTGGAGACGCCTGGGGTACCCCGACCGAAGGCGGTGCCGTCGGCGCGTTTATCGTCTTTCTGATGGCCCTGTATCGTGGGATGCGCTTGCCACAGCTGAAAGACGCGCTGTTAGAGACCGCCAAACTGACGATCATGATCTTTACGATTATTTGGGGCGTGCTGATCTATGTCCGCTTTCTGGGTTTCGCAGATCTGCCCGGCGCATTCTCTGACTGGATCACATCGCTCACTGTTTCACCCATGCTGATCCTCGTCTGTATTCTTCTGGCCTATGCCGTCCTGGGCATGTTCATGGACGCGATCGGAATGCTTCTATTGACCCTGCCCGTGGTTTATCCGGCAGTCATGGCGTTGAACGGTGGCGAGGCGGTGTCAGCGGCAGAAAGCACCTTCGGAATGTCTGGCCCGATGTGCGCGATCTGGTTCGGTATCCTCGTGGTGAAGATGGCCGAGTTCTGCTTGATCACACCCCCGATCGGCCTGAACTGTTTCGTCGTGGCCGGCGTGCGCGAAGACCTCTCGGTGCAGGACGTTTTCAAAGGCGTCACACCGTTCTTCATCGCCGACGCCATTACGATCGCCCTTCTTGTCGCCTTCCCCGCGATCGTTCTGTGGTTGCCAAGCCTGGCCTGAGACAGCGACGGAACTGGAAGCACTAGGCGGCAGTTTCAAACCCGGCGCTGGCCAGGTCCGACCCTTCCCGAGAGAAGAGGTGTATCGTGTATCAACTGAACCCCTCAAGGGCCTGAAAGCCGCCCATACGAAAAGACCGCGTCAACGAACCGAAATATTGCAATCGAAACCATTCACGTCCATGACATCGACATGACCAATCATCTGTACCAGAACGATCTGCCCGACGATCTCGACCTCGGTTCTTCCGTGGCCATCGACTGTGAAACCATGGGGCTGAACCCGCACCGCGACCGCCTTTGCCTTGTGCAAATCTCGTCGGGTGACGGCAACGCACATCTGGTGCAGATCGCCAAGGGACAAACATCAGCTCCTAATCTGGAACGACTTCTGACCGATCCCGACGTGCTGAAGCTGTTTCACTTTGGCCGTTTCGACATTGCCGTGATGTTCCACGCATTTGGTGCCTTGGCCGCCCCGGTCTATTGTACCAAAATCGCGTCGAAGCTGATCCGCACTTATACGGATCGTCATGGGCTAAAGAACCTTCTGGTCGAATTGTTGAACGTCGATATTTCGAAGCTGCAACAGATGAGCGATTGGGGCGCTGCCGATCTGACCGATGCACAGCTCGCCTACGCGGCCTCAGACGTTCTCTATCTGCACCAAATGAAAGAAAAGCTCGATGAACGGTTGGAGCGCGAAGGCCGCACCGACCTTGCGCAGGCGGCTTTTGACTTTCTACCCACCCGTGCTCGGCTGGATCTTGCCGGCTGGCCCGACATCGACATCTTCGCCCATTAACACAAAGCACCTATATGTCGGGAATGGCCGTCGCTGACAGATACTCCCGCCTGGTTCTCTGGCTGAAAATCGCATTGCCCCTTGTGGCGCTTGCGATCCTGTCGACTTTGTTCTTTGTGGCCGAAACGCTCGACCCCGAGGCAGCCATTCCCTATGCCAAGGTCGACGTTGAACGCATACTTCGTGACCAGGGCATTACCCGCCCGACCTTTGGCGGTGTGGCAGACAACGGCGTGGCGGTTTCCCTGACAGCCGAACAAATCCGTCCAGACCCATCCGAGCAACAGAAGATGACAGGATCGCAGTTGGCGGCGGCTCTTGATTTGCCTTCCGGTGGCCGCATCGAAATTACCAGCCCAGAGGGCATTATCGATGGGGTGACTCAAACCGCGACCCTTCAAGGTGGTGCTCGATTGCATAGTTCGTCAGGATATACCGTTGAAACCGAAAGCATCGTCGCATCAGTCGAAACGGGCAGCGTCGTTGCCGCCGGACAGGTCACCGCCACGGGTCCAGTGGGGGAAATCCACGCCGGACGCATGGAGTTGACGGTACCGGCTGGTGAGACCACCAGCTATCGTCTTGTTTTCAGTGAGAGTGTCCGGTTGATATTTCAGCCCGGCTCGTAAAGGATATGGCCGTGATTATTCGTTCTGCATTTCTGGTCCTGGCCCTTTGTCTGGCTAGTCAATCCGCCTTGGCACAAGGCGCAAGCATCGCGCTTGGCACGTCGAGTTTTGATCGCAGCCAGCCGGTTGAGGTCACCGCGGACGAACTGAGCATTGATCAGTCCAACGGACAGGCGGTTTTTGACGGCAATGTGCTGGTGGTTCAGGGCGACGTTCGCTTGTCCGCCGGCAAGGTCACCGTTGAATACTCGCAGAACGACGAGGCGGCGAATGGCGTTGCGCGTCTCTTGGCGTCTGGGGGTGTGACTTTTGTCACGTCAACCGACGCTGTAGAAGCCGCGTCAGCAACCTATTCCGTCGTGGATTCTACTGTCGAATTGTCCGGTGACGTGCTGCTGACACAAGGCAACAGCGCCATAGCCGGTGACCGATTGGTCATTGACCTGAACGCCGGGTCAGGCCGCATGGAAGGCCGCGTGCGCACCGTGTTCAATCCGCAGGACGCGAACTGATGGCCGCACCCGAATTGACCGTTGCCGAGGGCGATCAGGGCCTCAAGGTTCGAAATTTGCGCAAATCCTATCGCAAGCGCGCCGTGATCCGCGACGTTAGTCTTGATCTCCATCGGGGCGAGGTCGTCGCCCTTCTTGGGCCGAACGGATCGGGCAAGACCACCTGTTTCTACTCTGTCGCGGGTCTGGTGATGCCCGACGGCGGCCAGGTGACCATCGACGGGCGTGATGTAACCAACTATCCGATGTATCGCCGCGCAAAGCTGGGAATCGGGTATCTGCCGCAAGAGCGGTCGATCTTTCAGGGCCTCAATGTCGAGGACAATATCCTCGCCATACTTGAGATTGTTGAGAAAGACAGGACAAAGCGGCGCGAGCGACTTGAAGAACTCTTGAATGAATTCTCGATCTCTCATCTGCGCCGCACCCCTTCAGTGGCCCTATCGGGCGGTGAACGCAGGCGGTGCGAGATCGCCCGCAGCCTGGCCGCCAATCCGAAATATCTTTTGTTGGACGAACCCTTCCCCGGCATCGACCCGATCGCGGTCGGAGACATTCGTGATCTGGTCATGGACCTGAAGAACCGCGGCATCGGGGTTCTGATCACCGACCATAACGTGCGGGAAACGCTGGAGATTGTCGACCGCGCTTATATCTTGCATGACGGTGGCGTCCTGATGAGCGGTACCGCCGACGAAGTCGTCAACGACGAGAAAGTACGCAGTGTCTATCTGGGGCAGAGCTTTCGGATTTCGTGATTTCGACACGGATGTGTTGACAGCACACCTGTCTTTGTCGCCAAATAGAGTCAATGAACAGCGCAGTCGTCGCAACAAGCCATGCCACCACACCGACAGCTTTCCCAAAGCTGCCCGCCCGTTCAGATACCTTTAAATTTTCTTAGCGTCTGTCCGCTCTTATGCGGAAGAACACCAATGAGGAGACGTACATGCAATATCAGATCACCGGAAAGCAGATCGACATTGGCGAAGCACTTCAAACCCATGTCAAAACCTGTGTGGATGAGGTGGTCGAAAAATTTCCAGGACGCCCAACAGATGCCCATGTCGTGTTCTCGAAAAGCGGACACGAACATGTGTGTGAAACGACTATTCACCTTTCGACCGGCATGACGGTTCAGGCCAAAGGCCACGATCACGAGATCTATGCTGCGTTTGAAAAATCCAACGAAAAGGTCGAAAAACAGCTCCGGCGCTATAAACGACGCCTGAAAGATCACCACCGCGAACGGCCTGTTGAACTTTCGGATGCTTCCTCCTATATCCTCGCCTCGTCGGATGGACCGGACGAATCGGAACCTGAAACTCTCCAGCCCATGATCATCGCCGAGATGGAAACGAAGATCCCTTCGTTGTCCGTAGGCGAAGCGGTCATGCAAATGGAGTTGGCAGGTGCACCTCTCTTGGTCTTCCACAACGAAAAACAAGACGGCGGCGTAAATGTGGTATATCGCCGGGATGATGGAAACATAGGCTGGATCGATCCTTCGTAAAATGGATCGGCGCTCAGGCCAGAAACGATCGGCGGGTACGGCAAGACATGGACGTAGCACAGATTCTGCGAACGGAAGCCGTTAAATCGGTTTCATCGGTGACCAGCAAAAAGCGTTTGTTCCAAGAGCTTGGGGACATCGCGGCAAATGCCTATGGTCTGGACGCAGCAGAAGTCGCCAGCGCCCTGCAAGAACGTGAAAGCCTTGGACCTACCGGCGTCGGCAACGGCATTGCGCTTCCTCATGCCCGTCTTGATGGCCTGACCTCAGTCCATGGCATTTTCATCCGCGTCGAGAAAACACTCGATTTCGAATCTGTCGATCGTAAGCCTGTTGACCTCGTGTTTGCCCTTCTCGCCCCCCAGGACGCAGGCGTCGAACATCTGAAAGCCCTGGCCGTGGTGTCACGAACCATGCGTGACAGCAATCTATGCAGCAAGCTCAGAGCAAACGGCGAAGTGCAAACCCTGCATACACTGTTGACCGCTCAGCCACGGGTCCAGGCGGCCTAAGCGTCGTCCGACCAGGCGTCGAACCCGAACATGACAAAGTCGCGCCGATAGGCCGTGGCGCAGGCCTCGTTGATGCTTTTCGTCACGACTTCGGACAGGGGAAATGGCGATTCGACCTCGAATCCGTCCTTCAGACTTGGTGCATCGACACCGATGTCCCGGCAAAGTTCTTCCAGTTCCCGCGTCAGAGTGGCCGCGCGCACCATCCGGTCAGGAATGACAAACTGGCCAATGGCCGATAGCAACGTTGCCTGTGTCGCCCAGGTATTGTCCACGCGGACCGACGTCTGCCTTCCAAGGTTTCCAGCCAAGAACTTGAGAAAAGCGAGAAAAGCCGTGCGATGCTTGTCCAGATCCCAATCATCGTCAGGCCACGCCTTAGGCAAAGGCACCCCGTAGTTCTCAACCAGCGCATGACGCACATCGGTGTAATTTTCTGTCTCTGTCGGCAACAGGAACCGGCAAAAGGCATCATAAACACGCGGCAAAGGATGGCGTAGCACGGTAAATGAACGGTGACCGGGATGCTGACGTTTCCACCGACGGAGATCCTTCTGGGTCATGCCCGACTCGGTTGCCCCGTCGGGATCTACCTTTTTAAGCCACGCCGGAACCGGATCATATCCCGCGCCTCTTATCGGCATGTACACAAGCGGCGCTGATCGGCAGACATGGAAAAACTTCAACCCAGGGCCTCGACCCGGCTCGTGACTGGGCAGGCGTCCCATATCGGGCAAATTCAAGCTTTGCAGGGCTTCTTCGGCCACACGTGGGTTGGTGAGACGTGCCGAAACGGGCGTCGGGTTCTGAACCTTCGCCCGGACCTTTTCAGGGTCCGGGGCACCTTGCGATCCAATGAATTCACCCAGCCCCGCCAAGATTTCATCATCCGCCAAATCTTCATACGAGATATGGAATGCTGTCTGGCCTGTCGTCTGCAAGGCACGGCTGATCTTGGATTGAAACTCGGCAAGCTCGCCAAGAAACTCACAATACTCTTCGGCGTCAAAGGGCACCTTGGCCGCGCGCGCTGATGTCATGTCACCCAGCCACCATTGCCCGGTCTTGCGTGCGATTTTCAACGAGACATAGCTGTCGATCGGACGGCGGCTGAGGACGATCTTTGCGGCCCGTCGGTCCGACAGAACATGGTCGATTGCACGCACGTCGTGATCATAGAACAGGCGAAATCCAGGCAGCGCGCCCGATGCATCCCGCATCGCGCCAATGACACGCACCGGATCACTGTCGCGGGCGGGCATCGACAGGCCCCACAAAGATTTTACATCGGGCTTACCGAAAAAGTGGGGATTGAAAAGCTCACCGTGTGAAACCACGCCGGGCATGGCCGCCAATTGTTCTTCCAACAAATTGGAACCGGTTCTCATGCCCGCCAACACGACAAAATAGTCAAAACGCTGCGTCATCTGATCTCCAAGTCGGTTGGCAAGTTTTCGTCAGCCGCGCTTTTGTCTTGATAGCCGAACTCACCGGCAATGTGTGGGTTCATCCCGGCATTTCGAAGTTCCTGCAGAAACTTTGACAGCCCCCTCGTCGGCTTCAATGGGGGAAGGGTTTCGACCAGGTGAAGCTCCGCACCAGAAAGCCCGTCCACGATTTCCTGCAAGGGGTCGATTGGACGCTCCAGAAACTCGGCCAAAGACCAAATCTTAGTTCGCGCCCGCGCATGTTGTTCGCTCAACTGATCGATAAATGCTGCTTCCCTCTTTTGCAGCTCTGCTGCCTCGGCACGCACCTGGGAAATTGGCCGGCCGGACCTTAGGAGAGGCAATGCCCAAGCTCCACTGACAACGTAAATACTGGCATTGCGATCATGAGAGAGAAACCTGCAAATGCCCTGCATATCTCTTGGTGAGAACTGGAAAGACTGGTGCTCGCCCCGTGTGTTCCAAATCAAACTGCGCAGAAACATTTCAGGGTCATAGTCCCGCAAGGCCGCGCTGTCGCAAAGAGCACCGGCATAGCCCGCCTGATCGCCATAGTACTGGACCCTTTTTACATCGAACAGGTGCCCATGAACCCGGCTGCCCGTCGACCGATTGACCCAATCGCCAAAGCCCTCGAAGACGTCGCCCAACCCATGGAAAACGGCGTAGGGAGCCGCCGATTTACCGGAATCCAGCTCGTGGGCCGGGTACCGGCTTGCCATCAACAAGCCCGCGCGTCCTCGGGTCCGCCGAACCACTGCCTGCGCAAAGGTTCGGTCGATATAGGCCGACGACTCTGACCCGACACCATCGGGTCTGCGCACATCCAGGAAAGCGCGGTAAAGCCTGTTCGCCCCATGCCATGTTTTGCGGGCGAAGTAGGCCGGGCTTTGCCGCAGCAACAGCAAATGGTCATCATAGAAAACGTGCGGCTTTCCCTGAAAATCAAACTTGGACAAGGTAAGCGATCGGCTTTCGACATTGGTGCCATAGTATCGAACAAGAGACTGAAAATAGCTCTCGTCAGGGATCCAGACCCGCCGGAAATAGCGGTCGATCTTTTGGCGATCTGGGTCGCTCAGAATACGCTTTACCGTTGCCCGCGTCAGGCACCACCACTGCGATCCCATGTGCGGAACAATACCAAGCGGAGGACGACGATTGCGCCCGACCAGCCGTTGCAGCTCGACCCAGGCGTCAAACAGCCTCTTCTTCCGTTTCCAAGAGAAAGGAAAGCTCAGAGAAAAACGCTCATCGCTAAGCCCGCCTTTGGTCCACGGCACTTCTCCGATTGTGACACTTTCGATAAAGTCCGTTTCTGGGTGTGAAGCCAGGTATGCTTTGAATTCATCGACCGGCTTAATTGGAAGGCATGCCCCGGAAATCAGAGCGACGTGATTGACGTCCGGGTCAAGGTTCAAAAGAATCTCCGTGGCGCTGATGCTTGCCTCAACCAGCGACCAGGTGCCCCAATCGCACTGACGACGCGGCGCAAAGACGACACCCTCAATGTCGCCAAGACTATGGGTAAAACTCTCAAAGACCGGCGCGCTTACACGCGCATCCACATGAATGACGATAGGGCATCCCGCCGCCGAGATGACGCGGGCAACCTGCGCCGCGCGGTGCAGCGCTTCGTGGGCTAACATGACGAAACCGACACTCATGCCCAATTGCCTTTTGACATCAGCCCCAACTGTTCAAGCTGACGCCAATTGATGTACCGCTCGGACCATTCACACCACATGTCGGCCTCGCCCTCACCTCGCTGGTGATAGGCGGCATATTCGCGACCACGTGCAAAGTGCTGACGGCGCTGAACCTCTTCTGCTGCCTTTTCGGCAAAGCTGTCCAGGAACTTGGCGTGTAACAAGCAACCAGACAGTTTTTCCCCGCCGACCTCGTCGTACACATAGTTCAACCCGCGCGGCAAAAGCATGTGGGTTGAGCTGACATAAACAAATCGCCGGTCCCATTTGACCAGCGGGACCTTGTTGAGGGACGGTGCCTTCTCGGGTGCCTCCTTAAAGAACACGCGGGCACGCGGTCCGCCCTGTATCCAAAGATTGCCGTACTTCGGATTCCTGGAAATCATATAATTCCCGGCATCGAACCAAGGCGCGAGCTCGAAGGGATTTTGTCCCGGACGGTACGATTGCTCGCTCAGGCACCCTTTCGGATACATATCCAACAGCAAAGTTCCAAAAGATCGAACGCCCGATTGCTCCAACCAGTCACACAGAGCAACAAGGGGCCGCGTATCGCAAAATGGGTAGACCAGGAATTCATCCGGATCAACGGTCAGCGCCCAATGGCCATGGGCATACCGAAATCGCAGCCAGTTCAACCAATCCGTTCCAAAACGGCTTTTCTTATAACTTGCTTCGGTGACCCACAAAGACACGTCGGGTTCACTGGCCAAGAACTCTCGTCCGCCGTCGGTCGATCCGTTGTCGACGATCAGAAAGTGATCCACGCCCATTTTTCGATAGTAATCGAGGAAATACGGCAGACGCGGCTTTTCGTTCCTTAGTGTCACGAATGCCAATACAGCGCCTGGCTTGATTGTTTCGGTTCGCTTGGCAACAACCGTCAGCTCGCGACGTTTGCGAATGGCCCTGATCTGCCAACGCCGCCGTTCGACCCGAAGCCGGTATGCCGAAACTGCGCCCACGACTTTTCCCCCAAGCTCGCGCAATGCGACGCGGCGTTCAGATCAACCCGAATACACGATCAAAATGCTTTTCCCAACTCGGAAGCCTGTAGGCCCGAAGGGCGGCATGTCGCCGGGATTGCTCTGCCAAATCTTCGCTGGCCAATTCTCGGATGGCCTTGAACCATTGATACATATCGTCGGTGTCAGCGTAAATGGGCATGTCCCCAAGGTGAATTTCGGTGGTCCGCAACGGCGCGGAAATGACCGGCACACCAAGCGATGCCGCTTCGAAAGGTGGCAAACCATAACCCTCGGCAAGGCTAGGGAACAATAGACCGGTGGCACCCGCAAGATGCCGCTTCATGTCTTTGTCAGCCAACGGACCAAGATCGAATACCGTACGTCCCGCCATGGCCGACGCCTCAAGCCGCTTGATCACCTCTTCACTTTTCCAGCCGCGAGCGCCGATAATCCGCAATTCAGGAATACGATGCTCATCCATCTTGCGGTGCATTCTTTCCCAGATATCCAGCAGGAACATATGGTTTTTTCGGGGTTCGACAGTCCCCAGAACAACAAAGTATGGTTTCTCCGATCCTTCCCGATCCAAGGGAGGGGGGCCAATATCCACACCAAGCGGCGAAACGTGAACCGGCACACGGTGCCCAGTGCCAACCATCCGGCGTTCGACATTCTCGCGAACTTCATCTGAAGGAACGACAATGTGGTTCGCGAAATTAATAACTGTCGTCAACCGTTCGACAAACTTGGCGCGCACGGACTCGGGCTGAAACGTGGGATGATCGATGGGGATCGTGTCATGGATCATCACGACCTTCGAGTGATCCGGCATTTCCATCATCGCCCGCATAGTGGGCGCGTTCAGGTTTGTGTGGCCAACGTTCAGATACGCAAGGCCATTGGGCATACGCCACATGATCTTCCGGATTGACAGTTCCTTTGACCGCGATGAGGCGATCGCCCGAATGGTCGATGCCTGATCGGCGCCGTCCAAATCCTCGCGATCAAAATATCCTGGAAGGCGCGCCAGGCGATCGGATTCGAAAATCAGAAAGCCGCGCGGGGTGCGAATGACACCCCATCCATCACGACGAATGACCTCTTCCAGGTAAGCCCGCTCAACACGATCAATGCCGGTCGCGGGGCCGCGACCAAGCCGAGAAAAGGACCTGCTCAAGTCAAGAACGGGAGTAGCCAAAATCCGCGCTCGTTTTTGTTATTGCTGACGCAATACTACCTTACTCGGCAGCCTGCGCCAGAGAAACCACTTCATTCAAGTAACGCCATAGCTCGTCATGCAAATCATCACGGGCCAGAGCGAAGCTCACGGTTGCCTGCAAAAATCCTGACTTGGATCCGCAGTCAAACCGTTGTCCTTCGAATTGAAGTCCGTGTACAGGGCGATTTGCGTCAATCTCGGCAGCAATGGCATCCGTAAGCTGAATTTCACCACCGGCCCCGGTTTTTGCGCGGTTCAGGTTCTGCAGAACATGCGGTGTGAGAATATAACGACCGATCACCGCAAGGTTGGACGGTGCGTCGGCGGCATCGGGCTTTTCGACCATTCCAGCCACTTTCACCAGGCCGTTTGGCCCTTCGCTTTCTACGTCCAGGATACCATAGCTTGACGCCTTATCCTCGGGAACACGCATCGCGGCGACCATAGACCCTCCGGTCTCCTGATACGCCTCGACCATCTGGCCCAAGCAAGGCTTTTCGGCCGCGATAACATCGTCCGGCAAAATTACGGCAAACGGTTCATTTGCGATCAGACGGCGGGCGCACCATACCGCGTGCCCAAGACCCATGGCCTTGTGCTGACGGATATAGGCGATTGCACCGGAATCCATGTTGGTGCTTTCCAGCACTTTCAGCAAACCATGCTTTTCCTTCTGGCGCAGGGCGCTTTCCAGTTCTGGCGCATGATCGAAATAATCTTCCAACGCAGACTTGCCGCGTGACGTGACAAAAATAAATTCCGTAATCCCCGCTTCGCGGGCTTCGTCGATCGCATACTGGATCAACGGGCGGTCCACCAATGTCATGATTTCTTTTGGAACCGATTTCGTTGCTGGCAGAAATCTTGTTCCAAGCCCGGCCACTGGGAAAATGGCCTTGGTTACCTTACGCTTCATCGCGTCCCTCATTCACTTCGGCAAGCCAATACACGGCGTGCCAGTTACCCAACCCGTTCACCACCTTGCTAGATCCTGTTCTCATTTGCAACGCGTGGAAATTCTTCGTTGTTGTATAAGGCAAATCAGCACCACTTTTCTTGAGACCCACGTCCCTAGCGTCCCCAAAATACCCCGAAACAGACGGTTTGGGCAGGCTTGAACGCCCTCTCGTCTAAGGGAATCAAGTTAACGAGACACTGAAACTGGTCTGTTCGCCGATAATTCCTGTCTGTTTGGCCTTCACCGATCGAGTGAGCCGAATCACGTCCGCACCTTGCCGGAAAGCCAGCGCCTTACTCGGGCGCCAACGTAACGCCGGGCGCCAACGCCAGAAAAAACGGATTACGAAACGATGCCTTGCCATAGAGAAGTGGGGCGTGGGTTTCTTTGACCAGAACGTTCCCGCCAGCTGCCGACAGAACCGCATGACCCGCAGCCGTGTCCCATTCCATTGTCGGTCCAAGGCGCGGGTAAAAATCAGCTTCGCCAGCTGCGACAAGACAGAACTTAAGCGACGACCCGGCACTCACAGAATCCGCGACGGTGTATCGGTTGATGTAATCGTCGGTGGCCTGGTCACGATGCGACTTTGAGGCCACCACCCGAAGCGCGGAATTATCAACATCAGAGACGATGATCGGCCGCGTCGGGCCAGGGACAGTGACGTCGAAATCCCCGGATTCTTCTACCGCACCTTGGTCCGGATTCGTGAGAAACATCCGGCCCTTTGCCGGAGCATAGACCGCACCCAACGTCGGGATACCGTCTTCGACCAACGCAATATTCACCGTGAAATCGCCACGCCGCTTTACAAATTCCTTGGTGCCGTCCAGGGGGTCGACGATCAAGAAGGTGGTGACAGACAAATCGTGCGTGTCCGATTGTTCTTCCGTCACCAGGGGCAAATCGGGAAATTCGGCGCGCAAACCCGCGGCAATCAAGCGGTCTGCTGCTTCGTCAGCCTCGGTGACAGGCGATGAATCAGCCTTCTCGCGGACACCCATATCATCGCGCTCATAGATCTCCATGATCGCGGCCCCGGCTTCGATAGACAGGCGGCGCATTGCCGATACCAGGGCATTTCGGTCCACATTCGTCACTTTTTAGCTCCGCATTCTATCCTTACGTCGGTTTCAAGCTTATGGTCGCCCCCAACAAGACAAACAACCCCGCACGAACGCGGTAGCGAGCAGAACGATGTTTATGAAATCCGATGAGCGGCAATCTCTTGTCTATGGAGCGTTCCGGCTTTTGGACTTGATATTCCACAACACCGTTCGATCGATCCGCAAAGGCCACCGAGACGCGATTTTCGCCATTCTTACAAATGTGGTTCAGACCCTTGTCATGGTTGGGGCTTTTTATCTCTTTATGACCGTGATCGGAATGCGCGGCGTCGCAATTCGTGGCGACTTTATCCTCTACATCATGTCGGGCGTGTTTGTTTTCATGCTGCATATCAAATCGATGGCCGCCGTCGCAGGCGCAGAAGGCCCGACATCGGCGATGATGCAACACCTGCCAATGTCGACCACGGTGTCGGTTTGGGCCGCCGCGCTCAGCGCTCTTTATACGCAGCTGGTCGCCATGTTCGCGATCTTGGTCGGCTATCACCTGTTGTGGACACCGCTGATCATCCACCAACCGGTCGGAGCCTTCGCCATGCTGTTGTTGGCATGGTTCTCGGGATGTGCTGTCGGCATGGTCTTTTTGGCCATCAAGCCGTGGATGCAGAAACCTGTGGCCGTCGCACAGCAGGTTTATTCGCGCTTTAATATGTTTGCTTCGGGAAAGATGTTTGTCGCCAATTCGCTACCTACGAAAATGGCGGCGCTGTTTGCCTGGAACCCGCTGTATCACATCATTGATCAAGGTCGCGGCTATATCTTCATCAACTATAACCCGCTGAAATCATCGATGACCTATCCGATTGTCGTATCGGTCATCCTGCTGGTCATCGGGTTGATCGGAGAAAGCCAAACGCGCAAACATGCCTCGCTGAGTTGGACGGCAGGCCGATAGTAATCGCCGCGCCCAAACCTTATCCGGCGATGCGCAAAGTCACGTTGATCCGCCCATTCTTGGGCAAAAGCCCTGATGATCCAAAGCGAATTCGGTCGATACCATGATAGGCCAGCCGCGCATCGCCCGACAGAATAACCACGTCACCTGATCTTAGCCAAACGCTTTGCGTGGGCCCTCTGCGATCTTGGCCGCCCACCCGAAACAATCCATCATCCCCTAGCGAAATCGAGACGACCGGCCAGGACAGGTCTGCCTCGTCGCTGTCTTTGTGCAGGCCCATGCGCGCCGCTTCGCCGTAGAAGTTCACCAGGCAAGAATCCGGCAAACGCTCGACACCAGAAACCTCGGTCCAGACGGAAAGAACAGAATTCGGAATGTCGGGCCAGGGCTGCCCATCCATTTGCACCGGATCATAGCGGTATCCACGGGCATCGCTGACCCACCCGGTTTGACCTGCGGCGGTCATGCGGACGCTTAATTTTCTGCCCCCCGGCGTTTCATATTGCCGGAACGGAGCAGCCCGCGCCATCGCCTTCAAATCGGCCACCACAGCCGCCTGCGCGGATGGGTTTAGAAATTCTTTCCATACCCTTGCCCCATTAACGATTACCTGAGTCACACCAAGGCCTCTGACCAACCAAACCACATGCAAAGTTTTCGTGACATTCTAGCCTCTCGCGCGCTTGCAGCGGCCAAACCCCATCCCTATATAGCGCACGAAGCCGTGATGCCTGTCGAGGCATTACTGAAACTCTGGGATGGGACCTTGGTGCCGAAACGGATCAAGGCCCCGGACATCGCCGAATGAGAGGATTTGAGCATGGGTAAAGTTATTGGTATCGACCTCGGTACCACCAACAGCTGCGTTGCCATCATGGATGGGGCCCAGCCTCGGGTAATCGAGAACGCCGAAGGCGCCCGGACGACCCCGTCCATCGTTGCATTCACCGACAGCGAACGCCTTGTCGGCCAACCGGCCAAACGTCAGGCCGTTACCAACCCCGAAAACACTGTTTTCGCCGTAAAGCGCCTGATCGGTCGCCGCGTCGATGACGCCGAGGTGACGAAAGACAAGGACATCGTGCCTTACGCTATCGTCGATTCTGGCAACGGCGACGCTTGGGTCGAAGCAGGCGGTGAGAAGTATTCACCCAGCCAGGTGTCGGCTTTCATCCTGCAAAAGATGAAAGAAACCGCCGAATCCTATCTTGGCGAAGACGTCACCCAGGCCGTGATCACCGTACCCGCCTATTTCAACGACGCTCAGCGTCAGGCCACCAAGGACGCCGGCAAGATCGCCGGGCTTGAGGTGCTGCGGATCATCAACGAACCGACCGCCGCCGCGCTGGCCTATGGTCTCGACAAGAAAGAGACCAAGACCATCGCCGTCTATGACCTTGGCGGTGGTACCTTCGACATCACGATCCTGGAAATCGACGACGGCCTGTTCGAAGTCAAATCCACCAACGGTGACACGTTCCTTGGCGGTGAAGACTTTGACATGCGCATCGTCAATTACCTGGCAGACGAGTTCAAAAAAGAGCACTCGGTCGATCTGACCAAGGACAAAATGGCTCTCCAGCGTCTGAAAGAAGCTGCGGAGAAGGCCAAGATCGAACTGTCGTCCTCGACGCAGACGGAAATCAACCAGCCGTTCATCTCGATGGACCCGTCCTCGGGCACGCCGCTGCACATGGTCGTCAAGCTGACCCGCGCCAAGCTGGAATCGCTGGTCTCTGATCTGATCAAGAACTCGATCAAGCCTTGCCAGGCAGCCCTTAAGGATGCAGGTCTTTCGACCGACGACATCGACGAGGTTGTTCTGGTCGGTGGTATGACCCGTATGCCGCGCGTGAAGGACGAGGTGACCAAGTTCTTCGGCAAGGAACCGCACCAGGGTGTGAACCCGGACGAGGTTGTTGCTATGGGCGCCGCCATTCAGGCCGGCGTTCTGCAAGGCGACGTGAAAGACGTTGTTCTGCTGGACGTCACGCCGCTGTCGCTTGGTATCGAAACCCTTGGCGGTGTCTTCACCCGCCTGATCGACCGCAACACGACGATCCCGACGAAAAAGTCGCAGATCTTCTCGACTGCCGAAGACAACCAAAACGCCGTGACCATCCGGGTTTTCCAGGGTGAACGTGAGATGGCGACCGACAACAAGATGCTTGGTCAGTTCAACCTCGAAGACATCCCGCCTGCACCGCGAGGCCTGCCGCAGATCGAGGTGACCTTTGACATCGACGCCAACGGCATCGTTTCCGTGTCGGCCAAGGACAAGGGAACCGGCAAAGAACACCGGATCACCATTCAGGCCTCGGGTGGTCTGTCGGACGACGAGATCGACGCAATGGTCAAGGACGCCGAGGAAAACGCCGAGGCAGACAAGGCCAAGAAGGATCTGATCGAAGCCAAGAACGGCGCCGAAAGTCTCATCCATGCGACCGAAAAGTCGATGGAAGAACACGGCGACAAGGTCGACCCGACCACCATCGAAGCGATCGAACTGGCCATCGCCAACCTCAAAGAGCAGCTGGAAACCGAAGACGCGGGCAAGATCCGAAGTGGTATCCAGAACGTGACCGAAGCGTCCATGAAGCTGGGCGAAGCGATCTACAAGGCTCAGGCCGAAGATGCCGGTGACGCCGATCCCGAAGAAGACGGTCCCAAGGGCGTCGATGACGATATCGTCGATGCTGATTTTGAAGACCTCGACGACGACAAACGCGCCTGATCGCGCTTGAACGCGACACCTGGCCGGTCCCAACCCCTTTGGGGCCGGCCTTCGTGTTCCAAGGGGAATGAAACATGGCAAAGCGCGACTATTATGAGGTTCTCGGGATCTCCAAGGGCGCCAGCCCTGAAGAGATCAAGAAGGCCTACCGTGCGAAGGCAAAGGTCCTTCACCCCGACCGTAACGCGGACAATCCGGATGCCGAAGCTCAGTTCAAAGAAGCGAACGAAGCCCACGAAATTCTGAAGGATCCAGAGAAGAAAGCCGCGTACGATCGCTTCGGCCACGCCGCCTTTGATGGCAGCATGGGCGGCGGCGGACGCCCTGGCGGCGCGGGTGGCAATGGTGATTTCGCCAGCGCCTTTTCGGATGTGTTTGACGACCTGTTCGGTGACATCATGGGCGGGCGTCGCGGCGGCGGCGGTCAACGGGCCATGCGTGGCTCGGACCTGCGTTACAACCTGCGTGTCACGCTGGAAGAGGCATTTCACGGCCTGCAAAAGACGATTCAGGTTCCAACGGCCATGGCCTGCGATACCTGCGACGGCTCGGGCGCCAAGGACGGTGCCGAACCGCAGACCTGCCCCACCTGTTCGGGCATGGGCAAAGTACGTGCAAGCCAGGGCTTTTTCACTGTCGAGCGCACGTGTCCGACCTGCGCCGGAATGGGCAAGACGATCAAGGACCCCTGCCAAAGCTGCGGAGGCGCCGGTCGTGTCGAGAAGGAACGGTCCTTGTCGGTCAATATCCCGGCTGGTGTCGAAACCGGGACGCGGATTCGATTGGCCGGTGAAGGCGAGGCGGGATTGCGCGGCGGCCCCTCGGGCGATCTGTATATTTTCATCGAAGTACCCGATCACCAGATCTTTTTGCGCGACAGCACCAATCTTTACTGCAGGGTTCCCGTTTCCATGTCGACAGCAGCCTTGGGCGGCGACATCGAGGTTCCAACCATTGACGGCGGCCGCAGCCGGGTAAAAGTGCCCTCGGGCAGCCAGTCGGGGCGCCAAATGCGCCTGCGCAACAAAGGTATGCCTTCGCTTCGCGGTGGCTCTCACGGTGACATGATGATCGAACTTGCCGTGGAAACCCCGGTAAATCTGACCGGGCGGCAAAAGGAACTGTTGCGCGAATTTGAAAAGCTGTCCGAGGAAAACAACCCCGAGAGCGAAGGTTTTTTCAAAAAGGTCAAAACCTTTTGGGACAACGTAAAGAGCTGAATCACTGATCACAGTTCAGCAACAATAGGGGCAGGCCGCAATCACTGTGGCCTGCCCTTTTTCAATCCGCCTCATTTTCATCGAATTCTTTGAAAATTACGGCGATTTGTGGTCTAAATCGGGTCGTTAGTTAGTCCTGCGTTCCCACGCGCTTTTGTTTCCGAGTGCCCCATGACCCCGATTGAACGTGTATCCATCAAAGGCCGTGCCCTTTCGACCCTCGGGCTGGGTGGCCACGCCACCATGACCGACATCCGTTCCGCCTATCGGCACCTTGCATTTGAAAATCACCCTGACCGCAACAATGGTGATAGCGAAGCGTTCGCCGCGATCAGCGAGGCTTACAATTACCTCGTCGACAATGCCGACGATCTTGGCATCACTCCGATCCCAGCCAAGCCGCGCCGTGTCTCTCGCCCGGCGATTCAAGCCGTTGAAACGCAGTTTTCCGAAGACACCCTCGCAGAATGCCAGGCCTCACTGGCTGATACGACTGATGCATCGCAGCACGTTTCGACCCAACTTTATCGCAAGGGTCGCAACCTGACCTATTTCGTCCCGACCGCCATGGCGCAGGGTGAAAACCAGGTCGCCCTGCCAACAGGAGAACTGATCGATGGCCGTCGTGCGCACGCGCGGGTCATATCGGTCAACACGCGTGACACCTCGGCCGGTCTTTACGAGGTACCCGCCCATCTTTGCGCCCAACATTTTCCCGGTGCCCGCAGCGTTCAGATCCGCTTTGCAGGTTAAGCCTTAACCGGGCTTTAACCACATTTCGTCAATGGTCCGGGCATGTCGGATCAGCTCGCCTTTGACGAAGCCGCCTTGCCTCTGTTCGATCTCCCGTCCCAGGCCGATCGGTTGCCGTCTTACATCCGCGATCATCGCAAACGTCTACGCGACCGGTTTTTGGATGGCGGTCCCAATGCGGTCGCCGACTATGAACTGTTGGAACTGGTCCTGTTTCGCGCCATTCCGCGCCGTGATGTCAAACCGATAGCACACAAGCTGTTGGAAACGTTTGGGGATTTTGCGGCGACTCTTTCGGCCCCTCGCGAGCGTTTGATCCAGGTTGAAGGTGTCGGAGATGCTGTGATCACAGAGCTGAAAGTCGTGGAAGCAGCGGCGCATCTATTTGCCCGAACCCGGGTCATGGACCGCCCCGCGATCACAGGATGGGACGCTTTGGTCAGCTATTGTCGCACCGCGATGGCACATCGCGAAACCGAACAGTTCCGCGTTCTCTTTCTTGACCGCAAGAACATCCTGATCGCGGACGAAGAACAAGCAAGGGGCACCGTTGACCACGTACCTGTCTATCCGCGCGAAGTTGTCAAACGCGCCTTGGTCCTCAATGCATCTTCACTGATCCTGGTGCATAATCACCCGTCCGGTGACCCTACCCCATCCGACAGCGATCTCGCCGTTACCCGTCAGATTGACGATGCCGCACGCGCCCTGTCCATTACTCTTCACGATCACCTTGTCATCGGGGCGAACGCCGAGTTTTCGTTTCGTGCACATGACTTGATCTGACAGCCTAGCGGACCCAGACCTCGACCCGCCGATTGACCTGTTTGCCCCAAACCGTGTCGTCACATGCCATAGGCAGGGATTCACCAAAGCCTGTCGCCGAAAGGGTCACAGGTGGCTCATCGATACGTGCCGAAACCGCCCGCAACACGGATCGTGCCCGGCGCTTGGACAGGCGCTGGTTGCCATCTGCCGGCCCAACCCCATCGGTAAAGCCTATGAACACCAGCTCACGTCCGTCGAACGCGCCTCGGCTAATTGCGTCGGCCAACCGTAAAACGTTGGTCGCAGACTGCGGGTCCAGGTCGCTCGACCCGTCTTGGAAACGGAACGTCAGCGTCAGGCGGTCCATTGTCATCAAGACACCGATCATGTCCCGCACAGACGCCATTGCAGCTGGCTCGGCATCCGCGGCCAGGACGGCGTTTGCAATCCGGGCGCCCTGCCTCTCGAAGGCAATACGTCCAATCGCTTGATCCACGAATCCTAACGATCGAATAACCGGTTGCGCTTCGGGAGACCGCGCAAAGGCAATAAAATCTCGAACCACTTTTGGCTGTCTTGCTCCTATTCGATGCAAGAACAGGGGTTGGGTCGACGGATAGTCCTCTGCACGAATGGACTCTCGCGTGGCTGGTGTTGCCAAACCACAAGCGCCGCTGATGACCAGGGGAACGGCATTTCCCATCATGGAAAATGGTACCAAACCCAGGGCTGCTGGATCATGGGCGACAGCATCCGCCAAGTCGCGCCCTGACTGGTGCCGGATCGCGTCGCCAAGTTGCCCACTAGGGTTCAGCACATTGCGAGAGACAACGGCTCCCTCCAGCAGGTGCAGGATCACGGCAAGATCCGGACCATCCAATTGAGACCAATTCTTTGTTCGTCCCGCCAGCAAACTGTCCAGTTGATCCACGGTCACCATGGCGCGCGGATTGCCGGGCGCAACGATCGGCACCATGGCATCCAAGGCGACGACATCCTGGCGGACCTGTCCCTGCCCCGCGACGCGACCGAGCGACAAGTCAACCTCACCATCGACAAGTTGATCCAGAGCGTTTTCTTCAACTTTCCCTTTGAATCGGGCCACCAAACGCCCGGCATCAGGGTTGCCAAGCTCCCATGTGATCGCGGCGTCTCCGATGAACACACTGCGAAAATCCAATCCCTCGCGTTCGGCAAAAACCTCAAGCAGCCCAGGCATCAAGCCGAACAACAAGTCTGCCGGACCGCCGACGCGCACACGTGCCACCATTGTATCGGGGTCAGGACATCCCGACCCAATGCAGGTAAGATTCCCCCCATCGATGGTCAGCGCCCCAAACTCGGTTTGAATGCGAAACAATTCACCATCGAAAGACGTCAGATCGCCCTCGATCGTCAGACTCCCGTCCGCTGTGGTCAATACGACAGGACCCGCCCAGAGGCTCCACGGACACAGCACAACAAAGATCAGCAAGCAGAAATGACGGAACATTAGGGTGGCAGGATCCCGATCAGCGCCCGGCCAGTCTCATGTCCTGAAGAAGGTTTTGCAACTCAATGGTTTCGCCCACCTTGTCACACCCCGGCACGGAAAGCGCGATATCGGTTGAGCTAAGGCGTCCCAAAGGCCCGGTCTGCACCGCCTTTGCCTTTATGACCTGATCGCAGTTGCCGGCCGTCACTGGCGCTTCTACGACCAAGCGAACCACGCCCCGTACCGGTGCAGTCGCAATCGGAAAGCTATAAATTTCTGCTGATGTGCCTGTGTCAAAGCCAAGTCGTGTCAGGTATCCACCAGAGCCCCGCATCGCCCGCGACGGTGATTTGGGGGACCCTGACCACACGTGACCAAACTGGTTCTTGCGCGCACCAAATTCATAAGCATGCATCTGCAACCGCTGCGGCCCGCTCCACATGATCGCGACATGTTGATATTCCGAGGCATCGGCCACTTCGACTGTTGCTTCGACAAACTGGTTCCCGACAGCAGCCTTAACATGCGTCGATCTAGATAAAGCAGGCATTCGCACGCTTAACTTGCCGTCTTGGTCAGTCACCCCGTCGACCGACAACGGCCCCTGAGACACCCGCACAATGCGATTTCCGTGGCAGGGCGCATTCAACTGTACGCGAACCGTCGACGCCGGCGCTGGTATCAAGCCCAACGTCATCTCACAGCCCCCGGATGCGCGCGCTTCGCGCTCAGGTTCAGCGCCTATCCGCGTTCTCATTGGCATGATCGGCGGGTTTTCCATGATGGGCGTCAGTGTTGCGGCAGGGGGGGTCGGCAAGGGGCGGGGCGTATCGCCAAGCTGCATCAAAGGGGCGGCATCCGGGGCGTCGTCAATCGTCGCAACCGGCACACCATCCGCCAAGAAATTCTGCATGACGTAGCCCGTCAGGAACGCGATCAGCAAAGCCATCAACGCCGTCACCACCCGGCGCCTATCCAGCGTTGCGAAAAACTCCATACCTGCCTCCACGGCCTGCTCTTACCTGGCAGATCCAGCTTCGCAGATCAGAGTAAGCGAATTCTTTCCGTTCGACCGCTTCCAGTGGACTCGACCCGCGAATTCATTTGCCAATTGAGTCGAATAGGCCACAGGCCACGATCGCGAACTATAGGGCGCCGTGGCAGTGTTTGAATTTCTTTCCGGAACCGCAGGGGCAGGCATCATTGCGTCCAGGATTGCCCCAGGTCGACGGATCACTCGCATCAAACCCAGCTGCAACGGCTTCATCCGTCGGAGCAGGAGGTGCCTCGGCAACCGGGGCCTGCGCCGCCTGCTGCTGAGCAAGCATTTGCTGCACCATTGCCTTTTGCTCTTCTTCGGTCATGGGGCGAATGTGAGCCAATTTCTCGGTCACCTCACCGCGCAGACCATCCAACAGACCTTCGAACAATTGGAAAGATTCCGTCTTGTATTCATTGACCGGATCGCGCTGCGCATAGGCCCGGAAGGATACAACAGACCGCAGATGTTCCAGCGTCAGAATATGTTCACGCCACTTGGCATCCATTGTCTGAAGCAGAAGCTGTTTTTCGATTGAACGCATTTGCTCGGCGCCGAATTGGGACGACTTGGCGTCCATGAATTCGTCGGATTTTTCATAAAGCCGTTCGCGAATATCGTCGTCGTCGACACCTTCTTCGTCCGCCCATTCGACGATCGGCACGGTAATGCCAATCTTCTGCTCGACCTCTGCCTTCAGACCTTCGGTATCCCACTGATCCGCGTAAGTTTTCGGAGGCATGTAAGTCTCAACCAGATCATCGATCACTTCGTGACGCATGTCCTGAACAATCTCGGCGACATCGTTGGTTTCCATGATCTCGCGACGCTGGCCGAAAATGACCTTTCGTTGGTCGTTCAACACATCGTCCAGCTTCAAAAGCTGTTTACGAATGTCAAAGTTGCGACCTTCGACTTTGGCCTGTGCGCGTTCCAACGACTTGTTCACCCAGGGGTGCTGGATGGCCTCGCCTTCCTGCATCCCAAGGGTATGCAACACTTTGTCCAAACGTTCCGACCCGAAAATCCGCATCAGGTCATCTTCCAGGCTCAGGAAAAATGCCGATCGGCCGGGGTCACCTTGACGACCCGACCGACCGCGCAACTGGTTGTCGATCCGTCGGCTTTCGTGGCGCTCGGTACCCAGAACGAACAACCCGCCCGCCTCTAGAACCTTTTTCTTGTCGTCGGCATGTTCGGCTTCAATTTGCGCCCGCAACTTTTCCGGATCCGCATCTGGATCTGCGTCCAACGCTGCCAGCACTTGCAATTCAACGTTGCCACCCAGCTGAATGTCGGTGCCCCGACCCGCCATGTTGGTCGCAATCGTCACCGCACCCGGACGACCGGCGTCGGCAATGATCTGGGCCTCTTGTTCGTGGTGGCGTGCGTTCAACACTTTGTGCGGAATGCCGTCTTTGGTCAGAATATCCGAGATAAACTCCGACCGTTCAATCGACGTGGTGCCAACCAGAACCGGTTGACCCTTTTCGTGGGCGCCCTTGATTTCCTCCACGACTCCGTCGAATTTTTCCTTGGCGGTGCGATAGATTTGATCGTCTTCATCAGCCCGCGCGATATCACGGTTCGTGGGGATTTCGACCACCCCAAGACCATAGATTTCCATGAATTCTTCGGCCTCTGTCGCAGCAGTACCGGTCATGCCAGCCAGCTTGTCGTACAGACGGAAATAGTTTTGGAAAGTCACGCTGGCCAAAGTCACGTTCTCTGGCTGGATTTGAACGCCTTCTTTCGCCTCGATCGCCTGATGGAGTCCGTCCGACAACCGTCGCCCGGCCATCATCCGTCCCGTAAATTCATCGATCAGCACGACCTCGTTGTCACGAACGATGTAATCCTTGTCCTTGGTAAACAGCTTGTGCGCCCGCAGACCCTGGTTCACATGGTGGACCAAAGTTGTGGATTCCGGATCATAAAGCGATTGGCTCTCAGGCAGGAATCCTGCTTCGTGCAAACGTGTTTCCAGAAACTCGTTGCCCTCGTCCGTATAGGTGACGTTCCGTGTTTTTTCATCCAACGAGTAATGCTCGTCCAACACCTCGGGGATCAACTTGTCGATGGTGATATAAAGTTCGGATCGATCCTCGGCAGGACCAGAGATGATCAGTGGAGTCCTGGCCTCATCGATCAGGATCGAATCCACCTCGTCCACGATGGCGAAGTAATGGTCTCTCTGGTTCATGTCCTCCAGCGTCGACTTCATATTGTCGCGCAGATAGTCGAACCCAAGCTCGTTGTTCGTCGCATAGGTGACGTCGGCCTTATAGGCCTCCTTCTTCTCGGCCTCATCCTGGCCGGGATAAACCACACCTGTCTTCATACCTACGGCGGCAAACACTTTGCCCATCCAGTCGCTATCACGTTTGGCGAGGTAATCGTTCACCGTAACCACATGCACGCCACGACCCGTCAAAGCGTTCAGATAGGCCGGGAATGTCGCGACCAGCGTCTTGCCTTCCCCAGTCTTCATCTCGGCAATATTGCCCTGATGCAGGAAAATCCCGCCAACCAGCTGGACATCGAAAGCGCGCAGCCCCAGGGCCCTACGCGCCCCTTCACGACAGTTGGCAAAGGCCTCGGGCAAAAGGCTGTCAAGGGACTCACCATCCGCGACACGCCTTTTGAATTCGTCCGTCTTGGCGATCAGGCCTTCGTCAGACAGCGCCCCGAACTCAGGCTCCAATGCGTTGATCTTTTCAACCAACGCTCCGGTCGCCTTGACCTTACGGTCATTGGCAGTGCCAAAAACCTTCTTCGCAATCGTTCCAAATCCGAGCATTCAAATAGCCTTGTTCCGCCGACCTGACGCAGCTGTGTAGGGGGATACGCTTGCCCGTACCTCTGGCCCGCCATAGAAGGGCAAGACGATTACCGCCTTACCAACGTTCTGCGATGTAAGGGCCGTGTTTCAGACTGTCAACGTCGCGGGCCAGCGCGGCAAAAAGTGAGGTAGAACTATGACTTTCAAACACACACTGTCGGTTCTTGCGACCGCCGTTGTTTTCGGCCTTCCAGGCAGCGCCATCGCCCAGGACGCCACAACCGCAGAAACCGTCGTCGCGACGGTCAACGGTACCGATATCACGCTTGGACACATGATCGTGCTCAAGCAACGCTTGCCCGAACAGTACCGACAGCTTGCACCCGAAATTCTTTTCGACGGCATTCTTGATCAGCTTGTGCAGCAAACCCTTTTGGGCCAGCAAACCGATGAACTTCAACTCGGTACGCGCCTGACATTGGAAAACGAAGAACGTGCCCTGCGCGCCAACGAAGAGATTCAACGTATCGCCCTTGCAGCCATGACCGACGAAGCGCTGCAGGCAGCCTATGACGAAACCTTCGGTGCGGCTGAACCAACCTCTGAATTTAATGCCTCTCATATTCTGGTGGAAACCGAAGAAGACGCCCAGGCCCTGATCGTCGAACTGGAAGGTGGAGCGGATTTCGCCGAACTCGCCAAAGAAAAATCTACCGGCCCCTCCGGCCCTCGTGGCGGTGAACTGGGCTGGTTTGGCCCTGGCGCAATGGTTGCCCCTTTTGAAGAGGCCGTAATGACGATGGAAGTAGGAGCAATCTCGGCCCCGGTTCAAACCCAATTCGGCTGGCACGTGATCAAGCTGAACGAATCGCGCGAAGCGGCGGCCCCGACGCTTGACCAGGTGCGTGGCGAGCTTGCGGATCAGATTCAACGTGATGCAATCGAAGGCCACGTGACCGCCTTGACCGATGGCGCTGACGTGACCCGCAAGACCGTCGAAGATGTCGATCCCGCCTTGCTGGACGATTTGTCTCTGCTGGGGCTCTGACATGGTTTCAGGTCTGCCCGTTTCGCCCCTTGCACCTAAGGATGGATTTCCCAATCTGCCCGTGATTGCCGGTGTTCGTTTCTCGACAGTCGAAGCTGGCATCAAGTATCGGGACCGGGCCGACCTCATGTTGGCAGAGCTGGCGCCCGGAACCACAATTGCAGGCACGTTTACCCGGTCGCAAACGCGCTCGGCCCCGGTCTTGGACTGCGAATCCAAGCTGGACGGCGAATCCACGGCCGGGGCGGCGTTTTTGGTGAATTCCGGAAACTCTAACGCTTTCACCGGGATCGACGGGGTTAGGTCGGTACGGGCCATCACGGGGGCGGTCAGCCACATTATGGGTTTGCCAGAACATCGGGTCTTCACCAGCTCTACCGGCGTGATCGGCGAGCCCTTGCCCCACAACAAAGTCACTGACGCACTGGCCGACCTGAAATCGGGCCTTTCCGCATCTCGTATCCAGGACGCCGCCCAGGCGATCATGACCACCGATACGTTTCCAAAAGGTGCCACCCGACAGGTGCAGATTGGCGGCGAAACAGTCTCTATTTCGGGGATTGCGAAGGGTTCCGGCATGATCGCCCCCGATATGGCGACGATGTTGGTCTATATTTTCACCGACGCGAAAATCGCGCGCGATGACCTGCAACCCTTGGTCAGCGGTCTGTGCAATCAGACTTTCAATTGCATCACCGTCGACAGTGACACATCCACGTCCGACACTCTTCTTGTTGCCGCTACCGGCGCTTCCGGTGTCGACGTTGCAGGCAACGGCACCTTTGCTGCCGCCCTTTTCGACGTCATGGATGATCTCGCTAAACAAGTCGTTCGCGACGGCGAGGGTGCAACCAAGTTTGTCACCGTTTCCGTGTCCGGTGCCGCAGATAGCACCGACGCACGGCGCGTCGCGTTTTCAATCGCCAATTCGCCTCTGGTAAAAACTGCGGTTGCCGGCGAAGATCCGAACTGGGGTCGTGTGGTCATGGCCGTCGGAAAGTCTGGCGCCAAGGCTGACCGCGACAAGCTTTCGATCTCTTTTGGACCTGTTCTTGTTGCTGAAAATGGCAAGGTGGCAGGTGGCTATTCGGAAGCCGACGCCGCCGCGCATATGAAGGGTGAAAATGTCACTATTTCGGTGGATTTGGGCCTGGGCTCCGGGGAATCCACTGTCTACACCTGCGATCTGACGGCTCAGTATATCGCCATCAACGCGGATTATCGGTCGTGAAAACCCTGCTGGTCACGGCCGTTGCGCTGATCGACCCGGATGGTCGCGTGCTGCTTGCTCAACGACCCGAAGGTAAGTCGATGGCCGGCCTTTGGGAATTTCCGGGCGGCAAAGTGGAACCGGGCGAAACCCCCGAAGCCGCCTTGATCCGCGAGCTTGACGAAGAACTGGGCATCGAGACCTGGGAAAGCTGCCTTGCTCCGCTGACCTTCGCCAGTCACAGCTATGATGACTTTCACCTGTTGATGCCGCTTTTTGCTTGCCGCAAGTGGGGTGGCACACCGACGTCACGCGAGGGTCAGTCGTTGGCATGGGTTCGTGCCAATAAATTGCGCGAATTCCCCATGCCGCCAGCAGATGTTCCTCTTATTCCTATACTAAGGGATTGGTTATGACCCATATGTGGCGTTCTTTCGGCTAAAGAACTCATATTTGGGGTGTTCTTAACGATTTTTTGAGATATGCATGAAAGTGCGTATGAGGGATCGGCATAATGCTTAAGACTATCATCATGGGTAGCTGCGTGTCGGTTCAGGGAGTATTTGTTCAAGCGTTCGCCGACGGTCGAATTTCGGTCCGAGTAGGTTCACGCGTCTTTCGTGGTTTTCCGGTCTGAACCGTTCCACGCTACCGAATAAAAAAGCGCCACTGATACAGTGGCGCTTTTTCTCGTTGATTGGTCATCTGACCTAGCCAAATTGCGGTCAGGTAAGAGTCCGTTCTACCTCTTCACGCTCGAAGATCTCGATCACGTCATCCGCACGAATGTCGTCATAGTTCTCGAATGCCATACCGCATTCCTGACCCGACTGAACTTCCGCGACCTCATCTTTGAAACGCTTCAATGTCTTCAGCGTCCCTTCGTGGATCACCACGTTGTCGCGCAAAAGACGAACACCTGCAGACCGCCGCGCAACGCCCTCGGTCACCAGACAACCGGCGACCTTGCCGACGTTGGATACCTTGAAGACCTCTTTGATCTGCGCGTAACCGATAAAGTTCTCGCGAACTTCGGCGCTCAGAAGACCCGAAGCGGCGGCTTTAACATCATCCACAAGGTCATAAATCACGCTGTAATAGCGGATTTCCACGCCTTTCTGGTTTGCTGCATTTCGCGCCGAGGCGTTTGCCCGCACGTTAAAGCCAAAGACGGGTGCGCCCGATGCTTCGGCAAGACCGATATCGGATTCCGTGATCGCTCCGACGCCCGAATGCAAAACCCGGACACGAACTTCGTCGTTACCGATTTTCTCCATCGCCTGAACAATGGCCTCGGCAGAACCTTGTACGTCCGCTTTCACAACGACCGGCATTTCGGCGACACTTTCGTCGTCCTTGGCCTTTTGCATCAACTGTTCCAGCGTGGTCGCCGCACCAGCCGCCGCGCGTTTTTCTTTCGCAGCATTGGCACGATATTCAGCGATCTCACGCGCCTGGGCTTCGGTATCGACCACGTTTAGAACATCGCCAGCTTCCGGTGTACCGTTCAACCCAAGCACCTCGACCGGCACTGATGGCCCGGCTTCGTTGACACGTTTGCCGTGATCGTCCTCTAGCGCGCGAACCTTGCCCCACTGTTCACCGACGACAAAGATATCGCCCTGTCGCAGCGTACCGTTCTGGACCAGAACCGTCGCAACGGGGCCGCGGCCCACGTCCAGTTTAGCCTCGATAACCGCACCCAAAGCCGCGCGCTCGGGATTGGCCTTCAATTCAAGAATTTCGGCCTGAAGCGCGATCGCTTCCAAAAGCTCATCCAGGCCCTGACCAGTTTGTGCCGAGACCTCAACATCCTGCACTTCGCCGGACATCTTTTCGACGATTATTTCGTGCTGCAGCAGATCGGTTCGCACCTTGTCCGGGTTTGCGGCGGGCAGGTCGATCTTGTTGATCGCCACGATGACCGGAACTTCGGCTGCCTTGGCGTGGTTGATGGCTTCGACCGTCTGCGGCATGACCGCATCGTCGGCAGCAACAACAAGAACAACGATGTCCGTCACATTGGCACCGCGGGCCCGCATCGAGGTGAAGGCAGCGTGGCCGGGCGTATCCAGGAATGACAGAACCTGACCGCTCTCGGTGGTGACCTGATAGGCACCGATATGCTGCGTGATGCCCCCGGCCTCGCCACCGGTCACATTCGCATTCCGGATCGCATCCAAAAGCGACGTCTTGCCGTGGTCAACGTGACCCATGATCGTGATGACCGGCGGGCGCGATTCAAGATCTTCGACCTTGTCCTCAACCGACTCAATGACGTCTTCCACATCAGCGTCGCTGACGCGTTGAACCTTGTGGCCAAACTCTTCGATGATCAACTCGGCGGTATCGGCGTCGATCGACTGGTTCTGCGTCGCCATGATTCCGTTGGTCATCAGCGACTTGACCACATCGGCCACACGTTCGGACATCCGGTTGGCAAGCTCGCTGACAACAATCGCTTCAGGCAGCTGTACCGTGCGAACAACCTTCTCACGCTCTTGCGCTCCGCCCATGGCTTTCTGGCGTGCGCGTTCCTGCTTGCGCTTCATGGCGGCCATGGATTTTTGGCGACCGCCTTCACCGCCAGCAAGGGCTTGATTCAGCGTCAGCTTGCCTGAACGGCGTCCGCTCGTATCGCGGTTACCGCGACCGCCACGATTATCACGACGGGCGTTTTCGCGCTCGTCCCGTTCGCGGCCCTTCGGAGCAGGCTTGGCACCACCACGGGCAGGCTGAGCAGCCGCCGGTTCAGGATCTGCCGGGGCAGGAGGAGCTGCCGCCGCGCGTGTCTTGGCTTCCTCGGCTTCACGCTTCTTGCGTTCTTCTTCTTCGGCTTTGGCCTTGGCTTTCTCAGCGCGTTCACGCTCTTCGCGTTCCTTGGCTTCTATGTCAGCCCGACGCCGCTCACGTTCTTCGGCACGCGCCTTTTCCTCGGCTTCGCGCTGGCGCGACTCTTCGGCTTCACGCGCTTTCGCGTTGGCCAGAGCCTTCATGCGGCGTTCAAGCTCGGCATCCGTGATACCAGCTGGACGCTTGGAGGGATCAGACGCAGGCGATCCAGCGCCGGAACGGCTGGTGGAACTGGCAGTCCCAGGCTTGGGGACAACCACACGCTTGCGCTTGGTCTCGACCACAACGTTCTTCGTCCGGCCGTGGCTAAAGCTTTGCTTCACCTGACCAGGTCCGCGCGTGCGCAGTCCAAGAGTTTTTTTGCCGTCACTATCGCTCATGTGGTCTTCTTAACTTTCCGCCGCCCCAGAGGGAGGCAATTCGCGAACGCCAGATAGCCGGATGGCGTCCTCTCTGATCCTCTCAGTGAGTCCGCCAAATCCCAGCGCCGCATGTATCACACGTTCGCGCCCAAAGGACAAACCCAATTCTGAGGAGGTCAGAACCTCAAAAAACGAACCCCGTCCGCCCGGGGCATAGAGTTTCGACTTACCGCGTTCGGATCCGTCCGAAGCCTGAAATAAAATTCGGGCGTCCTCGCGTCCAAGCCAGTCTTTAACCTTCTCAAACCCCGCAACCGCACGTCCGGCCTTCCTGGCCATGGATATCCCGTCGATCAGGCGTTTCGCCAATAGGGCTTCGACGTCTTCGATCAGAGTTTCGGGTACATCAACCGGTCTTTTGGCCGATCGGGCAAACAGCCGCTTTTTCACGGCGGTTTCCAGCGCAGACCTCTCTGCTGCTACCCAAATGCCCCGTCCTGGCAGTTTTTCAAGAACATCCGGCACAATTTTTCCGTCGGGACTGACCGCGAATCGGATCAGCCCGCGTTTGGGCTGAACCTCTCCGGTTGCGATACAGCGTCTCTCGGGATCAGGGAGATGCTTTTTTTTGCCGCCGCGGGACATCTGCGCGCGTCTCCGAAGCCTGAGATCAGGCCTCGGCCTCCTCGACTATTGCTTCGTCACCTTCTTCGGCCTCGTCAGCTTCCAATTCTGACGGATCGACCCAGCCCAACTGAATGCGCGCCGTCATGACCATGTTCTGAGCTTCTTCCAGACCGACGTCGAACTTCTCCAGCAAACCGTCATCTTTCGTCCGTTCGCCATCAACGGTGGTCCAGCCGCCAGCCAATTCCCAATCGGCGCAGGTGGCAAAATCTTCCAGGGATTTAACCCCATCTTCCGCCAGAACCTCGATCATCTGCGGTGTCAAACCTTCAAAGGCGAACAGGCTGTCCTCGGCACCCAATTCACGGGCGCGTTCCTCTGCCTTGCGGTTCTGTGCATCCAGATAGTCACGGGCACGGGCCTGAAGCTCGTTCGCTGTGTCCGAATCAACACCGTCGATTACCAACAGTTCGTCGGCCTCCACATAGGCGACCTCTTCCAGGTTGGTGAATCCTTCGGACACCAGAAGCTGCGCGAAGAATTCGTCCAGATCCAATGCAGCCATGAACAGCTGAGTGCGAACTTCGAATTCCTTCTGACGACGCGCAGATTCTTCTTCCTCGGTCATGATATCGATATCCAGACCCGTCAACTGAGACGCCAGACGCACGTTCTGACCACGACGACCAATTGCCAGGGAAAGCTGTTCTTCGGGAACCACGACTTCGATCCGCTCGGCTTCTTCGTCTAGAACCACCTTGGAAACCTCGGCAGGCTGAAGCGCGTTCACCAGGAAGGTTGGCGCATCTTCGTTCCATGGAATGATGTCGATTTTTTCACCCTGAAGTTCGTTCACAACGGCCTGAACACGGCTGCCGCGCATACCGACACAAGCGCCGACCGGATCGATCGATCCTTCATAAGAGATAACGGCGATCTTCGCCCGGCTGCCGGGGTCACGCGCAACGGCTTTGATCTCGATGATGCCGTCGTAAATCTCGGGCACTTCCATCTTGAACAGTTCGGCCATGAATTCCGGTGCTGTCCGGCTGAGGAAAATCTGGGGGCCGCGCACTTCCCGGCGCACATCCTTGATGTAACAGCGGATACGATCGCCCGGACGATAGCTTTCGCGCCCGATCTTTTCATTGCGGCGCAACACGCCCTCTCCACGGCCCACATCGACGATGACGTTTCCATATTCCTCGCGTTTGACCACACCGTTGATTATGGTGTGCGCGCGGTCTTTGAATTCTTCGTACTGACGATCACGCTCGGCCTCGCGGACCTTTTGCAAGATCACCTGCTTGGCTGATTGAGCAGCGATCCGGCCCATCTCGACCGGAGGGACTTCCTCGACAAAGGTGTCGCCGGGTTTGGGATCGTCCATATACTGCCGCGCTTGCTCGGGCGTCATCTGGGCCTGGTAGTTCTCAAGCTCTTCCTCGTCGGGATCGATCACCGTGCGCACGCGGGTAAAAGTCGCCTTGCCGGTCTTGCGGTCAATCGACACCCGAATGTCCATCTCGGCGCCATAGCGAGACTTGGCGGCACGCGCCAAACTTTCCTCCATCGCCTCAACCACAAGGCCGGGGTCGATCATCTTTTCGCGCGCGACCGCCTCGGCCGTTTGCAAAAGTTCAAGCTGGTTTGCGGAAGTAATCGCCATGTCTCAGGTCTCCTCGTCGCCATCTATGATGGTCTGTACTTCGTCAAATTGTGTCTCATCCACCGACCCGGCATCTTTGCGGGCCCGCAGAACGTCGCGGATCAATTCGTCGGTCAGGACAAGCTTGGCGTCACTCAACCATTCGAATTTCAATCCGATCACGGCTGGGGCGCCATCCACTTCGATTTCGATAAGTACTTCGTCGCCCTCTGTGCCCTGCAGCACGCCTTTGAACCGCTTGCGCCCGTCGATCTGCGTTTCGGTTTCCAGCTTGGCTTCATAGTCGACCCAGGTGTCGAAATCCTTCAACCGGGTCAAGGGCCGGTCGATCCCCGGCGAAGATACCTCAAGCGAATAAGCATCTTCGATCGGATCTTCTACATCAAGGGACGCGCTGATCGCCGTGGAAATCGCAGCACAGTCATCGACCTCGATCCCGCCATCCGGCCGCTCGGCCATGATCTGCAGGGTTTCGGTCTTTCCGCCCATCAATCGGACGCGCACAAGCTCAAACCCCAAGTCCTCGATCACCGGCGTGATGATCTCGGCAAGGCGTTTGTCGATACTGGTTTTCGCAATCAGGTCAGACATATCGTCCAGGCATAAAAAAACGGGCCAGCGGGCCCGTGAATGTTTCCGGTGGAGCCTTGGGGGTGGAAGCCGAGGCGCCGCTGTTGCAAGCCATATAGGCGCATGGCGTAAACTCTGCAAGCACAAAGCGGCCGACGCCAGGTCAGAGCGGTCAATCCGGCGGCTCATTGCCCAAGAACAAAGTCCGCCACTACTGGGTAATGATCGGTCGGCCAGACATCCCCAAGCTTGTCGCGAAAGACCATTGGTGCCCCGACAAGCCGCACGCGTCCAGAAAACCCAAGGTGGTCGATGGCCCCAAACAGGTTCAAGCCGCGATCGAAATGATAGGTGGCACCCTGCACCGGGGCGAATGCAAGGCCCACCGTCTCAAGCGTTTCAAGCAGCCCGGACCCCAGACGTGCATTCAGATCGCCTGCCAGAAAAACCGTTTCTCCTGCGTCGATCCAGGGCCTGATCCGCGCTGCGACCAGGGCCATCGATTTTCGTCGATTGCCGAGACTGGCATAGTCGGTATGCACGTTGACGACCCGAAACGCACCGCCGTCCGCGCGATTTCGAAACCGCACCCAAGACGCAAACGCCGGGTAAGAACCGTTGAACGTGCGCGAATAGATGACGTCGGGCGTATCGGAAAAAAAGAACCATCCTTGATCCAGGACTTCGAACTTGTCGCGACGATAAAGCACCGGCTGAGTCGACGGGAAAACGCGCCAGTCGCCAGTCGCGGCCGCCTTGTACTTGGGGTTTTGTTGCAAAAGCCAGTCTCGGGCCAGGTTCACACTGTCATCATCGCCCCCCTGGAACGTCTCCATCTCCTGGAAAGCAATGATATCTGCACCTATCGCTTTGATCGTTCGGTCCAAGGGCGCCTTGCGCCGGCCCCACATGGTTTTCGACCACAGACCACTGTCAGCGCGCATAGCGATGTAATGCACGTTGTATGTTGCCAATCGCACCGCACCTTCAGGGCGTTCGGTCAGGTTCGGACCGCGAGACTGTCGCAAACTCTGGCAAGCGACGGTTGTGATCACAACCGCCAGAAAAATGATCGCCAGCTTTGCCCATCTTGTCCACATTGGGCTAGTTTAGCTTTGGCAATTTCAAAGAAAACGAATTCTTTTCCACGAAGGTCGCAACGACCAAAACGGAAATCGCCCCGCACGATAGCGAGGCGATCTCTGGTTAAATAAGTGAGTGAGTCGGGGGTTAACCGATAAAGTTTTGCGTCAGCCAGAAACGTCCGCAGTATTTTGCCTTGGGGTCAAAAGCCACGGCTGTACTAACCTTCTTGACCCGGCGATCCAGGATGTTTTTCCGGTGGCCAGGTGAATTCATCCAAAGATCGACCGAGTGGCGCGCCAAAGACGCATATGAATGTGCGGGCAGCGCCTTGCCTTCATAGGTCGCGAACTGGCAGGAACTCGAGCTCAGAATTTTAAAGCGGCGATTATCGATCTGATACCGATGTACCATGCCGATGTTTTCTGACCCGGTTCTGAATTTGACGCCCGCTTTCTTGACCCGTTGCTTCAATGTCGCCGAGCCGGCAACCGTGCTCTTGTGGGTCAATTGTTGGGTCTTCGCCATCCACTGGCTGTGCTTTTTGGCCTGCGTGGCAAGCCCGTTGCCTGCGTCGCCAACCTTAGGCAACCCGGCGCGGCACCGGTGATAGTTCACCTCGGCACGAATGGCTTTGTCCAACAGATCCTGATTGATGCGCCCGGTGGGCACAATTGTTTCGGCGGCAGACTTTGATACAGACCGGCTACAGGCCTGGGCAAGCGTAGGCGCGGTTAGCAGCACCGCCACACCCACACATAGGGCCGTGATCCTCGATTTCATTCCCCAGGTATCCCTTATCACTAAGCACCCCTCACCACGCCACCCAATCGCCCAATTGGGGCGAATCCAAGGCGAGGGATCGGCAGACGTTTGGAAATTGATAACTTTTCCCGGCATTGTTCACAAAGCAAGAACTACGCCTTTGAGCGGTAATTTGCGAATTTCTTGAACAACTGCCGACTATTTAGACGTTCTTGCGATGTAATCGGTGATCCGAATCAGCTCGGCACTGATTCCCGGTTCGCTCAATGCGTGACCGGCCCTGGGGATGACCTTCAGGGTCGACGCGGGCCAGTTTTCGGTCAACCGAAACGCCGTGGCCGGGGGGCAAATCATGTCGTACCTGCCCTGGACTACCCAGCCGGGTATGTCTGCAATCACGTTCAGGTTCGACTCGATCCAACCGTCATGGTCCAGAAAGCCGCTGTTCACGAAATAGTGGTTTTCGAGCCGGGCAAACGCCCGCGCAAATTCAGCAGGGCTGTCTCCGCCGGGCCCATCGTTGCTGATCGACGCCAGGGTGTTTTCCCAACTGGCCCAAGACCGCGCAAATCTCGTTTCACTTCCGCGATCACCGGAAAACAGGCGCCGCGCATAGGCGTTGATCAGATCGTCTTGTTCGTCCTTTGGAATGATGTCGATAAACCGACGCCAGACATCCGGCCAGAACGCTCCGGCGCCACCGCCATAGAACCATTCCAGTTCCGCCTTGGTCATCAGGAAAACGCTGCGCAGAACCAAATGCGACACCCGATCCGGGTGGCTAATGGCGTAAATCAACGCGAGAGTAGCCCCCCAACTGCCCCCAAAGACCACCCAATTGGACAAACCAAGCGTTTCGCGGATCAGTTCGATATCGTCGACGAGATGCCATGTCGTGTTGTTTTCAATACTGGCATGCGGCCGCGACCGCCCACAGCCGCGCTGATCGAACAGAATGATCCGATACACATTCGGATCAAAATATCGGCGCATGGCTGGCGAACATCCTCCGCCGGGACCACCGTGCAAGACAACCACGGGCAAACCATCCGGACGCCCGCACTGTTCCACATAGACACGATGACCGTCGCCAACGTCCAAGACCCGCTGATCGAACGGGTCAATCGGCGGGTAGAGATACTGTGACGCAGTTTTTTTACCTGACGGTCTGTCCATGCCCGACTTATATACAGGATACCGAGCCGATTCACGGCACTTTTTCACTTAGGGACAGCAGGCCTCCGCATGGCTCAGACTTCGACCATCGACAACGCCGAAATTGACAAATTCCAGGCCATGGCCGCGGAATGGTGGGATCCGAATGGAAAGTTCAAACCGCTTCATATGCTCAATCCCTGCCGTCTGGATTACATCACCAACCAGATCGCGGCCGAGTTCGACAGGGATTTGACCTCTGCCCTGCCTTTTGCGGGGCTGCGCATCCTTGATATCGGCTGCGGAGGCGGGCTCCTCAGCGAACCCATGGCGCGATTGGGCGCCGAGGTCGTGGGTGCAGATGCCGCCGAGAAAAACATCCCCGTCGCCCAGATCCATGCCGATGAACAGGGTCTCGATATCGATTATCGCCACACCTCTGCCGAGGCTTTGGCCGAGGCTGGCGAAAAATTTGACGTGGTTCTGAATATGGAGGTCGTCGAGCACGTCGCCGATCCCCTGGTCTTTTTGACGGCCTGCCGTGATCTTTTGAAAGACGGCGGGCTGATGTTGTGTTCGACCATCAATCGCAACCCCAAAAGCTTTGCTGTCGCCATTATCGGGGCCGAAGTCATCATGCGCTGGTTGCCAAAAGGCACCCACGATTGGTCCAAGTTCATAACACCTGACGAGCTATACGACTTAATCGCCAAGGCAGGTCTGGACCCGGTCGACCGGAAGGGGTTTGTCTTCAATCCGCTAACCTGGAACTGGAGCATTTCTGACCGCGATGTGTCAGTGAACTACGTCACGACTTCACTTCGTCAGCCACAGGTTCCTCAAAACGAGTCCTGAGTTCGCGCATGACCGGCAAAGTCGCGCGCACCTTGTCTTCCCCAATTGCATGCACCACGTCCGACAAGATCGGCGCGATTGCCTGAAGGGCGGCGTCGCGTGCTTTGCGCCCCGAGGGGCTGATTGCAACGAACTTGCGCCGGGCGTCGTCCCAATCGGGGCGAACATGCACATACCCCGCCCATTCCAACTTGCCGATGGTGTTCGTCATTGCTCCGCGTGTGACATGAAACGCCCGCGCCAATTGGGCCGGGGTTCTCTCTGCTCCACCGCGTGCAAGATGGTGCAGAACCGAGAAATGACTCAGCTCCATCCCTTTGGGCAAGGCCTTGGCAAGCTGGGCACGGGCCAGCTGATCCGCCATGAACATTTCACTGAACAAGGCGATAGCAAGTTGATCCGCGGTGTCTTTTTCTTTTGGCATCAGGCTTTTCGATATGTGCGTTCGTGTGTCAGCGACGGCAAGCGACGCCTTACATCTTCAACGCGATCCAAGTCCAAATCAACCAAGGCAACACCGGGCAAATCGCCGCTGTCCACCAAAACCTTCCCCCAGGGGTCAACCACCAGGGAATGCCCATAGGTGCTGCGCTGTTTCCCGCGCGAGACTTCATGCGTTCCGCATTGCGCGGGTGCAAGAATAAAGCTGCCCGTCTCGATCGCGCGGGCCCTAAGCAATACTTCCCAATGGGCAGCGCCGGTTTCGGGCGAAAACGCGGATGGAACCGTGATGATCTTGGCCCCGGCCTTGGACAATCCGCGAAACAGGTATGGGAACCGCAAGTCGTAGCAAATCGTCATCCCGACCGGCACATCTCCAACGGCAGACAAGACAGCTTCGCCACCGGGGCGATATCCATCGCTTTCGCGGTACGTCTCTGTCTCCGAGATGGTCACGTCGAACATATGGATTTTGTCGTACCGCGCCGCGATATCTCCCGCAGGGGAAATCAGGAACGACCGATTGACGAACCGGTCGCCTTCCTCGGATTTCAAGGCCAGCGATCCGATCAAGACCCAGACGCCCAACCGCTCTGCCTGGGCACGGATGGCAGCCAGAGTCGCATCGTCGGCCTCGGTCACAAGCACCTGGTTTTGATGTGTTCGGCTGGCAGACACGCAATTGGTAACTTCGGGCGTCAGCACGAATCCCGCGCCACCCGCCACGGCATCATCAATATAGGACTCAACAGTCTTCAGGTTTTCGGCCGGATTATCCGACGACGTAAGCTGAATCAGCCCGACGCGCATCACGCGACCAACAGAGGGTCAAGTTTGCCCGCGTGATCCAAGGCCCGCAGATCGGTAAAACCACCAACGTGATACCCATCTACAAAAATCTGCGGCACGGTATAGCGACCGTTCGCGCGCTGCATCATCTCTTGGCGACGATCAGGATCGCGCCGCACATCGATTTCGGAAAAGCTGACCCCCTTGTCGGTCAGCATCCGTTTGGCGGCGAGGCAAAAGCCGCAAGTGGGCGATGTGTATATCTCGATTGTCTTCATCGGGTCAGATCCTTGGATTGGATCTGTATTTAGGTGCTTTTCTCGACCCTTGCCAGCACGAGAACAAAAACCCGCTTTGCGCCCGCCGCATGAAGCGCCTCGGTGCAGGCCGTCATCGTTGCCCCAGAGGTCATCACATCATCTATTATGCAGACATCTCGCCCCCGCAACAGTGACCGCCTTTGGGGATTGGTCTGAATGGCCCCATCCATGTTCTGATACCGTTCTTCAATCGACATTCCGTCCTGTACCGGGGTTCGCCGCGTTCTTGTCAAAGCGTCAGGACCAGCCTCAAAACCGGTAAGATTTGCCAGTGCCCGCGCCAACTCTGCCGACTGATTGAACCGCCGCATTAATAGCCGCGACCAATGGATGGGAACCGGAACGAACAGAACGTCATCTGGCAAGATCGGGCGGCCCGCCCGCCACATCCACTCGGCGGCGGGGGCTGCAAGATCGGTGCGATCGCCGTGCTTCAGCGACAAGACAAGGCGCCGCCCCAGATCGCGATAGGCAATCGCAGCGCGGCCTGCCTCCCAGGGGCGTGGAACCGCAAGACAGACGTCACACAGCTCCTTCTGGTCGCTGTCGCCGGGTAAGGCACAACCACAACTGTCGCAAACCAAACCTGACAAAAATGGCGTCTGTCGCCAGCAATCGGCGCATAACCCGCCGTGTTCTTCAACCAAACCAGTGCAAACCAGGCACTGGGCTGGATAAATCCAGGATATGGCGCGTTGCAATCCCCGCATGGACCCTTACCTTCTGCCGGATCATGACCGCCGCACGTCTTACAGATCGCACCGCGCTATTGCGCCAACGCGCCCGCGCTTCAAAAAGGCCTGCGCTGTTCCTGCATGACGAAGCAGCATTCGAGATCGAAGAAAGACTGAACGAGGTTAACAAAGCGTTTAACGCCCCTGCACTCATTGGCCATATCACACCGCCTATAGCCCGGCTCTTTCCCGACGCAGCATTCTCATCGGACGATGAACAGTTGGCGCTCCCGGGAAATCACGACCTTGTTGTGCATGCCTTTGGCTTGCATTGGGCCGATGACCCGATTGGCCAAATGGTCCAATCGCGACTGGCACTGGTCCCTGACGGCATGTTCATTGGGGTGCTTTTCGCTGGTGCCACACTTCAAGAATTGCGCGCCGCCTTGGCCGAGGCAGAGACCCGACTGACCGGCGGACTGTCCCCCCGTGTGTTGCCAATGGGCGATATCCGCGACCTCGGCGGGCTTGTCCAACGTGCAGGCCTGGCGCTGCCGGTGGCAGATAGCCGCAAGATCACCGTTCGCTATCCCGATCTGGGAACTCTTTTCTCAGATTTGCGCGGCATGGGCGAAACAAACGCCCTTTCCAACCGCCACAAATCTGTGCCGCCCCGAGACCTGTTCCAGGTGACCGAAGATATTTACAAACAAAGCTTCGCCGACTCCGATGGCTATCTGACTGCAACCTTTGAATTGGTGTTTCTTACCGGCTGGGCCCCGTCGGAAACGCAGCAAAAACCCTTGTCGCCCGGATCGGCTCAGCACCGGCTTGCCGATTTCCTCGGAGTAGACGAAGTTTCATCCAAAGACTGAAACAGCGCACGTGTCACGTTGACCTCATGGACAATGCGGATATGTCGCAATCAAAGAACAACGCAGAGACCCAATATGCAGGACACAGATACCGCCAGCCATTTACCACCCGATCACCCAAAGGTCCCGGATGGCAAGATTGGTGTTCTGGTGGCCAATCTCGGCACACCAGACGGATATGATTACTGGTCCATGCGGCGGTATCTGAACGAATTCCTGTCCGATCAGCGGGTCATCGACTATCCGCGGTGGAAGTGGCAGCCGCTTCTGCAGTTGATCATCCTGACCAAACGTCCCTTCAGTTCCGGTGCGGCCTACAAGTCGATCTGGAACGAGGACAAGGGCGAAAGCCCCCTGATGACCATTACCCGCGATCAGACCGACGCCATCCGCTCGGCCCTCGAAAAAAAATATGGCGAGAATGTCATGGTCGATTTCTGCATGCGATATGGCAATCCGTCGACAAAATCCAAAGTCAGGGCCATGGTTGAACAGGGTTGCCGCAAGATCCTGTTTTTCCCGCTGTATCCTCAGTACGCAGGCGCAACCACCGCCACGGCTAATGATTCTTTTTTCCAGGCATTGAAAGACGAACAGTGGCAACCCGAAGCCCGAACCGTCCCTGCTTATTTCGATCGACCGACCTATATCGACGCCTTGGCCAAATCCGTCGAAAAATCCTATGCGGCGATGGAAACCAAGCCCGACATTCTGGTCTGTTCATATCATGGAATGCCCCAGCGATACCTGACCAACGGCGATCCCTACCACTGCCAATGCCAGAAAACGACGCGCCTTTTGAAAGAACGTCTCGGTTGGGCGGATGACGCGATAACGACCACGTTCCAATCTGTTTTCGGCCCGGAAGAGTGGCTAAAACCCTATACCGTGGAGGAAGTGGCGCGGCTCGCGAAGTCCGGCAAGAAACGCATTGCCGTCATCGCTCCTGCCTTTTCGGCCGATTGCATCGAAACCTTGGAAGAAATCAACGAGGAGATCCGCGAAAGCTTTGAACACGCGGGCGGCGAAAGCTTTTCCTACATTCCCTGCCTGAACGACGATCAGCCGCATATCGAGGCGCTGACCGAGGCTATCGACGAAAGTCTGGCTGGCTGGGTCTAATGAAAAACGCCGCCCCCAAAGGGCGGCGCAATGTCTTTCACTGGCACAAAAAAATCAGATGATCAGCACCTGCGTGCCGACGGTTGCCATGCTGTACAGTTCTTCGATGTGCTGGTTGTAAAGCCCGATACATCCGTTCGACGACCGACGCCCGATCTTGCGCGTGTCGTGTGTGCCGTGAATTCGGTAGTATGTCCAACTCAGGTACATCGCGTGGGTTCCCAAGGGGTTGTCCGGCCCGGGACCAACATAGTCAGGCCACTCGGGATTCCGTTTCTTCATCGCGGGGGTTGGACGCCACTCGGGTCCTTCGACCTTGCGCACAACTTTGGTGCGTCCACGACGGGTCAGATCTTCGCTGATCGGAACGCTGGTCGGATACAGCTTGTAGGTATCCGTGGTCGAATTCCAAAAGTGCAGCGCCCGCGACGACAGATCGACAAGGATTGCACCCTTACGCGTGTTGTCGAAATACGGTTGCCAGTCCAGCGCACGAAAGCTCGACGCGTTCCGGCGCACAGATTGCGACACCTGATCGCGATATTCCACTTCGTCCTGCGCGAAAGCAGGAACTGCCGCCACGGATGCTGTCCCAGCCAGGAAACTCCGGCGGTTCAAGTTCAAGAATGGGGAGCGAGACAATTCTGCCTCCAATGCTGGTTATACTTTGCTCGGCACGCAACATAGGACGACATTGCCGTCACAGCAAATCAAAGAAGCGTCAGATTGCCGACAATGTTACCGATAGGTTTGAACCGGCGACAACTTGCCTGTAAGCACGTCCCAGGCAGGCAACAGGCAGACTCACTATGCTCCGCACTTTGGTACTTTTCACCGCTTTGGCCTTCGGGTTGGCCGCGTGTTCGACACCTGAACCCAGATTCGGCCCCGACGGCAGACCTCTGCCGACCGTGTACCGTATCGACAACAGTGACGCTGCAAAAATTCAGTTCCGCATGCTGGATTCGATCAATGCCCTGCGCCAGGCGCGTGGCGCGACCGCGGTTGAGCTGAACTCTGAACTGACCGCCGCCGCGAAAACCCATGCGCAGGACATGTCGGTTCAAAACCGACCCTGGCACTTCGGCTCTGACGGCTCCAGTCCTTTGGATCGCGCGGTTCGGGTCGGATATACCGGCCACCTTCTGGGGGAAAACATCTCGGAAACCTATGAGACCGAACTGGAAACTCTGTCAGCCTGGATGGAAATTCCAGAAACCCGCGAGGTCATTCTCGACCCGCGCGCGCGCCATATGGGGTTCGCCTGGCATCAGGAGGCTTCGGGGAAAATCTGGTGGACCTTGGTTGTCGGTGAACCGACAGCAACACTTCTTGGCACCTAGTCACCGATAGATTGCAATCGGCGTGCCGTCGCGCACCATGGCATAGATCTCTTCGATTTCACTGTTTGTGACGGCAATACATCCCCAGGTCCAATCGTTACCCAGTCGGCTGATTGGATTGCCCTGGCCGTGAATGAATATGTCGCCGCCGGGGTCTTTGCCCAAGGCGCGCGCCTCGGCGATATCGCGGCGATTGGGGTAGTTGATACCGATCGACAGATGAAATTCGCTGTTCGGATTGCGGCGATCAATCACATATGCGCCCTCCGGCGTCTTGCCATCACCTTCGATCTGCTTGTCTCCGGTTGGCGCAAAACCCAGATCGATTTCATAGGATTTCAACACAGCGTCACCGTGCAAAAGATACAGACGTCGCTGATCCTTAAAGACTGCGATCCGTGTAACTTCCGGGCCGTCATAAGTTCTGAACTTGGACGCACAGCCCGATATCGAAACGACCAATGCACCGATCAACGCCATTTTGACGACAGTTTTCAACATGTCCTGCCCCGCTGCCTTTGACCAGAACTTACCGCAATAACAGGCGACGGTGAATCCCCTTTCAACGTCGGAAAGCTGCAACAACTTCGACATGAGTCGACCAGCGGAACTGATCGACAACATCCAGCCAATCCAACAGGAATCCAGCCGCGATCAAGGCGGCTGCCTCGCGTGCAAATGTCACCGGGTTGCAAGACACAAACGCGACACGCGACACGCCGGACCGTGCAAGTTCGGCGACCTGCTGCTCGGCCCCCGCGCGGGGCGGGTCGATAACGACACCATCGAACCGATCAAACTCATCCGGGGTCAATGGACGGCGGAACAAGTCCCGCGTTTCGGTTGTCACATCGTGTAAGCCATCACCGTGCCGCCAGGCTTCGTCCAAAGCGTCCAGCATCGCGGCTTCGCCTTCAACGGCATGAACCGCACGTGTTTCAGCCAGGGGCAAACTGAAGGTGCCGCAACCCGCAAAAAGATCGAGCACAGGACCGTCCGTTTCCTTCAATGCTTCAAGAACTCCGACTGTCAGCGCGGCTTGCCCGTGATCAGTTGCCTGAAGAAAACCGCCCGGCACCGGAACAACCCGTGTGCGCCCGAACTTCAATCCGGGCGATCGGGCCATAACGACGACTTCGCCGTTCCAGGTAATGCGAGCCAGGCCTGATCTTTCGGCAATTTCGCCCAGCGCTGCACCCAGTGCCATGTCCAAAGGCTTGCCACCCGTCACGGCCAGATCAATGCCGCTGTTGGTCTCGGCTACGGTCAGACGCAATTCGCCCTTGCGGCTTCCTCCGACCGAAACGACCTCGGCCAAGGCGGGCGCAGCGGCGCTCAACACGGGACGAACAAGCTGACAGTCGGGCACTTCGCGAATGACGTCGCTGGCCGGTGCGTGAAACCCGATTGTCGCACCGGATTTCGTACGGCGCCCGGTGAATATCGCCCGTCGACGCGACTTTTCCGGTGACGTGTGTATACCCCGGATCGGGGCTGCCAGGCCGACCGCCTCAAGTGCAGTGCGCACAACACCGATCTTCCATTCTTTTACAAAGTCATCTTGCGCGTGTTGCAACGCACAACCACCGCAGCCTTTGAAATGACGGCAGTTGGGCTTCACCCTGTTTGGTGACGGCGTGACAATCCGGGGCGCGACGATCCGACCCCCAACGATTTCGCCCTCTATGATCTCGCCAGGAAGCGTTCTCGCCGCATAAACCGGACCTTCGGCAATCCCGTCGCCAAGATGGCCAAGGCGTTGAATTTCAACCTGCATTTACTCTGCCGCCTCTTGCACACCAATGAATCCGCCCGACTGATGCCGCCAGAACTTGGCGTAAACTCCATCGCGCGCCAGCAAATCCGCATGCGATCCCGTTTCGACAATCTGCCCGTCATCCAGGACAACAATCCGATCCATCTGCGCAATGGTGGACAGCCGGTGCGCAATCGCAAGAACGGTCTTGCCTTCCATCAAGGTCACCAATGCCGCCTGAATCGAGGCTTCAACTTCGGAATCCAGCGCGCTTGTCGCCTCGTCCAGCACCAGAATCGGCGCGTCCTTCAAGATCGCCCGCGCCAGAGCGATCCGTTGCCGCTGACCCCCTGACAATTTGACACCGCGTTCACCCAAATGCGCGTCGTAGCCTTTGCGCCCATTGTGGTCCTCAAGACCAAGAATGAACTCGTGCGCCTCGGCCCTCTTGGCCGCATCGATCATCTCTTCCTCGCGCGCATCCGGGCGACCATACAGTATGTTGTCCCGCGCCGATCGATTGAACATTGCGGTTTCCTGGGTGACCATTCCGATCTGACGGCGCAGACTGGCCTGGGTCACTTCTTTCACATTCTGGCCACCAACCAGAACCCGCCCATCTTCTACGTCATAAAGCCGCAACAGAACCGAAACCAAGGTCGACTTGCCCGCGCCCGACGCGCCGACCAGTCCGATTTTCTCGCCCGGTGCGATCTCAAGATCGACCCCGTTCACGCCGCCGGTCTCGCGTCCATAGGCAAATGTCACATTGTCGAAAACGATCCTGGCTTCGTCCATGACCAGTTCGTCGGCGTCATCGGCATCCACCAAGGTCCAGAACGGCGTCAGGGTACGAATACCGTCCTCCACTTCGCCGATACTTGCATAGATCGCCATCAACGTATGGCTGACCCAACCGGTCATCTGAGCCAACCGGATCGACATGGCCCCGGCCGCCACAATGTCTCCGGGCGACGCAATCCCCAGCGTCCAAAGCCACAAGGTTCCGCCAATCAGCAGAACCGGAAGCATGCCTGCCAAGGTCATCAACAGGAACCGAAAACTCGCCGCAACCACGCTCCAGTCCAAAGCACGCTCTCGGAACGTGCGGATCGCATCAAGAGCCGAGCTTTCTTCAAAGTCAGCATGAGCGAACAGTTTGACTGTCTTGATATTGGTGATCGTGTCCACCACCTGCCCAGTCACCATGGCCCGCGCTGCCGCCCGTGCTTTGCTGCGCGCCCGGATTCGCGGCACGAACCAGCCGATCAACAAGAAATAGAGACACAGCCAAACACCGAGCGAAGCGGCGACCCGCCAATCGATCGTTGTCAGCAACAAGGTCGACCCGACAAGCGACGCCAATGCAAAGAATACGACGTTGATAACCTCGGCCGTCACATCGGTCACCGCACGCGACGTCTGCAATTGCTTTTGGGCAATTCGCCCTGCGAAATCATTGTCGAAAAATGTGACCGCTTGCCCCAGCGTCCAGCGATGCAATCGCGACAACACCATTGGATTCACGTTGGTCGAAACGACAACCGAATTCATCATCGAGCTTACGCCCAAAACGAAAGGTCTCAACAACAGGAAAAACCCAAGCAGAGCCACCAAAACCAGAACATTCTCGTCAAAGTAGGTGTCAGGTGATGATGCCAACGCCGTGTCTATCACGCGCCCCAACAACAGTGCGGTCACAACTTCGATGATCCCCGATGCAACCGACACCAATGCCGCCAATCCAAGCACCGGAAATGCCCCGCTCAGCCCCCAGCGGAAAAAGGCGCCCAGCCCATCGGGCGGAGGCCCCTCTGCCGGGGTGAACGGGTTAATGAGGCTGCCTGCCCGCCGTATCATTGCTCTGTCTCCGCCGTGTCCAGAAAGCCACCGGACTGCCTGTTCCAAAACCTTGCATAAAGCCCGCCCTGGGACAAAAGCGCGTCGTGGGTACCGTCTTCGACAATCTGGCCATCGTCCATCACGATGATCCGATCCATCCGGGCGATGGTCGACAGCCGATGCGCAATGGCAATCACTGTCTTGCCTTCCATCATGCCGTAGAGCGTGTCCTGAATCGCGGCCTCGACCTCGCTGTCCAAAGCGCTCGTCGCTTCGTCCAGAACAAGGATAGGCGCATCCTTCAGGATAACGCGGGCAAGTGCAATCCGCTGACGCTGTCCTCCTGACAGTTTGACACCACGCTCGCCAACCTGTGCATCATAGCCCACACGCCCGGCCGGGTCCGTCAGGTCGGGAATGAATTCGTGGGCTTCGGCCTGCTGCGCTGCCTCATAAATCATCTCGTCCGTGGCGTCGGGGCGCCCATAGCGAATGTTGTCAATGACCGATCGATGCATCAGTGACGAATCCTGTTGCACCATCCCGATCCGCGATCTCAGCGAATCCTGGGTCACCCCGGCGATATCTTGTCCGTCGATCCGAATGGTTCCATGATCAACATCGTAGAACCGCAAAAGGAGTTTCACCAAGGTCGACTTGCCCGCGCCCGACCGGCCAACAAGACCGATTTTCTGACCCGGCTCGACCGAGAGGTTCACGGATTCCAACCCGCCCGCTTCACGTCCATAGTGATGGCTCAGATCGCAAAACTCGATCCGCCCCGGTCCTGGCTGCAAGGGCTTGGCGTCAGGTCTGTCCACCAACGTGATCGGCTGTGCAATCGTCTCCATACCTTCGGCGACGACGCCAAGGTTGCGAAAGAAACTGGTCAGCGCCCACATGATCCAGCCGGTCATCGCATTCAGCCGTAGCACTAGGGACGATGCAACAGCTACTGCTCCGATCGACGCCGAACCTATTGACCACAACCAAATGGCCCAACCGACCACCGCAACGATCAAGAACCCATTCAGAATCGTGAGCCCGACGTCCATCTTGGTAAAGATCCGCATCTCGGTCTGGAATGTCGTCCGAGACCTCTCAATCGCGTCGCGGGCATAATCCAGTTCGGTTCCGGCATCTGCGAACATCTTTACCGAGTGAATGTTGGTGTAAGAATCGACAACCCGACCCGTTACCGCGCTTCGGGCATCCGACGCCTCTTTCGACGCGGGCCCGACCCGTTGCACTGTCCAGTTCACCAGGAAACCATAAAGGATCAGCCAGCCGATCAGCGGGATCGCCAATAGTGGATCGGCATCCGACAAAAGGAATGTCGCCCCAATCACATAGGCAATCGAGAATGTCATCGCGTCAAAGACCTGAAACACCGCCTCGCCTGCGGCGGGCGGGGTCTGCATTATTCTGTTGGCTATTCGACCGGCAAAGTCGTTCTCGAACCACCCGACGGACTGGCGCAGAACATGGTTGTGCGCCCGCCAGCGGATCAACGTGCCAAAGTTCGGCAAGATCGCGTTGTTCAGCAAACCAACGTCCGCCATCTGGATGGCCGGGCGCAGGATCAAGAGAAAGCCGCCGACCAGCAGCATTTCGGTGCCATTGTCTGACCAGAAGCTTTTCGGATCAGACCCGGCCAACATGTCAACCAGCCGCCCGATATAGGAAATCAGCCAGATTTCGACAAACGCCACGACCACAGACAAAACTGCCGTCACCGCAAAGACACGCCAGAACGGACGACTTAGGTCTTTCAGAAAGGGCCAAAGCCGCGTTGGCGGCCGATCGACTTCCGGAAAATCACAATAGGGGTCAACGAGGGATTCAAGAAAACGAAACATGGGAAAATGCCTTGGAAACGATAGGATGATGAGAGAGACGGCGGTTTGACCGAGCCGTCCTTACAGGATCGGGCCAGTCAGACTAGCGCGGTACGGATCCTGTTTTTCATCATGTCCTCCATGTTCGTTGCTGCAGCTTTACCCTAAGAACCGACGTATGTCATCCCCCCAGAGACAACAGCTGATCACGGCTCAGCGTGAAATCGCTATCGATCCAGGATTGCTCCAGCTTTTTCAGTCTTGAACCCAGCTCCGGTCCGCTTAGATCGGGCATCAAATCCGCAGCCTTGACCGGAAATGCCAGACCCGCGCTGTCATAGACCTTTTGCAAGTCGGCCGGATTGATTGGCGCCTGAAGCGATGCCGCCGCAACCAAAAGGACGTCGCGCCCCAGGTCCGCGCCCATCCGATATCCCAGTTCACCGGCGGCCAGGCCGACCGAGCCGCGCAGAACCTTTAGCCGCTCGGTCTCTTTTCGAGACAAACGCAGTTTTGCCGCAGCGTCTTCGCCGCCCAGAACCGCCAGTCTGCGCATTGCATCTGGGGATGCCTCGCATTCCTTTTCCAAGGCGACCAAAATGGCCAGGCTGGTGTCGTCGGCGCCAGGCAGGATCGTGGCAAGAACGCCGGTGGAGCGCATTCCCGCCACTGCGGGGGCCGGATCCGGCGCGGCCAGCAGGCGTTTCACCTCGGATCCCACGCGCTCCCGTGACAGGCCCCGTAACCCGTCGACATTGCGCGAAATCGCATCCAGCGCACCCACGTCCAGCCCCTTGGACATATCGCCATACCAGGCGTGAAACCGAAAATACCGCAGACTGCGCAGGTAATCCTCGCGAATGCGAGTCACCGCATCTTCGATGAACCGCACGACGCCGCCCCTCAGATCTTGCAAGCCCCCCAAAGGATCGTGAACGCCACCGCGCCCATCGCAATAAAGCGCATTCATCGTGAAATCGCGACGCCGGGCATCATCATCAATCCCGTCCGCAAAGGCCACGACCGCTCTTCGCCCATCGGTTTCAATATCACGCCGAAAGGTGGTCACCTCAAAAGGCTTGTTGCCCACCATAACTGTTACTGTTCCGTGTTCGATTCCCGTCGGGATCACTCGCAAGCCGTCAGCCTTGGCCAGTTCTGCCACCGTCTCGGGCCGCGCCGACGTCGACAAGTCGATGTCGCTGACCGGACGCCCCAACAGCCCGTCACGCACGCAGCCTCCAACAGCAAAAACCTGGTGACCCGCGTTTTCCAACATCGAAAAAACACGCTGAGTCGCCGCGTCTTTCAGCCAGTCTGTATCAAGCTGCGTCATCCGCCATCCGATCCGCAAGGCTCCGCAACATCCGCGCGGTCGCCCCCCAGATATAATATGGACCAAAAGGCACTGTGAAAAAATAGCGTCTCTCGCCCAGCCAACGCCGGTACTGGATCGAATAGTTCGACCTGTTCATGACATGGGCCAAGGGCACTTCAAAGACTTCCGCCACTTCGCCCTCTTCTGGCACAGGTTCGAAACCCGGCTGAATAATCGACAGTACCGGAGTCACCTGAAACCCGGTCACCGTTTCATGTGAAGGAAGACTTCCCAGCACCTCTACGGCATCTGCCCGCAAACCGATCTCTTCTTCGGCCTCACGCAATGCAGCAGCAACACAGTCCGCATCGCCCTGATCTACCTTGCCACCGGGAAAGGCGACCTGGCCGGGGTGGTGCTGTAGATGCGAAGCCCGTTTCGTCAAAACCAGACCCGCGGAACCCTCGCGTTCAACAATGGGGATCAGCACCGCCGCGTCGCGCAGTTTGCGTCCTTCGGGCAGCACCAATTCGGGATTCAGGTCATAGTCGGACGACGGCCGCCCTTCGCCCTCCAAAGCGCGTTGCAGATAAGTTCGCAGGTCACGTGCCATCGGTCGCCTCGAACCCCAGTGTATGAGGTTCAAACTCATAATGAGCACCGCAGAACTGGCAATCCGCCGTTACCTTGCCGTCGTCGGTCGTCATGTGACCAATATCCTTGGCCGAATAAATCGACATCGCTTCACGCACCCGATCTGCCGAACAGGTACAGCCAAACTCGACCGGCTGCGCATCGAAAACTCTCGGACCATCTTCGTGGTACAGCCGCACCAGCAGCTCGGTGGGCTGAACGCTTGGCCCAATCAGCTCGATTTCTTCCGCCGACGACAACAGAACATTGACATGGTTCCAGTCTTCAGCCGCGTCACCATCCAGAATGTCCGATGCCGACAACAACTTGTCCCCCTCGGTCCCGTCCGATTCCAACAGGGGGGATGCCTCGGGCATTTGTTGCAACATCACACCGCCAGCCCGCCAATGCATCGGCTCACCCGGCAGTTGCGATTGCCCAAAACTAAGTGCAAACTTGGTCGGCAATTGTTCGGATTGCGCAAAATACGTCTCGGCGCAGGCGGCAAGCGATCCTCCGGCAATCGGGGTAATACCCTGGTAGGGCACGGTGCCTTCGCCCTGATCAATCAACATGGCGAAATAGCCTGACCCGATCTGACTGAACGGATCGGCCTCATTCTCCAACCGGTCCGAGTCGAAACTGGCATAGGCACGTATCCGTGCCGGTGCCCCGTCTGCCGTTGGGCCATAGTAATCCGTCGCGATCAATCTAACCGGACCATCACCGCGAACCTGCAAAGAAAGCTTCCACTTCAGCTTGATTGTCTGACCGATCAAGGCTGTCAAAAGCGTCGCTTCGGCGACCAGCGCTTCTATCGCGGCGGGGTAATTGTGCTGCGACAGAACCTGCTGCAAAAGCCCGTCCAATCGCGCCACGCGACCACGCGTATTGGTGCGGTCAAGTTGAAACGGAAGGACGGTATCGTCCCAGGCGATCTTGGATCCTAGATTCATGGGGTTTCCCTGGCTATCGGCGCCATGCCATACCGCGTCTATATAGGCGCCGCAATCAAAGGGCCAAGCCATGATACCTCGCATAGGCGAAGCTGTACGGTCAGACATCCGATACAAGACCCGGCCGGGCGCCTATGCCGTGCTGGAGCGAAACGGCCAGGTGTTGCTGACCCACCAATCGCGTCCCTTCCCCGAGTTTCAGCTTCCCGGCGGCGGAATCGACCCCGGCGAAGGATCAATTATCGCCCTTCATCGCGAGGTCTTGGAAGAAACCGGTTGGTGTATCTCAATTCAGCGGCGATTGGGGTGTTTTCGCAGGTTCACCTTTATGCCGGAGTACGACTTTTGGGCTGAAAAGCTGTGTCATGTCTTTCTCGCCCGGCCAGCCTATCAACGGCGCCCGCCGAGCGAGCCGGCACATACCGCGATGTGGGTTGATCCCGGTCTTGCCCCCGAACTGGTCGGCAATGACGGCGATCGTCTGTTTCTCAGGCGCGCGCTTGGTGTCTAACGCAGCTCAACCACCACGGCCGACAGATCGTCATCAAACTCAAGCCCACCGCTGAACTTGCCCACTTCGTCGACAAGTGCATCTACTAACGCCAGACCCGTGATGGTTCGGTTGCCGGTCAGGATGCTTGCCAGTCCGTCTTCGTCCAAAAGGTTACCGTCCTGATCGGCGCTTTCCGTGATGCCATCGGAATACATCATCAGCCGGTCACCTGGTTCCAGTTGAATATCAGCACTTGCATATTCCCCCTGATCCAACAGCCCAATCGGTGTGCTGAACAACTCCAGGAATTCGATCTTGCCGCTTTTTCGTTGGATAACGGGGCTGGGATGCCCGGCCTGGCACAGCTGAACCTTCCCTGTCGTCGTGTCCAGATTGGCAAGCGCCATCGTCAGATACAGATCGTTCTCGGCATCGGCGCACAAAAGTTCATTCAGTTTTGCCAGAACCAAATCCGCAGACTCCATTGCATAGGCACCGTTTTCATCCGGAATCAGAGCAATATTCCGTTCCGGAGCTGCATCACTGAGATAGCCAGCGATCCGCGCAGTCATCAACGCGCTGGCGACCCCGTGGCCCGAGACATCCACTGAGTATAGCCCAATTTGGGAGTCGTTGATTTTGAAGTGTCCTACCAGGTCGCCACCAACGTGGCCACTGGGACGAAACAGCATCGAAACCTCGAAGGCTCCCTTGTGAAAATGCCGGTCAGGGACCAGGCCTTCCTGGAACACCCTCGCCCCGCGCAAGTCCCGATCAATGGCGGCATAGGCATCTGACAAATCATCCAGAGCCACCGAAAGCGCTTCGTTTTTGCCTGCCAGATCCTTTTGCGCGTTCACCACCCTTTCGCCCGCACGCAGACGCGCACGCAGTTCGACTGAACTAAACGGCTTCGACAGAAAGTCATCTGCTCCGCTCTCCAAACCCTCGGCAAGAACCTCTCTCTCAGTCTGTGCTGTCAACAAGATGAAATAGGCCGGCCTGCCGTCAGCGTCCTTGCGAAACGCACGGCAGAATTCGACACCCGACATGCCCGGCATCATCCAGTCACTGATCACGATGTCGATTGGCTCTCGCGCACAAATCTCCATGGCCTCTTCGCCGGTCTCCGCCTCAATCGTTTCGTAGCCCCATTTTTGCAGGGTCCGGGCCACAAGGCGGCGCTGCGCACGGCTGTCATCCACGACAAGTACAGGTCGGACGACCATTGCCGCGTCTGGCAATTTGGGTGTTTCTCGCGTCATCATGGCCCAAGTTTCGCTGTTTGCGATTAAATCTCGGTGAACGACGGTTTTGTGAAACGAACTCTTAACGCAACTTGCCGTAAATCGCCTCCAGCAAGAGGCGCACATGATCAATACATCTCGTATCCAAGAGCTCCGCGAAGAAGTCGGCGAAGACGACTTGGCTGAGGTTATTTCTCTTTTCTGTGAAGAAATGGACGAGGTCATGGATGGTTTGGAGAATACCGCGCCCGATCAATTGCCCAGCCGACTGCATTTTCTGAAAGGCAGCGCCCTGAACATCGGATTGGACGATGTCAGTGAGCTGTGCCGCATCGAAGAACTGCGGCTTTCGACCGATTCCAAAGGCACGGTCGATATCGCCGCCATCAAATCTGCATATGCCAAGGCAAAACAGGTTCTGATTTCACTCGGATAAATCGGTCGAATCGTCGGCGATTTCCAATTTGCGATCAATTGACCCCGCCTGACCGCATTGAAAATATTTCGTCAACAATGTCCGGTCTTGGACAGCTGTATCAGCCGTCAATTTAATGAGCATATGTGCAGAAAGTGGCCGAGCGCTCTTTCGCTATAGCACGCGAACCGAAACAAGGCCGCGTGATTTATCGTTTAAATTTCACGTGTTACATTTCTTCCGCCTAAATAGTACCTTCGACGATCTGTTCGACAAGCCATTTCCCGCCCGGTTTGAGCGACCAAAGCCAAACTGCCAAAGTCTCGCCACATATCGTTTCTAGCGTCGCCGCGAATGCTCGGCGTTGTGCCGAATACCGGAGGGACCAAATGAAGAAAACACTCCAGGCGTCTATGACCGCCGTGCTTCTGTCGACCGTCGCCATTGTGCCAGCCGTCACAATTTCCGTCATCGCGACCGCAGATGCCGCTTATGCCAAATCCGACAAGGGCGGAGGCAATGACAAGGGCAATTCCGGTGGCAACGGAAGTGACAAAGGCAACAAGGGTGGAAAGTCGGCCGAGTCGAAATCCAAATCCAAGTCCGGCTCTAAATCGTCGTCCAATGGACGCAGCAGCAACAAGGGCGGCATCGGCGGTTTCTTCAGCAAACTGACCGGGCAGGACAAGAAAGCGGCCCGCGCCACGGCGGCTCCCAAGACCGCAAAGGTTTCAAAGAAACTTGACCCAATGCATCCCAGCAACCTGGGGAACATGAATGGCGCGATGAACGCCAACATCAACGCGGTTCTTGCACACATCAAGAACGGCAACACCAACGGACCCGTAGGCATGTTGGCCGGTCTTGCCGTTGCGAACGTGAACGCCGAGGGCGCACAAGACGTCCTCGACCTGAACACTCTGTTTGATGACCTTGCAGCTGCGCTTGGCGACGGCGGGACGGTCGATGGTTACTATCAATCCCTTGATGCCGCCTATGAAGGTGCGCGCAATGAGGGTGTCGAAGCTGCTTTGCTAACGCTAGAATCCGACCCTGAGAATCTCGAAGCTCAGGCCGTTCTCGCGGAAGCTGGCTTTGCCGATGCCGGTGAATACCAGCAGTCCTTGAGCGATGCACGCGAAGCAGCACGCGACAGTGAGATCGAAGACGCCATCACCGCGCTCGGCGGCGATCCGGTTGCTGAAACTGACATCACCGAGACCCCGCCTTCCGATGAAGCGGTTGCCGAGGCCGAGGCCAATCTGCAAGCGCAATCAGATGCGGAATTGGCGATCCTGGACTCGTGGAACAAGAACCCCGACGCAACCGATGAAATCACCGCCGAAGAACAGGCGCTTCTCGACAAGTTAAACGAACGCCTTGTTGCTGAAGACGCGGCCATTCGCGGGGCAATCGGAACCGATGAAGACGTTGCCGGGACCTGTGAGGTCGAGGAAGGCTGCGAAATCACCGAAGAAGAAATTGCCGTGGTTACCGAATAGTCGCGGTTCGATCAGAAATCCGGCAAGGGCGGCTTAGGCCGCCCTTTCCTTTTGCCCGACCTTGTTCCCCCAATCAAAAATGCGTAAACGCGCCCGGATACCAGATTCCGGGGGAAGAAAATGTCCGCGCCAAAGAAAGTTGTTCTCGCCTATTCCGGCGGCCTCGACACCTCGATCATTTTGAAATGGCTGCAAACTGAATACGACTGCGAAGTCGTGACTTTCACCGCAGACCTCGGCCAGGGTGAAGAGCTTGAGCCCGCGCGCAAGAAGGCCGAGATGATGGGCGTTTCCGAGATTTACATCGAGGATCTGCGCGAAGAGTTTACCCGCGATTTTGTCTTCCCCATGTTCCGCGCCAATGCGCTCTACGAAGGTTTGTATCTGCTTGGTACGTCGATTGCGCGCCCGCTTATTTCGAAACGTCTGGTTGAAATTGCCGCTGAAACTGGCGCCGATGCGGTCAGCCACGGAGCCACCGGCAAGGGCAACGACCAAGTGCGGTTCGAGCTTTCCGCCTATGCTTTGAACCCCGACATCAAGGTCATCGCGCCGTGGCGCGAATGGGATTTATCTTCGCGGACCAGGCTTTTGGATTTCGCCGAGAAGAACCAAATCCCGATTGCCAAAGACAAGCGCGGCGAAGCTCCGTTCTCGGTTGACGCCAACCTTCTGCACACCTCTTCTGAAGGCAAGGTTCTGGAAGACCCCGGCAAAGAAGCACCCGATTACGTTCTGCAGCGGATCACCCGACCCGAAGATGCGCCGAACGAACCAGAGCTGGTCGAAGTCACCTTTGAAAAGGGCGATGCCGTTGCAATCAATGGCCAGGCCATGTCCCCCGCGACAATCCTCACCAAGCTGAACGAACTTGGTGGAAAGCACGGGATCGGTATTCTCGACCTGGTGGAAAACCGTTTTGTGGGCATGAAATCCCGTGGCGTTTATGAGACGCCCGGTGGCACCATCCTGCTTGAAGCCCATCGCGGCATTGAGCAGATCACGCTCGATTCCGGCGCCGGTCATCTCAAGGACTCGATCATGCCAAAGTATGCCGAGCTGATTTATAACGGCTTCTGGTTCTCGCCTGAACGCGAGATGCTTCAGGCCCTGATCGACAAGAGCCAGGAGCATGTTTCCGGAACTGTGCGTCTAAAACTGTACAAAGGTTCGGCCCGCACCATAGCGCGGTGGTCGGATCATTCTCTGTATTCCGAGGCACATGTGACCTTTGAGGAAGACGCAGGCGCGTATGATCAGACCGACGCCCAGGGCTTCATCCAGTTGAACGCCCTGCGGCTCAAACTGTTGGCGGCCCGGAATCGTCGTTTGGGATAATGCCCTCTCAGACCCTTTATCGCAGCCTTTTGTCATATAGTTTCTGGTAGAAAGGGAGCGCCCTTTCTACCAGCCCTGCTGCTTCACCATCCAACTTTGGCAATGGCCCCTCGGGCCCTGCAAACCCCGTGGACTGATGCACCGCACCGTACCAGTGAGGCGCCCATGCTCCGTCGAATGCCTTCGGCCCATCCGGCCAGCTCAACATGGATTCCGAAAACTCCAACCCTATCACGTCACACAACGTCCTAAGCATCCCTTCCGGATCTTGACGGATGTCATCACAGTCCAGGATCGGCCCCGGAAAACGATCATAGAGCGCGGCCTGCTCAGCAAAACCAATGTCTTTTAAAGTCGGGTTTTCCCGCTTGGCCGCATAGCTTGCCACAACCCGCGCCGGATGCCGCACCAGGTGCACGTTCACGCAATCCGCCGCCCAATCGATCGGAAAATCCATGACCATGTGAAAAGGCATGTGTTTCATGTACCAATGCGCCTTCCCATCGGGCACGGTCCCCGAAATTTGAGAGGCAATCTTCGCCGCATCGGTTTCGTGACCCTGCAAAACCACATCGCGCATCGGGTGATCGATCCCTGTTGCAAGAAGATAGGGCGCATAGAAAGGTTCGTCCCAGACCGAAAAATCCGCCCGATTGCCAAAGGCATAAAGCATCGCAGTCGAAAGATTTCTTGGCCCGCTCCACATCGCGATCTTCACGAGCTTTTCTCCACAAGTTCTTTGTAAAGCGTCCGCAAGCGTTCGGTCACCGGCCCCATCCGACCTGACCCGATTTTCCGGCCATCAATTTCGCAAACGGGTGTTTGCGCACCGAACGTCCCGGTCAAAAACGCCTCATCCGCCGCATAACAATCGACAAGCGAGTAATTCCGCTCAAACACGGGGATCATGTTCTTCCGACACAGATCGATCACCTTCTGCCGCGTAATTCCGTTCATGCAATAGTCACCGGTCGACGTCCAAACTTCGCCGTCTTTGACAATGAAGAAATTGCACGCGTTGGTGGTGTTCACGAAACCATGAACGTCCAGCATCAAAGCTTCGTCCGCTCCCGCCTTCTCTGCCGCTATACACGCCAGGATACAGTTCAGTTTGGAATGCGAATTCAGCTTTGGGTCCTGGCTCATCGGTAGGCCCCGAACATGCGGAACGGTCGCCAACCGGATAGGCCGTGCGATCTTGGGCACCGAATGCTCCATGATGATAACGATCGTGGGTCCGGACCGGCTGAGGGACGGATGTTGAAACGGCCTTGTCTTGACGCCCCGCGTCACCATCAGACGCGCGTGTGCATCGTCCGTCATGGCGTTCGCCTTTTGGGTTTCGGCAAGAGCCGCGATCACGGCATCACGCGTCATGCCGATTTCCATGTCGATTGCCTTGGCCGCATTGAACAGCCGGTCAAGGTGGTCATCCAGGAAAGCCCAATGACCGTTGTACAGGCGCAGCCCCTCCCAAACGCCATCACCCAACATGAAACCGGAATCAAACACGCTGATCATCGCCTCTGCCCGAGGTTTGAGCTTGCCATTCACCCAGATCCGGATCGTTTCATTGCGGGGGTCATCTTCGGCGGCGTGTGTGGTTTGGTGATCCATGGTGCCCTCATTTTTCGCAACGCTATGCTTTGACGCGAATTGAAACAACTCTCACACACGCGCGACATCACGCGTCGTTGAGTGGACGGTGACCAGAGGTCTGGGCCATTGTGCCGATAGCCAATGCCAGGATTGAGATTTGCAATGAGACTTTCTCTGTTTTCTAAAACAATGCTACTGACGGCCTTGATCGTTGTCGGCTTCGCCGTGCAACTTTCGGACGCAAAGGCCGCCGAGGCCCGTGCATATTTTGCCGGCGGTTGTTTTTGGTGTGTCGAATCCGACTTTGAACAGGTCGAGGGTGTCAGCGAAGTAATCTCTGGTTACACGGGGGGAACGACGCCAAATCCGACTTACAAGAAAATCTCGAAGGGCGGGACCGGCCACTACGAAGCCGTCGAAATCAGGTATGATCCGTCGGTAGTGACTTACGACGAGCTGTTGCACATCTTCTTCAGAACCGTCGATCCGACGGATGATGGTGGTCAGTTCTGTGACCGCGGTGAAAGCTATCGTACGGCTGTTTTCGTCTCTAATCCGGGCGAAAAGGCCGCTGCGGAAAAGGCGAAGACGAAGGCAAGGGCCGACCTTGGACGGAAAATCGTGACGCCAATCCTGTCTGCAAAAAAGTTTTATCGCGCCGAGGAGTATCATCAGGATTATTACAAGAAGGACGAAATCGTCCTGACCCGACGTGGACCCAAAGCGAAGAAAAATGCCTATAAATTCTATCGCAAGGGCTGTGGTCGCGACAAACGTGTGCGCCAACTGTGGGGCAAGGACGCGCCTTTCGCCAGCTAGAGTTCCAATCCCCAATGATCAGGCTGTTTTCACTTTCGCCCAGAGGGCCGGACAGCTAGATTCGGCAAAATCACTTGGGGGTGTTTGCAGTGACCGTCGCAACCGCAGGCGTCACGCCGATGATGGCGCAGTTTCTGAAGATCAAGAGCGAGTATCCCGACGCGCTCTTGTTCTATCGGATGGGCGATTTTTACGAGCTTTTCTTTGACGACGCCGTGGCTGCTGCCGAAGCGCTTGATATTGCATTGACCAAACGGGGAAAGCACCTGGGCGAAGACGTTCAGATGTGCGGTGTACCGTTTCACGCAGCAGAGGGATATCTTCTCACGTTAATCCGCAAAGGGTTTCGTGTCGCAGTTTGTGAACAGCTCGAAAGCCCGGCCGAAGCCAAAAAGCGGGGCTCAAAGTCGGTAGTGAAGCGTGGCGTTGTTCGGCTGGTCACGCCCGGCACACTTACTGAAGAATCCCTGTTGAATGCACGGCAGAACAACTTTCTTGCCGCCCTGGCCGAGATAAGGGATGAGGCTGCCGTTGCTTGGGTCGATATTTCGACGGGTGAGCTTCATGCCCTGCCTACATTGACCAACAGGTTCGCACCAGAACTCGCGCGGCTTGCACCAAGCGAAGTGGTTGTTTCCGACAGCAGGTACACAGAATTCGTCGATTTAGTCACTGAATCCGGCGCGTCGGTCACCCCATTGTCTGTTTCCAGTTTTGATAGTCAGTCTTCTGAGAGGCGGCTACTTAAGCTTTGGCAGGTCCAAAGCATGGACTCGTTCGGCGCCTTCTCGCGTGCCGAGATTTCCGCGATCGGTGCATTGGTCGATTACCTTGAGTTGACTCAAAAAGGTAAGCTGCCGCTCTTGCGTCCGCCCAAACGGGAAACGACGGCCGGTACGGTTCATATCGATGCCGCCACTCGCAGAAACCTGGAACTGACCCGGTCGCTTTCCGGGGGCAGAGAAGGATCGCTGCTGCACGCCATAGACCGCACTGTAACCGCAGCGGGTGGAAGGTTGATCGAGCGGCGAATTTCGTCACCTTCGCGCGATCTTGCTGTCATCCAGCGTCGCATAGATGCCGCAAAATGGCTTTACGACAACGCCAGGACAGCACAAGACATTCGGGAAGCATTGCGCCAATGCCCCGATATTCAAAGGGCACTGTCTCGTCTTTCGCTTGATCGCGGCGGCCCCCGTGATTTGGCTTCCATTCGCAATGGTCTCAGCCAACTGCCCACGATTCACCAGGCGCTGACGTCGGGGGGTCCCGAGCTTGTCGCGGCATGGGCCACCGACCTTACCGAATTCGATGAGCTTTGCGACACTTTGGAACATGCGCTTGTGGCCGAACCGCCCCTGTTGGCCCGCGACGGCGGCTTTATCGCCGAGGGTCACAATCGCGATTTGGACGATGCGCGTCAGTTACGCGACGAGGGGCGCGGTGTTATTGCTGGCTTTCAGTCTGCTTATGCCGATGAAACCGGAATTTCCGCCTTAAAAATAAAACATAACAATGTCTTAGGTTACTTCGTCGAGGTTACTGCAAAACACGCCGAAACCATGCTTGCGCCGCCCCTTTCCGACCGTTTCATTCATCGGCAGACGACAGCAAACGCGGTGCGGTTTACCACGGTCGAGCTGTCCGAGATGGAAACCAAGATCCTGAATGCCGGTGCGCGCGCCAGCGAGCTTGAGCTCGATGAATTTCAGAACTTGCGCGCTGCCGTCCTGGCGGATTCGGCGCGGCTTGGTCTCGCTGCACAAGCACTTGCCGAACTGGACGTTGCCGCCGCCTTTGCCGAACTTGCGCGAGTCGAAGACTGGGTCGCGCCCAAGGTTGACGACAGCCGCGCCTTTCAGATCGAGGGCGGGCGGCATCCGGTCGTTGAACAATCCTTGAAGGTCGATGGAACACCTTTCATCGCGAATGACTGCGATCTGTCTGCAGACACTGAAAGCCAGGTTTGGCTGCTGACCGGCCCTAACATGGCCGGTAAGTCCACATTTTTGCGGCAGAACGCAGTGATTGCTCTTTTGGCTCAGGCCGGAAGCTTTGTGCCCGCGAAATCCGCTCATATCGGGCTGGTCAGCCAAATTTTCAGCCGCGTTGGTGCGTCAGACGATCTGGCGCGCGGCAGGTCCACTTTCATGGTCGAGATGGTTGAAACTGCTGCGATCCTGAATCAGGCCGATGACCGTGCCGTTGTTATCCTGGACGAAATCGGGCGCGGAACGGCCACTTATGACGGCCTTTCAATTGCCTGGGCAACCCTGGAACATTTACACGACGTCAACAGATGCCGCGCATTGTTTGCGACCCACTATCACGAGATGACCGAGCTTGCCGACAAGCTGGACGGGGCCGTGAATGCGACTGTTGCCGTCAAGGAATGGGACGGTGAGGTCATTTTTTTGCACGAGGTTCGGCTTGGAGCCGCAGACCGAAGCTATGGCGTCCAGGTTGCAAGATTGGCGGGTCTTCCGCAGGCGGTTGTTGACCGCGCCAGGGTTGTTCTTGAAGCGCTGGAGAAGGGTGAGCGCGAGGGCGGAACACGGCAAAAGGCATTGATTGACGATCTGCCGCTTTTTTCCGTCGCGCCGGCACCGCCGCCCACCCCAAAAGGCGCCGGAAACCCAGTGTTAGAGACGAAATTGGCCGAGATATTGCCGGACGAAATGACGCCTCGGGAAGCGTTGAGTGCGCTTTACGAACTAAAGGAACTGGCCGGTAAAACCTAAGTCACGGGTGTCGAACTAACCCCAACACGTGCTGGCCGCAAAAGCCGATCGTGCAAAAGAAAACCGTCAGCTTCGACCTGAATGATGTCGCCTGCCTTGGTGCCAGGCACGGGGGCTTCGAACATCGCTTCGTGCATCTGCGGATCGAAACGGTCGCCTACCTCAGGAGAGATGGGTTGAATGCCGTGCTTTTTGAACGTGTTCAAAAGTTCACGCATCGTAAGCTCTACGCCTTCGATCATCGCCTTGTGTGCTTCACGTGATTCTTCGGGAACCGCCAGAACAGCGCGCTTCATGTTGTCAAAAACTGGCAACAGATCACGGGCGAGTTTTGATCCGCCGTACTGTTCGGCTTCGCGACGGTCGCGCTCAGATCGCTTTCGGGAATTTTCGGCATCGGCGAGCGCGCGCATGAATTTATCTTTGAATTCGTCGCGTTCTGCCACCAAGGCTGCAATCTGTTCATCGTCGGCTGGATCTTCCATGGCTTCCGGGGAATCGATGTCGATCAGCTCTTCTTCCGCCATGGGTTTTTTTGCCTCTGGGTTGCTCATTACTGCCCTCGATCCGTAATCAGTCGGCCCACCAGTTGGGCCGTGTAGTCCACAATTGGAACGATCCGTCCATAGTTAAGGCGCGTGGGTCCGATTACACCAATCGCGCCGATAATTTTTCGATCCGCGTTCATATAGGGAGACACCACCAAAGAGGAACCCGAAAGTGAGAATAGTTTGTTCTCAGAGCCAATAAAAATGCGTACGCCCTCACCGGTTTCGGTCAACTCAAGAAATTCAGCGATGTCTTGTTTGCGCTCCAGGTCATCAAACAGATTGCGGATTCGGTTTAGGTCTTCTTCTTCTTCGCTTCCCTCCAGAAGGTTCGATCGCCCACGCACGATCAAACGCTCATAAGTGGTGCCCTCATTTTCCCAGATTGCGCTTCCGTTTTCGACCAGCTCACGCGCCAGAACGTCAAGCTCTTGACGATGTCGGGCGATTTCTGTCTCGATAACCCGGCCCAGCTCAGACAGGGTGTGTCCTGCGACAATAGAGTTCAGAAAGTTTGCGGCCTCACGAAACGAGCTTGCCGTTTGTCCGGGCGGCGGAGAGAAGACCCGGTTTTCGACGTGTCCATCATCGAACACCAGAACCACTATTGCGCGGTCCTGCGCCAGGCTGACAAACTCGATGTGGCGAATTGGGGCTTCATGCTTGGGTGACAAGACAAGACTTGCGCCCTGCGTTACTCCGGACAATGCAGATCCGACTCGGTCCAATATGGACGTCACGTTCGTGTCGCTGGGATCCAGTTCGCTCTCGATTGCGTCTCGGTCCTCGGCTGACGGATTTGAAACCTCCATCAGCCCATCAACAAACAATCGCAACCCGACTTCGGTTGGAATGCGACCGGCAGAAACATGCGGAGAGCCCAAAAGGCCGAGATACTCCAAGTCTTGCATCACGTTGCGGACCGTCGCCGCGCTGACTTTTTCGGACATTTCGCGGGTCAAGGTTCGTGAGCCGACGGGACCACCCGATTGCAGATATGAATCCACAACGCGGCGGAAGACTTCTCGCGACCGATCGTTCATCTCTGCCAGTAGTTTGCCTGCGTCTGTCATATGTGTTCTCGAGATTGGGCGAGACAATTAAAGGATAGGCGTTGGCAAGGTCAATCGGGCTTGATGCAGCGCATGGTCACGACTATCAACCGCCGAAACACAATGAGGTACTTTTATGCGCCCTTCTGGACGAGAAATAGATCAAATGCGTTCGGTTTCAATAGAAACCGGGGTGACACGTCATGCGGAAGGGTCATGCCTGATCAAATGTGGTGACACGCATGTTCTGTGCACAGCGTCGATTGACGAGCGCGTGCCGCCATGGATGAAAAATTCCGGCCTTGGCTGGGTCACCGCAGAATACGGTATGCTTCCACGCGCTACCCATACGCGCGGACGCCGGGAAGCAAAGAACGGTCAAACCGGGCGTACCCAGGAAATCCAACGCCTTATCGGTCGTAGTCTGCGCGCCTGCGTGGATAGATCGGCGCTCGGCGAGCGCCAGATTGTTGTCGACTGTGATGTTATCCAGGCCGATGGCGGAACAAGATGCGCCTCTATTAGCGGCGGCTGGGTTGCCTTGCGGCTGGCAACCAACGCGTTGATGAAGGCCGGGCTTGTGACATCTGACCCTCTGACGGATCATGTCGCAGCAGTTTCATGCGGTATCTATGCGGGGCAGACTGTATTGGATTTGGATTATCCAGAAGACAGCGAAGCCGGCGTCGACGGGAATTTTGTCCAAACCGGGCGTGGGCGGCTGATTGAAATTCAGATGTCGGCAGAGGGTTCAACATTTGACCGAGACCAGATGACCGCTTTGCTCGATCTGGCGTCCAGGGGTGTGGATACATTGGTTGCCGCACAAAAGGACGCGGTCGCCTGATGCGAAGGTTCGACGGGGACACGCTTTTGGTCGCGACACATAACGCCGGAAAGCTGGCCGAGATTCGCGACCTTCTTGCCCCCCATGGAGTGTCGGTTGTTGGTGCCGCCGACAAGGGCCTGCCTGAACCTGAAGAAACCGGTACCACTTTCGTTGAAAACGCCAGGATCAAAGCCCATGCAGCCGCCAGCGCCACGGGGCTGCCAGCACTTTCGGATGATTCCGGGATCGAGATTGATGCTTTGGATGGCGCGCCTGGTGTCTATACCGCCGATTGGGCGGAAACGCCGGGTGGTCGGGATTTCCAGCTTGCCATGACACGGACAAAGGAAGCGCTGGACGATTGTGGTGCTGTCGCCCCATGGCGCGCAAAGTTTTGCTGTACTTTTGTATTGGCGTGGCCAGATGGCCATGACGAGGTTTTCGCCGGAGAAATGGGTGGACAGATCGTTTGGCCTATGCGGGGAAAGCAGGGGCATGGCTATGATCCGATTTTTCAACCCGACGGTCACAAGATGACCTTTGGTGAAATGGACGGCGACTTGAAAAACCATATCAGCCACCGGGCCGATGCCTTCCGGAAGCTGGCCGCTGTTTTCGAAGATGGTTGATCGGCGCAGGTTCGGTCTTTATGTCCACTGGCCGTTTTGCCAGGCCAAGTGTCCCTATTGCGATTTTAACAGCCACGTCAGTGCGAACATTGATCAAGAACGGTGGCGCTCTTGTTTTCAAAGCGAAATCAAAAGAGCTCGCGAATTTTCCGGTCCGCGCATTCTGGATTCGATTTTCTTTGGGGGTGGCACCCCAAGCCTGATGGAGCCCGCCACGGTCAGCGCGGTCATTGATGCGGCGCGTGACGCCTGGTCTTCGTCGAATGATATGGAGATCACGCTGGAAGCGAACCCAACCTCGGTCGAGGCTGGGCGTTTTCGTGACTATGCCTCTGTCGGTGTGAACCGTGTTTCTATTGGCGTTCAATCCTTTCGGGATGATGCGCTGAAGGCGCTGGGTCGATTGCATAGCGCCAAAGAGGCAAAAGATGCCGTGGATTTGGCGCGACAGTATTTTTCGCGCGTGTCTTTCGATTTGATCTATGCACGCCAGGATCAGTCTCTGGATGATTGGCGGCTTGAACTTGGCGAGGCGCTGGACTTCGCTGCTGATCATTTGTCTCTGTATCAGCTCACGATTGAACCCGATACCGCCTTCGGAGAACGGTTTAAGCGTGGTAGACTTGGGGGACTTCCTGACGAAGATCTGGGCGCGGACATGTTTGAACTGACCCAGGACATGACTGCCAAGGCAGGTCTTCCGGCCTATGAGATTTCAAATCATGCTGCTCCTGGCGCTGAGTCGCGTCACAATCTGATTTACTGGAAAGCCGGTGACTGGGTCGGTGTCGGGCCCGGGGCCCATGGGCGTGTCACGACCGACGCTGGCCGCTTTGCGACCGAGTCCCACAGCGCACCCGGCCAGTGGATACAGTCTGTGGAACGTCTTGGCTCAGGCCAGTCTGTTTGTGATCTCTTGCCGAGAGCGGACATTCTGGGCGAGGCCATCATGATGGGTCTGCGTCTTGCCGAGGGAATCCCAGAAACCCTGTTTGAAGGTTCTTTAAAAATCAACAACTTAGTGGATCTCGGGATGTTGGAGCGGCACGAGAAAAACGTGCGGACAACGGCCCGTGGCCGCCCTGTATTGAACGCAATTCTTCGCGAGATTCTGGCCTAAACCTTGCCCGCCCCAATGGTGGCGGACAAACGCCGACATACTTCATCAAGCTGCGAAAGATCACGGTACTTGACCGTCAGTGTTCCCGATTCACCGCCCGGTGTGTGGTCAATACTGACCGCCATGCCAAGCGCCGCACTCAGGTCTTTTTCAAGGTGTCGGGTATCAGCATCCTTCAGGCGTGTGACGTTGTTGGGCGCCGGGGTATCTGCTTTGGGTCGCTTTGCCAGTTTTTCCGCCTGCCGAACTGACAGGCCTTCTTTCAGAATCTTTTTGGCCAATCCCAACGGGTCCTCGGCGGTCACAAGCGTGCGTGCGTGACCTGCGGAAAGCTCTCCCTTGCGAACCATTTCCAGAACACCTTCGGGCAGAGACAAAAGCCTCAGCAAGTTGGCGATATGGCTACGGCTTTTCCCAAGCGCCTCGGCAAGCTTTTCCTGCGTATGGCCGAAACGCTCCATCAATTGCTGGTAGCCCGCAGCCTCTTCAATGGCGTTCAGGTCAGCGCGCTGGATGTTCTCGATGATTGCAAGCTCAAGAACTTCTGTGTCGTCCAGTTCGCGGACAATTGCCGGAACCTCGTGGAGCTGAGCGCGCTGCGCGGCGCGCCAACGACGCTCACCTGCAACGATCTCGTAAAGATTGGGGTCTTGTGGGTTCTCTCGCAGAATAAGGGGCTGAATAACGCCCTTTGCTCGTATGGAGTTTGTAAGCTCTTCCAGGGCGCTTTCGGTGAAGGTGCGTCTCGGCTGGTCGGGGTTCGCCACGATACGCGCAATATCAACGGTAACCTCGGCCTTTCGTGGTGCGGCCGTGTGCTCAGGAGTAGCTGAATCCACATCAGCCATAAGGGCGGAAAGCCCTCGTCCCAATCCACGCCGATCTGTTTTCGCCTTTGCCATTCTCTATACCCTATGGTGTGGTCTCTTGGTACTTATCTACCATTTCTTGTGCCAGTGCGCGATAGGCAAGTGCGCCTTTTGATGAGGGATCGTATTTTGTTACCGGCATTGAGAATGACGGCGCTTCTGAAATGCGAACATTTCTTGGGATGACGGTCTGATAGACCAGATCGCCCAAAGTATCCCGCGCATCGGATTCGACCTGCTGGCTCAGATTATTCCGACCGTCGTACATGGTCAGCAAAACTCCCTCAATTCGCAGGTCGGGGTTTGCACTTTGCCGAACTTGCCGCACCGTCAACATTAGCTGGGACAGGCCTTCCAACGCAAAAAATTCGCTTTGCAGCGGAATCAAGACCGAATCCGATGCGACCATCGAATTGATGGTGAGAAGGCTTAGAGATGGCGGGCAATCAATCAGCACAAAATCCAAGTCATAAGCGTCGACTTCGGGCTGACGCAGCGCGTCATTCAAAAGAAAACTGCGCCGCTCGATCGACATCATTTCGATATCAGCGGAACTAAGATCTGTGGTCGACGGAGCAACCAAAAGCCCCTCAATTTCAGTTGCCTGAACGACGCTCTCCAGCGTTGCCTCTTCCAAAATCAAATCGTAGGTCGTGAATTTTCGGGAGTTTTGGTCGATGCCAAGCCCCGTAGACGCGTTACCCTGGGGATCGAGGTCAACCAGCAAGACATTATACCCTTCCTCTGCCAAAGCAGCGCCGAGGTTGATTGTCGTCGTGGTCTTTCCTACGCCGCCTTTCTGATTAACAACCGAGATGATGCGGGGAAGTGGGGGGCGCGTCGGATCAGACACGTTGGATATCTCCAATACTCAGAATTACGCCTTCAGGATTCGATGCGCTTTCGTATGTTTCGCAGTCAAAGCGCCAGTGTTCAAGCGCCTCCTCGATCTCGTTGCCTGCGCCCTGCCCCTTCAAGAACAGCGCGCGCCCGCCCTTGCCAAGGTGCCGGTCGGCGTAACTCAACAATGTATCCAAGCTCGCAAGGGCCCTGGCCGAAACAATATCGGCCCCAAAAGGCTCCAGATCCTCGATCCGTCGGTCTATGACTGTAACCGCAGCGCCCGTCTGGCGCGCGATGGACCGCAAAAAAGCGGCCTTGCGCCCATCGGATTCCACCAAGGTGAATTTAGAGTTCGGCTGACCCTTCAAGAGAATAGCGGTCACCATGCCCGGAAAACCCCCTCCGCTGCCCAAATCTAGCCAGTGTGTGAAATCGCCCGGACGCACACGCGCCAATTGGGCAGAATCCAGCATGTGCCGTGACCATAGCTGCGAAAGCGACTTTGGCGAGACAAGGTTGATGCGCTTTGTCCATTTCACCAACTCATCAGCATAAAGCTCCAAAAGCTCGATTGTTTCACGTGAAACATCGATGTTCTGAAGAAACTCCTGCTTGTCTGCACTCATGCTCGACTACGCTCGCGCTGTCTGAGCTTTGCAAGAATCAGTGTTAATGCCGCGGGGGTCATTCCCTCAACACGACCAGCCTGCCCAATGGTTTCGGGCCGCGCCGACTCTAGTTTCTGACGAAGCTCGTTGGACAGACCGCTCATTGTTCCATAGTCAAAATCCAGTGGAATTGAGTACGCTTCATCTTTGCGCAGATTCGCGACGTCACGCGATTGGCGCAAGATATACTGTTCGTATAAGGCATCGCATTTAAGCTGCTGCCGATCTTCCGACGAAATTGACGACAGGTTGGGTCGCATCATCGCAATATCGTCAAAACCAACATCTGCAAAAGACAACAGCGACCATGCTGATCGCGCCTTGCCATCTGCAGATATCTTGATTCCCGAACTCGCCGCCTCGGCGGCTGGAATGCTGGTGTTCTCAAGCTGGTCTTTCGCACGCTCCAGGCTATCCATTTTCCTATTGAATACGCGCCGCCTGTCGTCGCCAACACAACCCATAGCCAAACCAACCGGTGTGAGTCGTTGATCAGCGTTATCGGCACGCAACGACAGCCTGAATTCAGCCCGTGATGTGAACATTCGATAGGGCTCGGTCACTCCCCTAGTCGTTAAATCGTCGACCATAACGCCGATATAGGATGTATCACGCTCAAAACGGGCGATTTCGAGGCCCAAAGCCTGACCAGCCGCATTCAGGCCTGCGACAAGCCCCTGTGCCGCCGCCTCCTCATACCCTGTTGTGCCGTTAATCTGCCCTGCAAGGTACAGGCCTTTTACATTCCTTAGCTCCAGGGTCGTCGATAAAGACCGGGGATCGACATAGTCATACTCAATTGCATAGCCTGGCTGAGCAATTTCAGCCCGCTCAAGACCGCGTATGGAATGAACATAGTCTTCCTGAACATCCGCCGGCAACGAGGTTGAAATCCCGTTCGGATATACAAGTTCGCTTGTCAGCCCCTCTGGCTCCAAAAATATCTGGTGAGAACTTTTGTCGGCAAACCTTACGATTTTATCCTCAATGGACGGGCAATATCGCGGACCCACTCCGTCAATATGCCCCCCATACATTGCGGATCGGCCAAGGTTGCTACGGATTATCTCGTGAGTTTCCTCATTCGTGTGTGTCACACCGCATGACACCTGCCGCACACTCGGCGACTTTGACAGGAAGGAAAACATAACCGGATCATCGTCACCGGGCTGATCGTCCAGCACCGTCCAGTCAATCGTCTTCGAAACCAAACGTGGCGGCGTACCCGTTTTCAACCGACCAAGGGGCAGCCCGAATTCGTCAATTCTTTGCGCAAGTTTAACCGAAGGGTTGTCACCCATTCGGCCGCCGGGTCGAGAAACATCGCCGATATGAATGACACCGCGCAAGAACGTGCCTGTGGTAAGAACCACCACTTCACAGCGAATTTCTGACCCATCTTGCAACACCACACCGTTAACTCGGTCTGCGGCAACCAGGAGGTCGACAACTTCGCCTTCAACAACCGAAATTCGGGGGTGTGAGGCGATTTCATTAAGCATCGTTTCCCGATAGATGGCACGATCAGCTTGCGCGCGCGGCCCTTGCACCGCTGGTCCCTTGCGCCGATTCAACAGCCTGAACTGGATTCCTGCCTGGTCAGCCACACGGCCCATAACACCATCCAAGGCGTCAATCTCACGTACCAGGTGGCCCTTGCCAAGCCCGCCAATCGCCGGGTTACAGGACATGACACCGATACCCGCACGTGTCAGCGTAACCAGCGTAACGCTGGCCCCGCGTCGCGCTGCCGCATGCGCAGCTTCAGCCCCGGCATGCCCGCCCCCAACAACGACGACGTCTGTGTCACAATGTTTCACGTGAAACACCTCACACTATTTTCCAATACAAAAGCTGGAAAAAATCTCATCCAGAATATCCTCGACATCGACGCGTCCCACCAAACTATCTAAAGCACGAATGGCAGTTCGCAACTCCTCTGCCAACAACTCGGCGAAATCAGGCGACTCAAGTCTGGCCAAGACAACTCGCAATGAATCGCTTGCGGAAACCATCGACACACGATGACGCTCACGAATGGCGACACCGGCCATCGACGCGCGACTCTCCAGCCTAGCAGTCAACTGTTCGATCAATTGATCCAAGCCCTCACCAGATTTTCCCGAAATGTCACCGCCGCCAAGATCAGACTTGGAAACCAGCACCAAGTCATCGGGTTCAACTTGCAATGCCGGGGTGTCCTTTGAATCACCAAGAAGAAATACGCGAATGTCCGACTGCTGTGCCCGAGATTTGGCACGTTCAATCCCCAACATTTCAACCTTGTCGTCAGAGACTCGAATTCCCGCTGTATCCAAAAAAGTAACTGCCAGACCGCGCAAATCCATTTTAACTTCAATAACATCACGTGTCGTTCCGGCAATCTCGGACGTAATTGCCGCTTCACGACCAGCCAAAGCATTCAGCAGGGTTGACTTGCCAACATTTGGCGGGCCGATGATCGCAACCTCAAATCCATCGCGCACTCGTTCTGCCGCGGCTACCCCGATAACCTCGGCATCAATTTCAACCAAAACTTCGCCGACGAGTTCCGAAACCTCCGGTCCAACATCAACCGGAACTTCCTCATCAGCAAAATCGATGGTCGCCTCCAGCAGCGCCGCTGACCTCACGAGACGACGACGCCAGGATTCGGCCTTGGCACCAAGTGCTCCGGAAAACACGCGCAGCGCCTGGCGTCGCTGAGCCTCGGTTTCCGCCTCAACAAGATCAGACAGACCCTCGATCTGGGCAAGGTCCAAACGCTCGTTTTCAAGTGCGCGCCGAGTAAACTCACCTGGTTCGGCTAGACGAAGCCCCGCGACATCCGAAAGCTCCCGCAGCACGGCGTTCACTGTTGCTATCGACCCATGCAAATGAAGTTCGGTTACGTCTTCACCTGTAAAGCTGCCGGGGCCAGGAAAGGTCAGGACGAGAGCTTCATCCAATACCAAATCGCCCTTTTTCAAATGACGAAGGGTGGCCACCCGAGGTTCAGGCAAAGATCCAGACAAGGCCGAGACAACCGAAAACGACTTCGGACCCGATAGCCGCACAACGGCCACACCCGCCTTGCCCCTGGCGCTGGCCAGAGCGAAAATCGTATCCATTATAAACTAACCCTCTGTTCTAAAACAGAAAATCAGGCATTCATTGAATCGAAGAAGTCCGAGTTTGTCTTCGTCTGCTTCAACTTAGACAGAAGGAATTCGATCGCGTCCGTCGTGCCCATTGGATTGAGAATGCGCCGCAACACAAACATTTTCTGCAGGTCATTCTTATCGACCAGCAGGTCTTCCTTACGTGTACCCGACTTGAGGATATCCATCGCAGGATAAACACGCTTGTCAGCAACCTTGCGGTCCAAGACAATCTCGCTGTTACCTGTGCCTTTAAATTCTTCAAAGATCACTTCGTCCATGCGGCTACCTGTATCGATCAGGGCGGTTGCAATGATGGTCAAAGACCCGCCCTCTTCAATGTTCCGAGCCGCACCGAAGAAACGTTTGGGCCGTTGCAGTGCATTGGCGTCGACACCACCGGTCAACACTTTGCCCGAGGAGGGCACAACTGTGTTAAACGCACGACCAAGACGGGTGATTGAATCCAGCAGGATGACAACATCACGCTTGTGTTCAACCAGCCGCTTCGCCTTTTCAATGACCATGTCCGAAACAGCCACGTGTCGGGTTGCCGGTTCATCAAATGTCGACGACACCACCTCACCTTTAACCGACCTCTGCATGTCGGTAACTTCTTCCGGGCGTTCGTCTATCAACAAAACAATCAGATAACACTCAGGATGATTGGTCTCGATTGAATGCGCGATGTTCTGGAGCAGAACTGTCTTACCTGTCCGCGGCGGTGCAACGATCAAAGAACGCTGACCTTTCCCGATAGGCGCCACCAAATCAATGATCCGTGCTGAACGATCCTTTATCGTGGGATCCTCGATCTCCATGCTTAAACGTTCATCGGGATACAGAGGTGTAAGGTTGTCGAAACTTACCTTATGCCGGGCCTTTTCAGGATCCTCGAAATTAATCATCTCAACTTCCGTCAACGCAAAATAACGCTCGGAATCGTTAGGATCGCGGATCACACCCTCAACCGTATCGCCGGTGCGCAACGCAAATTTCCGGATCATCTCCGGCGACACATAGATGTCGTCAGGACCAGGGAGGTAGTTTGCTTCAGGTGATCTCAGGAACCCAAATCCGTCCTGCAGAACCTCCAACACACCTTCGCCGCCAATGATCCATTCTTCGTCTGCACGTTCTTTCAGGATCGAGAACATCATTTCGCCCTTGCGCATCGTCGATGCGTTCTCGATTTCCAAATCTTCCGCCATAGACAAAAGCTCCTTCGGAGACTTTGACTTCAGCTCGGACAAATTCAGACGGTCGGCCATGTGCGAAACCTTTCAGACGTCAGCCAGATCGGCAAACGATATAAATCAGAAATAGGAGATTCAACAAACGCCAGGACGGCATTCGGCACGGTATGTACGCAGGCCTTGCGGCCAAGTCAACAATTCTTAGAATTTCACAATGACCGATGCGACGATGACAATCATCAAAACTGTCGGGATTTCATTCATCAAACGATAGGTTCGACCAGATCTGGTGTTGGCCCCAGCGACGAATTCTTTTCGCCGCCGCGCAAGCCAATGGTGAAACCATGTCATAGCCAAAACAGCAGACGCTTTCGACCAAGGCCAGACAGAGGACCAATCAACGGTTCCAGGCGTGAAAACCAACAGCAACCCAAAAACCCAAGTTGCAACCATGGCTGGGTTCATGATCACGCGTAAAAGCTTCTGCTCCATCATCACGAAGGTTTCGTGAAGTTCCCCGCTTTCGCTTGCCCGCTCTGTGTGATGAACAAACAGCCGTGGAAGATAGAACAGCCCCGCCATCCACGAGATCACCGAAATCACATGCAGAACCTTGGTCCAGGGGTATAGTGCTGAAAGTATCTCGGCCATCTGGGCATCCCATTGGTTCGAACCCACACATAAAATAAATATAGAAAGAAAGAAAAGATGATGTGTTGGTAGGGAGCGAGGATAAGTGGAATTACTTGGATGTGAACAGAGATACCCACAGTTCAGACGCATTCTTGTACCGGAACAATGCAACGCAGCCTGAATATTTTTGATTTATTTACATATACTTATAGGAATAGAAAGACCAGCAACGCCTTCCCTAGCCATCACCACCAAGAGGACATAGAACTTGTCCACAGCCCGATGTCACAGAACATCCACCGTGGATAAATTTCGGATCGAATGGGTGAAATTGGTCGGAATACGTTGAACTTGATCGTCAGACGTTTACTCACAAATCTATTCGCTGGGTTCCGTCCCCTGTTCACACAGGCTTATACACATGACACAACGCCTAATCCTGGCTTCGGGATCGAAGATTAGGGCCGATCTTTTGAGACAGGCAGCGATTGATTTCGACGTCATCGTGCCAAGAATCGATGAAGAAATGGTAAAATCTGCTCTTCTCGCAGAGGAGGCAAAACCACGTGACATCGCTGACGCCCTGGCCGAAGCAAAAGCACGAAAAATTTCTGGTAAATCACCCGCTGATCTTGTCCTGGGTTGCGATCAGGTGTTGGATTTTCAGGGCGTCCTGTTGTCCAAACCAAAAACACCGAACGACGCAATCAGCCAACTGAGATCACTGCGTGGCAAGCGCCATATGCTGCTGTCCGCCGCTGTCATGTACGAAGACCTCAAACCTGTTTGGCGTCATATTGGCCAAGTCCGTCTTTTTATGCGGGATGTTTCAGATATCTGGCTGGAGGACTATGTTGATCGAAACTGGGACAGTATTCGCCACTCAGTCGGAGCGTATAAACTTGAGGAGGAAGGCGTGCGCCTGTTCGACCGGATAGATGGAGATCACTTCAATGTTCTGGGTCTGCCGCTGTTGGAAACGATATCTTACCTGACACTACGAGGCTTTCTGCCGTCATGACGAATAAAAAAATACCCCTTGCCGGTGTCCTCGGCTCTCCTATTGGACACTCCAAATCGCCAAGGCTTCATCAGCACTGGCTCAAGCGATATGGGATCAACGGATACTATATACCGATGGAAGTGGCTTCTGCCGATCTGGAGAATGCGGTTCAGACCTTGCCAAAGCTTGGGTTCGTGGGTGTCAATGTCACAATCCCCCACAAGGAACATGTTTTGGCGATCGCGGATATCGTGACTGACCGTGCGGCGTTGATCGGATCGGCCAACACCCTCATCTTTCGCGCGGACGGCAAAATTCACGCCGACAACACCGACGGGTATGGGTTTTTGGAAAACCTGCGACAAGGAGCACCGGATTGGCGTGCGGATGCAGGGCCGGCCGCCGTTATCGGAGCGGGAGGCGCGGCGCGTGCTGTTCTATCGTCGCTGATCGATGCGGGGGTGCGGGAAATTCGACTGACAAATCGCACCAAGACCCGCGCTGAGGCGCTTAAAAAGGAATTTGGCAGCAAGATTGAAGTGTATGATTGGGTTCAATCCGGCAACATGCTGGAAGGAGCAGCAACGGTTGTGAATGCTTCGTCACTGGGGATGGTTGGCAAATCCGAAATGCGTATCCCTTTGGATGGGTTGTCAAAAGACGCCGTGGTTACAGATCTGGTCTATGCGCCCTTGGAAACCCAGTTACTTGCTCATGCAAAGTCAATCGGGTGCCAGACTGTCGATGGGTTGGGCATGTTGCTTCATCAGGCCGCGCCAGGATTTGCACGTTGGTTCAATGTAAATCCAGAAGTCGATGATGCATTGCGGGCGGCAGTACAGGCGTGACCAAACCGTTTGTCATAGGGCTTACCGGTTCCATCGGAATGGGGAAATCGACGACGGCCCAAATGTTTCGGGACGCGGAGATTCCCGTGTGGGATGCAGATGCTGCGGTTCATAAATTGTACAGCCGTGGCGGAAACGCCGTCGAACCGTTGTCAAAGCTTTTTCCAAACGCCTTGCGCAATGGCGAGATCGATCGTCAAGCTCTGTCCAACGACATTGCTGCCGATGAAAAGGCGCTTCGCAAAATTGAATCCGTTGTGCATCCCCTTGTGGCGGCAGACCGAAAGTCGTTCATTGAAACGACCGACGCTCCGATTGTCGTTGTCGACGTTCCTTTACTTTTTGAAACGGGATCGGCTGGTTCGGTTGATATGGTCGTTGTCGTTTCGGCATCCGCCGAGGAACAACGCAAAAGGGTTATGTCCCGTCCTGGGATGACCGAAGAAAAATTTGAAACCCTGAAAGCCAAGCAAGTACCGGATTCTATAAAACGATCGCGTGCAGATTTCGTGATTGAGACTACTTCGCTTGAAGCAGCCCGCACCTCGGTTCATGATATCCTTGAAACCGTCAAAAGCAGGTTGCGAGATGCGTGAAATCGTTCTGGATACTGAAACCACCGGCCTTGATCCAGAAAGCGGTGACCGCATCGTCGAAATCGGCGCCGTTGAGCTTTTTGGTCACGTTCCAACCGGCAAGACCTATCACCAGTACATCTATCCAGAACGATCCGTTCCTCAAGAAGCGATCCAGGTGCACGGGCTGACCGACGACTTTTTGAAAGACAAACCCGTTTTCAAAGCCGTGGCTCAGGATTTCATCGACTTCATTGGGGACGCAAAGCTTGTCATCCACAACGCTACGTTTGACATGAAGTTTCTGAACGCCGAACTGCGATGGCTGGGTCTGCCGCAGATCCCTTTTGAAAGGGCCATTGATACACTGGCCATTGCGCGCAAGAAATTCCCGGGCTCGCCAGCATCGCTGGATGCGCTATGCCGCCGATATTCGATCGACAACTCGGCACGAACCCTGCACGGGGCCTTATTGGACAGCGAAATTCTGGCCGATGTTTATCTTGAGCTGATCGGAGGACGGCAACCGGACCTTGTCCTTGCGCCGATCCGGGAACAAAAGACCGAAACCAGCGGACAAGACAACACGTGGCGTCCAAAACCGCGGTCAAAACCATTGCCCCAGCGTCTGACAAGCGAAGAGTCAGAAAGACATAGCGCCTTCGTCCAGGACATTGGCGAAGGCGCTATTTGGAAACGAATTAGTTAGCCGGAGCCTCGGCAGTCTGGCCTTGCTGGCGCTGTGCCAATTGTTGGCGGTACAGGGCCACATAGTCGATGTTATCCAGGTTTAGCGGCGGGAAACCACCGTCACGTGTTACATCGCTGACAATGCGGCGAACAAACGGGAACAACATCCGCGGGCATTCGATCATCAAGAATGGATGAAGCTGTTCCTCGGCGATATTGTCGATCTGAAAGAGGCCGGCGTATTCAAGCTCGAGCAAGAAAAGAACAGCGTCGCTGCCCTTGTTCTTGGAGGTGACGTTCAGCTTGGTAATGACTTCGTACTGTCCATCTGACGCGCCCTTGCGTCCATCCAAAGCAACTTGAACCTGAATGTCGGGCTGGACCTGACCTTCGACCGGTTTACGGGCGAGAATATTTTCAAACGACAAATCGCGAATGAACTGTCCCAGAATTTTCATTTGCGGCACCTGTGGCGCAGCGCCGTTTTCGTTCTCAGCCATTTGGCTCTCCGTGCTGGAAATCAAAAATCATAGGCTCTCTATCAGAGCGGTCCTCGGCCCTCAATGCCGAGTCCATCCCGAGGGGCCAGCAGGTTCATTCACCTCTTCGAATTCACCGTCGACTATCGTCGGTTCCGCCGTGTCAGAGCCGGGTCCATAGGTAAATTGTTCAGTTACGACGCGGGCTTTGAGTGTCTTGAAGATAGACGCGCGCACGCTCGGCACCAGTAAGGCAAACCCGACGGCGTCTGTGAAAAAGCCAGGCGTCAAAAGCAAAGCACCGGAAAACAGGATCATTGCGCCATGAACCAAAGGTTCGGTCGGGTCCTGCAAATCCTGGAGAGACCCCCTGAGCCGGGAAAGAACCGCGATGCCCTGCCCGCGCACCAAAACGGTACCGATGATCGCGGTCAAAATGACGATCGCAAGGGTCCAAAGCAGCCCGATTGCACCGCCAACCTGGATGAACAAGGCGATTTCAATCAAGGGCACAAGAAGAAACAGCAAAAACAAGCGCATTTGAACCTCTCTGTCGCGGGTGGTCAGGTGGACTTGTGGCCTGACACGTCTTACATATGTGCTCTGATACAAGAAATCCAAACTTTGCCCGAGAGACACAATGAGCTCATCCCTGATCCAACTTCTGGTGCTTGCGGGCATCGCCGTGTTTTTGATCCTGCGCCTGAGAAGTGTGCTGGGGACACGCGACGGCTTTGAAAAGCCGCCGGTAACAAATACGTCCGGTCGCGGCAACAGCCGTCCCGAATTCGATGTTATCGAGGGCGGACCGGATCGCGATATCATCGACCATGTCGATGATGGGTCCAGCAGCGCAAAAGCTCTTGCTGCCATGAAAATGGCTGAGCCTGGATTCATGGTGGGCTCTTTCCTGGAAGGATCGAAAGGCGCTTACGAGATGATCCTCATGGCGTTTGAAAACGGCGACCTGTCTGACGTGCGTGATTTCCTCTCTGACGAGATTGCCGAGACCTTCCAAGAGGTTATCGATCGTCGGCTGGAAGAAGGTCTTGAAATTGAGGCCAGCTTTATCGGCGTTCGGGAAGTTGCCCTGAAGGAAGCCGAATTTGATCGGTCTTCTGGCGAAGGCGAAGTGACAGTACGGTTTGTCGGTGAAATGACGTCGGTTGTGAAGAACGCCGCAGGCGAGGTCGTCGAAGGCAACGCGAACGAGATCAAACGCCAGACAGATGCCTGGACATTTGCGCGGGTTATGGGGTCGGATAACCCGAACTGGCAACTGGTCGCCACTGGTGAATAATGACGTCCTGGGGCCGCCGCGCTCTTTGGGTCTTGGCTATGACCGCCACCCCTGCCACAGCTGACGTACGCCTTCTGGACTTTGCCGATCTGAACGGCTGGCCGAACGATAATCATGCCGCTGCCTTGGCCGTGTTCCAGGAAACGTGTTCAGACTTAAGGTCAGGAGACTGGCCCGCCATATGCGCTTTGTCCCACAAATCCGGTGACCCAAAGTCTTTCTTCGAAACCTTTTTTAGGCCGGTGCTGATTACGGACGGCGAAGATCCCCTGTTCACAGGATATTTTGAACCAGAGTTGGAAGGGTCGCTTACAAGGACCAGCCGCTTTCAAATCCCGCTGCGCCGACAGCCGACCGAACTTTCGGCAAGCGCTCAGTGGAAATCACGTGAAGAAATTGAAACCTCGGGCGTTCTGGAAAACCGGGGACTTGAAATCGTATGGATCGAAGATCCCGTCGACAAATTCTTTTTGCAGGTTCAGGGGTCTGGTCGCATCCGGTTGGGTGACGGCAGCTATATCCGTTTGGGATACGGCGCAAAGAATGGCCATCCTTACCGGTCAATCGGCCAAGAGCTTGTGAGACGCGGGCATTTCCAAGAACACCAGGTCTCGGCAAGCGTCATCCGCAATTGGGTCAAGACGAACCCGAACGAAGGGAAGGACTTGCTGCACCACAATCCATCCTACGTTTTTTTTCGCGAAGTTTCCCAGGTTCCGGCTGACAAGGGCCCTTTGGGGGCCATGAACCGATCGGTGACAGCGGGCAGAACCCTGGCGATTGATCCCGACTTCGTCCCTCTGGGCGCGCCGGTCTGGCTTGAAAAGGATGGCAGAACACCGTTTCAACGTTTGATGGTCGCGCAAGACACGGGGTCGGCAATCAAGGGCGCGCAGCGGGGCGACATCTTTTTCGGAACCGGACCAGAGGCCGGGAAAGAAGCAGGAAGGGTGCGGGATGGCGGCAAGATGATCGTGCTCTTGCCGATTGAGGAAGCCTTGTCACGGGCAGACGGTCTATGACACGCAAACCCCGCGAGCTCAGGTCGGATGAAGAAGCCTTATGGCGGCAGGTAGCGAAATCGACGTCGCCAATGAATCCTGCACGAAAGCCCAAGGTTTTGAATCTTCAAGCAAAACCAAAACCTGTCGCCGAGAATCCGCGTTTTGAACCCAAGCCCTTCAAAGTCGGAGAGACCGCCGCGCCGAGAGCCATGCCCAATCCCGCAAAGCCTTCAAAGCCCATTCGAATGGATAAGAAAGCTTTCGGTCGCATGAAGCGTGGTAAAGCGAAACCAGAATCGCGTATCGATTTGCACGGCATGACCTTGGCCCAGGCTCAGACAGCCCTGACGGGTTTCTTGTTGCAGGCTTTCAGCAATGAGAAACGGCTTGTTCTTGTGATTACCGGCAAGGGTCGCCATGCGGACGACAGCGACCCGGTGCCACACAGAAGAGGCGTTCTTCGTCAGCATTTGCCCGAGTGGCTGTCGCGCCCGCCCCTAAGTTCCGTGGTTCTCGAATGGACGTCGGCCCATCAGCGCCACGGAGGGTCAGGCGCGTTCTATGTCTATCTCAGCCGAAGACGGTAGACTGGGTTTCGCGCGGATAACGGCAACCCAGACAAGCAGGGCCGATGACGTGAAATACATAACGATTCCTGCCATTTGAGTCGGAAAATCAAACCCGGCATCAATCAGCGCACCTGAAATACCGGGCCCGATGGCCGAGCCGAAAACCATGACACTTGTCGCGGCGGCCTTAATGGCCCCGATATGCCGCGTGCCAAAGAATTCGGCCCAGAATGCCGTGATGGTCGTTGACTGTGTACCGTGGGCGATACCGAAGAAAACAAAGGCAACCATCGCCAGGGACAAGCTGTCCGCAAGGGCCAAAACCGCGAAACCAGCCATCCAGGGAAACAAAACGATCCGGATCAGGAATGACGAACCAAGCCGATCCAAGAGCTGGCCAGAGATCAAGGTAACGCCCACGGAAACAGCGGTCATGATTGGAATCAGGCTCAGGTATTCAACAAGGTTCCAGCCCTTGACTGCAGCAATGTGAACCTGCTGAAAAAACAGGGCCGTGCCCCATGCTGGCGGCCCCAATAGCATGGGCAACAGCATCCAGAACAACGGTGACCTTAAGACTTCCGCGCGGGTCCAATGTCTGTTGTTCATACCGACGGAATGGCTTTCTTTTGCCAGGGATTGTGGCGTTCTTTCCTGGGTCAAAAGCCATAACAACAACGGAAAACTGAGCAAAATCAAAGCTGCGGCAACAATCCACAAGCTTCGCCAGTCATAGGCTGCAAGCAGTGCAGCGAAAAGAATTGGCAGCGTTGCCTGACCAAGCCAAAAACCCAAGCCTGACATGGACAAGGCCAAACCACGTCGGGCGACAAACCACCGAGCCATGGAAACCGAGGCAAGCTGAAACATCATGCCTTGGCCGAATAACCTTAGAAGAAAGACGACGACAACCAGACCGCTTGCCCAAGGGTTCAGGGCCATGCCGACGCATGTAAATGCCAAGCCGGGGACAACCAGCCAGGCCAGCTTTCGAACACGAAATCGGTCGCTCAAAGTGCCGGCCCAGAACATGACAATGGCGGAACCCGTTGTTCCGATCGTATAAATCACACCCCACTGACCGTCGCTAAGACTGAATTCAGACATGATACGTGCGGCAAAAATCGAAATGAAGAACGTCTGACCATAGCTGGAATTCAGCGTCAGAATCATTCCCGCCAAAAGAAATCGTATATTGTCGCGAATGAAACAGAGGGAACCCATAGCCGATGTCTGAGCCTGTTTGCTGGGATTGAAAACCCCGATTTGCACGTGGCCCGGTGACTCAGCGTATTTCAACAGTGCCAAACGCACCCTTTGGGTAACTGTTCTAGCGGCCGTCCAGGGCGGAAAGCGGCGATAGAATGATCTCGGTCACATTACGGACAGTCAGGATCGTTCCCGGAACGAAGTCGGTTCGACCTTGCCCCTCACCAAAGGCACCCTCCATCCGCGCCATTCGTCTGAGAATGGAAATGAGATCCGCCGAATCCCCAACATTGAAATGACCAACGCCCCGGGAAAAATCCGAAACATTCATCAGGGTGATTTCCAGATCGGCAAGCTCTTGGGCATCAGCGACAGAGCCCAACCTGTTTTCCTCGCCCGTCAATGTCGCCGACAGATTAAGTATGTGATCGCGCTTCGACGCAAAAACCAGGAAGGGCTGCGGCAACGGTCCGATCCGCGCCGCCTGTTGGCGGAAGAGATCAATGTCGATATCGGGCGAAAACAGAATAACAGCCCCAAGATTGCGCTTGCCCCATCCTGGCGAAGCGATTTCAACCTGGCGAAGGGTTTCCATCGCCAGTTGCGACCCCATCGAATGGGCAACAAGAACGATCTTGCCCCGCGCAGACGGCAATCCACGCAGTAGAGATTCAAGGGCATCGCGTGAATAGAGAACGCTGTCGCGGTCATGGGCATAGCCCAGCGGGCTGGCCGCGCTTGGCCAGGAAAAATGCACTGAAACACCAGGTGAATCGAGATCGTGATCCAGTTGCGCGTGACGCACGATACCTTCCGCGAAAGAATTGTTGAAACCGTGGATGTAAACGAAAATCGTTTGCTCATTTGTCGGGCGTTGTGCCAGTTCGGCGCGGATTTGTCGGGAAAACGCGTCTTGGCTTGGATACTCGACGGCACTCTGTGTCAGAAAATGACGATCTGGATCGGCCCGCCGACCTGGCAGGCTTAAAGTGCCCGCGACGTGGTCCGTCGGAACGCGCAGCTCATATCGAAAATGCCGGGTGGTCGTGGATCGACCAAGTTCGGTTTTGCTAAGAAATTCGGTGCGGTTGGTTGCAACAAAGATATCGACGCTGTCGCTGGATGGTGCGTCGGGCGGCACGTTCAAAAGAGGGCCCCTTGCGGTGCAGGCCGCAAGTACCAGGGCAAAAAGACACAGAAAAATGCTTTTGCGCGTCACGATGAGCTTTCCAATCACACTCGGACTAGCGAAATTACGGGCGCGGGAAAAGGGTCATAGAACGTAGCGGCTCATATCAGCGCTTTTCGCAAGTTCGCCAAGATTGGCTTCAACAAAATCCGCGTCGACTGTGATTGCCTCGCCTGCACGGTCGGGCGCGGTAAAGCTAAGCTCTTCGAACACACGTTCGATCACGGTGTACAGGCGGCGGGCACCAATGTTTTCAACGGTTTGGTTCACGTCTGCGGCAATGCGGGCAAGGGCGGCAATGCCATCATCGGTGAAGTCGACGGTGACTTCCTCGGTGCCCATTAGCGCAGTGTACTGACGGGTAAGCGCGTTGTCGGTTTCGGTCAGAATGCGGACGAAATCTTCCTCGGTCAGAGCGCGCAGGTTCACCCGGATCGGCAATCGGCCCTGAAGCTCGGGCAAAAGGTCGGAAGGTTTCGCAATGTGGAAAGCGCCCGAGGCGATAAATAGAATGTGGTCGGTTTTAACCGGTCCGTATTTTGTCGAAACGGTCGTGCCCTCGATCAGGGGCAGAAGGTCACGCTGGACGCCTTCGCGTGAGACGTCGGCTCCGCGCGCCTCGGACCGTGCGGTGACCTTGTCGATCTCGTCGAGGAAGACGATGCCGCTCTCCTGAACGGCGGAAAGAGCCGATTTAGTGACTGTTTCATCGTCCAGCAGCTTGTCGGCCTCTTCCCCGATCAGGATGTCATAGCTTTGCGAAACGGTCATACGCTTTTTGACGGTGCGCCCCGGAAATCCTTTGCCGAAAATCGACCCGAGGTCGATGCCAACCCCCTGCCCCGGCTGCATGCCCGGCATTTCCATGCCCTGGAACGGGTTCGACGTGTCTTGCAGCTCAAGCTCGATGATCGTGTCGTCAAGTTCGCCCCGCTTGAGCTTGTCACGGAACATCTCAAGCGTTTGTTCACGGGCGTTCTCTCCGGCGATCGCGGCAAGAACACGGTCTTCGGCGGCCTTGTGGGCGTTGGCCTTTACTTCGTCGCGCATGTGCTCGCGGGTCATGGTGATGGCGGCCTCGACAAGATCGCGGACGATCTGCTCGACATCACGGCCGACGTAACCGACTTCGGTAAACTTGGTGGCTTCGACTTTAAGAAAAGGAGCCTTGGCGAGTTTCGCGAGGCGGCGCGAGATCTCGGTCTTGCCGACGCCGGTGGGGCCGATCATCAGGATGTTCTTGGGATAGACCTCGTCACGCAGGTCGTCGGACAATTGCTTGCGACGCCAGCGGTTGCGAAGCGCCACAGCGACGGCGCGCTTGGCGTCCTTTTGGCCGATGATGAAGCGGTCGAGTTCCGAGACGATCTCGCGGGGGGTCAGGTCGGTCATTTTGAAATGGTTTCCACGGTCAGGTTGCCGTTTGTGTAAACGCAAATGTCGGCGGCAATGGCCATAGCCCGGCGCGCAACGGATTCGGCATCAAGATCGCCGTCCATCAGCCCGCGCGCGGCGGCGAGCGCAAAGTTCCCGCCCGAGCCGATTGCAGCGACGTTATGTTCCGGTTCAAGCACATCCCCTGCCCCGGTCACGACGTAAAGCTCGGCGCCGTCGGTGACGATAAGCATGGCTTCCAGCTTCTGAAGGTACTTGTCGGTCCGCCAGTCCTTGGCAAGTTCGACTGCAGCGCGCTGCAACTGGCCCGGTGTTGCCTCCAACTTGGCTTCGAGCCGTTCCAGCAAAGTGAAAGCGTCAGCGGTCGATCCGGCGAACCCGGCAACAACATCATACCCACCGGGGCTGAGCCTGCGGACCTTCTTTGCGGTTCCCTTGATCACCGTGGGGCCAAGGCTGACTTGTCCGTCGCCCGCGACAACGACTTTGTCGCCCTTGCGGACGCCGATGATCGTGGTGCCGTGCCAGCCGGGGAAGTCTTCGGCCATGTCGCTCTCCTTGGTTCGTCGCAGGCTATATGCTTATGAGCTAGGCCAACTGCAAGCCGGGAAAAGAAAGGACCGCCGAAGCGGTCCCGTTGTTCCTGGTTTTCGCAGCAGGATCAGACGCTTTCGTCGATCCAACCCTTCAGCGCGGCTTTGGGTGCAGCGCCGGTCTTGTTCGACACAACCTGACCGTCCTTGAACAGGAACAGGGCCGGGATACCGCGTACACCCAGCTGAGCAGGCGAGTTCGGGTTCTCGTCGACGTTGACCTTGGCGATTTTAACCGCCCCGCCATATTCGTCAGACAGTTCTTCCAGGGCTGGGCCAATCATCTTGCAGGGGCCACACCACTCGGCCCAGAAATCTACGACCACCGGCACGTCCGAGTTGCGGACTTCGGCGTCGAAGGTGTCATCGGTTACGGCTACGGTCGCCATGGCGATAATCCTTTATCAAGTTCGGAGTTGAACCTAGGAATGGTGGTGTCGAACGTCAAGATGTTGTGGCGCGGCCAAGTGCCTCCCTCACGATCCCGTGTGGAAGCGGCATTAGCTGACATGAGGCCGTCCAAAGGATCGCCAATTCAACGGGTGTGTCAGGATAAATCTGCTCCAAGGCAGAAAGATAAGCCCCCATTTGCCGCAAGACACCATCGGGTGTCATTTCAGGTCGATCGGGAACGATGGCGTTGGTTTTAAAGTCAACTGCCGTGACCTTCGTCTCAGTAACGATAAGGCGATCAATCGTGCCGGAAATTTTGGCGTTCAGCTCGGGTAAATGTGCAGTGACATCGACTTCGGCTAAAGCGTCACCACTGAAGAGGTTGGCGTGCATGGTCAAATTGCGAACTGCTTCGTTCACAAGCTCGGGCAGATCGGCTTCATCGGCGCGATCTGGTCCAGATGCCAGCAAGCGTCGTGCTCGATCATCAGGGTCGGAAACACCCGGCAGATGTTCCAACAAAAGATGGATTTGGCGCCCGCGTTTAAGGGCCTGTTCTTCAGTGAGAAAGCTGCCGGGAAGAACCTTTTCGCCGCCAAGGTCGGACGGCGAGAACACTGGTGTAAACTCGGGCGCGGTGACGGGACCATCCGAGAAGAATGAGGGCAAAACAGCTGGAACAGTGCCTTTTCTCTCGCTTTCCTTGATAGTTGGAACGTCAGACCAATCACCGCTTTGAAGACGCGTGATCGGCCCGATGGCGGTGTCGACATCCCCGCCCCCCGCCCGACGCAATCCGGCTTCGACGGTCTGATACCAGTTAAGCGACGTTTTTGGGGGGTTTCTCGGTTCGATACCGCAGACAATCAGCCATTTTTCGGCTCGGGTCATGGCGACATACAGCAGGCGATCCCTTTCGGCGCGGTCAGCCTCGGATCTGGCGCTGCGTGCATTTTCGATCCGTTCGGGATTGATTTCGGTCTTTTGCGGCAAAACAGGCATGCCGTCTTCATCCGGCAAAATGTCTCCGCTGACGGCCTTGGGTGCAGAGGTGGTGTCGGGCAAAATAACGATCGGTCGCTCAAGCCCTTTGGCACCATGCACTGTCATCACACGGATCAAATTGTCGGATCCGTCCGCCTGGCGCTTGATTTCGATATCTTCGACATGAAACTTGGCAAGGAACCCGGTGAGGCTGGGCACGGTGTCGCGTTCGTAGGCCAGGGCTTGGTTGAGAAGTTCGTCAATGCCGTCCTCGGCCTCGGCACCTATATGGGCGACAAGCTTCCTTCGACCGTCGTGCTGGGTGAGAATGGTTTCGATAAGCTCGTAAGGTCGAGCGAAGTCAACGAGATCGCGCAAGGATCGCAAAGTGTGATGCGCCTCGGGATAGTCATCTTGGCGCCGGCGTATCTCATCCCAAAGCGTGCGGCCTTGGCGTTCGGCAGCCAGGTCGAACAGTTGTTTTTCACTAAAGCCGAAAAGCGGAGACTTTAGAGCCGATGCAAGCGACAGGCTGTCGTCGGGAAGGGCAAGAAAGGACAGCAGGGCGACCACATCGCGCACCGCCATTTCGGCGGCGATCTTCAATCGGTCGGCGCCGGCGATGTCCAGATCAATGGACTTGCACGCCCGAATAAGAGGACCGAAAATACTGCCACGACCGCGAACAAGGATCATGATATCTCGTGGCTGGATTGCGCGAAAACCGCCATTTTCGCCAGGAATAGTCTCGTTCTCGATCATGTATTTGATCGACTGCGCCAGCTTCTCCGACAAGACCACAGACGGTGAATTTGCGACTGGACGGTCCACCGGCATGTACCATTCCGGCTCGTCCAACTTGTCAGGACGCGGTTCGAGTGGCCAAAGATCGACCCGCCCCGGCATGGCTTTGTGAAACGCAAGGTGACGCACGGCATCGCCGCCTGCATTGATGCCAGAACCCTCGAATACCGCATCAACGGCCTGCAGTATCGCCGGGGACGAACGAAAAGAATGCGCAAGTTCGTGATGACGTAGCTGACCTGCAAGCTGTGTGCCGAACTGTTGCGACATACGGTCGAAACTTTCAGCATCCGCGCCTTGAAAGCTGTAAATCGACTGCTTCTTGTCGCCGACCACGAAAAGCGTGCGCGGCGACGCAGGATCGTTGCCGGAAGTCAGCTCTTCGGCAAGCGCACGAATGATATCCCACTGCGCCTGGCTGGTATCCTGAGCTTCGTCGACGAGAACATGTTCGATCCGACTGTCCAGCCGAAACAGAACCCAAGGCAAAGTTTGATCGGTCAAAAGACCTCGGGTCTTCAAAATCAGATCGTCAAAATCAAGCGCGCCGATCGACTCTTTTGCGTTTGAATACGCAGGGAGAAAGGCCGCGGCAAAATCGTGTAGGGCTATGGCGCAATGCGCCGCATTATGCGGAACCCAGGCTGAACGCGCCTTTTCGACCTGAGTCATTATCGTCTCTAACCTAGGCAAAAACGGCACAAATTCCGGATCATTCCGAAGGTCCTTGGTCGGCAAGGATCCGACTTTAGCAGTGTAGGGCGACTTGGATTTGCCAGTCAGCAAAAAGGATGCCGCCTGAAAGAGTGCGTAGATTGAGGGGCTCTCCGGCAACTTTGCCAGCTTGCCACCCGTCCCTCTGTTTGTCGGTTTGCTATCGTTCAAAAAGTACGGAGCGAGCGAACGCAGAAAGGGCAAATCACCGTCTTGGAAGGCAATGGACAGAATGTCGTCTTCGGTTTGCCCGGCTGGCACGCCGAAAGCAGAGAAAATCTCAGCATGAGAAAGAGACGAGGTGAAATCCTCAGCATGCTTGGCAACGCTCGCGGCAAGATCATCAAGGGTCTCGCCAGACGAAAAAAGCGACAAATTGGACAGCACCGCCGAGTTCGTGTCCGCCAAGTCGTTCAGGACTTGGGCGATCAGCTGCTTTTGGTCGGCTTCGTCCAGCTCGCGGAACTGGGGGCTTACCCCTGCTTCGAGGGGGAACTGACGAAGGATCGACGAACACAGCGAATGAATGGTCTGAACCTTAAGCCCGCCGGGAGCTTCGATTGCGCTGGCAAAAAGTGTGCGCGCTTTGGAGAGGTTCTCGGGCGGCACTTCGCCCAGTTCGGTCAAACTTTTGCGCAGAGTGGCTTCGTCCAGCATTGCCCAGGCGCCAAGGGTCTTGAACAGACGGTTCTGCATCTCGTTCGCAGCGGCCTTGGTATAGGTCAGGCAAAGAATGTTCTGTGGCTGAACACCGTGCAACAACAGCCGGGCTACCCGATTGGTCAGAACACGGGTCTTGCCTGACCCCGCATTGGCGGACAGCCATGTTGAAGCCGTTGGGTCCGCAGCAATATTCTGAGCCTTGGTTGCGTCGTTGACCATCAGTACACCTCGGGGGTGGTCGTTGCGGATTCATCCCATTCGCCAAACCGCGCAAGATGATCATAGTCGCCATCATAGCGCAGAGTTTCCATGGCGCGCCGCGAGATATACCCCGTCCCGACATCGTTGTAGGCGGTCAAAAGCCTTGCCAATTCGCTTGAAACAGTCACTGTTGAGTAGTCAATAGCGCCATCGTCGACCAAATCGATACGGCTGAGTACAGGGCTGCGACCAACACCAATGTGGGCCACGTAGGCCACATGATCGGCGTCGATATCCGTAAACGCCCCGTGTTCGGCCATCACGGCCTCGATCAGCAACTGTCGATCATAGACCCGCACCTGTTCGGGCGTCGAAGGTCTTCCGCTTTTATAGTCATAGATCACCAGCCCACCTTCGTGCAGTCGATCAATGCGATCGGCCTTGCCCCGGATCGTTTGGGTCGTGCCGGGCACAATGAAGCCGCCTGAAACCTCGCGCGCAACTGGCGTCGATACGGACCGGCGATCAATTTCGGTCGTGATCAACCAATCGGCAATGCTGGCCAGATGACCGGCCCAATGGGCACGAATCGAAGACCATGGAACATAGGCTTCAAGAACGGTTGCGGTAATCTGCTTAAGCCGCGCACGTTCGGCGTCAGGATCGACAAAATCCGCGTCAGCCGCAAAGAACGACTCGAGAATCTCGTGAAAAACGGTCCCTTTCATGCGGGCATCTGGCTGCGGAATGATGGGCGACAGGGGCTTCAGGCCCAGTATCCGCTTGGCATAAATGGCATAAGGGTCGCGGATCAGCGTTGTAATCTCGGTGACCGAGAAGCGTTTCGGTCGTAACCGAACCGGTGGAGATGGCGCCGGACGTACGGCGTCGCCATGAAAAGCCTCATCTGGCCGATCCAGGGCGGTGGCCAACGACAACAATCGGTCGCCACGTTCGCGCATGGTTTTCAAGGCATCATCGCCACCCTGGCTGGGCAATCCCGCCAATAGGTTCGTCAGCCGGTTCAGCCAACGCGAAGGAACGGTTTCGCTTTCCTCGTTCCGGGCAGCACGCGACAAGATAACACGCTCGGCGGCGACGGCCTGTTGATAGTCATGGGCGGAAAGACCAATCTCGCGATCCGGCAACAGAAGACCCAACTGTTGACGCATTCGACGATTGAGCCAGGGATCGGGGTTGGGTTGTTCGGGCCAAACGCCGTCATTCAATCCGCCCAGAACAACGACTTGCGCCCCCTGAGCGCGCGCTTCCAGCGTACCCCAAATCATGACGTTTGAATGAACATTGTCGAGAACACGGTCGCTGTCGGCGCTGAACGATTTGTCCAGCAAACGAATATAGTCGGCCAGAGTGACGTTCCCCGAAAAATCGGATTCGTCTAGAAATCGTTCAAGCTCGGCGCGAACGGCGCGACCAGTGGCACCATCCCAAAGCTTTCCGACCGAACCGTCCGTCCCGGCGGAAATTGCCTCGGCCAAGTCGAGATGGTGGGCAACCGTTGCGCCCAATCGGGGCGGGGGCAAGACCGAAAGTCGGGCCAAAAGCCTGTCGATCCCCAATGCCCATTCTTCGAGATCTGGAAATGTCTCGGCAAACTCTGCCATGACAGCCGACGTCACGGCCACGACTCCATTCTCTCGGCAGAAAACCTCAAGCGCATGGGCATTCAACATATGGCGGCCGCGTTTGTCGTCGCCCGAGCGTGTCAGCGGGTGTTTCAGCAGCGCAAGAAACGCGTCCGGCGTCGCGGGTTCACCGGCCAGCCGAATGATCTGGCGCAGCAAACGGCCCGGCGGCGTCAACGACAAGGGAACACCGGCGCTGTCATCCGGGATGATGCCCCAGCGCGCCAGGGCAGCGGCAACACGGCGCGTCAAAGCGCGATCAGGGGTGATCAGGGCGGCCTGTTTGTCTTGTTGGACGGCTTCGCGCAATGCCACGGCAATCGCCAGAGATTCTTCGATGGGCTGCGGGGCCTCGATCAGGGTGATGCCTTTTGTCGCGATGCGAAGATCATCCAGACTCGGCCCTTCGGTAAGCCACTGATCAGTGACGTGTGCAGGACGTAGAGACAACGAAATCAATCTGTTACGTGCTTCATCGGGGGCTTTGCCCCATTGGGTGACGTCATCACGATGGATGTCCAGCGACTTTAAAAGGGCCGCAAGGCGATACTGTGGATGGTCTTCGCTGGCCTGGTCGCCGCATAATACTGACCAGACTTTGGGCGGCAGGTCAAAATCGAACCCGGGCAAAACCAAGGCTCCTTGCGGCAGACGCGCCACGCACCGCATCAACAGGGCCGTGCCGGAACGTGATCCAGTTGATCCCGCGATGATAACTGGTGTTTCGGGCGGCTTGTCGGACCAGGTGGAACAGAGCATCTCGATCGCAGCGCGTCGGCGCGCTTCGGTGTCGATGCCGTGATCAGAGATCGAGACGAGATAGTCGTTTGCGACGCTCAGAAATGCGAGGCTGCGCTTCCAATGGGTGGAATCATCGCCGATTTCAACGGCGGTCAGCCTGTCCGGCGCGACGCCTTCGCTTTCCATTTCATCCAAAAGCGCCGAGAGACTGTCGGCCAGGTCCACGGCGGCAGCGCGGGGCGCGAGGCTGGGGTCACGGGCGATCAGCGCTTTGACAAGTTCGGCCATCTCCAGGCGACGGCGCAACGCCGAAACACTAGGCGGCAGATCAGCACCGGGCAAAAGGGTGTCGATCTCGGTGGCAAGGCCGATCTGCGGCAGAAGACGCGCAGGGCCTTTGGCGAACTGTTCCCTGATGCGTCGTTGCATACGGCGGGTGTGCACCAAAATGCGAACGCGAGCCAATTCATGTGGCGGTTTGTTCGCATAACGGCCAAGGATTTGCGCCACCAGTTGGGCAGGAAAGTCGGCGCCTGGCGGTATCCCAAAAATGCGCGGCTTGTCGGTTGGTTCAAACATCGGCCAACATCCTGTTTGCAAGCGCCAGCCCGTCGGGGTCGCCCGCCTCGCACCAATCTCCTTTATAGACAAGACCGTGCAGGGGGTATTCCTTGTTCAACAGATCCCAATAGGCGTTCAGGGAAAAGGCAGACATGGAAATCTCGGCCAGCCTGTCGGGGCGAATGATCTGCGCGCCGGTATAGCGAAAAGGTCCGTTTCGCTTAATTTCCCCTTGTTCGAGACTAAAATCACCCTTGGGTCCCGTGCCATGGGCGCGCGACAACGGCACAAGCAACAGTAGAGCCTGCATATCGTCGTTCCAGTGGTCTATTAGGGCCGAAATTGGATTCTCGCCAAGCCAAACGGCATCGGAATTGACAGCGACAACAGGATCGTTGCCCAATTCGGGCAAAGCGTTGCGTAGCCCGCCGCCCGTGTCGAGAATGTCCGGGCTTTCATGCACAACACAGACATTGCGGTCCTTCAGGTGGGGCGCGATACGATCGTGATGATAATGCGTGTTCGCAACGATGTTGTTAAGTCCCGCAGCCCGCAACAGATCGATTGCGTGGTCGATCATCGGGCGACCGTTCAGCGATAGCATGGGTTTTGGTGTGGATTTGGTGATCGCACCCATGCGAGTGCCAAACCCGGCGGCGAAAATCATGGCAGAATTGGGTTTGGTCATGCGGCCAAGACCTTGGCTGTCTCGGCCGGGTCGGGAAGGCCCGAAAGAACGTCATGACGAACCTCGTCAAAGATCGTGTGCTCCATGGCCTCGGCAAAATAGCGATGGACGCGGGTCAGCTTTGGCAAATGGTGACGTTTGCCTGACTGTGCGGCGGCTGTGAACATGCCCAAGATCCGCATGTTACGTTGGGCCGAAAACAAGGCGAAAGCGGCTCTCAACTCGTCCGGATCATCCTGCGCGCGGCTGGCATAGGTCGAAAGACCGGCCTCGCGGATATTACGGGGCACTTCGATACGGGCGTCGGTCAATGTGGATACCAGATCATAGACGGGGTGGGTCAGGAAAGCGTCCTGATAGTCAAGAAGACCGAAACGCAAAATGCCGTGACGATCAGGAAGCCACATCAGGTTGTCGGCGTGAAAGTCACGCAACGAGACGGTGCAATTCTGAAGAAACGGGCTCAACTCAGTCTCTAACACATGGCGAAATGCTTTCAGAGCCTCGATATTGACGCCCGGATATGCCGTATCTGTAACAGTGGTCCACTGCGCCAGTTCATGGGCGTTTGGCTGATCAAGATCAGGCGCGGATTGGTGGCGAATGGTCAGTAGAAGATCAAGAACTGCGTCAAAATAGAAATCCGAAAAATCGGATCGCGATGACAGCAAACTGCTGACAACCTGAGTACCAAAATCTTCGATCAGAAGCAGTCCTTGGCGCGTGTCTTTGGCGTGGACTTGCGGAGCGGAAAGCCCAGAGTTGCGCAGCCACTCGGTCACGACGCAAAACCGCATCGTTGACTGTGGATCCTTGCTGGAATCCATCAGAACAGCCGTTTTGCCCCGAAGTCTGAGCCGGAAATACCGACGCTGGGACAAGTCGCCCGCAACCGGTGAGACCAAAGCGTCGGCCCAGCCGTTTGCAGACAGAAAGTTCTGGATTTCGGAGGGCAGCTCAGCCATCGCTCAGCTCATTGATGACGGCATACCATTTGGGGTCGTCTGTCCGAAATGTAACACGTCGACCGTCACCGTCGACATCAATACGAACCTTAAGCGCCGACGTGGGGACAAGATCACCCAGACGGTCGGGCCATTCCACCAGGACAATGGCGGTCTCAAAAGCATCGTCCAGGCCCAGTTCGAAAAGCTCAGAACTGTGGCCGAGGCGATAAAGATCAGCGTGCCAAATCTCCACATCGCCAAGTTCATAGGTTTGAACCAGCGTGTAGGTGGGTGACGGTACGTCTTCGATCCGGTCCATGGCCGCCAGCCGGCTCTGAATTATCGCGCGGGCCAGGCTGGTTTTTCCAGCGCCTATGGGGCCTTCCAAAAGAAGGACGTCACCGGCCTTCAAGTGGGGTGAAAGACGGGAACCGAGACGTGCCGTGTCGTCATCGTTGGCCAGGAAAAAGGATGCCGAATGCTGCATGGTCCAGCCAGTTTGGAGGCTGGGCGGCGAAGCCGCAAGACGGGATCAGACGGCGTGGCGGAATTCGTCCCTTGCTTGTAAGGGCAGGGCTGTTTGAATCCTGAAAATCACCATGGTGGATCCGGCTTTCTGTGGGATGAACCGACAGAAAAGCGAGCGTCCATCATTCAAACTGACATTGGCCGACCATTCTTCACGGTCCTCGGTCGATTGCGCGAACTCACGGAAATCTCCCCAAACAGGCGTCGGGTTGCACATGGCGTGCCACTGGCGGGTCGCGTCGGTCAGCCCGACACCCACCAGTCCTTCGTCGGGGTCTGTTCTCCAAAGTTCACGATAGGCGCGGTTGGAAAGGGTCAGGCGGCCAGCCGGAGAAAACGTTGCAACAGCGTCGTCAAAGGCATCGATGACGGTATGTGATTCCTCAAGCTCGGACCGGAAACGCCGGGTCAAAGACATTTCAGCGCTGATATCTTCAAAAAGAAGGGCGACTGCACCGTCCGGGTGAGGTCGGCCGGTAACGTGATAGGTCTGACCATCGGGCAGGGACCAGGTTTCGCTATATGTCCCGTCGGCGGCGGCGGCCTCAAGCTCGGCAATCGAATTGCGCCAGGTGCGATAATCGCGCGGTTCCGGCATGACGCGACCCTCGCGCAACTGATCGAGGAAGCTGACCAAGGTAGGGCGGGACGTCAGAAAATCGGTTGGCAGGTTTGTCAGGTCGAGAAGAGCGGGGTTGAAAAGGACCAGCCGCCTTTGACGATCGAAGATGGCAAGACCGATGGCAAGTTCGGCAAATGTCTTGGTCAGCGTCTGGGTAAATTCGCGACGTCGTTTTTCCGACCTGACGGCCTCGTCGGCAGGAATTGCGGTGCATAGAATATCTTTGCCAATCGCAGCAACGTGGCAGTCAAACCAGGCTTCCTTGGTTTGGGATTGCGTATTGATCGCGATGCGACGTGCCTCGCCAGCGCCAAGCCCTTCGGCTTTCATGGAAGGAAAAAGCGCCGGCAAGGGCCAGACTGTTGCGCGCCCAGGGTCACAGGTGGTCTTGACTGCATCCATATAGGATTTGTTCGCCCAAGTTATCTCGCCGGCATCGTTTTGACGCCACAGCAGAAATGGCGCGGCTGTGGTGTTTGCGCGCAGGGTTTCAAGTTCATTCTCGATTGCGCGCAACGTGTGAATATCATCACTAGCGGGCGCGGTTTCAGCGATATCGCGAAGCGTCAGGCGTACCGCGTCAGACACCACACGGCGCGACAGTTGGGTGCGTCCGTCTTTCGACTGTGCCGACATATCCGGCTGATCGCTCGGCAGGGCGGTCAGGTCGGCAACGTCCTCAAACTCGCTGGACAAATAAAGCCGAAGCTTGTCGATTTCGGTTTCGGCCCCGGTGACGCGGTTCAGGATCCGGCGAGCCTGAAAGTTTGCGTCGGCCAGAATGCCGTCGCGCAGCAGGAAGACCAAAGTGGTGTCCACTTGCGGTCCCTGATCCCGGATGGAGTGGCGGCGCGTTAGAAACGCAAGAGCGGCATAGGCGGCGAGAAAAGCGCTCACCCCATAGGTGGCCGCAGAAGCTAGCTGTGACAGCACAATAGTTTTCCCCAGACTTATACAGTGGGATCAGTGTTCGTTCACGAGGGTTAACAGGTGATTAACAAGGAAGCCGGAGTCAGGTGGGAATAGGTCGATTTTCACCAAGAGCCATCCGTTCGGTACCCTCGGCTTCGGTAAAGACATCACGCGACCAGCGGGTTTCGACGACCGCGCCGGTGCGTTCGCCAGGGGTCTGTGTTGGCAGTAGCGGGTCATGCCCGTTTGCGAAACTAAGCTCGGCGCCGGATCGTTCAAGAAGGGTCTTTGCGATGAAAAGCCCCAGGCCCATTCCTTCGTATCCGGGCCTGCTGCGATCGCGTCGCCGCCGCCGCACAAAGGGATCGCCGATCCGGTTGATAACCTGGGGCGCATATCCCGGACCATCGTCCACGATACGCACAGAGACCGAGTCATCGTCCCACGAGATATCGATCCAAACGTTTGCGCGGGCGAAATCGACCGCGTTCTGAACGAGATTGCGAACGCCGTGGATGATCTCGGGTCTTCGGTCGATGATGGGCTGACGATTTTCGCCATCCGGCCCGGCTGTTTTATAGTGTACAGTCTTGCCGCGGTTTGCATGAGGTTCGGCAGCCTCGCGCACGACGGCGCTAATGGGCGCGCGGCGCATATGCAAGTCGTCCTTGCCAGCTTGACCCATGGATTGAAGGATATCGCGGCATCGGTCGGCCTGGGCGCGGATCAGCCGCGCATCATCTTGCAGGTCAGGGTATTCGGCCAGCTCGTCGATAAGTTCGGCGCTGGTCAGTTTGATGGTCGCCAGGGGTGTGCCAAGTTCGTGTGCTGCGGCGGCGACCACGCCTCCGAGATCGGTGAGTTTCTGTTCGCGCGCGAGCGCCATTTGTGTTGCCGCCAATGCCTCGGACATGGCGTGCACTTCAGACGCAACGCGGCTGGCATAGATCGACATGAACACGACGCCGATCGTGATGGCGACCCAAAAGCCGTAAACAAAGACCTGGGGCATACGCATAATAAACCCCATCTCGGTGCGAAGCGGCATGTGCCAAACCACCAGTATCGTGACCAACAACACGGTTGTCGCGGCAATCAATGCAGTGGTCGTTGGCTTCAAAGCCGTCGCAGAGATTGCAACCGGGGCCAGCACCAAAAGCGCGAAAGGGTTGTTCATCCCGCCGGTCAGGAACAAAAGGAAAGCCAACTGAGCGATGTCAAACAACAGCATTCCGGCCACTTCCGCTTCGGAAAGGCGCTTGTTCTCGGGATAGATGAATACCGCCACAAGATTGGCGACAATCGACAACCCAATTGCGAAGAAGCACAGGCCGATGTTAAGATTCAAGTCGAACTGCCGTTGGGCAACAGTGATCGCGGCAAGCTGGCCGAAGACAGCAATCCAGCGCAGAACGATCAGGGTCCGAAGCCGGACCCAATTCGATCTATGCCGATGAGGTTCGAAGGTGGTGGCTTCGACCATCACAATCCTTTCTGTCCTATCCCTTGTATTCGCGCCATCGGGTTGGGATCAATGGATTGGCGTAAAATCGTCGGAAGCTGGTGTCGAAACAATCGCTTGGACGGCCGGGCCCCATCAAGTGGGTTTACCGGGCGGTGCAGGCGTCCTAAAGTTCTCGGTACTTTTGGGAGGGACTGCATGACTGACCTTAGCGAAATCGGACCGGACGCTTCGCTTCTGCTTGTCGATGATGACGAGCCGTTTCTGAAGCGACTTGCGCGGGCGATGGAGAAACGCGGGTTCGAGGTTGAAACCGCTGGGTCAGTAGCCGCCGGTACAGCCATCGCGACGGCGCGCCCGCCGGCCTATGCAGTTGTTGACCTGCGGCTTGAGGACGGTAACGGATTGGACGTAGTTGAGCGAATTCGCGAACGCCGTCAGGACAGCCGTATCGTGGTTTTGACCGGATACGGCGCGATTGCTACCGCGGTTGCCGCCGTCAAAATCGGGGCGACGGATTACCTGTCAAAGCCAGCCGATGCCAATGATGTGACCGCCGCCTTGCTGGCGCGTGACGATGAATTGCCGCCGCCGCCAGAAAACCCGATGAGCGCAGACCGCGTTCGGTGGGAGCATATCCAGCGAGTGTACGAATTATGTGATCGCAACGTGTCGGAAACGGCGCGGCGACTGAACATGCATCGCCGAACCTTGCAGCGTATCCTGGCGAAGCGGTCGCCTAAATAGCCTGAATGTAGTCCAGCTTGACGCCCTTTGCGACCGAGGACAGCACGTCTTCTGTTGCTGACCTTTGGCTGATCTTTATGCCCGCGTTTTCGACCAGAGTCGCGGCGACAATTCCATAGTCGGCAGGGTCGGTTGCTGGTTTTGGCTGCGACATGTTCAGGTTGGCCAGAGCGGACTCCAGCGGTGACATAGATGGGTTGTAGGCCGCATTCTCGGCGTAACGGCCCACATAGATATCGCCGTTTTTGAGTTTGAGAGCGACACCGCTAAAGTCGTTGGTATAGGGTGAATAGCTTGCGTTCGCCGCGGTCAGCGCGGCGTGCGCAAGATCATCAGACGTTGAAATCGTCATGCCGTGGTCTTGCTTTTCCATGAGCCGATCTTTGATATTCAGGTCTTTCGGCCCGAAGGGATCAGGAAGGTAATATGTCAGCGGGTGCATGGTGTATGAATAATCGTTCAACACCATGGGCTCTGCCTTTAAAAGGATCCGGAAAATCGACATCGCGGTGGTGATTTCATAAAGAAACTGGCGGCAATATCCGCAAGGCGCCGCATTGATTGCAAGAGCCTGAAGCCCGGTTTCACCCTTCAGCCAGGCGTGATTGGTTGCCGACTGTTCGCCATGAACGCTAAAACTAAGTGCTTGGCCCGAGAATTCCATATTCGACCCGAAATACAGGTTCCCCGGCAGACTTCCCCGCGGCATTCCAAGCGCGACCGCACCCACCTGAAAACCAGATATGGGGACACGTGCAAATGCGGCAGCCGCAGGCAGCAGCATGATCATCAGATGGCCGATTTCGATGTCCATAGCGTCGATAATCGATTGGGCTGTCTCGGCCTTGACCATTTGGCCCCGCGCGATTTCGTCACGCAGCCTCGACTGAAGTTCGGGGGGCATTTTTTCAGGAAGGGCAAAATCCATTTGAAATCCTAATTTGGAAAAGGTGGACAAAACTCAGGCTAGCAAAGCACGACTCAACGCGAAAGCGGGCGGCCTTTCCGGGAAGACGTGAGGTTTTTCTCGGCTTCCTTGAAGGTTTCGACCAGCCAGTCAAGGAAAGTTGTCAGCGCCGCGCTTTTCGGTCCGGCACGAAGGCGCGCGTGGTAATGGGTGACAAAACGAGTCTCGAAAGGGATTCGAACCAGGCTGCCGTCCGTAATGGCCCTGTGAAAAACAATCTCGGATCCGAAGGCAGGGCCGATCCCGCTTATTGCCGCCTGAAGCTCCAGCGCGGGATCGCCTGCGTCGCGCGTCTTGATCCCGGATAGACCTGCGTCATCCATCACCTTTTGTTCCCATGACGCGCTGTGGCCCAACCAGGCGGCTTTGCTCCAGTCGTCGACCCTTGCGACCAGTTTCGGGGCGGCCACGGCAATGATTGGGCAGACCATAAGAGGAACGGTGTTTGGATCTGAAACAGGATCGTCGGTGGCCCTGATCGCGATGTCGAAGCCTTCTGCATCGATGTCGACGACGCGCACCGTGGGCGCGAAAGCAATCTCGATATCCGGGTGTCTTTGCCAGAACTCGGTAATGCGCGGAAGGATTACGGCATCCGTGATGAACGTTGTCGTTGTGACGCGCAGACCCTGAGCTTTCGGGTGTTTCTCGGCCTCGATAGCCGAAGCGATGCGCCCAAAACCCGATGAGGTTGCCTCGGCAAGGCGCTGACCAGCTTCAGTCAAAGCGATTCCTCTCGGAGACCTTTCCATCAAGGTGGCACCGATGTCGGATTCAAGATTCCGTACCTGCATGGCAATAGCGGCATGAGTCACGTTCAGTGCGCGCGCTGCTGCCGAAAAACTTTTGTGACGAGCGGCAGCGTCGAAAGCGCGGAGCGACGACAGCGAGGGCAGGGATTTCCAGTCGAGATCAGGCATGTAAGAAAAACTTACATTAAGATAATATTGTTGACTAGAGAGAGTGGCAACTTCCGATTATCTATCCGCCAAGTTGCTTAAGGAATAGCGTGATGTTGACATATTGGTCCCCGAAGGATGTTCGGGATGGATCAAGGCACGGAGATTTGTTGAAATCTGAGGTTGAAAGGCCGGTCAGGCGGAGTGAGCTGCACGAGGCCAAGGCTCCAGTGTCGATAAAAGGGGCTGAGTATTCCGGTGGGGGCCTTTTGTTGCGGCTGTTCGCGCGTCAAAAACCCTATTGGTCCTGCCCGTGATCGCACGGATCCCAAGCCTTTCGGATGGCGTGGTGCAGAAAGTTTCAGATTTGCGCCAACAGCGCTTTGTGCCTGGCAACGAAGTCACGCCGCGCCTCGACCGGTGCACGTAAAATGATCGAAAGCCCTTTGGTTAGTGACGAATCCGGGCGGCCAAATAGCCTGTTCGCCTCGGCCTCCTCGAACCCCGCGATCTGGGTCGCCTCCAACCACGCTGACACCTTGTCCGCCTTCTTGATTTTCGCTTTTACGGTCTTGGGGATTGCGGCTGGCAGGCCGAAACGCAGGTGAATGGCGGCGGTAAGCCTATCGTCCAACTCGCCATAGCCAGGGCCAACGGCCGATTTCACCGGGGAAATCATATCGCCAATCACGTATTCCGGAGCGTCATGCAAAAGGGCGGCCAGACACCATTTTAAAGGTGCTTCCGGCGCAACGCGTCGAAAGATTTCCTCGACCAACAGCGAATGCTCGGCGACCGAATATGGATAGTCACCCCTGGTTTGCCCATTCCACCGTGCGACGAACGCAAGGCCATGGGCGATATCTTCGATTTCGATGTCCATCGGGGTTGGGTCAAGAAGATCGAGACGCCGACCTGACAACATGCGCTGCCAGGCGCGCGGAGGTGTTTTTCTGGATGCCATGGGCGGATTTGCCCAGCGACGATCATCGGGGTCAAGATAAAATTCGGCATCAAAATGCCCCGATTACGACCTTGTTTCGGGCACAAACCAGGACCAACATGATAAAAGTGTTGGTAAAAAAGGACCGCCAAAGTCTGCTTGTTAGGGCAAAGCAAAGACTATCCGTTTAGCGATTGAAAATCAGGGAGGTCAACTCACTCGGCCAAAAGGTCGATTAAAGGAGAGGCAAATGACCTGTTTGAAGACAATCGCCCTTGTCGCCGCCTTGGTGCCGGGCGTTGCATATGCACAGTCGAACTGCGCTAACCGTGACGTTGTCGTTGACAAGCTTGCCGTCAAGTATGGCGAGGTTTTTGCCGGCGGCGGGCTGCAAAATACCAAGCAAATCTTTGAGGTTTGGTTTTCCCAGGAAAAGGGAACCTGGACAATCCTGATGACCCGTGCGGACGGCATGTCATGCATCATGGCGTCAGGCACGAATTGGCGTGATGGTGCAGGGCTTAACGCGCCGTTAGGCATACCTGGCTGAGCTTGGTTGCCGCAACGATGTCCCGGTGCTAAGTGACCCGTGAACCAGAATGGATCGGGTCATGACCAAAGATTACGTTGTAAAAGATATTTCGCTGGCCGCCTTTGGCCGCAAGGAATTGGATATTGCCGAGACAGAGATGCCTGGCCTGATGGCTTTGCGTGCTGAATACGGTGACACCAAACCGCTCTCCGGGGCCCGGATTGTGGGCTCGTTGCACATGACGATCCAGACAGCGGTGTTGATCGAAACATTGGTCGAACTGGGCGCGGATGTTCGCTGGGCGTCTTGCAACATATTCTCAACGCAAGATCACGCTGCGGCCGCGATCGCCGAAGGGGGCACGCCGGTCTTCGCGGTGAAGGGCCAAAGCCTGGTGGAACACTGGGACTATCTGGACCGGTCGTTCATGTTCCCAGATGGCGCAAACATGATTCTGGACGATGGCGGCGACGCCACTTTGTACGTTCTTTTGGGCGCGCGCGTCGAAGCGGGCGAGACCGATTTGATCGCGGTGCCGACCTCGGAAGAGGAAGAGGCAATCTTCGCGCAGATCAAAAAGCGGATGGCTGAAAGCCCGGGTTGGTTCACCAAGACACGCGGCGATATCATCGGTGTGTCCGAGGAAACGACCACCGGCGTGCACCGTTTGTACGACCTGCACAAGAAGGGCCAGTTGCCCTTCCCTGCCATCAATGTAAACGACAGCGTCACGAAGTCGAAATTCGACAACAAATACGGCTGCAAGGAATCATTGGTCGACGGAATCCGCCGCGCCACTGACACAATGATGGCGGGCAAGGTCGCGGTCGTATGCGGCTATGGCGATGTGGGCAAAGGGTCTGCGGCATCGCTGCGTGGCGCTGGCGCACGGGTCAAAGTGACCGAAGTAGACCCGATTTGCGCGCTTCAGGCCGCCATGGATGGGTTTGAGGTGACTTTGCTGGAAGATGAGGTCGCGGACGCCGACATCTTTATCACGACAACAGGCAACAAAGACGTCATTCGCATTGAGCATATGCGCGACATGAAAGACATGGCGATTGTTGGCAACATTGGCCATTTCGACAATGAAATTCAGGTCGCCAATCTGAAGAACCACAAATGGACCAACATCAAGGATCAGGTCGACATGATCGAGATGCCATCTGGCAATCGAATCATTCTGTTGTCCGAAGGGAGGCTGCTGAACCTGGGCAATGCAACCGGTCACCCGTCGTTCGTTATGTCGGCCAGCTTTACCAACCAGGTTTTGGCGCAGATTGAACTTTTCACCAAGGGCGATGACTACGACAATCAGGTCTATATCTTGCCCAAGCATCTGGACGAAAAAGTTGCACGGCTTCATCTGGAACGTGTCGGTGCAAAATTGACCGAGCTGAAGTCGGACCAGGCGGAATACATCGGTGTGACCCCCGAGGGGCCATATAAGCCGGAACACTATCGGTACTAGGGCCGAACTAACGAAGCCCCAACAAGAAAACAGGTCCGGAAAACGCGTCGTTTTCCGGTGCCTATCGGATCAGGATGGCGCGAAAGTCATTGACGTTCGTGCCGGTTGGGCCCGGTACGAAGAGGTCCCCGACTGCATGGAAAGCACTCCAGGCGTCGTGACCAGACAAAAGAGCGCCCGGGTCGACTTTGACAGCACGCATCCTGGCCCAGCTTGTTCCGTCGGCAAAGGCACCTGCGTTGTCTTCCGAACCGTCAATTCCGTCCGTATCGGCTGCCAAAGCCGTCAGCGTCTCGCCTTCGATTTCACCGGCAAACGCCATCAGGAATTCTGTGTTGCGACCGCCGCGCCCTGCCTTGTCACGAATGGTGACGGTTGTCTCTCCGCCGGACAGAATCACCACCGGGGCGGTGAAAGGTCGGTTGCGATTACGAACCTCGCGAGCGATCGCGGCATGGACAAGCCCAACGTCGCGCGCTTCGCCCTCGATCGCGTCCGACAGAATTACCGCCGGAATGCCCGCCTTCTTAGCGGTGCGCGCCGCCGCTTCAAGCGACAAGGCAGCCGAGGCAACAACCGTCACGCTGTTTCGTGCGAATACGTCATCGTCCGGTGTCGGGGGCGGGGGAGATGATTTCAGATACGCGGCGATGCGCCCGGGCAGCTTGATGTCGTAGGTTTGAACCAATCTTTCGGCGTCGGCCCGTGAAACATGATCGGGAACGGTCGGCCCAGAGGCCACCTGCGCCGGATCGTCGCCCGGCACGTCTGATACGACCAGGCTGACAACCTGCGCGGGATAGGCCGCTGCAGCCAATCGACCGCCTTTGATCTGACTAATCTGCTTGCGAATGGCATTCATCGCGGAAATTGGCGCGCCCGAGGCCAAAAGGACCTGGTTTAGTGACTGTTCGTCCTCCAGGGTCAGGCCTTCGGGCGGAGCTGGCAAAAGCGCCGAACCCCCGCCACAGACAAGGGCGACGACAAGATCGTCCTCGGTCAGGCCGTCGATAGCGCTCAACAATGCCTCGCTAGCCTCCAATCCCGCGTTATCCGGAACGGGATGCGACGCCTCCAACACGCGAACATGTCGAGTCGGTGCTCCGTACCCATAACGCGTGACGATGACACCCTCGACGGGTTCCTCCCAAAGATCCTCGAACGCGGCCGCCATTTGTGCCGCCCCTTTACCTGCGCCAACTACGACGGTTCGACCCTTTGGACGGGCCGGCAAATGCGCGGCCAATGCCTTTCTTGGGTCGGCAGCAGCAACGGCGGCGTCAAAGAGCCGGGTGAGAAACTGGGTATCGTCGGTATTCATGGGCGTTTTGGTATACCACCGATCGGAAAAATGACAGGCGGTTTTCCCGGCGGGTTGTCGCATCAAAGAGAGTCAAAACAGACCGAGAACTGCACCGATCAGACCACACCCAAAAGCCGCATACCCGCCGTCGATCAGGGTCAGTTTGAAAGGGCGACCACTGTAGGCGTTGTTGATCATGATCCACGGCGAAATGAAAAACAGACCGATGCCCAGACCTGCAACCAGCCCTTTTCCAAGGCCATCAATCCCGGCCATCGCAAAAATATGGCGCATCATGCCGGCGACCACAATCATCGCTATGGCCGACAATATGAAGGGCGTGGTGCTCTTGTTGACGGGCTGGCCGTTTTCGTCGCAGTCGACGCCAGCAGCTTCCATCCAAGGCTTGGAAAGGCTCATGTACCAAATCGCCCCAAAGGCGTATCCGACAACGGCTGCTGCCAAGACGCTGAGTATTCCCATTCGTGCCTCCCAATCTATTTGCTCTCGCAACTATGTTCGAGGTCAGATGATCTTGCTATAGGCTTTCGGCTTCTACGCCAGCCATGTTGCAAATGATCCGCCATTCATCATCACGAACGGGCTGGACGGAAAGGCGCGTGTTGTTCACCAAGACCATCTCAGCAAGAGAAGGTTCAGACTTGATGTCTGCCAATGAGACAGGCGTTTTGACCGGAGCAACAGCCTTGATATCAACGCAATCCCATCGGTCGTCGTCCGTCGTGCTGTCGGCATGAGATTCTGCAATCACCTCGACAATTCCGACGATTTCCTTGTCTTTCTGCGAATGATAGAAAAATCCGCGGTCGCCGAGTTTCATTTCGCGCATGAAATTGCGGGCCTGATAGTTGCGCACGCCGTCCCATTCTTCGCCAGCAGCGCCTTTTGCGACCTGGTTGTCCCAGCTCCAGGTCGAAGGTTCGGATTTGAAAAGCCAATACGCCATGCGTTCATTCCTTTCCGACAGGCCGGGACAAAAGGGTCTCGATTGCCCGCGGGATGTCAAGCTTGCCTTCCACAACATCCGCTATGGCTTGCATCAACGGAAGGTCGAGACCGAGATCGATCGCGGCACGCGCGACCGTGGGCGCTGTGGCCAGACCTTCCACCGTCGTGTCAGGGTCAGGTTTCTGGCCCTGACCAAGAGCTATCCCGGCGGTAAAGTTGCGCGACTTGTCCGATGTGCAGGTCAAGACCAGATCGCCAAGGCCTGATAGCCCTTGTATAGTCTCTGTTTCGGCCCCCTTGGCCGCGGCGAGCCGCCCCATTTCCGAAAATCCACGTGCGATAACTGACGCGCGCGCGCTATCGCCAAGTCTGGCGCCAATGGCGATGCCAGCGGCGATTGCGATGACATTCTTCAAGGCACCGCCGAGTTCGGCACCGATAACGTCTGTACTGCGATATAGCCGCAGTGTGGGGCGAGTCAGCTTGGACTGAAGCTCTGTAGCATCCGTCAAATTCGCCGTCGCCAGAACAAGGGCCGTGGGCAGTCCACGTGCGATATCGGCGGCAAAACTGGGCCCGGTCAAAATCGCTGCCGTGGCCTTGGGATGGTGTCTGACGATCGTGGCGACGGGGCCCAATCCGGTCTTGCGATCAACGCCCTTGCAGCAAGCGACCAGGGCTTGGTTCGGCGTCCGAGGAAGGCTGGTCAAAAATTCGGCCAGCTTCTGCGTTGGAATGGCAAGAAGACAAATCTTGGCATCAAAGGCGGAATTGTCCGATGTGACGGTCAATGTTTCGGGAAGGTCCAGTCCCGGAAGCCGCGCACCGGATTGACGGCTGGCTTGCATCTGTTCGGCCTGCTGAGCATCGCGGGACCACAAAGTGACGGCGCTGCCACTTTGGGCCAGGGCAATCGCCAGAGACGTGCCGAACGCCCCGGAACCGAGAACAGAAATGCTCATGCTTTCGCGCCTTTCTTGCCGGATCCCAACAAAGCGGGTTGCCGGTCGTCCAACGGCCACCTAGGGCGGGGGACCAGGGGATCCATGCCGGGATGCCCGATCCGGTCGAGTTCAATTCCAGCCCAGGCGATCATGGCCGCGTTGTCGGTACACAGCGCCAGCGGTGGGGCAGAAAATGTCAGACCGGCCCGCGACGAAACGGTCTCTAATCCAGACCGAATAGCCGAATTTGACGCCACACCGCCGGCCACTGCAATCGCAGGATGAGATGGATTTTCAGCCAAGTACACGGCGATGGCGCGTTCTGTCTTCTTGCACAGTAAATCCGTGACTGCGGCCTGAAATCCGGCGCAGAGATCGGCCCGATCCTGAACGGTCAGACCGCCCTGATCCGCGATAAGTGCATCTCGCTCCCGCAAGAGTGCGGTCTTCAAACCAGAGAAACTCATGTCGCATCCAGGCCGGTTCAGCAGCGGGCGCGGGAATTTGAAACGGATCGGATCACCTGATTGAGCTTCCCTCTCTACCTCTGGACCGCCGGGCTGAGGCAACCCAAGAACGCGCGCGGTCTTGTCGAAAGCTTCGCCCGGCGCATCGTCGATGGTGCCGCCAAGTCGGTGATATCGATCGGCACCATGTACAATCAGGAATTGGCAATGGCCGCCCGAGACCAGCAGCATCAGATACGGGAAGGCGAGGTCGTCGGTCAGGCGAGGTGTTAGGGCGTGGCCAGCAAGGTGGTTTACGCCGATAAGAGGTTTGCCGCTTCCTGCAGACAGTCCGCGTGCCAGCATAACCCCTGACAGGACTCCGCCAATCAGACCCGGACCGGCCGTCACGGCAATCTTGTCGATGTCGGACAAGGAAACTGAGGCGTCGTTCAGTGCCGCTTTTACCGTGACATCCAGTTTTTCGGCATGCGCGCGCGCTGCAATCTCGGGCACAACGCCGCCGAAAGCCGCGTGAAGCGCCGCCTGGTCCGCCACACGGGATGACAGGATTTGTCGATCTTGTCCGACGACCGCTGCGGCCGTGTCGTCGCAGCTGGATTCTATGCCTAGGAACAGTCGGGTCATGGCGTCCGGGTTGCGTGGTTTACACCCGGCAGGTAACACCGGGTCAGGCCCCACACAAGCGAGGCGTCGGAATGGAACACGCACAGGCGACGCTACTATTGACCCGGCCCAGCGCTCAGTCCCAGGCATTTCTGGCCGATTGCGAAGGAATACTGCGGCGTCGAATTCCGGCGGTAATTTCACCGGTGATCGAGGTTGAGCCGATAGGCGACTTGCCCGCTTTGGATGATTTTACCACCCTGGTGATAACCAGCGGCAACGGGGTGCGTTGTCTGGAACATGCACTTGCCGGTCGCAAAGTGGCGACGGTTGGCGCCAAGACGGCCGAACTGGCGCGACGCTTTGGTGCGGATGCGGTTGCGTTGGGCGAAACAGTCACGGAATTCGTGACGCGGGCCCGAGAACTTGAAGGGCCGGCGCTGTACTGTCGGGGCGTGCATACCCGAGGTCAGCTTGCGGAACAGTTGGTAGCCGCAGGTTTGAGCGTTTCCGAGGCCCTGCTTTACGATCAAGTCTCACAACCGCTGACTCAAGCCGCACGGGCATTACTGACCGGAGAGGGCCGCGTCGTCGCGCCGGTATTCTCCCCAAGAAGCGCGGCCTTGTTGTCGGCCAATGTCATCACGGCCCCATTGACCGTGATTGCAATGAGCGAGGCGGTACGCGATGCCTGGCAAAACAGCGGCGACGTTCAGATTGCTGCAAAACCGACCGCTGCAGCAATGTGCATGAAAATTGCTGAGGCATTCTGACCCGTCTCCTTGTTGAAGGAGGTCGCGGGTATTAAGATCCATGACAAGTATTGTTGTGCGCGGCGAAAGCCGTGGTCAGAGAAGGTAAAAGTCGTGGCACGTCGCCCAGAAACCCCGGAAAAGACCGAAAAACCAGAGAGTTCTCAGGACGGCAAAGACGATGCCATTGATGCGGTGATCGAAGAAACCGAAACCGTCGACGACGAATCGTCCGAGCCCGACGTCTCTGAGGGGGAAGAGGGCCGGACCAGCGACGATGAACCGGTTATTTTGGATGCCGAGATCGTTGATGAAACAGTCGAGGCAACAACGGCCGAAACCAACGACCCATTTCCCGCATTGGCCGCCCCGGTAAAGGAAGCCGAGAAATCATCCGCATTGCCCATGGTGTTCGGCGGAATCCTGGCAGGCGGCATTGGCTTTCTTGTTGCAACTTTTTCCGGGATTGGAGGACCGTCAGGCCCGGATGAAGGCGCCGTCGGCAATATTCAGGCCAATAGTGATCAGCTTGCCGTCCTGCTGGACCGTGTTCAGAAGGTCGAGTCTGTTGATCCAGTTGATCTTTCCGGAGTGGAAGCTCAACTTTCCGATCTGGAGACCCGAACCGCAGCGCTGTCTGTCGGGATCGAAGAATTGAACAGTGTTTTTTCGGCGGAACTGACCGGGATAGGCGAACAGCTGACGGCGCTTGATGAGCGTTTACGTCGATTGGAAAACCAACCGGAACGCGGTGATGGATCGGCCGCCCGCGCCGCCGCAGCCGAGGACGAATTAAAGGCATTCCGCGCCGAGCTGGACGCGGTGATTGCCGAAGCCGATGCAAAAGTACAGGCCGCGCAAGCCCGCGCCGCCGAAGTCGAAGCAACAACTGCCGAGGCCAAAGCAGCCGCCGAAGCACTGGCAGCAAAAGCCGAACTGATCGCCGCAATCGAAGGCGGATCAGGATATTCGGAGCTTTTGGAAAATTTCCCCGACGCGCCCGATGCGCTAAAGGTCTCTGCGAAAGATGGTGTTCCGACGATGGTGTCGTTGCAGCAAAGTTTTCCGGACGCAGCTCGGGCTGCCTTGGCGTCGGTCCAGACGGTGCCGCAGGACGCATCGGCCGGCGAACGCCTTTCAGCGTTTCTGAAACGTCAAACGAACGCACGCTCGTTGACCCCGCGCGAAGGTAATGATCCGGATGCCATCTTGTCGCGCGTCGAATCTGCACTGAACCAAGGCGATCTGGCGTCTGCTCTTGCCGAGGTTTCGGCCCTGCCCGACGCAGCCAACGCCGCAATGGCCGGTTGGCTGGCAAAGGCGCATTCCCGCGCGACGGCTTTGCAGGCCGTCGATGAATTTTTTGCTGTCACGAATTGAGTAAACCCATGTTCTGGTCGCTTTTGAAAATCATCCTGTTTCTCGGATTGGTCGCTGCTGCGGCCTGGGGAGCAGGTCTGTTGATGCAGGCTGACGGCGGTGTTCGATTGTCGGTCGCGGGCGTCGAATACACATTTGGCCCGCTGGAATCGGTGATTGGCTTGATGGTTGTGTTGATCGCGGCCTGGATCGTTTTGAAAATTGTTGGGCTGTTTGTCGCATTCCTGCGGTTTGCTAGCGGCGACAAGACCGCGATCGACCGGTTCTTCGATCGCCGCCGCGAACGTCATGGCTTTGATGCGCTGTCAGAAGGCATGATGGCGTTGGCGTCCGGGGAACCGCGTCTGGCTTTGACCAAGGCGTCGAAAGCTGAACGCCTGTTGCGCCGACCAGATTTGACGAATCTTCTCATGGCACAAGCTGCTGAACAGGCGGGGGATCGCGTCCGGGCGGAAGACGCATACAAGAGGTTATTGGCGGATGACCGCACCCGTTTTGTTGGTGTGCGCGGTCTTATGATGCACAGGCTGTCTGATGGCGACACGGATACAGCAATGAAGCTGGCCGAGAAGGCCTTTGCGCTAAAGCCGAAGCATGAAGAAACTCAGGATGTTTTGCTGAAACTTCAAGCCGGCGCCAGCGACTGGTCCGGTGCGCGCAAAACCTTGGGTGCGAAATTGAGACACGGTGGGTTGCCGCGTGATGTGCACAAGCGCCGCGATGCCGTACTGGCGCTGGGCCAGGCCAAGGACATTTTCGATGACGACAATGGCATCGAAGCACGCGAGGCCGCGATTGAGGCCAACCGCCTGTCGCCTGATTTGATCCCGGCCGCTGTTATGGCTGCTGACGGTTACGTGGCTCAGGGTAAATCCAAGAACGCGGCGCGCGTCCTGAAAAAGGCCTGGTCCGTGCAGCCCCACCCGGACTTGGCCGGGTCATTTGCCCGGATTGTTCCGCATGAAACGCCGAAAGAGCGGATCAAGAGGTTCGCCGTGCTGACGAACCAACATCGCGACAACCCCGAAACACGGATGTTGTTAGCCGAGCTTTACATTGCAGCCGAGGATTTCCCGGCCGCGCGTTCGGCTTTGGGAGACCTGGCTGAAACTGATCCAACGTCCCGCGCATTGGCAATCATGGCGGCGATCGAACGCGGATCGGGTGCGGATGATGCCTTGGTCAAAGGGTGGCTGGCCCGGGCATTGACGGCACCACGTGGTCCGCAATGGGTTTGCGACAATTGCCACAAAGCTCACGCGGCCTGGGGCCCGGTTTGCGACTCATGCAATGGATTTGACACGCTCAGCTGGCGGCAACCCGACGACACATCCGTGCAACTGCCCTCTGGGGCCGAGATGCTGCCGTTGATTGTTGGGCAGATCGAAGCATCTGTGTCAGAAAACCCGGACCCAACAGACCTGGTAGAGGAATTGCCCGAGACTGACGCCATGGATGAGGGGTCGGATCCGGGTGAGACAGTCGTGTCCGCAGAAAGCGACGAAGAAACACCAACAATCGCCAATGCCGACGCACCGCCAGTTGACTATGCTTTGGACGAAAACGATCCGAAGCCAGTGCAGCAGGACAAAAATTAGGTCTATTCGACCCGGAAAATCCCTGCTATCAGGCGCGCCGATACGCCTCAATAGCTCAGCTGGTAGAGCAGGTCCTTCGTAAGGACAAGGTCGGGGGTTCGAGTCCCTCTTGAGGCACCATCACCTCATTAATCATGCTGCACCTCAGTTTCCAGGAAGCGGGCATTGTTTTCGAACATGTGGCTTTCGCGTGACCAGAGATCGATGTTCGCGGCTGAAACATCAGATATGCGAAATACAGATCATAGTCTCTTGCCACCTCGCCGGACGGCTACCTAAACTATGGAAAGTATTGATGTGGGGTTTCCAGGATGAAGTTTGTTTTTGCTATAGCAGTTTTTTGTGTCGTGCCAGTGGCCGTTTCAGCGCAGTCATTTGAGGAAATAGTTGCCAAGGCGTCGGATCAGGTGGGTGAAATAGGGAAGTATCAGGAAGCACTGCAGAACCCTGATCAAAGGTTCCAATACGCGCTGATCCAACAAATGTTAAAGCTGCCCGACCCCGCTCTGCAACGGATTGCGAAAGAACACGCGTTGTTCTCGACCAATCCGGTTATGCGTGAAGCGGCGATCAAGGCCATTCTCGACAGTGGAACGACCCTTCGGATGCAGATAGCGGCAACTTCCGAGAAGCCCTCGAAGTTGGCGGCTTGGGTCACCAGCAACGGGGGCACTTTTATAGATGGTCGTGGCGAAATTCTCTGGATCGTTCCTGCGCCGAAAGACGATGATTGCTGGGGGCAAAGAGACTGTGTCTTCCGGCAAGTCGGGAATTCGGTCCAGTTCAATGCCGGTTACACCAATGTCACGATGTCGCTTGGCAACGATGGGGTTCTGCGCGGCAATCTGAGCTATTCCAATCAAGAATTTGCTCAAGTCCAGGTCGACCTCAAAGAATAGCTACTCGACGATCAGCTGGTCGAGCCGCAGGTCGCGATCTGGGAACCAGACGTCTTCGATGCGAATTCGGACTCGGCGTGCGACCGTGCCTCCGGTGAACGCCTCGAACTTACCTGTTGGCGACATGTCGGGCGAGGCGATCGCCGTCCAATAGGCAGTGCCCGGCAAACCTCGATCGACCTCTAGGCCAATTCTGCGTGCCGGCGTCGATTCATCAGACGGTTCAGACACCAAAGCGACGCGGTTCAGTGGCACCAAAGTGTCATTTGAAAGCGTGATCTCAAATACGATGGGTTTGCCCGCCCATGTTGTTCTCCAAGGCGAACTGAGGCTGGACGGTTCCAGTGCGACAACACCATCCCCTTCGCCATTGAACCCTGTGACGCGAAACCCTTTGCCCGTTTCGGCCTTGGCGATTGTCCGCTGTATGGGGTGAGTGCCCTGCGCAATTTTCGGCCCCAGCATACCAGCGATCATATCCATGCGAAGAAATCTGGCCTCACCGGTTGACGTAGCGTCCACGGCGATTCCGGCAATTTGGCCACCGACCGTAAGCATGGCGCCCGACAAACCCTGCATCACCCCAGCATCTACACCGGCGCCCGTTATCCGGACGCTTACAAACCGATCATCGACATCAATAATTGCCGCGCCAATACGATCAAAGAACGCACCGTCAAAATGCACAGATTTGATGAAGCCGGTTTCTGTTGTTTGCAGACGAGAAGACAGGTCGGACGTCAGTTCGCGATACTGGACGGTGCAGCGTTCGGCGACGTCACCTTCGACAAAGGCCAGCGCAAGATCAGTATCCGGCGCGCGCCAGAAGATTTCACCCGAGCCATGCGCGGCTGGCGCAGGGATAGCCAAAGATATGCGATTTTTCGTGACCGAGACATGATTGGGAAGAACCGCATAGCAAAGACCTCGGTTTTCAAACAGCAAAGCCTGGCCCAGATCGCTGTCGACCAGAGCGACGTCTGCCGCAATTGCAGGCGACGCAAGAAAGAAAGCGCAAAAAAAGTTTCGCAGCGGCATTGGAATCGCCTAGCATGTTGACTGTTTTTAAAAGCCTACGAAATCCGAGCGGCGAATGCGACTTTTGTTAACTTTATTGCTCTTGGCGTTTGCACATCAGTCAAACGCTCAGGATGTGTTGGAGTTGAGCGGCGAGGTGGTCGAGGAAGTCGAACACGACCGGACATTGATATCAAAACCAAACTGGTTGAGGGGCGTCCACATTGTCGGCGACATACCAGTCAAGTCGGATCGTCCGCAGATTCTTGCGGTATTGCCAGCCGAGTGGTCTGAATTCTGCGGTAAGGTGACGACAATCGGGGGGGACTATGCCGCGTCGGTATATTTTGAACCCGAGATCACGTCGGACAAACCGCGTTTGGCACGGTTGGATTTCGAGCCTAGAAAAAGCTTTCCGCCGGATGCCAACCACGAAAACAGCGGCATCGTCTTGGAGCGCGGAGATTGTCGAGATGACCAAGACGCACAAAGCAAGACGCCAGACTATGTCGCCGGATTTTGGAACGTCGAGCGCAAGCCAGTGACAGACGACGATGGTAATGTGCAGGTGTTGATGAACATGAACGTCGCGCGGGCCGAAAAGTTGATCGCAAAAGCCATGCTGGCCGACGTCGCTCTTGCTGTACAGTGTTGGAAATTGACTGTCCCAGAAGCGTTGGCATTCAACTTCCAGTGCAGGATTTCAATGCCCGAATCCATGCTGAAACTTGCGGCAATGACCCCGATCAGCTTTGACTATCAACGCTTCTATCGTGGTCGTTTGGCAGAGCCGCATGTCGCAAAAATCTATGCGGGAATGAACTGATCGCTTTTCCGCCCAGAAAACTTATGTCGGCTGCCCGTTGGCTGTTCAGCTTTCGCTTTCACGATGCGAATTGGGCAAGGATCATGCGGGTGTTCGTCATCGGCTTTTTCGTTTTTCTTTTGGCCTATTATGGCGTCCAGCGCCCCAAGTCGTTCACCGTCTCTGCGTTTACCGAACACCTGCGCGTGGAGACAGTGAGCCTCGGGGCCTTTGACTGGACTTTGACCGACTATCAGCTCTGCATCCCACTTAAGGAAGGAGAGCAGGCCACGCAAACCGACTTTAATCCAAAATGCGCGTCCGAGCTTTTTCATTTTCATGGCATTGGCCGGGAAACCACCGTTCGGTGGACCGACGACTATGTTCTGGAGTTTCGCAGTTTTGATCCAGACTTCCTATACATTTACATCTCGCGTCATGGCCAAGAGCAATCAGTGACAATTGACGGGAACGTGGTCACCGACGGATCAATTCTATTCATTCCCCGCAGCCATGAACGCTTGGTTTTGCCCATTTTGGGGCGCATCACTTTGGGTGAGATTCCCTATAGATCTGATGCCATGATCCTTTTGAGTGGCGACTATGAGATCCGCCAGCAGCTGTTTCCGCGCCTGACCTCTCGCGTCGTTTCCAGCGGTTCATTTTTCAAGGGCGACAAAGTGAGTATCGCTGGCCTGTGGTCTGGCGACATTGATGCGCGCGTTTTCCTGACCAGCGCCGCGTCGGAAGGAACGGGGTTTGATATCGTTGCAACCACAAGCCCTCACTATGGCGACCTTCTGTTGACGCGAGTCGGTGGCCAGCCAACACGATTGGTGGTGGGCTTTGCAGATCGTCTCAAGGCGGATCCGCTGCCGGCAGCGTTTGCAACTTTGTTGGGTTTGTTGGCGACATCCATCGCTTTGGTAAACAACTTCTTTGGGGCCTCGGCCGGTAGGGCAAAAAAGAAATCAAATTAATTATTCGTGGACCACGAAGCTTCTGTTTCGTAACCTTCGTCACAGTACCAATGCCCTCTGTCGGTAAATTTATTTGAGGAAGTCATGAAAACACATTCCATCAATGCACTAACAATAGTTGCTCTCGCTGCTACGGCACCCACCAGCGCATCGGCAGATGCCAAGGACGTCATTATCGGAGGAATCCTGGGAGCAGCGATCAATCAGGAACTGAATAACCAGAAAAAGAAAAAGCAGCAGAAAACGGTCGTCTATAAGACGCCCAGTCTGAACAGCCAGTATACCAAGGCGGAACGCATTCAGATTCAGACATCACTGCGCGATAGAGGCTACGACATCGGCGTTATCGATGGCATCCTTGGCAAGAACAGCCGCCGTGTGATTTCAATGTTCCAGGGGTCGCTGGGTGCACAACAGACCGGCCAACTAACGCGTGATCAGTTTGCCCGGCTCACCGGTGCTGGATCGCAATTCAATACCGCCCAGACCTTCGACAGGCCGCTGATTCCCCAGGAAACTGCATTGCTACAACAAAGCCTGATGATGCTTGGATATTATCAAGGCCCGATTGATGGCATCGACAGCCCGCTGACCCAAGGCGCGTCGATGGCGTTTCTTGCCTCGAACGGAATGAACCCCATGCAGGTCACAAAAGTGAATGCGCTGGTCATGGCAACAACCCGTGCCGGTATTCCCACACCGCCAAACCTGGTGCATGAAGCAAGCATGCAGATGAACGGTGTAAATTCCGCAAATCCCTTTGGAAATGCCGCCCAGGGGAACGGTTTTGGCGCACCCGCGCAGCAAGCCTTCGGCGCTCAGCCCCAGCAGCAGGGCATGGTTGGCGGGCAACAAGCATTTGTCCCCAACAGTCAGTTTCAACAACAGCAGCAGGGTGTGACACAGAACAATGCGCTGTTCGGAGCCCCGCAAGCCCCCGTGCAGCAACAACAGTTGCAGCCGGGCGTTGCTGCACCGGGGACAACGCAACCTCAGCTTTTCCAGCAGCAACCTCAGCAAGTGCCGCAAGGTGGTCAGGGAACAGCCGTATTTGCCGCCAGTACCCCTGCTCAGCAGCCTATTGCACAGCCACAATCGACGCTCGATATCTTTAGCCCGGGCTCGGATGTCGCCCAGGTGGGTCAGAACGCAATTCCGGTCCCACAACAGGGTCAATCTGCGGTGCCACAGCAGTTGTTTGCTGACCCGAATGCCACCGTTGCGGGTGGCACCCAGTCATCAACAGGCGTCTTCGGTCAACCCAGCAACAATTAGGGGATCGGCCAGGAAAAGACTTTTCTAGTTTTCCTGCGCGGCCGCTTCGGCGGTCGCGTTTTCCTTTGCCGGATCGTCTTTGGACGCCGCAGCTTCTGCGGGCGTGAAAGCCCCACTGAACCGCAGACCGCGCGATTCACGCATTTCGCCGGATTGTTCGACTTGAAGGATCAGAACGGTTCCCGACACCGGTGCCTGTTGCGCCGAAATTTTCTCATAGTCGACCGCTCCGATCAGCGTCAGGAATCTCTCACTTCCGGCTTGAAGTTGTGGCAAGCCGGGCACGCGATTCATCAGACGCGGCGTTGCCAGCCTCATGACAAAAAGCGAGTCACCAACGGCGGCAGAACCCGAAATTGGAACCGTACCGCCAAGTGTAATGTCGGTGCCTGGGTCTTCGCGGGTACCTTTGCCAACGGCGCGAAACCCTTGTTGCTGGAACGTCAGAGACGCGTCGAGGCCCAACTCTGCAATTTCGACGGACAGCGGGTGGGTCATACCCAGATAGTTCGGCTGACTAAGACGAGGATGTCGGTGAGATTTGACGCGCACCACGGCATCGCTTGAAAGGCCAAACAAGTGCCCGTCAGTTGCGATGATCTGCACTTTTGCCTCACCGTTATTTGCCGCCTGAAACTGATAGCTTACAATGGCATAAAGCTGTCTGCCGAACTGCCCGAAAAGGGTTCGTGCGTCGGAATCTGGCAGAACCATTTCGTTTCCAAACGGAAACTCAGGGCGGCTGGATTCGCCAGCCTCGTTGACCACCTGAAAGCTCCACGGGAACTGATTGACCTCGACCGAGGTGCCTTGAAGGATAATGCTGGCGCAGTTTCGTGCGTTATTGTCGCTTATCGAATGTGACAATCCATGAGAAATGCTGATCTCTTGAAGACGATCGAATGGCAAACGTCCTGTCGCGAACTCATAACGCCCGGTGTTCACGGCATAGGCTATTTCGAAACGATGGGGAATTGTGACCGAATTTACGATCTGCTTGATCTGGCCTTGCAGTTGAAATGACTGCGTAAAGAAATCGCGTCTTTCGAATTCATTTGCGAAGGCTTTCTGACAGTTGAACTCGGGTGTGCGAGTCATCAGGAAAATCAGGAAGTTCGCGTAGAATTGCGGGTTGTCGAAGGCCGTCGGATTTGACCGTATGTGTTGATAGAGAGCACGCGAGTACATGTCCTGCATGCTTATTTGCTGGGCTCTATGCACCAGGTTAATCTTGGTCGCGTCCCCTTGAGATTGGGAAAACTGCTGCGCATAGGCGATGGCCGGTGCGGATCCCAACATGACAAAAACCAGGAAAATTGCTGAAAGACCGCGTGATACCATCAGCGAAATTCTTTGAAGAAACACATACATTTTCAAATCTCTTTGCAAATCTCGGCCAAGGAAGTTTGCACAGCGTCCTTCTGTAAATCCAGAGAATATTTTGCCTGAGCGCGCCAGTTCGTAAACACGATCCAAGGATTATTGCCGCAACGCCGATGCATCAGACAGTTATCGGGACGCAAAACAGAAATGGCCCCGTCGCACGCCCGCGCATTGATCTGATTCCGAATATGAGCTTTGCACGCGCACAAAGGGTCGGCCAGAGCTCTGTGACATTCTTTGAACCGGTAAAGCTCTCGTCCCGCCTAAAGCCTTTCGGTCAACGCGCGTTTCAGTGCTCCCATGTCCACATCCCGGGACACGAATGTAGCGCCTGCCCTGGTAATACGATCTGCAAAGCCGAGATCCGGTGACAAAAACCCGGCGGGCATACCTGCTGCAACGATCCGCCGGATGGCGTCTTCAACAGCATCTTGCACCTCGGGGTGTGTTGGCTCACCGACGTGGCCGAGAGCAGCGGCCAGGTCTGCGGGTCCGACGAAAATGCCGTCGACACCTGGGACAGCGGCGATGGCTTCGATTTCATCCACGGCTTCGAGAGTTTCCACCTGGACAATGACCGCAATTTCGTCGCGGGCTTGTTTGTGATACCCCGCGATATTCGCAAAACGATTGGCCCGCGTCATGCCAGACACGCCGCGTATACCCTTTGGTGGATATTCAACGGCGGCAACGGCGGCAGCCGCTTCATCTGCGTTCTGAACCATGGGAATCAATAGGTTCTGTGCGCCGAGATCCAGCAGCTTCTTGATTTCTGCGGCATTGAGCGAGCCGGGGCGAACAATAGGAGACGTCGGATAGGGAGCGACCGCCTGCAACATCGGCAGCACGCTGATTGGGTCCATCGCGGAATGCTCGGTATCGATCAACATCCAGTCAAAACCGAGAGACGCACACATTTCCGCGACAAGAGGGTCGCTGATTGTGCACCAAAGCCCGGACTGCAGGCGTCCTTCTTTCAGGCCCGCTTTGAAAGAATTGGTGATGAGGGGTGACATAGTGACAGTTCTCCGTAAGCGGTTGTTCGACGCTGGTTTCCAAGCGCCTGCAGAGTACTGAATACCCGTACATTTTTCTATCTATTGATACGAGGCCGATTTGGTTTTCTCGGTCACTCAAGCGGTCACTTTGCGATCCAATGATGCTCTGACCAGATTAAGCTACCCTCAGTTTGTCCAAAATTGGCAGCACCCAGCGCTCTCCGCTTTCCGCCTGGCGTTTGAGTATTGCAACCTCTTCTCGACCCGGTGGGTCAAAGGGTGCACGCGCACTGAGCGCAAGTATGCGCAAAGTTGGTATCAGGAAGTTGTCGCCTTGCTTTTGAAGGGTCGAGATGACGGCATTGCAAAGAGCCTGGCCACCTTCGATTTCGCCCCGTTGCAATCGATCAAGCGCAAGATAGTAAGTGGCGAACTGATCCCAGTACTGCAGGTTTCGATCGGCGGACAATTTTCGAAGCCGTTCCGAGGCAACGACCATGGTTTGCCAATCCTGTCGGATGGCGGCCGGAAAGGCGACGCCAAAGGTCAATGTATGGCAGATCGTATGAAAGTGTTGGGACTTCTCGGCGGCGACCAAAGCTTCCAGCGAGGAATCAGGCTTTTCCTCCAGAGCGTCAATCGCGCTGATGCAACACAAGACAGTCACAAAGTTGTCCGTCGCACCAAAGCTCGCAAGTGCATTCTTGTGCTTAGCGGGGTCATAGGCCGAGATCATGCGATTGAGAACGTCTCGGGCTTCCTGCAGCCGTCCCTGGAACATCAGGGTAGAGCCCAGCATCCTGTCCCAAATCATATTCAGAACCGGATCACTGCCAATCACTGCGTGGCGATCGACCCCGGACAACAAGTCGCCGGACGAATCTATGTCGCCTTGGGTTACCATGCCGACCCATTGGAATAGCAGCGCTGCCACAACACGTTCCGGGTTGGTTTCGCGCGCGATCAAGGCGTTCAGATGCTCGGACAGTTCCGCATTTGCTGCGGAATAGCCGTGCGCACCGATCAACGCCGGATACAGGCTGAGTACTGTTTCAAGCTCAAACTCATTGGCCCAGTCGGATAGGTTGGCCCGGGGCAAAAGCGTCAACGCACGCTTGAAGAGGGTAACAGCTTCGGCATCCGCAGATTGACGGGCGGCCAGACGACCAGCTTCGGCCCATCGTTCGGCCGCCTTGCGTACCTGGCCGCTGCGTTCCAACTGTTCGGCCAACATGGCCGGGTTCAGTTGGGCACCGGCAGAGCCTTCCAACACGGCGGCGATCGACCTGTGGATTGTCTTGCGATCCTTCGCGAGGATCATGTCATAGGCGCATTCACGCACCATTTGGTGCTTGATTTCCAACCAGCCGCTGACTTCGTTGCCTTGACCCGGCACCAGCAGGGCAAGACCTGACGCAGTCAGATCCGCGATTGCTTCTTCAAGGCGTTGGTCGTCGCTCCAAAGCTTGCGAACCAGATCAACAGGGCAGACACGGGCAAGCGATGCAATTAGCCGCAGAAGCGGACGACCGGGCCCAAGCCGGTCGATGCGGGCCTGAAGGCTTTGCTGCAGGCTGGTTGGAATATCAAACTCGTCCGGTCCATTCGCCTGCCGACGGTGCCGCATTTCGCTGGCCAGTTCCTCGGCAAAGATTGGAACGCCGTCCGCCCGATCGGCCAGCGGGGCCACCAATGCTTGCCATCCGTCAACGTCGCCCAGCCGATCGCGAACGATGTCGCAAGTATGGGCTCGCGACAGCGGCAAAACAGCAAGGTGTCGGCTTCCTGGTAGATGCTTCAAGTCCTCCTCATTCCGCGATGTCATCAGCAACAGACGCTTGGCACGCGATTGAGGTGCGATTTTCTCCAGTGCTTCGATGCTCGATGGATCGGCCCAATGCAGATCTTCGACAAGAATGACGGCCGGCAGGTCGTTGTCGTCCGCCTGAAAATAGTTGGCCAACGCCGCGATCGTGGATCGACGCTGTTCACGCCGCTGGATCAGGGTTCCCCCGTCCTGCGTGCCAAGCATGTTGCTGATTTCGGCTGCGCGGCTGTCGCCGTCCTGGGCGGCGAGTTCCAACGGTCGGCGAAAGGCGAAAAACGGGATTGCGACTCCAAGCGGCGAACAGGCGAACCGGGTGATCCCGGCCCCCTGTGACTTGGTCATTTCGAGAAACTCGGCAACGAGCCGGGTCTTGCCGATCCCGGCGTCGCCCGTCACCAAAATGCTTACACCCCGATTCATTGCGTCGCCGAATGCAGTAGAAAGGCGAGCGATTTCCTCGGTGCGATTTACAAAACGGGTCGATTGGGCAGGGCTGAGAAGGTTGAGCCCGAGATGCGATGTCTGTTCGCCGTCCAGACGATAGGCCGGGCGCGGTTCGGTCAGGCCCTTGAGCGTCACGGGCCCCATGTCGGAAAGATCGAACTGTTCGCGGACAAGTGCGGCCGTGGATTCAGAGACGACCGTGCCGCCTGGTGCGGCGATCTCTTGCAAGCGGGCGGCAAGGTTCAAAGTTTGGCCTACAGCGGCCGGCTCGCCAAGGTTCTGTTCGCCCAAGACCACCAGACCGCTGGCAACTCCGATACGCACCTTCACCCCCGGCAAATTGTGTCCCATGGTCTCAATCGCGGCCGGCAGGCGAAGAGCCGTCATTGCAGCGCGAGCAGCGGCGTCTTCAAGAGGAACTGGACTGCCAAAATAGATCAAAGCGCCATCCCCAAGGAATTGGGCAACGTGCCCGCCATACTGTTGGGCAATGCGTTCGACGGTTCGGTGATACAGGCCCAGAAGCTCGGCGTACTGCTCTGCTCCCAGACGTTCGGCAAGCGCCGTAGATCCGACGATATCGACGAATAATACGGTGATGAAACGGCGTTCGGCGTTCCTGTAATGCGACGTGGTTTCCTTGGCGGCACCCATGATCTTGCGGCGATGGCCCAAGGATTGGACACCCAACTCGCGCAGATCACTGTCAGAAAGATGAGGCAGAACCTCGACGTCGATATCCGCCAACCGAAACTGACGGACGTATTGGGCCAGCCCAAGACGGGCCAGCCATGTGTCGATCGAAGAGACGAGGTTCTGGTTCACCGGCCCACTATGACTCAGATGTCAGAATTCCAACACCTTGCGGGAACCTGAATACGTTGTTGGGATCAGTTTCACGCTTGATGTCGCACAGGCGGCGATAAGCCTCGGGCGTCCAGAACTCGCCAGAGAATCTGTGGTCACCGGGGCGGGGATAGTTCTGATAGACCGACCCATCCCAGAAGGGATCGACGGCTTTTTCCCATTCCTGGATATAGGCCTCCATCTTGGTGCGCTCGTCTTCCGTTGTCCAAAAGACATCACAGAACAGATCGCAATAATCATCGCGATGCTGAAATGCATTGTCATCCTTGTCCATTTTGTTGATGCGCGCGCCATACATCTCCATGGCGATGGTGGTGTAATCGTTTGGCGACTTCAGAAAATGGTCGATCAGTGTGCGCCATTGGCTGGTGTCCAAGGCGCGCGACAGGATCCGGCTGAGTTTTGACTCGGGCGGAACGGTTTCCATGTCGCGGGGGAATTGGGGCACTTCGTAAGGCACGGTCAATAGAATGGTGTTCAGCATGGTGTAGGGCAGGGGGCTGAATTCATACTCCAGAACGGCCCCCGGCAACTTCAGCACTGGTTCCAACAGGTCGAGCATCTTTTCCCGCCCGCCCTTATACATTCCGCGCATCAACAGGTACGGTTTGCGCAATTGACCTTCCGGGCCTTCATAGACCCAGATCATCTGGAAGCCGAGGTCGTCATTGACCTCTTCATGCGAGAACTCGGATTGCAAAAAGGCAAGCGCGTTTGCGGCGTATTCTGCGCCGAATGGTGCGCCCAGATCCCAGCGGACCGAAAAGCCGGCGAACTGGGCAGAGGGTTGGAGTTTAAAGCAAACACGCAAGAGCACGCCGAAATTGCTGCCCGTGCCGCCGCGCACAGCCCAGAACAGGTCTGGTTCGTTGTCAGCGTCGCACCGGCGGATTTCGCCATCGGCGCACATGATGTCAAAAGCAACAACTTGATCGCAGTTCATTCCAAATATGCGCGACGTGAATCCGTATCCCCCGCCTTGCATGTAGCCGCCTATGCAAACGTCCCGGCAGGCCCCGCCCGGCATGTGGAGGTTTCGCATTTCAAGTGCGGCGTTCAGCGTGCCAAAGTTGCATCCAGCATCGACCCAGACGTGACTGCCATCGGTGGCAATATCGACTTTGTCCTTACGGCGGATGTTGATGACGATGGTGTCGTCTGGCGTCGAAAATCCGCCTGTGCTGTGCCCACCCGATCTAACGACGGTGGGAAACTTGCTTTCGGCTGCAACTTTGATGCAGCAGGCAATGTCTTCTGTCGTTTCGCACATGACGATGACTGTCGGATAGTTGTCGAAAAGGTTGTTCGAATTGCGCCGTTGTTCGTCATAGCCTTCGTCATCGGGCAAGATAACATCGCCGGAAATTTGTTCGCGCAAGAATTCCACAAACTCGTCGGGTAGAGGAACGGGGGTGCGCGCGGCTTTGCGTGGCGGCGCGGGTTTCTTCCAGTCTCGGCTATCGTACCAGATCATTGCTTTGCTCCTGTCGTGAGTTTCAGGTTTCTGCGGCGTCGCTTTCAGCGGTTAGCGCGTTCAGGTCCAAGATTTCGATGGTCCCGCGGTCAAATCGCAGCATCCCGTCCGCTGCCCATTGCCGGATGTAGCGGTTGACGTTTTCACGCGCCAAGCCCGCAAGGGCGCCCAATTCGGATTGCGAGAATTTTTGCGTGATCGTGACCGTTCCGTTGGCTTCGTCGCCCCATTTGCGCGCAAGCAACAGCAGACAACGTGCCAGCCGGGCCGGAGCTGACGTCAGTGCCTGGGTTTCGAACATGTCAGACGCATTGCGGATACGGGCGCAAAGCGTTTCCAGCATTTGGGTCATGGCATCCGGAGTTTGAGACAGAAAGGCAAGAAACACCGAACGGCTTATGGCAATGGTGTCGCAGGATTTTAAGGCAACCGCATCCGCGCTGCGAGGGGCGTTATCGAGAACGGACACTTCGCCCAAAAGTTCGCCCGGTCCCATGTGGGCGAGAACCGATTTTCGCCCATGGGCCGATGTCACGGATACCTCGATCATGCCTTCCTGCAAAAGAATGACGAAATCGCCCGGATCGTCACGCATGAAAATTGACTCACCTTTGGCGAAGCTGCGTGGCCGTCCCATGCTGGCAAGCGCGCGTATGTGTTCTCTGGACAAAGCCAGTCGCGTTTCGACGCTGTCCTGCACTGTTCGATCCTCACCGGTGTAACGCGACCACCCATGGGTGGATTAACTGTATTCAACCAAGCAACCTGTGATGCTCGTCACAGCGCCTACCTGAAACTTACCGTACGTTAATCAAAACGTGTACCTCTAAGGATGTCTCTCGTGTCTTTTGTAAAGAATTATGGATTTGCCCTCGCCGCCGCGTTGATCGCGCTGTCGGGGCAGGCTGCCACGGCAGCAACGATAACGGCTCTGGATATAGCGGGCCCGTCCGATCAGACGATGGTGCTGAGCAGCGGATCATACAATGGTGTCGCAACGACATTCACGTTGACGGATTCGTTGTTCGACGCTTCGTTCAACTTCGATGTTCTGTGCGCTGCAACCGAATGTAGCGGGCGCATCTATCTCATGGATGCCGATGCAACGACGGGATCGCCGTCCATTTTCGACACGCTCGGAACGTCATCCTACAGCGTTGGTTTTAGCACATCGGGAACTTCGATCACCGGGTTTTCGGGCATTGATCTGCTTGCGGGGACCTATTCGGTCATGATGACCGAAATTGCCGGCACCGCCTTCCGGATCGGAAGCTCTGCTCCGGTCGTGTCGGGCGCTGGTGCCGAAGAAGGTGGCAGCATTCAATACGAAGCGCCGACTGTTTTCGTGCCCGAGTTCACCAGTTACTCTTACTTCTCTACTCCTGTCCTTCAGTACCAACTTACCGGCGACGATGGTCGCACCGATCCCAGCCCCGTCCCTCTTCCGGCCAGCGGATTTCTTCTGTTGGGTGCGCTTGGCGCACTGTTGCTTGGTCGCCGGTAAACCACTATTTTTATTACCTAAAAATTTTTGAGCTGTTGTGACACTCGTCACGACAGCTTTTTTTGTCGCCCACTATACCGGGGTCATAACGCCAATTCTGATTGGAGAGCGACATGACCACCCAAGACCACTCTTTCCCCGAAGTTGCGGATAATTCCTCAGGGATATTGCAAGGCTGGGACACTGTTTTTGCTATCAGGTATGAACATGTGAATTCGGCAATCGTTCGGGCAGGCACAAGCCCCGAGGATTTTGACCAGACAATAACCGATGACGCCCTGCGCAAGATCGTGCCAGACGAAACCTTTGGCGACAGTGCCACGATCGTTGGCGATTTTGGTGATTGGGAAGTGACGCCGGGCGGTGCGGGTCACCTGATTTTCATGAAGCTGCCCGTGCCAACGGTTACCCTGACGCGCCCCGGCCATGACGACGCGGTTCGCACCGACGTCGAATATGTGGTGTCGGTTCAACTTGAGGCCGTCGAACGCAAGGGCGTGAAGGGTTTTGGCGGTGGTCAGCTGTTCGATTTCAAGGTCCTCGGTCCTCAGTCCCCAAGCAACCCGACCGTGACGGTCCAGTCTTGTACCTATGAAGGATGGGAAACCGACGGCTTCGTCCATGTTTTCCTGTTTGCGGCGATGGCCGATTGGCTGAACGAGCACATTTCAAAATTCAATCAGGTGTTCGCTACGGTGAACCTGAACGCCAAGGCGGACCATGACCGGTTTGATTGGCTGATGCCGACGACGACCAGCTATGCGGTGAATGACACTGGCACATTGGAAAGCGGTATTTTCGCCGTGATGTGCATGACCAAGGACCGCTCAAAGCCACGTAACCAGCAGGTTGTGGCTGAGGTTCTACCTGATGGGGAAAAAGCGTCTTTCCTGATCTCGCGTGAGCGGTTCCTGTCGCAGATGTTGTCGGGTGGAATGGGCACAATGTTTACCGGGCCGATCAAGCCGGACGATGACAAGCAGTGGCCAGACGACTATTTCACCCTGGTCGATGACGACACGATGCTGACCAACACCCATGATCTTTACATTGAAAATCTGGATGTCGGCAAAGAGGGCGAGCCAGAATATGTGCGGGCCGAGATTGGTGCAAATAACCTGACCGCCAAGCTGGAAGAGACCTATCTGAACGTGCACATGCGCGATCTGAAACACCCGTATTATTCGGTCTTGGGCAAGTGGTATCTGAACGTTCACCACACGATCACTAGCTATAACATGGCGCGCCTGAACCCGGATCAAGTGTTTGATCTGGTGCCCGTGCACAGCAAGCTTGGCGAAGACACCGCCGAACACGAAGCGATCGCGACCAAGACAGAATGGGCGAAGGTTGTTACCTGGGCCGAGATTTTCATCGGACTCATGGCCTTGGCCTTCCCCTTGGCACGGGCTGGTTGGCTTCGCTATGTCGGTGGCGCAGCCGAAGAGGTTGAAGGCGGTGCCGCTGCTATCGCTACGGTCGAGGTTGAAGGACCGATCATCGAAGAAGAGGTTCAGAACCTGGAGCAGGAGGGCGCCCAGGGTGCGCTTGAGATGATCCGTCGCGGGTTGACCAGTCTTCGCACTTTTCTTGTGGGATCGTTCCAATCCTGGCGCGGTCGGTTGATCTGGTCGATGTCAGCCTTGCTGACGACCGATCAGATCCTTGCAGCCATTGCCGATGATCACGCGGTTGAAAAACTGCCCGAGTATCGCGAATTCGCGGCGACTGTCATGGCTCCGATCCAATGGCCGGATGCCGAGGACTTTGAGGTCAGTGAGGTTCAGTTCAACGGATCTTTCCAGACCTTCGGTGACCCCAAGTTCCCCGGATAATCGCATGGCATTGCGGCGGCGCGACCAGTCGGTTTCTGCGCCGCTCAACCGAAACGAGGCAGCGATGAAAGACAGCACGTTACCAGAGCAGTCATTTTCGGAAAGTGTGGATACACGTGGCTGGGACACCATTTCTGCCGTGCGTTTGGACACGCTGAACGATGCGATCATTCAGGGCGAGACAAGCCCGAAGTCGTTTTTGCAGGACGCAGAAGGTGGTCAGGTCTGCGCTCGGTTTCAGCCGTGGCAGATTTCGCCAGACAGTGATGGTCGGATATTGACCCTTCAGTTGGAAATGGAAGGGCTTGTCGTCACCGACGCGGACGGTGAGAGAACCTATCCAAGCGCCCGAGCGATGGTCGACGTCTATCTTGACTTGCTTCCCCATGATGTCAGCGACGACGGGTCGGTTACCAAATGCCTTTTGGTTGTCGATCTGAAACCGCAACCGGGAAACGAACAGGCGGCGCGCGTGACAGACGCCTGGATCGAAGGGCACCACAGCTTGGTGGATCTGGCCTATTTGCGGATTGGGCTGGACGACTGGATGAACGAAAACCTACATGCCTTTACCCACGTATTCGCAACCGTGAACATCCACCACACGGTACCGGACGACGCTGATTTCCGGTGGCTGAAGCCAAATCGTGTCGGGTATGCCTTTGGTTATGATCAGTTGGATCCAGAGCACAGCATCATGGCTGTTTTGTGCAAAACCGACGGGCGTACGGAGGAGGGTTTGCCGTACCAGGTCGAGGTTGACGCTTTGCCCGACGGGCTAACGGTGTCTTACCTGATTTCCCGTCAGCTTTTCATGAAAGACATGCTGAAGCCGTCCGTGGTGCGCAGTTTTGATGGGATGAAAGAAAGCGATCTGAGTTTCAGCCACAAAGACACGGTGATGAAGATCACCAGCGATGTTGAGCTGAAGGATGTCGTCTATGAGGACGAGGTCTATGACATGACGCTTGAAGAATTCAAGCTGACCCTGCGCGAGACGGATTTCAGGGTGGAGACGTTGGCGTCATCTAAGGTTTTTCCCGGTATCTGGTCGGTGGTTCACGCCGAAGCGGCATATGGCATCAAGATGGTCACCAACGATCTGGGCGAAAAGACGCTTGGCTATTGGGAAACCGAACCGTTGTTGACCGAAAAGACGCAACGCACCTCGACCGGTATCAAGGTATTGGAATGGATGTTTCTGATTATCGGTGCGGTTTGCGCGTTGATCCTGACCTTTGCGACGTTTGGAGTGGGTTCAATCGTTCCAACGGTCTTGGCGGGCATCATCATTGGGTGCGGTATCGGGGCGCTTTCCATCGATATCATCGAGGCGGTGAATGACGGAAACGGGCCGGCAATCGACATGCTGGTGCTGAATGCGACCGACGCGATCAGTTGGTCCATCGGAAGCCGGTTCATTCCGACCAAGGCCGGGTTGAACGGGGCGCTGAGCATCGCAGGTGACTTTGAGGTGCTGAAGTCAGCCGGGTCCGCCACGTCTCCGGCCCGCCAGTTTCAGGATCAGTTCGCGGGCACCATGGCGGCAAGAAAGATTGTGGCGCCATGCTGAAACTTGGTGGTTGGGATACGGTGACATTGTCAGACATCGGCCTGGTGAATACGGCCATGAAGCGGCGCCAGAACCAATTGATTTCCGAGTTCGACTATAAGGAACGCTCGGTTCATGTTTCTGGCCGGTTCGGGGCCTGGCAAATCGGGCAGGGCGGAGGAGGGCGCACCGTTTTTGTCACTATTCCGATCCAATCGGGAAAGTTGAAGTTCGGGCGGGAAGGTACGGTTGATCTGTCGGGTCTGTCGGTCAAGGTGAAGCTGAAACTGATGTTGCTGCCACCGCCCGATGGCGGTGATCACAGCGAACTAAGGTTCGACCTGAGCCCCGATCCCGATGCAGGGCCGGACGATCCGGTGTTGCCGATAGATGTGATAGATCCCCACGATCAGTTGGATGAGATGAATCGTCAGATGCTGATCCTGGCGACGGCGGCCTGCCTGTCGGCCCATGCCGATGATGTGACTTTCGTGATTGCTTCGGTCAAGGCACGGGGCACATCGGATGCCGAACAACTTTCCACTCCCTATCGCGACTGGGGCCATGTGGTCACGGCAGACGGGCGGCAGTATCTGTCATTGTTTGGATCCTTGAACGAGCCCAAGAAACGCCCCGACACCATCGACCCAAGTTTGATCGCAACGGCGGGGTCTGCGTATCTGGCGTTCTCGCACCGAATGTTTGCCCAGCGGTTCCTTCTGCCCGAGGTCATCAAGTCTTTCAAACAAAGGGCGTTCAGGGCCTCTGGAAACTGGGTGGTCAACACCAAACCGATCAGATTGCCAAAGTCGAAGAAGAATGGCGTCACGGTTGACCCGATGATCCAGGGGATCAAGCTGGGCATCAGCGGGAAAGCATTGGTTTGCGATGTGGCGGCCGAGATAGAGCTGCCAGGCAGGCTGACGTTTCACTGCAAGATGCAAATGTACATGCCGTTCAAGTTCAATGCGAAAACCGGAGAACTAAGGTTCGAGCCCGACAACAATCCCAAGTTGGATTACACCGTGTCTTTGCCCTGGCCGTTGGACGCTTTGATTGGATGGCTGGTACGGATCATCGTGCGCTTTTTCGACAAACCGATCCGAAACATGATCACCAGCATTGCGCAATCTACTCAACACGTTGCCAGCCCCAAGGTTAGCTCGGCAAACTGGACAGGGATTCGAGATTTCAAAACCGGATCGGCTCGTGTGGATGGCGCAATATGGCTGGCAGACACACGTTCTGCCTAAAGACCTCTGGTTCAGAGAACGGCGTCGATGCTCATTGCCAGTTTGTCAGTCAGCTCATCCACCTGCGCGTCAGTGATGATGAAGGGCGGCGCCAGCAGGATGTGGTCGCCCTGTCGCCCATCAATGGTGCCGCTCATCGGGTAACAAATCAGACCATTTTGCATGGCGGCCTTTTTGATGCTGGCAGCGATACCGCGGTCAGGTGAGAATGGGGTCTTGGTGTCGCGGTTTTTGACAATTTCAATCCCACGAAACAGACCGCGTCCACGGATGTCTCCGATATGCGGGTGCTGGCCAAAACGCGTTTCCAAAGCCTGTTGCAACACCGTGCCCATTTTAGCGGATCTTTGCGTTAACCCGCCGTCTGTCAGCTTGGTGACGACTGCGTTGGCAGCGGCGCAGGCAACGGGGTGACCCATATAGGTGTGACCGTGCTGGAAAAAGCCGGTTCCCGACGCGATGGCATCATGAATGACATCGGTACACAGCATTGCGCCGATCGGTTGGTATCCCGCGCCCAGGCCCTTGGCGATGGTGATGATGTCAGGCGCGACGCCGTCCTGCTCGCAAGCAAACAGTGTTCCCGTCCGTCCCATGCCGCACATGACTTCGTCAAGGATCAGAAGAATGCCGTGCCGATCACAGATTTCCCGGATGCGTTTAAAATACCCCTCAACCGCGGGAACCGCCCCAGCGGTTGCCCCGACTACAGGTTCGGCAATGAATGCGATGACAGTTTCCGGTCCAAGCCGAACAAGTTGCTCTTCCAGCTGGTTCGCGGCCCTCAGCCCGTATTCCTGCGCGCTTTCACCTTCTTTCCTCAGTCGGTATTCATAGCAAGGTTCGATATGGCTGGCCGAGACCATGACCGGATCGAACGGTTCGCGACGCCACATATTGCCGCCGGTGCCAAGGGCGCCAAGCGTGTTTCCGTGATAGCTTTGCTTTCGGGCGATGAAACGGGTGCGGCCGGGTTGGCCGATCTCGATCATATACTGACGTGCAAGTTTGAGCGCCGCCTCGACTGCCTCAGAGCCGCCGGTGACAAGATAGGCGCGGTCGATGCCGTCGGGTGCATGATGAATCAATCGGTCGGCAAGTTGTTCAGCAGGTTGTGACGTCAGGAAGCCAGTATGGGCAAAGGCGATCTGGTCCAGCTGGGCCTTGACCGCCGAGCTGACATCCGCATCGCCGTGCCCAAGGCAGGAAACCGCAGCACCACCAGATCCGTCAAGATACTTTTTACCATTTGTATCAAATAGATACACCCCTTCGCCCCGTGCCACGGTGGGCAAAGAGGATCGTGAATGCCGTTGAAAGACATGCGACATGATTCATCCCGTTCAGCAAGATGATTGAAACAGATGATTCAGCAATTGACAACTGATGAAACAAAGCGAACACTCTGGGCACGAGTTTGGGGGTAACTATTGAAACCGTCTTTCGAAGCCAGATTGGCTGATCGATATGACAACTTGTCCGAAGCGCTGCGCCAGGCGGCGGATTTTCTGGTGGCTAATCCGGTTGACTTGGCCACAAGAACGTTGCGCACGTTGTCGCGTGACAGCGGCGTATCCCCTGCTGCTTATTCCCGTTTGTCGCGTGCGCTGGACTATGCTGACATAGAAGAACTGCGGGAAGAAATGCGCGCACGTATCGAGCAGCACGTGAACGGTTTTGCAGATCGGGCCAAACAGCTTCAGCAAGATCACGGCACCAGTCAAACCGGGTTCGTCGATGCACACCTTACAGCGTGTCAGTCCAATTTGACCGCCTTTGGCGATACGGTGGATCGGGTTCTTTTGGATCAGGCGGTTGATCGGATCAGCGTCGCCCGCAAAGTCCTGCTTTTGGGCGCTCTGGGATCAACCGGGGTGGTCGAATACTTGTCGTATATGGCCAATCTATGTGCGACCAACTGGAACATGGCCAGCCGCATGGGGGCGTCGCTCGGCGCGGGATTGACAGAGCTTGACGATAGGGATGTCCTGATCGTCGTGACCAAACCACCTTTTGCCGAGCGATCGATCAAAGCGGCTCAACTGGCGCAAGAGAGAGGAGTTTACGTCGTGGTTGTTTCCAACACCCATGCTTGCCCAGCGCTGCGCCATGCATCTGCCGGTTTCGTATTGCCGACCGACAGCCCGCATTTCTTTTCGTCCTATGTCACCACGATGTTCTTTGTCGAAGCATTGATTGGCATGGTGGTCAGCCGCTCGGGTGAAATCGCTCGCAACAGAATTGCAGAGGTCGAGCAAACCAATAAAATCCTGGCAGAAGTCTGGGACAATTAGAGTTCAACTCATCACATCAGATAGGGAGTAAATCGATGTTTGGAAAAATGAAAATCGCCACAGTAGGCTTTGTGGCTGCTGCAATGATGGCGCCTGCTGCTATTGCAGAGGAATTTATTACCATTGGAACCGGCGGTGTTACCGGCGTCTATTACCCAACTGGCGGGGCCATCTGCCGTTTGGTGAACAAGGGTCGCCGTGATCACGGGGTGCGCTGTTCGGTCGAATCCACTGGGGGATCGGTCTATAACATCAACACCATCCGCGAAGGCGAGCTGGAATTCGGCGTTGCCCAGTCAGACTGGCAGTACCACGCCTATAACGGGTCGTCGCGTTTCGAAGAGGCCGGTGCATTTGAAGGCCTGCGCGCCGTTTTCTCGGTTCACCCTGAGCCTTTCACCGTGGTTGCGCGCGCAGATAGCGGGATCAAGACATTCGCAGACCTCAAAGGCAAGCGCGTCAACATTGGTAACCCGGGATCCGGTCAGCGCGGCACGATGGAAGTACTGATGGAAGCCCTTGGTTGGACAACGGACGACTTTGCATTGGCCACCGAGCTGAAAGCAGCCGAGCAGTCCGCTGCCCTGTGTGACAACCAGATCGACGCCATGGTTTACACCGTCGGTCACCCATCCGGTTCGATTCAGGAAGCGACGACTGCCTGTGACTCGGTCCTGGTTGAAGTGTCGGGTGAGGCCGTCGACAAGTTGATCGCTGAAAACTCGTTCTATCGGACAGCAACCATTCCTGGTGGCATGTACCGTGGCAACGATGGCGACACTCTGACCTTTGGTGTCGGTGCGACCTTCGTGTCTTCTGCGGATGTTTCGGAAGACGTTGTTTATACGCTGGTCAGCTCGGTCTTTGAGAACATTGACGACTTCAAAGGTCTGCACCCCGCATTCGCCAACCTGGTTCCCCAGGAAATGGCGTCGGCTGGTCTGTCCGCCCCGATCCACGATGGCGCGGCCAAGTATTACGCCGAGCAGGGCTGGTAATTTAGCCCAAGCTGAAGAGATCGCCGGGGGCGCTGCGCGCGCCCTTGGCACCGCACTTGGCGTAAGTCCAAGGCAAAAAACGGGGTCGTCAATTTAGGCGCACAGGGGGACACCATGGCCGCATCCGAAAATCGGGCTTTAAGCGAAGAAGAACTTCAGGAACTGGTTGCAGCAAGCGACAGTGGAGCGCGAAGTCCAGCCGGTGCCGTTGGCACTTTTATCGCTGCGACAGCATTGATCTGGGCTGTGTTTCAGGTGCTGTTGGCGTCTCCGGCGGCGCCCTATATCCTTCCAGGAGATTTGATCAACAACTCGCGCCAAATCCATCTGGCGTTCGCGATCTTCCTGGCTGCAATGGCCTATCCCCTGTTCAAGTCATCGCCTCGTGACCGGATCCCCTGGTATGATTGGATCCTTGGTGTAGGAGGCGCGTTCCTCGCGCTTTATGGGTATTTCTTTTACGAAAAAATCGTCAGCAATGGCGGTTTGGCGGATGCCTTGGATGCGAATTTCGCACTTGTCGGTCTGGGGTTCCTGTTCCTTGCGTCATACCGCGTTTTGGGACCGGTCATGGTCATCCTGGCGGTCGTCTTTTTGATGTATGTCTTTTTCGGGTCGTCCGAGTATGTGCCCGATCAAATCCGTTGGGCCGGAGCCAGTATCCGCAAGGCAATGAGCCACATGTGGATCACGTCGGAAGGTGTTTTCGGCATCGCACTTGGAGTGTCGACAAAGTTTGTGTTCCTCTTTGTCCTGTTCGGCGCGCTTTTAGACAAGGCGGGCGCGGGCAACTATTTCATCAAAATGGCGTTCGGAGCATTGGGCCACCTGCGTGGTGGACCGGCCAAGGCGGCTGTCGTCGGCTCGGCGGCAACCGGCCTGATCTCGGGGTCGTCCATCGCAAACGTTGTGACAACAGGCACCTTCACCATTCCGTTGATGAAGCGGGTTGGCTTTAGCGCGGAAACGGCCGGTTCGGTCGAAGTGGCGTCATCGGTCAACGGCCAGATCATGCCACCCGTGATGGGGGCGGCGGCGTTCCTGATGGTTGAATATGTGGGTATTTCCTATGTCGAGGTGATTACCCATGCCTTCCTGCCCGCGATCATTTCTTACATCGCGTTGGTTTACATCGTTCATCTGGAAGCGGTGAAGAACAATATGCCGACTATCGGCAACAAGGTCGTATCCATGGGTAAAACCATCGGCGGAATGTTTGGTTTCTTCGCCGGTTTTGCGATCCTGTGTTACGTGACGCAGTACCCGGTTAAGCTGATCACTTCGATGGTACCATCCGGTTCTGGCTGGGTTCTCGCTGTGTTGTTGTTTGCAATCTATGTCGCGCTTGTCTGGCTGGCGGCTCAGGTCGATGATCTGGAACCTGATGACCCGAATGCCGAGGTAGTCGAACTGCCCGAGATCCCAAAGATCTATAAGTCGGGCTTGTATTTTTTGCTGCCGATAATCGTGCTGGTCTATTTCCTGATGATCGAGCGCAAGTCGCCGGGACTGTCGGCGTTTTGGGCAACGTTCTTGTTGTTCGGAATCCTGCTGACGCAAAAAACACTGAAGGCCTTTTTCCGGGGCGAGGAGAATCCCATCAGCCGACTTGGTGACGGGCTTCGTGACTTGATCGATGGCATGATCGACGGCGCACGCAACATGATCGGTATTGGTTTGGCAACTGCCACAGCCGGGATCATCGTTGGCACTGTGTCGTTGACGGGTATCGGTCAGGTCATGGCTGATTTTGTCGAATTCCTGTCTGGCGGGAATTTGATCCTGATGCTGATATTCGTGGCGATCCTGTCGTTGATCCTGGGTATGGGGCTTCCGACAACAGCGAACTATATTGTTGTGTCGTCACTGATGGTGGCGGTTGTCGTCGAGCTTGGGGCACAGTCAGGTCTGATCGTGCCATTGATCGCTGTACACCTCTTCGTGTTCTACTTTGGGATTATGGCAGACGTCACACCGCCTGTCGGCTTGGCGAGTTTTGCTGCAGCAGCCGTGTCGGGTGGCGACGCCATTCGGACCGGGTTCACGGCCTTCTTCTATAGCCTGCGCACAGTCGCTCTGCCGTTCGTGTTCATCTTCAACACGGATTTGTTGCTGATCGATGTGACCTGGATGCAAGGGATAATCGTGTTCATCGTGGCGACGGTTGGCATTCTGGTGTTCACAGCCGCGACGATGGGTTGGTTCCTCACCAAGAGCCGCATCTGGGAAACGGTTGCCTTGCTGGTGATTGCATTTGCCTTGTTCCGGCCGGGCTTTTTCATGAACCAAATCCAGCCGCCCTTCCAGGATATTGCTCCGGCTGAATTTGCCCAGGCTTTGGGTGATGCAGCACCGGGAAGCACGCTGCGGACCGTGATTTCGGGACCGGACTTTGACACGCTCGAAGTGAAGGATGTGACCGTTCCGATGACCGTGCCTGACGTTGATGGCGCCGAGGCACGGCTTGACGCACTTGGTATCATCCTGGTGCCGGAAGGCGATGTGCAGCGGATGGACGAGCCGGCCTTCGGGACCGAACTGTCCGACAGCCTGTCGTCCTTCGACTTCTACGGGGACGATCCGGTTGCGATTACGGCAGTACAAGCGACGGCGGATCAGCTTCCGAAAGAGCTTATTTTCATTCCGGCATTGTTGTTGTTGGGCCTGGTGGCCTTCCTGCAAAAGGGGCGTGCCGAGGCTATTCGCGAAGGAGAGGTGGCATGAGCCAGACAGTACTCTGCGCGGTTGATATCAACCGCCCGAATGAAGAGCGTAAAGTGCTTGAGATTGCGGACCGGCTGGCCAAGCTGGACAATGCGCAGCTTGACGTCATTACGGTGGTGCCGGATTTTGGTGCCTCGGTTGTCGGGCGGTATTTCCAGGACCACCATGTGGCCACGGCCAAAGACAGTGCGGGCGATGAACTGAACGCTTTTGGATCAGATGTTCTGGGCGCAGAACGCAACAACCAGCTTCGCCATGTCGTCGCTGTGGGCAGCGTCTACGAAGAGGTTCTGAAAGCGGCCAAAGCGAACAACGCCGACCTGATCGTCATTGGGGCACATCGCCCTGATCTGAAAGATTACTTGCTTGGCCCGAACGCTGCGCGGGTCGTTCGGCATTCCGACTGTTCGGTCTACGTCGTGCGATAGCGCGGTGTGATTTTCGCACGCAACCGGACAGCGAAAATTGGTTGGAAAAGTTGAAAAGGCCCGGCAATACGCCGGGCCTTTTCGTGATCGTCAGAGGACAAGTTCAGGTTCGTCCTCTTCCTCCTGCTCGTTGAGAGTCTGTCCGTCGTTGTCACCGCTGTCGATCATGAGTTCCGCCAACAGGTCTTCGACTTCTTTAAGTTTCTCGACCACCTTTTCTTTTGCGGGCCCAGGATTATCGCTCTTGCCCAATCCGAAGATGGAAAGGATTGCACTGATGATCTTGTTAAAGATCGCGGCAATGCCAGAGTCTTCTTCCTCCTCCTCTTCGGCTGGTTCATCGGGCTCTTCCGCCGGATCGTCGTCGGCGACTTCGTTTTCTGTCTCGTCGTCGTTGCCTGTGTCATCAGTCGGCTCTTCCTCGGTAGAGCCGTCAGTTTCATCCTCTACGGGGTCTTCTTCCGTGACTTCATCGGCAGTGTCGTACAGAGGGCTGAGTGCGTTGAGATCGCCGTCATGTTCGGACAAGAAGACGATTTCAATTTCTTCCAACGGGCGATCCAAAAGCAGCACGTTCGAGATCGTGCCGTCGAAATGCCACTCAAGATTGTCGTTCTCATCCATGCGCGACCGGGTCGAAGCCCCCAGAACAAGATCTTCCGCATTGCCGGACATGCCGCCCGGAACACCCGCTTCGGCGTCAATAAGTTCGCCGTTCAGGTACATGCCGATCTCGTCATTGTCGAAAGTGAAGGCAAAGTCGTATTCTTCTCCTTCTCCAATTTTGACACCCCAGTCGTAAAGATAGGTTTCGTCGTCCTCGCCCTGAAAACGGACTTTCATGACACCTGACGAATTGATGTAGGCGGTCAGGTGCCCACCTTCGCCAAACCCGGCATGATCCTTGGAAAACAGTGCCTGGTTCTGACCGTTCCCGGGGTTGTTTGCCGTAAAGCTGAAGGCAACGGTGCCTTCGCCGGCGGCTTGTGCGTCGTCATGCGGGATTTCAATCGGCGGGTTGGTACCACCGAAACTTCCACCATCGTGAGCAAGCAAAACGTTCGGCATTTCCAAACCCTCGGGCACGGCGCTGGCGAGATCGACGTCGCCATCATTGTACCAATCATTCGATGAGAACTCCCACGGACTGGTGCCAACCGGATCACCCTCGACGTCACGGGTGTCATAACCCAGGTGCATTGTGCCGTCTTCAAGGTCAATCCACTTGGTTTCCCCTGTTGGCGCAACGGCTTCCTGAATGTCATCGATGGTTTCGACAATGCCATAATGTACGCCTGCGTCGGTCTCCACGTCTTCGATTTCGACCTTGTCGCCATAGACGATTATGTAGCCCAGATAGTCTTCGTCATGAGCGCCGCCATTCTTTCCCTGCTGGGAATAGGCGGTGATAACGGACACCATATCGTCATCGACGCCATCACCATCGGTGTCGATTGTGCGATGATCGATTTTGACTTGCGTGGTGTGGCCTATGACCGCAATTGTATCGCCTTCGGATTTGTTAAAGTCGGCGACAACGTCGATGCCCACACCATCAACCCAATGATCATGGATATAGGTGTTTTCACCTGCCACTCCGTGCCAATGGATCATGCGATTGTCCATCGTGTGTTCGGCAAGGATGTCTTTCTTGGCATTGATCAACGTTTCAAATCGGAACTGGTCTGCTCCGGCGCCGCCAACCAGAACGTCGTCGCCGACGATTTCCTGATCGATCCAATCCGCAAGCTTCAGGTATTCGGCGTCGATCGATCCGCCGTCAGGACGTGAAGGATCGTCCAGTACAAGCTGTCCGGCGCGTTGTTCGCCTGTGTCGGCACGGCTGAGCAAAACGTCATCGCCGTCGCCACCTTCCAAAAGGTCGCTTCCGCGGCCGCCGTCCAGGGTATCGCTACCCGCGCCCCCGATCAGATGGTCGTCTCCGTATCCGCCGAAAATGCTGTCAGCGCCGTCGCCACCATCCAGGGTATCGTTACCCGCACCTCCGTCGATCGTGTCATTCCCGCCGAGCCCTTCGATCAGGTCGTTTGCCGCAATGATGGCCTGGGGACCGGATGGATTGGTTAGCGCAGCGCCGGGGCCGCTCTCGATCAGGTCGTTGATTTCTTCATTCGACAGGGCGTCGTCGGCGGTAAACCCGCCCCAAACACCAAATCCTGAAATTGCCCCTTCAAATTCAAGCTGAAGCTTTTCGGCGTCTGTTGCGAATTCTTGTGCCGTATCGTTGACGTCCGCCCGATAGGAATCTGCGCCAAAGACCCAAGGCTCTTCGTTTTGCAGCAAGAAAGCCTCGGCGTGCGCACCGGGTGTTGCGATGTCGCCCTCGCAGACAGTCCAGGCGTTGTCCGGCACCGGTTCGCCGTTCATGTAGACGGAAATGCCATCCTCGGTGAACGAAACTGCAAGATGGGCCCACTCTCCCTCGGTGAAAATGCTGTCGGTGGTCCAGGCATGGTTCTGTTTTCCGCCGCCTTCCGCCATTCTCAGGATCAAACCGCCGTCTTCTGTATGCCCAAGCCGGAAATGGCCGCCGTCTTCCGCGCCTTTATGATCCTTGCTGACAAAGATCGACTTTTCGCCAAGATCATCTGGCCGCACCCACATGGCGATAGTGCCCTGAGTGACGTTCATCGACGGATCGTGATCAAGGAAGGCAAAGTCATTTTCGCCATCAAAGTACATGGCACCGCCGGGCGTACCGTCTGGTCCATCCACGGCGTCATCGGTCCGCAGAAGGGCCTGGTTTTCATAGAGATCGTATGTCTTCACCGTGCCGCCTTCGCCGCGCAGATCGGCATAAGCGCCTTCGGTGCCATTACCAAAACTCCAAAACCCCAAAGCGCCCGGCAACCCTTGTGGTGTGGGTTGGTCTGCTTGCGACAGTGTGTTCGCACCATTGTCGCCGGTCATGGTCGACCCGGCGACTTCGTCGAAACCAAGTGGCTCGAACGGAGACCGGGTCTCGATATAGTCTTCTGAATCGCTGGCACCGGGCGCCAACATGCCTTCGTCAAAGTTTGGATTGTCGAAGGCGCCAAAAGGATCACCGGTTACCGCTCCGACATTCTCGGTTCCCATACCGTTGTTGGTGTCTTTGTTGGCACCGTCTGACGGGGTGCGGGTGTCATAACCCTTGTATGCCACGCCATCGACAGTCGTGATCTTCTCGTCCCCGATGGGGGCAAGCGCTTCGGCCAGATCCTCGTATCCATCCACGATGCCGTATGTGACGTTGTTGTCGGTTTGGATGTCCTCGGCGTTTACGAGATCACCGTGCACGATAACCTGTCCGATCAGGTCCATGTCATGCGCTCCGCCACCACCGTGTTGTTTCGAGATCACCGTGATGATGCTTTCAAGGGCGTCATCCCCCACGACGTCCGCATGTTCGACAAAAACGTTTGCCGTGTGACCGATGACGGCTATGTGGTCTTCTTCAGCGTTGTAATCCGCGATGATGTCGATGCCAGAGCTATCAACCCAATGGTCATGCAGCTCGTCATTCTCGCCGGCTACGCCCGCCCAATTGATCGTTCCGTCCGATTTGATGTGCTGCGAAATGATGTCGAGCTTGGCGTTGATCTGCGGTGAAATCAAAAACGTATCCTGCCCAGCTCCACCGATCAGCACGTCGTCACCCACCAGCGGTTGGTCAGCATAGGCGGATAGTTTTTGCAGCGCCTCGTCGACCTCGCCGTCCGGGTCGCCGCGCGTCGGCATATCGATGGCCAATTGCCCGATTTTCTGTTCGCCTGCATCGGAACGCGCAATCAAAAGGTCATTGCCGTCCCCGCCGTCCAGAATGTCCGATCCGCGCCCGCCATCCAGCACGTCATCACCATCGCCACCCCGCAGGATGTCGTCGCCATACCCGCCGTAAAGCGCGTCGTCTCCGCCCAAGCCTTCGATCGTGTCATCGGCACCCTTGCCATGCACCACATCGCGCGCATCGCTTGTGACTGCGTCGATCGGCACATCCAGGCTGTCTTCGCCCAGAAAATACGAGGGGTGATAATCGTCCACCGGCGTCAACGGCACGTCGGCTGGTGGGTGAAGAAAGTCATCCGCTGACTGATAGAATGCGCTTTGATCCACCGGCAACCCATCGATGGCCAGGGCCAGGGCCATGCCCCCGGCAGCATCGAAATAGAGCATGTCGAGCTGATACAAGCCGCCATCAAAATCCGCGATGCGGGTGGTTTCGCCCACCGTTCTGCTGCCTTCGAACTCGGAAAAATCGACTCCGCCGATCTCAAGCTCAAACCCATCGTCCGAAATGACGGTGATCGAATGCGTGCCAGGGGGAATATAGATGTACCCCGTCAACGTCAGAACCGATGGCCCCATTTCGAGACTGCCATCGCCAACGATGCTGCTGGCATCTTCACCAAGAAATTCGGCGACGGTCGTGTCGCTTTGTCGGGCCGCATAAACCAATTTTGAGCTTGTAAAGGTGGCATCCGGGTTTGCCTCGGTCGCCTGCCGCGCGATCGTGGTGTTCCAAATCGACGTTCCAGGGACATAGGCCGCACCGGCCAGGCCTGTACCCGAACTTGGAACACCCGTGATCAGGGACATGTCCACCTCCGGTGCCAACCCGTCTGGCGTGCCAACAATAACGGGATTAACTTCTGATTCTTCAGTCATGACGTACCTCTCCTGTGCACGCGATCGGGTCTTGAACGCGCGGTGATTATTGTCGCGGGGGGAACTGGGACTGTGACGCGGCTTGTCAAAGGAAGACGGTCAGACAACTCGGCAACTTTGTGACAAGGCTATCAAGAATTGTGGCAACAAAAGGGCCGGACTGCTGCAAGAAACGCCGAATGTACCCGGCTTGGCAGATCGGGTGGCGGGTATCTGCCGAAGAACCGATATGGAAACTCAAAGCATTGAAAATAAAATATAAAAACTACTGTTTCCAAGTTTACGGTTTGCGATCAAACTTGCGGCACTGTTTCACTTTTGCGCGTGGTTCGACAATGCAACAATGGCGATATTGAGTATGCCCTATCCAGAAACAGCCGGGACGCCGCCGTTCTGACTTAAGCCGCGAAACACCCACGAATCGCTTTGACAAAGCCCAAGGAAATGCCCGTGCCACAGCCTGATCATATTTCTATCTTCGACGCCCCCGAACCATCGTCGCTGGACGACGACATGCAGGCCTACTTCAAGATCTGCGAGGAAAAGTTGGGGATGATCCCGAATGTTCTCCAAACTTATGCGCGCCATCAAGACAAGCTGCGGGCGTTTTCGACGCTCTACAATACGGTGATGCTGGGCGAATCCAAACTGTCCAAACTGGAACGCGAGATGGTCGCCGTCGTCGTGTCGTCGACCAACAAGTGCTACTACTGTTTGGTTGCCCATGGCCAAGCCGTACGCGAGCTGTCTGGTGATCCGGAACTGGGCGAGATGCTGGTGATGAATTTTCGCGTCGCAGAACTTGAACCACGCCAGCGCGCCATGCTGGACTTTGCCTACAAACTGACAGCCAACCCATCCGAAATTGATAAACCGGATCGCGATGCGTTGCGCAAAGCAGGATTGGATGACGATGAAATCTTTGACCTGTCCGATGTCATCGCATTCTTCAATATGTCGAACCGTTTTGCGACCGCCGTCGATATGATGCCAAACCGCGAATATCACGCCATGAATCGCTAAGCCTGGCCCAGGGCAGCAAACCTCGTTCTTCTTGGTAAAAATTTCCTGGGGGTGCGGGGGCAAGGCCCCCGCCTACCGCGACGCGCGAAGGCGCGGCGCAAATCCTAGTGATTATCCCGAGGCGTGCCCTTGCTGCGGGCGATATCGCGGAACTCCGGCGCACCCTTCAAAACCATGCCTTCGGCAAACTGCTCGGTTTTTTCGCGGAACAGCTCCTGCCAGGGCGATTGGCTTTCAGGGGCGAATGGCCGGTCCGAAAGGGCTGCGCGACGCGCGGCAAGTTCAGCGTCATCCACCAGCATGTCCGCTGTGCATTTGGTCAGATCGATGCGCACTCGGTCATCTGTTTGAACGATCGCGAGACCTCCACCCGCTGCCGCCTCGGGCGAGGCGTTCAGGATCGAAGGCGAACCCGACGTGCCCGACTGGCGCCCGTCGCCAACGCAAGGCAGGGAATGGATGCCCTTTTTCAAAAGATACGCGGGTGGGCGCATGTTCACGACCTCGGCACCGCCGGGATAGCCAATGGGGCCTGCACCGCGCATGATCAGGATGCAATGTTCATCGACGCCCAGGGTCTCGTCATCGATGCGGGCGTGATAGTCCTCGATCGAATCGAAGACGATGGCACGGCCTTCGAAGGCGTTCGGATCATCGGGGTTCGACAGGTATCGGTCGCGAAACTCTTTCGAGATCACGCTGGTTTTCATGATGGCGCTGTCGAAAAGATTGCCCTTGAGATTGATGAACCCGGCTTCCTGCAGCATCGGCGCGGCGACCGTTTTTATCACGTCGGCGTTCTCGCTGCGCAGATCGGCACAGTTTTCCGCTATGGACTTGCCATTGGCGGTAAGCGCATCGGGATGCGGCAAGAGCCCGGCCTCGATCAGCTCGCCGATCACCGCCGGGACGCCGCCTGCACGGTGATAATCTTCGCCCAGGTACTCACCAGCAGGCTGGAGATTCACGAGAAGCGGAATCTTGTGGCCGAGTTCCTGCCAGTCGTCATTGGAAAGGTCGACGCCAAGGTGGCGCGCGATGGCTTTCAGGTGGATCGGCGCGTTGGTCGATCCGCCGATGGCCGAATTGACGACGATGGCGTTCTCGAAAGCCTCGCGCGTCATGATGTCCGAAGGTCGGCGGTCGGCGTTGACCATTTCAACGATGTGCTTGCCGGTTTCATAGGCCATTTGTCCTCGTTCCCGGTACGGCGCGGGAATGGCGGCAGATCCGGGAAGCTGCATGCCCAGGGCCTCGGCCAGCGAATTCATCGTGGTGGCGGTGCCCATGGTGTTGCAGAAACCGGTCGACGGTGCCGAAGAGGCAACGAGATCGGTAAAGCCCGCGTCGTCGATTTCGCCCGCGGCATGCAGTTCGCGCGCTTTCCACACGATGGTTCCCGAACCCGTGCGCTCGCCCCGAAACCAGCCGTTCAGCATCGGGCCGACCGAAAGCGCGATGGAAGGGATGTTGACGGTGGAAGCAGCCATGAGAAGCGCAGGCGTGGTCTTGTCACAACCGATCATCAGAACAACAGCGTCGAGCGGGTAACCGTAGAGGGATTCGACAAGGGAGAGATAGGCGAGATTGCGGTCGAGCGAGGCCGTGGGCCGCTTGCCGGTTTCCTGGATAGGGTGAACCGGAAACTCCATCACGGTGCCGCCCGCCGAAATCACCCCATCGCGCACACGCTTGGCCAGTTCGATATGGTGTCGGTTGCACGGCGACAGGTCCGAGCCGGTCTGAGCGATACCGATGATCGGCTTGCCGGACTGGAGTTCTTCGCGGGTCAGGCCATAGTTCAGATAGCGTTCAAGATAGAGCGCGGTCATTTCCTGATTGTCCGGATTGTTAAACCAATCCCGGCTGCGAAGTTTCTTGTCGGTCATTCGAGGATCTCCTTATTCCGTTCTGGCCTAGTCCAACGCGCCGTGGTTTTCTAGCGAAATGAGCGATTGGGACTACATCATTGTCGGGGCCGGGAGCGCGGGATGCGTCTTGGCCAACCGGCTGAGTGAGGGCGGCGCGCGCGTGCTGCTATTGGAAGCTGGCGGATCAGACAACTATCACTGGGTTCATATCCCGGTGGGATATTTATACTGCATTGGAAATCCACGCACAGATTGGATGTTCAGAACGCGTGAAGAGCCTGGGCTGGGCGGGCGCAGTCTGTTGTACCCTCGCGGCAAGGTTCTGGGTGGGTGTTCGTCGATAAACGGAATGATTTATATGCGCGGTCAGGCAGCGGATTATGACCGCTGGCGGCAGGCAGGTCTTGCAGGTTGGGGCTGGGATGATGTGCTGCCCTATTTCATCCGTTCAGAGGACAATGCCGAAGGGGCGGATGATCTGCACGGGGTTGGCGGTGAATATCGCGTCGATAGACAGCGCCTTAGTTGGCCGATTCTGGACGCCTTCCGCGATGCCGCTGTTCAGGCTGGATTGCCCGCAACCGAGGATTTCAATCGAGGTGACAACGAAGGCGTTGGCTATTTTCGGGTGAACCAGAAGGGCGGGTTCCGTTGGAACACGGCCAAAGCATTTTTGCGGCCAGCGCGTCGTCGAGGAAACCTCAGGGTCGAAACACATGCCTTGACCGACCGCTTGGTGATGGACGGCAAGAAGGTTGTAGGCGTGGCATATCGGCAAAACGGTGTCGCGAAAGAAGCGCGTGCCGGGGGCGAGGTCATCCTGTCGGCAGGCGCGATCGGCTCGGTTCAGATTTTACAACGCACGGGCATCGGCGATGGCCGTCATCTGTCTGACCTTGGGATAGATGTCATTCACGACCAACCTGCGATCGGGGCAAACCTGCAGGACCATTTGCAAGTGCGGTGTTCCTGGAGGGTGTCGAACACCAAGACCCTGAACACGATGTCTGCCACACTTTTGGGAAAGGCCAAAATTGCGGCCGAATATGCCATGAAACGGTCTGGGCCCATGTCGATGTCACCATCCCAGTTGGGTGCTTTTGCAAAATCCCGGCCAGACGTGGCGACGGCGGATCTTGAATATCACGTTCAACCCCTGTCACTGGGCGCGTTTGGCGAAGATCTGGATCCCTTTGACGCGATGACTGCCAGCGTCTGTAATTTGCGTCCCGAAAGCCGGGGGCATGTGCGGATCACAACCGCCGATCCCACTGCTGCGCCAGAAATTGCTCCGAACTATCTGTCTACTCCGGGTGATCGCAAAGTGGCGGCGGATTCGATCCGGCTGACCCGGCGCATCATGGCTCAGGACGCCATGCAGAAATTTTCCCCGGAAGAAATGAAGCCCGGTGCAGAGATTGGTGACGACGAGACGATTCTAGCCGATGCAGCCGGCCAGATTGGCACGACAATTTTCCATCCGGTTGGCACCGTTCGCATGGGATCAGACGACACCGCGCCGCTGGACAGCGAATTGAAGATGCGTGGGATAGGGGGTCTGAGGGTCGTAGACGCGAGCGTCATGCCATGGATCACAAGTGGCAATACCAACGCTCCGACCATCATGATTGCCGAGAAGGCATCCGACTTGATCCGGGCCGCCCGAGCTTAAGCCATTTTTCACGCTCACCTTCTAGGACTGTTACTGGGTGAGTTGAGGAGAGTGGGTGATGTCGGATCAACCGGCGCCAATAATCGTCAAGAAAAAGAAAATCATTGCGGGTGGCCATCACGGTGGCGCTTGGAAAGTGGCCTATGCTGACTTCGTGACCGCGATGATGGCGTTTTTTCTATTGATGTGGCTATTGGGTGCGACCAACGAAAAACAGCGCAAGGGCATCGCCGACTATTTCAATCCGTCGATCCCGGTGAACAAGGTTTCGGGCGGCGGCGACGGCGCCTTTGGCGGTGATAGCGTGTTTTCGGAAAACTCGCTGGCCAAGAATGGCACTGGTGTCGGTGTGACACTGCAGACGGCACCGAACAGCTCGAAAGGCGACAATGGTGTTGATCCCGACAAGACCGACCACGGCGCTTCGTCCTCTGATGGCGAGAAGGACGAACTGGCAGAACTGGCGGACAAGCTTGCCGGACGCGCAGGTGAAAGCATGGTCAGCGATTTATTGCGGCGTCACGTGGTCACTCGACTGACCGACGAGGGGCTTATCGTCGAAGTTTTCGATATTCCGGATGCGCCGTTGTTCGAAGGTGGATCCACCCCCAACCCCGTATTGAAGGAAGTTGCCGGTATCATTGCAGAGGTTTTTCGTTTGGCCTCGAATGAAATCGCGGTTCAGGGCCATATGTCATCGGTTCCCCACGCGGCACGTGAAAACCCGGTGTGGGAACATTCGGCATCACGGGCAGATTCGGTTCGTGAACTTCTGGTTCAGGACGGCATTTCGGAAGACCGAATGCAGCGTGTGACAGGTTTTGCCGACAAAAAGCCCGCAGTGCAGGACCGTCTGGCAATTCGCAACAACCGGGTCGAAATCATCCTGCTGCGCAACAAGCTGTGACGAGAAAACGTGTTGGAATTTATCCATTAGTCCGACGTTAAGTCGGCGGCCTTATGAGGGTGTTTAAGGGCACAGCATCAGAAAGGCTGAATTATGACGATTTCTTCATCGCTGAACGCAGGCGTGGCAGGTCTGGCGGCCAACGCCAGCCGTCTTGCAACAATTGCAGACAATATCGCGAACTCGGCGACTTATGGGTACAAACGGGCCGAAGCGGATTTTTCCTCTCTCGTCATCGAAAGCGGGAACGGCACCTATTCAGCCGGTGGTGTGCGGGTTACGACCCAACGGTTGATTGACCAGCCAGGTGCATTGGCATCGACGGACAACCCAACCGACCTGGCAGTTCGCGGGCGGGGTTTTCTGCCGGTTACCACTGAAAGCTCGGTCCTGAACTCGATCGGGGATTATCCTTTGTACCTGGCGACAACTGGATCGTTCCGAACGGATGAGGACGGGTATCTTCGCACCCCGGCCGGTGTCACCTTGATGGGGTGGCCCGCTGATCCGGACGGTTCCATTCCAACTTTTGCGCGCGACACCGGTGACGGTCTTGTCCCCGTTCAGATCAATGTGAACCAATTTACCTCCGAACCAACGACGCGGATTGCCCTTGGTGTGAACCTGCCCGCGACGGAAACGGAATTTGGTGCATCCGGCGCGGCCTTGCCTCTCTCGGTGGAATATTTTGATAACCTTGGCACATCCCAAAGCATCGCTATCGATTTTACGCCCACCGTTCCGGCCGTTGCTGGATCATCCAATACCTGGACCATGACTTTGCACGACTCCGCCTCTGCCGGTGCCGTTGTCGGCGAGTATACGATTGTCTTCGACGCGTCGCGTGGGTCTGGCGGTACGATCCAATCGGTAACCCCGGTAATTGGCGGCCCCTACGATGGCTTAACGGGTGAATTCCAGATCAACGTTGCCGGGGGCCCAATCGATATCAATATCGGTTCCATTGGGGGCGGCACCGGCCTGACCCAGTTGTCGGACAGTTTTGCCCCAACGTCGATTTCCAAAGATGGTTCGCCTGTAGGAAACCTTATTTCAGTTGAAATTGATGCCAACGGATTTGTGCGCGCGAACTTTGATATCGGAATCACGCGTACGATCTATCAAATTCCCCTGATCGATCTGCCTAATCCAAACGGCCTGATCTCGCTGGACAACCAGATTTACTCGACCTCGAATGAAAGTGGTACGCTGTTCCTGTGGGATGCTGCTGACGGACCGACGGGTGACATTGTCAGCTATGCCCTGGAAGAAAGCGCCACCGATGTGGCCGGAGAGTTGACGCAACTTATCCAGACTCAGCGGGCCTATTCATCAAACGCCAAGGTGATCCAGACCGTGGATGAAATGTTGCAGGAAACCACCAATATCAAACGGTAGGTAGGTCATGAGTATTTCGTCCACTCTCGCCAACGCCCTGACCGGCCTGACGGCCGCGTCACGCTCGGCTCAAATCGTCAGCACCAATGTCGCAAACGTGATGACGGATGGCTACGCTCGCCGCGAGATCGAGCTAAGCCCTCGATCGGTCGGCGGCGCTGGTGCCGGTGTGCAAGTCGATGGTGTAACGCGGGTTGTGGACGAAGCGATACTGCGAGAACTACGCTTTGCTTCGGCGTCGATGGGCTCCGCCGATGTCGCGGCCAAATTTCATCAGGACGTTTTGGGTCTGGTTGGAACTCCGGACGAACCTTCAAGCCTGTTCGCACAAGTCGCCGAGTTTGAAACGGCCTTGTTAGAGGCCTCTTCTCGCCCGGAATCCGATGCGCGCTTGGCCAATGTCCTGACAACCGCGCAAAGCTTGGCTGGCAAACTGAATGATGTTTCCGACTCCGTTCAGCAACTTAGGCAAGACGCTGACGCCAGCATCGCGGCCGAAGTGCATCGTCTGAACGACGCTTTGGTTCGGATCGCTGACCTGAACGAACAAATTCTCCGGGCCAAGGCCGCCGACCGGGATTTTCCATCTCTCCAGGACCACCAGCAAAAACTGATTGATGAAATCAGTGAGCTGGTCCCAATCCGCAAAATCCCGCGGGAAAATGAAACAGTGGCGCTTTACACTCTCGGAGGTGCCCTGCTTCTGGACATCGAACCCGCTGAATTCGGTTTCCAGTCAACCAATCCAATCACAGCCGACATGACGCTTTCTTCCAGCGCCCTTTCCGGTTTGACCATCAATGACCAACCCGTCCCGACAAGTGGCCGTCATGGTCCGATCGCAGGCGGTGTGCTGTCCGAATTATTTGCCGTGCGTGATAACCTATCGGTCTCAGTGCAGGACGACTTGGATGAAATGGCCCGGGATCTTATCGTCCGCTTTGAGGATCCGGGTTTGGACCCGACTTTGTCTTCCGGTGATCCCGGTCTATTTACCGATGGCGGCGCGGCCTTGAACCCATTGGACATCGTCGGGCTTGCTTCACGCGTTGAAATCAATTCTGTCGTCGACCCGTCACAGGGCGGCCAAACCTGGCGTTTGAGGGACGGATTGGGTGCCGCAACACCCGGGCCTGTCGGGGACGCGACGCTTTTGACCGCCATGCTCAGTGTCCTTGAAGAAACCCGGACACCGGGCGGGGGCTCGTTCACAAGCACGGCGAAGAACGTCTCGAACTTTGCGGCGTCGATAACTTCGATTGTCGGTCAGTCACTACAGGACGAAAGCAATCGATTGTCGTTTGAAACAGCACGCTTCCAAGGCATGGAAGAAGCATTTCTGGCACAAGGCGTTGATACTGATCAGGAACTACAAAAGTTGCTATTGATCGAGCAAGCGTACGCGGCAAACGCCCGCGTTATTCAAACTGCGGATGAACTTCTGCAACTATTGATTGGACTCTGACCATGACAGTTACCTCAATTGGCGATCTTTCCAGTAGTTTGCAGCTTCGGCGAGATACGACACGGATCAAGCTGGACCTGGTCCAATACACCCAAGAGCTTTCCAGCGGCGTGGCCTCTGATCTCGTCGATAGGTTCAAAGGCAATTTCGGGCCACTTTCCGGTATCGAACGGGGGTTGGCCAGAACGGAAAGCTATTTCGCCGTTATTGCCGAGCACGAACTTGTCGTATCCGGCCAACAAACCTCTCTTAGCAACCTTCGAGAATTGGGTGAGGTGTCAACCGACTTGCTCACCATTCGCAATGTCGCGAATCCCGTGCTGCTCAAGAATGCTGGCACAGATACGCTGTCGCGCTTTTCGTCCGCGTTGAGCAATTTGAATGTGCAACTAGGCGGCCGGTCAATTTTTTCTGGCGTTGCGACCGATAGCGTGGCGATTGCGGATAGCGATGCAATACTTTCGGCAATCGAGGCTGAAATCATATCAGCCGGCGCGGTAACAGCCGAAGATGTCGCAACAGTCGTGCGGGATTGGTTTGCTTCCGGTGGCGGGTTTGAGACCGTGGCATACCTGGGCGGAGCGATGATGACCCAAGGACCACAACTGTCGGACGGCGAAGTTGCACCTGCCCCGGTAACAGCTGACAATGCAGCGATCCGAGACTTCCTGGGAGGATTGGCCCTTGGAAGTTTATTGGGCCGCGGCTCTCTGAGCGGCGATACCACTGAACAGGGAAAACTGGCAGGGCTCGCTGGTGATTGGATTTATGCAGCCGACAGCGGCATTGTCGAACTCCAGGCTTCGATTGGATCTATAGAGGCCCAGATCGATCGCGCTTTAACCGAAGTCAAAGCCGAAGCAGACGGCCTGGAGATTGCGAGAAGCAACCTTATTGGGGCCGATCCCTATGAAACAGCGGTCAATCTTGAAACCGCTGAAACTCAACTACAAACGCTTTACATGATCACGTCCCGGCTGTCGTACCTTTCGTTGTCCGAGTACCTATAATGCGAATTATATTCCTCTACTGCGTCGCTTTGCTATCGTTTGGTTCCGCATGGGCTGCAGAAGTTCGGATCAAGGATTTGGTCGAATTCGATGGCGTCCGTGGCAACGATCTTGTCGGCTATGGATTGGTCGTGGGATTGAACGGGACTGGGGATGGCATCAGGAATGCGCCGTTCACAGAGGAAATCATGTCCAATATCCTGGAACGTCTTGGCGTGAATGTGACCGGCGAGCAGTTTCGACCTCGAAACGTCGCCGCGGTCCTGGTGACCGCCGAGCTTCCCCCTTTCGCACGTGCCGGCGGGAGAATTGATCTGACGGTCTCCGCCATTGGCGATGCCAAAAGCCTTCTGGGAGGTACGCTTGTTATGACCCCACTGAACGCGGCGGATGGTCTGATCTATGCAGTTGCGCAAGGGACGGTGATTGCAGGTGGTGTGTCTGCCGAAGGTGAAGGCGCAAGTGTTGTGCAGGGAGTACCGACTTCAGGCACCATACCCGGCGGTGCTCGAATTGAGCGTGAGGTGCCTTTCAATTTTTCGTCGCTAAGAGAGGTCCGCATGGCATTGCGATCACCGGATTTCACAACGGCAGGGCGCATTGAAAAAACGGTCAACATGGCTTTTGGCCGCCCTGTGGCAGCAATGATCGACGCCGGGACGGTGGTCGTTGCGATCGATGCGACGGGACTTGCCTCTCCCGCGCATGCCTTGGGCTATATCGAGACCCTCATGGTCGAGCCGGAACAACGTGCCCGCGTCGTTGTCGATCAGCGCTCGGGAACGATCGTCATGGGGGAAGATGTAAGGATATCGCGCGTTGCCGTAAGCCAGGGGAATCTGACACTTAGAATCGAAGAGGCACCTATCGTGGTTCAGCCAAACCCCTTTGCAGAGGGGGAAACGATCGTTGTTCCCCGAACGCGCGCTGCCATCGACGAGGAGCCAGGTATCGGGTTAGCCGAGGTGCCCTCGGGAACAAATCTTTCAGAAGTCGTGGCGGGTCTCAACGCTTTAGGTGTGTCGCCGCGAGACATGATTGACATTTTGAAGACGATCAAGGCCGCTGGCGCCTTACACGCGGAGTTTGTTGTTCGATGAATGACGGTCAGAAATAGCTGCGGACCAGGGCTCCGCTAATCAGGCTCCAGCCATCGGCAACGACAAAAAAGGCGAGCTTGAAAGGCAGAGAAACGACCACCGGCGGAACCATCATCATCCCCATCGACATCAAAATCGCGGCGACGACCAGGTCAATGATGAGGAATGGCAGAAAGACCAGAAAGCCGACCTGGAAAGCCCTTTCAATCTCGCTGAGCAAGAATGAGGGGACCAAAAGCGAAAGCGGGGCATCAGCAGCAGAAGCGCTGATCGTTTCGGGTCTTAGTGCCGCCAGCGTTTCAAGTGTATCAGGTTGTACACGTCCGGACATGAACTCTCGAAATGGGCCTAAGGCAGCGATTGCCGCCTCTTCAACCTGAAGATCGCCTTCGACCAGAGGGGCCACGCCTTGGGCCCATGCCGCTAGGAAAACTGGCTCCATCACGAAATAGGTCAAAAACAACGCGAGACTGATGATCAACATGTTCGGTGGCGATTGTTGCAGGCCGATTCCTTGACGCAGGATAGCCAGAACGGTCACCATAAAAGGGAAACAAGTAAACATTATCGCCAGGGCGGGTACGAGACTGAGAAGCGTCAGGACGACCAGCAACTGGACTGATCTGGCGGTGAGCGACGTCAGGTCGCCTTCCAGCGGAACCGGCAATTCTTGGGAAAATGCAGAGGTTGCCAACACCGTGAAGACACCGGAGAGGCAGACCACTGCCCAGTTCATTCGAACATATGCGGGTCGGAAGAGCACCTCAATCCTCGACCTGGGGTTCTGTGATTTCGGTAATCCGGACCCCAAGTTTTCCCGATCCTTCACCATCGATTTCTTCCAGCTGGCCGCGACCGATAAGCTTGTCACCAACAAAGAGATCAACCGGATCATCCAACGACCGATCCAGAGCAAGTACCGCGTCTTCGTCGAGTGACAACAGATCACGGATCAATGGCCGAGCCATCCCGACTGATATCGTGATCTCTATCGGGACGTCTGCAAAACGCGTGTCCGAAAGTTTGTTGAGGTCTTTACCGCCGTCAGCTTCCGTCATTTTTGATCCTGCCAGTGTCTGGTTTTGAGACCGCTTCGAACTGATCCTTCAGAGCGGTCAGAAGCGGAGTGATATTTACTTCGATCTCGCGTTCGGCCACGCGGATGAAGACCTGTCTGGCGGCAAGGCTTTCGTCCTCGACCAGTTCGATTTTCAACGCGAAATCCGATTGCAGCATATCCGCCAACAGCGGCGAACAATCAGGCGATGTCACGATTTCAATCGGCACATCGACCATGTCGTCCGCAATGGCCAGGAGTTCAGACCTGACATGCTCTCGCAAAAGATCGGGCATGATTTCGGGAAAGAAACCAGACACCAGTGCATCGACGAAGGTCTTGAGTTCGCCACGCACACGATCAACAGCTTCGTTATAGGTAAAGGCGAGGTTTTGGATATTGCGCTCAAACTCTGCCTCGACCCGAAGACGTGTGTCTTTCTCGGCCTTCTTGGCATCTTCCCATCCTGAGGCGTAGCCAGCTTCAAAGCCTTCGGATCGTGATTGTTCTATCCGCGCGGCGTCGGCTGTGTCGACGGATGCGTGTTGTCGGGCAGCCCCTTGTCTTTCGAAGGATTCAAGTAGGTTTTCCAGCGTCATTGAGCTGCCTCATGCGGGTCGTTCATCCATTGGCTGAGAACTTCGACGGTCTCGTCCTGTTTCTCTTCGATCAGCTGGCGAAGTCTTTCTGCAGGATCGCCTGATGTTGATTGAATGCTGTCGAAACTTGGCAAGTCACTCAAGGGAGCAAAGTCATCAATCCCACCGATCTCACCATCGAGCGCCGGGAGACTTGGCAGGTCCGCAGCCTCGGGCTGAGGCGTATCGGGCGGCGCCAACTGCGCAGGCTGCGCAACAGGGGGCCGCGAAAGAATGGGCCGGATCACAAACAGTCCAAGAATCAAACTGACGATCGCGAGGACGGCAATCTGAACCAATCCCATGACGTCGATCGCAAGCCTGTCGACAAAGCTGGGTGGTACCGGGGGCTCCAGTTCGGGCAAGGCTTGAAATTCCATCGACCGAATTGTGATCTGATCGCCTCGCGCTTCATCAAAACCAACGGCCGAAGATACCAGTTCCCGCATATCGGCAAGCTCTTCGACAGATCGCGGTTGCCAGGTTTGCGTGCCGTCTTCTGCCAGGGTGCGAACACCATCGATCAGCACGGCCACACTGACCCGGCGCACGGCCCCAGGTTCGCGCAAAATGGCACGTTGAGTTTCAGACACTTCATAATTTACAACCTCACGCGAGCGGGTCTCGCTACTTTCAGATGAGCTGCTGCTGCCAGTATCGCCGTCGGGAAGGTTGGATGCCACGGTGACCGCGCTACCACCGGCGTTGGTTGACTTGGTCGTTGTTTCTTCCGAGTCCGAGCTGATGGGAACACGACTGTCCGGCTCAAATCGGCGTTCGGTGATTTCTTCCCGCTCGGTCACCGGGTCAACTGTTACCTCAACAATCGCACGGCCAATTCCGACACGCGCCTCTAACAATCGGATCACGCTGAGACGAATCGATTCAGCGCGGGCGTCGCTGGCCCCGGAGGCCTGAACACCGGGATCATCGGTATTCGGGACAAGCCCAGAGGCGCCATCGATAACCGAGACGTTCTCCGGCTCCAGTCCCGCGATGGCAGAAGCAACCAGATAGCGAAGGGCCTTTGCCTGGGCGGATGACATGGCGCCCGAGGCCATGGTGACAGACACAGAGGCGGACCCGACCTGACCTTGCCGAAAAGGATCGCTGGCTGGATTCGAAATATGAACGCGTGCTGCGGTAAACTGACGATTGGCTGTGATCGTACGTGCGAGTTCGCCTTCCTTGGCGCGCCAGTATGCGGCGTCGAACATTTGCGAAGTTGTGCCAAAACCCGTCAGGGCGTCCAGCAGCTCATAGCCCTGCGTGCCATTCTGCGGGAGACCTTCACCAGCCAGGGCCAGCCGCAATGCATCCCGTTCGGTTGCATCGACATAAATGGCAGTGCCGCGAATATCGACATTGGCGCCACGCGCTTCCAGGGCAGTGACAATTTCACCGGCAGCAATGGGGTCCAGACCCGCATACAGCAAGGCCATGCGTGGCTGCGACGCAACCTGCGCCAGTATGTAAACGGCAGCAAACATACCGATAGTCGCGACCGCAACACTAATGCGGCGACGAGCATCAAGGCCTGCCCAGACCGATAACAGTTGATCCACGGGATTCTCCGCGTTTCCAAAGGGTTTCCTTGGTTTTGGCAGGCACGCCTTAACATTCGGTTAGTCAGAACCGGCTAGAACGAAGCACGTTAAAGGAGCGGACATGGCCGAAGAAGAAGCGGTTGAAGGCGAAGAAGTTGCGCCAAAAAAGAAAAGCGGTGGGTTGATCGTGGGGCTTGTTTTGGCCCTGGTCGGTGGCGGTGGGGGGTTTGCCTATACGTCCGGCATGCTGTCTTCGGGCGGCGGCAGCGACCTTGAACTTATTGGCGACGACATGGCGTTCGTCCCGGTCGAGCCAATGACAGTGTCTATCGGTGACGTTAGCAACCGACGTTTTCTGCGCTTCCGGGCAGAGCTAGAGGTTGATCCCGTCAAGAAATCGGACGTCGAAAAGGTCATGCCTCGGGTTGTCGATGTGCTGAACACCTATCTTCAGTCTCTCAGCATGGCCGATGTCGAAGACCCCTCGTCTCTCTTGACGTTGCGCGCGCAGATGCGTCGCCGGGTCGAACTTGTGGTTGGCGGAGGGGTCCATGACCTCTTGGTCATGGAATTCGTGGTGAATTGAGGGTTCCGATGGAGATTATTGCTGACATTTTGCTGATTGCGGGGGCCTTGGGCGCCGGGCTGTACTGTATCATTTTATCGAAACGGCTGAACAAATTCACCAACCTTGAACGCGGGGTCGGTGGAGCGATCGCGGTTCTTTCTTCCCAAGTCGACGACATGACAAAGGCGCTGGAGGAAGCCCGCGGCGCGACGGCGTCATCCGCTCATTCGTTGAACGCGCTGACAGGCCGGGCGGAGGGTGTCGCGCAGCGGTTGGAGCTCTTGGTCGCCTCGATGCATGACCTGCCGGTGGACAATGAAAAACCATCGATGTCCGCATCCGAACAGGGTGAGGTGATTGCTTTGGATAAAACCGTATTTCAGACGCGCCGTAACGTTGTTCGCGAGGCCGCTGAATGAGACGGAAAATGCCGAAACGATCCTGGGCATCGGGCCGGGGTGCATTGACAGCGATCGCTCTTTTGCTGGTTGGTTCCGCCGTGGTTCGTCTTTCCGGTCCGGGTGCTGCGATCGCTCTGGAACTCAAAGACCAAATGATTCCCTCCGAACAGGCCACCGCGAAATCAGGGTCGAACCTGGACGTCGAAGTGTTGGCGCCAGAACTTGTGAAACTGCTGGCCGATACAAAAGCGCGGGAAGAAGAACTATTGAAACGCGAGGCCGCTTTGGCCGTGCGTATGCAGACCCTCGCCTTGGTCGAGGCATCAGTTGCAGAGAGCCTCGCGCGGCTAGAACAAGCCGAGGCGGAACTTAGGGCGACAATGGCAAGTGCTGACAAGGCGGCAGAAACAGATATCGACCAGTTGACCGAAGTTTACGAGAACATGAAGCCCGACCAGGCCGCCGCGCTCTTCCAAAAAATGGAGCCGAGTTTTGCGGCCGGTTTCCTGGGTCAAATGCGATCCGATTCGGCGGCCGCAATTTTGTCGGGGCTGGAGCCGGACTTGGCCTATTCAATCAGCGTGGTTCTTGCAGGCCGCAATGCAGAGGTGCCGCGAGAACCCGTACCAGAGCCGGAAAACCCAAACAGGTGACGCGTTGTTAACTGGAACCTGCGAAAAACGCAGCAAGTAGAACGCTTGCAGGGGCAAATCTCCCGTGATTGGAATCGTTGGAATTATCGTGGTCTTCGTCATGGTCTTCGGTGGCTATCTCGCTGCGGGGGGCAAGATGGGCATCATCCTGGGTTCCTTGCCGTTCGAAATGACGATGATTGGCGGTGCGGCGGCTGGCGCTTTTCTTATTTCCAACAGTGGCGCTTCCGCCAAACACGCTCTGAAAGACGTCTCCAAGGTGTTCAAGGGGGCGAAATGGAAGGCCGAAGATTACCGAGACTTGCTGGTTCTGCTGTTTGAGCTGATCCGCCTTGCCCGACAAAATCCAGTCGCGCTTGAAGAGCATATTGAGGATGCGGAAAACTCCTCGATTTTCAGCTCTTATCCAAAAATTCTAGGTGATCACGAAGCGATTGAGATCATCTGCGACACCCTTCGGTCCGCTTCCATGAATTACAATGACCCGCATCAGGTTGAAGAGGTGCTTGAAAAAAGACTGGAAGCCAACCTTCACCACCATCAACATTCAAGCCATGCTTGGCAATCTCTTGCGGATGGTCTTCCGGCGCTGGGTATTGTTGCTGCGGTTCTCGGTGTCATCAAGACGATGAGTGCGATCGACCAGCCTCCCGAAATTCTGGGCAAACTGATCGGTGGCGCGCTTGTCGGGACCTTTCTTGGCGTGTTTCTTGCCTATGGTTTTGCCGGACCCTTCGCTGCAAAACTAGGCGCGGTCGCCGATGATGATCATCATTTCTATAACCTTATTCGCGAAGTCTTGGTCGCAAACCTTCACAATCATGCAACCGCCATTTGTATTGAGGTGGGTCGCCAGAATACGCCGGGTCATGTTCGACCAAGTTTCGCAGAGCTGGAAGAGGCCATGAAGAACACCAAGCAAGAGGCCGCGTAATGCGACTCTTTCTGGCAACTTTTTTGCTAATCTTGGCGTTTGAAGCCAGAGCCGAAAGTGTAAAGGTCCGTGCTGGCGACCACCCAGACTTTATCCGCCTGATGCTCACATTCGACGAACGTCCACCGTGGTCTGTGCGCCAAACCCGCGCGGGCTATGATATCTCGTTCGATTCCGAGACTTCTGTGGTTTTTGACCTTGCTGACGCATTTCGACTGGCAGACGATGCGGGGATCGAGTTGAACGCAAACGAAGACCGGCTCTCCGTGAATTTTGAGTGCGCCTGCGCGGCCGAATTTCGCAACCAAGGACAGAATGGCCTGGTCGTCGATATCCGAGTGTTGGAGCCCGACATTGTCGCGCCACCGATGCAAGAGGCACCACAGCAACCCGACAATCCCACAGGGGCAATCTCGGATATCGCGTTACCTTCGGCAGACGCGCTTTTTGATCGGAACGCGATTCTGGACATCGCCGCAAATCCGACTTTTGGCGAGATCGATTTACCTGTCCGCCCCGACGGATTTAGCGAAGCGGTCACATCCCTGGGGCGTGAATTGTCACGCGCAGCAGCGCAGGGATTGATCGAAGCCAGCCCCGACCCCGAACGCCGCGATGGGCACGCCTTGGGACCGATCTCGACTGCGATTGGTGATGGTCGCGCGAATATTTCGGCAACCACAAGCTTGGACCGGGAGATCCTGCCCCTGCGGAACGTAGTTCCTCCAACAAACATGGGGGCGACGTGCTTCCCGGACGATCAGGTTGACATTGATGCATGGGGCAACGTGTCAATGTTGGCTGACCTGGGCAGGTTGCGCGGCGCCGCTATGGCCGAGGATGGCGCGATTTTGCCAGAAGGGGCATTGGCACTTGCGCGGTATTATTTGGCATTGGGTTTTGGAGCCGAAGCCAAGTCTTATGCCAAGTTGTTGCCGGATGGTTCGCACCAATCATTGCTGTATGCCTTGGCGGATATCATGGACGAGGTGCAAACAGACTCGACAGTCTTGGACGGCCAAGCATTTTGTAATGGGAAAATCGCCCTTTGGGCCATCCTGGCACGCCCCATCACCGCCGCCGAAGCCCCAACATCAACCGACGACATCCTGGCGACCTTTTCCGCGCTACCAGCCCATTTGCGCATTCACCTTGGTCCGACATTGGCTGAACGATTGCGTTCTGCCGGACTTGACGATGATGCTCGGATCGCTGTGAATGCCGTAACCCGCGGTGGCGCAAAAACCAGTGAGAGCGAACTGGTCAATGCGCGTCTTGGCCTATCAGGCACCGGTCACGACATCGCCCAGTCCGTTCTTGAAGACCTGGCGCACGGATCGGATGCTACCGCCGCCGAAGCCTTGATTGAACTTCTGGAAGACGCAAGAGCGCGCGGTATGCCTCCGAACCCTGACTGGGTTGAAGATGCGCCGTCATTGGTGCGCGCGACAATCGGAACCCAGGCCTCGGAACGGTTGAACATTTCAGCCTTGCGTGGCCGCATTGCTCTTGGCCAGTTCGATATCCTCAGGAACGAACTGTCAGAGGACATGCCGGGTATTGACGATGTCTTGCGTCAAACACTCGCGGCCGAGGCATTGGTGCAGGCTGAAAAAGTTGCGGAACCCGTTGCGTTCCTGAAAACTGAGGTCAGCCTGAACTACCTGTCTCCGCAGGAGGTTATTGATCGCACGAGCCGGTTCAAAATTGCAAAACGTTTGACCGACCTTGGGTTGGCCGAAAGGGCGATTCCCTATCTGCCTGACGACCCAATGGAAATGGAAGAGGTTCTGATCACAGCGGATGTTCTGTTTGCCACTGGGGCCGAAATGCGGGCGGTCGCTCTTTTAGAGTCGCGTCCCGAAGATGTGGCGCGCAAAAAGCTCGGCTTGATGTTGTCACGGGTCGGGCAGGACGCCTTGGCCGTTCCCGTCTTTGCGTCCAGTGGACAGCTTGACGACGCCGTCGATGCCGCGATGCGGGTCGGTGATTGGGATTGGATTGCATCTCAGGAAACCTCGGTCTCGGAGGCGGCGCGCGGATTGCTGTCCCCTGTTCCAGACCCGGGCGTCACACAGCCGATCAACGGCGCCTTGGTTCGGTCATCGCAAGCTCTCCGCGCCCATGCAAAATCCCTTCTTGGTGAACAGGAATCCGGCGCGGCGTTCACGAATTGAAAGGATATCGCCTCTAAGACTGTCACAGGGCCAGCAAGGACCTGACCGCTAGAAGTGGCGTCTTAGAAAGTACAGAATGTCGCGATTGATTTCACTTGCCAGGTGTTGTCTGGCCGCATTGTTGATTTATTGCCTCCCTGTCTCCCAGGTCATTGCGTCAGTCGACCGACCAAAGATCGCCTCTATTTGTGATGAGGCTGCCCGCATCGCCGCACGAGAGTCCGACGTTCCCTTGGACGTTCTCCGCGCGATATCCCTGACAGAAACGGGACGGAAGGCTGATGGAAGCTTTCTTCCCTGGCCGTGGACCGTGAACATGGAAGGCATCGGCAAATGGTTTGATGACCCGGCATCCGCACGCGCCTATGTTGACAAACATTTCGCGCGCGGCGCTCGCAGTTTTGACGTCGGCTGCTTCCAGATCAACTACAAGTGGCACGGGCAGGCCTTCGAGTCGATTGAGGCAATGTTCGATCCTGTCACAAACGCCCGGTACGCGGCGGGCTTTCTGCGCGATTTATACGCCGAGATGGGGGATTGGTCCAAGGCTGCCGGCGCGTATCATTCGCGCACTCCAAAATTTGCCCGCAAATATGCAGCGCGCTTCGATCGAATTCGCGCGGGTCTTGGCAATATGCCAGCTACGTCTCCGGGACCGAGCGAACCACCATTGCGTTTGGCGTCCGGACCACCGCGACTGAATCGGTTCCCACTGCTTCAAAGAGGGCATGCAATGACGGTGGCTTCTTTGGTGCCTTTGTCCGGGGCCGGACAAAGCGGCCGTTTCATAGACATGTCATCGCCGCGGCCATTGCTTGAGGAACGGTGATGCGCGCAGTGTTCAGCCCGACGATCTTGATGACGATGGCGCTAATGGCGGTCATTGTCATGATGGTCTTACCCATGCCCGCCTGGGTTCTGGATATTGGCCTTGCTGCGTCGTTTGCCCTTGCGATACTGATCTTCAGCGTCACGATATTCATCGAGCGTCCGTTGGATTTTTCATCCTTCCCGACGGTCTTGCTTGCGTCGCTGATGCTGCGGCTGTCTTTGAATGTATCATCCACCAAACTGATCATTGGCCAGGGGCACTCGGGCACGGACGCGGCCGGCGAAGTTATCCAGGGGTTTGCCAGTTTTATTATGAACGGCAGCCTGTTTCTGGGCCTTGTGGTGTTTGGCGTTCTATTGATCGTCAATTTCATTGTCATCACCAAGGGCGCGGCCCGAATGGCCGAAGTGGGCGCGCGATTTGCACTCGACGGCATGCCGGGCAAACAACTGGCCATCGACAGCGATATGTCAGCCGGCGCGATCGACCACGAAGAAGCCAAGCGCAGACGCGAAACGGAACAGGCCGAGACGACTTTCCTGGGGTCGCTGGACGGTGCTTCAAAGTTCGTGAAGGGCGACGCAATTGCCGGGCTTCTGATTACGATTTTGAACCTTGTGATGGGGTTGATAATTGGAGTCGTGGTCCATGACATGGATTTCTCACGGGCGTTTGAGACCTATGCAATTCTGACCGTCGGCGACGGATTGGTTAGCCAGATTCCCGCTGTTATTATTTCTATCGCAACCGCGCTTCTGCTGTCGCGCGGCGGAGCACACGGGTCGGCCGATCTTGCTGTGCTCGATCAACTTGGAAAGTTTCCGGCTGCTCTAGCGACGGTGGCGCTTCTTATGGCTGTCTTCGCGCTTTTCCCCGGATTGCCATTCATTCCGTTTGTCATCGGCGCCATTGTACTGGGCATGATTGCGTGGCGAATGTCCGGGAAGCCGGAGGAACCCGCGGTAAATCCAGAGGCCGAGGTGGATATCTCTCCTCCGCCCCAGACAATGGGGGACGTTTTGGATCTGGACGAGATCCATGTTGAATTCTCCCAGGATTTGGTTCCGATGATCCTTGATCCCGCAACCGGCCTGGACGCACGTATCACCAATATGCGCCAACACGTCGCCACAGCGTTTGGTGTGATCTTGCCTGATATTCGCTTGACGGATGATGCGGGGCTTGGGGTCGGTGAATATGTTATCCGCGTACAGGGTGTTGAACAGGCGCGTGACAGCCTTGACCCAACCCGCGTTCTGGCCCTGCTGCCGCCAGATGAAAACAGCGTTCCGGCCGGGCGCGACGTGCGCGAACCCGTCTATGGCGCGCCGGCAAGATGGCTGGCCCGTGGCGATGCCGACAACGCGGCACTTGCAGGTGCAACCGTGGTGAATCCGGCTGAAGTATTGGCGACCCATCTGTTGGAGGTGATCAAGTCCAACCTGCCCCGAATACTGAGCCTAAAGTCCCTCAGACGCCTTCTGGACGAACTTTGCGGACTCAGTGATTCGGCCAGAAGTACCGCCAACCAACGACTGTTCGACGAACTTATTCCCGACAAGGTGCCGATGGACATGCTCTTGGCAGTGTTGCGTTTGTTGTTGGAAGAAAGGGTGTCTATCCGAAATCTGCCCATGATCGTCGAAGCTGTCGCCGAAGGGCGCGGGACTGGCAATACCCCGGAAACGATATGCGAACACGTTCGTCAGAGGCTCGCCTTTCAAATCATTGCCGAGGTACGGGCGGAAGATGGAACTGTCCCGCTGATCCAACTCGCTCCGGATTGGGAGGCAACGTTTGCCCAGCACCAATTGGGAGAGGGTTTGGGCGATGTGGCACTTCCCCCGGAACTTTTCCAACGATTGACGAGCGGCGTTTCAGAAAAGCTGAATCGGGCAAGCGACTCCGGCCATTTTCCTGCGATCATAACTTCGGTCAGGCGACGGCGTTTCTTACGCACGCTTCTTGCCGCGAAGGGGATAACCAACCCCGTTGTGTCATTTGAAGAGCTGGGATCGGAAGCCCGCCCTTCGTTGGTGGGTCTGGTCCAGGCATGACCGAAGCTTTGACCAGCCTGCTGGGACTGGCGCAGGGCGCTTTTCTTCCGGCGTTTCTGGTTTTTCTGCGGATTGGTGCGGCGATGACGATGTTGCCGGCGTTCGGTGAAATGATGATCCCCGCAAGGGTCAAGCTTGGGGCGGCCATTGCCTTTACAACGGTGACATTGGCCTCGGTCTTCCCGGACGTCTCGGCATCGACCGAGCTCCAACGGCCCGCCTTCGTCCTTATGGCCTCCGAGGTGGCGACCGGTCTGGTTATCGGGTTTTCGTTGCGTCTGGTTCTTGTTTCGCTTCAGGTCGCCGCTTCAATGGCGGCGCAGGCAACGTCGCTTTCGCAATTGCTTGGAGGAGCTTCAGTCGATCCGCAACCCGCCCTCGGCGTTGTCCTTCTCATGGCGGCCTTGGCTTTGTCGGCTGAACTTGGGCTACATGTTCAATTTTCGATGATGTTTATCAATTCTTATGCCCAGGTCGAGCTGGGCGCAGTCGTCGGCGGCGCCGGGCTGGCCAGTTGGGCGACGCAAGCAGTCGGAGCTGCCTTTGAATTTGCGTTTGTCCTGGCCGCGCCGTTTCTGGCCGTGTCGTTGCTTTACAATCTCGCTCTCGGTGTCATCAATCGCGCGATGCCCCAGCTTATGGTGGCGTTCGTCGGAGCGCCCGCAATCACATTGGGGGCTTTGGTGCTCTTGGCTCTCACGGCGCCATTGATCCTGGCTCTATGGGCTGATCAGTTCCAGAGCGTCATCCGCGCGCCGTTCGGAGCAAGGTAATGGCCGAAGAAGAGGAAGGCGCGGAAAAGCCGTTTGAGGCCACACCGCGAAAGCTGCAAGAGGCGCGAAAGCGTGGCGAAGTTCCAATCTCACAAGACCTGATTACCTTTGGAGTCTATCTGGGCATTCTGATTGCGGGAGGCAGCCTGGGCGTTTGGTCGATCGATCGTGCAGGATCAGCCATGCTCCCATTTTTGGATTCACCTGACGCTTTGGCCGCAAGCGTTTTTTCCGAAGGTGGCCGACACCATGTCACGGCATTGATAGTGTCATGTTTGGCAGGAGCGGCGATCTGGCTCGGTTTCCCCTATTTTTTTGCTTTGGCGTCGGCCTTCGCCCAAGGCGCTTTGGTATTTGCGCCGACAAAGCTTCAACCAAAACTCAGCAGAATATCCTTTATCAGTAACGCAAAGCAAAAATTCGGGCGAGAGGGGATGTTCAACTTCGCAAAGAGCTTTGCGAAAATGATTGTCTATTGTGTCGTCCTTGGATTGGTTTTTCGGTCCCGTTTAAACGAAATTCTGGCAATGCCAGGCCTATCGGTCCCGGCGATCATGAAGCTAACCGCAGAGCTGTGTTTCAGATTCATTGTTGCCGCTGCCATTGCGATTTTTGCCATCTCCATCGTCGATTTCTTTTGGCAACGGGCGCAATTCTTGCGTCGCCAACGGATGTCTTTGAAAGAACTGAAAGACGAAACCAAGGAAACCGAAGGTGATCCCCACACCAAGCAACAGCGACGTCAGCGTGGTTATGATATTGCTACCAACCAGATGCTTGCCGATGTGCCAGGTGCAGATGTCGTCGTCGTGAATCCCGAGCACTATGCCGTCGCCCTCAGGTGGGACCGTGCACGGGGTACCGCTCCGATTTGCGTCGCCAAAGGTGTTGACGAAATAGCCGCACGGATCCGTGAAATCGCAATCGAACATGCTGTGCCCATTCACCGAGACCCGCCAACGGCAAGGGCCCTTTTCGCGTCCGTTGAACTGGATGAAGAAATCCCCGTCGATCACTATAGAGCAATTGCCGCGGCGATCAGGTTTGCCGACGCCATGCGCGACAAGGCAAAAAACCGAGGGTTCTGATGCGATTGCCGTCTTCCAATGAACTGAGACAAATCGGACAACTTACGAGCGCACGCGAGTTAGCCCGCCTGGCGGATCTTGCGCAGATCCTGGCGCAGAAGCAAAGCATCGAGGCGCGCATCGAAGATTTAAAAACCTCGGTCCTTGCCTGCCAGGATACGGTTCAGGCCGCAAATCTATCGCGCTGGCTTGAATGGCGGGACCACGAGGTCGAACGGCTTAATTCGCAACTTGCTCTGGTCTCGGCCGACCACGCCCAAGCTTTGGCACATTGCGGCAAAGCAATCGCCGAAAATTCAGTGATGGAAAACCTGATCCAACGCGCGAGAGCGAGCGAGACCGAAGACAGAGAAAAACGAGAGCTTCTTGAGCAAACATTCGAGTTTGCAGAGGAAAAACAGTTACATCTCTTGCCGAACGATCTCGGTGATCAGAATGTCTGAGACCTCGTCCCCAACGACGGTTTGAGCCGCTTCAAGAAGGGCGACCCGCAAAACAGACAGACGGCCGCTTTCCGTGAATGCCCCGTTGAACCCGCCGTTGTGGGCATGATCAAACAGCACTCTCAGAAATGCATCCCGCAGCTTGGGTTCCTTGGTGAATATCTGCTCAGCGGTCTCTTGAACCGCCTCCAATGAAAGTGACAAGACAACCAGAGAATGGACGCGCTCTTTTTGAATGACCGGCACCACGAATTGGTTCTTCATGGCGATATAGTTCAGCTCTGCTTCTTCCTCAGCCGGTTCTGGGTCCTGAACATCGTCACACGTCTCCTCCAGGCACTCCTCGGGTTCTGGCTTCAAGAACATGCCGGCGCCGCCGCCAATGGCGGCGCCGATGATCAGGAAAATGATGGGAAGCAATTTTGCCATGGGCCACCGTTAAAAGGGCAAAAGAATATCAGCGATCTGCTGGCCGTATCTCGGCTGTTGAACGTCCGTAATCTGGCCGCGGCCGCCATAGGAAATCCTTGCAGCCGCGATTTTGTCATAGGTAATTTCATTGCGCCGAGAAATGTCTTCGGGACGCACATAGCCAGTGACCAACAGCTCCCGAATTTCGAAGTTGACCCGGACCTCCTGGCTGCCCTGAATGCGCAGAACACCGTTGTCCAACACGTCGGTCACAGTTGCTGCAACTTTCAATTCCAAAGACTCATTCCGTCGAACTGATCCTTGGCCGCTGCTGGACGACGACGAGTCAAATTGCCCGGCATTGGCCAGTGATGCATCGCCCGGTAGGATGCGATCGACCAGCTGTGGAATGCCCAACAGCTCTGTTGCGCCGGAAGACTCAGAACCGTTGCGTGATCGAGATGAGTTGTTCGAAATTTCCGCACTATCGTCGATCTCTATAACCACGGTCAGAATATCACCCTGAAGTCCGGCGCGCCGGTCGCCCAACAAGGATCCGCGACTGCCACTCCAAAGCGAAGCGCGTTCGACATGCGTGCCTTCCGACTGAGCCGCAGATGGACTGACACCCATGGCAAACACCTCGGCAGAGCGGTCCGCCGGTGTAAATGCTGGCGGTCGGCCGACTTCCTCCAGGCGCCCGCATCCTGACAGAACAAGCAACATCGCCGATGCACACATGCAATATCTCATTTGATAATACCCCCTCGAGAAATCAGAACGCTCCCGTCTGGTTGGACTTCGCCACTGACAGTGGTGCGGCTGGACAAATTCATGACCCGAACAACGTCGCCTGCAGCCCCACGTGATAAGGCGCGCGCGTCGGTCGCGATGGTCAGCAGGCCGCGCCGATAGATGACCTGGACAGGTTGATTCCGTTCGACCAGCGCCGGTTCGCCCACGTGTTGTGGCAGGATGGCGCGCCCAGGATACAGTGTGATTTTGGCCTCCAGACCAATGATCATCGCGTCTTGGGGCAATGCCCCGGGAACCGAAGTCTCGGCAACCGCGATATCTTCGGCGGAGATGATCGTGTTGGGGCGTACCACGCGGGCGGCGGCCAAAGTGCCAGATTGCACTGGTTGAGCGAGCGCGAGAAGTAGGAGGAAGGCAGGCCGCATCATCGGATTTGCACCGTGGCTCCAAGGATTTGATCGGCCGCAGAAATGACTTTCGCGTTCAGTTCATAGCCGCGCTGAGCCTCGATCAGTTCTGTAATTTCCCGGACCGGGTCAACCGAACTGGATTCCAGATAGCCCTGGCGCACCGTTCCAAGGCCGTCGGCACCAGGCGTGGATGTAAAGGGTGCCCCCGAAGCGGGCGACTCCAAAAATAGGTTCGATCCGACGGCTTCCAGACCCTTGCTGTTGGGGAAGCCGGTCAAAGTGAACTGCCCTAAAAGTTCAGGCTCGATCGAGTCGTTGAAATAGGCATAGACCTCACCATCCGCATTTATCGAGATGCTTCGGGCATCTTCGGGAATTGTGATGTCGGGCACGACCGGATAACCATCCGATGTGACGACCAATCCGTCGGCAGACCGTTTAAGCCCGCCGTCGCGTGTATAAGCCGAAATCCCGGACGGAAGCGTCACTTCCAGATAGCCCGTACCCTCGATCGCCAGATCGAGATCGCCGCCGGTTGCGCTGCTGGAACCCTGTTTGACGGTCATAGAAACCGCAGAAGGCCGCACACCCAGCCCCAGCTGTACGCCGGTCGGCAAAACTGTTCCATCCGTCGCGTTGATGGTGCCCGGACGGGTGGCCTGTTGATAATGGAGGTCGGCAAACTCGGCCCGACGAGCGTTGTATCCTGTGGTGCTCATGTTGGCGAGGTTGTTCGAAATCACCTCGACACGGGTTTGTTGGGCGCTCATGCCCGTCGCTGCAATTGTTAAAGCACGCATCTGTTTTCCTCGTTACTGTTGTCCAATGGCACGAATTGCTGCTCGCACTCTCTCATCCTCGCGGTCGAGAAAGGTTGTTCCGAGTTCATAGGCACGCTGAACTTCTATCATCCGCGAGATCTCATTGACCGGATCGACGTTGGATCGCTCAACGAAACCCTGAAGTATTCGCGCATCCTCGTTCGGAACTGGCGGGACGCCAGGATCAAACCTGACACCTTCCGCGCGGGTCATCGTGGTTGGATCCGCGGGTTGCCACAGACCAATCTGGGCAATTGGGTTACCATCTGCCGACAGGGTGCCATCCGCGCCAAGCGCAATTTGAGCCGCGCCTGCAGGCACAAACACGGGCGCGCCGCCCGCGTCCAAAAGCGCGGCGCCATCGGGTGCCACCAAGACCCCTTCGGGTGAAGGAGTGAAGGAACCTGCGCGAGTCAACCGATCTCCGTCCGGTGTCGCGATCAAGAAGAACCCAGGACCCTCGATTGCGAAATCAAAGCTGCCATTGGTCTGCATAAGCGACCCTTGGGTCTGATCGATGACACGGCCATTGGCGTGGGCCAAGGACAAGCTGGGGCTATCGTCGCCGGTGTTCACAACGTATTCGGAGAAAACGATGCCTTCGCGCCGAAAGCCGTCCGTCGACATGTTCGCGATGTTGTGGGCGACTGTTTCGATCTCTTTCAAAAGACCGGCTTGCCGATTGAGCGTTGTAAGAGTTGACGTATCGACCATGTCAGTTCCCTGCTATCAAGGGTACAAGCGACGATCTGAAAAACTCGGCCAGTGTGCGGGTCATGAAATCCATCGAAACCCAGAAAACGACCAGGATTGCCCCCAGTTTCGGGACAAATGTCAGCGTCATTTCCTGAACAGAGGTCAACGCCTGAAACAGGCCTACCGCTACCCCTGCGACAAGAGCGACCGACAGGATGGGTGCCGAGATAATAACGGCAACCCACAGCCCCTGGCGGAGCGTGTCAAACAGGACGGCTTCGCCCATCAGACCGGCATCCGCAAAATTTCCTGATAGGCTTCGACGACGCGATCACGCACGGTCACGGCCGTTTCGACGGCGAGCCGCGTATTCGCAAGAGCTTCGACCAAAGCATGTGGATCCGCATCGCCTGTCATGGCTTTCTGGGCGACCGCTTCGGATTTTGCCAGGGTTTCGGCAAAGTCCTTTGCCGCCTGGCCAAACAAGTTGCCGCCTTCTTTCGGAGTTGGCTCTACTGCTTTTGTTGCGCCATAGCCGCGCAACGCCTGTGTCAATCTGACGTCCATGATACTCTCCTTCAGCGCCGCAGAAGTTCGAGCAGGCTGGACCGCATTTTGCGCGCCTGATCGAACATTCTGAGGTTCGCTTCGTAGCTTCGTTGCGCTTCACGCGCGTCGGCGATTTCGACTACCAGATTGACATTCGATCCATCATAGTAGCCGTCCTCACCAGCAAGCGGATGGGACGGATCATAAATCCGTTCCAACTTGCTTTGGTCCAGTTGCACCGGACCTGTCGTAATCCGTCCCGTTTCACGGCCGGAGTCGACGACGCTTTCGAACGCCGTCATCTTGCGCCGGTATCCCGGCGTATCAGCATTGGCAATATTCTCGGAAACGTGGCGCAAGCGATTTGCCTGGGCCCGCATGCCGGAAGCTGAAATTCCTTTACTGTCTTGCAGTCCATCCATGACGATTACCGACCGCGTCCAAGTGAAGTCCGCAGGATATCCAGCGAGCTGCTATAGACGCTAAGCGCAGTTTCATGTGCGGATTTTGCCTCGGCAGCGCGGACCATCTCGGTTTCAAGAGAAACCGTATTGCCATTTGGTGAGGCCTCTCCGCCAAGATCGTAGCTGCGATAGGATACCGACGCCGCCGTAGCGGTCGCCGTCATGTGTTTGCCACGGGTGACGCGCTGCTCGTTTCCTTTGCCGGTTTCCTGAAAAGTGTCAGAAAAATCGACAAGATCACGGGCGCGATACCCTGGGGAATCCGCATTCGCGATATTCTTCGCGATCTGTGTTTGGCGCGCGCCGGCATGACGGGCAAGGTTTTGCGCCAGCTTCATTACATATGGTGCTTCTAGCATCGGGGCTTCTCCCTCGATCGGATGCACTAAGGCTTAACCCTGATTCCTTTAGAAACAGTTTCACTAGAATGATCTCTATCGAAGGTTTCGCCGATGCCCCAAATGAGAAGCTTGGATTTGATGTCCGCCGTCGTGTCGCGTCATGCGATTGTAAGCCGGGTCGGACGGATCAAGGCCTTGTCCAACAACCTTGTGTCGATCATCGGGCTTTCCGATGTTGCCAGTGTTGGTCACCGCGTCGCTTTTGAAACTGTCCCGCCCGTGCACGGTGAAATTGTCAGCGTTTCTGAAAAGTTTGTGAGCGTTCTGGTCGATGGATCACTATCCGGACTTAAAATCGGGCAGGCCGTGCGTCACCTCGGCGAAACGGGTCTGTGCCCGGACGACAGTTGGTTGGGCCGGATCATCGATGGCGAAGGTCGACCCCTGGATGGCCATCCTTTGATTGACGGAGGAAAAATGGTTGCGGTTCATGCGCCTCCTCCACCAGCTGCTGAGCGGCGTCCGCTCGGTGGTCGGCTGGACACCGGGTACATGTTGTTCAACACGATACTCCCGATCGTACGCGGCCAGAGGCTGGGGCTATTCTCGGGCTCGGGTGTTGGGAAATCCAGTCTTCTGGCCGCATTCGCGCGCGACATGGAGGCCGATATTGCCGTCATCGCTCTGATTGGTGAACGTGGCCGCGAAGTAAACCAGTTCGTGCATCGGGTGTTGGGTAAGAAGGGATTGCAGCGCAGCGTCGTCGTGGCGTCAACGTCGGATCAATCGGCGCTGGCACGAAGACGGGCCGCATTCTCTGCGATGGCCATTGCGGAACACTTTCGGGATCAGGGAAAACACGTTCTTCTCATGCTGGATTCCATAACGCGCCTGGCTGAGGCGCATCGCGAGATTGCCACCCTGGCGGGTGAACCTTCGACCATGCGCGGGTTTCCCCCATCAATGGTCTCGTTGATGGCCGGGTTTGCTGAACGTGCCGGCCCGGGTGCCGATGGTCAGGGGGACATCACTGGTCTGTTCACCGTTTTGGTTTCCGGATCTGACATGGAGGAGCCCGTTGCGGACACTTTGAGAGGCCTTCTGGACGGGCATATCGTGCTTTCCCGGGCCATCGCAGAACGTGGCCGTTTTCCTGCGGTGGATGTTCTGCAATCTGTTTCGCGCAGCCTTCCCGAAGCGGCCACTCTGGACGAAAATCAGCTAATTCTTCAAGCCAGGCGCGCCCTGAGCGTTTACGAGGAATCTGAGATCATGGTGCGTTCAGGATTGTATCAATCTGGCACGAATCCCGATTTGGACAATGCCGTGGCGTTGTATCCGGTTTTGGAGGCGTTTGCGGCGGCCAGGTCAGAAGATGGGATTGCCGGGTCTTTTGGCGAACTTGCGCAGTCGCTTGCGGCCGATCAGATGCAGCAGTCAGAACAGTGAGACCTGAGACTGCAGCAATGACAAAGCCACCGTTCCCCTCAGGTTTGTTGATGCAGCCCCAGACAGATCGGCCCGAACCAGAAAATTGCGGACCAGTTTTTCCTGCAGTTCGGGGTCAACAAAGTCTGTCGGGTTGGTCGTCCCAAAAAGCTTTTGAGATTTGTCCCGGAACATGTCCAGTTGGCGATCTATGTCGACGCCTACAGTTTCCGATGGCAGTCCAAGGGCTTTTTCGAATACCTCGCGAACTGCGGGCGTTCCCATCACCGTGAACCACGCCGCGTCCTCGGTCAGATCCCGTTGGCTCAAATTTGCCAGCTCGCGTTCAAGCCCCATGGCCAAACGCAAATTTTCGTCTTGTTCTCCGATCGCGATTTCGAACTGACGTTCAGAGTATTGTTCCAGAACACTGTCTGGAAACGTGCTGAGCACTGTATTTGGAGGCTGTAAGTCGAACCCAAATGCCTCGGCCATTGCAAAATAGCGCTTGTCCGCCAATCGATTTGCAAAAGAATCTTCGTCGAGTGTGCCTTCCTCCAGAACTTTCTGGATGAAGTATTTGTTGTTGATATCCTCATCCAGACCGAAGGCACCCAAAGCTACCGACAGAAGGCGCCGGTCGTTCACCAGGTCTTCAGCCGTTTGGATGTCCCCGACATTCTCGCGAAAATAGTCCTTGTTGACCACAATGGACGTTGAATTGTCGAAGGTTTCCTGTTGAGCATCCCGAGTCTGCTTGAGGAACGTCCAGCCAAGGTTGCCGCCGGTCGGCAGAACGGGCTGATAGGTCATTGCATGTCCGCCGCCAACAGCCGGTCTTCGCGAGGGATCAGGTTTCGAAGGGCCTTCAATGCCTGATAATAGCGCGTGGAAACCACGGCATCAGTCGCATCCTGCAATACGCGACGACTGTCTGCGTCTTGCAATACCTGGCTCAACTGTTCGATGCCTGTCAGAAGCTGTTTGTGCGCTTCGTCTGGTTTGGCGTCGCCTGACAGGACGAGCTGTGCAATATAGCACACCCGCCGGACCGGAGTGGTTGCATCATCTGGATGCAAGGCGTCCTTGAGACGAAGTATGTTTGCTTTTGGCGTCAATATCGAAACGCGGGTACGACGGTCACCGTTTTCAATGACAGCGCCGTTGATCAATACGCGCTCTTTCGGCGCAAGTTTCAAAACAAGACCGCTCATTGGGTACCTTCCGATCCGCGCAGGCCCTGGAGGACTGCAGCGTTGATTTCGATCAATATGGCGACGTCACCATTGTTTTTCAGAATGCGTCGCGTTTCGTGATCGGTGAAATCCGCCAACCAGAACAGGCGGGCTCGCAGGTCTTGTGGCAACCCGTTATCGGGGTGCGCCACATCAACAGCAAGTGTGGTCCACAGTTTGCTGTTCTCATGCAGTGCTGAGACGAATTCAGGAAAGCAGGTATCTCGATTTTTTGCAGCGGCTCGCAAGCGGTGCGAAATTCGGGCGATCGCTTCGTATTCAGCGGCGCGGTGCGATTTTATCGGTACCGCATTCCGGCCGTAGCCTTCTCTGGCGCGTTCGACGACATTCACGGAGGGGGTCTCCTAAAACCCGGCCCATTTAGGACCGTGGGGAAATGCCGGGCGACGGATGCCGCCCGGCTAGTTTGACTACCTGAACAGCGACAGGATCGACTGCGGTGCCTGGTTCGCGATAGACAGCGACTGGATACCCAGCTGTTGCTGTACCTGAAGCGACTGCAGGCGCGCGGAAGCGGCCTCAAGGTCAGCGTCGACCAGGGCGCCGATGCCAGCTTTCAGCGAGTCCGTCAGTTTGCCGATGAAGTCAGTCTGCGTTTCAATCCGACCCTGGGCCGAACCAAAGGATGCTGCAGCTTCGATCGCGGTATCGATATAGGTTTCGATATTGGCCAAAGCGGCCTCGACACCGTCATCCGTAGTCACGTTAATGGCATCAACACCGTTCAGACCACCCGTGGCCTCACCACCAGCTGCGCCATCATCGGTCAGCGTCATGTCCGCACCGGCGTTATCAAGCTCCAGTACCCATGCACCGCTTTTTTGGGTCACGTTGGTCGTGATATTGGCAACCGCCGCACCATCGATCACGGTTTTCAGACCACGAGCGACATCTTCAAAGGTTTCGTTCTTACCAGCGATGTAGTCATAGTTCACACCGCCCAGCGTGACGCGATAGCCGTCGCCTTCAGCCACACCAGCCGTCGTCGAGAAGGTCACGTCCGAAGCGCGTGAGTTCACGGTCTGTGTGTTGGTTGTGGCTGCCGCTGCAGTTGCACCATTGGCGGTCAGCGCGAAAGTGGCTGCACCACTGCCCGAGGTGTTGAGGGTCACGTCCTCGAAGGCGCGGGTATTGACGATCGAGATCGTCGCTGTCGCGACCGTGGCAGAAATGCCTTCAATGCCAGCGGTGTTGATCGCGGCGGTCAGACCCGCGGCCAGATCGCCAGCAGCGGTGGTGGTTGTCGTGAAGCTGACAGTCTCACCGGCAACCTGGAAGTTATAGGTTTCACCGGCAACGATTGTGCCCGCGACCAGGGCGGTCATGGTGTTACCTGAACTTGAAAACTGGCCGCCCGTACCGGCGGCAGCCAGGTTACTGCCGTCAACAGCAGTGATGTTGGTCGCAAGCGAAGTGCCCGTACCATAGACACCAGCTTCATCGCTGAGGTCTTGCCGGGCAATGGTAATATCGGAAGCGGTAACAGTGCCGTCGGATGCACGGTCAAGCGACGACAGGATGTTGACATCATCGGTGCCCGACAGCAGGTTCAAACCGTTGAACTGGGCGGCACCAACAACCGATTTGATCTGATCAGAAAGCGCGTCTACGTCGTCTTGCAGTTTGGAACGATCAACGTTTTCTTCCTGCGCGGCGACGATCTTTTCTTTCATCTGCGTCAGAAGGTCAGTGACCGTTTCCGAGGCCTGGCGAGCAACCGTAACAGTCGACTGACCCAAGTTGAGGCTGTCCGAAATGGCCTTAAAGCTCATTGCGTCGGATTCCATGACCTTCGAGATAGCCCAGACCGCCGAGTTATCTTTGGCGCTGCTAATGGCCTTACCCGTCGAAATCATCCGTTGGGTGTCTTCAAGGTTGGTATTGATTGATCGCAGGTTTTGCAGCGCGACCATGGCGCTGGTGTTGGTGAGAATACTTGCCATGTGGCGTTCTCCAGTATTTTCGGGGCGGTTATCCGCCTGGTTTCAGAAACGTCCTTCAGACGAACGTGCCGTTCTGACGTTGCGGATGTCCCCCAGGATCACGCGCCACCATTTCTTGGTGCAGGTTCGAATTCACCTCCTAGCCTTTAAGAAAACCTGAAGATCAACGATCAATGCGTGGCCAACATTGCGCCCATTTCGTTCAATTTTTCACAGCTTTTGAACCACTGAAGGGTTTCGCGACAGCGGGCGCCGCTGACCTCCTGCCGAATAGGTCGATTGATGCTCGCCACTTTTAAATTGCCCGATCTGTGTGATCGCGGCCTGGATGCCCCGCTGGGCTGACCTTAGCAGGGCTTCGTTGTGGGCCGCCTGATCCGCGACGCGCCGGCAATCATCCGCATCCAAGCTTGCTGAGTCAGCTTCCAACCGCTCGGCAAGGAGAGTCTTTCGTTCTGCCAAGTTGGCAAGCCCCCCATAGTCACCTGTTAGAAGACAGTTCTGTTCTTCGGAAAGTACGTACTCCAATTCTCTGATCACACTCATTGTCCTTGTCCCTTTACAAGTGACCGGTAAATTGCTTCCGACAAACCAAACCCGCCAGCTTTCACGGTGGCGTCTGCATATTCCTGCACAAGAAAGCTTGCGAATTGGTCTTCGCCCGCGCCGCCGCCGAAGGCTGTCCGCGCTTCTCCGACGCCAGCGGATTTCAACATCTCGGCAATGAATGTCGTTTCAAGTTGATTGGCGATTGCCATGAGTTTCTGGTCTTTTTCCGGTGAGGACATCGGACTTGATGCGCCGGCGGAAACTGAAGAGAGAGTCGTCATTATCCGGATCCTTCTGATCGAGAGAATTTTCACGACTATCGGCGTTACTGGTAAAGAACTGGTAATCCCCGATGATTATGAACGCCACCAAAGGACAGGACGTCCAGAGGTTTGGCATGCAACTAACTCTTCAGATGTTTAGCGTTGAAAGTGCTGGTGAAAACACGGGGCAGCCCTCGGTTGTGGCCGAAGAAAACGGCGAAGGGCAGTTTGGCAACCTGTTTGATATTCTCTTGGATAATGTTGACGGGGATGGCCCAAACTTGCCGGAAACGCTGATTTCTGGCCGGAATTTTCAGTCTGCATCGCGCGTTGATGCCCAGTCGAATGTCCGATTTGATCTGACCGCCGCCAAAACCGAACTGAAACGAACCCAGCCTGTCGAAGGGCTTCTCTCCGATAACAGCGAAAGTATTGCAGAGCCTGAAGCGCCGGGTGATGAGTCGATTTCTCTTCGGAATGTTCAGGTGCCGACCGACGCTCATAGGCTCGTCGAACCAATTGGTTTGGCGAGCCAGCCCCGGAAAATCGCTGTTTCCGAGCATCGACATGACGTTGATGCAAAATCCGTCGAGGCAGCCAAAACGGACCGAGGCATTGATCCTGAATCCGTTGCTTCCAGGACTGTGATTGTGCCGGAACAAAATGCAAAAGCGCCTGAAAACGCGGTTCCGTCGCTGGCTTTCGGTGGCAACTCGAAACCTCTCGATGTCGAATCGAAAGGCGTGGCGCGTCTTGTTTCCGGCAAAGTCACGGCCGAGATGGCGACTGACAGCGGGCACTCTGTCAAGCCTGAAAGGGCCAAGTTCGACCAAGACGGCCCTGACGCGACACCCCCCGTTGTTCCACGGACGGTCGCATCCAAAATGCCTGAAGGACCTCGCCATGTTGCACCGGTGCCAGACGGGCCGCCATCACCTCTTGGGAATGACGGTTCTTTGCCGCGTGACTTGAGCGGCGTGAAATCAAATCAACGCATGACCGCCGTCGAGCCCGATGTGACGTCCCAACCATCCGATGCAATGTCAAAACGCATCAAGCCCGAGGATCAGCCTGCTCTCATCCGCAATGCCGATCCAAAGACTGTGGCAAGGTCGGTCGCACGGGTTGATGTCGCCCATCAGCCCGCCTCGGCTACTGTGGAAGCCGCGGTGAATTTCGACGTCAATAGGCAGGGCAATGACGAGAGAGCACATGACCTCCGCGAAACCTTGCCCGACATAGCGCGAAGTTTCACAGGGTCTGAGAAGCACCATCAATCCACTGCGGGGATCTCGCCAAACACAGCTGCCACTGTCGGCGTTCCAACCCAGATTGCAGCGGTTCAAACTGACCTTTTTGCGGCGCAGGACCCGGGGCACCAGGATTTTGATATCGCAGAGCTTTCCGCTGGGTCTGAGCGAATAGAGGCCAAGCGAATTTCGCCTGATCCCGGATTGCGACTTGCGGATCCCGCGGCACGTCCAGTGATCGCGCAGATCGTGCAGGCAACGAAATCCTCGACCGAGGGCATTGTTGAGGTTCGCTTGTCACCCGAGGAATTGGGGCGCGTACGCCTTTCGATGACCGCTGGTGAAACGGGTATGGTCGTGCATGTGGCGGCCGAGCGGCCCGAAACACTGGAATTGCTACGACGAAATGTCGACGTCTTTGCCGCGAATCTCCAACAAGAAGGATTCGGAAACCTGAATTTCTCATTCGGAGGGGAGCAGGCGCCGGATCACGCTGACGCGGAATTCACGATCGATGACGGCACATTGGGCGAAGCTCCGGCCATCGTGGGTGAAAAGGTCGCGCAGGTGACCAGCCTGACAATCGACGGCAAACTCGACATCAGACTTTAAGGACAGGCCAGATGGAAGTTCAAACAACCACCTCGACACAAAGCACGGCGTCGACATCTCAAACGGCGAACCAGACGTCATCAGATTCTCCGTTGAGCTCGGATTTCGAGACGTTTCTGCTCATGCTGACAACCCAGATGCAAAACCAGGACCCGCTGAATCCGATTGAATCGCAGGATTTCGCGGTGCAGTTGGCCACGTTCTCGGGTGTCGAACAGCAAGTGCGGACCAACGAACTGCTGCAAAACCTGTCGGGTGGCTTGGGGCTGACCGGGCTTTCACAGCTTGCCGGTTGGGTCGGAATGGAAGCACGGGTATCAGCCCCCGCGGTTTTCAATGGCTCACCTATTGAACTGGTTCCGGATGCGGACCCGGGGGCGGACGCCGCTGAACTGATCGTTTTGAACGCCTATGGACAAGAGGTCTCGCGCCAGGCCCTGTCGCTGGGAACGGGAACAGTTGAGTGGGCTGGAGTAGGAGACAATGGTTCTCCCTTGGAGCCGGGCGAATACAGCTTTCAGATTGCTAGCTATAGCCAGGGTGAAGTGACCAGCATACAAACAGTGCCCCACTATGCCCGGATCAACGAAGCGCGTCAGGGGCTGGACGGAATCGAATTGGTGACCGAAGGCGGCATCATCGTACCGTCTGACGAGGTTTCCGCCCTTCGGGCGCCGTCGGTCGATTGACCTAAATCGCCATGCCAACGATGAACGCCACGACCGCTACCGCCAGAACCGACAGAGCTATGGGTATCCTTGACGGTTTATTGATCTCGTCGTCATTGGCTGTTTGACGAATTAGAGCGCTCTCAACCAGTTGCGGGAGTTTTGGGCCAAATCGTCCCAGAACCATCAAAGTATGCATCAGGTCACGTGCGATGGCTTTCGGGCCAATATTTTCTGCGATGTAAGTTTCGACTGTCGGACGTGCCGCGTCCCATATGTTGATATGCGGGTCGAGCGATCGCGACACGCCTTCAACCACGACCATTGTCCTTTGAAGAAGAATCAATTCGGTCCGCGTTTCCATTCCAAATCGTTCTGTTACTTCAAACAAATAGGTCAACAGCCGCGCCATTGAGATGCGCGTAGCATCCATGCCGAAGATCGGCTCGCCAACAGCCCGCAGGGCGCGCGCGAACTCATCGACGTCCCGGTCGGCCGGCACATAGCCAGCTTCGAAGTGAACCTCTGCAACGCGATGATAGTCCCGCCGAATGAAGCCGATCAGTATCTCTGCATAGACCCGCCGCGTGTATTCATCGATACGCCCCATGATACCGAAATCCAGCGCGATGAGTTTTCCATCCAGCGACACCTGAAGGTTGCCTTGATGCATGTCCGCATGAAAATAGCCGTCGCGCAAAGCATGGCTAAGGAACGTGCTTAGAATCTTTTGGGCCAATTGCACGCGATCAATCCCGGCGGCATCGATGGCATCAAGATCACCCAGAGGAATCCCATCGGCCCATTCCAGTGTCATCACCCGCCGTGACGACAGTGACCATTTCGCGTGTGGGACGTGAAAGCCCTTATCCTCGGCGGTGTTGGATTCAAACTCTGACGCTGCCGCGGTCTCCAGCCTCAAATCCAATTCGCCCATCACGACGCCTTCAAAGTGCGCAATGACATCCATCGGCCGCAATCGCCGCGAGCCAGGCGACAGCGTCTCAATCATCCGGGCCGCGAAGTAAAAGGCATCTATGTCCCGTCGAAATGCCTGTTCGATCCTGGGGCGCAACACTTTTACCGCGACAGCTTCGCCCGTGTCCGACAGATGTGCCTTGTGAACCTGGGCAATCGAGGCGGCGGCGACGGGTTCAGAGAAATCTAAGAACAGATCTTCGACCGATGCGCCCAGTTCTGAGGCAACCACAGCCTTCGCCGTCTCGGTCGGGAAAGCGGGCAACTTGTCTTGCAGAACGCGCAACTGTTCTGCCATCTCGGCGCCAACCACGTCGGGACGGGTCGATAGGATTTGCCCGAACTTGATATAGGCGGGGCCAAGAGCCGTTATGGCGCGCGTAATGGGTGGCAAAGACGTGTCGCCTTTGTAGCCAAGCCACTTGAACGGCCAGCCGATCACCCTCGCGGCAATTCTTAATGATGGCGGCGCATCAAGAGCCTCAAGCGCGGCGCGCATGGCGCCTGTGCGTTCGAACGTGGCACCGGTTCGGACAAGCCGAAGAAAATTGTGAGGGCCGCGCACTTAGATTTTCCACCCGGAATGTAATGCCGCGATTCCCATCGACAGATTGCGATAGTTGACCTGTTCGAAACCCGCGTCGCGGATCATCGCCGCAAATGTGTCCTGGTCGGGGAAACGGCGGATCGACTCGACAAGATACTGGTAACTGTCGCGGTCACCGGCGATTGCCTGCCCCATTCGGGGAATGACATTGTAGGAATAGAGGTCATAGGCTTTTTGCAGTCCGGTGTTCGGAAGCTGAGAAAACTCCAAGACCATCAAACGGCCGCCGGGCTTCAAGACACGAAATGCCTCTGACAGAGCATCGGGGATACGGGTCACGTTCCGAATACCGAACGAGATCGTATAAACGTCAAACGTCGAATCCTCGAACGGCAAGGCCATAGCGTCGCCGGTAACCCAGTCTAGATTGCTGGCCATGGCTTGCGCCTCGGCGCGTTTGCGCCCCTCGACCAACATGGATTCGGTCATGTCCAGCACAACCGAATGCGCACCAGGCGCCCGTCGCAGAAACCTAAACGAAATATCGCCCGTCCCGCCCGCAACGTCCAAGAGCCTTTGGCCAGAGCGTGGAGCCAGCCAATCCATCATCGCGTCTTTCCAAAGCCGATGAACGCCGACCGACATAACGTCGTTCATCACGTCGTACTTGGACGCAACATTGGTAAAAACACCGTGCACCAAATTGGCTTTTTCATCTTCGCGCACTTCGCGCGCGCCGAAATGGGTGGTTTTGTCGTTTGGTTCGGACATGGGCTTTGCATACTCTGGCTTCCAGGTGTCTTATACCCGCCAGATGGTCGGAGCAATTGGGCAAGACATCGCTATGAAGAAAGTGATCTTTCTGCTGTTGATCCTGGCGATCGGGCTTGGCGTTTTTGTGGCGGGGGCGCTGCATCTGGACAGGCTTGAGCCTTTGTTGCTGCGTCTAGGGATAGACCCTGACCACTGGATTGTCGAAGAAGCCCTGCGCGCAGTCGGGGTGGTGGTTATTGGTGCACCTTTGGCAGTCCTTCTATGGACGCTTGCGGGGCTTGGCTCCAACGCCGCGACGACAGACATTCATGGCGATACGGTTCTTCGATTGAAAGCCGGATCCAGGTTTGGATTTGCCGTTTTGGCACTGTTTCTTGCCGGAGTGAGCTTTTTTGCTGTCGCGATCGATGACGAGGCCACCTTGGCCTTCAAAGTCATAGTGCCGGTGTTTGGTCTGGCCTTTGCCTATGCTGCGATATTGTTCCTGGTTGCCAAGGTGCGGTTCAATAACACGACGCTTTTCGTGACCGGCATTTCGGGGCGGTTAAAGAGCTATCAGTGGGCTGATTTGCAGGACATCAAAACCAATACAGACGCAAAAGAGTATATTTTCATTTTTCGGGATGGAAGAAAGGCCCGAGTGTCGTTCTTTTATCAGGACTTACGCCGTCTCATGGGGACGGCCTATGCACGATTGGAACACAATGCCAGAATTGCCTGAGGTTGAAACGGTGCGCAGCGGCCTGGCGCCCGCAATGGAAGGTGTTCGGATCGACAAGGTCGATGTGAATCGACCGGATTTACGCTGGCCATTTCCGGACAGAATGGCGGCCCGTTTGGCCGGTGCCAGGATCAAGGCGCTGAGACGGCGATCCAAGTACATTTTGGCTGACCTGTCGACGTGCGAGACTTTGATCATCCATCTTGGCATGTCGGGTCGCATCCTGATTTCGGGTGATCCATTGGGCCAGTTCCATCACGACCACCCCTCGCCCGAAAAGCACGACCATGTGGTGTTTCACATGGCAAATGGCGCCCGCGTGACGTTCAATGACCCGCGTCGCTTTGGCGCGATGGATCTGGCGGCAACTGACGCCATCGACGATCATATGCTGCTGAGGAAACTGGGTCCTGAGCCGTTGGGAAACACCTTTGACGAAACCTATCTGGTGCAGGCTTTGAAAGGCCGCAAAACGCCAATCAAATCTGCCTTGCTGGATCAAAGAGTCGTTGCCGGATTGGGCAATATCTATGTCTGTGAAGTGCTCTGGCGTGCAGGGATTTCGCCAGTGCGTCAAGCGGGGCGCCTATCTGAAAAACGCGCCGCGTCGCTGGTTCCCTTGATCCGCGATGTGTTGAACGAGGCTATTGCGGCGGGTGGTTCGTCTTTGCAAGATTATCGTCAAACTGACGGCGAGCTAGGTTATTTTCAACATAGTTTCAGCGTCTACGACCGTGAAGGACAGCCGTGCAAAACCCCGGATTGCAACGGCAGAATTAGCCGTATCAGTCAATCTGGAAGGTCAAGTTTCTATTGTCCGCAGTGTCAAAGATAACTTGATCCCATGAAATTGACTGCTAAGGCTTCCTCTTGACCGAAACTAAAGAGAGCGGAGTCCCATGGCCTATGAGACGCTGATCGTCGAGACCGAGGAACACGTTACAACCATCCGTCTGAACCGACCGGACGCATTGAATGCCCTAAACCTTGAACTTCTTCGCGAACTGGCGCAGGCCGTGACCGAAGCTTCCGAGAATGACTCGGTGCGTTGCATTGTTCTCACGGGATCAGAGAAAGCGTTTGCAGCGGGTGCTGACATTGCCGAGATGTCCGAAAAGTCGTTTGTCGAAGTCCTGAGCGAGGACCTTTTCACCGCCGAAACCGAAGCAATCCTGCGGTGTCGCAAGCCAATCATCGCAGCGGTCTCTGGGTATGCGCTGGGTGGCGGCTGTGAACTGGCGATGATGTGCGATTTCATCATTGCGTCGGAATCTGCCAAGTTCGGGCAACCGGAAATCAACCTGGGCGTTGTCGCAGGAATCGGCGGTACACAACGGCTGACACGGTTCGTTGGCAAGTCCAAGTCGATGGATATGCATCTGACTGGGCGCTTTATGGATGCCGATGAGGCAGAGCGTTCGGGTCTGGTCAGCCGCGTCGTTCCGGTGAAGAAGCTGATGGAAGAAACTCTGGCGGTTGCACATAAGATTGCTGAAAAATCCACCTTGACGACGATGGTGGTCAAAGAGGCGGTGAACCGCAGCTATGAAACCACTTTGCGCGAAGGCATCTTGTTCGAGCGCCGGGTCTTTCATTCGCTATTTGCCACCGAAGATCAGAAAGAGGGCATGTCGGCTTTCCTGGAGAAGCGCGAGGCGCAATTCCGCGACAAGTAGCCGAAGCTTGCGTATTTAGGGTTTTCAAACGCGCGCATTTGTCTTATGCGCCACGCTACATGCGCGTGGAGCCCGCTTAGGCTATGTATCCGTCGGATCATCCGGCAGTGGGATCTTTCGTGCAATTTGGACAAACAGACCCGGGATACGGACCACACCATGGCTAATTCGCCTCAATCAAAGAAACGCGCACGTCAGAACGCGCGCCGTCTGGAAATCAACAAAGCACGCCGTTCGCGCATCCGCACGCAATTGCGCAAAGTGGAAGAAGCGATCGCTTCCGGTGACAAGGATGCCGCTGCTGCTGCTCTGCGTCTTGCTCAGCCGGAACTGATGCGTGGCGTGACCAAGGGCGTCTATCACAAAAACACGGCCGCGCGCAAAATGTCGCGCCTTGCTGCACGGGTCAAAGCAATCGGCTGAGCCGGAGCGTAAGCCCAAGAAAATGTCGCGTCCTTCGGGGCGCGATTTTTTTTGTTTGGGCTATCTCCCTTGAGTCTTTTTAGCAATTTCGCATCGAGCCGGGATTCGTTTCGCGAGAGTCCAGAGTCAAGCTCAAAGGTCTGTTGCCTGAGCCATGTCGAGACGTCTAGCTTAGGTCTTGCGATTCACTTCGTCCTTGGGGGGACATGGTTAATGAGACTGGAAAGCGGAGTCGGGGAAGTCAGTCCCGACGAGGCATGGCGGATGCTATCTGAAGACAAGACCGCCCGTCTCATTGACGTCAGAACACGCGCCGAATGGGGTTTTGTCGGCGTGCCTGATGTAGGGAATTTGGGGCACTCGCCGATTTTTATCGAGTGGGCGTTCTATCCCGACATGTCTATGAATGTGCAGTTTGCTGCACAGGTTGAAGAAGCATTGGCGGGCGATGAGCCCGGAGCGCTTTTGTTCCTGTGTCGGTCGGGTGTGCGTTCGCTGAAGGCTGCCAATGAGGTCACCGAACACTTTGCCTTGAAGGGCAAGACGGTGACCTGCCTGAACGTAGCCGAAGGTTTTGAGGGTGACGTGGATGCATCGGGACACCGGGGCAGCCATAACGGATGGAAGGCCCGGGGGCTGACATGGCGTCAGTCGTGAAAAAAAGAAAGCAGCGGGCTAAGAATGACAAACGACCTTTGGGGACAGATTCGGGACAATCTTCAAAATACGGTTGGAAAGAACAATTACACCAACTGGATCGAGCCTCTTGAATTTTCGAACATGGATGGCGGCGTTGCTACGTTTCTTGTGCCGACCACGTTCATGGGCAATTGGGTGTCGCGAAATTTTGGCGACAAGATCATGCATGAACTGTCCAAAGCCGGTGCAGATGTAACACGGGTGGAATTTGCCGTTCCTTCGGGGCGCGCGCCTGAATCAAAAAACCGGAAAGCCACGCAAAAGGCCAAAGCCGCAGCGCCTGTTCAGCCCGAGGAAGAACTTCCAGGGGCGCCCTTGGACAGCCGGTTCACCTTTGACAGTTTCGTGGTCGGCAAGCCGAATGAACTGGCCCATGCCGCTGCGCGCCGCGTTGCCGAAGGCGGTGCGGTCACCTTCAATCCGCTGTTCCTTTATGGTGGCGTCGGCTTGGGCAAGACCCATCTGATGCACGCAATTGCCTGGGAACTGCGCAATCGGTCACCTGAACTGCGCGTGGTCTATCTGTCGGCCGAACAGTTCATGTATCGTTTCGTGCAGGCGCTGCGCGACAAGGACATGATGGCCTTCAAGCAACTGTTCCGGTCTGTTGATGTGCTTATGATCGACGACGTTCAGTTCATTGCGGGTAAGGATGCGACACAGGAAGAATTTTTCCACACATTCAATGCCCTGGTCGATCAGAACAAGCAGATTATCATTTCGTCCGATCGCGCACCGACCGAGATCAACGGGATCGAAGACCGCATTGTCAGCCGCATGCAATCCGGTTTGGTAGTCGATTTGCACCCCACCAATTATGAACTGCGCCTCGGAATCTTGCAGCAGAAGGTCGAACAGTTCTCGGCACAGTTTCCGGGACTGGAAATTCAGGACGGAGTTCTCGAGTTTTTGGCGCACCGTATTTCCACCAACGTGCGTGTCCTTGAAGGCGCCTTGATGCGGCTCTTTGCCTTTGGGTCATTGGTCGGGCGCGAAATTACAATGGAACTGACCCAGGATTGCCTGGCAGACGTGCTGCGCGCCAGCGACCGCAAGATCACCGTCGAGGAAATCCAACGAAAAGTCAGCGATCATTTCAATATCCGCCTAAGCGACATGATCGGCCCCAAGCGGGTACGGACGTTTGCCCGGCCAAGACAGATGGCAATGTACCTGTCCAAACAACTGACCTCTCGGTCTTTGCCCGAGATTGGTCGGCGTTTTGGGGGGCGCGACCATACGACCGTGATGCATGGTGTGCGCAAGATCGAAGAGCTGATGCAGCAGGATAGTCAGATTGCGGACGATCTGGAGTTGTTGCGCCGGTCGCTGGAAGCCTAAAAAAAACTTTGAAGGCGCATGCCCGTTCCTGTTGTTTTCAGCTGGATCGGGCGTAAGTATCTGAAATTAAATATCTTCACCAATCTGTATGGTGGTGGCTTGGCGTCGAAACCCAGTATCCAGACGGTCGCACGGAAACTGTCGTGCAGCGCTTGGTTGCCGGGCGCGACAAGCGAGGGGTTTTACCCCTCGCGCTCCCCAGGATATTTTAGCCAAGAAGAAGTGCAGAGCTGGCCTTGACGCCCTGCCGGGTTCGCTAGAAAGTCCTGAAAAATCATTGCGTCGGGCTGGAAAACCGATAGGTTGCTCACCCCGGCTATTGACGGAGCGAGGCCTATGGAATTCTCGATCGAGCGCGCGGCTCTTTTGAAAGCGGTTGCCCAGGCGCAATCGGTTGTTGAGCGGCGGAACACGATTCCGATCTTGGCGAACGTGTTGATCGAGGCGGAAGGCGACCAGGTGAGTTTCCGTGCCACCGATTTGGACATTGAGGTTGTCGACCAGGCGCCTGCCAAAGTCACGCGCGCCGGTGCGACAACCGTCAGCGCCGTGATGTTCCACGAGATCGTGCGCAAGCTGCCCGACGGTGCCCTTGTGACGATTGTCGATGACGGAGCGTCTGGGCGCATGACGGTTGAAGCGGGGCGGTCGAGTTTCTCGCTTGCGACATTGCCGCGCGAAGATTTCCCGGTCATGGCGTCTTCGGAATACGAAGCGAATTTCGCCGCCCCCGCACCCGTGTTGCGCCGCTTGTTCGACAAGTCGAAATTCGCGATTTCGACCGAGGAAACGCGGTATTATCTCAATGGCGTTTACATGCATGTCGCCGATGCCGAAGGAAAGCAAGTGCTGCGGTGCGTGGCGACCGATGGACACCGTCTGGCGCGCATCGATGCGGATTTGCCAGATGGGGCGGGCAGCCTTCCAGGCGTTATCGTGCCTCGCAAGACTGTGGGTGAGCTTCGTAAGTTGTTGGATGACGACGAGGCGCAGATCGCCGTTAGCGTCAGCGAGACCAAAGTGCGGTTCGCCACGCCAGGGATCACGCTGACGTCCAAGGTGATCGACGGGACTTTCCCGGATTACACTCGGGTCATACCTGTCGGGAACACGCGCCGCCTTGAAGTCGATGCTTCGGAATTTGCCCAGGCTGTCGACCGCGTTGCCACCGTTAGCTCCGAGCGATCGCGCGCTGTGAAGCTGGCGTTGGACGAGGACCGGCTGGTTCTATCGGTCAATGCTCCGGACAGTGGGGCAGCGGAAGAGGAACTGGCCGTCGCTTACGCAGACGAGCCGTTGGAGATCGGATTTAACGCCAAGTACCTGTTGGAGATCGCGAGCCAGGTGGATCGTGAGAATGCGGTGTTCATGTTCAACTCGTCTGGGGATCCGACTCTGATGCGCGAGGGCAATGACGAGACGGCGGTCTATGTCGTGATGCCGATGCGGGTGTGACGCCCAGGCTTGATTTTGTAATCCCGCTAACAGGGGGCGCGGCGTGACTGGTTTTGCCGTGACCGAATTGACAGTATCGCATCTGCGATCCCATCGTCGTACGCGGCTTGAGGTCGACGGGCGCCCGGTGGCGATCTTTGGGCCGAACGGGGCCGGCAAGACCAACATTCTTGAAGCGGTTTCGCTTTTGTCACCGGGGCGCGGATTGCGTCGGGCCGGGGCCGATGAACTGATCCGCCGACCAGAGGCACTGGGGTGGAAAGTTTCGGCACTTGTGCTGTCGGGAGACGCAATGCATGAGGTCGAAACCACAGCTGAGCCGGGTCAGTCGCGTTCGGTTCGGATTGACGGCAAGGCCGCACCTCAGCTTGCGCTTGGACGGCTGGGCGGTGTTGTTTGGCTTGTTCCGGCGATGGACCGGCTATGGATCGAGGGCGCGGACGGGCGGCGGCGGTTTTTGGACCGGATCGCGATGAGTTTCGAGCCGGGTCATGCGCAGGCGGTGCTGACCTATGAAAAGGCGATGCGCGAGCGGAACCGGCTGCTGAAAGACATGGTGCGCGATTCCCATTGGTACACGGCGCTTGAAAAGCAGATGGCCGAGGCCGGAGCCGAGGTGATGGCTTGTCGTCGTGCGGCAACGATGCGCCTGGCGGCGGCGCAGGAGGGTGCGGGGACGGCATTTCCCGCGGCAGAATTGTCGCTGACCCATCCCGAGATCGATTTGCCACAGGATGCGGAGGCTTTGGCCGAAGCCCTGGCGGCGTCCAGAAAGGCCGATCTGCGTGCGGGTCGAACCCTGATAGGTCCGCACAGAGTCGACCTGTCGGCGGTCTATATCGAAAAGGGCGTCGCCGCGGAATTGTGCTCGACGGGCGAGCAAAAGGCGTTGTTGATCTCACTGGTTCTGAGCAATGCGCGGGCTCTGGCCGAAGACAAGGGTGTGCCGCCGATCATCCTATTGGACGAAGTGTCGGCACATCTTGACGCCGCGCGGCGAGCCGCCCTTTATGATGAGATCTGTGCGCTTGGGGCACAGGCCTGGATGACCGGTACGGGACCTGAACTTTTCACCGAGTTGGGAGACCGGGCGCAGTACATAAATGTAGTTGAAGAGGGTGGCGAAAGTGTCGCCCGAACGGAGGAACCGGCATGAACCCTCAGCGTGTGACCCTGATAACCCTCGGTGTGGAGGACCTGGAGCGATCGAAGTCGTTTTATGCCGATCTCGGATGGACGGTTGCGTCGGAACAGCCCGGCGTCGTTTTCTACCAGATGAACGGCCAGGCGCTTGGGCTTTTCGGAGTGGATGCACTCGCCGACGATCAGGGGCGCCCGGGCGTGGCCCTTGGGACCGGCGCGATGACGCTGGCCCAAAATTTCGTCAGCCGCGAAGATGTAGATGCCGCCTGGAACACGGCTCTTGCAGCTGGCGCAGAGGTGTTGAAACCGCCGCAGGAAGTCTTTTGGGGCGGGTACTCGGGATACTACGCCGATCCGGACGGCCATGTCTGGGAGATCGCCAACAACCCGTTCTGGGAGCTGGACGAAACCGGATCGCTGATACTGCCGATTTGATGACCTCGGTTCTTTTGTTGCGCGGGATCAATGTGGGCGGCTCTCACCGCTTGCCGATGGCCGAGTTGAAGGCTGCACTGGTCGCTGCGGGTGCTGATAAGCCCGAGACCTATATCCAAAGCGGGAACGCCGTGTTTTCTGGCGAGGTATCGGGTGATGATATCGCCCGCGAGATCAAGGCTCGGGCCGGATTCTCACCGTTTCAGGTCATGCTTGGCGGTCAAGTGTATCTGGAGCTGATGGCCGCAAACCCCTTTCCGGAAGCCGTAGATGATCATAAGGCGCTGCATATGTATTTTCTTGCCGGGCCAAGTGCGATTTCAGAAGCGGACGTGAACGCGGCGGCAACGAATGGTGAGCGGGTCGTTCTGACGGATCGGGTCATGTACCTTCATGCGCCGAACTATCTGGCCAAGTCGAAACTTGTCGACAAATTGGACCGTCTTTTGGGCCAGGCAACCACGGGGCGGAACTGGCGGACGGTATCCAAGATTGCCGACATGGTGGAGGCACGCGCATGACGATCACAATTACCGATGCGGCGCTTTACGCGGGCGCCTTGTTCATCCTGTTCCTTACGCCGGGCCCAGTTTGGGTTGCGCTGATGGCACGCGCCATGTCGGGTGGATTTCGCGCCGCGTGGCCGCTGGCGCTTGGGGTCGTGGTCGGCGACGTCATCTGGCCGCTATTGGCTGTCCTGGGTGTCGCCTGGATCGTTGGTACATTCTCGGGGTTCATGGAGGTTCTGCGCTGGGTCGCCAGCCTGACGTTTCTTGTGATGGGCGTTTTGATCATTCGCAATCGCAAGAAAACCATTGCCTCGGACAGCCGTCTGACGCGGCCAGGCATGTGGGCAGGGTTCATGGCAGGCGTGGCGGTGATCCTGGGCAATCCGAAAGCGATCTTGTTTTACATGGGCGTTCTGCCTGGGTTCTTTGACCTGACAATGCTGACCTGGGCCGATATCGCTGTAATTTGTTTTCTGTCGATGATCGTTCCGCTGGTTGGAAACCTGATTTTGTCGGCCTTCATCGACCGGGCACGCCGCCTTTTGACTTCCCCAGCGGCGTTGGCACGAACAAATATGACGGCGGGTCTTCTTTTGGTTGCGGTCGGACTGGTGATTCCGTTTGCATGAGCGAATCTCGGTGGGTTTGCCGACTTGCGATTGGGTCAGACGTACCGACCATCTTGCCTTGCCACGTCCGAGGGTAACGTTGCTTCAAGGTACTCGCGAAAGGATTTGCTGAAACCCAGTCTCCGTTCTTGCCACCAGCGTTGCGTCCCGGGCCGATGAAAGAACCAAAGAAGGTTGTCGCGGTGACCGTCCCAGAATTCGTCGTCGATCATACCGGAGCGATACTGGAAATAGGCGTTCTCGTACTTGCGAAACAGGCTGATACCGAGGTAGGCAAACTGAAGATATTCATCGGCGTCGAGCCTGTCGGGGTCCGCCATGCCATCCGCGTACAGTCTTGATTTTTCTTTGCTTTCTCCAACGATAGCGGCCATGTCGCCAAGCGCGGCAACCGCCGTCTGATATGTCTGCGAGTAGGTTGCGCGGGTGCTGGCGCGGACTTGTATCGCCAGGTAGACGACGGTCAGAGCAACTGCGATGGTCCCGACCGTGTCAGAGATGATTTGGATGATGTCCAGCATATGATGGTCCTTTCTTGGGGGCGGTCTCCCTTGTGCGATTGCCTGACATGACCGGGTGACATCGTGAGCCTTGGAAAGCCTTCATCGGTCAGCACACAATCTCGGTCGCCGCGTCGCTTGGTCTCAGGCTATAGTTCCCAGCATAAGTTGCTTTGAGAAGAGATTGGTAATAAAAAAGTACCAATTTGGAGGGTACGCGATGGAAATGCCGCCTTTGGATATGGCTGTCATGGATAAAAAGCAGCGATTGGTGTCGCGGCTGACCAGTGTTCTGTCGCCCGCGACCGTGATTTCGGACGAAATGGAGACAAGGGCTTATGAATGTGACGGACTGACCGCTTACAAGTGTCCGCCGCTTTGTGTTGTCTTGCCCGGTACAACCGCGGAGGTCTCGGCAGTTCTGAAAATTTGCCACGATGAAGGAGTACCGGTGGTACCGCGCGGCTCGGGCACGTCTTTGGCAGGTGGCGCTCTGCCGACGGCAGACAGCGTCGTTTTGGGCGTTTCGAGGATGGCGGACGTGCTGGAGACGGATTACGACAACCGGTTCATTCGCGTGCAGACCGGGCGCACCAATCTGAGCGTAACTGGCGCCGTGGAGGAAGAGGGGTTCTTTTATGCACCCGACCCGTCATCACAACTGGCCTGCGCAATTGCGGGCAATATCGCCATGAATTCAGGAGGGGCGCATTGTTTGAAGTACGGGGTGACAACGAACAACCTTATGGGTGTCACCATGGTGATGATGGATGGTACAGTGGTCGAAATCGGTGGCGCTTTCATGGACGCGAGCGGGTACGACTGGCTGGGGCTGATCTGCGGATCGGAAGGACAGTTGGGGGTCGTGACCGAAGCGACGCTGCGCTTGGTCCCCAAGCCAGAAGGCGTGCGGCCCGTATTGATCGGCTATACCTCGGACGAGGTGGCGGGTGCTTGCGTGAGCGACATCATCAAGGCGGGTGTCTTGCCGGTAGCAATCGAGTTCATGGACCGCCCCTGCATTCGTGCGACTGAAGATTATTGCAAAGCGGGCTATCCTGATTGCGAAGCGCTGTTGATCGTAGAGGTCGAGGGCAGTCCGGAAGAGATCGATGCGCAGCTTGCCGTCATCCGTGACATCGCCGAGCGCCATGACCCCGTGGAGTTCCGAGAGGCGCGGGACGCTGACGAAGCTGCTCGTATCTGGCTCGGCCGAAAGTCGGCATTCGGCGCCATGGGCCAGATCAACGACTATATGTGCCTGGACGGGACAATCCCCGTCTCGGCCTTGCCGCATGTCTTGAAGCGGATTGGTGAGCTGTCAAAAGACTTTGGGTTGGACGTGGCGAACGTCTTTCACGCCGGCGACGGCAACATGCACCCGTTGATCCTTTTCGATGCCAATAAGCCCGGCGATCTTGAAACCTGCGAAGCCCTGGGGGCAGAGATCCTGAAGCTCTGCGTCGAGGTGGGTGGCTGCCTGACCGGAGAGCACGGCGTTGGTGTGGAAAAGCGCGACTTGATGAACGTGCAATTCGCTCCCCAGGACTTGGAAGCGCAGATGCGGGTGAAAGACGAATTCGATCCGGCCTGGCTTTTGAACCCGGCAAAGGTATTTCCCCTCGTAATGAGCGCCACGCGACGGGCTGGCGAGGCGCGGAATGCGGCCTAACGTGGGGGCTGTCTGCCCCCACACCCCCGAGGATACTTTGGCCAAGAAGAAAGAGGGGCCATGTTGAAACCAGGCGATGAAAAAGAATTGGCCGAGGCTGTTGCGGGAGCGGCGGGACCTCTTGTCATCCGGGGGGGCGGCACGCGACCCGTGGGGCACGCGGTGAAAGGCGAGGTCTTGTCGGTTGCGGGTCTTTCGGGGATCACCTTGTACGAGCCGGGAGCCTTGACCCTTGTTGCGCGGGCGGGCACGCCCGTGGCTGAGATCGAGGCGGCCCTGGACGCGGAAAACCAGATGCTGGCGTTCGAGCCGATGGACCATCGTCCGCTTTTGGGAACCGAAGGGGTGCCGACCATCGGAGGCGTGGTGGCGGCCAACGTCTCGGGTCCGCGCCGGGTCCTGGCTGGGGCGTGCCGTGATTTTCTGTTGGGTGTGCGTTTCGTGGACGGGCGTGGGGACGTAATCAAGAATGGTGGTCGGGTGATGAAGAATGTCACCGGCTATGACCTGGCGCGACTGATGTGTGGCGCGCGCGGGACATTGGGCGTGTTGAGCGAGGTGAGCTTGAAGGTCTTGCCCAAGCCCGAGGCGCAGGCAACGTTGAGTCTGAGCGGATTGGATCCGGCTGTCATGGTGGCGATGATGTCGGAAGCTTTGGCATCGCCCTATTCGGTCAGCGGCGCTGCGAGCGAAAAGGGAGTAGTCCACCTGAGGGTGGAGGGCTTGGCGCAATCTGTGGCCTATCGCGCCGATCGGTTGCGGCGCGTGTTCGACCGCCTTGGGGACGGTGCGGAGGTTAACGAAGGTGAAGCAAGTGCGGCCTTGTGGTCCCGGTTGCGCAACGTCGAGCAGTTTGCCGGACAGGATGGATGTCTTTGGCGTTTGTCCGCAAAACCCAGTGACGCGATGTCGATCTTGAACGCGATGCCCGCGGATGCCGATGTCTTGATGGATTGGGGCGGTGGATTGTTGTGGATTGCCCATGTCGGTGAGACGGACCTGCGAGTGCTGGCCGGGGCATTCGACGGTCATGCAACGCTGCTGCGAGCCCCGGCCGACGTAAAGGGGCGAGTGGGGGTCTTTCACAAAGAGGCCCCACCATTGGAGCGTTTGGCGCAAGGGCTGCGTAAGCAGTTCGATCCGCGCGGTATTCTTAATCCGGGGCTGATGGGCTGATGCAGACGACTTTTACCAAGGAGCAACTGACCGATCCCGGCATTCAGCGGGCGAATGAGATCCTGCGCTCGTGCGTGCATTGCGGGTTTTGCACCGCGACCTGCCCGACCTATCAGGTGCTGGGTGACGAACTGGACAGCCCGCGTGGTCGGATTTACCTGATCAAGGACATGCTTGAGAATGATCGTCCGGCGGACGCCAAGACGGTCAAGCATATTGACCGGTGTCTATCGTGCCTGGCCTGCATGACCACATGTCCGTCGGGGGTGCACTATATGCATCTTGTCGATCATGCGCGCGCCCATGTGGAAAAGACGTATAAGCGCCCCTTGATGGACCGGCTGCTGCGATGGACCCTGGCAAAGATCATTCCCTATCCCGGACGGTTCCGACTGGCGCTCTTGGGGGCGAAGATCGGGCGGCCATTTGCCTTTTTGATGCCAGATGCGCGCCTGAAAGCGATGCTGGAAATGGCGCCAAAGAGCGTCCCTCCCGTCAGCCGCAATGATGATGCACAGGTGTTCTCGGCACATGGCGTGCGCAAGATGCGCGTGGCCCTGTTGACGGGCTGCGCTCAGAAGGCGCTGAACACCGACATTAATGATGCGACAATCCGGCTGTTGCGGCGGCTTGGTTGCGAGGTTGTGATCACAAAAGGCATGGGCTGTTGTGGCGCCCTGACCCATCACATGGGAAAGGAAGGTGAAAGCCACGCCTCGGCCGCGCAGAACATCCGCGCCTGGATAGCGGAAGACCGGGGTGAGGGGCTGGATGCCATCGTGATCAACACAAGTGGCTGTGGTACCACCGTCAAGGATTATGGGCATATGTTCCGCAATGATCCAATGGCCGAGGATGCTGCACGGATCAGCGAACTGGCTATGGACGTCAGCGAAGTTCTGATGCGTCTCGAGATGCCTGAAATAGTCACTAAGCCGGTCAAAGTGGCTTATCATGCAGCCTGTTCGCTGCAACACGGCCAACAGATCAAGACCTATCCCAAGGATTTGTTGAAGGCTGCTGGATTCGAAGTTGTGGAACCGGCCGACAGCCACCTTTGTTGCGGTTCGGCCGGAACATACAACCTGTTGCAGCCCGAGATTTCGGCCCAGCTGAAGGAGCGCAAGGTCAAGACCTTGGAAGCGAAGACACCCGACGTGATCGCAGCAGGCAATATCGGATGCATGATGCAGATCGGGTCGGGTACCGAGGTGCCCATCGTTCACACGGTAGAATTGTTGGACTGGGCGACGGGCGGTCCAAAGCCTAAATCGCTGACATAGCCGAGAAACACGGTCATAATCTTGCCCTAAGACGCATCTAGAAAGAATCCGGATGCGAAGAGGACAACAGATGCGAATGATCCTTGCTGCCTTGGCGGTGGCTTTCAGCGGACAGACGGCCCTTGCCGAAGGTGAAGGCACAACCGATCTGACGTCATTGATGACGGCCTATGATGCCCGTGGCTGGGAGGCTGTGGGGCGGCTGAATGTTGGCTGGGGTGGCATGTGCACCGCTGCATTGATCAGTCCGAAGATCGTGTTGACCGCTGCGCATTGTTTGTATGACGCGGGTACCAAGAAAGTTGTGAACCCCGCCTCGATCGAATTTCACGCCGGGTGGCGCAATGGGCGTGCCTCGGCCTCGCGCAAGGTAAACCGTGCGGTGATCCACCCGGACTACGAATTTACAGGTCCCCAAGGCAACATCCATGTCGCGCATGATTTGGCGATCTTGGAACTGCAATCCGAAATTCGGCTTGCAACGATCGAACCTTTTGCAACAGGCTCGCGGCCTCGAAAGGGGCAAAACGTCGGCGTTGTGTCCTATGCCCACGACCGTGCGGATTCGCCATCAATCCAGGAAGTGTGTCATGTTCTGGCGCGCCGCCAGGGGGCGCTGGTGCTTTCATGCGACGTTGATTTCGGTTCGTCCGGAGCACCGATTTTTGCCGAAGTCGACGGAGTTCCCCAGATTGTTTCGGTGGTTTCGGCCAAGGCCGAAGTGAACGGGCGGCGTGTTTCGCTTGGCACCAACCTTGAAAAGCCGCTTTCGGAAATGATGGCTTTGCTGAACGGCGGCGGTGGCATCGCACCTCGCACCATTCCCGTTGCCCGCACAATGACACCCAATCAGCCGCGACGGCTTAACGGCGGGGGCGGCGCGAAATTTCTACGGCCATGAGGCTTCGGCTTGACGCCGTGATCGGTCTTGACGTTCATTGAACCATGCGCGTTATGGGTGCCCTTCTTTTGTTTGGCTTTCTAGGCGGTCCCATCATGGCCGAGCCAGTTATTGGCACGGGGCGCTTAGAATATCAGGATACCGGCGGGACGTGTTCAGCAGCGCTGGTGCGACCGGATCTGGTTGTCACAGCGGCCCATTGCGCCAATAAGCCGGAACGCGCAGCGAACATGGTGTTTCGCGTCGGTGGCTTTGGGTCAGAAGCGACGTTTCCCGTCGAAAGGCTGGTCATACATCCGTTTTATGACCGCAACAGCCCACGCATCGAATGGCGTTTAAGGTTCGATATCGCGGTCGTCCAACTGGCGAAAGCTGTTCCCGCCAGCCTGGCGCTTCCGATTGCGGGCGGTGACGAGGCAGGAATAGGCGAGAACCTGATCATCGTCAGTTGGCGTGGCGGCGAACGGCCGCGACAAAGGGCCTGTCCCGTGATCAAGGGTGTCACGGGTCTGGTGACTTTGGGGTGTCGCGTGGAGGGCGGAGAAAGTGGCGCTCCGGTCTTGCGCAAGACCGATGACGGACTGGAATTGGTGGCGGTGATCAGCAGCCGCAGCCAGATCAAGGACCAGCCGGTTGCCCAGGCGTCAGACGTATTCCTGCGGCTACCACCCCTTCTCGACATCATCGATCGGCGCGATCCTTGAACTGGCATTTCCAGCTTCTTATCTGAAGTGTTGTCGGAGGCCGAATTCGGGTCCGACAGTTGGAAACAAGCGCCTTGCCCGCACGGGAAGGCCAACTGGTATCGCTCAAAGGAGGATTACCCAATGCGCAGGTTTGACCTAGCACCACTTTACCGGGCAACCGTCGGTTTCGACCAGGTTGCCGACATGATGGACCGGATTATCACCGACACAGCGTCGGCGCCGTCCTACCCCCCATACAATATCGAAAAAACCGCGGATGACGCTTGGCGTATCTCGATTGCGGTCGCCGGCTTTGCCGAGCAGGACTTATCAGTCGAAGTGCGCGAGAACGCCCTGATCGTGTCGGCCAAGAAAGCCACCGATGAGGAAGAGCGCACCTATCTGCACCGTGGCATTGCCAACCGAGCGTTCGAACGCCGCTTTGCTCTTGCCGATCACGTCCGCGTTTCCGGCGCGAGCCATGTGAACGGCATGTTGAATATCGACCTTGTTCGCGAAGTGCCCGAGGCCCTGAAGCCGCGCAGGATTGAGATTTCGAATAGTGACACGCTCAACGCCAAGGCCGTCGAGGCCAAAGACGTCAGCTAGTTTCCTGGCCTTCATCGAATGACGAAGGGCGGAACGCGGGTTCCGCCCTTTCTTGATCTGCCTTTAAACTACCTTACTCGCCGTAAGGAACCCAGACGGTCTTGACCTCGGTCGCCGCGGCCAGAAACTCAGCAGCCGCCCCAACCGACCAGTCCCGCGATTTGCCGTTGTTGACCCAGGTGCGTTTCAGATCGCCTGCTGCTTCGCGTTCTACGACCGCGGACAGGTCCGCACCTGAAAAGCTCCAGACCGCATCGATGTCCATGTGTCCCGCAACCTGTGCTGCGACATCGTCATGAGACCCGGTCAGAATATTCACCACGCCGCCAGGGACGTCCGAGGTTTCGAGCACTTGGTAAAAATCGGTCGCCGCCAGCGGATAGGGTTCGCTGGCCAAGACGGTGATGCGGTTACCCATGGCCATGGCGGGACCGATCAGCGAAACCAATCCCAGAAGCGGGGCGCCGTCGGGGGCGAAGGCGGCGATTTTGCCAACAGGTTCGTTCATCGCCAGTGCGATACCACGGATCGGCACGCCCTTGGCGGCGCCGTCGTGTTTGTCGGCCCAGGCGGCCCAGGTGAAAAGCCGGTCGATTGCGGCTTCGACCTCGGCCTTGCCGCTGCGTTTGCCGGTCATGCCGTCGATACGGGCGGCGAATTCATCGGCACGGGCGGACAGGTTCTCGGCCATGTAATAAATAATCTGGGCGCGCAGGTGCCCGGTCGATTTTGACCAGCCCTTGGCGGCGTTCATCGCTTCGACGGCGTTCCTGACATCTTTGCGATTGGCGAGACCGACATGGCCCTGAAGCTTGCCACGTGGCGACCAGATGGCACGGGAATAGCCACCGTCCGGGCGGGCCTGCTTGCCGCCGACATAGAACTTGGCGGTGCGGTCGATACCGTCTTCGGCCGTGCCGGATTCGGGGGCGGCGACTGGGGCGATACGGGCAAGCGCCTTGGCGCGAACCTTGGGGCGGGTATAGGCGAAAAGGCCTTCCCAACCGCCTTCGCGACCAAAACCGGATTCGCGCACTCCGCCAAATCCGGCGGCGGCATCGAAAAGGTTAGTGGCGTTCACCCAGACCACGCCCGCAGCCAGCTTTGGCGCAATGTCGAGAGCAAGGTTGACGTTCTCGGTCCAGACCGTCGCAGCAAGGCCGTAACGTGTGTTGTTCGCAAGTTCGACCGCCTCGGCGGGGGTACGGAACGTGGTCGAAACAAGAACAGGGCCGAAGATTTCCTCCTGCATCAGACGGTCAGAAGACGAAAGGCCCGAAATCAGTGTCGGCGGATAGAAACAGCCCTTGGCAGGAACCTCTGTCGCGGCGTGATAAACCTCGCCGCCCGATCCTTCGACAAGACCTTTGATTGTCTTAAGCTGCGAGGGATCGATCACCGCGCCGACATCGATGCATTTGTCGAGAGGGTCGCCAATTCTCAGCTTGTCCATCCGCTCTTTCAGGTGACGGGTGAAATCCTCGGCGATGCCTTCTTGCAGTAACAGTCGCGAGCCAGCGCAGCAGACCTGGCCCTGGTTGAACCAAATGGCGTCGACAAGACCCTCGATGGCCGAATCCATATCGGCGTCGTCGAAGACGATGTAGGGGGATTTGCCGCCCAGTTCCAATGTCAGGGATTTACCCGAACCGGCTGTGGCGCGGCGGATGATGCGCCCGACCTCGGTCGAGCCGGTAAAGGCGATCTTGTCGATGCCGTCATGGGCGGTGATCATTTCACCCACCGAGCCGTCGCCGGTCACGATATTCAACACGCCCCTGGGCACCCCGGCCTCGGCGGCAAGATCGGCAAACAGCAGGGCGGACAGCGAGGTGAACTCAGCCGGTTTCAGAACCACCGTGTTCCCCATCGCCAACGCCGGAGCCACCTTCCACGCCAGCATCAACAGGGGGAAGTTCCACGGAATGATCTGCCCGCAAACTCCCAAGGCCTCGCGGTCGGGCAACTCTTCGGCCATCAGCTGCGCCATGCCCGCGTGGTAATAGAAATGCCGCGCGACCAGCGGAATATCTATGTCGCGGCTTTCGCGGATCGGCTTGCCATTGTCGAGGGTCTCGATCACGGCAAAAAGGCGTGACTGTTTCTGGATCAGCCGCGCGAGGGCATAGAGCACCTTTGCGCGGGCCTTTGCGTCACTGGCCCAGCTGGTCTGCGCTTTGCGCGCGGCCGAAACGGCGGCGTTCACATCTCGCTTAGTAGCCTGGCCTATTTTGGCAAGGGCCTTGCCCGTCGCGGGGTTCTTGGTCGCGAACAGCTTGTTCGGTTTGGTCCAGGCGCCGTCAATGAACTGGCCGAACTTGCCGTCGTGGCCCTTGATCCAGTCCAGTGCCCCTGAGGCATCCTCGGGAGCAGGGCCATATTCCATCGTTTCAAAGATATCGCGAACGTTCATGAGTTATCCAATCGCGTGCCTGTAAGCGGCCGAGTACCGGCCCGTAACGTGGTGTTCCAACTGCCGTTCGATGTCGCCCAAAAGAGACGACGCCCCGAACCGGAACAGGTCGGGGCGCAGCCAGCGGTCGCCCAACTCGTCCTTGATTAACGTGAGATAGGTCACCGCGTCTTTGGCCTTGGAAATGCCGCCAGCAGGTTTGTACCCGACGCGATAGCCCGTCATCTCGTGATAGCCACGGATGGCGCGGGTCATCACCAGGCTGACGGGCAGGGTGGCGTTCACGCCTTCCTTGCCGGTCGAAGTCTTGATGAAATCGGCACCCGCCATCATGCAGACCCAACTCGCCCGCGCCACGTTCCTCAGTGTGCCCAACTCACCTGTCGCCAGGATCGCCTTGACGTGGGCCTCTCCGCAGGCGGCTCGGAACGTCTTCATCTCGTCATAAAGCGCCTGCCAATTACCTGTCAGGACGTGGCGGCGTGAAATTACGATGTCGATCTCGCGTGCGCCCGATTTGACGCTTTCCTCGATCTCGGCAACGCGCAGACGGAAGGGTGACAGGCCCGCCGGGAATCCGGTCGAAACGGCGGCGACGGGAATGCCCGTGCCGGCCAGGGCATCGACCGCGGTTTCGACCATGTCATGATACACACAGATCGCGCCCGTGGTGACATTAGGCATCCCGAGCGCGTCGAGAATATCCTGTCGCACCGGGTGAGCAGCCTTGGCGCAGAGCCTGCGGACACGACCCGCCGTGTCGTCGCCCGAAAGCGTGGTAAGGTCGATCATCGTGATTGCGCGCAAAAGCCAGGCGGCCTGATACTCTTTCTTGACCGAACGCCGACCGGGCAGCGTCGCGGCACGGCGTTCAATTGCGCTTGTGTTCGCCTGTAGCGCACGGACCAGGTCGAGATCGAGCTCTATCCCCGGATTGCGTGGTTCATGCACCTGTGGAAGCAGGGTGGTGTCTTTTGGCTTGGTTGCAGTTGGTGACATATCAGACCGTATTGAAATAGACGGTCAGCGTTGCACGGGTTCGGGCAGGTTTCAAGAAATCGCTGCAAAAATGAGCGCGCATGGCGTCAGGTCACTTTGGGCGCGAATGCTGATTTACCTTCGTTATTCTGCCACCAGAACAGTTTCGACACGCGCCCCGTGCTCCAGCGTTCGGTGTACGGGACACTTATCAGCGATTTCCAGCAGGCGCATGCGTTGGTCCTCGTCCAATTTTCCGGCCAGACGGATTTGGCGACGAAATACGTCGATACGATCCTGTTTCGACGTCGCGGCGTCTTGGGCGTGGACCTTGTCATGGCTGACATCAACGGACACGTGATCCAGCGGCCAGCCCTTGCGGCGTGCATACATGCGGATCGTCATCGAAGTGCACGCCCCCAGGCCGGCGGCCAGAAATCCATAGGGTGTCATCCCTTTGTTGGTGCCGCCATAGGCCAGCGGCTCGTCGGCCAACATGTGATGAAAAGGGCCATCGTTGACGTCCTGGAGAAATCCGCCAGCATCGGCTTCGGCCACGCGGATGATACCCTCTGGAGCACCCGGCGGAGGCGCTGGTGGGCGCAGGTCGAGATAGCGGGCGGACCAGGCGGCAATGACTTCGGCAGCGTATTCGGCGTCGGCGGCGTCAGTAACCAGATGGTCGGCATCATCCAGGGTGACAAAGCTTTTGGGGTGTTTCGCCGTGGTGAAGATACGGGTGGCATTGTCGATGCCAACAGTGTCATCCAACGGTGCGTGCAAAATCAGAAGAGCCTGTTTTAAAGCGGCAATATCCTGTTCCAGCGCGGTGCCCGCCACATCGTCCAGAAAGTCTTTTCCAATCGAAAACGGCCGACCGGCCAACAGTACATTACCCCGGCCTTCGCTGAGAATTTGATCTATGCTGTCTCCGAAATTGTGGGTGACATGGCCAGGGTCGAACGGCGCGCCGATGGTAACCACGGCCCGAGTTGACCCAATCTGTCCGGCGGCTTTCAAAACAGCCGCGCCGCCAAGTGAGTGGCCGATCAAGAGACTGGGCGTCATGCCTTTCGCATCCAGGGCTTCGGCCGCAAGAACAAGGTCCTGAACGTTGGACGTGAAGGTGGTGTTGGCGAACTCTCCGCCCGAATGGCCGAGGCCGGTAAAGTCGAACCGCAGCACCGCAATACCCATGGCAGAAAGGCGCGCGGCAATCCGGCGCGCGGCGGTGATGTCCTTGCCGCACGTGAAGCAATGGGCAAACAACGCGGTCGCCAGATGCGGCCCTTCGGGCATGTCGAGACGAGCAGCCAGACTGTCGCCTGCGTGGCCGGGGAATGTGAATCGTTGGGTGGTCATGCGTCCAATGTGTCACGACAGGCCTCGACCGCAAGCCTTCTCACGCCAAGGTGACGGTCAGAGAGGTTAATGCGAGGTTCGGCAGGGGGGGTGGTGCGCAACACCCGTGCAAATGTTAATGCAGGAAAACAAGGCGCAGGCACCGCTTTTTCGATGTCTGCAAAGTGTATGCAAAACGTATGCAAAACGTCGGCTCCCGCGTCGGACTTGCACGATGGATGCCATCACGCGGCCGTCATTATTAACACGCGTTACTCAACTGTTAATTCCTCGGTTGGCGTCGGACATTGTCGATGACGTGCCCATGCATTCGCCAGGTCGCGGTCAAATTTGACGGTCTGAACCCCAGGCTATCCGGTTGTGCGGCGCACCAGACTGAAACCGATGTCGATGCGCTGGCCACGGATGTCAGCGCCATCCGAGCTTTGGCAAATCAGGTCGGCGGCGGTTTGGCCAATTTTCTCGCCATCGATGTGAACGGTGGTCAGACCGATTCCCGAAGCGCCGGTGTAATCGAAATCGCCGAAGCCAGTGATCGCGATGTCATCCGGAACGCGAGCCCCCTGACGCATGGCTTCGCACCAGGCACCAAGTCCGAGGGCGTCGCTGACACAGACGATCGCATCCGTGTCGGGCCAGCGGTTGCGAATTTCCAAAAAGCCCTTTGCGCCCTGATCGGCCCCGGTTTCGTCGGCAGTGACCGGCACGAAAAGGGCGCGCTGTTGCTGGGTTGTGGCAATGGCGTCCAGATAGCCCTGGTGCCGCAGCTTTGCGCGGGTGTCTTCAGGGCGGTCGGTACAGAGGTAGGCGATGTTCCTGCGTCCGGTGTCGATCAAGTGGCGTGTGATGGTGCGCGCGGCATCACGATTTGAAAACCCTACTGCGGCGCAGATAGGGCTTTCCGGAAGTTCCCACAGTTCGACCGTTGGCGTATCCGACGCGCTCAGCAAATCGCGCGCCGCCTTGGTGTGGTTCGAACTGGTCAGGACAAGCGCCTCGGGGCGGCGACCCAGAAGCGTTGGGATCAGTTCTGCTTCGGTTTCGGGTTGATAGCGGGTTGTGGCGAGCAAGAGTTGCAGGTTTGCGCTTCGCAAGCCTTCGTTCAGCCCACGGATCGTGCTGGAAAACACGGGTTGTTCGAGGGTCGAGACCAAGGCGCCAACTGTGCGCGACCGTTGGGACGACAGGGCGGCGGCAGTTTCGTCCAGCACATAGCCAAGCTCGGCCACGGCAGCTTTGATGCGTTTCAAAGTTTCCGGGCTGACTTTGCCGGGGGTGCGCAGGGCACGCGACACGGTGATTTTGCCAACGCCAGCGTGGCGGGCGACATCGCTCATCGTCACTGTTTTCTGCTGCAAGACCATGGCGCCCAAGATTCTGTTTGACGAGAAACATCTAGCGATGGTATCGGTACCACGCAAGGATGGTATCGATACCATCACCAATGGGAGGACAGAGGAATGCTGACAACAGAGCAGCGCGCGTTTTACGACGAGAATGGTTACCTGATGGTCGAGGACGTGGTTACGCCCGATCAGTTGGCCGAACTGCAACGGATCACCTATGACTTCATCGAAGCCTCGCGCGGTGTGACGGAAAGCAACGAAGTCTATGATCTGGATGAGGGGCACAGCGCCGAGGCACCCAAGCTGACGCGGATCAAGCTCCCGCACAAGCAGCATCCCTTCTATGACGAAATCCTGAAGAACTCTGGCGTGACCGAGGTTCTACGCGACTTGTTGGGCAATAGTGCATCCTTGCTGACCGCCAAGCTGAACACCAAGGCGCCGGGCGGTGGCGCGGCGGTGGAGTGGCACCAGGACTGGGCGTTCTATCCCCATACGAACGACGATTTGCTGGCCTTTGGTCTGATGTTGGAGGACGTGGACGAGGCGAACGGGCCGTTGCAGGTGATCCCCGGATCGCATCGAGGACCGGTCTTGAGCCATCACAACGACGGCGTGTTCTGCGGCGCGGTGGATCCGGACGATCCGGATTTCGACAAGGACAAGATCGTGACGCTGACCGGCAAGGCGGGCAGCATGACGGTGCATCACGTGAGAACGCTGCACGGCTCGGCCCCGAACCGAAGCGACCGGGCGCGGCTGATCCTGTTTTACGAGATCGCGAGCGGCGATGCCTGGCCGATCCTGGGTGCGAATTCGTATATCCATTCGCTTGGGCAAAAGCGGTTTTGGGAGGATTTGCAGAATCGGATGATCATTGGCGAACCCTGCCTTGAGCCACGGGTCGAGAACGTGCCAGTGCGGATGCCTTTGCCGCCTGCCAAGGACGCGTCGTCGATCTTTAAGACGCAGAAGTCGGGCGGGGCCAAGAGCGCGTTTGCACCGGCGATGTAGGGGCTGATCAGGCTTGTGCCGGGCGCGCCCCGGCACAAGTCTTTCGGGCCGTTACGACAGTGCCTTTTGCAGGTTCTCGTCGATCTTATCCAGGAAACCGGTGGTGGTCAGCCAGCCCTGGTCGGGGCCGACCAAGAGGGCGAGGTCCTTAGTCATGTGACCGGATTCGACGGTGTCGACCACGACCTTTTCCAGCGTTTCGGCAAAACCTTTGAGCGCGGCGTTGTCGTCGAGCTTGGCGCGGTGCTTCAAGGCGCCCGTCCAGGCATAGATCGAGGCGATCGAGTTGGTCGAGGTCGCCTCGCCCTTTTCATGCTGGCGGAAGTGGCGGGTGACGGTGCCGTGGGCGGCCTCGCTTTCGACGATCTTGCCGTCGGGGGTCATCAGGACCGAGGCCATGAGCCCTAGCGAGCCGAAGCCCTGCGCCACGGTGTCGGACTGGACGTCGCCGTCATAGTTCTTGCAGGCCCAGACATAGCCACCGGACCATTTCAGGGCCGAGGCGACCATGTCGTCGATCAGCCGGTGTTCGTACCAGATGCCCTGTTCGTCGAATTTGTCCTTGAACTCGGTCTCGAACACCTCTTGGAAGATGTCTTTGAAACGCCCGTCATAGGCTTTCATGATCGTGTTCTTGGTCGACAGGTACAGCGGCCATTCGAGGTTGAGCGCATAGTTCATCGAGGCGCGGGCGAAGTCGTAGATCGACTTGTCGAGGTTATACATCGCCATAGTCACGCCGGCGTCGGGGGCTTGAAACACCTCGCGTTCGATCACGGTGCCGTCTTCGCCTTCGAACTTGAGCGTTACCTTGCCAGCACCGGGGAAGGTAAAATCGGTGGCGCGGTACTGGTCGCCAAAGGCGTGGCGGCCAACGACGATGGGCTTGGTCCAGCCGGGGACAAGGCGGGGGACGTTCTTGCAGATGATCGGCTGGCGGAAGATCACGCCGCCGAGGATGTTGCGGATAGTGCCGTTCGGCGAGCGCCACATTTCCTTCAGCCCGAATTCCTCGACCCGAGCCTCATCCGGCGTGATGGTGGCGCATTTGACGGCGACGCCGACCTCTTTGGTCTTTTCGGCGGCGTCGATGGTGATCTGGTCGTCGGTGTCGTCCCGCGACTGGATCGACAGGTCGTAATACAAGAGGTCCACGTCGAGATAGGGCAGGATCAGCTTGTCCTTGATGAAGGCCCACATGATGCGGGTCATCTCGTCCCCGTCCATTTCAACGATGGGGTTTTCGACTTTGATCTTGGCCATAATGCGTGTCCCTCTGGGGTGTGTCACTGGGCGCGATCTAGTCTAGATTCGGTATCAATGGAAGACGGTATGCGATAGTATACCACAAAAAGCACCACGCCCCGGCGCTTTGCCGCCGGTTTCTGCCTGTTCTAAGTTAAAGCTGCATTAAAAGAAGGCAAAACAGGTGTGTCAGGTCAGTACCACGCCGACTTCCGACATGTTCTTTTGCGCGGCGGCAAGTGATCCATCCAAGTCAATGGCGCGGCAAAGGTCTTGCGCAACGGTGACCTTGAACCCCAGTTTCGCGGCGTCCACGGCCGAGAAATTGACGCAGAAATCGGTGGCGAGACCGACAAGCGTGACGCTCTCAACACCACGGGTGCGCAGATATCCCTCAAGCCCAGTGGGCGTGGACTGATCGTTCTCGAAGAAGGCGGAATAACTGTCGATTTCGCGGCGAAAACCCTTGCGGATGATCAGATCGGCGCAAGTTGTGTCGAGGTCTTTGTGAAAGGCAGAACCACCCGAGCCAATGATACAATGATCAGGCCATAGAACCTGCGTGCCATAAGACATTTCGGTCGTGGTGAAGGGATCAGCGTTGTGCTGGCTGGCAAAACTCAGATGATCGGCCGGATGCCAATCCTGGGTAAAGACGCGAACGGGGAACTCGGCGGCCAGCGCATTGACGGGCGCAACAATCTCGTCGCCGCCGGTCACGGCCAAGGCGCCGCCGGGGCAAAAGTCGTTCTGGATGTCGATAACGATGATGGCTTCGTTCGCGCCGCGCATGGGGGTCTCCTGTCAGGTCGTGGACGCAGCTTTGCGGCATAAGGCCCAAAGGTCAACGCGGTCCCTTTTCCTTCGCCGCGCAGAGAGGTAAAGCCATGGCCCATGTTTACCGTTGCTGCCCTATATAACTTTACCCGCTTTGACGATCCCGACGCCCTGCGCGCGCCGTTGGCCGACGTTGCCAACGCCCAAGGGGTGCGCGGCACGTTGTTGATCGCACCCGAAGGGATCAACGGGACGATTGCGGGCACGCGCGCCGGTATCGACGCGGTTTTGGACCACATCAAAAAGATGCCGGGTTGCGCCGAACTTGAGTGGAAAGAAAGCACTGCCAGCGAGATGCCGTTCAACCGGATGAAGGTGCGTCTGAAGCGCGAGATCGTGACCATGGGCCAGCCCCAGGTGGACCCGACCGCCTCGGTCGGGCGGTATGTGAACCCCGAGGACTGGAACGCGTTGATCAGCCGGGACGACGTCGCCGTGATCGACACGCGCAACGATTACGAAGTCGCCATCGGCACTTTCGAGGGGGCAGACGATCCCGAGACGAAGTCTTTCGGTGAATTCCCCGACTGGTGGAAACGCAATCACAACAAGTACGCGGGCAAGAAGATCGCCATGTTCTGCACCGGCGGCATCCGTTGTGAAAAATCGACCAACTATCTGATTGGCGAAGGCGTCGACCAGGTGTTCCACCTGAAAGGCGGCATCCTGAAGTACCTGGAAGAGGTCCCAGAAAAGGACAGTCTTTGGCAGGGCGAATGCTTTGTCTTTGACGGCAGGGTTTCGGTTGGTCACGGGCTGGTCGAGGGAAATTACGACCTTTGCCACGCTTGCCGTCGACCCCTGTCCGAGGCGCAAAAAGCCGAACCGTCTTTTGAACGGGGTGTGTCCTGCCCGCAGTGCATTGACGAGATTTCAGACGCGGACCGTGCTCGGTTTCGGGAACGGCAGAAGCAGATCGACCTTGCTCGCAAAAGGGGCGAGGCGCATCTGGGCCAGAACTGATGTGAACGGTTGCTCTTGCTGCGTCGCTCGGTCATCTTGGCCGTGTTTGAGTGGACAGCATATTCATGTCTCCAGGTGGTGATTTTCATTGCAGCAATTGCGGGGCAGAACTGCCCCGGCGGTTCTCACATGCCAAGATGATCAGCTGTTCCCATTGCGGGACCACCAGCCTTTTGCGCGACGAGGTTTGGGAACTGGCCGGAGAAGGTGGCGTCATGCAGGATGCGCCGTCGCTTATTGAACTTGGCCAGGAAATCGACGTCGAGGGGCTGCACCTGATGCCCGTGGGCCATGCGCGGTTCAGCTATGGCCGCGGCTGGTGGGATGAATACTGGTGTCTGGACGGCGAAGGCGACGGCCATTGGTTGTCGGCTGACGAGGGGGATTATGCCCTTGAGTTGCCGTTGGCGCGCGAAGATTGGCCGGTGAATTTCCGGGCGCGGATTGGCACGGGTGCAACGATCCGGGGCAAGGATTTTCATGTGGTCGAGGCCGAGACGGCCACCTGCCTGGCCGTGCGGGGCGAGTTTCCGGAAGCCTTGGAAGTCGGGGAGGCGCATCTCTATTTCGATTTGGCCGGGCCGGATGGGCGGATCGCGACCTATGAAAAATGGGAGGGCGGAGAGGCCTGGACCCACGGGGTCTGGATCGATGCCTGGGATGTGCGCGCGCTATGATCGGGACGCTGACACACCTGAACTGCACCCAATGCGGGGCCGGACTGGATGTTCTGGGCGGCGGGCGGGTGCAGACGCACATCTGTCCTTACTGTGGCTCGGAACTGGATGCGCAGGACGATTACAAGGTTATCACCCAGTTCCGCGACATGGAGCGCCCCAATACTCCGTTTGACATCGGGCAGGTGGGCGACCTTTGGGGCGTTGAGTTTACGATCATCGGCACAATGGCATGGACCGAGTATTATGCCGGAAAAAGTTGGGTTTGGGTTGATCATCAGATCTATTCCCCGACCCACGGCTATGCCTGGCTGACGGTCGAAGACGGCTGGGTGACTTTTGTGCGCAAAAGCCGTGACATCCCCAGCCCGGCGTTTGTTTCAAAGTCCAAGATCGACCATTCTGAAAACCGACCCGTGGTGCGGTTGGGGGGCGAAAAGTTCAAATACTATGCCTCGGGTCGGGCCAAGCCAACTTATATAGAGGGCGAGTTTAACTTCCGCCCATCAATGGACGACACGATGGATTATGTCTCGTTCCTGGGCGGCGAGCGTATGTTGGACATCGTCTCAAGCGCGGGTGAACGCGAATACGAAGTGTCGACGCTGCCCGACCAGGCGGCGGTGATCGCCAGCTTTGGTGTGACCTCTGATCGTCGTCCGCGCCCCAGGGGTGTGAACCCGATGCAAGCGGTCAACCGATCGCCGATGCAACTGTACCTGCGCAACCTGTGCCTGGCGGCGGCAGTGATCTCGGCGCTTATCGGGGCGACACTGTTGGGCATGGGCAAGACGATTGCTGAAAGTTCCCGGACGTCGATCAGCGGCACGATCGATCTGCCGTTTACCGTGACGGATGGGGGTAAGCTGACCCAGATTACCATCTGGTCGAACGCCTATAACAGTTGGGCCTGGTTCGAAGCCGAACTGACCGATGCCGAAGGCGAGTCGGTGGCCGAGTTCGAGAACGGGGTTGAATATTACAAGGGCAGCGACTGGTCAGAAGGTTCTCAAAAGACGCGGACCCGGCTGAAATTGCCCGAGGGAGACTATCGGTTGAACCTGTCGATGACCGAGTCCCAGATCGATTGGAACGGGGGACGGCTGGCCAGCCAGATGCAGGCCTCGGTGCAAGCGGGGGTTGCCAGTACAAAGTGGCTGTTCACGACCAGCATCCTGTTCGCCCTGATTGCCGCGTATTTCCTGGGCGGGCGGTTGTTGCACAATTCGCGCCGATGGGCTGGCAGTGATTGGAGTGACGATTGATGACGACGCGCATTGTTCTTGCCGTGTTGGTTGCTGCCATCATTCTTGCCGCCGTTCTTATGGCGGTGAACGGCGTTTGGGGTGAATCGAATGAAGTCATCTCGAACCGGACCGGATCGCCAAGGGGCGGTTACGGTGTCGGTGCGGGTGGCGTGAAATAAGGAGAAAGACATGTTGGATGCGATACATCTGTCCGAGGTCATTGCGACGGTTTTCTACGTTGCCCTTGGGATGATCCTGTTGGGCTTCAGTTGGAAGGTGATCGAATGGCTGACGCCATTTTCGTTGAGAAAAGAGATCGAAGATGATCAGAACATGGCGATTGCGGTTCTGATCGGATCGCTGTTCGTCTCGATCTCGCTTTTGATCGGGGCGGTGATCCTGTCCTGATGGAACGTCCCGGCCTGAAGGATGGCCAGGCGTTGTGGCTTTTGGCGGCGACCTTCGTGGTCGCGGTGGCGGGGCTTGTTTACGAGCTGATCGCCGGGGCGGTGTCATCCTATTTGTTGGGCGACAGCGTCACGCAGTTTTCGTTGGTAATCGGCATTTTCATGACGGCCATGGGGCTGGGGGCATGGACGTCGCGGTTCGTCACGCGGACAGAGGCGGGATTCACGCTGAGCCAGGTGCTGTTGGGCGTCGTCGGTGGGTTCTCGGCGCCGGTGCTGTTTTTGGCCTATGGTTGGCTGGACGGGATGCAGGCCATTCTGTTTTCGATCGTGATTGCCATTGGGGCGCTTTCGGGGCTGGAGATCCCGTTGATCACGCGCATCCTGCAAGATCGAAAAGCCATGGAACACACGCTATCCAGCGTTCTGACGGCGGATTACGCAGGGGCTTTGGTGGCGGCGGTGCTGTTTCCGCTGGTCGTCGTGCCGCAGCTGGGGTTGATGGCGGCGAGCCTGACGTTCGGGCTTTTGAACCTGTTAGTGGCGGGGATTTCGGTCTGGGTGTTCCGCGACAAGATCGGCTGGGTCCTGCGCGGGGCCTGGGTTTTCGGGCTGGCGGCCTGCCTGGCCGGGCTGGTCTGGACCGATAGGCTGGTGTCGCTGGCCGATGCGGCTTTCTTTGACGATGACATTATCCTGTCCGAAGACACACCTTATCAACGTATTGTCGTCACGCGCTGGAAGGACCGGCACCGGCTGTTCCTGAACGGGTCGATCCAGTTCGATACATTGGACGAGCATCGCTATCACGAGGCGCTGATCCACCCTGCGATGGCGCGCATCGCACGACGGGCCGAGGTTCTGGTGCTGGGCGGTGGCGACGGGATGGCAACGCGCGAGATCTTGCGGTGGCCTGATGTGGAGCATGTGACGCTCGTCGATCTTGATCCGCGGGTGACAGAGTTGTTTCGCGACACGGACGAGTTGGCGGTCCTGAACGGCTTCGCCCTGCGCGACAAGCGGGTGGAGGTGGTGAACGCAGATGCCTGGAGTTTCGTGCGGGAGGATCGGGCGACCTATGACCTGATCGTGCTGGATCTGCCGGACCCGCGGGATTTTGCCCTGTCGAAATTGTATAGCCGCGAGTTTTACGGCCCGTTGGTGCAGCGGTTGAACGCGGGGGGCGCGGTGGTGACCCAGGCGGGGTCGCCCTTGTTTTCGCGCGAGGCATTCTGGTCGGTGGTGAAGACTTTGGAGCAGACACGTTCTCCGGTCTTACCGGGGCAGATGCTGAAAGTGGTGCCCTACCATGCCTATGTGCCGAGTTTCGGAGAGTGGGGATTTGCGCTGGCGTCACCCGCGCCCTTGCCGGAGAGACGTTCAGAGTTACCGTCGGGGTTGAGGTTTTACAGCGATGGTCTTTGGGCGGCGATGGTTGCCTTTGCTGGCGATACTGACCGGGTGGAGAGCGAAGTGAATTCGATCCTGACCCATCCCCTGGTGCGGTACTATGAGACTGGTTGGTCGCGATGGATGAATTGAGGTGAGGGTTTCGCCGCGCTGACGCGCGTCGATCCGCCGGGGGAGCTTTGCTCCCCCGGACCCCCTCAGGATATTTTTGGACCGATAAGGATCATGCGCGGCGTGGGATGGGTTCGACCGCGCCATAGCCGCTGACGGTTCCGGCAGCGACCTTGACGGCCTCGCGGGCGGCCAGTTCGGGGTCTTGGGTTTCCAGCAACCAGGCCATGAAGGCACCAGCGAAACTGTCACCTGCGCCTGCCGAGTCTACCGGGGTTGCGGGGGCGGCGGGGATATCGGTGCGGGTCTGCGGAGTGGCGAGACGGACCCCTTTGGCGCCGCGTTTCACAGCGACGATTTTTGCGCCCATGTCAAGAAAGTGGTCGGCGATGGAATCGGGCTCTGTGAAGCCGAAGAGCATTTCGGCCTCGTCGTCGCTGGGCAAGACGATGTCGGCTTTCTGGGCGATACGGGTGATGGCGGGGAGCGCGGTTTCCTTTGGCCAGAGCGCGGGGCGGAAATTGAGGTCGAGCGCGACGAGGGTGCCATTGGTGCGGGCGATGTCGACGGCGCTAGAGACGGCGGCGCGCATGGTTTCGCTGACGCCCATGGAGATGCCGGAGGTGTGGAAGATTTTCGTCTTGGCGATGGCATCATGGGGCAAGTCGTCAGGGCCGTAGAGGCTGGCCGCCGAGCCGCGGCGGGCATAGGTGAACTGCCGCGCTGATGGGTCAGGGTCAATGAAGCAGACGCCAGTGGGGTCACCGTCGCGGCGGATTACGTGGGTGGCGTCGACGCCTTCACGATCCCAAAGGTCGATCATGGCTTTGCCGAACATGTCGGTGCCAACGGCGCTGAGGTAGCCCACGCTTGCGCCCTGGCGTGCTGCGGCGATCATGGCTGTCGAGGTGTCGCCGCCAAAGCCCTGGACATAGGCCGGGCGGCCCTCGATCGGGTTGGGCAATCGCACCATTTCGATCAGGGGCTCGCCCAGGCTGAGGATGTCGGGGATCTTAACGGAAGGTGACAAGCCAGACCCCTGCGATCACCAATGCCGCACCGGCGACTTTGCCGAGGGACAGTTCCGAGGCCGGAACACCGAACAGGCCGAGGTTGCCAAAGACAAGACCAGCGAGGACCTGGCCCGAAACAAGAAGGACGAAAAAGGTGCCGAGGCCGATTTTCGGGACGAGGAAGCTGGAGCCGATGATCATGCCTGCGCTCATCACCCCGGCGGTCAGCAGGACGGGAGGAAGCGATAGGGTCTTTTGAAACTCCGCCATCCGGCCCCCAGTGGCGAGAGCGATCAGGATCGAGCTGGCAAAGGCGATGCCGAAGAAAGGCACGTTGGCCATGGGCGCCGAGCCAAGGAGGCGAGCTGTTTGCGAAATCATGGGCAGGTAGATCGAAATGATGGCGCCGAGGCAGAGCGCCAGGGCGAAATGTGCGAATATCATGAAGTCATCCCTAAATGTGTTTGGTCGCGTGAAAGGTAGCGGTGTCGGGCTTTGGAAGTCCAGATCTTGTCAGGTTAATCAGAGCGACGCGCGCGTCGATCAAGTTCATCCAGCCGAATGAAGCCAGGACCGATGGGCGGCGGAAAGCGGCTGTCGAGAGAATTGTCGCGGTTGTCGCTGAGGATGAAAACGTGGTCGTCGGGGACGGTAAAGAGGTCGGTGCTGTCCTGGTGTGTCTCACCGAGGTCCTGGATCAGGTAGCTTGGACCGCCGGGCAGGGATTCGATCAGCCAGGTGCCAGAGCAGTCGGAGACCTTTGGGCAGTCTGTGCGCTGCCCGGCGAAGGGAATCGTAGGCACGGGGACACCATTCAGTATCAGCTGCCCGCCCTGCAACTGCACGGTATCATCAGGCAGCCCGATCAAGCGGGTGATGTAGAGAATGCCGCCCCGACGATAGGTGACGATGTCGCCCCTTCGCCATTCGGTCTCGGGGCGCATCACACTGTAGCAGCTGCCAGTCCAAAGAGTCGGCTCCATATGGGCCGACGGCATACTGATGCGCGAAAAGGAAAAGAGCGACTTGCAGGAGACCTTGTTCGGTGTCTGTAACGCTGGAGTTTGGGCATTGGCGGCTGACGCTGCCAATGCCACGAGAAACGCGGTTGCGGCCCCCTTAAAAATCCAGGTTCTCAACCGAAAGGGCATTCTGCTGGATGAACTCGCGCCGGGGTTCGACGACATCGCCCATGAGCTTGGTAAACAGGTCATCGGCCTCGTTCAGGTCGTCCACCTTGACCTGCAACAACGTGCGCGCTTCGGGGTCCAGCGTGGTTTCCCAGAGCTGATCGGGGTTCATTTCGCCCAGACCTTTATAGCGTTGCAGGCTGAGGCCTTTTTCGCCTTCTTCCAGGATGGTCGCCAACAGACCAAGCGGGCCATGGACCGGGCTTTCACGGTCGCGGCGCACAAGGCTGGCGGGTTGGGTGTATACCTCTTGCAGAGCAGCGGTAAAGCCGCCGAGACGCCGGGCTTCGCCCGAACGCAGAACCGGACCGTCCAGGGTGCGAACTTCCTCCACACCGCGCAGGGAACGGGTCAGGCGAATGCCATGATCCTGGGTAATCCGTCCCTGCCAGCCGCGTTCGTACTCCTTGGCGACAACGTCCAGACGTTTGGCAACCGCATCGGCGGTGCCTTGCAGATCGGCGTCGACCTGGCCGTCGCGAAAGGCACCAGCGATGGCCGCCTGTTCGAGGATGGGCATGGGGTAATGTGTCGGGAACGCCTGCAGCACCCGGCGGACCTGGCGGGCCTCTTCGACGACGCGCAGAAGATCCTGCCCGACGATTTCTTCACCGGAACCAAGTCGCAGTACGGCACCGTCAACACCCATTTGGATCAGGTGATCGTCGAGAGCGGATTGGTCTTTCAAATAGACCTCGGACTTGCCGCGCGCGACTTTGTAAAGCGGCGGCTGTGCGATGTAGAGATAGCCGCCCTCGATGATCTCGGGCATCTGGCGGAAGAAGAACGTCAGAAGAAGCGTGCGGATGTGGGCGCCGTCGACGTCGGCGTCGGTCATGATGACGATCTTGTGGTAGCGCAGCTTCGTGATGTCGAATTCATCGCGGCCAATGCCGGTGCCAAGAGCAGTGATCAGCGTCCCGATTTCCTGGGAGGACAGCATCCGGTCGAACCGGGCACGTTCCACGTTCAGGATCTTACCCCTGAGAGGCAGAACCGCCTGGTTGGCGCGCGACCGGCCTTGTTTGGCAGAACCGCCGGCCGAGTCACCCTCGACCAGGAACAGTTCGCGCTTGCCGGGGTCTTTTTCCTGGCAGTCGGCCAGCTTGCCGGGCAGCGAGGCCACGTCGAGCGAAGATTTCTTTCGCGTCATTTCGCGCGCCTTGCGGGCGGCTTCGCGGGCCTGGGCCGCCTCGACGATCTTGGTAACGATCATCCGGGCGTCACCGGGGTTCTCTTCGAACCACTCGGACAATTTTTCGTTCATCAGGCCTTCGACGGCGGGGCGCACCTCTGAAGAGACGAGCTTGTCCTTGGTCTGGGACGAGAACTTGGGGTCCGGCACCTTGACGGACAGAACGCAGGTCAGGCCTTCGCGGGCGTCGTCGCCCGAAAGGTTGACCTTTTCCTTCTTGGCGATGCCGCTAGAGCCCGCATAAAGGTTGATCGTACGGGTCAGCGCGCCGCGGAACCCCGCCAGGTGGGTGCCGCCGTCGCGCTGCGGGATGTTGTTGGTAAACGGCAGAACGGTTTCGTGGTAGCTGTCGTTCCACCACATGGCGACCTCGACGGTGATGCCTTCGCGTTCGCCGGTGACGAAAATTGGTTCTGCGATCAGCCCGGTTTTTGACCGGTCGAGGTATCGAACGAATTCGCGCACGCCGCCATCATAGCAGAATTCACTGATCAGGGCTTCGGCGGGACGTTCGTCGCGCAAGAGGATGCGCACGCCGGAATTCAGGAACGCCAGTTCACGCAGGCGGTTTTCCAGGGTCTTGAAGCTGTATTCCAGGTTGGAAAACGTGTTGGTGGACGCCAGGAAACGCACCTCGGTGCCCTTCCTGCCTTGTGCGTCGCCCACCACTTTGAGGTGTTCGGAAGTCTCTCCGCCTTCGAAGCGCGCCACATGTTCTTTGCCGTCGCGCCAGATACGCAGTTCCAGCCAATCGGACAACGCGTTCACCACCGAGACACCCACGCCGTGAAGGCCGCCAGAGACCTTGTAGGAGTTCTGGTCGAACTTACCGCCGGCGTGCAGCTGGGTCATGATGACTTCGGCCGCCGAGACGCCTTCCTCGGCGTGCAAATCGACCGGAATCCCACGCCCGTTGTCGCTGACCGAGACGCTGGAATCGGCATGAACCGTAACCGTCACGAGATCGGCGTGGCCCGCGAGAGCCTCGTCAATACCGTTGTCGACGACCTCGTACACCATGTGGTGCAGGCCCGAGCCATCATCCGTGTCCCCGATGTACATGCCGGGGCGCTTGCGAACCGCCTCTAAGCCTTTGAGAACTTTGATAGAATCGGCGCCATATTCTTCAGACGCGGCAGTGGCGTCGGCCATGCGGGATATCCTTGTTTTCTTTGGGGAAAATATAGTCGTTGCGCCGGGGAATGTCACGCCCGTGACACAAGATTTGGTAGAATGAGACGCTGCGCGTCGCGTGAGGTTTTGCGCCGCCTTTCGGCATCGCGGCGGGCGAGGGGCGCTGCCCCTCGCGCTCCCCGAAGTATTTTGGAAAAGAAGAAGGGAAACCTGGTTACGAAAGCTGTCACGCAACCGTGTCTTTTGCGCCGGATCAGCCGTGTTAGAGTTGAGCCATGTGGCGTGTGATACTCTTTTGTCTGTTGCCGGTGGCGGCCGTGGCTGATGATGCCGATATTGTTGCGGCCGAGGCGCGGGCCGAGGGGGCGACTTGGGCGTTTTCGGTGACCTTGCGCCATGGCGACACGGGTTGGGACGACTATGCCGATGGCTGGCGGGTTGTCTTGGAGGATGGAACGGTTCTGGGCACCCGTGTGTTGTATCATCCGCATGTGAACGAGCAGCCCTTCACCCGGTCTCTGGGCGGTATCGTGGTGCCTGCAGGCGCGGACGTCGTGTTTATCGAGGCGCGGACTCATCCTGACGGGTGGGGCGCGGCGCGGTTCGCCGTTTCATTGCAGTGACACCCTGCGGTCCGATTTCTTGTTCCGGGCCAGCTTTCGCGTGAAGTCTTTGCGATGTCCGGGTATGTGCGGGGCATGAGCAAGATCATTTTTGTCCTGAACGGACCGAACCTGAACCTCTTGGGCAAACGCCAGCCCGAGATCTATGGACATGACACCCTGGAGGACGTCTCGCACCTTTGTGTCGCGGCAGGGGAGCCTTTTGATTTCGAGATCGAGCAAAAGCAGTCAAACTATGAAGGCCAGATCGTGGACTGGATTCATGAAGCGCGCGAGAGAGCGGCGGGGATTGTGATCAATCCCGGGGCCTATTCGCACACTTCGGTGGCCATTCTGGACGCATTGAACACCTTCGAAGGACCGGTGATCGAAGTCCATATTTCGAACATTCACAAACGCGAGTCCTTCCGGCATCATTCCTATGTTTCGGCGCGCGCCGAGGGGGTCATCGCGGGTTGCGGCGTGCAGGGGTATGCTTTTGCCGTTCAGAAGATCGGCGACTTGTTGGGCTAAGCGACCTGTTGTGTGAAAGGGGGCCAAGGTGCCTGACGATCAGACCCTGATCATGTGGATTTTCGCGGTGTTGTTTGTCCTGCTGGTTTGGGGACGCATCCGATATGATCTGGTGGCCTTTGGCGCACTGGTCGTGGCAGCGATTTTTGGGCTGGTGCCATCTGGCGACGTGTTTTCGGGTTTTGGGCATTCGGCAGTGGCCATTATCGCCTTGGTGCTGATCGTTTCTCGCGGGTTGATCGGGTCAGGCGCGATTGAGAAGCTGGCCGCGCGTTTGCTGGACAGCGAGAGGCCGTTGCCTTTGCATATTGCCGTCATGGCTGTTGTCGGCGCGGGGATATCGGCGGTGATCAACAACGTGGCGGCCCTGGCCCTGTTGATGCCATTGGATGTGGAAACCGCGGCCAAGGCGAAGCGCCCTGTGGGGAATACGTTGATGCCTCTGTCTTTCGCGACCATTCTGGGGGGGATGATCACCCTGATCGGGACGCCGCCCAACATCGTCATTTCAGAGTACCGGCAGGATGCTCTGGGTGCGCCCTTCGCGATGTTTGATTTCGCACCTGTGGGGCTGGCTGTCGCCGTGGCAGGCATTGCCTTCGTGTCGCTGATCGGCTGGCGGCTGTTGCCCGGTCGCGATGGCGCTTTGGAGCAGGAGGCCGCCTTTGCGAAGGGACGTTATATCGCCGAGTTGAGGGTGGGCGAGCAATCGGTGAAAGACGGGTTGGTTGTTGGCGATCTGTATCCCTTGGCGGATGAGCACGACGTTCACGTCCTGGGGCTGGTGCGTCGGGGCAAGCGCCAGCCGGGTTTCGCAGCACGGGCAGAAATTCGAGCCGGGGATTTCATCGTGGTTGAAGGCGAGCCGAAGTCCATCGAAGCGATGATGGGGCAGGGCGATTTGGAGTTTGCCGGTTCCGAGAAACATTCGGGCGGAGTGGCGTCGGGCGGGTTGACGCTGACCGAAGCGATTGTGCCCGAGGGATCGCGCATCGCGGGGCGGACGGCGCGGAGCCTGAAGTTGCTTTATAAACATTCGGTGACCCTGTTGGGCGTTTCGCGCAACGGGCGACGGTTCAGCGACCGGGTTCGTCTTTTGACGATCAAGCCGGGTGATGTGTTGTTGTTGTTGGGGACGCCGGAACGCAATGCAGCGGCGGCGACATGGTTAGGGGTCTTGCCCTTGGAGGGGCGGGAAACCGCCGTGGTTCAGCGGTCGAAAGCGGGTTTGTCTGTCGGCCTTTTCCTGGCGGCCATCGCCGTGGCGGTCTTGGGGTTGGTGTCTTTGCCGGTCGCGCTTGCCGGGGCTGTCGTTGCCTTTATCGGCGTCGGGTTGGTGTCGGGGCGCGAGGTGTACGAGTCGATCGAGTGGAAGGTTATCGTTTTGCTGGCCAGCCTGATCCCGCTGGCCGAGGCGTTCGAACGATCTGGCGGGGCAGAATCCATCGCGTCGAGTATCGTCAGTTTGACCCAGGGGTATCCGGGCTGGATGTCCTTGGCGGTTTTGATGGTTGTCACGATGACCCTGTCGGACTTTCTGAACAACGTGGCAACGACGCTTATCGCAGCGCCGATTGCCGTTGGTCTGGCCACGGCAACGGGCACCAACCCGGATGCTTATCTGATGGCAGTGGCTGTTGCCGCGTCCTGCGCGTTCTTGACGCCCATCGGGCACAAGAACAACACGATCATCCTGGGCCCCGGTGGATACCGTTTCGGGGACTATTGGCGCATGGGGCTGCCGCTCGAGATCCTGGTTATCGCCGTTGCTTTGCCGATGATCCTTGTGGTCTGGCCACTTTAAAGCCAGGTCGCTGAACTGTCGCCCGCGGCAAACCCAGGCGGCGTTCAGGCGATGGACGGAAAGTCGCGGCTTTTCCAAAGATCTGTTGCAGGGCGCATCGGCTGGCAAAGGCGACACCAGCGTCTTTTCGAACGGGGCGTGTACAATGGACGCGGGCGCTGACCCTTGGCGACCGGGCGAAGTTGTGAGGGCTTGTTAAGGCCGTGATCGGGGCGTTTGAGGCTGATCTGCGGCATTTGGGCGCTTGTTGCGCCCCATAAAAGTGGAACTGTTAATTGTGCGATCTCATAATTGCTTTATGAAGTCGGACCAGAACAAGAAAAAAGCAGGCCCATGTTCGATCAGTCATCCAGTGTCACAAGCGCTCCCGATTCCAAATCCTCACGCGATTGGGTCAAGATTCTGTCTGCGTATCGCGAACCGGTGGAATGGCGAAGCTGGTTTGAACTTGCGGTTACCATGGGGCCTTTTGTGGCCTTGTGGGCCCTGGCGTGGTGGTCGATGTCGGTCAGCTATCTACTGACGGTTGGTATCGCATTGGTCAATGCAGCGTTCTTGTTGCGGTTATTCGCCATTCAGCATGACTGTGGACACGGTGCCTTGTTCAAGAATCGGTCGGTCAGTGATTGGTTGGGGCGGGCCTTGGGCGTATTGACGCTTACGCCTTATGACGTGTGGCGGCACACGCATTCGGTTCATCACAGCGCGTCCGGCAATCTGGGTCGGCGGGGTATGGGCGATATTCACACCATGACCGTGGCCGAGTATCGCGATCTGTCGCACCGGAACCGTTTAAAGTACCGGCTGTATCGCAATCCCTTTGTCTTGTTTGGAGTCGGGCCGGCGTATCTGTTCTTTCTTCAGAACCGGCTGCCATTGGGCGTGACGGAACATACCAAGTTCTGGGTCAGTTCCATGGGCACCAACGCGGCGATTTTCACATTGCTTGGGGTGATCTGGTTCTTTGGCGGCGTGATGCCGATCCTGCTGATCTTTGTGCCGACGACCTTATTGGCCGCAACGGCGGGCATGTGGTTGTTCTATGTCCAACATCAATTCGAGACGACCCATTGGGACAAAGAACACGATTGGCAACTGCACGATGCAGCGCTTGAGGGCAGTTCGCACTATGTGATGCCTGCCGTGCTTCAGTGGCTAAGCGCCAATATCGGCATTCACCACGTACATCACCTGCACAGCCGTATTCCGTTTTACCGTCTGCCGGACGTGCTGCGCGAGCATGACGAACTCGCCCAGAGCAACCGGATGACCATTCCGGAAAGCCTGCGCAATGCGCGACTGCATCTGTGGGACGAAGACACACGTCGTTTGCGGTCATTTGCTCAGGTGCGGGCAATGTATGGCGTCGGGGCCACGGTCGGTTGACGGTTGCCTCACGGTTGAACTGATACGACCAACGACGAAAAATGCGCTGATCTGTGGTACCCTGATGTGGGGGAGTCGCTGAAGCGTGCCGTGTGGCATTGTGCCGACGGGCGGTTTTCAGGCCGTGTCCCTCTGGGAGGCCAACAATGCCAAGATACATCGTAACGGGGAACTATACAGCCGAAGGTATCAAGGGAATGGTAGCCAGTCCGGGCGACCGGGAGTCCGTGGCGCGCGCCATCGTCGAAGCAGCGGGCGGCACGCTTGAGACCTATTACATGGTGACGGGGGACGCCGATTTTTCGATCAAGGTGTCGATCGACGATGCCGAAAACCTGATGGCCGGATTGATGGTCGCCGCTTCGAAAGGGGCGGTGTGCAACCTGAAGACCGTACGAGCATTTACCAGTGACGAATTCACCGCGATCCAGACCAAGGCAAACAAAATCGCTGAGGCGCTATAGATCAGCGTGATCGCGGTTAAGCGGTGTCGGGGCAGCGTAAGGGCTGCCGCGGCACCGATCCGGATCGAAATCCGGTCGGGATCAGGATTGGTTGACCCGCTCGATATACGAGCGCAGTTCTTCCGCCTCGGTGCGGGCTGTGCGCAGCCCATCCATGGCCGCGCCCAATTCGGCCTCGGTTTGGCTAAGCTTGTTGGTCAGTTCCGACTCGCGTTGCTGAAAATACGAAACGGTTTGGTCGCGCTCTTCCTCTGCTTTGTGCAGTTCCTGAGCCATTTTATCCAAGTCATCCATACCGGATCTTGTGACCCTCGTGATGCGCGAGATAAGCCAATGGGTGAACCATCCGGCAATGAAAGCCATGAACAGGATGGCCGCTGTGGCCGCGATGAACTCGGTTCCGTTCATTCGGTTGTCTCCGCATCACTGTCCGCATTTTCGGCGGCTTCGGTTTCTTCTGTGCCCGGATTCGAGGACTCCGGCTCCGGTTCGTCAACGACCAGCCGGAATTCAATCCGCCGGTTGGCTTCTCGCCCGGCCTCGGTGCCGTTGTCGGCAATGGGTTGGCTTTCGCCATAGCCCTTGGCTGTCAGGTTCGACACCAGAACGCGCCGGGCCATGATGGCATTCAGCACCGCATCGGCACGGGCCTGGCTCAGTTGTTCGTTCATGACCTCACGGCCCTGGCTGTCAGTGTGGCCACCGATTTCGATGCGTACAGACTGGCAGTCGCGCAGGATCTCGGCAATGGCGTCGATGGTCTTGACGGCTTCATTCTCGAAATCCGTGGATGATGGCGCAAAGGTGATTTTCTGCGTGTTGCCCGCGGCATTGATCAACTGGATGCATTCTTCGGGTGTCGGTATAGCGGCCAGGGGATCAAGGTCTTCGGAATAGGTGATGTCGAGATTGAAGCGCGCGCCGGTTTCCAAACGATCCGACAAGATACGGGCGATATCTGACTGGGCATCGGCCTGGCCAGTGACACCGGAAATGTCGATCGACTCGGCCGTGACCGTCACCACCCCGTTATGAAGATTGTGCAACGCCTGAAGCGCGACCAGTACACGGTTGGGCCAGCCGGGCGGCACGTCGCCGTTGACACGCATGGCGCCATGAACCTTGTCGACGCCAAACTGGGCTGCGGCAAAGTTTTGAACGGCCGCGCGAGTGGCGTCATCTCCCAGACGCCCTCGAAGCTGAACCTGTCCTTCCGGGGATCGGGTTGCGGTGAATTCCGGGGGGGCCAGATCACCTTGGGAATCCTGCTCCGGCGGATTTGGCAGGACGGCATTCAGCGAAAAGACGGGTGGCAAGGCCGCTTCGAGATCTCCGGCAACCTTGTCGAACAGACTGCGCGGGGTGCCTTGCGTGGCCAACAAGGATACATCCGCATTCGATAAGGTCACCGTTCCCGAGCCCAACTCGCCCACAGCGGCAATCGCGGCAACTGCGGCTTCTCCCCATCGGGTAGACGGGGTGCCAAGGCCCAGGACGCATTCGGCAGACTGCACCATTCCAGCTTCGGCAGCGGCCACCAGGATGGCTGTACGGGCCTGGTCTGAATCGGCAGTACAGGCGTCGAATCGTGCGCCGGCATCGTCGATCAGGAACCTCAGGGTGAAGGGTGCAACCACAGGACGGGGGGCAGAGATATTGAGATTCAGCGCCAGTCCGGCCGGCGCATCCCGGTTCAGTTGGCGTTCCAGTTTCCGCTTGGCTTCGGCCGAGTCGGAAACGGCGGTGATGGCCACCACCGACGGGGTGATTGACACCTTGGACCGGGGCAGCGCCTCGATCGCTTGTATGCCGAAGGTGAGGGCGCGCTCCCATCCCTCGGGCGGGGCGAAATCGGCGCTTTCCAGAAGGTCGGAAATCTCGGCGTCGTCGGAAACAGCACGGACACGTTCAATGATCGTGGCAGCATCGGATTCCAACGGAACGACTCCGATCAGCGAAATGCCATCCTCGTTCTTCAACACTTCGATCGAAAAATCAGGGGCAGGAATGGCGGCCACGGCAGCAACGGACATGTCGTCGATGATGCGCGACGCGTCAACGACGCTGCCAGCCGTGGACAGGGCGGCAAAGCGAGTGGCCTCATCCGGTGCGGTGCCCGAGAGCGTGACGGAAAGCCCGTCGACAGCGATCTCGGTCCAGTCGTGCCCGGATTGGGACAGTACCAGGTTCAGCTCGGTAGTGGCCTGGGATTCGACCAGGCTTTTCGCCCAGAAAGCCACGCCGACACAGCCCGCCGCTGCGATAATGATCGCCAGCACATGGGGGAGCGCAACAGATCGGGTCTTGGGCTTTGACGTTGTCATGACCGACTAGTTAGTCGGACCTGCCCGCGCGCGCAATCAGAGGACATGGGCAACGGCAAGAAATAGCACGGGGATCAGCCCGGCGTCGCGGTTGGCCCGGAAAAGCATGAGGCAGCGATCGGGGTCGTCGATGTCCAGACGGCGGAGTTGCCAGGCCAGATGCCAGCCAAAAGCCCAGGCACCGCAGAGCGCGACGGTAAGTTGCAGGACGTTGGTTGGTCCGGTGAGAGCAAGAATCAGCGCGGCGGCAAACAGCGTGACCGAGATGATCAGGAACCACCGCAACCAGCGCGCAGTGTTCTCACCGAACAGGCGGGCGGTTGATTTGACTCCGATCAGGGCGTCGTCCTCTTTGTCCTGGTGGGCATAGATCGTATCGTAGAACAGGGTCCAGGCGATGCCCGCGCCGAAAAGGGCCAGCGAGGGCAAGGCGAATGTACCTGTCACCGCCGTCCAGGCCAGAAGTGCGCCCCAGTTGAACGCCAGGCCCAGGAAGGCCTGTGGCCACCAGGTGAATCGCTTGGCGAAGGGATAGATACAGACGATGGCCAGCGACGCGATGCCGAAAAGGATCGCAGGGAGGTTGAAGGTCAACAGAATGGCAAATGCGATCAGCGCCTGAATGACCATCCAGACCACGGCTTGCGTTACCGTCACCTGCCCAGACGGGATAGGGCGCGAGCGGGTGCGCTCAACCGCGCCGTCGAACTTGCGGTCGGTGATGTCGTTCCAGGTGCAGCCCGCGCCGCGCATCAGCCAGGCACCAAGCCCACAGCCAATCCCGATCCAAAGGTGTTCCAGGGAAAAGCGGCCTTGCGCCAAAGTTGCGGCACCAAGCGCCCACCAGCACGGCAAAAGCAATAGCCATGTACCGATCGGACGGTCCGCCCGGCTGAGCCGCAGGTAGGGGCGCGACCAGGCAGGCGCGCGTACATCGACCCAATTGCCTGAAACCGCATCCGCGACCTGTCCGGTCTCTGGTGTCTGGTCGGTCCCGGTCATATGATTGGTCCATGGCTAAAGGCGCGAAGATCAGGCTCTATGTAGATCACCCATTGGGTGAGGGGCAATCCGTCGCTTTGACGCGCGAGCAGGCCCATTACCTGTTCGGTGTCATGCGACTGACTGTGGGCGACGCAGTTGTCTTGTTCAATGGCTCTGACGGGGCTTGGCAGGCCTCGGTTGCCGAGTCGGGCAAGCGCGGCGGCGTCCTGATTTGCGAGGTACAGTCTGCACCGCAATCCGCACCTCCGGATGTGTGGCTATTGTTCGCCCCGATCAAAAAGGCGCGCACCGATTTCATCGTGGAAAAGGCGGTCGAGATGGGCGTGGCACGTCTGTGCCCTGTTCAAACGGCGTTCACCAATTCAGAGCGTATCCGCCGCGACAGATTGCAGGCCCATGCCGTCGAAGCCGCCGAACAGTGCGGTGCAACCTATGTGCCCGAGGTTGCCGACCTGGAACGGCTGGATCGGGTTTTGGCGGATTGGCCGGAAGACCGTCAGATCATGTTCTGTGACGAAGGTTTGGCGGGCGATGGCGCGCGCGTACCGCAAGTGGCGGGTCCGTGGGCGATTCTGATAGGCCCGGAAGGTGGGTTTTCGGAAAAGGAACGCGATCGGCTGTCGGGGATGCCAAATGCGCATGCGGTGGCATTGGGCCCACGCATTCTGCGTGCAGATACGGCGGCGGTGGCGGCACTGGCCCTATGGCAAACAGCGATTGGAGATTGGTAGCGACGGTTATCGCCCCCGGTTTCGCTGGCGTTGGCGCGTATCGCGCAGAATCTCGACCAGGATTGCGGTCAACAGTCCGAACATCAAAAGACCGTTTGCCGCTGCCATGCCCCCCAGCAAGCGCCACTCGACCGGCAACAGGATGTCGCCGAACCCCAAGGTGGTGAAAGCGACCAACGCAAAATAGACCGACGCTTCGAAGGCGACGAAAATACCCAGCACATAGAGCGCCACCGCCCAGAGCCAGACCGAAACGGTCATCATGCCCAGGCTCCACAGCAGCGAAAGCGTCAGCACCGATATCAGCTTTGGTCCGTGGGGCGGGCGCACGGCCCAGCTGTGCAGGCGTGCGAGGATCGTCTCAAGCGCCCACCATGACAGTGCCGCGACCACAATGGTCAACAGAGTCAGCAGGCTTCCAAGGGCGAGTTGCGTCAGCATATTTCCATCTTCTCACCTGGAAGCCGCGCGTCAACCGGACTGGACAGCGCGGCCTAGGCACCCTATCTCGTCCCGGTTATGGCCAAGCCCAAGGAAAATACCAATTACAAGGTCGTCGCCGAGAATCGGCGCGCGCGCTATGACTATGCCATCGAGGACGACATCGAGTGCGGCGTGCAACTTTTGGGATCCGAGGTCAAATCGTTGCGAACCGGACAGTCGAACATCGCTGAAAGCTATGCCGCGGTAGAAGATGGCGAATTGTGGTTGGTGAACAGCTATATCGCGCCTTATGAGCAGGCGATGTTTGGTCACGAAGACCGGCGCAGGCGCAAGTTGTTGGTATCGAAGAAAGAACTTTCGAATTTATGGAACGCGACACAGCGCAAGGGAATGACTCTTGTGCCGCTGGTTCTGTATTTTAACCACAAGGGTCGGGCGAAGATAAAAATCGGTCTGGCCAAGGGCAAAAAGACCCACGACAAGCGTGCCACCGAGGCCAAGCGCGACTGGAATCGCCAGAAGCAGCGCTTGCTGAAGGATCATGGCTAGTTTCTGCTGATCTGCAAAGTTGTCGTTGTCCGGCGTTAAACCTTGGTTTACCAATAGGTTGTTGGGGGCGTTTGGAGTGAGTGGGTATGCCCTATAGCGCAGGTGATACCAAATGGGGTGATCCGGTTCTAGGTGAACCGAGCGGGACAATTCTTTGGTCGCAGGATTATGTCGACGCGCTGACGATCACCTCGGGGTATGATGCAGGCGATATTAATACCGCATTGCTGGATGCTTTCGACACCTGGGAAACTGTTGCTGCCGTTGACTTTCAGATGGTGTCGTCGGGTGCCAGTCTGACGATCGGTGCTTCGTCTTTGGATTCCGGTGTCGCTGGTGTTGCGAGCTATAGTTTTGACAGCAATCCCGGCCTGAGCGAAATTTATTCGGCGAACATCGCGTTCAGCTCTGATCTTACCTGGTCTCCCTATGGAGACGGCGGTGTCGATTTTTACGCGATTGCCTTGCACGAAATTGGCCATGTCCTGGGCTTGGGGCATGTGAACGACACAAGCGAGATCATGAACCCCGTGGTTTACGCCGACGATCTGGGGGCTGGTGACATCGCGGGCGTTCAATACCTTTATGGAACGGACGGAGGGGATGTCGACGCTCCGGTTCCCCTTGATACTGGTGACGACAGGTCAAGCGGTCTTGATGGGGATGATGGCGGCGGCGCCGGCGGTGTCCTGGGGCTTTTGGCGGGGCTTTTGGCGCTGGTTTTTGGCGTCTTTTCTGGCGGTGGAGCGGCCGTGGCCATGGTAGCTGCCGGTCGGATCTCGGATGACGACGAAGGGCCGGTCGAACCGGTCCTGGAAACCCATACAGACGTAAGTTATTTACCCCTGATCTCCATCGAGGAATTCGAAACAGATCCCGACCGCTGGTTTGTCCATGACGACGAAGACGAGACCGAAGACTGGCTGATCTGATCAGTCGAAAATGCCCGAAACCCGCCCCAGCAGCATAAATGCCCGCGCGGTGCGGGTTTGCGTGAGCGCGGCGATTTCTTCGTCCGAGAGCTCATCGGCCATGGCGGAAAATGTCTTGTCGAAAGCCCGCAGGAAGTGGTGCGAGGCATCCCGGAAGATCGTGTCCTGCCGCATCCTGGCCGAGGTCAACGCCAGAGAAGATCGGTCGCGAACGCCGCCCAAACCGGAAATCGCGGGGCCGCGCTCTCCTGCGGCAAACTTTCTCCAGATTTCGGGGCGCGCCCGATCCGGGGTCAGGTCGTCCATATAGATGCCGTCCTGGCTGAGCAGGGTCAGGGTGTCTTGGCTCGCGCGGATCAGGTGGGCGACGCGATGGTCGGCGAGCGCGCGGCGCAGGGCGGCGAAACCTTCGCGGTCATCGGCGGTCTCGGGAAAGTTCATGGCGGAAATGAAATCGGCGACCGAAACCGAATGCGTATCCGAACCGGGTGGCGTGGCCAGGGCCAGAGCGGGTTGGTCTTCGACCACCGGTGCCGGGGCTGCCGGGGCGGGCGGTGCCATTGGTCGTGTCACCGGACGTTCTGGCGCGCTGCGCACCGAGGCGAAATCTGCCAGTGCATCCTCGGCCCGTTTCTGACCCTTCACGATCTCGTCGATTTTGCGTTCGACATTCGGCCCCATGGTTGTCGCGGCCATCTGCGCCTGGCTGACATAGATCTGGCGCATGGCGTCCATCGAGGCCTGAAGGCGTTCGCTTTCATCGCGGATGATGCGCGCGCTTTTCAACGCAATCGAGGCGATCCAGATCAGGGCGACCGGAAGAAACACGGCCAGTATCAGGATCAGAAACCGAAGCGGACCCAACGAGGCACCGTCACCAAGGCCGACCACGCCGACAAAAACCAGGCACATCACGATCCAGATGGCCGTGACGGCGATGGCAACTTTGTCGGCCGGGTCCAACCCATTCTTGATGGTCATCCGGCTGTAAATTCCCAGATCGACCGGAGGTTCGGGGCGGCTATCGGGCATGGGAGTTAGACAAACTCTATGCTGATGATTTCATATGATTTTTCGCCGCCAGGCGTGCGAACTTCGACGCTGTCACCTTCTTCCTTGCCGATTAGGGCGCGGGCCAGCGGAGACTTGATGTTCAGCTTGCCGTTTTCGATATCGGCCTCGGGTTCGCCAACGATCTGATAGGTCTTTTCTTCGTCGGTATCTTCGTCGACCAGTTCGACGGTTGCCCCGAACTTGATCGATCCGGACATGGTTGCGACGTCGATGATATCAGCCAGGGACAGGATGCCCTCAAGCTCTTTGACCCGGCCTTCGATGAAGCTCTGCTTTTCGCGGGCGGCATGATATTCTGCATTCTCAGACAGATCGCCATGCTCGCGTGCCTCGGCAATGGCACGGATGACAGCAGGCCGTTCGACGGACTTCAATTGCTTCAATTCGTCATTCAGCGCGGTATGTCCCGCGCGGGTCAGCGGTATCTTTTCCATGAAGTCCACATCCATCATGAGTGTCAAAACTTTCTATATCTCGGTGCGTACCAAGGGCAAGCCCCGACAAGGACGGGCGGCGAAAGTTAACGCATTGCCCGTTGAAGGGTGGTGCGCGGCAGGAAAGGTGCCGTTTGGAGATCTGTATCGGTCGGTTGGGCCAGCTTTGCGGAGAGGGCGGTCAGAATGATCATCGGGGTATTCAGGTTCAAAACTTGGAGAAAACTAAAGAGTACTTTAGTTTTGGGGTGTGGCCGTGCATGAGAGAAGGAAAACTAAAGAAGTCTTGAGTTTTTTGCTTTCAGGCCCTAAATAGGCTTGGAAACTAAAGAAGTCTTGAGTTTACGATGCAGAACGATGTCGCGACCATAAGCACGACCACCGATCTGGGGCATGTCATCCGCAAGCGCCGCAAAGCGTTGGGGATCACACAGAAAACACTTGCCCTGCAAACCGGTGTTTCGGTTCCCACAATCATCGCAGTCGAACGGGGCAACGAAAAGACCGGGGTCGGGGTGGTTCTGGCATTGTGCGAAGGCTTGGGCATCGATCTTGAGGCGAGGGTCTGACGTGCTGCGGCTGGATGTCTATCTGGAGGGCATTGCCGATCCTGTCGGTGTGCTGTCGCGCGCCGAAGATGGAGCAACATCCTTCAGATACCTGACGGCGGATCTTCCCCATCCAATCTCGCAGTCGTTGCCTGTACAGCAAGAGGACTTCGCGGATGTCGCAACGCGAGGGTTCTTTGAAAACCTGCTGTTTGAAAATGCTCTGCGCGATCAGGTCATGCAACGTCACGGTATCGACCAGAACGATTTTGTCGGCCTGCTGAACTTCTTGGGCAAGGACTGTCCGGGGGCGATTTCTGTCGTGCCGGAGGGCAGCGCTCCGGCGAAACAGCCGGGGGATCTGGCAAAAGATTACGAGCGGCTGAGCACCCGCGATCTTGAATCCATCATGCGATCCCTGCGCGACCGTCGCCGGATGCCCGAGGACACCGCCGATCCATCGCCCCTGGCCGGGGTGCAGGGCAAGGTTGCCTTGACCAGGTTGCCCAACGGCGATTTTGCCTTGCCGCGCGCAGGTAGCGGTGCGCCGACGACGCATATCCTGAAGGTTCCACGCGCCAATGACATGCGGTTGGTGGATCACGAACATATCCTGATGGGAATTGCAGCGGAACTGTTGGATCATCCGGTGGCAGAAACCGAAATCCTGGGAGACGGCGATCTGCGCGGCCTATTGGTCGCCCGGTATGATCGCAAGGTTCGGGATGGGCGTGTGATGCGCATTCACCAGGAGGATTTTTGTCAGGCCCTGGGGCTTGGTCCCTACCTCAAGTATCAACGCAATGGCACCGGGGACCGCATGTTCTCGGCCCGGAATGTCGGGCGTTTGCTGTCGATCTGCGATGCGCCCGGACGCGCGCGCATGGCATTCTTGGAAGGCACAGCCGTAAATCTGTTGTTGGGCAACACCGACAATCACGCAAAGAACCATAGTTTGCTTTACGCTGGCGGGCGGCCCGAACGGCCCCAGCTTGCGCCGTTCTATGACATCGTGCCGACCTTGATCGATGATCAGGTGACGCATCAGCTATCCTTCGACATTGGCAGCGCGCGCATGACCGACGATATCGCATTCGAGGATTTGGCCAGCTTCGCAGCCGATCTGGGGTTGCGCGGCTTTACCGCACCAATGCGCCATCGGCTGGCAGATTTGGTGACGGCTGTGGTCGGGCAGATTGGTGGGATGAGCGGCCCGGCGCGCAAACGTCTGGGTGATGCCATGGCCGCGCAGGCGGGGTGTTTCGCGCGGGCATTGCAGTTGGAAATCGACGTGCCCGAACGCGACCTTGTCGTGGTCAACCGGCCATGACATTCGTAACCACATTGTCGCCCCCGATTGACCCCGTGCGCCAGTGAAACTAGGCATGTCGGCAGGAAAAACAGAGGAATCGCACATGGCCGAAATCGAGCGCGAAAGCATGGAATACGACGTTGTTATCGTGGGGGCCGGCCCTGCGGGATTGTCGGCGGCCATTCGGCTGAAGCAGCTTGATGCTGATTTGAACGTTGTTGTGCTTGAAAAGGGCTCGGAAGTTGGTGCGCATATTCTGTCGGGTGCGGTTCTGGACCCGAGCGGGCTGACGCGGCTGATCCCGGATTGGAAAGAAAAGGGCGCTCCGGTCAGTGTCGAGGTCAAGAAAGACAAGTTTTATGTATTGGGCGAAGCAGGCAAAATCGGGATTCCGAATTGCCTGATGCCGCCATTGATGAACAACCACGGCAATTACATCGTCTCGATGGGGAATGTGTGCCGCTGGATGGCCGAGCAAGCCGAGGCGCTGGGCGTTGAGATTTTCCCCGGCATGGCCTGTTCGGAACTGGTTTACGGCGATGACGGCGCGGTGAAGGGCGTTGTTGCGGGGGTGTTCGGGCTGGAGGCGGATGGGTCGTACGGCGAGAACACAGAACCGGGGATGGAGTTGCTTGGCAAGTATGTCTTCCTGTCGGAAGGCGTGCGCGGATCGCTGTCGAAAGAGGTGATCGCCAAGTACGATCTGGCGGCGGATGCGGATGTGCCGAAATTCGGCATCGGCATGAAGGAGATCTGGGAGGTCAAGCCCGAGAACCATGACGAGGGCGCGGTTCTGCATACGATGGGCTGGCCGCTGGGATTCAAACAGTCGGGCGGATCGTTCATGTATCACCTGGACAACAATCAGGTGTATGTCGGCTATATCGTTGATCTGAACTATAAGAACCCGCATCTGTTCCCCTACATGGAGTTCCAGCGGTTCAAGCACCACCCGGCCATTGCCAAGGTGCTGGAAGGCGGCAAGCGCGTCGCCTATGGCGCGCGGGCAGTGACCAAGGGTGGGTTCCAGTCGATCCCGCAGTCGGCCTTCCCCGGCGGCGCTTTGCTGGGCTGTTCGGTGGGTCTCGTGAACCTGCCGCGGATCAAGGGCAACCATAACGCGATGCATTCGGGCATTGCCGCCGCCGAGGCCGCCTTTGCCGCGATGAAGGACGGCCGGTCGGGCGACGTGCTTGAGGCCTATGACGCCGAGTTGCGCGAAGGTCCTGTCGGCAAGGATCTGAAAAGGGTGCGCAACGTTGCTCCGCTGAATGCCAAATACGGTCCGCTGGGCGGCATGGCATTGGGCGGGTTCGACATGTGGTTCCAGACGCTGTTCGGCGGGTTCAGCCTGTTCGGAACGCTGAAGCATGGCAAGACCGATGCCGAAGCGACCGAACCTGCGGACAAACACGAACCGATCGACTATCCGAAGCCGGACGGGGTGTTGTCGTTCGATCGGCTGACCAACGTCAGCTTCTCGTTCACCAACCACGAGGAAAGCCAGCCAGCGCACCTGAAGTTGACGGATGCCGAGGTGCCGATGTCCGTGGATTGGGCAACCTATGCCGGTCCGTCGTCACGATACTGTCCTGCTGGTGTTTATGAATTCGTTGGCGAGGATGCAGAGCGCAATTTCCAGATCAATTTCCAGAACTGCGTCCACTGCAAGACCTGCGATATCAAGGATCCGGCGCAGAACATCACTTGGACGACGCCTCAGGGTGGTGACGGGCCGAATTATCCAAACATGTGACGTTTTCCGAATCGGTGAAGTCCAACCTCACCCATGGCAAAGTAACACTTGCGTCAGGATTTTGCGCCAAGCAGGCCCCATGGATTGCGGATGGGGCCTGTGGCGACTAGGATTCCGATAACCGAAGGATTGGACACGGATGCCCATGGCTCGTTTTAAGACTGCCCTTGCACTTGCCGTTGGGATGGCGCTTGCGCCCCCGGTTTTCGCCGAAGATGCGGGTGGCTACCTTGCGGCCCGCTCGGCCATGATTGCCAGCGACTTTGACGAGGCGTCGCAATATTATGCCCGCGCCATTGCCCGTGATCCGGGCAACTTGGCCTTGCTGGAGAATGGCGCGGTTGCCTTCCTGGGGCTTGGCGACCTTGACCGCGCCGCCGAAATTGCCGCCCGCGCAATCGAAATCGGATCGGATAGCCAGATGGTTGCCCTGATCCATCACGGCCAGCTTGCCCTTACTGGCGAATGGCAGAGCATCATTGACGGTGTGGACGGCAACTTGGCGGTCGGTCCGCTTTTTGATGGTCTGGTCAAGGCCTGGGCCCTGGTCGGCGCCGGGCAAATGACAGAAGCACTGGCCGCATTCGATACGGTGGCCGCGAACCAAGGTGTCGAGGCTTTCGGGCTGTACCACAAGGCACTGGCCCTGGCCTCGGTCGGGGACTTCGAAGGGGCAGCCGAGATATTTTCAGGTGACACCGGCCGCACGCTTCGTGTGACGCGTCGCGGTATCGTCGCCTATGCCGAGATCCTCAGCCAGTTGGAACGCAATGGCGACGCCGTGGCCCTGATCGAGGTCGCGCCGGGCGGTACGTCTGACCCTTACCTGATGGATTTGAAGTCGCAGTTGGCCGAGGGTGACGTCTTGGCATTCGAGGCCGTACGCACACCAATTGACGGAATGGCCGAGGTCTATTTTTCCATTGCCAGCGCATTGCGCAGCGAAGCGCAGGCCGACTACACACTGGTTTACACCCGTATGGCCATGGCGTTGCGGCCGGATCATATCGATGGCTTGTTGATGACCGCCGAGTTGTTGGAAGACCTGGGCCGGTATGATCTTGCGACCGAGGTTTACGACACGGTGCCGCGTGATGACCCGTCTTTCCAGGCCGCCGAGCTGGGCCGTGCCGAAGCCTTGCGGCGCGCGGGTCGTAATGACGAGGCAATCGAGGTTCTGCGCCAGTTGGGCGAAAGCCATCCAGAAAGCACTTTGGCTTTCGTGACGCTGGGTGACACGCTTAGGGGGTTGGAGCGCTATGAGGAGGCGATCAAGCCCTATACCACGGCGGTAGAGTTGATTGAGGATCCGCAGGAGCCCCATTGGATCGTCTTTTTTGCCCGCGCCATTGTTTATGAACGGACAGGACAGTGGGAAAAAGCCGAGGCCGATTTCCGCAAGTCGCTTGAGCTGCGCCCTGAGCAACCCCAGGTGATGAACTACCTCGGCTATTCCTTCCTGGAACAGAAGACCAACTATGAAGAAGCACTGGATCTGATTGAACGCGCAGTCGCGTTGCGTCCCGACAGTGGCTATATCATCGATTCACTGGGGTGGGGGTTGTACCGTCTTGGTCGGTATCAAGAGGCCGTCGGCCATATGGAAAAGGCCGTCGAGCGGATGCCGATAGATCCGGTGGTCAACGATCACCTCGGCGATGTCTATTGGGCCGTGGGTCGCAAGCTGGAAGCGCAGTTCCAATGGCAGCGGGCCTTGTCCTTTGTGTCTGACGATACCGATCCGATGGATGTTGACCCCGAACGTATTCGGCGCAAGCTGGACGTCGGGTTGGATCAGGTGCTTGAGGAAGAAGGCGCACCGCCGCTGACGGAACTGGCACAGGACTGATCGGTCTGAATTGGCACCTCCGGTCTGCATCCAGGTATTTGCCCCTGCAAAGGTAAACCTTTGTCTTCATGTCACGGGACAAAGGGACGACGGTTACCATTTGCTGGACAGCCTGGTGGCTTTTGCAACCGAAGGGGACGAGTTGATCGTTCAGGTCGGCAACACGATCTCGGTCACCACGGAAGGCCCGGAAGCAGGCGCTGTGCCTGCCGATCTGAATAACCTTGTCCTGCAAGTCGCAAAGCTGTTCAACGACATGCCGGGGGCGTCGTTTCTGTTGACCAAGAACCTGCCGGTGGCATCGGGGATCGGCGGAGGGTCGGCGGATGCGGCAGCGTCATTCCGGGCGTTGATGACCCATTGGAGCGGCGGCGAAGTCGATCTTGAGTTATACGATCCGACGCGCACTCCTATGGCAGGGCGGCTTGTAGAGCTTGGCGCGGATATTCCCATGTGTCTTCAGTCACGCACGGCGCGGGTCACGGGGATTGGTGAGATCATCTCGCCTTTGCCCTTGCCGGTGCTGAACGCCGTTTTGGTTAACCCGCGTGTTCCGGTTTCGACGCCAGAGGTGTTTCGCGCCCTTGCCAAGCGGCAGAACGCACCGGTTTCCGAGCTTCCCACCTTTCGCGGTCCGATGCATCTGGTGGATTGGTTGGCGCATCAGCGTAATGATTTGCAAATGGCGGCCATGGGGCTTTGCCCAAAAATCGGCCAGACCCTGGGCGCCATCGGGGCGACCGAGGGGTGTTTGCTGGAGAGGATGTCAGGATCGGGCGCAACCTGCTTCGGGTTGTACGAGACGGCAGATGCCGCGCGGGCGGCGGCAGATACCCTTCGCGCACAACACCCGGACTGGTGGATTGCGTCGACCAAGTTGGGGGATATGAGCCGGGCCATCCTGCCCCGCGTGACCCGTCGGACTAGTTGATCCGGGCGACCACATAGTCGGCCAAATCGGCCATCATATCGCGCAGCTCATGTGCGGGCAGGACCGCGAGCGCATCCTTGGCACGTGCGGACCATCCAAGCGCCTCGGTGCGGGTTTCTTCCATTGTGCCATGTTTGGCGATCAGGGCGAGGGCTTGGGCCAGATCGCCGTCTTTCTGGTCGCCCTTTTCAATGGTGCGTTTCCAAAAAGCCCGTTCGGTCTCGTCGCCTTTCGCGACGGCTTTGATGACCGGCAGGGTGAGCTTGCGTTCGCGAAAGTCGTCGCCAAGGTTCTTGCCGGTGGCCGAGGTGTCGCCGCCATAGTCCAAAAGGTCGTCAGCCATCTGGAAAGCGACGCCAAGAGCGTCGCCATAGGTGCGCAGCGCAGCAGTCTTTTCGTCGTCGACGCCTGCGATCACGCCGCCCACTTCACAGGCTGCCGCGAACAATGCGGCGGTCTTGCCACGCACGACTTGCAGATAGATCTCTTCGGTCGTCGCTAGATTTGCCGCAGCAGTCAGTTGCAAGACCTCGCCTTCGGCGATGGTGGCCGAGGCATTGGACAGGATATCAAGGACGCGCAGCGAGCCGGTTTCGACCATCAGCTTGAACGAGCGGGCGAAGAGATAGTCGCCGACCAGAACAGAGGACTTGTTGTCCCAGAGGAGGTTCGCGGTCGGGCGTCCACGCCGCTGGCCGCTTTCATCGACGACGTCGTCATGGAGAAGCGTGGCGGTGTGAATGAACTCGACCGTGGCGGCGAGTTTGTGGTGGTGGGTGCCGGTGTAGCCGCAAAGTTTGGCGGCAGCGAGTGTCAGCATGGGGCGGACACGTTTGCCGCCCGCATCGACAAGATGCGCCGTCACTTCGGGGATACGTGGCGCGGTCTTGGATGCCATCCGTTCACGGATCAGGGTGTCGACAGCGGCAAGGTCGTTTTCGAGAACCGAAGCCAAACGGACATGCGGTTTCGTGGAAGAATCGGTATCCAAGCTCATCACACCGTTGTCAGATCACTCGACAAAGCAAGCTGTCTGTCCTTATCTCAATCCCATGAAAGAGCTGATGCGCACGACCGACCCAACTTTGATTGCCTTTGCGACCGCCCTTCTCGAAGGCGAGGATATAAACTGCTTTCAGATGGACGTCCACATGAGTGTACTGGAGGGGTCTATCGGGGTGCTGCCACGTCGGCTGATGGTGCGCGATCAAGATCTCTATCGGGCCAGGATCGTTCTGTCGGACAACGAAATTCCGACGGGATCATGACGTTTTCGCGGGACGAGTTTCTGGGTGGCAAAGTGGTGGTGCGTCAGCCCCTCGATGGTTATCGCGCCGGTGCCGATCCGGTTTTCCTGGCCGCCGCCGTTGCCGCAAAGCCCGGTGAGCGTGTTCTTGAACTGGGATGCGGATCGGGTGTGGCATTGTTGTGCCTGGCTGCCCGTGTTCCAGGCCTGGCGCTGACGGGGGTGGAACGAAACCCAGAGGCCGCGAAGCTTGCGCGCGAAAACTTCGCGTTGAACGCGGGGCTGGACACCGGGTCGCGCGAAATCGTGACCGCTGATCTGGCGCAGCTTCCCGACGGTGTTACCGCGACCGGATTTCATCATGTCATTGCCAATCCACCGTTCTTCGACAGAAACGATGGCAGCAAGTCGGTTGATGCTGGCCGCGAAGCGGGACGCGGTGAAGAAACACCTTTGGCCACCTGGATCGATGTTGCCGTGCGCAGATTGTTGCCGAAAGGCACGTTGACACTGGTCCACCGGGCAGAACGGTTGCCTCAGTGCCTGGCGGCTTTGGACGGGCGTATGGGGGGCGCCTCGGTCCTGCCACTGGTCGCGCGCGCCGGTCGTCCTGCCAAATCGATGATTTTGCGCGCAAAAAAGGGGTCGAAAACACCCTTTCGAATCGAATCCCCGTTTGTCCTGCACGAAGGCGATCACCACGAAAAGGATGGCGACAGTTATACGACCGCCGCGCAAGCAGTGCTGCGCAAAGGCGAGGCACTGCCCCTTGGGCGTTAATGCCTGATTAGGGTTTTGCTTCCAAAGTTGTCGTTGCACGTGACACGAATCGTATTTCGTGCTGCAATCAAAGTGTTCAAAAGCAAACTAGGAGGATCATGATGAGCATGAGTTCACACCTGCAGGAACTCCGTAAAAAACATGAACATTTATCAGAGGAAGTGGAAGTGGCACAGCGCAGCCCGGCTTTCGATGATTTGCAGATTAGTGCGCTGAAAAAACAAAAGCTTAAGATCAAAGAGGAAATCGAGCGTCTGAGTCATTAGGCCTAGGCTCGAGCAGCGACCTCGGCCGCGGTGGTGAACCTGCGGCCGTGATCCAGCATTTTTAGCTCTTTCGTCTCTTCTTCGAGCCATTCGAGGAAGGCTTTGATGTGCGGCCGTTTTTCCGTGCCGCTTGGGCAAACGAGCCGATAGACGGCGTCCATGGTCATGCTGAGATCGAAGGGCATGACCAGGCGGCCTTCGTTCACGTCGCGCATGGCGATCGATACACGTCCTAAAATGACACCGCTGCCTGAAAGAGCTGCGTCAAGCGCGTGGTCAGCTTGGCTGAAACGCGGGCCTCCCGAGGGCGGGGGGCCTAAATTCATGGCTTTGAACCAGGCGGTCCAATCAACTGGCGGGTCAAGAAATGACGTGTCGTCCTGGTGCAGAAGGGTGATGTCTCTGAGGTCTGCGGGAGTTTTGATGGTGCGGGCGAGGTCCGGGGTCATCATTGGCGTGACCCATTCGCGGACAACGGTCTTGGAGTAAAGCCCATCGTCCGCGGGCACGCCAAACCGGATGGCAACGTCAATGTCATCGCGGTCGAAATCCAGGCGGCGCAGAGACGCGGCAAAACGCAATTCGATATCCGGGTGGGCCGCGGCAAAGGAGAAAATGCGCGGGGCAAGCCATTTGGACGTGATGGCCGGACCAGCCGTCACTGTGATTGACGATTTGTTCGTGGTTCGCAATGCCGCGCGCCAGGCAGAGGAAAGAGTGGCGAAACCGTCAGCAGCCCCCGGGGCGAGCGCGCGTCCAGCCTCGGTCAGTTCAACGGCGCGGTTCAACCGATGAAATACGGGTGCGCCCAAATGATCCTCAAGCGATTTGATCTGAAAGGACAAGGCGGCGGGTGTGACGTTTAGTTCGTGCGCGGCCTTTGCAAACGACAGGTGACGGGCGGCGGCGTCGAAGGCGCGCAAAGCAGTCAAAGGCGGAAGACGGTCGGACATTTCACATAAGTAAAACTTAACTGATGGTGGGTAAAGTCTCGTTTGTCAGCATGTATTGCGGTGTTCATATTCACAACAGACAAGTAATATTGATCAAGGTGGCGACAATGCTGGAGATGACCGCACAGACCCGGACCCGCGATGCCTATCGCGCCGCTCATGCAGCGCGGGGTGAGGCGATGGCGTCGATATTGCGTTGGATTTTCCCCTCACAAGATCGGTGCAAGTGATCTGATGAGATGGAAAAAGGGCCGGTCCTCGCGTGGGGCCGGCCCTTACTTTTTGCATTTCCGTGGCGATCAGACGAAGAACTGGGCACCGTTGGCAGAGATGGTCGAGCCATTGATAAAGCCCGCATCGTCGGAAGCCAGGAAGGAGACGCAGCGCGCGATTTCTTCCGGCTCACCCAGACGTCCTGCCGGGATTTGGCCGATGATCGACTCACGCACCTTTTCCGGCACCGCCATGACCATTTCGGTCGCGATATAGCCCGGACAGATCGCATTGGCGGTGATGCCGGCGCGCGCGCCTTCCTGGGCCAGTGATTTCACGATGCCGAGGTCACCGGCCTTGGTGGCGGCATAGTTCACCTGAGCGAACTGGCCTTTCTGGCCGTTGATTGACGAAATGACGATGACGCGGCCGAACTTGCGCTCGCGCATGCCGGGCCAGACCGGGTGCACGGTGTTGAACACGCCGGTCAGGTTGGTGTCGATGACGTCTTTCCACTGGTCAGGGGTCATCTTGTGGAAGGGCGCGTCGCGGGTGATACCTGCATTGGCGACGACCACGTCGATGGGGCCGAGGTCGGCTTCGACCTGCGCAATCCCGGCGGCGGAGGCGTCATAGTCGGCGACGTTCCACTTGTAGGTCTTGATCCCGGTCTCGGCGGTAAAGGCAGCGGCCTTTTCGTCGTTTCCGGCATAGGTCGCGGCGACGTCGTAACCGTCCGCTTTCAGTTTCTTGGAAATTGCTTCACCGATGCCACGCGAGCCTCCGGTGACCAGTGCAACACGGGCCATTTTATTCCTCCTCCTGGGTGGTAAGAATGTTAGGATGTAGTGGTTAGCGGCGCAACTATATTGCGCCGCTGTTTGTGACTAAATTACGGGCGTTCGACGCAAAGGGCGACACCCATGCCGCCACCGATGCAAAGCGTGGCGAGGCCCTTTTTGGCGTCGCGACGTTTCATCTCGAACAAAAGCGTGTTCAGAACGCGGGCGCCCGAGGCCCCGATCGGGTGACCGATGGCGATGGCGCCGCCGTTCACATTCACGATCGATGGGTCCCAGCCCATGTCCTTGTTCACGGCACAGGCCTGAGCGGCGAAGGCTTCGTTGGCTTCGACCAGGTCGAGATCGGAAACGCTCCAGCCCGCCTTGTCCAGTGCCTTGCGCGATGCATAGATCGGCCCAACACCCATGATCGACGGATCGAGGCCGGCGGTGGCATAGGACGCGATACGGGCGAGCGGTTCGATGCCGCGCTTCTCGGCCTCGTCGGCGCTCATCAAAAGAACACCGGCGGCGCCGTCGTTGATGCCCGAAGCGTTCGCCGCGGTGACCGAGCCGTCCTTGGTGAAGGCGGGGCGCAGTTTCTGCATTGACTCGATGGTCGCGCCGTGACGGATGTATTCGTCCTTGTCGACGACGATGTCGCCCTTGCGGGTCTTGATGGTGTAGCCGACGATTTCCTCGTCGAACTTGCCAGCCTTCTGGGCGGCTTCGGCCTTGTTCTGCGAGGCGAGGGCGAATTCGTCCTGCTGGTCGCGGGAAATCTGCCATTTCTCGGCGACGTTTTCGGCGGTCTGACCCATGTGATAGCCGTTGAAGGCATCCCAGAGACCGTCCTTGATCATGGTGTCGATCAGTTTGAGGTCACCCATCTTCTGCCCGGCGCGGATGGCCTGGGCGTGGGGCGACATGGACATGTTTTCCTGGCCACCTGCGACGACGATCGAGGCATCGCCCAGCATGATGTGCTGTGCGCCAAGGGCGACGGTGCGCAGACCCGAACCGCAGACCTGGTTGATGCTCCAGGCGGCGCTTTCCTTGGGAAGGCCGGCGTTGACGTGTGCCTGGCGGGCGGGGTTCTGGCCCTGGCCCGCGGTCAGCACCTGGCCAAGAATCGTTTCGGAGACGTCTTCCTTGGCGACACCTGCGCGTTCGACCAGGGCCTCGATGACCGCGGCACCCAGGTCGTGGGCGGGTGTATTTGCAAAGCTTCCACTAAAGCTGCCAACCGGCGTGCGGGCGGCAGATGCGATGACTACGTTCGTCATAAATTTCCTCCTCGTGACCCGAAGACTCGGGTCTTGCGTGTGCGGGTGACATTATGCAGGTGCAGAAAAAAAGCAACTGACACAACGTCACCCCTTTGGAATACCCGCTATGCACCAGAGGCCAAAGTCGGAAATCGCCTAGCGATTTGCCCGCGCGGCGGCAAGTGCCTGGCTGATCACCTCGCGGTCACCGATGTGGTTGGCGAAGATCAGGACGAGGCGGGCGTTGAGCGCGGTGCTGTCCTCGTCCGACAGGCCGTCGTGGGCTGCGATGAGTTCGGCGTAAAAGCCATCGGGGTCGGGGATATTCGGGTCGGTGATGAGGTTGGTCATGGGGCCTCGAATGCGCAGGCGGTGGCGTAGGCGGCGAGGATGGCGGGGGCGTCGAAGCGGTCCCACCGGGCGGCGACGTGTTGATCAGGGCGGACGAGGTAGACGGCTGAGTGGGCGGTGCCGAGGTAGCGGTTGCGGAGTGCTTCGGTGGTGTCGTCGTCGGTCGTGAGGGAGACGCGGCGCAGGGGCAGGTCGTCGTCATCCGCATCAGAGTTGATGGTCATGAGGATGAAGTCGTTGCCGAGACGGTCGAGGAGGTAGCCGTCTCCGAGGGGCGCGTCGGGGCAGGGGCTTCCGGGCCGGGTGCGAGCGGGGCCGCCGGGGAGCGCGTCGGGCGTGTTGAGCGGCAGGCCGTCATAGGTGCAGGGCACCGAGAGGCGCCCGGAGTTGACCAGCGGGCGGGCGAAGGCGTGATGTTCGGCAAGGTCGAGGACGGCGTTGCGGAAGGTGTGGCTGATCTTCGACTTTGGCGTGATGAAGTCGGTGGACCGGGTCGAGTTCAGGATGTTCTCGTCGGCGCCATGGCGGCGCTCAACGTCGTAGGTGTCAAGCAGGGCGTCGGGGGCCTCGCCGCGGATGACCATGCCGAGTTTCCAGCCCAGGTTGTCGACGTCCTGCATGCCGGAGTTCGCGCCACGCGCGCCGAAGGGCGAGACCTGGTGGGCGGAGTCTCCGGCAAAGAGGACGCGGCCATGGCGGAAGCGTTTCATGCGGCGGCACTGGAAGGTATAGATCGAGGACCAGACGAGGTCGTAGGTGACGTCCGGGCCGAGCATGGCGTCGAGGCGGGCGCGGATGTTGTCCTCTTTCAGTTCCTCCTTGCGGTCGACGTCCCAGCCGATCTGGAAGTCGACGCGCCAGATGCCGTCGGGTTGTTTGTGCAGAAGCGTGGAGGCGCCGGATTTGAACCAGGGTTCGAACCAGAACCAGCGTTCGGTGGGAAAGTCGCCGTCCATGCGGATGTCGGCGATGAGGAAGCTGTCCTCGAACACGCGGCCTTCGAAATCGAGGCCCATCATCTTGCGCAGGGGCGAGGAGGCACCGTCGCAGCCGATCAGCCAGTCGGCCTCGACGCGGTAGGAGCCGTCGGGGGTAAGGACGTCGAGCGCGACGTGGTCGTCGTGGACCTCGACGTCTTCGACCCTGTTCTTGCCGCGCACTTCGATGGGCGCTCCTGCAGCTTGTGCGTCGCGGAGGCGGTCGACGAGGAACTTTTCGAAATAGGGCTGTTGCAGGTTGATAAAGGCGGGGAAGCGGTGGCCGTCCTCGGGCAAAAGGTTGAATTCGAACACCTTGCGGTCGTCGTGAAAGACCTTGCCGAGGTTCCAGACGACACCTTTGTCCAGCATCTCGGCCCCGCAACCGTAACGGTCGGCGATCTCAAGCGTGCGCTTGGCGAAGCAGATGGCGCGGCTGCCCTGGCCGACGCCTTCGTGGTCGTCGAGGACAAGGACGGGGATGCCCTGAAGCCCGAGGTCAAGCGCTGCGGCGATGCCAATGGGGCCGCCGCCCATGACCACGACGGGGTGGCGGACGGGGGCGGCGTCCTGGTCCGGCGACCTCTCGTAGGGGTAGAGGCGGAAGGCCAGAGTATAGCGGTCGTCGAGCATGTGTCCTCCCTCGGTTGCCGGTTCCCGACGCGGGAACCGGGGCGGAAACTTACGGAGTTTCCGGGGTGCTGGAAGATGCGTCATCTTCCAATGCGATCTCCGCGTCGGAGATCGTGCTCCGTCACCCCTGCAAGGCCTCCCACATTTCCTTGTCGCGCTGGGCCGTCCAGATGCGCGGCGTGTCGATGTCGCGGGCCTCGTCATAGGCGCGGGCGACGTTGAATGGCAGGCAGTGTTCGTAGATTGCGTAGTCCGAGAATTTCGGATCGCATTCGGCGCGGCAGGCGGCCATGGCCTCGTTCAGCGAGCCGCCCTTGAGCGCGACCTTGGCGACCGGTCGATAGGTCGAGGTCACGAAATCGGCGGTAGAATCGAGCGCGGCGTTGACCATGTCGCGCCCCAAAAGCGCGTCGCCACGCCCCGGTGCGATGGCGTCGAGATCCCAGTTGCGGATGTTCTGAAGCGTGCCGGGCCAGTCGTGGAAATGACCGTCGCCGCAATAGCAGGCCGAGTGGTATTCGACGATGTCGCCTGTGAACATGACGTTCTGGTCGGGGACATAGATCGCGATGTCTCCGGCGGTATGGGCGCGACCCATCTGCATCAGGTCGACGCGGCGGTTGCCGAGATAGACGCTCATGCGGCCGTGGAAGGTGGTGGTCGGCCATGTCAGGCCGGGGATTTCCTCATGCCCTTGGAACAGGCGGGGGAAGCGGTCGAACTCGCTGTCCCAGTCTTCCTGCCCCCGTTCGACGACCATCGAACGGGCCTTTTCGGACATGATCACCTGGGGAGCGCCGAAGGCCGAGGCGCCAAGGACGCGGACGGCGTGATAGTGGGTCAGGGCCAGGTGCGTGATCGGCTTGTCGGTGACGCTGCGGATGCACTCGATCACCTTGCGGGCAAGGCGCGGGGTCGCCTGGGCTTCGACCACCATGACGCTGTCGTCGCCGATGATGACGCCCGAGTTCGGGTCACCTTCAGCGGTAAAGGCGTAAAGCCCCTCGCCGATCTCGGTAAAGCTGATGTCTTTTTCCGCCATATCGCCGGCGGAGGCGAAAGCCTTGCTCATGTCGTCTCCCATATTTCGACCGTCTGGTCGATCGTTCCGAAAATGCTTTTGCGGTTCGCGTCTTCCATCCAGATCCGCACCCGGTCGCCGGGTTGCAGGAAGGGGGTCGTGGCGGTGCCAGTGTTAATGGTCTCGACCATGCGCTGTTCTGCGATGCAGGAATAGCCCGCACCACCTTGTGCCACCGGCAGACCGGGGCTGCCGTCGGCGCCCTTGTTCGAGATCGTGCCCGAGCCGATCACCGTCCCGGCAGGCAGGGCGCGGGTCTTGGCGGCGTGGGCGATCAGGTCGCCGAAGTCGAAGGTCATGTCTTGTCCTGCGTCGGCACGCCCGAAGGGCTGGCCATTCAGGTCGACGTAAAGCGTGCCGTTCAGCTTGCGCCCGTCCCAGCCGGGCAGGGCGTCGGGGCTGACCGCGACGGGGGAACAGGCCGAGATCGGCTTGGAGTGAACGAAACCAAAGCCCTTCGACAGTTCGTCGGGGATCAGGAGCCTGAGCGAGATATCGTTCAGCAGCATCACATAGGCGATAAAGCCCGAAGCCTCCTCGGCGGAAACGCCCTGGTGCACCTCGCGGGTGACGACGGCGACCTCGGCCTCGAAGTCCATGCCCCAATCGACCAGCCCCCGGATCGGGGCGCGTGGCCCGGAAAAGACCGACAGGCCCTGGTACATCAGGGGATCGGTCCAGAACCGTTCCGGCATTTCTGCCCCGCGTGCTTTCCGGACCAGTTCGACGTGGTTCACATAAGCCGAGCCGTCGAGAAACTGGAAAGCACGCGGCAAGGGCGCGCCGGCAAGACCTTCCGAGAACGGATAATCCGCAAACTCGGCCACGATCCGGTCAGCATCCAGCGATGCCTGCAAGGTACGGTCGGTGGCCGGGCGATACTCGGACAGGTCGTCCGACACGACCACCAACCGCCCATCCGGGGAACCGTCATTCAGAGAGGCGATCTTGACCAAGGTTCGTCCTTCTTCTTTTCCAAAATACTCCGGGGTGAGCCCCGGCAGGGGCGAGGGGCAGCGCCCCTATTTCTTGCCCGGTGTCCCGTCGAATTTCTTTTCCAAATCCGCCCAGCAGTCGATGTAATCGTCCTGCAGTGGCGCCTCGTTCGCGGCGAAGGGTGTCAGGTGCTGGGGGAAGCGGGTTTCGAACATGAAGGACATGGTGTTGTCCAGCTTGTGCGGCTTCAGTTCGGCATTCGACGCGCCTTCAAAGGCGTCGCGGTCCGGGCCGTGGGGCAGCATCATATTGTGGAGCGACAGGCCGCCCGGGACGAAGCCCTGCGGCTTGGCGTCGTACTGGCCATAGATGTTGCCCATCAGTTCGGACATGACGTTCTTGTGGTACCACGGAGGGCGGAAGGTGTCCTCGGCCACCATCCAGCGCTCGCGGAAGAGGACAAAGTCGATGTTCGCCGTGCCCTCGACGTCCGAGGGGGCGGTCAGCACGGTAAAGATCGACGGGTCCGGGTGGTCGAAGAGGATCGCGCCGACCGGGCAATAGGTGGTCAGGTCGTATTTCACGGGTGCGTAGTTGCCGTGCCATGCAACGACGTCGAGCGGCGAGTGACCGATTTTCGTTTCGTGGAAATGGCCGCCCCATTTGACGGTGACGGTCGAGGGGACCTCGCGGTCCTCGAATGCGGCGACCGGCGTCTTGAAGTCGCGGCGGTTGGCCATGCAGTTGGCGCCGATGGGGCCACGGCCGGGGAGGTCAAACTTCTGTCCATAGTTCTCGCAGACGAAACCGCGCGCCGGGCCGTCGAGGACTTCGACCCGGTAGACAAGGCCGCGCGGAATCACGGCGATATCCTGCGGGCCGATGTCGATGATGCCAAGCTCGGTGCAAAAGCGCAGGCGGCCTTCCTGCGGCACGACGAGAAGTTCGCTGTCAGCGGAAAAGAAATAGGCGTCCACCATGCTGTCGGTGACAAGGTAGATGTGCGAGGCCATGCCGACCTGCGTGTTCACGTCGCCCGCCGTGGTCATGGTGCGCATGCCGGTCAGCCAGGTCAGACCTTCGGCGTGAGGGGCGGGGTCCCAACGGTACTGGCCGAGCGAGATGATCTCGGGATCGATACAGGGGGCGGATTTCCAGTGCGGCAAGTCAATCTTTTTGAACCGGTGCGTGTGCTTGACCGAGGGGCGGATGCGATAGCACCAGGTGCGTTCGTTCTGGTGGCTGGGCGCGGTGAAGGCGGTGCCGGAGAGCTGTTCGCCGTAGAGGCCGTAGTTGCATTTCTGGGGCGAGTTCATGCCCTGCGGCAGGGCACCGGGCAGAGCCTCGGTTTCAAAGTCATTGCCAAAGCCGGGCATATAGCCCTCGTGCGTGCCGGTCGTGTCCGTGGCGCGGATCATGCCGGCGGGCAGGTCGTGCTTGGTCATGAGTCTGGCTCCCTGAAAGGCCCCGTTTCGCATGGCGCAATATAATCGTTGCATTTGCAATGAAGTCAAGCCTATCCTTTCGACCATGACGGATTTGCCCGACTTTGACCTCTCTCGTTTCACGCCTTATCGGCTGGCCGTCGCCGCCGAGCGGACGAGCGAGGAACTGGCGCGGCAGTATCGCGACCGGTTCGGGATCTCGATCCCGGAATGGCGGGTGCTGGTGCATCTGGCGCATTCAGGCGACGTCTCGGTTCGGGATATCGAGGCACGGGTGGCCATGGAAAAATCCAAGGTGAGCCGGGCGGCCTCGCGGTTGGAGAAATCGGGTCTGATCCGCAAAGATGTGAACAGTGGCGACCGGCGGTTGGTCAGTCTTGCGCTAACTGAGAAAGGGCGCGCGCTGATGGTCGAGCTTTTGCCGCTGGCGCAGGCATACCAGGATCAACTTGAGGCGCGGCTCGCTGCCGCTTTCGCGGGTTTCGAGGGCGGGTTGGATCGGCTATTGGCCGAGGATTGACGTCTTTAACTTGCCTGAAATACGCAGATTCCGCCGTCAGAACTTGCGGAAGATCCGGGTGGATTGAAACATCTCTTCAAGCGTTTCGATCCGGTCCTTGGCCTTGTCCCAACGACGGTTCTGGACCTCGGCGATCAGGGCTTCGACGATCAGGTTGATCCCGAGGGTCGAATCCCAGCTCGAGGGCACCTCGACCATGGCGTTGATGACGTGGGTGGCAAACTTGGACACCGGCGAGCCCCATTGGTCGGTGAACAGAACGATGGTTGCGCCGCGTTCGTGGGCGAGCGTCGCCAGCTTCATCAGATCGCCTTCGTAGCGGCGGATGTCAAAGATGATCAGGACTGAGCGTTTGTCCATGTCCAGAAGGTACTGGGGCCAGACGTTCGGTGATTGCGCCATCAGCGTGACGCCGGGGCGGATGATTTGCAGGTGGTTGAAGAAGTAATCGGCGTTCGAGCGGGTGATGCGCCCGCCTGACAGATAGACGCGCCGCTTGGGGTCGGCGAGGAGTTTCGCAACCGCATCGAAGCTGGCGGGGTCGAGGCGTTCGATAGTGTGGTTCAAGTTTTCAAACACGGCTTCGGCAAAGCCACGAAAGGCCTGGCTGTCCTTGCGGCCCTCGGGCCAGCCGGCGTGTTTCAGGATCGGTTGCTTGATCTGGGCCGAGGCCTCATCGCGCAGTGCGGCCTGAAGCTCGGGGAAGCCGTCAAAGCCGAGCTTGCGAGCCAGCCGGATGACGGTCGGGGTCGAGACGCCTGCCGCCTCGGCAAGGCGGGTAATCGACTGAAGCCCCGCGACCGGGTAGTCGCGCATGAGCGCGTCGGTCAGTTGACGTTCGGCGGGGGTTAGCGCGCCGGTCTGGTCCTGGATCAATTCCTTGACGATGCGGGTTCGGGTCACGGGCTGCCGCTTTTTGTAACGTTCTTTACAGAGTAGTCCGGCAAAGTAGCGTCGTCTACGAAAAATTCTTGACAGTGAATCCCGGCCTGTAGCTAATCGGTCACGTGAGCGAGACTGATGTGCCCTTGATTCTGGATCCGGATTTCGGACCCTGCGCCACCGTGGTGAACCCCGGTGGGCGCGCTGGCATTTGCCTGGTGTGCGAACACGCCAGCGCCGAGATTCCGTCCAGGTTGGAAGATTTGGGCCTGTCAGCGCACGACAGGTATTCGCACGCTGTCTGGGATCTTGGCGCCGAGGCGCTGGCCCGGCGCATGTCGGCCATCCTCGACGCACCACTGGTGGTCAGCCGCGTGTCGCGGTTGGTCTATGACTGCAACCGCCCGCCAAAGGCGCCGGATTGCATCCCCGCGCGGACCGAGCGGATCGAGGTGCCCGGTAACGCCATGCTGAGTGCAGAGGATCGTGCCGCGCGGGTGGCACAGGTTTATGAGCCATTTCACGACATCGTTGCGACGACCCTGGATGGGTTTGCCGTTTCGCCCGCCTTTGTGACTGTTCATAGCTTTACGCCCCAATGGCACGGCGAGCCGCGTGCGACCGAAATCGGGTTGCTGCATGATGCCGACCCCGAGCTTGCACGGGCGATGCAAGCCGCCGCGCTGGTGGAGCCTTCGGTGACGTTGAACGAACCTTACGATGCAAGTGACGGGGTGACCCATACCCTGAAGCGTCACGCCAACGGACGTGGTCTTTTGAATGTCATGATCGAGGTCAGGAATGACCTTTTGAGCGATGACGCGGGCGTTGAGCGGATTGCGGCGACCCTGACGTCCATGCTGGCGGCGGCCCTTTCAAAAGGGGCGGACGCGGCATGATCGGGGCGATGCAGGCATATGTGGGCGTGATCGACCGGATCAATCGGTGGATTGGCCGCGTGGTGATGTACGGCATCTTCGTGATGATGGGCATTCTGTTGTGGTCGTCGATTTCAAAGACGTTTTTCCTGCCGTCGCTATGGACGCTGGAAATGGCCCAGTTCGCGATGGTCGCCTATTACATTCTGGGTGGTCCCTATTCGATCCAGATGGGGTCAAACGTGCGGATGGACCTGCTTTACGGCGAATGGAGCGAGCGGCGGAAGGCGCAGGTCGATGCAATGACCGTTCTGTTCCTGATCGTCTATCTGGTATTCCTGCTTTGGGGCGGATGGGACAGCCTGATGTATTCGTTCCAATATGGCGGCGAGCGTAGCCCGACGGCGTGGCGCCCGTATTTGTGGCCAATCAAGACGATCATGGTTGTCGGTATTTTCCTGATGCTGCTTCAGGCCTTCAGCGAGTTGTTCAAGGACATCCTGCGCCTCAGGGGCGTCGAGGTGGAGGCGAAGGTCTGATGAGTTACGAGGCCATCGCCCTTTTAATGTTCGCGTCCATGATGCTGATGCTGTTGACTGGTCAGCGTGTGTTCGGCGCCATCGGGTTCGTGGCTGTTGTTGCCGCGTTTTTCCTGTGGGGAGACCGGGGCGGATACGACCTTGGGTTTGCCGCCGCGATGAAGCTGATGAAGTGGTATCCGCTTTTGACGCTGCCGATGTTCATTTTCATGGGCTACATCCTGTCGGAATCGAAGATCGCGGACGATCTGTACAAGATGTTCCATGTCTGGATGGGCGGTTTGTCCGGCGGTCTGGCCGTGGGAACCATTGGGTTGATGGTTCTGATCAGCGCGATGAACGGGCTGAGTGTTGCGGGCATGGCGATCGGGGCGACGATTGCTTTGCCCGAGTTGCTGCGCAGAAATTACGACAAGCGAATGGTGACGGGGGTGATCCAGGCGGGGTCATCCTTGGGCATCCTGGTGCCGCCGTCCGTAGTGCTGGTGCTGTACGCGATGATCGCGCGCCAGCCGGTCGGACAGTTGTGGCTGGCAGGTGTGTTGCCGGGGCTGATGATGGCGGCGATGTTCGTGATCTATATCGTCATTCGCTGCCGGATCACGCCGTCGCTCGGCCCGGTTCTGCCGCCTGAAGAGCGCGACGTTCCCATCGGCGAGAAGCTGAGGCTTTTGTCGGCGGGCTTGCTGCCGCTTGGGATTTTCTTTGCGATGATGGTGCCGTTTGTGAACGGCTGGACGAGCCTGGTCGAAAGCTCGGCCATCGGGGCGATTGCGGCGTTTCTGGCCGCCGTCCTGAAGGGGCGGATGACGCGCGAGGTGTTCGAGACCAGCGTGCGCAAGACGCTTGGGATTTCCTGCATGTTCATGTGGATCATCCTGGCGGCGCTGGCGTTCGGTTCGGTCTTTGACGGGCTGGGCGCGGTGAAAGCGATAGAGTCGCTTTTCACCGAGCGGCTGGGGCTTAGCCCCTGGATGATCCTGATCCTGATGCAGCTGTCATTCATCCTGATGGGGACGTTCCTGGACGATACCGCCATGCTAGTGATCGTTGCGCCCTTGTATGTGCCGCTGGTCGATGCGCTTGGCTTCAACCTGATCTGGTACGGTGTGCTTTACACGATCACCACTCAGATCGCCTATATGACGCCGCCATTTGGCTATAACCTGTTCCTGATGCGGGCCATGGCACCGCCCGAGATCACGCTGAGAGACATTTATGCGTCGATCCTGCCTTTCGTCCTTGTGATGGTTGTGGCGTTGGCGGTGGTGATGGCTTTTCCGAATATCGCGCTTTGGCTGCCGGGGTATGTCTATGGATATTGACGTCGCGCACAGCCCAGGGCGGGCGGAAAACCACGGGTTTTCCGCATCGGTTCCCGACGCGGGAACCGGGGCTATGGAAAATGCGTCATTTTCCGCTGCGATGTCCGCGTCGGACATCGCCTTCGACAACAAACAATTCAAACCAGACCCGTGAAGCGGGCACCCAATCCGAGCAAAACAGAGAGGAAGAAAAGATGACGACAAGACGTAAGTTTATCACCACCGCGGCCGCCGGTGCCGCGGCTGCGCCGCTGGCCACCCCGGCCCTGGCGCAATCCACCATCAAGTGGCGGTTGCAGACCTATGCCGGTGCGGCCCTGGCCGAGCATGTTCTCGACCCCGCGATCAAGATGTTCAACACCATCGCGGGCGACCGGATGCAGATCGAGGTGTTTTATGCCGACCAGTTGGTTCCGACGGGTGAGCTGTTCCAGGCAATGCAGCGCGGCACGATCGATGCGGTGCAGTCGGACGATGACTCGATGGCCTCGCCGACCGAAGTCACGGTCTTTGGCGGGTATTTCCCGTTTGGCAGCCGTTATTCGCTGGACGTGCCGGTTCTGTTCAACCGCTATGGTCTGAAGGAAATCTGGGAAGAGGAATACGCCAAGGTTGGTGTCAAGCACGTCAGCGCCGGGGCATGGGACCCCTGCCACTTTGCCACCAAGGACCCGATCCGGTCGCTGGAAGACCTGAAGGGCAAGCGCGTCTTTACCTTCCCGACCGCCGGTCGCTTCCTGACGCAGTTCGGCGTGGTGCCGGTGACCCTGCCGTGGGAAGACATCGAGGTTGCGGTACAGACGGGCGAGCTGGACGGCATCGCATGGTCGGGCATCACCGAGGACTACACCGTGGGGTGGGCCGACGTGACCAACTATTTCCTGACCAACAACATCTCGGGCGCCTGGATCGGCCACTTCTTTGCCAACCAGGACCGCTGGAACGAGTTGCCGGATGATCTGAAGACCCTGTTCGAGGTTTGCTGTGAGCAATCGCATTACTATCGCCAGCACTGGTACTGGGGTGGTGAGGCCGACCTGCGTGTCAACGGTCCGAAGATGGAGCTGACCTCGATTCCGGACGCCGAGTGGGCGACGGTCGAGGCCGCCGGTCGCGAGTTCTGGGAAGAGATCGCCGCCGAGTCCGAGACCAAGAAGAAGGTCGTCGAGATCTTTAAGAAGTACAATGCTGACATGGAGAAGGCCGGACGGCCCTATCGGTACAGCTAAACGAAACCCGCCGGGTGTGGTCCGCGAAAAGGATTGCGCCCGGCCCGAGGGTGGGCGTTCGCGCCCGCCCTGGGGGGCGGGTCGGGCGCGATCCGGGCTGACGCCCGGAACGAGGTTCGGCAACGCTCCCTGCGCTTTTTGAGGAGTGAGACATGACCGCGAACCTGACCATCGACGCCTTGAAGGAACTTGCCGCCGCTGGCGACATCGACACCGTGCTGGTCTGCCTGATCGACATGCAGGGCCGTTTGATGGGTAAGCGGTTCCATGTCTCGAACTTCCTTGAGTCGGGGTACGAAGAGACCCACTGCTGCAACTACCTTCTGGCGACCGATCTGGAGATGGCGACGCCGGATGGCTATGCCTCGACAAGCTGGGAGTCGGGGTACGGCGACTATGTCATGAAGCCGGATCTCTCGACGCTGCGCCTTGTGCCCTGGCTTGAAGGGACGGCGATGGTGATCAGCGATCTGATCGACCACCATACCCATGAGCCTGTACCGCATGCGCCGCGCCAGATGCTGAAGGCACAGGTTGCCCGCGCCGAGGCCATGGGGTTCACGCCGATGATGGCGACCGAACTGGAATTCTTCCTGTTCGAGCGGACGTTCGACCAGATCCGCAAAGAGGGTTACCGGCAGCTTGATCCGCTGGCGGGATACAACGCCGATTACTCTATTCAGCTGACCACCAAGGAAGAGCATGTGATGCGCCCGATCCGCAATATGCTGTTCGAGGCGGGTGTGCCGGTGGAGAATTCGAAGGGCGAGGCCGAGACGGGTCAGGAAGAGCTGAACATTCGCTATGCCGAGGCCGTTCTGGCCGCCGATCACCACACGATTTCCAAGCTGGCCATCAAGGACATCGCGCACGGCATGGGTGCCTCGGCGACCTTCATGGCCAAGTGGCGGCGTGACAAGGTCGGCAGCGCGGCGCACATCCACCAGTCGCTGTTCAAGGGCGGGGACAACGCGTTCTACGACAAGGGTGCCGAGCTGACGATGTCGGACACGATGCGGTCCTATGTGGCGGGTCTGTTGAAGTATTCGACCGATGTGACGTTCTTCATGGCGCCCTACATCAACAGCTATAAGCGGTTCCTTCCGGGCACCTTCGCGCCGACCAAGCTGGCCTGGAGCATCGACAACCGCACCGCCGGGTATCGCCTTGTGGGCGACGGAACCAAGGGCGTGCGGATCGAGTGCCGGATACCGGGTAGCGACATCAACCCCTACCTCGCCTGCGCAGGGCAGCTTGCCGCCGGTTTGACGGGGATTGAGGAGGGGCTGGAGCTGGCCGCTCCGGTGAAGGGTGATGTTTACGGGATGAAGCGCGTGCCGGAGATCCCGAACACGTTGCGGGCGGCGACACTGGCCTTGAAGAAGTCCAAGATGCTGCGGTCGACCATGGGGGACTGGGTGGTGGATCACTACACCCGTGCCGCCGAGGTTGAGCAGGAGGCGTTTGACGCCGTGGTCACGGACTATGAGGTCCAGCGCGGGTTCGAGCGGGCCTAACATGATCAACGGCATCGACCACATCGTACTGACCGTGCGTGACATCGAGGCGAGCGCGGCGTTTTACAAGCGCGTTCTGGGTCTTGAGTGCGTGACCTTTGGTGAAGGGCGGCGGGCGCTGGTGGTCGGCGATCAGAAGATCAATCTGCATACATTGGGTATGGAGACGAGGAATCATGCGGCCATCGGGGCGGGGGATGTCTGTCTGACGACGGATATGACGCCCGAGGAGGTGGTCGGAAAACTCAAGGCCGAGGGCGTGGAGATCGACGAGGGTCCCGTTCCCCGGTCCGGTGCACGAGGGCCGATCACCTCGGTCTATTTTGTCGATCCTGACGGACATCTTGTCGAAGTCAGCAGCTATGGAACCACGTCATGACGAAGACGATTGAACTTATCTCGCCGGTGGACGGCTCGGTTTACCTGAGCCGTGAGACCCTGAGCCGGGAGGCGGCGCTTGAGGCCGCTGTGGCCGCTCGGAAGGCGCAGGAGAAATGGAAGAACCGGCCCCTAGACGAGCGGATTGCGCTGGTGCTGAAGGCCAATGAGATCATTGGCCAGCAGACCGACCGCATGGCGGAGGAACTGGCGCATCAAATGGGGCGGCCGATCCGGTATGGCGGCGAGTACGGCGGGTTCAACGAACGCGTGACCTATATGGCGTCGATTGCCGAGGAGTGCCTGGCCGATGACGTGGTCGAGGACTCGGATGCCTTCAAGCGGGTACTCAAGCGCGAGGCGCAGGGCGTCGTCTTGGTCGTGGCGCCGTGGAACTATCCGTACATGACGGCGATCAACACGATTGCGCCGGCGCTGATCGCGGGCAACACGGTGATCCTGAAGCACGCCAGTCAAACGTTGAAAGTGGGTGAGCATCTGGCCGAGGCTTTTGCCGCCGCAGGGCTGCCTGAGGGCGTGTTCCAGAACATCGTGATCGACCATGAGACGACGAACGAGCTGATCTCGGGTCGGCATGTGAATTTCGTGAATTTCACCGGGTCTGTCGGGGGCGGCAAGGCCATGGAGATGGCTGCAGCGGGGACGTTTATTCCTGTCTCGACCGAGTTGGGCGGCAAGGATCCGGGCTATGTGCGGGCCGACGCCGACCTGGATGCGGCGGTGGATACGCTGATGGATGGCGCGATGTTCAATGCCGGTCAGTGCTGTTGCGGGATCGAGCGGATTTACGTGGCCGAGAGCCTGTATGACGCATTCGTCGAAAAGGCGGTGGCTTGGGCCAGTGCGCAGAAGCTAGGCAATCCGTTGGACCCCGAAACCACGATGGGGCCGATGGCGAATGTGCGGTTTGCGCGTGAGGCGCGGGCGCAGGTGGAAGAGGCGATTGCCGATGGTGCCGTGGCACATATTGCGCCGACGGAGGCGGACGACGGCGCGGCTTATATGACGCCGCAGGTTCTGACCAATGTCACCCACGACATGCGGGTGATGCGGGACGAGACTTTTGGCCCGGTGGTCGGGATCATGAAGGTCGAGGACGACGCGGAGGCGATCCGGCTGATGAATGACTGTGCCTTTGGCCTGACGGCAAGCATCTGGACCAGGGACGCGGACGCTGCCGAGAGGATCGGCGGGTTGCTGGAGACAGGGACGGTGTTCATGAACCGCTGCGACTATCTTGACCCCGCCCTGTGCTGGACCGGATGCAAGGACACCGGACGCGGGCAGGGTCTGTCGAACTTGGCGTATCAGGCTTTGACGCGCCCCAAATCCTATCACCTTCGGAAGAACTGACATGAATCTGACTGGCAACTGGTCTTATCCCACCTCGGTCCGCTTTGGCGCGGGCCGGATTTCGGAAATTGGCGGCGCCTGCATGGCGGCGGGTATCAAGAAGCCCCTTCTGGTGACCGACCGCGGTCTGGCGGATATGGAGATCACGCGGCAAACGCTTGACCTGCTGGAGGCCGAAGGGTTCGGGCGGGCGATGTTCTCGGACGTCGATCCGAATCCGAGCGATCTGAACGTGAGCGAGGGGCTGCGGGTCTATCGCGCGGGCGGTTATGACGGGGTGATCGCCTTTGGCGGTGGTTCCGGTTTGGATCTTGGCAAGACGATTGCCTTCATGGCCGGGCAGACGCGGCCCCTGTGGGATTTCGAGGATATCGGCGACTGGTGGACCCGCGCCGACCCGGCGGGCATTCATCCCATTGTCGCCGTGCCGACAACGGCGGGCACCGGGTCCGAGGTGGGGCGCGCAGGCGTCATCACCAATTCGGTGAGCCACGAGAAGAAGATCATCTTTCACCCAAAGATGCTGCCGAGCGTTGTGATCTGCGATCCGGAACTGACGGTCGGGATGCCCAAGCACATCACGGCGGGCACCGGATTGGATGCCTTTGCCCATTGCGTCGAGGCCTTTTCCAGCCCGCATTATCACCCGATGAGCCAGGGCATCGCGCTGGAGGGGATGCGGTTGGTCAAAGAGTACCTGCCGCGCGCCTATGCCGACGGCGGCGATATCGAGGCGCGGGCCCATATGATGAGTGCGGCAGCCATGGGGGCGACGGCGTTCCAGAAAGGTCTTGGCGCGATCCATGCGCTGAGCCATCCGATTGGCGCGCATCACCACACGCACCACGGCACGACTAATGCTGTGTTCATGCCTCCGGTATTGAAATTCAACGCACCTGCCATCCGCGATCGGTTCGATGCGGCTGCGGCATATTTGGGGATCGACGGAGGTTTCGACGGGTTTTGCGCCTTTGTCGATGCTTTCAACGATAGCCTGAACATCCCCAAAACTCTGACCGAGCTAGGCGTTTCCAATCCTGATCTTGATGCCCTGACCGATGCGGCGCTTCGCGATCCCAGCGTTGGCGGCAATCCGGTCGAGATGACCAGCGCCAATACCCGGCCATTGTTCGAAGCTGTGCTTTAGGGCCACTGACCGCACCACTACCTGGTGGCTCTTTGGCCGCAGGCGATTGTCGCTTGCGGCCATATTTGTGCCGAGCTCACGGCAAATTTCGCAAAATTCACGCATGTCTTCCGGTGGTCTTCGCGTCTGCTGACGTCTGGCTCACAGGGGCGGTTCAAAAGCGGTGTCATCGAAACGACGGACACATAGGAGATTTCAAAATGTCGTATCTGATCAACAGCTGCTGGGGTGCCGAAGACGTCGAGAAGGCAACCGTTCCATTCATCATCGCCTGCGCGGCGGCAAACAAGGGCGAGGCCCGCATGTTCTTGACCTGCGAGGCGTTGCACCTGGTGACCAAGGGTGGCGCGGATGGTGTAATCGCTCGGGGTTATGCCGCGGTGAAAGACCTTCTGGAAGAATTCACCACCAAGGGCGGACGCATTTGGGTGTGCCGCGTTTGTGCGGGTGTCATGGGGATCACCGAAGCCGATCTGGTCGAAGGTGTCGAAATCGGCGGCGCGCCGGATTCGATGGGTTTCCTGGACGCTGGTGCCAAGGTGCTGATGTGAGTCTTCAAGGACTGGCGTTGGTTTACCGTCGACGCCAGTCCGAGTTGAGAAAGGACAATGCGATGAAACATGTTGGGATATTGTTGGCGGGTGCTCATTACCCCAAGGTTTCGCCCGACCCCGGCCAACTGGATGGTCAACTGCGTCGGTATCTAGACGGCTTGGGGTGCGCTCCGGAAAGCATCTCCGTGTTTTCCTGCTTTGAAGGGGACATGCCTCGCGTGGGGCAATGCGAGGCCTGGATCGTCAGCGGCACACCCTTGTTGTGGACTGCGGGCGCGGCATTCTATGAGGCTTTTTTGGAGCTTGTGGAACATGAGGTTCGCCAAGGCCGCCCGGTCTTTGGGCTGAACCATGGTGAGCAGGTCCTGGTGGATGCCCTGTGCCCCGAGGCGGGTTCCCCGACCTTGCCACGGACTTTGCGCAATCCGTTTCGAAGTTTCTGGATCTCGGATGTTCTGTACCAGGTTGAAAACGGACGGTTGGTGGGTGCACCGCGTCCTGCCAAATCGCGGAACTATCGGGTGCCCGTTTTATTCTAGCCCGGCCTTCACCAGACCATCGACATAGATGTCGATTTGGTCAGGGTCACGCAGATAGAACAACCGCTCGCGTACGAAATCCGCAGTGATGCCGGGGCGCATACGTCGGAGATCGGCAAGTGCGTCGGCTGCGCGTTCCATATGACCGGCATGGGCCAGTGCCGAGGCGCGAATGGCCGTCGGCCAGTAATGACTGTTCGGCACTGCTTCGGCTTGCTGGGCCCAGTCGACGGCATCGTCAAAGTCGCCCTTAAACAGAAGCGCGGTCGCGCCATAGCTAAGAAACGCCCATCGATAAGGGTCCGAGGGGTTGATGCGAACAGCTTCCTCAAAGCATCCCATAGCCGTGTCCAGCTGGCCAGAGTAGGCCAGCGAGTCCCCCAACCCACAATGCGCCTGTGCCATGCCAGGGTTGAGATCGATGGCGGCCTTAAGGTCGGTGATCGACCGGTCGTATTCGCCTCGTGCCAGGTGGACGCGCCCAAGGGCAAAGCGAACAACAGCGTCACCAGGGTCGAGCCGGGCGGCTTCCTGGGCAAGTTCCAACGCCTCGTCCAAAACCGATTGCAGGTTTTCCGCTTCGAAATAGATCGCGGAAATGACCATGGCATAGGACAGTCGCGCATAGGCCAGGCCAAAGTTCGGATCCAGTTCGATGGCGCGTCGGAAATGCGTTTGTGCAAGTGCGTTTGTATCTGCGCTGAATTCGTATTGGATCGCCAATCCACGATGATAGGCGTCCCAGGCGTTCATCGATTCAAAAGCAATCTCGCGGGTTTCGCGCCCGGCAAACCGGACCAGTTCGGTTTCAATCGACGCGGCGATGGTGGCGGACAGTTCGTCTTGAAGCGCGAAAGGATCGTCCATCGTCCTGTCATACCGCATCACCCAAAGGTAACGCGCGCTCTTGGGATCGGCCAACTGGACCGTCAGACGAATCTTTTCACCGATGGCCCGTAACGATCCATGGACGATATAGTCCAGGCCCAGCTCTTTGCCGAGCGCGCTCATGTCCGCGCCGGTCATCCGTCGGTCCGAACCCTCGCTGCTGGCTTTGACGTCCAGCCAACTGAACAGTGACAAGTTCCGCGAAATATCCTCGGTTAGCCCGTCGATGAGAAAGCCAAGATCGTCGTCGCCGCCCATGCGGGCAAACGGAACGACCGCGATACTGGTGCGCGCTGTCGCAGGAAGCGCCAAGTCGGGGGGAGGTTCGGACGCCGTTTCGGGGGTCTGCGAGGCGAAGAAACCTTCGCCGCGAACCTCGGCCATCAGCCGCATCAGTTCCGGACCAGCGCCGACACCAAGTTCCTTTTGCAACAAGGCCTCATAGCTGTTGAATTGCTGAACGGCGGCCGCCCGTTCGCCCTTTTGCGCGAGCATACGGATCAGCACCATTTGCGAGGCATCGCGCAGGGGCTCTATGGCAACGATACTGCGGGCTACGTCCAAGGCCTGGTCGGTATTGCCCTGTTGCAATTCCAGTTCGGCGGCCCGCTCCAAGACACGCAAGGTCAGCGACGCAAAACGTTGCCGTTCCGACGCGATCCAGTCTTCGAAATCTGCCTGTTGCCCGTATAGCCCGTCCAGAAGCGGTCCGGTCAGCAATTCACGCGCGCGCCGCACGGCGGTTGGATCGGGGTCGTCCGCAAGCGCGGTGAATTCATCGACATCGACGCGGACCAGATCGGGGTTCAGACCAACGCGGTCATCCAAGGCGAGAATTGCGTCGGGTTCGGGAAAGGTGCGGCGCAGCTTGGCGACTGCCTGGCGCAGGCTTTGTCGCGCTTGATCGGTAAACCGGTCGCCCCAGAACAGGGACATCAACCGATCGCGGGACGGCGGCATCTCGGTATTCAACGCCAGATAGGCGACAAGCCCTTGCGACTTGGCGCCTGAGATCGGGATGGTTTTTCCGTCGGAATCGGTGACGGTCAATTTGCCAAATAAACAGATTGAAATCATACGCGGCCCCTTCGCCGACACGTTACACAAGCCGATCAATCGCGGCAATGTCGGGACTTTTTGCCTTTCAGGGCGATTTTTATGACGAATTCACGCGTGAATTCACGCCGATCTCACAGTCAGGAGCGTGTCAGAGGTCAAACAAGTGACATCACGTCATTCAATCAAGGATCAAATCAATGACCGACATCACGAATAGCTTTTCCGATACCGATGTTTTCGGACCGTACTCCTCCTGGCCGCGGCGCACCAAACGCGTTTGGACTCGCATTCGCATCGCAAAGCTCGCCGCTATCTCTGCGGCTGCCGGAGCTTTTGCTCACTGCGTCGTTCCCATGATCACCTGATCCGGACGCAATCGACACGGGGAGCAAGAAAATGACATACTGGCAGAAATCTAAAGACTTTACCCAGGAGACACCCAAAATGACCGGCATCAAAAGCTCGGTTCTGGATACCGTCGGCGGCACGCCCATCGTTCGTATCAACAATATCGGACCCGCCCATGTCGAGCTTTATGCGAAACTGGAAGCCTTTAACCCTATGGGGTCGGTGAAGGACCGGTTTGCTCTCGCAGCGATCGAGGCGGCTGAGAAGGACGGCTCGCTGAAGCCGGGTCAGACAGTCGTGGAAGGCACCAGCGGCAACACCGGCATCGCCCTTGCGATGGTCTGTGCACAAAAGGGCTATCCGCTGGTCATCACCATGGCCGAGAATTTCAGCGTCGAGAGGCGCAAGATGATGAGGTTCCTGGGGGCGAAAGTAGTTTTAACGCCCGCGGCTGAAAAAGGTTCGGGCATGATCGCCAAGGCCGAAGAACTGGCCGCCGAACACGGTTGGTTTTTGCCGCGTCAGTTCGAAAACGAGGCGAATGCCGACATGCATTCCCGCACGACGGCCAAGGAAATCCTGGCGGACTTTGAAGGCATGGGCCTGGATTACTGGGTCTCCGGTTTTGGTACTGGTGGCACCCTGAAGGGGGTTTCACGCACCCTGCGCGCCGAGAGCCCTGACACCAGGATCATTGTCACCGAGCCTGACAATGTACCGATCCTGTCCAGTGGCATCCCGCAAGCGCGGGATGATGATGGTCGCCCCGCGTTCAGCCATCCGATGTTCCGCCCGCATCTGATGCAGGGGTGGTCTCCGGATTTCATTCCCAAGCTTGCCGAGGACGCCCTGTCGGCTGGTGTCATTGATGCCTTTCAGCCAGTCGCAGGCGATGCGGCCCTGCAGGCGGCGCGTGATCTGGCAACGAAAGAGGGGATCTTCTGCGGCATTACCGGCGGCGCCACATTTGCCGCGGCGTTGAGCGTGGCCGAAACCGCACCGGAAGGCGCGCGTATTCTTGCGATGATCCCTGATACGGGTGAACGGTATCTGACCACGCCGCTGTTCGAAGGTGTGCCCGAGGTCATGTCTGACGAGGAAATGGTGATTTCCCGGTCCACAAAGGGGTTCCGCTTTGATGCTTCGGGTGGCGGTGCGTCCCCGATCCCTGCGGCAACGCAGGAGGCAAATCCCGAGGTCGTCGAGTTCGTGGACAAAACTTTGGCGGACGAACCTGTTGTCATGTTCGCTTTGGAATGGTGCGAATTCTGCTGGTCGGTGCGCAAGATGTTTGCCGAGGCCGGGATCGAGTATCGCTCGGTCGATCTGGATTCGGTGGCATATCAGAAAGACAATCTGGGCGGTGACATCCGGGTGGTGCTGCGCAATATGACGGGGCTGCCAACCATTCCGCAGATATTCGTCGGCGGTCAGCATATTGGCGGGGCAACCGAGACTTTCGACGCGTTCAATGACGGCTCGCTCAAGGCAAGGCTGGATGCGGCGGGCGTTTCTTATGATGCGGACATGACGCGGGATGCTTATAGCTTCTTGCCTACTTGGTTGCATCCGCGATGACATCGAAACGGGCCCCATCCCATGACGCCGCGCTGGCCCGCGCGGCATCTTATGGGGCGGTCTATCGCCAAAAGGATCGCCCCTTGCACCCCACCGCCAGCGCCAAAGAACTGCGCCGGGCCTTTTGCCGCCCTTTGCCGGAAGAACCAACCGACGGCGAGGGTGTGATCGAGGCGTTGATCGCGGCGGCCGAGCCGGGGTTGGTGGGGAATACGGATCCCAGTTTCTATGCTTGGGTGATGGGGGCGTCGGACCCTGTGGGGGTTGCTGCTGACTGGCTGACCTCTATCTGGGGGCAAAATGCCGGAATTTATCAAACGGCGCCAGCTGCGGCGATCGCGGAAGAAGCAGTTTCGAGCTGGTTGCTGGAACTTCTTGACCTTCCGCGCGAGTCTTCGGTCGGTTTCGTCACCGGGGCGACCATGGCAGCCTTTGTCGGATTGGCAGCGGCGCGCTCATCGGTTCTGCACCGCGTCGGGTATGACGTTGACCGTCTTGGGTTGCAGGGTGCCCCTTTGGTGCGCGTTTATGCCAGCGACGATGCCCATGCCACGAATTATGCGGCGCTGCGCTACCTTGGATTTGGCGAAACCAATATCACCCGTATCCCGTCGGATGAGAGGGGGCTGATGCGCAGCGATGACCTGGCAGCCGCGATGGACCGGGCAGACGGCCCCAGTATTGTCATAGCGCAGGCCGGGCATATCAATTCGGGCGCATATGAGGATTTGCCAGCGATTGTGCGAATTGCAAAGTCGCATGGGGCCTGGGTGCATGTGGATGGCGCGTTTGGTCTTTGGGCGCGGGTGCTGCCCGAGAAAGCTGACATTACTCAGGGCGCTGACCTGGCAGACAGTTGGTCTGTGGACGGACACAAGTGGCTGCAGCTTCCTTATGATTCAGGGTTTGCAATCGTGCGCGATTCTCTCAGCCATCGTCGTGCCATGGATATTTCAGCCGGGTATTTGAACCAGGTCGAAGGCGATGGCCGCAACCCGACCGAGTACAACCCCGAGCTTTCGCGCCGTGCCCGTGGGTTTGCCGCCTGGGCAGTGTTTCAAGCCATGGGCCGGAACGGGGTGCGTGACCTGGTGCGGGGGCACTGTGACGCCGCGGTTCATCTGGAGAGCCTTTTGGCAGAGGTGCCTGGATTGAATCTCGCCTGTTCGGTCGTGTTGAACCAACTGGTCCTGGAATGCGGCACCGCGGATCGCGCCGATGCCATGGAGCATGCCCTGAACGACCGCGGGATATTCGCGCGGACGGCGGATTGGAAAGGGCGACGCGTCTTGCGGTTGTCGATCATCTCGCAGCGCACAGATTTTGGGCACATTGAAAGGCTTGCCGGTGAAATTCGACAGGCTTGGAGCAACGTGCACCACGGTTGAGCTTGTCCTGCCTGTTTCATCCTGCAAAAAGCGGAGTGAATGCGAACGGAGGACGAAATGAGCAAGCGGCACGGTGGTCAATTATTGGTGGAGTGCCTGCAGGTTCTCGGTGCGCGGCATGGATTTGGCGTACCCGGAGAATCCTATCTTGCCGTTCTGGACGGGCTACACGACACCAAGGACAGCCTTGACTATATCCTGTGCCGAAACGAAGGCGGCGCGGCCTTTATGGCTTCGGCCTATGGGAAGCTGACGAACACCCCTGGACTGTGTTTTGTCACCCGTGGGCCCGGTGCGACCAATGCTTCGATCGGGGTTCATACAGCGATGCAGGACAGCTCGCCCATGATCCTGTTCGTTGGTCAGATCGACACCCGCACGCGCGACCGTGAGATGTTTCAAGAGGTCGACTATCGACAGTATTTCGGACCGATTGCTAAATGGGCAACCGAGATCGAACACGTCGAGCGTATCCCCGAAATCATCTCGCGCGCTTGGATGACCGCCCTGTCCGGGCGTCCCGGCCCGGTGGTCGTGGCTCTACCGGAAAACGTGGTCAGCGAAATGACGGACGTTGAACCAATTTCACGGTCCGCGCCTTTGCCGGTTCCTTCCGCGACGTCGACATCGTTGGACAGCGTACGCACGGCCCTGACCGAAGCAGAGCGCCCGGTGATCCTGATGGGGGGCGGCGGCTGGACCGAGGCGGGCAGCTCTGCGCTGGAACACTTTGCGGCCGCGTCGGATATCCCCGTCGTTGCAGCTTTCCGGTATCAGGACATGTACGACAACAATGCGCCGACCTATGCCGGTGAGGCTGGTGTCGGAATGCTTCCGCAGGTCAAGGCGACGCTGACAAACGCCGATCTGATCCTCGCCATCGGCGTGCGGTTCGGCGAGATGACGACGGATGCGCACACCCTGTTTGATCTGCCGGACATGGCGCAAAAGCTGATCCATGTGCACATTTCGGCCGATGAGATCGGCAAGATTTATCAGCCCGATCTTTCAGTTCTTTCCTGTTCGAACACCTTCGCGATTGGCCTGGCCGATCAACCAGTGACCGGGGGTTGGTCGGAATGGCGTGAAACTGCGCGGGCCGGTTACGAGGCAACTTTTGACCTGCCAGTCGGACCCGGCCCGGTCGATATGGTCGAAGTGATGAAGATCTTGCAGGATCGTCTGGATGACCAGGCAATCATCACAAACGGCGCAGGCAATTTCTCGATCTGGAATAACAAGTATTTCCGCTATGGGACCGATCATCGTTTGTTGGCTCCGCAGTCGGGGGCCATGGGGTATGGTCTTCCTGCTGCTGTCGCGGCAAAGATTGTCGATCCGGAACGCACCGTTGTCTGCTTTGCCGGAGACGGCGATTTTCAGATGAATTGCCCCGAACTGGGCACCGCGATGCAATTCGGCGCGCAACCTATCATTCTGATCGTGAACAACGGCACCTACGGCACTATTCGCATGCACCAGGAAAAGCACTATCCACGGCGTATTTCCGGCACGGCGTTGGAAAATCCGGATTTTCCCGCCATGGCGGCAGCCTATGGGTTTCACGGTGAGCGTGTTGAGCGCACCGAAGACTTTGCCGCGGCGTTGGAACGGGCGATGGCGTCCAAGACCGGGGCAGTTCTGGACTTGGCCGTGGGGGAAGAGGCCCTGACCCCGCGCCAGACGTTGACGCAAATTCGCGCCGCCGCCGAGGCTTAAACCGATATTTAACAGCCACAGGCCATTTTAGCTCTCTATCTGGGGTGCGCTCTTGCAGGGCACAATCCTTGGGGGAGACGGGAAATGGCCGGGCTATCGGTCGATCAAAGCATTTCCGGCACAACGCTGGGGCTTGTTTCAGGCCTGAGCGATCTGATGGTTCTGGACATTGGCGGGCGGCGCGTCGTTTACGCGCTGAACAGGGCCGAGAGCGCGCTGGTTGAGCTTGATGTCGCCAGCGATGGATCGTTAAGCCTCGCGGGATCGATTCTGCTGACGGGCACATTTCCGGCCGGGGGTGAGGCCGCTCTGGGCCATGTCACCGACGCTGGCGGCAACCAGTTTCTGACGTTTGCAGGGTTGCCGGAAGTTGCCGGCCAAACGGTGAACCTGTCAGGCACAGGCAGTCTTGGCTCTCAGCAGGTGTTTACAGGCGTGGGCACGTTGGTTGCGCCCCTTGGCGTCGATCTGTCTGGCTTCGCAGGAATGGTATCGGGGCGTGAAACCGGCGGGCTGAACCTGTTCACGGACACCGGGGCAGGGTTTGCATGGCGCGCTCAGATCACGGATACCATCGACCGGTTCCTCGCCGACATCGCATCCAGTGTTGCTTTCGAGATTGAAGGGTCGGATTTCGTTGCGACCGTGTCCGCGACCGAGGACGGGGTCAACCTGGTCCAGTTGACGCCGACAACGATCGTGCAAAGAGCGGCCTTTGGCGCGGATGATGGCCTGCCCATCAACACGCCCATCGACATTGGGGTTATTCAGCGTTTGGGCGAAACCATGCTGTTGATCGCATCGACCGGCAGCGCGTCGGTATCCGTCATTCAGGTGGGCGGTTCGGGTACGTTGACGTTACGGGATCACGTGCTGGACGGCGTCCAAACACGTCTCGACGGGGCAGAGGCCCTGGCGACGGCAACCTTTGGTGATTTTGCCTTTGCAGCGGTCGCCGGTGCTGAAGGCGGGATCAGTCTCGTGACACTTTTGCCGGGGGGACGATTGGTTCATCTGGACAGCATTGCGGACAACAATCTTGTGTCGCTGGACCAAGTCAGCGCGCTTGCTATGGAATACTCGGGCTCCAGCCTTCAAATCTATGCTGGCTCTCACGTTGAGCATGGGCTGACGCGGATCAGTTTCGACCTTTCCGATCTTGGTGACGTCGTTGTTGCTGATGGCGGTGGGGCGATTGGCACCGCAATGGGCGATCAAGTCATCGGTTCCGACCTGGGAGACGTGCTGAATGCATTGTCCGGCGACGATATCCTATTGGACGGCGCTGGAGCCGACGTTCTTACAGGTGGCGCGGGGGCGGATCTGTTCGTTTTCGCGGCCGACGGGGACCATGATGTCATTACCGACTTTGACCGCGGATTGGACAAGTTGGACCTGTCTGCATTCGGGTTTTTGTATGATATTGGTCAGATAGACTTTATGGCCACTGTCGATGGTGCGGTGCTGAGCTATGGCGATGAAACCATTACGATCACCATGTCCGACGGTAACCCGTTAACAGCGGGCGAGTTGACCAACGCTGATATCCTGAACATTGCGCGCGTTCCGTTTCTGCCCATTGGCCAGGAACTGGCGGGCGGGTCTGGTGCGGACAGTCTGGAAGGCGGCTTTGGCGATGATACGATCATCGGGGCAGAAGGCGACGATCTGTTGAACGGCGGTGCGGGCCACGACATCATCTATGGGGACGACATCGCCTGAATGGCGTCAAGCCAGGCCAACGTCGTCCAGAATGTCAGTCCAAAGCACCAAAAGGTCGCCTTCATCCAACAGGGCTTGCGCGTTGGCAGGCGGTGTCCAGGTCGGATAGATCATCGTCAGGATATCAAGCGTGACGTCGCCGCCGATCAACAGGTCGTCGCCCACGCCGCCATCAATCAGGTTGTCGCCGCTGCCGCCTTCGACCAGATCAAAGCCATCCTCGCCATCCAGATCGTCGTTGCTTGCGCCACCCCGGATTGCATCGTTTCCTGCCCCACCATCGACAGTATCCGTGCCAAAGCCTGCCGATAGACCGTTGTTGGCATCGTTGCCTGTAATCGTATCGTTGCCGGTGCCGGTCAGCCCGTATTCGATTACAGTGCCGCGCGCGATAGCGATATTTCCATCTAGGCCAGCCAGGTCTGAATGGGTCTCCTGCCGTAAATCCAGACGCTGATGCGCCGAATAGGAAGAGAAATCGAACACATCGGTTCCATCGGTATCGTAGACGGTGAAGCTGATCGGGTTCGACAAGGACAGGGCGCTGTCGAGATAGGTGCCGGTGTTGCCATTCGGCCCATAAGTCGTGTCGCCTGTGTTTGCATCGGGCGTGCCGTAAAGCGACTGGACCGCCAGGATATCGGCAATCTGCGGTGTGACGACATAGGCGAAACTGGCGTCGACATTCAGATTTTCCGTCTGGTGGAAATAGGACATCACCGACGCCTGCCAACTGTCGTTCAGATAGTGGTTGCTTATGCCGTAGGTTGCGCTGCCGTTATAATTTCCGGCGTGGCCGAGCCCCAGTGCGTGGCCGATTTCATGCAGGTAGGTTTGAAAATAGTATCCGTCGATACGGTCTGCCCCCCCGGCCCAGGACGTGTTGACGTTGACGAAAGAGCTTTGGATGTGGCCCTGATAGACCGAGGACGACGCATAGGCGCCCGAGTATTCGTCATCAAAGGTGATTTGCGCGTTCAGTGACGTTTCTCGAACCGAGATTCGATAGTCGCCGGGATGGGCGTTGTTGAACGATCCCGCCTCAATGTAGTGGAGGCCAGTATAGTTCGCCTGATAGGTCAACATGCTGTTGTTGCCCGAGCCAGCATCGTCATTCTGCGCGACGGGATTGCCCGCGCTGTCGAGCACCCACAAATAGGGATCTGCCGTGGCTGCGCCGCCTTCACCATAAAGGTCGACCTGAACGGTTTGACCTGTGGTCAGATAGACAGCAATAATATCACGGTCCGACCCAGAACTAAGCGTGCCGAGGAAATCGTCACCGACAGTCATTGTGTATGTGGTGTTTATATCGTCGGCTGCATCGGCAGTTTCCGACAATGTCGTATCGGGGGGGGCGGTGCCCGCGACTTCGACAAAATTCAGACCGGTCACGACGGACCAGGCATCCAGGGCTTCACGCGCCATATTTTGCCCGGCGGATGTCAGGGCGGTGATGTCGACGTACAGCGTGTCACCGACCGAAACGTCGAATGACCGGGTGCTGCCGCCCCAATAGCCGGATGTCAGTTGATCCGCGATCTGATCATTGGTGAATGTCGGCACTGTGGAGTCCAAACCTTCTTCGCTGTCGGTCCCACCATTGCCGTCGGTGAGGCCGGAGTAGTTGCAATCCTCAGTCCACGGCTGAAATTCCTGGCACAAGATACACACGACCGGTCTGCTCCACTTCGACAGGGGCGGAATCGGAACGCGCACTGCAAAATATGCAGCAGATACTGGTCAAAACCACCCGCGCCCCCACCCGGACGAAAACGACCCTAGGACGGGAGTCTTGCCAAGTGATTACCGGTAGAATTTCAAGAAAAGTCTTGGCGAATTCTCGCCGAATGCATTACCGCCGGGCCAATGTGTCGCCGGGCTGTATCGTGGGAGAAAGTTCGACCCGTTGGCCCCCTTTGGCGCTTGGATCGTTCGTGCGTTCAACGATGATGCGCGCGGCTTCGCGGCCAATTTCCTGGCGACCGGCATCCATCGTGGCGAGCTTGGTCGAAAAACCGTCCAGGAACTCCGAGCCGTTGAAACCGGCCAGGCCGATCTGGCCGGGCACGTCGATGCCCTTGTCTTGCAGATAGAGCATGCCGCCCGCACCGATCATGTCGTTCGAATAATACAGGAAATCCAGGTCCGGCGATCTTTCAAGCAACCGTTCCGTCATTTCGCGCCCCTTCTTCAAGGACGAACCGCCGTCATAGAATTCCTGATCCTGAACTTCGATCCCTTCTTTGGCCAAGGCCTCGGTAAAGCCTTCAAAACGTTTCCGGGCACGGTGATCCATGGGCATTTTGGAACCCAGGAAACCGATGTTCCGATAGCCGTTCTTGACGATAAAACGTGCGGTTTCGCGACCGGCCCGGCGATGACTGATGCCAACAACCGCGTCGATCGGTTCGCCGTCAGTATCCATGATTTCGACAACAGGGATACCCGATGCCCGCAGCATCGCGCGCGATGCGTCCGAATGTTCAAGCCCGGCAAGGATGATCCCCGAGGGCCGCCAGGACAGCATTTCGAAGAGAACCTCTTCTTCTTTCTGGGGCGAATAATTCGTCGCTCCGACGACGGATTGCAAAGGCGTGTCGTCCAAGACTTCGGAAATCCCGGTCAGGACCTCGGGGAAAACCATGTTGGAAAGCGATGGGATAATCACCGCAACCAGATTGACCCGACTGGATGCAAGCGCTCCGGCGATCTTGTTGGGTACATAGCCAAGCGATTTGGCTGCCTTCAAAACCTTCTCGCGAGTCGCGTCCGAAACGTCGCCACGATTGCGCAAGACCCGGCTTACCGTCATCTCGGATACGCCTGATTCTATCGACACATCCTTCAGCGTAAGAGGCCTTGCCTGGGGTTTGATGTCCTTCGTCATGGGTATGACCTTACCGTCGTCGTTCATCGTCTCTCCGTCGCGCGCCGCTTACGGACAGGTTACCGCTAACCGCCGCCAGCGCAAGCCGCTTGATCCGGGGGCCGTAAAGAGAGAGAACAGGCCAGCGGCTCCGTAGCTCAGAGGATAGAGCAACCGCCTCCTAAGCGGTAGGTCATAGGTTCGACTCCTATCGGGGCCGCCAATTCACTATTCGTATAGGCAAGGTTGGTAGTTTCCGTTATTCCATAGATAGGGGTCGCGCGAAGTTGAGCAGGGAAGGCAAGCTATGACGACCGACGCGCGAAGCGCACGCGGTGCATATTTGAAACGACATACCGAGGCTTTGATCAAAGACATCGGGTACGCCAAGGCGTGCGAGCTTTCTGGAAAATCCAAGGCCACACTTGGGCGATATGCGTCTTCAAACGACGAAAACTCGGATAGATTCATTCCCGTGAATGTTCTTGTTGAACTGGAACGGGCGGCAAGCATTCCATTCGTCACCAAAGCTTTGGCGGAGCTTCAACAACTGAAACTGGATTATGACAGCGACCGCGATGGCAGCACCGGCGGGCTGAATTCAGACGTCATCTTGCTGTCGCAACGTTTCGCGACCTTGATGGCCGAATATAACCATTCGATGGAAGATGGCGTTATATCTCTGAACGAGGCGCGTCGTCTTTTGGATGAAACCAATGCTTTGCAGCAGGTCTTGATGGACATGAAGCTGCATTTGCAAAACGGCGACGACTGAAGGCAAGAGGGACGGTCCATGCCCCCAAATTCGGACCGTTCCCTCCATAACAAGTGACGCCTTCCACCGTTTACTGGTGGCTAACGTTACCACCGGCACGCACCTTCTAATCCCCCGGTCGGTTGCTGGGGTCGCAGTCTCCCGACCGAGGGAGCCGAACCGCACAGGGATGAGTGAGCGACCCGACACCCTTGATGTAATCACTGAGGTGCGGGTCTGCTAATGGGAAAAATTAACCATTTGCATCAGTTTTGGCGCGCGCCCTGCGGCGAAGATCTAAAATGTTTAGACGACCTTGATCGCGTCCTGGTCGATGGCCAAGACATAACCTTGGCGGGAAACCGTGCGGATCAAGAGTTCGGCAACCATTTGATTTCCAAGGGCGTCGCGCAGCCTTTTGATGCGCGTGGCTCCGGATGCCTCTTCGCAGTCTTCGGAACGTTTGCCCGAGATCACGGCCTCGATCTCGGCTCCTGATAGCACGTCCCCATCCATGCGCGCTTCGGCCAGAACCGAGATGGTTTCGACCGCCGCACCGGTCAGGCTGAATTCCATGTCGTTCAAGATGACGAGCTTTTCTTCCCGGTTGATTGTGAGAGACGAGACCTGAATTCCCTGGCGTTCGATCGTGCCAATGCGGCGGTTCAGCAGGATGATTGTCACCACGAAGACAAGGCATGCCACCAAAAGGCCGGTGGCGAATAACATCAGGACGAAAATGACCAGTCGATACCCCGAAAGAACTTCGGAGAACGCAGTACCGGACTGGGCCAGGATCTCTAGCAGTTTGATTTCCGCCGCGCTGGTCAGGTCGGCATTGTCAACAAACAGCTGTTCAACGCGTGCGTTGAACGCGTTGGCATCGGGCAAGTTCAGCAGAAGAAAGGCACCGGCGCCGCCCAGGATCAAGACGACTGCAACGATCCCAAAGGTGACGATCTTCGCGCCAACGGCCTTTGCCTCAGAAACGGAGGAAGTATTCGCCGGCATCCTTTTTCCTTTTCCCAAGCCCGCTGTCATCAAAAACCGACCCAACCTGCAGCAATTGCCAGCCCGCCGCCGAGAGGCGTTGTGCGACGGTTTTCTGAACCGTGTTTGACATGGCGCAGGGGGTGCTGTCGATCTTGATGACGCCATAGTGAAGGCGCAGCGGATTTTCCTTTTTTGCTTTGTAGTCGGCGAAACAGTCGGCGCTGGCAGGTGTTGTCAGCACCAAAAGCGCGAACAGCGCGTGGGAAACAGGACGTTTTTTCATGAGAGCACCTTGGGCGCGGTCGGCGTGAAAATCAATAACAGCACGGCCCGAGTCGCCTGATATGCGATATCAAGAGCCCGATATTGTGCGTCAGGGCGCATCCCCTCCACGGTCTGAGTACGAATTCACGGCGGTCGGTTTATCGCCATAGTGTAGATTGGGGGGTCTTATGACCAGCTTTGCAAAACTATCAGTTACCTTCGCCGCAGCTTGTGCCATCGGGCTGACGCCTGTCCAGGCGACTGCGGACACCGACGATGTCGCAAAAGTGCTGGCGGGCATCGCAGTGCTGGGCATTCTGGCCAAGGCGGCCGAGAATCGGAGTGAACGCAAGAAGGCTCGCGATACAACGCCGCAGGAATGGTCGCGGTACAATCAGTTTGAAACGATTGATGGGGAACTCCGCCGCTATGGAGAGCCGCGTCAGAAAAAGACGCACGGGTACAAGAAGAACAATCCCCTGCCGGACCGTTGCCTGTTTGTCCTGGATACCGATCGGGGCCGCGACCGGCTGGTCTATGGCCAAAGGTGTTTGGCCCGATCCTACAAGTTCACCAAGAAGCTCCCCGAGCAATGCAAGCGTTTGGTGCGGACAGACAATGGGCGGCGCGTAGTCTTTGGGGCGAGGTGCCTGCAAGCTGACGGCTGGAAAGTCGCGCGTCGATAGGCGACGACAACAGGTTACCGGCGCGAACATCCCGCACATCTCCATCTTCGCGCCGGTGGGTCAGGGTGTCCCCCCTGGCCCGCAATTTACAAGTGGGCTGTGTATGAGGGGTGCGGTATCGAGTGAGTGGTTAAAGCGGCGGTCGGGACACCGGCCGCCGCCTTCTTTTTCGCAATGCGCGCCTGCGGCGCATTCGATTATTTGCGTCGGCTTTGCCGTCGCGGTGCCTCCGGCGGGAGTATTTCTGAAAAAAGAAGCAGGTGTTGCCAATCGAGGTTTGGCCGTGTTTTGTGCCAATCATGCGGGGGCCGGATTTCACTGAAGAAGCGGTGTGTCTTGCCGGGGGGGTGCGACACGTCGCCGGCGTGGACGAGGTGGGGCGTGGCCCACTGGCAGGACCGGTAACGGCAGCAGCGGTCATCCTGGATCCTGAGGTTGTGCCTGAAGGGCTGAACGATTCTAAAAAGTTGACCGCGCGGACACGGGATCTTTTGTACGATCAGATCCTGGCTTGCGCGCATGTGTCCGTAGCCCACGCGACGGTTGAGGAAATCGATCAGTTGAACATTCTTTATGCGTCGCATCTTGCGATGGAACGCGCTGTCGCCGGGTTGGTGCCTTCTGCGGATTTTGTACTGGTTGATGGCAACATCGTGCCCAAGGGGCTGGATTGTCCGGCGCGGGCCTTGGTGAAAGGGGATGGTCGGAGTTTGTCGATTGCGGCGGCGTCGATCGTGGCCAAGGTGGTGCGCGATCGCATCATGGTGGATTTGGCGCAACAGCATCCAGGTTATGGGTGGGAGAAAAACGCCGGTTATCCGACGAAAGCGCATCGTGAGGCTTTGGTGCGCCTAGGTGTTACCCCACATCATAGACGTTCGTTCAAGCCCGTCCACAATATGTTGTGACAAGCATTTTTCGTAACCTACTGATTCAAAAAAGAAATTGACGCCGAATCAGTCCTGAATCATCTTGGGGTCAACAAATGACGGCCCCAAATGGCCACCGGGACAGAGGCAGACATGACGACCAAGACACGCGAAAAGGCGGGTTCGCTTCCGCTGGATACGATTTTGGATGGCGATTGCATTGAACGGATGCTGAGCCTTCCCGAGTCGTCTGTTGATCTGATTTTTGCCGATCCACCCTACAACCTCCAGCTAAAGGGGGAGTTGCACCGCCCTGACAATTCAAAAGTTGATGCGGTGGACGATGCCTGGGATCAGTTTGGTTCGTTCGGACATTACGACAAGTTCACCCGCGACTGGCTGGCGGCGGCTCGGCGTTTGTTGAAACCTGATGGAGCGATCTGGGTGATCGGATCCTATCACAATGTGTTCCGCATGGGCGCCGAGTTGCAGAACCAGGGGTTCTGGATTCTGAATGATGTTGTTTGGCGCAAGTCGAACCCGATGCCGAATTTCCGGGGCAAGCGGCTGACCAATGCCCACGAGACCTTGATTTGGGCGTCGAAGGAAGAGGCGTCGAAATATACCTTCAACTACGAGGCCCTGAAGGCACTTAACGAGGGTATCCAGATGCGGTCGGACTGGGTCTTGCCGATCTGTACGGGCCATGAGCGTCTGAAGGACGACAAGGGCGACAAAGCTCACCCAACACAGAAACCCGAGGCGTTGCTACACCGTGTTCTGCTCGGCACGACCAACCCGGGTGACGTGGTGCTGGACCCGTTCTTCGGGACAGGCACCACGGGGGCGGTCGCCAAGATGCTTGGCCGCCACTTTATTGGAATCGAACGGGAAGACGCCTATCGCAAAGTCGCTGAACGGCGGCTGGCGAATGTGCGCAAGTTCGATAAATCGGCGTTGGAGGTTTCCACGTCAAAGCGGGCTGAACCGCGCGTGCCCTTTGGTCAGTTGGTCGAACGCGGCATGTTGCGCCCTGGCGAAACGCTGGTCAGCCCACGCGGCAAGGCCGCGAAAGTGCGTGCCGACGGGACTTTGATTTCAAAGGATATCAAGGGGTCGATCCACCAGGTCGGCGCGGCGCTGGAGGGGGCTCCGAGCTGCAACGGCTGGACGTACTGGCACTTTAGCCAGGAAGGCAAGACGGTGCCGATTGACGTGTTGCGTCAGCAAATACGAGCCGAAATGAATTGATTTCCCAAGCTTACCGCCGGTGCCTGTGGCCGCCCACAGTACCGCACCTTGCCCCGCCTTTATGGCGGGGTTCTTTTTTGTTTGATCTTATTTGATGAGCAGGGGCTCCGCCCCCGCACCCCCGGGATATTTGCAGACCGATAATTGGCAAAGTTTGCATCGAAGACGTTAACCGATGATTTGGCCGTCCGGGCTCAACGCAGGTAGCCCATTGCAAAGTTGGGGGAGAGTTGCGCCTGATTGGTGAAGACCATCAGTTTTGCCGGGTCGGGCTGACGGTCGGTGCCGGTTTCCTCGCGCGCCAGGCCGCCGGTTATGAACAGGACGTCGAGGTCTTCGCCAAGTGCGCCCTGGACGTCAGTGTTGATGCCGTCGCCAATACAGAGAATGCGCGAGTCGGGGATACCGGGTGCGACCTCGGCCAGACGTTGGCGCGCGAGGTTGTAAACCGGAGGGTGCGGTTTGCCGAAGTAGAGGCTTTCGCCGCCCATCTCGGTATAAAGCGCAGCCAATGCGCCGGCGCACCATTCGCGGGTCTCGCCCCTGTCGACGATGATGTCGGGATTTGCGCAGAGGAGCTTCAGTCCCTTTTGCTTGGCCAACAGGAATTCGGGTCGGTTGATGGCTGGATCGGCATGGGCGTCGAAGGGGCCGAGGCAGGCGATGCCGGTAGCCTCCTCAAGCGGGACGCGTTCGATGGGGGCGGGGTCGGTGACGATGGAGGGCGGTTCGAAGAACGTGAGGTCGTAGTCCATCCCCATGAACCAGACCTTATCGCCGATGATCCCGCGAAACATGGCGACGCGGGCGGAGTCTCCTGAGGTTGCGATTGTGTCCCAGCAATCGACCGGCACCTTGAACCGGTCAAGCTGGCGGGCGACGTCGGCGCGGGGACGGGGCGCATTGGTCAGCAGGACAACCTTGCCCCCCTTTGCGCGATAGGTCTGAAGGGCGGAGACTGCTTCGGGCAGCGCCGTGATCCCGTCGTGCAGGCAGCCCCAGAGGTCGCAGAATACGGCGTCGTATTGGTCAGAGATGTCGGCTAGCGCTTCGACGATCTGAGTCATTTGGCTTCCTGAGCGGTTCTTGCGTGGTGCGGGTGTATTGGCACGGAATGGTCAGGGGAGAAAGCAAAAGGGTACCCATGGGGGGCAAACTATAGGCGGGATGACGCGGCGGCCCATCTGACTGGTCATAGTGATTTGGCGACTGGCATCTGATATGCGGCACAGAGCTTTTAACGTCTCTGACGTTACTGTTCCCCAAAGGATTGAAAAGACACCTGCACACGCCACCGCCACGATCAAGGAATATGAACCGATCACCTTTCAGTGACGGCTTTTGGTCCATTATCGGTCCTGAAATATCCCGGGGGGCCGGGGGCGGCGCCCCTGGGCAGCGCGACGCCGGAGGCGGCGCAACCTTGACGTGCTCGTGTTTCAGTCGGATCAGACCTTGAGGGCCGGGATGATCTGTTTCTTGCGGCTTACGACGCCTGGCAGGCTGACGAGGTCGCTGTCGACGGTGACGCCAAAGCTTTTCTCGGCCACGGTTTTCACCAGGTCATTGGCGACGAAAAGGATCGATTCTTCTGACAGGATGTCGACGAGGAACAGAAGGACCTGGTCGACGCCGTCTTCTTCGGCAACGGCCGCCATGTCTTCCATCAGGCCGGCCTTGCGGGCGAGGACTGTGGAGGGCGAGGTGGTTTCAAGAACCGAGACGCGGAACTTGGTGCCGTCGACTTCGTATTGCTTGGAGTCCATCCGCAGGAGTTCGCTGTCGGAGTAGGACGAGACGTCGGATTTGGCGGCGAACATCTCGGCGGCGTAGTCTGGGATCGAGACGCCGAGGTCGGCGGCGAGGCTTTCGGCCAGGGCGCGGTCGACGTCGGTGGTGGTGGGCGAGCGGAATTCCAGCGTGTCCGACAGGATGCAGGAGAGCATTACGCCTTTGATCGCCTCGGGCATTTTGTCGGCATCGTCGCCCATCAGGTCGTGCATGATGGTGGCCGTGCAGGCGACAGGGCGGATGGTGATGTTGATCGGACCTTTTGTCTTTAACCCGCCTTGCAACATGTGGTGGTCGATGACTTCCGTGACATTGGAGTCGTTGATGCTGTCGGGCAGCTCGGCAACGTTGTTGGTGTCGACAACGACGCAAGTGTCGGCGGCAGTAGTGTCTTCCAGGTATTCAGGTTTGTCGATGCCCCAGCGATTCAGGACGAAGAGTGCTTCTGAATTGGGTTCGCCCAAAAGCCGGGCCTCGGCCGGGGTGGTGCGGCATTCGTTCAGGTACCAGGCCCAAATTACGGGCGAACCGGTTGCGTCGGTGTCGGGGGATTTGTGGCCGAAAACTTTGATGGTCATGACTGGGTGCTCTGATTGAAACGTTCTTTGCGCGCCTTATAGCAATGGCAAGGGCAATGTCACCCTTGCGAGGTGGACATTTTGACCCTGTCCGGTGGCTGTGATATGATGAAAATATTGAAGAGGAGTAATCTGACGATGGACAAGCAGGCCTGAGACCCGCTCACCCCTCCAATTGCGCCGAAAGAGCGCGCATCTTCAGACAGGAGCACCCTGACAATGGATCAGACCGACTGACCTGACAATCAGGGCAGGTGATGCCCTATACTTTTCAGTTTCAATTTCGAGGGGGCAAAGATGCCCAGATCAACCAGGAAACCCGCCACGCGCGGGTCAATATCGCGTGGTTCCAAGGCACGTGGACGCATGGGGCCCAAAGATCGGCTGAGGGCGGATCCAAAGGATCGCTTCCGGGCGTTCACGGGTGGCGCAAGAGGAAAACCGCCGCGCTTTCCCGGTCGCACCGGAGGTCGGTGAGTACCATTTCCCCCGCCGCTTGAGGCGCGGCGGGGGTTCCGGCATTGTCGGACAAAGGCAGGCAAGGGCAAAGCAGTGCGCGAGACCGAATTATACGCCCCCATCAAGGAGTATCTTGAGGAGCAGGGCTATGAGGTAAAGGCCGAGGTGGCCTCGGCCGACGTGGTCGCTTGCCGCGGCGACGAGGAGCCGGTCATCGTCGAGTTGAAGACGACATTTTCACTGGCTCTGGTGCATCAGGCGGTGGCGCGCCAGTCAATCTCGGATGTGGTTTATATGGCCGCTCCTCGCGGCAAGGGGCGGGCGTTCCTGGCATCATTGAAGGCGATGAAGACATTGGCGCGGCGGCTGGGTGTCGGGCTGATTACGGTTAGGATGAAGGACGGTCATGTAGAGGTGCATTGTGATCCGGCGCCCTACAGGCCGCGCAAGTCGAAAGTGAAGGTAGCGCGGCTACTACGCGAGTTTGCCAAGCGGCAAGGCGATCCGAATTTAGGCGGAACGCAAGGTGGGATCATTACGGCCTATCGGCAGGATGCCCTGCGCTGCGCCGGATATCTTGCCGAGGCAGGCCCGGCCAAAGGGGCAGTTGTTGCACGTGAGACCGGAGTTTCGGCGGCGACCCGCATGATGGCGGACAATCACTATGGCTGGTTCGAGAGGGTGTCGGTCGGGATTTATGATCTGACTGACAAGGGCCGCGCGGCCGCGGAGCCCAACTGATGGAGTGGCGCGAGGAAGGTGTAGTTCTGGCCCGGCGCAAACACGGGGAAAGCGCGGCGATCATCGAGGTATTCACCGAGGGCCACGGGCGGCACGCGGGGATCGTGCGGGGCGGGGCCGGGCGCCGGATGGGGCCGGTGCTGGAGCCGGGGAACCAGGTGGATGTGACCTGGCGCGCGCGTTTGGAGGATCATCTGGGGACCTTCACCGTCGAGCCTGTACAGTCTCGCGCCGCCGCCCTGATGGGAGATCGCAAGACCTTGGCGGGTTTGAACGCGATGACCGGATTGTTGTCCTTTGCTCTGCCCGAGCGGGAAGCCCATGCTGGATTGTACCGACGCACCCTGGCGGTGCTGGATATGATGATGTCTGGGCCCTATTGGCCGTTGGCCTATCTAAGGTGGGAGCTATCCATGTTGGAAAACCTGGGGTTCGGCCTAGATCTAAGCCGCTGCGCGGTGACCGGCACGTCGAACGGCTTGGTGTATATATCTCCCAAGAGCGGGAGAGCGGTGTCGGAAGCGGGTGCGGGCACCTACAAGGATCGTTTGCTTCCCCTATCCCCGGCCTTGGTGGGCGAGGGTGACGGGGCAGATCAGGATATTCATGACGGTCTGCGGGTTACGGGGTACTTTCTGACCCATTGGCTTGCACCTTCCTTGGGCGACAAACCCTTGCCTCGGGCCCGGGCGCGTCTGGTAGAGATACTGTTACGGTAGGTAATGCGCCGACTTCGTCGTCGCGGGGCGCAAATTTTTTGTAAAAAAATTGGTTTTTTTGCGAGGGGTTTTACCCCTCGCGCTCCCCAGGATATTTTTACCAAGAAGAAAAGGAAGGGGAAGTCGTCATTCGGTTGTGCGACAGGTCCGCTTGGTTTGTTTTGAAATTGGTCAGGACAGCACCCGGCGGGCAATCACTTGCGCTTGAATCTCCCGCATGCCGCCGAGGAAAAGGTCCACTGGACCTTTTCTGAAATCGGTTAGGACAGTACCCGGCGGGCAATGACCTGTGCCTGGATCTCGGCGGCACCCTCAAAGATATTCAGGATGCGGGCGTCGCAGAGGATGCGGCTGATGGCGTATTCCTGCGCAAAGCCGTTACCGCCGTGGATTTGCAGCGCATTGTCGGCGGCGGCCCAGGCGACGCGGGCGCCGAGGAGCTTGGCCATGCCGGCCTCAAGATCGCAGCGGCGGTCGTGGTCTTTTTCCCAGGCCGAGAAATAGGTGAGCTGGCGGGCGATCATGATCTCGACCGCCATCATGGCCAGTTTCGAGGCGACGCGCGGGAAGGCGATCAGGGGCTTGCCGAATTGCTTGCGGTCCTGGGCGTATTGCAGGCCGACGTCCAGCGCGGATTGCGCCACGCCGATGGCGCGGGCGGCGGTCTGGATGCGGGCGCTTTCAAACGTCTGCATGAGCTGTTTGAAGCCCTGGCCCTCTTCGCCGCCGAGGAGGTTTTCGCCTTTGACGCGGAAGTCGTCGAAGTTGACGGTGTATTCCTTCATGCCGCGATAGCCGAGGACCTCGATCTCGCCGCCTGACAGGCCGGGGTCGACGAAGGGGGTTTCGTCCGTGCCGGGGGTTTTCTCGGCCAGAAACATCGACAGGCCGCGGTAATCGTCGGTGTCGGGCACGGAGCGGGCGAGCACGGTCATGACGTGCGTGCGTGCGGCGTGGGTGATCCAGGTCTTGTTGCCGTTCAGCACCCAGTCGTCGCCGTCTTTCACGGCCTTGGTGCGCAAGCTGCCTAGGTCGGAGCCGGTGTTGGGTTCGGTGAAGACGGCCGTGGGCAGGATCTCACCCGAGGCGAGGCCGGGGAGCCATTTTTCCTTTTGTTCGTCGGTGCCGCCGCAGAGGATCAGTTCGGCGGCGATTTCCGAGCGGGTGCCGAGCGAGCCGACGCCGATGTAGCCGCGCGAGAGTTCTTCGGAGACGACGACCATGGAGGCCTTGGTCAGGCCGAAGCCGCCGTTTTCCTCGGGGATGGTCAGGCCGAAGACGCCCATCTCGGCCAGTTCCTCGATGATCTCCATCGGGATCAGCTCGTCCTTGAGGTGCCACTCGTGGGCGAAGGGTTCGACCTTGTCCTTGGAAAAGCGGCGGAACTGTTCGCGGATCATTTCCAGTTCATCGTCGAGGCCGGTGGCGCCGAAGGTGATGTCGGCGTTCTGACGTTCCATCAACTCGACAAGGCGCATGCGGGCGGCCTGGCTGTTGCCGGACTGGGTCAGGGTCATGACGGCGTCGGTCATCAACAGGCGCTGGTCGTCCTGGGTGAGGCCCATGTCCTGGGGGCGGATGATTTCGCCCTGGCTCATCGGGATGCCGCCGTAGAGTTGCCAGAGGTATTCGCCAAAGGCGATTTGCAGGATGAGTTGCTCGACTTCGCCGAACTTGCCATCGCCGTCGATGCGTTCGGCCCAGCGGTGCATCTGGCGCAGCGCCTCGACATAGGTGGCGAGCCAGGCAAGGCCGTGGGCGGCGGTCTGTTCTTCCTCGATGCGCTTTGCATTCGGTTTGCCGTCGATGGAGACGGTCTCGCGGACGGTGTCGCGGGCGCGGGCGAGCAGGGCCTCGGCGGGTTCGATCGCGGCGCCGGTCAGCGCGAGGAGGTCGGTGAGAACAGGGCTTTCGGTCATCTGGACGCTTCCGTCATGCGGCATGGGAATCTCTTTCATTCTGCACCTGCGAAGGCATAGTGTGAATGCAGACGCAGCGCAAGAAGATTTCATAGATTGATTGCAATGCGACCGAAAATGTCGTGACCGATTCTGCTTTCGCGGGGCCGAGGCTTTGGATAGCTGTGTTTCATGTTTGTGGACTCCATCGGATTGGAGGCGGGATTGTTGATCGCCGCCATTGCCTTTGCTTTCATCGCGGGGGTGGTGAAGGGGACCACGGGGTTTGCCTTGCCGATGATCATGATTTCCAGCCTGGGGTCTTTTCTGTCACCGGAAATGGCCCTGGCGGGTTTGATCCTGCCGACGGTGGTGGCGAACCTGTGGCAGGCGTTTCGACAAGGGCTGGGGGCGGCCATCGGATCTGCGAAGAACCATTGGCGGTACCTTGTCATTGTCCTGATTTGCATCGCGATCAGTTCTCAGTTCGTGAAATTTGTACCTGCGGGACCGCTTTTCACCATCGTTGGGGCGACGATTACCACCTTTACCACGCTGCAGCTGATCGGGTGGCGTCCCAAGGTGGATCCGAATAATCGGCATAAGGCCGAGCTTGGGATAGGCGCGGTGGCGGGGACGCTTGGCGGATTTACCGGGACATGGGGGCCGCCGACGGTGTTGTATCTTACAGCGCTGGATACCCCCAAGCAGGAACACGTGCGGGTTCAGGGCGTGGTTTATGGCGCCGGGGCCGTAGTGCTGACGCTGGCGCATATCCGGTCGGGGGTATTGGCGGGCGAGGGGCTGCGGCTGTCGGCTCTGTTGCTGGTTCCTGTATTGATCGGCGTGGTGGCGGGGTTTGCGGTGCAGGATCGGTTGGATCAGAACAAGTTCCGGTTCGTGGTGATGGTTGTGCTGTTGGTCGCTGGCTTGAACCTGATCAGGCGCGGCGTCTTCGGCTAGCGAAGCGCGAAGGCGATCAGGGCCAGGGCCAGCAGAAGGTGAAACAGGTGCCAGGTGCGACGCATACGATGGCGAAGCGGTGTGCGGTCAGTCATAGACGAACCTTTCCGACAGGATATTGCGGGCGGGCACGCCGAGGGCAATCAGCGCGTCTTCGACGGCGTCCAGCATGGGCGGGGGGCCGCAGAGGACGAAGAGCCAGTCGGTGCGGTCAGTGAAATGGCGGGCAAGCAAGGCGTGGTCGATGTAGCCAGTGTCGCCGGTCCAGTGAGCATCGGGTTCGGTGAGGACATGGTGGACCTCGCCTGTGAGCGTGTCGAGTTCTTCTGAGAAAGCGATCTGGCCCTTGTGGCGGTTGCCGTAGAGGAGGCTGGTGGGACGGGTGTCGCCGGTGGCCTTCATCTCGCGCAGGATGCCGAGCATGGGGGCGAGACCGACGCCGCCCGCGATCAGCGCGATGCCCGGGGCGTCGCGGTTGGCAATGGTCAGGTGGCCGTGCGGCGCGTCGAGATAGGCACATGTGCCGGGTTTCAGGGCGCCGATGGAGCGGGTGGAGTCGCCAAGTTCCTTGATCAGGAATGAGACTTCGGGTCCGGCGGCAGGGGCCGAGGCGATGGAGAAGGGGTTCTCGTTCAGTCCGAAGGCGGATTGGCCGAAGCGGGCCCAGGCGAACTGGCCGGCCTGGTAGGTCAGGCCGTCGTGGCCTTCAGGTGCCAAGGTGATGTGCCACATACGCTCGGCAACGTGGGTAACGTGGGCGACGTGCCAGGGGCGGCGCAGGCGGGCGAGTGGTTTCACGATGTAGACGAAGAGGAGCGACAGGACCGCGAGGGCGAAGAGGCCCCACCAGTACCAGTACAGGGCGGGGGCGGCGCTGTAGCGCCCGAGGTCGGTCGCGTGGAACACGGCAAGACCCGCCATGGCGGTCGCGGTCAGCCCGTGGATCAGGCGCCAGAGTTCATAGCGATAGCCGAGATCGGACCGGTTCATAGCCATGGCGATTATGGCGCCGAGGAGGAGGAAGGCGGCAATGCCGGTCAAAAGGCCGGTGGCGTCGTAGGTGACGGACTGGAAGGCCTGGGGGTGGCCTTGGGGCCGCTTGTCCCAGGTCGTGTAGAGAACCGGGTGCAGCACCACGAGCGCCAGAGCCGTGCGTGCGAGAAGCTGGTGGAACCGCATGGTGACGTCCATACCGAAGGGACGGGAGATCGTGCGGAAACGGCCCGAAAGCAGGAATTCGACGAGGAGGATGGCAAGGGCGGCCATGCCCGTGCCGGTCGCCAGTTCGTCAAGCAGTGCGCGTGCTTGCAGGTCTTGGACCCACGCCAGACCAAGAGGTGCGAGGACCAAGCACAGATAAATGAGAATCAGAACAGCGCCCATACCGCCATTAAGTATGTATCGGGTCCTGTTAGAATGACATGGCTCAAAATAGAAAACCGCGCCGAACAGGGCGCGGTTTTCAGTGTTGCGGTGATCGGACGGTTTAGCCGATGGCGGCGGCCCGGACGTCAGCGTCGATGTTCTCTTCGTATTGCGCGAAGTTTTCGGCAAACATCTCGACAAGTTTCTTGGCCTGCGCGTCATAGGCGGCTGGATCAGCCCAGGTGCGGCGCGGGTCCAAAAGGATGTCAGGCACGGCATTCGATGCAACGCTGACGGGAACTTCGAAGCCGAAGTTCGGATCCTTGCGGAACTCGACATTCTCCAGCGAGCCATTCAGTGCGGCGGTCAGCAAAGCGCGGGTGGCCTTGATCGGCATCCGGGTTCCTTCGCCGAATGCGCCGCCGGTCCAGCCGGTGTTGACCAACCAGCAAGTTGCGCCGTGCTTGGCGATCTTGTCGCGCAGGATCTCGCCATAGATCTCGGGACGGCGCGGCATAAAGGGCGCACCGAAACAGGTCGAAAAGGCCGGTTGAGGTTCAGTTACGCCACGCTCGGTGCCGGCCATTTTCGAGGTGAAGCCGGACAGGAAGTGGTACATGGCCTGCGCCGGGGTCAGCCGCGCGATCGGGGGCAGGACACCAAAGGCATCGCATGTCAGCATGACCACGTTCTTGGGGTGCCCGGACACGCCGCTTTCAGATGCATTCGAGATATAGTCCAGCGGATAGGCGCACCGCATGTTGGCGGTTAGGCTGTCGTCGTCAAAGTCGAGCTCCAGCGTGTCTTTGTCGTAGACCATGTTTTCGATGACCGTGCCGAACATCGAGCAGGTGTCATAGATTTCCGGCTCGGCTTCGCGCGACAGGTTGATGGTCTTGGCATAGCAGCCGCCTTCGAAGTTGAAGGTGCCGCGATCCGACCATCCATGTTCGTCGTCACCCAGAAGGATGCGGTCAGGGTCGGCGGACAGCGTGGTTTTGCCGGTGCCCGACAGGCCGAAGAAAATGGCGGTGTCCACGGGGTTGCCAACAGCGTGGTTGGCCGAGCAGTGCATCGGCATCACGCCTTTTTCAGGCAGGATATAGTTCAGGACCGAGAAGATGCCTTTCTTGTTTTCACCGGCGTACTCGGTGTTGCCGACCAGGATCATCTTTTCGTCAAAGCTGATCGCGATGACGGTATCGGACCGGCAGCCGTGACGTTCGGGATCGGCGACGAAGGACGGGCAGTTAACAACGGTCCATTCCGGGTTGAACGTGTCGAGTTCTTCGCGTTCAGGACGGCGCAGCATGTGACGGATGAACAGGTTGTGCCAGGCCATTTCGTTTACAAGGCGCACATCCAGGCGATAGGTATGATCCGCACCTGCATACAGGTCCTGAACAAAATAGTCCTTGCCCTTCATGTGTTCGAAAATGTCGGCCTTGAGCGTGGCAAAGGCCTCGGGCGTCATGGGGGCATTGTTTTCCCACCAGATGGTGTCCTCGGTGGTGGCCGTTCGCACCACGTGCTTGTCCTTGGGAGAGCGACCAGTGAACTTTCCGGTTGAAACCAAAAGGGTGCCGCCTTGGCCGAGAGTGCCCTCTCCGCGGCGCAGCGACTGTTCGATGATCCCTGGTTCAGTAAGGTTGTAATAGACCTCGCCCAGTCCCTTGATACCTTGGTCCTCGAGTGTCCGATTGGGGTTAACCCGGCCCTGGCTCATGTCCTTAACGCTCCTCAGCAGTCTGTTAGGTGGCCCCGTAGATGGGGCAATGCAGTGACGTAAGGGCCTTATAAAGCGGCTCTTCAAAGGTTGAACAGGACCCAATCGCACAGTTAGCGCCACCAAGATCCATAAAAAGAAAAGGTTAGCGCCACCATCGCCCGTGTCGCCCCACGGCGGTGACAGAACTGCGGCAATTTAGTCATTACGAAACAAAAATACCGTTGAATGTCCGTGGCGAATACCAATGATTCGCACAATATTGTTGAATTACCTTAAGGCAGACACGATTATGCCCGAAAAAAGACACCAAATTAAACGTCAACAATAAGGCGTTCTTGAGCAGTAAAAGGAACAACTCATGTCCAGAATCGCGCTGGTCGACGATGATCGGAATATTCTGACGTCGGTCTCTATGACCTTGGAAGCCGAAGGCTTTGAGGTAGAGACATACAATGATGGGCAAGCCGCCCTCGACGCTTTCAATAAGAAATTGCCTGATATGGCCGTGTTCGACATCAAGATGCCGCGCATGGATGGGATGGACCTGCTTCAGCGGGTGCGCCAGAAAACCGCGATGCCGGTGATTTTCCTGACTTCGAAGGACGACGAGATCGACGAAGTTCTCGGGCTTCGCATGGGGGCCGACGATTACGTTAAGAAACCCTTCTCGCAACGTTTGCTCGTCGAACGGATCCGCGCCCTGCTGCGCCGCCAGGAAGTGATTGCCGGCGATGCGGAAGGCGAAGTTGACACCGCGCAGGTGCTGACACGCGGCGAACTGCGGATGGATCCGCTGCGCCACTCGGTAACCTGGAAGGATCGCGAAGTATCGCTGACTGTGACAGAATTCCTGTTGCTGCAAGCCTTGGCACAGCGCCCCGGTTTCGTCAAAAGCCGCGACCAGCTGATGGACGTCGCCTATGACGATCAGGTCTATGTAGACGACCGCACCATCGACAGCCACATCAAGCGCCTGCGCAAGAAGATGCGCATGGTCGACGATGAATTCTCGGCGATCGAAACGCTTTACGGTATCGGATATCGTTACAACGAAGAATAGATGACCGCAGTGGGGGTCAATATGGAAGGCGCTAAACCAGCCGGTCAGGCCGATGTGGTTCTGGGCGAAGACTGGCTTGGTGCCGATGCGGCCGCGGAAAGCGAAGCCCGCGCAAAGCGCGACCGGCGTGGCGTAATTGCCATGAACCGGTCGCCGCTTGCGCGCAAGATTATCACGTTCAATCTGCTGGCAATCGTCGTCCTTGTGGCCGGCGTTTTCATTTTGAACCCGTTCCGCGACAGCTTGGTGCACCAGCGCGAGCGTGCAATCGTCAGCGAAGCCGAGTTGATCGCAGGCTTTCTTGAAAGCCGTTTCGCCGCCGGAGAAGCTTCGGAATTGGCGGACATGGGCGATGAGGCAATTGAAACGTTTTTGACGTCGCTGACATTGCCTTCAGGTGCGTCGGTTTTCGTTTATGACGCCAGTGGCGCGCTGATTACAACAGCCGACAGTGGCGGGCGCCCTTCGGCAGTCGACGCGCTCAGGCCGGACGAACGCTCAACAATGATCACGGATTTTCTGGACACGCTTTGGAAAGGCGTGTCTTCGGTCTTTGGGCAGGGTGGCGATCGCCCCGAAGTAGATACCGACAACGAGGCTCTGCTTAAGGGGCTTGTCGGTTCGGCCTTGTCCAACGGCGCCGAGGTCCGAACATCGGTCGATTTGCACGGCAACACGATCTTTACGGTGGCCACGCCCATTCGACTGGGCGGGCAGGCCGTTGGTGTGGTGGCCATGGCCAGTGCCGCGGGTGAGATCAACGGTCTTGTTCGCGCAGAGCGTGAGCAGGTGCTGCAAATGTCTGTCATCGCCATCCTGGTTTCGGTTGGCTTCAGCCTGGTTCTGGCGTCGACCATCGCCAACCCGCTTTCCGATCTCGCCGCGGCAGCCGAAATCGGACGCGAAAAAAACGCCCGCAAATTCAGCCCCAGCCGGGTGCGTATCCCCGATCTGACTGCGCGACCCGACGAAATCGGACGTCTCTCTGGCGCGTTGCGCGGGATGGTGACGGCGCTCTATGATCGTATCGACGCGAATGAACAGTTCGCCGCCGACGTCGCCCATGAAATCAAGAACCCTTTGGCGTCTCTCCGTTCGGCGGTGGCGTCTTTGCGGTATGCCAAGCGCGATGACCAACGCGAAAAGCTTTTGGATGTGATTGAACACGACACGCGTCGCCTGGACCGTCTGGTCAGCGACATTTCGAACGCGTCGCGTCTGGATAGCGAGTTGGTCAAGGAAGAAGAAGAGGCCTTCGATCTGTTGAAGATGATTGGCGCACTTGCGGAATACCTTGGAAATGAGGCGCGCGAGAAAGGTGTCGAATTCATCACTGACATGCCCTCGGACCCCATCGTTATCGAAGGGTTGGAGAGCCGTTTGGCGCAGGTCTTTGTCAACCTGATCACCAATGCGATCAGCTTTTGCGACGATGGCGATGCGATCCGTATTTGGGTGCGCAAACGCGAGAATCGTGTTCTGGTCGTCGTCGAAGACACCGGGCCCGGCATCCCCGAGCAGGCCTTGAACAAGATTTTCAACCGGTTCTACACCGAACGCCCCGTCGATCATTTCGGAAACAATTCGGGCCTTGGTCTGGCGATCTCAAAGCAGATTGTCGAAGCTCATGCCGGTGTGATCTGGGCAGAAAACATCCGACCAACCGACGCTGACGTGACCTCGGAGCCTTTGGGCGCCCGGTTCGTTGTCGGTTTGCCGGTTTGAGGCGAACCCTGTGTCGGCTCCGCCGAACGGACCAATTGTTCTTCACGCCTCTGCGGTCGCTTTTGAAAACCGGGGTCTGTTGATCCTGGGCCCGTCGGGGTCTGGAAAATCATCTTTGGCCATTGAACTGATGGCGCTTGGCGCGACGCTGATTGCCGATGACGGTGTGGTGCTGACCCCGCAAGACGGCGCTTTGAAGATCAGCGCTCCGAACCAAACAGCTGGCATGGTAGAAGCCCGCGGGATCGGTTTGCTGAAGGCCGATGCGGGCACGGCTTGGGCGCGCGCGGTCGTCGATCTGGCGCAGGTCGAAACCGAGAGGCTGCCCAGGTCGCGCCAAACGGTCATTGCTGACGTGGCATTGCCGCTGATCCACCGGGTTGAGACATCGGCCTTCGCCTCTATGTTAAAGGTTCTAATGCTAGGAGGTCGGTTGGATGTCTGACGGCGAGACCCTGGGGCATCAGGCCCGCGCCGTGCTGGTCACAGGCGCATCCGGTGCCGGGCGCACAACTGCGACCCGGGCCCTGGAAGACCTTGGCTATGAGACCATCGACAACATGCCGCTATCCCTGTTGGATCGCGTTTTTGACGGGCCCGCATCAATGCCGCCCCTGGCCTTGGGGATCGATGTGCGAAACCGGGATTTTTCAGTGGATACAGTCGTCACGGTGTTGGACAGTATCGCTGATTCTGACAAGATATCTTCAGAGCTGTTGTTTCTGGATTGTCGACCCGACGTGTTGCAACGCCGGTATTCCGAAACCCGTCGCCGCCATCCGCTCGCTCCGTCCGAAACAGTGGCCATTGGGATCGAGCGCGAGATGGAAATGCTGGTTCCGATGCGCAATCGTGCGGATCATCTGATCGACACCTCGGATATGACGCCGCACGAACTTCGCGCCGAAATCGAACGGCGGTTCAGCCGCGAGGCTGGTGGTGTCATGGCGATTTCGGTTGAGAGTTTTTCATACAAGCGAGGATTGCCGCGCGGCGTCGACATGATTTTCGACACCCGGTTTCTGGCCAACCCGCACTGGAACCCAGATCTGCGCACGCGCGATGGTCGCGATCCGCAAGTGGCGACCTATGTGGAAGGCGATCAGAGGTTCGCGGATTTCTTCGCGAGGCTGTCAGAACTGGTTCTGAGCCTGCTTCCGGCATTCAAGGAAGAAGGCAAGACCTATTTGGCGATTGCGCTGGGATGTACCGGTGGGCAACACAGGTCCGTTGCAGTTACGGAAAAACTTGCTAAGTCCCTTGCAGAGCAGGGGTGGCAGGTGTCAACTCGGCATAGGGAATTGGAACGACGAGGGTTGGATTCGTCGTCGGGCGTAGGGAAGACCGTGTGATCGGTATCGTGATTGTTGCGCATGGGGGGTTGGCTCAGGAATACCTGGCCGCCGTTGAGCATGTGGTGGGCAAACAATCGGGCGTTCATGCCATTTCGATCGAACCTGATCATGATCGTGCTGCCAAGCAATCCGAGATTTGCGCCGCTGCCGATGCCGTGGACAGTGGTGACGGAGTTGTTGTCGTCACGGATATGTTCGGCGGATCGCCGTCGAACCTGTCGCTGAGAGCCTGTAATCCGTCCGATCGGAAAATCCTTTACGGTGCCAATTTGCCGATGTTGATCAAGCTGGCAAAGTCCCGTCACAAACCATTGGACAAGGCCGTTGATGCGGCATTGAAAGCCGGTCGAAAGTACATTGATTGTTTCGAGGGAGAGGATTGACGACATGAGCGCGCCGGTTACTCGCACATTGGACATCATCAATGTCAAAGGTCTGCATGCCCGTGCCTCTGCCAAGCTTGTGGAGTTGGTGGAGGAGTACGATGCCGATGCCGAAGTATCGAAAGACGGGTTGAGTGCCTCGGGCGACAGCATCATGGGACTTTTGATGCTGGCGGCATCTCGGGGAACAGCCATCGAGGTAGAGACCACGGGGGCACAGGCCGAGGCATTGGCAGATGCCATTGAGGCACTTGTTGCCGACAAGTTCGGCGAGGGCATGTAGCGCCGTTTGGCGGATGTAGCTGGGGGCGTTGCCCCCGTCCCCGCCATGCGCGGGGACTCCCCCAGAGTATTTTTAAAAAGAAGAAGCTGAGAATTTTAGCTAATTTCTACGCGCTTCACCGGGTCGGAACAGGTGGTGTTTCGCGGTAGTCATAGAAACCACGCTCGGTCTTGCGGCCCAGCCATCCGGCTTCGACGTATTTCGTCAAAAGCGGGCAGGGACGGTATTTCGTGTCCGCCAAGCCTTCGTGCAGGACATTCATGATGGCGAGGCAGGTGTCGAGTCCGATGAAGTCGGCAAGCTCGAGCGGACCCATCGGGTGATTGGTTCCGAGCTTCATGGCGCTGTCGATGGATTTGACCGAACCGACCCCTTCATAAAGGGTGTAAACCGCTTCGTTGATCATGGGCATCAGGATGCGGTTGACGATGAAGGCGGGGAAGTCTTCGGCAGAAGCCGACGTTTTGCCAAGTCGTTCCACCACGGCCAGGAGGGTGTGGTAGGTGTCTTCGTCTGTGGCAATTCCGCGAATGAGTTCAACAAGTTGCATGACCGGCACGGGGTTCATGAAGTGGAACCCCATGAACTTTTCCGGTCTGTCCGTGCGGCTGGCAAGCCGCGTGATCGAGATGGACGATGTGTTCGACGTCAGGATCGTATGCGGTTCGAGGTGCGGTACAAGGTCTTCGAATATCGCCGATTTGACCGATTCGCGTTCGGTAGCGGCCTCGATCACCAAGTCGGTCTTGCCGAGGTCGGATAGGGTCAACGTTGTCGAGATCCGATTTATCGCGGCATCAGCGTCAGGAGCGGTAATACGATCGCGCGAGACCTGGCGTTCCAGGTTCAATCTGATCAGTTTCACCGCGCTATCCAGGGCCGATTGATCAATGTCGTTCATGACGACGTCATAACCTGCCAGCGCAAAAACATGGGCGATTCCATTGCCCATTTGGCCTGCGCCAATCACGCCAACTTTTCTGATGTTCATATCGTGCCTCGTTCTATCCAGCGCGACCATAGGCGTTCGGACGAACCACGTGCAAGTGTGGGAGATAGTTAAAATTGGCTCTTTAGGAGTATCTCAAGGCGTTTGCCTGATTGTTGCGCGACATTGGCTGAAACTTGGGGGGCAGGTGGCTTCCGATCCGATATCACAAGACAAAGAAGCGCCGGATTATGCCCTGTGCGGCTATGACGGCACGCGGTTGACATTTCGCGGGCCCGGCTGCGACCTGTCGCAACCCTATGTGGCGACTTTGGGCGGGTCGGAAACCTTTGGGCGTTTTGTTGAGCATCCCTTTCCCGAGTTGATGCAGCATTGGCTGGGCTTGCCCGTTGCCAACCTGGGCGTGAACCAGGCGGGTTTGTCGTTGTTCAGCGAAGAGCGCTGGTTGCTGGACGCGGCCTCGAAGGCCGAGGTGACCGTGTTTCAGATCCTTGGCGCGCAGAACATGTCCAACCGTCTTTACAGCGTTCATTCGCGCCGCAATGACCGCTTTCTTGCGGTCTCGCCCGCGCTGCGTGATATTTTTCCTGATGTCGATTTCTCGGAGATCAATTTCACCGGCCATTTGCTTTCTACGCTTGCCGACCGGTCTCGTCCGGCCTTCGAAGTGTTGGTGGAGGAACTGAAGTGGGCCTGGGTGCAGCGCATGCAGCGGATCATCAAGACCATTCAGGGCGAAGTGGTCTTATTGTGGATGTCGGATTTTGCCCCCGACGATCCCGCCCGACCATCGGAAGGACAGGATCCTGCTTTTGTCGATCGATCCATGTTGGACCGACTTCAGCCTTTGGTGGCGGGCTATGTCGAGATCGTGGCGCCCGATGCCTCGCCCGAGGCCAAGATGGAAGGAAAACGATTTCCTGAGCAAGAGCGGGAGGCGGCCCTAGCCTATCCTGGCGCCCGTGAACATGTCGCAGCGGCCGAAAAGCTGGCAGAAACCGTTGCGGGAATTTTGGCAGCGCCGGGCCCGCGTCACACGCAGGCCCGGGCTTAAGAGGTCAGATCTTCTCGATCAGTTCCGGCACGGCGGTGAAGAGGTCGGCGACGAGGCCGTAATCGGCGACCTGGAAGATTGGGGCCTCTTCGTCCTTGTTGATGGCGACGATGATCTTCGAATCCTTCATGCCCGCAAGGTGCTGGATCGCGCCCGAGATGCCGACGGCGACGTAAAGGTCAGGGGCGACGACTTTGCCGGTCTGGCCGACCTGCCAGTCGTTCGGGGCATAGCCACTGTCGACCGCGGCGCGCGAGGCACCGACGGCGGCGCCAAGCTTGTCGGCGAGCTTTTCGATCAGGGCGAAGTCCTCTTCCGAGCCGACGCCGCGGCCGCCGGAGACGACGATGCCAGCGGAGGTCAGTTCGGGACGGTCACTTGCCGCGACTTTGTCTTCGACCCACTCCGACAGGCCCGGGTTCGGGGCAGCCGAGATGGTTTCGACCGCGGCCGAACCACCGTCGCCAGCGGCGTCGAAGGTCGAGGTGCGGAAGGTAATCACCTTGGTCGCGTCCGAGGATTTGACCGTCTGGATCGCGTTGCCCGCATAGATCGGACGTTCAAACGTGTCGGCGTCGACGACGCCAGAGACGTCCGAGATCACCATGGCGTCCAAAAGCGCGGCCACGCGGGGCATCACGTTCTTGGCGTCGGTGGTGGCGGGCGCGACGATGTGGCTGTAGTCGCCCGCAAGGCTGACGATCAGCGCGGCGGTCGGCTCGGCCAGGCGGTGGCCCAGCGAGGCGTCCTCGGCGACCAGCACTTTGGAGACACCGGCGATTTTCGACGCGGCCTCGCCCGCAGCGGCGGCGGAGGCGCCAGCGCAGAGAACGGTGACATCGCCCAGAGTAGCGGCGGCGGTGACGGCCTTGCCGGTGGCGTCGGTGTTCAGTTCACCATCGGTGACTTCGGCCAGAAGAAGTACAGCCATTACACAGCCCCCGCTTCTTTGAGTTTCGCGACAAGTTCATCGACCGAACCGACGATTTCCCCGGCCTTGCGGGTCTCGGGTTCAGACGTCGAGACGATTTCAAGACGTGGCGTGACGTCGACGCCGTAGTCGGCGGGCGTTTTCTCGTCGAGCGGCTTTTTCTTGGCCTTCATGATGTTCGGCAGCGAGGCATAGCGCGGCTCGTTCAGGCGCAGGTCGACCGAGACGATGGCAGGCAGCTTGACCTTGATGGTCTGAAGGCCGCCGTCAACCTCGCGGGTCACGGTGGCGCTGTCGCCGTCGATGTTGACCTCGGAGGCAAAGGTCGCCTGGGCCCAGCCGGTCAGCGCGGCCAGCATCTGGCCCGTGGCGTTCATGTCGTTGTCGATGGCCTGCTTGCCGCAAAGCACGAGGCCGGGCTGTTCTTCGTCGATCACGCCCTTCAACAGCTTGGCGACGGCCAGCGGTTCGATGTCGGTGTGAACATCATCGGCGGCCACGATCAGGATCGCGCGATCCGCGCCCATGGCGAGCGCGGTGCGGAGCGTTTCCTGCGCCTGCTTGACGCCGATCGAGACGGCGATGATCTCTTCGGCCTTGCCCGCCTCTTTCAAACGAATTGCTTCTTCGACCGCGATCTCATCGAACGGGTTCATCGACATTTTGACATTCGCCAGATCGACACCGCTTCCGTCCGCCTTCACGCGCACCTTCACGTTGTAGTCGATCACGCGTTTGACAGGTACAAGCACCTTCATCGGCGTTAACTCCCAAAGTTTCTCAGGGCAGGGGGTAGCAAAGCTGCGGCGCAGAAAACAGTGCAAAATCGACGCGCTGGTGCCCAAGGACGCCGCGTATGTTAGGATTCGGGGAAATTTCAGGGAGTTCTTTATGGCAAAGGCAGTGGGAATTGGCGGAATTTTCTTTCGCGCAAAGGATCCGGCGGGGTTGGCCGCCTGGTATGACACTCATTTGGGAATCAACCCGGCGCCGACCGATATGACGACACCGCCTTGGGTTGGCGATGGGGGCGTGACGGTCTTTGCGCCCTTTGCCAGCGACACGGATTACTTTCCCGCCGGACAGCAGTGCATGGTGAATTTCCGGGTCGATGACATGGACGGGTTGGTCGCGCAACTGACAGGCGCGGGTATCGAGATACGCAATGATCAGGTGATGGACGGGCTGGGGAGGTTCGTCCACATCAGCGACCCGGAGGGGAACGCGGTCGAATTGTGGGAACCGGTGCAAGAACGGTCAAGCGACGCGGGCTGAGGCCTGTTAGGCGGGTGGCATGAACCGATATGATCGCCCTTCTTCGTCACTTGTCTCGCGCGTGCTTTGGCGCGTCGAGACGGAACTGCACGAGGGACCAACGCTGGAGCATCTGGCGCGAGCCGAGGGTGTCAGCCCGTTTCACCTGTCGCGGGCATTTACGCTGGTTACCGGCCAGCCGCTGATTGCCTATGTCAGGGCACGCCGTCTGAGTGTGGCCTGCCAGCAGCTTAGAAACAGTGATTGCGCGATCGTCGATGTGGCGTTTGACGCGGGATACGAGAGCCACGAGGGCTTTGCCCGCGCGTTCCGTAGGCGTTTTGGCATTTCGCCAAGCGCGGCCCGTGATCTGTCGGTTGCGATTTCAAATATGCAGGAGCCTTTTGTCATGAGCACCAAGACCCCGAAAATTTCAGCACGTTTCGAAGATTGGCCCGGTCTGCGCCTGGTCGGGATGGACCGCAGTTATACGATGGCCGACCGCGCGCGGATACCGGCGCAGTGGGGCGAGGCGGCGACAGCGCTGGCGCCCGAGATATTCATGGGCGAGACGTTTGGCGTCAGCCACGGTTTCGAGGGCGAGCGTTTTCGTTATTTGGTCGGCTATGCCGATGACGGGCGTGGTGAGACGGACGGTCTGGATCGCATGGATTTGCCGGCAGGTCGTTACGCGGTTTTCGACCACGCGGGGCATATCAGCGAGATCGCGGCGACCTGGGGCGCGATTTTCTCGTCATGGGCGCCCGAGGCGGGTGTGGTGCTGAAAGACGGACCCGAGATCGAGGTTTATGAAACAGGGTTCGACCCAGAAACGCCGGGCGGGGTGTCGATCTGGATACCGGTCGAGGACGGTTGATATCAGCGGTTCGCCCTTCCGGGTGCCGAAACGTCCACTGGACGTTCCGCCGCTTTCAGCGGTTCGCCCCCGGAACCCACAAAACGTCTGCGCGGCCCTTGTCGTTGGCGATACGGGCCGCACAAAAGAACCAGTCTGACAGGCGGTTCAGATAAGTGATCGCTGCAGCGTTTACTTCTTCTGTCTCGGCCAATTCCACCGCCAGACGTTCCGCACGACGCGAAACGGTGCGGGCCATATGAAGGTGTGTGGACAAGGCCGCACCCGCAGGCAGGATGAAGGATTTTAACGGTTCGAGCTCGGCAATCATGACGTCAATCTCGGCTTCAAGCCGGTCAGTCTGCTCGGCAATCATGCGCAGGACGGGATAGCCCGCCTCGGCGTCTTTCGACATGTCGGGGCGGCCAAGGTCGGCACCGAGGTCGAAGAGATCGTTCTGGATGCGGGACAGGGACTCGTCCATCTCGCCCGTCGCGTGAAGGCGGGCCATTCCGACTGTGGCGTTCAACTCGTCAACAGTGCCGTAGGAGGAAACACGCAGCGAGTGCTTGGCGACGCGGGTGCCGTCGACCAGGGCGGTTTCGCCCTTGTCGCCGGTCTTGGTGTAGATCTTGTTCAGGACAACCATGTCAGCCTCCGCGCCGGATGAGGACGAAGAGAAGGATCAGCACGATCGCCACGGCCTGCGCATAAATGCGATATCGCATGATCTTGTTGGCGTGTTTGCGATTGAAATCGCCGCCTTTGGCAAAGCCACCAATGCCAGTCAGAAGGATGGCCGCGACGATCAGCACGGCGATGGCCACTACGATGAACAGAGGGTCTTGCAAGAGCATGGCTTGTCTCCTTTCCCTATCACCTAGGACATGTGGCGCGAAAAGCGAAGGGGGTCAGGCGCGACGAAGTATCCTGTCGAGCGTGCGAGTCGTCACGAGCCGTTTGACGAGATAGATCGCTTTGGTCGGGGTCGTGATCCGGTAACGAGGCCGCGGATTGGTGCTGGTCAAGGCGCGCTCGACCACATCGGTCACCGCGCTGGCGGGCAATTCAAACCTGTCACGCACAGTATCGCTTTTGTAAAGGCGGGGCTTAAGGCGGGTTTCGTATTCGCTGGCGCGCGCCGAGGCGGCGGCATCGATCCATTTTTCGAAATGAGGAATGGATTTGCGCCGGATTTCCGAAGCGACCGGACCAGGTTCGATCAGGCTTACGTGAATATTTGTGCCGTGAAGTTCCTGGCGCAGGGTGTCGGCCCAGCCCTCCATAGCGAATTTGGTGGAATTATAGGCACCGCGCCACGTCAGACCGACAAACCCGAGAACAGACGAATTCATCAAAATACGCCCGTGGCCTTGTTCGCGCATCGCCGGAATCACGCGACGGGTCAGTTCGTGCTGGCCGAAAAAATTTGTCTCGAAGATCGCGCGAAGGGCGTCGGTTGGAAGGTCCTCTAAAAGGCCGGGGATGCCGAAAGCGCCATTGTTGAAAACAGCGTTCAGCCTGCCGCCAGAGCGTGACAGTGTCTCGGACACGGCGGCGGCAATGCTTTCAACGTTGTCATAATCGAGAGGAAAGCTTTCTAGGCCTTCGCTTTCCAGACGCGCGCAGTCCTCGGCGGCGCGGCAGGTCGCAAAGACCCGCCACCCGCGGTCTTGCAGGCCATGCGCCACGGCATGTCCGATCCCCGACGAACATCCCGTGATCAAAATGGTTTTCATGGTTTGGGGCATCTGCCATCCTTTGCCTGTAAGAGGAGGTCATGCCAATGCATCAAGCAACCTGTCAATGCGGCGCGCTGGTTCTGACGGCGAAAGCCGATCCGGATTTCGTGATTGCCTGCAACTGTCAGGCCTGTCAGCGCCGCACCGGGTCTGCCTTTGGGGTCGGGGCCTATTTTGACAAGGGGGATGTTTCGGTCTCGGGGGCGACGGAGAGCTGGGCGCGCAAGGCCGACAGCGGGCGAGAAGTCGAGAACTTTTTCTGCCCCTCCTGCGGCACCAACGTCTTTTGGACGCTGGAGATGCGTCCGGATTACTTTGGTGTTGCCCACGGCAATTTCACAACCAAGCTGCCCGATCCGCTTCGTGTAATCTGGACAGAGGAACAACGCGACTGGGTCCGTTTTCCCGACAGCATGCCGCATTTTCCCAAAGGGTCGCCACCGTCGACTTAGCCCGGTCTTTGTTCGGCCAGGAATTTCCCAAAAATCCAACCCGTCGCCCTGCCGTCGGGGGTTCTGATCTGGTACCAGCCGTTCTGATCCGCCAGAATTTCGGCCTCAGTCCCAAGTGGCAGACTGCCGACGACCGCGTTGCCGGTTCCCGGTCCTTGGCGCAGGTTGACCGTGGTGCCGGTGACATACCAAAAATTGGCGCTTTCAGTATCGGCAGCGTTGGGGGCGTCTTGCGCCGTCGCATTCGCGGCCACCACAGCGCCATGCAACGGCGACAGGTCTTTCTCGGCCCGGGCCGTCGCGCTTGCGGCAAGCGCGCGCTTGATCGCCTCGGCGTCAGAAATCGACGAGGTGGCCTTTTGCGGAGCGGTTTCAACCGGGCTTTCACCGAAAAAGGAGGCAAAAGAGAGCCCCGCAGTCGGCGATTCCGTCTGAACGCGCGTGGTCTCGACCCGGCGATCGGGAGCGCCGTAGATATGCAGAACAGCAAAAAGTGCAGCCAACGTGGCCGCAATCAACTTGAACATCAGTCTTCCCCCCAAGGAATTCCAACAGGCTTACACCGCGTTGGTTTTGATTCGGTACCATCATTCGGTTTCGAAGTTAGGGGGAAACTTTGGATGTGGTTTTCATGTCATCCACCGCTTTACCCCCTCGAAGGTCGGGGCTAAGACAGCATCTATGAGCGACGCCACCGACGACCCCAACATCCAGCCCGCAGAACTGGCAGAGCCATTGCGCCGGGCTATTGGCGATCGCTATCTGACCTATGCGCTTTCGACGATCATGCACCGGGCCTTGCCTGATGTGCGTGACGGGTTAAAGCCGGTTCACCGTCGAATCCTTTATGCGATGTCGCGGCTGCGGCTGTCAGCCTCGGGCGGTTTTTTGAAATCGGCCAAAATTTCAGGGGATACGATGGGGGACTTTCACCCCCATGGCGACGGTGCCATTTATGATGCGATGGCGCGTCTGGCCCAGGATTTCAACGTTCGTTACCCCTTGGTCGACGGACAAGGCAACTTTGGCAATATCGACGGTGATAACCCGGCGGCGAGCCGGTACACCGAGGCACGGATGACGGCTTTTGCCGAGGCGCTTCTTGAGGGGCTCGACGAAAACGCAGTCGATTTCCGGCCCAACTATGATGGCCGCCTTGATGAGCCAGCCGTTCTGCCCGCTGCCTTCCCCAATCTTTTGGCCAATGGCGCTTCGGGGATTGCGGTCGGCATGGCGACTAATATCCCGCCGCACAACCTGACCGAACTTTGCGACGCCTGCATTCACCTGGCAAAGGCCAAGAACAGCGAACTGGTGCGTGACGACACCTTGTTCGAATATGTCAAAGGCCCTGATTTTCCGACCGGGGGCACGATTGTTGAACCGGCTGACAGCATTGCCGAAGCTTATCGCACCGGACGTGGCGGTATTCGCGTTCGCGCCAAGTGGGAGGTCGAGGACCTTGGGCGGGGCCAGTGGCAGATCGTGGTCACCGAGATCCCCTATCAAGTTCAGAAAAGCCGGTTAATCGAGAAAATTGCCGAGGCCATTCAAACCAAGAAGGTTCCGATCCTCGGTGATGTGCGCGACGAAAGCGCCGAAGACATTCGCATCATTCTTGAGCCCCGGTCGCGCAATGTGGACCCCGAAGTTCTGATGAACATGCTGTATCGGAACTCAGATCTGGAAAACCGGTTCAGCCTGAACATGAACGTGCTGATCGACGGGGTGACGCCGAAGGTGTCTTCTCTGAAAGAGGTCCTGCGCGCTTTCCTTGAGCACCGTCGCGATGTGCTTCGCCGTCGCTCGCAGCACAGGCTGGACAAGATCGATCATCGCTTAGAGGTATTGGAGGGGTTCATCACCGCTTTCCTGAACCTGGATCGCGTGATCGACATCATTCGGTACGATGACGACCCAAAGGCCGCGCTTATCCGCGAGGATTGGTCCCAGGACCATGCGCGCGCCATGTCCGAAGCTGACTATGTTACGCCGGCACCGGGCGAGGGCGAACTGACGGAAATTCAAGTTGATGCAATTCTCAACATGCGGCTGCGGTCCTTGCGCCGTTTGGAAGAGCTTGAGCTGCGCCGCGAGTTTGACGAGCTGACCAAGGAACGCGCCGATCTCGAAGATCTCATGGCCGATGAGGGACGCCAGTGGAGCCGGATTGCCGACGATCTGCGTCAAATCAAGAAGACTTTTGGTGACACACGGCGTACGGATTTTGCCGAGGCCGTTGAAATCGAAGACGTGCCCCTAGAAGCGATGATCGACCGCGAACCAATCACGGTGGTTTGTTCGCAGATGGGTTGGATCCGGGCGATGACCGGCCATATCGACCTGACCCGCGAACTTAAGTTCAAGGATGGCGACGGGCCGCGCCACATCTTTCATGCCGAAACGACCGACAGATTGTTGATCTTTGGATCAAATGGACGGTTCTATACGCTTGGCGCTTCGGCCCTGCCGGGCGGGCGCGGGATGGGCGAGCCGGTGCGGCTGATGGTCGATTTGCCGAATGAAGCGGACATCGTCGCCCTGTTCATCCACCGCCCTGACAGAAAGCTGCTGATCGCCTCCAGCTCAGGAGACGGTTTTGTCGTGGCCGAGAACGAGGTGCTGGCTCAGACCCGCACCGGAAAACAGGCGCTGAATGTCCGTGGTGACGTGCGAGCTCAGATTTGCCATCCCGTCGAGGGCGATCACATCGCCGTGGTCGGCGAGAACCGCAAGGTTTTGATTTTCCCGGTTTCTGAGCTTCCCGAAATGGCGCGTGGCAAGGGCGTACGGTTGCAAAAATACAAGGACGGCGGGTTGTCGGATGCCCGCACATTCTCGCTGGACGAGGGTCTTTCCTGGCTCGATCCCGCGGGTCGGACACGCAACGTGACCGAACTGGACGAATGGAAGGGCGCGCGCGCCTCGGCCGGGCGAATGGCTCCGCGCGGTTTCCCACAGGATAACAAGTTTACCTGAATTTTGCCGATTGGCGGATTAGCAACGGACCTTTTGGTGGGCTTGGTTTCGCGCTGGGTCAAGCAGCCCCTATCGATCTGCACCGGGTGCCCCAATCTTGCCACATTTCATTGCGAATTAATCGGCATTCAGGCGGTTCATTTTCAGGAGAAATTTCATGCCCAAAGGTGGAAACGGCGGCGGCGGCAACTCGGGTGGCGAGAACGTTATTCGCGGCAACAAATGGGACAACCCACTTGCAGGTACCGGGGCCGCTGATCGGATCGAGGGCAAAGGCGGTAATGACACGCTGGAAGGTCTGGGCGGCAACGACACTTTGAACGGAGGTGAGGGTGACGACCTTTTGATCGGTGGTCTCGGCGATGATATTTATGACGGTGGACTTGGAGTGGACGTCGCGGTTTTTTCGGGCAATCGCGCCGATTATACGGTCACCCAGATTGATGCCGAGACGGTGCAGGTCGTTGGCCCCGATGGGACCGACACGGTCACCGCCGTCGAAGTCTTCGAATTCGCGGATATCACGCAAAGCTTTGCCGAGGTCATCATCCCGTTTGAACCGAACGTCTCGGCCAGCAATGTGGTCTTGTCCAGTACAGCCGTCATCGAAGGTGAAAGCATTGGCGGCGATTGGGATGTCTTGTCCGATGGCACAGCCGATGCAGATGCATCCCTGACCCAACTGGTCGTCGCGACCGCGCCGGACATGACCGCCGAAATCGCGACATTAGGCGTGCAATCCACTGGGGCACTGGCGACCGGAGAGACGGGCTCATTTGCGGGCGTGATCGACACCTCAGGTCTGGCCGCTGGCACATACTATGTGGCCGCGGTGGCCGATGCGGGGGACGCCTTTGCGGAAAGCGACGAGGCCGACAATGTCTCGACCTGGGTCTCGTTCACCGTTGAGGCACAGGTGGTGGATTATTGGATCTACTCGGTCGAGATTCGGGGCTCATCAGACTTTGATCTGAATGCAGACCCGGATACCGGCGTGGCCGGTGGTAACCTTGACCTTGGCGTCACGATTGTCAGCGACAGCAACGTCGGCGCGACAGAGTTTCTTATCGAAACATGGCTATCAGCGGATGGTGTGCTTTCGGCGGATGATATCCAGATATCGTCGCCCAATGATGTTGTAACGCTGGAGCTGTTTGAAGCTGCAACGATCGAGATGTCCTATGATTTTGATGAGTTTTTTGTGCCGGGTGACTATCACGTAATTACCGTTCTTTCGCCCACCACCCCGGATAGCGGCCCCTATGACGACCCAAGCGACAACACTTTCACCTACTGGCAGCCGGTATCGCTGACTGGAGGGTGGCAGATCGGAACCGCTGGCGATGATTTGTTTGAAGGTACGGGCGTGCAGCAGTCTTTTGATGGTTTGGACGGCAACGATACCCTGAACGGTGACTTTGTGCCCGGCTATTTCGATGGCGGCGAAGGGATAGACACGCTGGATTTCTCTTCGCAATCGGAAGGGATGTACGTTCTGGGCAACTATCCTTCGGGTTCGGCAGTCGATGTCAGATACGACACGGACGCGGTGGCCCAGACGGTTCCCGCGGACTATGTCGATGATGTCCTGGTGGCTCCGGATCTTCGCGGCACCGCGGTCGATGTCGAGCGGGTGATCGGATCTGAATATGCCGACAACTTCTCGTTCTATGGCACGAAGGTGACCGAGGTATACTCTGGCGGAGGCGATGACGCGGTCATCGGTTCGGCAAATGATGACATTATCGACACTGGCAGCGGCAACGACCTTGTCGCAGGCATGGAAGGGGATGATATATTGACGTCCGGCGCGGGAAGCGACGCGTTCTTCTTCTTTCGCGAGGCGATGTCAGACGGCAGTTCGACCGGGCATGGGCACGACGTCATAACCGACTTTGATCCCATGTTTGATATGCTGGATGTCTGGCTGGAACTGGTTGGCGACGACTATGATCCCTTCAACAACCTGTCTGAAACGGCTGACGGCACGCTTCTCGCGATAGCCGACGACAGCTCGGTCATGCTTATGGGGGTCAATATCTCAGACCTGACCGCGGAAAATCTGACCACCAGCACCTTCGCCGTCGTGGGCTATTGATCCACGATCAGTTGGCCCATCCCATTGCGACCTGCCGCCCTTCGCGGTAGGCAGGCGCAAACGGGATGGGAGACTGTCATGATCCGAAGCGCGGTTGCAGTGCTGGCTTGCACGATGCTTTTGGCCTGTGGGGCCGAAGAAGATCTGTCGCTTGCGCCCCAACCTCTGGGTCAGTTTCGTCTGGGCCACAACATTGCCATTGCCGACAATGTTGAACGCGGCCCCTTCTCGCGCGAATTTACAGAAACACAGATCGAGGCCAGCGTGCAAAAGGCGGTCGCGGCCCGCCTGCGCCGGTATGACGGAGATGGTTTGTACCATCTGGGGATCGTCGTTGGCGGGCTGGTCTTGGCCCAGCCGGGTATTCCCGTGGTCTATGCCCCCAAGTCGGTCATGATCGTGGATGTGACAGTTTTCGACAACACGACGCAGGAAAAGTTGAACGAGAAACCCAAAAGATTCTATGCAGGTGAAGGGTTTAGGAACACTGTGCCTATCTTGGGGTCAGGGTTCGTGCGCTCGGCCGACGAACAGCTTGAGAACCTGTCCTTCAGCCTGGCGAAGGACATCGAAGACTGGCTGAAAGACCATCCCGAGTGGTTCGCACCGCGCCCCGGACAAGTACGCCTGCCATATGATGCCGCGACCCACGCGCCCAAGATTGATACCACATCGACAGCCGATATCACCGATGCGTCGTCAGGCAGCAACTGACGCTTGATTTTCAATCCCCAATGACTTAATTGCCCCGCGATATTGGATACCCAGCTAGAGGCATAAGGGCATGGCGAAGGAAAAGTTTGACCGCAGCAAGCCGCACTGCAACATCGGCACGATTGGTCACGTTGACCACGGCAAGACGACGTTGACTGCGGCGATCACGAAGCAGTTTGGCGACTTTCA